>Ga0222634_1000015_pt1 | contig 216547 bp, 207 predicted proteins | sample AntAcemetageno50_FD_179807 | JGI IMG/M metagenome (GOLD analysis project Ga0222634, IMG submission 179807) | Saline water microbial communities from Ace Lake, Antarctica - #50 | ecosystem: Environmental > Aquatic > Non-marine Saline and Alkaline > Saline | place: Antarctica: Ace Lake... | reverse complement strand
AGCCATAGCGAGTGCCTGGACCAACTCATCTTTGTCTTTAAAATGGTTGTAAAAGGTTGCATTGGCCATGCCAGCACATTGCGTAATGTCGTCGAGTCGCGTATTACTTATACCCTCTTGGCAAAACATGACTAGCGCACTATCAAACAACACTCCCCTTGTGCGTAGTTTTTTGTTTTGCCCTATAGCACGATCTTGAAAATACCTACTCACCGAATACCTCTTGCTATCATCCATAACAACGCTGATCGCCACTTAGACAGGGGCCGAAGGTTGATTAAAAATATTAATAAGTAGATTGCTAATATTTCAAATATCATACAATAATATTGTAATGTTATGTAGTATCATTGTTAGCTCTTGTCAGTAATAATGCTCCCCACATAGGCTAGGGCTAGGGCTATAATTTAGAATGATACTTACAATATGTAACTTATTTGGTGCGATTCAAGTCGGCATGGCCATCATTTACAAATGAATAGTGCCAATTTAAAAGGTTAGGTCACTTTCGAGCATTTGGATGCTGTGCTTTGATCATGGTGCAATGCGCTTTTTACAATATGCACCTCCAGTGATTTTTATGAATACATCAGGGCTCCAAGTTACAAAATGGCAGTGCTGCCAGGTGCTTATTTTCGTCACTGGCTAAAGATGGGGAGAGTTATTAATGAACCGCCCCGTATATTCCATGTTAACTGGTTTCGGAAAAATGCACAGGGTAAGTTTATGTGGCCTGGTTTTGGAGAAAATGCGCGAGTGCTAAAATGGATTGTTGAACCTGTTAACGGTTTAGCACAAGCCAAGGAAACACCACTGGGTTGGATGCCTAGTTATAGCGATTTAGATTGGGAAGGGTTAGATTTCACTCAAGATGACTGGAATGAATTAATGAAAGTCGATGGTGAGGCCTTAAAAGCCCAGGCACTGGGCCATGAAGAATTGTTCCTTAAACTATGGGACCACATGCCAAAAGAATTGCTATGGCAACGCGATTTATTGCTAAGCCGTTATTAAGCATTACCGAAAATGCATACCTTAGTTATATTGGGTAACATAAACTCAGATGGGGCTGGAAAACCCCATCTGGAAATCATTTTAACTCTAAAAAAGCTTGCGCATTACCCACTGCTAGACGCGCATCAGCCGGAGTCATACCTAGCAATCTCAGTATATTCTCCGAAGTTCGGTCGATAATATTCACATCATCCTTGCCCAACCGCCGCATACCTGAAAGCAACACCGAGCTCACCTGATCCAATTGAAATCGATCCGGTATACTGGAGAAAGAGCCCTGCTCGATACCAATATCAACTTCCATCTTAAAGCGGTCACTTGCGCCAAAATGCCGTTTCAGCGGCACCAAGTAAAATGATTGCCCCAAAAACGCACCCCATGACTTATTCTCATAAATAGCCTTCATTATTACATGCATCAAAACAACGATACGTATTGGCGCATCTTTGATCCCAACCATGGCTTCATCGAAAGGTTCCATAAGTTCTAAAACAATAGATCTAGCGAGCTCAAGGATCAACTCATCTTTGTCTTTGAAATGATTGTAAAAGGTTGCATTGACCATGCCGGCATGTCGCGTAATGTCTTCGAGTCGCGTATTAGTTATACCCTCTCGGTAAAACACAGCTAGCGCGCTATCAAACAACACACCCCTTGTGCGTAATTTTTTGTTTTGACCTGTCGCACGATCCTGAAAATACCTACTCACCGAAGACCTCTCGTTACTTGACCATTTAGAGTAGATGATTTCATTCTACCCAAAGATAAGCCTAGCCTGATAAAAAAAGCGCTCATCACAGTTATATTGATATATGATTTTATTATATTGCAATTTTGATGGATTATAAAATATCCGATTAAAAGTATAGGCCTTATTTTCAACAATACCATCGCAAATGCCCTGGCTATAGTGACTATATTAAAAACGACACTCACAATATGACTTACGTGGTGCAATTTAAGGCCAGTGCGGCCACTATGCACCCATGGTTCATAGTGCCAATTTATAAGGTTAGGTAACTTTTGAGCGTTTGGATGTTGTACTTTAATCATACAAATTTGCTATAGCTCAACGCGCTTCTTACAATACGCACCTTTAGTAATTTCAAGGAATAAATCATGGCTCCAACTTACAAAATAGCAGTGCTGCCAGGCGATGGAATCGGCCCCGAAATTACCCGACAGGCACTGCGCGTATTAAAGCTGATTGAGCAAAAGCGTGACATTGTGTTCGCCTGCCAAGAAGCTGAGTTTGGTGCCGCTGCTTATTTTTCTACGGGTAAGGCATTTCCTGACGTGACAAAAAAGGCCTGCGACCAAGCCGATGCCATCTTAAAGGGCCCTATAGGGCTGAGTCATGAAGAGTCTGAAAAAATTCCGGTAGAGGAGCGTCCAGAACGCGGCGCGCTATTGCCACTGCGCCGTCGATTGAATACCTACGCTAATTTTCGGCCAATATCTTTACCCAAGGGAATGGCTCATTTTTCTCCTCTCAAGCCCGAAATTGTTGGCGAGGGCGTCGACATTATGCTGGTGCGGGAACTGATAGGCGGATTATATTTTGGCGGCAAAGAGCGCGGCAAGACCCCCGAGGGATTGCGCTATGTAAAAGAGAGCTTAGATTACGACGAGCAACAAATTCGTCAAATTCTGGTGGTAGCCTTCAAAGAAGCAATGAAACGGAAAAAAGTATTGCATAACATTCACAAGAGTAACGTGCTGATCTCCTCCGTACTATGGAATGAAGTTTTAGAAGAAGTCGCCGTAGACTACCCGGGAGTCACGGTTATACATATGCTGGTAGACGCAGCAGCCACGCACCTTTGCTTGAATCCTTGCCAATTTGACGTGATGGTTATGGAAAACATGTTTGGCGACATACTTAGCGATCAGGCTGGTGGCATTTTAGGCTCGCTTGGACTAATGCCCTCTGCCTGTATAGGGCCGGATAAAGCGTACTACGAACCATCACATGGTTCCGCCCCAGATATTGCTGGTAAAAATCTTGCCAACCCCTATTCGATGATCGGCTGCGTGGCGTTGATGCTCGATATGAGTTTCGGCATGACCGAGGAAGCAAAAGCGGTTTGGCAAGCGATGCAAAGTGTCTTTCATGCGGGATTTTCAACGGGCGATCTTTCAGCGGTAGGTTCAGAGACTACATTACTTAGCACAACAGAATTCGGTGACAAAGTCCTTGAATCGCTAGAAGATCTGCTGTGATTAAGCGTCCTTATCGCTGTCACTAGGGTTAACTGCTGGCTACCTGAATAAGAGACTCCATTTTCTGCGCGGCCACCGAAAGCGACTGTTGCCTTCGGGTAATGACACCCAACTGATGGATTATTACCGGAGAGGAAATCGCGCGACATTGTAGCCCCATCTCTTCCATCTGCGCTTGACTGGTGCTTGGCACCACGCTGAGCCCCAAGCCCGCCATTACCATGCGCCCAATACTCACCAATTGATGCGATTCAAACGCAGGTGTCAGTACCAGACCTTTTTTAGCCAAAGCTTTGTCAATTAGCGCCCTGGCTCCAGCTGGCCGTTGCAAGCTAATGTGCGGATAGACAAGTACGTCGGGCCATCGTAATTTTTCTTTCATTAGTAACCTATGCTTAGCCGGTAAAATGGCAATAAATCGATCTTTAAACAGGGGTTGAAAATTAAGATCTGACGCATCACCAGGATCAAAGGTCACACCCAACTCACAGCGTCCCTCCCTCACCATCTCAACTACGCTCTCAGCAATCACATCATGTACCGTGACATGAATGTCAGGACATTGACGGTGAAAATCAGCAAGTATTTCAGGTAATCGGTTGATGGTATAGGTCGGCATGGCGGCTATATCTAGCTTGCCACGACGCAGAGTGAAGTGGTTGCGTACATCTTGCAGAGATTGCTCCCAATCGGACAATAGTCGTCTTGCCACAGGATAAAATGCCTTGCCTTCAGGCGTTAATGCCACCGATCTTGTGGTGCGGGCTAACAACTTACCTCCCAGGGCTTCTTCTAGCTTTTTAATAGCGATGCTAAGTGCAGGCTGCGACAGATGCAGTTGAATCGCAGCCTCGGCGAAACTTCCTGTCCGGGCGACTGTACTGAACGCAATAACTTGGTTGATGGATATCGACATTAATAGTTTATCTTTATTAATTAATATAAAATTACAATTTGTTAAATATAATCTTTTCTTGCATCCTGCGCAATTCTTAACAAAAATCAAAAAAATGGCAGGAGTGTACTGTGTCCGGATTTGACAAGGTGGTAACCAGCTACGAAGAGGCCCTAGACGGCCTAGAAGATAATATGACGATCATCGCCGGAGGTTTCGGCCTCTGCGGAATACCGGAAAATTTGATCAAAGAAATTAAACGTAAAGGCACAAAAGGTCTGACCATTGCGTCTAATAACGCGGGTGTCGATGGTAAGGGGCTTGGCTTACTACTAGAAGACAAGCAGATTAAGAAGATGATCGCGTCCTATGTTGGCGAAAATGCCTTATTTGAGGCCCAAATGATGAGTGGAGAGTTAGAGGTAGAACTCACGCCACAGGGCACGCTGGCTGAAAAAATGCGAGCTGGCGGCGCTGGTATACCGGCGTTCTATACGGCCACGGGCTACGGCACACCGGTAGGCGAAGGAAAAGAAGTTAGAGAGTTTAATGGCCGACACTATATTCTCGAAGAAGCGCTCAGTGGCGACTTTGCTATTGCCAAAGCCTGGAAGGCCGATCGGTATGGCAATCTAATGTTCCGTAAGACTGCTCGTAACTTTAATCCAATGGCCATTACCGCAGGGAAAATTTCGGTAGTGGAGGTGGAAGAAATTGTAGAGGTGGGTCAACTGGATCCTGATGAGATTCATCTGCCGGGTATCTATGTAAATCGTCTCATTCAGGGTACGTTTGAGAAAACTATTGAACAACGCACAGTGCGTAAAGCATAAGGAGTATTTAACATGGCTTTAACTCGCGAACAATTGGCTCAACGCGTCGCCCAAGAGTTTCAGGACGGCTACTACGTCAACCTCGGGATAGGCATCCCCACCTTGGCGGCTAACTATATTCCCGACGATATGCAGGTAATGCTGCAATCAGAAAATGGGCTCTTGGGTATGGGGCCTTTTCCTCTTGATGAAGAAGTTGATGCTGATCTGGTTAATGCCGGCAAGCAGACCGTGACCATGGTCAAGGGCGCGTCCCTATTTTGTTCCGCTCAGTCCTTTGCGATGATTCGCGGTGGTCACGTAGATCTTACCGTCTTAGGTGCCTTTGAGGTGGATTGCCAGGGCAATATTGCCTCATACATGATTCCAGGAAAATTAATTAAAGGAATGGGAGGAGCGATGGATTTAGTCGCCGGTGCCGACAATATTATTGTCACAATGACCCATGCATCAAAGTCCGGACAATCCAAACTGCTCTCTCAATGCACCCTGCCGCTCACCGGGAAAAATTGTATCAAGCGTGTGCTGACTGATCTGGCATTAATGGACATAGAAGGGGGCAAGTTTATTCTGCGTGAACGAGCTCCAGGGGTAAGCGTTGATGAGATCATAAATCTTACAAGCGGAGACTTGAGGGTGCCGGATTACGTTCCTGAAATGTCGGTGTAATAAAAAAATTTTAACCAATTGAAGGCTGCAACCGTAGATTCAATATGAGAGTCAGGTTGTTATTTTGAGCAAGGTACGCACTGCAGTTGCAAATTTTGGCGGCGACCTAAAGGGCAACGAACTGGCCAAATAATTGGTTTATGGTCCCATGTACAAAATGTCTATGCTTACAATGTCTATAGGCAATGGGTATAGAGGGAATGTATATCCTAATAAAAAAATAACATTGTTTGACCCGCAGGAAGCTTGGATATAGTCTCTAAGTAATACATTAATTATAGAACCTAATATGAATGAGTTTCCGAAGTTTAAGCAGGCTGACTACCCTAAATTGTATTTGGAGCAAACCGATAAAGATTTGGTCAAGATATTAGATCCAAATTTTCGTTACGCTTATTTTAAGACCATTGCCAAGGGCGGAAAGTCCTTGATTCGATCATGTAAAGACCTACATTTAGGTCGCGTAGTTTGCTATAAATCATTGCTGCCAGAATTTGCTGACGATCCTATTGAGCAAAAAAGGCTCCTACGCGAAGCCCGTGTATCTGCAATGTTGCAACACCCAAATACGATGCCAACTTATGAGCTAGGCCGTGATCGTCAAGGGCATTGCTACTTCACTATGAAATTAGTCCATGGGTATACCTTTAGAGAAATTATCAATTATCGTGAGCGCTACGATGTTACTCAATTACTCGACATTTTAATACAGGTGGCCTACGCCCTAGAGTACGCGCACACTCATGGTGTAGTGCACCGTGACATTAAGCCCGAAAATATTTTGATAGGTCCTTTTGGAGAAGTGTTATTGTTAGATTGGGGTTTAGCTAAGGTTAGAAGTGAAGGGGGCGATGAGTCAGAAATTGATAATATTGACCCTCAAACTGCAGCTCAAGATAAAAGCATGACGGGCTTTCAGAAGCTGCAAGGAACCATTTGTTATATGTCCCCTGAACAAATAAAGAAAGCGCCTGATATCGACGGAAGAACTGACATATATAGTCTCGGCGTTTTACTTTACGAGGCGATCACTGGAACGACGCCAGCGTCAGGTGATACCATGGACAAGCTAATTGCCAGCACACTTAATGATGAACCCACCCTCCCGTCAGAACTAGTCACTGTTCCTATACCCACGATTTTAGAAAACACAATAATGCAATGCCTACAAAAAAATCTTGATAAGCGCGTTCAAACTATCGGTGAGCTAATTCGCCAACTTAAACAATAATCTTAATCGTTCAACCCTTGCTATGGTTTAACCTGAGCAAGAATAAATGAGATATTGTCTTGGCCACCGCAATCTAGCGCTCGATCGAGTAATGCGTCGGCATAGGCCTCCAAGTTACCTTCAAGATTGATCGCGTATTCAAGCATTAACTCATCTTTAATACGATCAGATAATCCGTCAGTGCAGGCAAGTACAATATCATTATGCTCTAGCTCAACACTGCCTGTGTCAGGTTTAAGAAGCAATATACTACCCACCTTTTGTGTCAAAATACTCGGTGCACGCCTGTATAAATCTGGCGCCAGGTTAGCATCAATTTTAGATTGATCCAGAGTATGGTCTTTAGTCAGCATTGTGATCCTGTTGGCTGATGGCCTGACAAGATAAATTCTAGAATCGCCAACCCATGAAAAGTACAGTTGATTAGAAGTAATCCAGAAACAGCTAAGTGTCGATCCCATGTTCTGGTATTTTTTCTCATTGCGCTGAATAGCAATAATGGCTTCATTCGCATACTTTACGGAATTGCTCATTTCCTGCGCTGGTTTTTGATTTAGCGCTTTAATGTCAGCATTAGACAAATATTCCACACAGGCGTCTACAGCGATTTGGCTGGCTACCTCGCCAAAATCATCTCCACCGATGCCATCAGCGATTGCGGCGATAAGCCGATCTTGTCGAATTTGTCGAATTTGTCGAATTTGTAAAAAATCCTCATTATTACTTCGCACTTTACCTAGGTGACTGCGTGAACAAAATTTAATATTGGCGTTTTTCGACATGGAACTTATTTTACCTGATGTTGACTAACGAGCAAGATTTACCTGCTTGGAAATCGATCGGAGACCTAATGACTATGGTTTCGGCAGATAATGAAGGAGCCACCCTATATTTGTTGTAGCCTTTGTCTCATCTTGTGAAACAGATCTATTACAGACCTCTTTGAAATGAACCAGACCAAGACTGCGTCAAATATTTTATCTATGGTCAACCAAATCTTCACAGCCTCGTTAATAAGGATCAGACTATTTAGTAACCCTGATACCTATGGAGAAACACTCAATGCCAACCCCGTTTATTTTACCTCTAGTTTTATTAATATTGTCTTTAGTCGCCTGTGGCGGAGGCGGGGGTGGTAGTGATACCGCCGAAACACCGCAGACCACGATAACAGTACCGGGGGCTCCGACAATTGATAGCGTCAGTGCCGGTGACGCTTCAGCTAGTATTGGGTTCAGCGCACCAACCAGTAATGGTGGCGCAACGATAAGCGGTTATGAAGCAACCTGCATCTCAGATACTAACTCACATATGAACACAGGTACCTATAGCCCGATTACAGTAACAGGTCTAACCAACGAGACAGACTACGACTGCTCAGTAACAGCAACAAACAGTGAAGGGACTAGTAACGCGTCATCTACGGCGTCAGTTACCCCCACCGCAGGATCAACATCAGTGGTTTCCACCGCCGGTGTAGAGTGTATGTACAGCTACGCAGCCTTTAATGATTCCCCGTCAGTTAACTTGACGAGTATCTCAGATTGGATTTGTGATGGGAGTCGTCGGATTTTAACCGCTAACGGTATACCCGATCACGATGTGGGTACGTTTCCAAACCAAAACAACCCCAATACTATTTCAGAGCAATCAATCTCGGAGAGTTACGCCATCGAACCCGTTATGACTGCCAATGCGACCGAACTGGGCGGCCCAAACGTGGTAACTGGATATGTTCTTAACGGTGTTAAAATTGACGCAGGAACTGCTGGCAGTTGCGATGACTCCGGCAACAGTTGTAGTCTGGCGCCCCCTATTCAGGGCGCTTGGAGTATCGAGGCACTTGGACAAAGCGCATTTAATTTCGGTGATGACTTGAGCCATGCCCATGTGCAGCCTGGCGGACAATACCATTACCATGGCATACCAGAAGGTTTTGTCGACAAGCTTAACAAGGGAACTGAAATTACCTTAATCGCTTGGGCTGCAGACGGCTTTCCGATCTATGCACGATACGGTTACCAAGATGCCATGGATGCCAGCTCTGAGATTATCATCATTGAGGGTAGCTACCAGCTTAAGTCTTCACCCGATGCTAATCGCGCCGCGATCTCTCTTTACGCCATGGGTACATTCACACAAGACTACGAGTACGTAGCTGGCAGCGGATCTGATCTTGATGAATGTAACGGACGCACCGGCGTAACCCCAGAGTTTCCTGATGGGATTTACCATTATTACGCAACTGATAGCTTTCCCTTTCTTCAACGCTGTGTAAAAGGCGCCCTATGAATGGTAACCGAGGGTCTACTAGCCCTCTTAGCTACCTCATTATTATCGGCCTCTTAATGACAACCACGTTGGCTCAAGCACACCTTGTGGCGGAACAAAAAGGTACCCTTAATTTTGTTAACGGAGGTGCCTTTTTGGTGCTATCTGCTCCGGTCTCCGCATTTGAAGGGATTGATGACAACGAAGATGGCGCCCTCTCAGCACTGGAGTTGGGTCGACATCTTGACGAGGTTAAAGAAAAAATATACCAGCAAGTACAATTGCTAGATGATGCAAACACTCCACTGCCACTACAGGGGCTTCTACTATCACTTGTCCACCTTGATGATAATCCCGGTGATCCGGCTAAACAGATTATGATATTAGGCCGCTTCCCTGTAACTGAAAATATGTCATCGCTCAGATTACACATCTTATTGCAGGGTAAGGCGCTAAATGAGCAAAGTATCAATCTCAGCGCTACTCGCAATGGCCTTTCACATAAAATGACATTTAGAGCCGAGAATAATCTCCACGCCCTGTTTGTCAATGCAGGTAAAATGGATCGATAACTCTTTAATTTTGCTCTAATTGCCAGATTAAATAGAAGGGCGTAATCAACGATTAATGCATAATAAGACATTCAGACCTCAGGTAAGATCATGGAAATAGATCGTTGCGAAGAAGCAGATGTGTTGGTCGTCGGTGGAGGCACCGCTGGGTTCGGTGCAGCCGTGGCTGCCGGTCGTAAGGGCCTCAATGTGATCCTTCTAGAAGCAACCAGTAAGATTGGTGGCGTGATGGCATTTTGCCCTGGAATGCCTTGGGGTGCGGCCTATCCCGCCGGCAAAATCGTGGGTGGCCTTATGGGTGAACTCACCTCTCGCTTAGAAAAAATGGATCCTCCAGCAGCGGAAAAGCGCCCCTGTACCTTAGATAACTTTGGCCCCGAAATTATCTATGACCACGACATCGCCACCCTGACCATGTTCGAAATGCTCGAATACGCTGGTGTAAAAGTCCGCCTTGGCGCCTCGGTAATTTCACCCCAGATAAATGACTCAGCCATCAGCGCAGTCACCTGTTTTGATCGAAACGGTCCGTTTATGATTAAGGCAAAAATCGTCATCGACTGCTCTGGTGATGGCGATATCTCCGCCAAGGCGGGTGTACCCTATTCCATCGGCGACGGTAATGGCAACTCAATGGGTATGACTGTCTCTTTTTATATGGTTGGAGTCGACTCGGATACTACATTTGAAGAACCCGACCCTTACTTCAGAGACTATGCAGCTAAGGGCATAGCCGAAGGCCGATTACACAAGGATCTTGCTAAACTATATCTGATGAAGGGATTTCATCCTGGTAGCGTTTTTTGTAATTCGGTTCACATCCGTGGAGTGGATGGTACCGACCCAGTTGCCATTGGACAGGCGACACAGGAGGGTCGCAGACGTTGTCATCAGTTATCACAGTTTCTTCGTTCGGATATTCCTGGATTCAGCAATGCGTATATGACCCTATTATCACCAACGGTAGGCGTTCGCGAAACGCGGAAACTAGAGGCCCTCTACAAATTGACCGGTGAGGATCTCGCTCGAGGCACCAAGTTTTATGATGGCATCGTGTGCTGTGATAATCCTATTGATGATGTGATGCGTTCCGACGCTAGCATGACCCATGATGCTATTGTTGATAAGGGCAGTTACTACACAATTCCATTTCGATCATTGATCCCTGCGAAGGTGACAAACCTAATGTTTGCTGGGCGTATTCTGTGTGCAGATCCTGTTGCCTTTGCGTCGGTGCGGGGGATGCCCCAATGTATGACCATGGGGCAGGCGGTGGGCACCGCCGCGGTTTTGGCGTTGAAAGATAATCTCGCTGTCCAAGCGATCGATACTCAAGTGCTGGTCGCTGATCTCATACAACAAGGGGTTAACGGACTCGGTGACGTGCCCCTCGTCTAATACCTAGAGACTTTTTAAACAGAGGATCTCAACTGCAACCCGGCTGGCGGGGTTACCGCTATTTATTTTTGTGTGTAGTAAATATTCTTTAAAAATAACTGTTTGTTCTCTGCCCGATGTTGACCCAACAATGACAAGATGCCCGTTACGTCGACTAGATCAGTCCCATTATTTAGTTCAGTCATTGGAACCTTATAGCTTGTCCACTTCTCAGATACTAGTTTATTGCTGCCCGGCCCAAATGACACAAAGCTATTAATTTGATCGCCATCCAGATAACGCCCGGTCTGAAAACCTATATTAAAACCGATATCTGAGTCACCACGAATATCAAAGTGTAAATATCCAGAGTTAAAGTTAGATAGGTTTTCACCAATGTCAGCCTGAAATTCAAGACTTGTGCCCCACCAGCTGCTCTCCCGAGTTTTTATGGTGATAACCCCCCCGATACGACATTTCAATACTCACCGTTCCCTCCCAGGGAATCAGCTTGAGAATAGCACTGGGATAAATCATGTTATTAGCTTTTGAGGATTTTAATGAATCGTGCACTACCAGATAAGTACTAGCAGTTATCACTTCACCTGCATCAGTAATTTTATTGATCGTACTGATTTTACGCTTAGGCATAGTGCTTTTAAATGGCGGGTTGAGGACTTCATTTAATAGGGCTTCCTCATCGCCACCATAGCTTTTGTAAAGGGGCTTAGTGTTGCGGGTTAAGCCTTCAAAGCTGCCGTCATCGATTAAACCCCACAACGCATACTTAACTTCGTTATTGAGTCTTATCAGACCCAAATGATTTTCAGAACCACTTGCGTCGGCGGAGTCTTTCCATCTGTCATCAAAAGCCTCGAAGAAAAATAATGAAACACCTGCCGCATTAGTCCATTCTCGCATGTACTGATAGAACATCTTTTCTTTATATTCATCCGCAGCCTTGGAACCCTTCGGCCCATAGGCGGCGCCATCAGAAGAAGCCCAGCCACTTTCGCCAATATGTATTGGTTTATCGATACCCAAACTTTCAATATAATCTACAACCGCTTGGTATTGTGATGCACCATATTCTGCGGCCCGCTTCATGCAGTGGGGGCCCGACGCTGGGCACCAACAGAAAAAATGTATGATGACAAAACCAGCTGTCCACGCAGGGGTAAAGTCAGCGACATGGACAAAAAGAAGATCGAACAAAACTACCGACTAAACGATGTCTCGATGGCCCTTTGGGCAAAGGCTAGCTCGCTGCATAAATTGGGTCAGATTGAGCCGGCCAAAGAGGCCTACTCTCAATGTATTTACATGACCTGCGGCCTCGCTTGGGACCCTAAAGGATGGTATTGGAGCCCAGCTCAGGACTGCGCCAAAAAGTGCGTAGACTTCTAAAATAGCCTACAAGTGACTGACACTAATCAAGAGACTAATTGTTTTAGTCTCCCCAGCTTACAGCCCGAACAGTTTAAGCACCTGAGCCCGCAAATCTAACTACATGCTATAAAAAATGGTCATGGCCACGGTCTAGGCAACTTATAACGGAAGGGCTGTAGTGTATTTTTTCTGGCGCAAAATTAAATTAGTGGTGGATGAGCGAACGATCCCCAAACGCAGCAGGCTTTGCATTATAAATTTTTCCAGACTCTCAGTATCTGTCTCAATAATCTTGAGGAGATAGTCATTGGATCCGGTAATAGAGGAACATTCAATAATCTGTTCCTGAGTCTCGACAAAGTTATCCAGTGTTTCAATCGTTTTCTGCCGGTGGTCGAGCAGTGCTATATGCACATAGGCCATGGCCGTCAGTCCCAAGCTTTTTGGATTAAGCATGGCCACATAACCATTGATTACTCCGCTGTCCTCAAGCTTTTTTACTCGACGCCAGCAAGGGGAGTTGGATAAATTTACTTTTTCCGCCAACTCCTGATTGCCAATCTTGCCATCAGTCTGCAGCACTCGAAGAATACTGCGATCGTAATTATCCATTTTTTCCATAGCGTATAATTTCCCTTATGTGCTAAAAATTTGGTAAATATAACCCAATACTGATATATTACCGCAATTAAAGCAAATTAATTTCCCTGATTATGGATAATAATAACCTATCGAGATTAAGGTAATTAAGTAGAAGCGTATGGCTAAACGGACTCACTACATCGCCAAGACACCAGATCACAAAGGCATTATTTATTACTCTGAAGAGGAACACGCGATTTGGCGCGACCTCTATGCTCAACAAATTCCCAGCGCCGAAAGATATTCTGCTAGCCCCTATCTAGCAGGGCTGGACATGCTGTCGATGAGTGACAAATGCATTCCTCAGTGCAATGAGATTACTGAGCGCTTAATCCCGCTCACCGGATGGAGCATTACACCAGTCCCGGCCTTAATTGGCTTTGGTCGCTTCTTTAAGATGCTCTCTGAAAAAACCTTTCCCGCCGCCTCGTTTATTCGCTCTAGAGCAGATTTTGACTATATTGAGGAGCCCGACATTTTCCATGAGATATTTGGTCATACGCCGCTGTTAACCAACCCTGGTTTTGCTCATTTCACGGCTAGAATTGGCGAGATTGGGTCCCGCGTAGAGCCCGCAGATTACAGCTGGTTAATCCGTCTGTACTGGTTCACCATCGAATTTGGGCTGACCATGGAAGCGGGCAAATATAAGGCTTTGGGTTCAGGCCTGACATCATCGCCGACTGAACTGATCTACAGTGTCGAAAGTGCGGTGCCAGAGCGCCGAGCATTTAGCGTTATTGATATTTTACGCACGCCTTACAGAATCGATATTCATCAACCTATCTATTATGTGATTGAAAATATCGATGACCTTTTTCAAGCCGCTGATCGAGACTTATTGGCTGATATCCGTCAAGCTCAGTCTCTGGGTTTATTTGAACCCAGCTATCAATGCCAACCAACAGGATAAAAACAATGAATACTCAAGTATGTGATCTAAGCAGCCAGACCTGCGAACCCTGCCAGGGAGGCATCGCCGCTCTGCAAACATCAGAGGCTCAAGCGATGCTGGCCGAACTCAATTCTGATTGGGCGTTATCGGCAGACAGTAAGATGATTTCTAGGCAATTTCAATTTAAGGGTTTTGCTAAAGCAGTGCAAATGGCCAACCTAATTGCCTGGCTAGGAGATCGCCAGGGGCATCACCCTGATATTGCTTTCGGCTGGGGATATTGCTCGGTTACCTTTACCACCCATGAAATCGATGGGCTGTCGACCAACGATTTTATCTGTGCGGCCAAGCTAGACAAGATTACTAACGAATAATGATATGGCAGAGCCGTTATTTGGATGCCTAAACTGAGGTGTTACTCATAAAAAAGGCCACCCTTTAAGGCAGCCTTTTTTATTCGTCTAACTCTCTACTTCTTTGGTCGAATCCAAAGAGGCAAAAATGAAATCAAGAACCACTTGCGCCGGCATAACGACAAATAATCTCAACAAAATCTGCGCCGTACTTCTCCAGTTTACTCTCCCCTACACCCGTAATAGTTAATAACTCCGACCTCGACATAGGCATAATATCTAGCATTTCTTTTAAGGTAGCATCGTGAAAAATCAAATAAGGCGGCACATTATGTTCCTCAGCAAGATATTTCCTGCACTCCCGTAATTCGTCCCACAAGTCCTGATCCTCGGGGGAAATCTGGGTTTTTCTGTAAGGCTTTGCCGCACCCTTTTTGGCTGGAGGTGCTTTAACCTCCTCCTTGCGTAAATGCAGTAACTGCTCACCCTTTAACACCGGACGACAAAGATCTGTAAGTTGCAGAGCACTGTAACCTTCAAGATCAACCCGCAAAAACCCCCGCACCACTAGCTGACGAATCACTGAACGCCACTGCGCCTCATGGATATCGCTGCCAATACCAAAGGTGCTTAGCTTTTGGTGGCCATGTTGTAGCACTTTTTCATTTTCCTTGCCCTGCAACACGTCCATCACATGCACCACACCAAACCGCTGACCGGTGCGATAGACACAGGACAATACTTTTTGCGCCGCTTCGGTAGCGTCCCATGTCACTGGGGGCAGCTGACAATTATCGCAGTTGCCACATTGACTGGGAGCCTGGTCGGCAAAATAACTTAGCAGTACTTTACGACGACAACTGGTTACTTCACAAAGACCCAACATAGCCTCGAGTTTATGCTGCTCAGCGCGCTTAAATTGTTCGGATCCGTCAGACCCTTGCGCCATTTGCTGCAAGCGCACTACATCCTGCAAACCATAGATCATCCAAGCATCAGCTGGCTGACCGTCGCGCCCTGCTCGCCCGGTCTCCTGATAGTAGGCTTCAATACTTTTCGGCAAGTCCAGATGGGCCACAAATCGCACATCCGGTTTGTCGATGCCCATACCAAAGGCAATGGTGGCGACAATAATCACCCCATCTTCACGTAAAAAACGGTTTTGGTGAGTTTGCCGCAGTTGGGCTGGCAAACCGGCATGGTATGGCAAGGCATTAAACCCCTGCTCGCTTAACCACTGCGCTGTGTCTTCCACCTTTTTGCGTGACAAACAGTAGACAATGCCCGTTTCCTGTTTGCGCTGCTGTAAAAAAGCTAATAGCTGTTTTTTCGGGGTGGTTTTATTAGCGATGGCATAGCGAATATTGGGGCGGTCAAAACCGCTAATGTAAGCATTGGACCCGGTTAGAGAAAGGCGCTCGATGATCTCTTTACGGGTGCGAATGTCGGCTGTGGCAGTGAGTGCGATACGTGGGATGTTCGGGAAGCGTTCACTCAATAGACTTAGGGACAGGTAGTCGGCACGAAAGTCGTGACCCCACTGGGACACACAATGCGCCTCATCAATGGCGAACAGCGCCAATTCACAGCGACTTAGCAGGTCGAGGGTATAGGGTTTTATTAGTCTTTCCGGTGCGATATAGAGCAGATCCAACTGTCCAGATAAGAGCTGTTGCTCAAGCTCGTTTTGTTCACGGTGGGACAGGGTGGAATTTAAAAATGCTGCTTTGACACCCAATTGTTGCATGGCACCCACCTGGTCCTGCATCAGTGCGATTAAGGGAGAAATAATAATACCCACGCCGTCACGCAATAATGATGGAATTTGATAACAGAGGGATTTACCGCCACCGGTAGGCATTAGCACCAACGCATTATTACCGGCGCTAACATGCTCGATAATCTCCGCCTGGTGACCACGAAAACTGTCGTAACCATACAGGCTATTTAATATCTCTACTGCCTTTTGCATCATATTGTGATTTTCTGTTACCGTACTAATTTGGGTTTTGCCTGCGTCTTGTTCGGCTTGATGATTTGTGTCCTGGTCCCGCAGCACCACCGGCAATACTTAAATCGCCCCCCATTTGTGCTTTGGCACCGCTGGTAATAACACCTAACTCGGCCTGTATTCGCTCTAGGTCTGGAGTGACCCCTTTAGTATGTCTATCCATCGCTTGACGCATAACGGCGACATGCTTAGGTGAAGTGCCACAGCAACCACCGATGATTCGAGCACCCGCATCCATAGCCATTTGGGTATAGCTGGCCATTAATTCTGGGGTGCCGCTATAACAAATTTCGCCATCGACCCATTCGGGAATACCGCAGTTACCTTTTGCAACGAGTATCGGTTCTACACCGGCTAGTTCCGCAGCTTGCCGCAGGTTAATAATAGCGGCTATAACCTCTGCAGCACCCAGACCACAGTTAGTTCCATAGGCTGCTAATGGGGTGCACAATTCAGTTTGCAGCTGGACCAGGTCAGAAGGCGTAATACCCATCATCGTTCGGCCATTAGTTTCAATACTCAGCGTTAGCACGATGGGTAATTCAGCGACACTTGCCCCTCGCACTGCGGCGTGACACTCTTCTATAGAAGACAGCGTTTCGATCCAGAGAATGTCTACACCCCCCGCTTTTAATGCTATGGCTTGCTCTGCAAAAGCAACTTCACCTTCCTCTATAGTCATGAGTCCGGCTGGAGCAAAAATTTCCCCCGTGGGACCCATGGCGCCAGCCACCACGACATCGCGACCGCTAGCGGCAACCTCTTTGACTAAAATTTGCGCTGCTGCACGATTGAATTCTGCGACTCGATCCTGTGCATCATGAAGTTTCAACCGGTAGCTATTACCGCCGAAAGTGTTAGTCAAGACAATATCTGACCCCGCGTCTATAAAAGATCGGTAATGGGACGCTACACGATCTGGGAAGTCGATATTCCAAAACTCAGGCGAATCACCTGACTGCAAGCCCAGTGCGAATAAGTTCGTGCCGGTAGCGCCATCAATCAACAACGTTTGTTTTTCGTCGAGCAATCTTAAAAAAATATTATCCATTGATAATCCACTCTATTCATAAAAGGGTTCTAATAGAAAATCATTATTATCAGTGCCATTAGACAGATTAAACAGCATTGGGGTTTAAACATGATTAAGTTGCGCAGTGATTAAAAAAATTGTGGTTTTTTAATCACTCACGGGTCCTCTGTTCAGTAATCGTCGAGTACTGCGCCCTTGCTGGCGCTAGAGGCATTGAAGGCAAACTTTGCTTGCACCCCCCGGTTGTAGCGCGGCAACGGCGCTTTCCAGCCTTTTTTTCGTTCGGCAAGTTTCTCATCGCTGATATTGAGCTGTAATAACAGCTGTTTGGCATCAATCGTGATGGAATCGTCTTCATGTATGAAGGCGATATTGCCACCAACGGCCGCCTCTGGCGCAACATGCCCGACCACCATGCCCCATGTACCGCCGGAAAAACGGCCGTCTGTGATCAGTCCGACGCTTTCGCCAAGGCCGGCCCCTATCAATGCGCCCGTCGGCGCAAGCATTTCGGGCATACCCGGACCGCCTTTGGGACCCAGATAGCGCAACACCATAACGTCGCCGGCCTTGATTTTACCCGCCAAAATCGCCGCCAGAGCCGACTGCTCGTCGTCGAATACTCGGGCAGGGCCCGTCATCCTGAGGGTTTTCAGTCCAGTGATCTTGGCCACGCAACCTTCTGGTGACAGATTGCCCTTGAGAATGGCCAGGTGACCCTGCTTGTACATAGGGTTGCTGATCGGGCGAATCACATCCTGACTGGTACTCGGCGCATCGGGAACGTCTTTCAGTATCTCGGCAATGGTCTGGCCCGTAATGGTCAAACAGTCACCATGTAGAAGATCAGCCACCAGTAGCATTTTCATGACCTGCGGTATACCGCCGGCTTGGTGCAGATCCACTGCTAAGTATTGGCCGCTGGGCTTGAGATTGCAAAGCACCGGGGTCTTCTGGCGCACCCGTTCAAAGTCGTCAATTGTCCAGTCCACTCCAGCCGCATGAGCGATGGCCAGAAAGTGCAGCACGGCGTTGGTCGAGCCGCCCGTGGCCATAATAACCGCCACTGCGTTTTCAATCGATTTTTTGGTCACAAGGTCGCGCGGCTTTATGTTCTTGCGGATCGCTTCAATCAGCACCTTGGCAGACTCTTTGGCAGAGTTCACTTTCTCATCATGCGGGTTGGCCATGGTCGATGAGTAGGGCAGAGAAATACCCAAGGCTTCAAAAGAACTCGACATCGTGTTGGCTGTGTACATGCCGCCACAGCTGCCTGTGCCGGGAACGGCGCGGCGCTCGATTTGCAGCAGGTCTTCGTCGCTCATGCGGCCGGCCGCGTGTTCGCCCACGGCTTCGAAAACGCTGACGATGTTTAGATCCTGACCCTTGTAGCGGCCGGGCAGTATGGTGCCTCCATATACAAAGATGGAAGGCACATTCGCACGCAACATGCCCATCAGGCCGCCGGGCATGTTTTTGTCGCAACCACCAATCACCAGCACTCCGTCCATCCACTGGCCTTGCACACAGGTTTCAATACAGTCGGAGATCACTTCGCGGCTGACCAACGAGTACTTCATGCCCTCGGTGCCCATGGCCATCCCATCGGAAATGGTCGGGGTACCAAAGACTTGCGCGTTACCACCGGCTTCTCTAATGCCGGCGATCGCTGCGTCGGCCAATTTTTGCAGGCCGCTGTTGCATGGGGTGATGGTGCTGTGCCCGTTGGCCACACCGACCATGGGTTTTTTGAAGTCTTCGGCCTCGTAACCCATGGCGTAATACATGGAGCGATTGGGGGCGCGCGCGGTACCCTCCGTGATGTTCTTGCTGCGGCGATTGATCTGGTCGTCAGTATTGCTGGTGTCATGCGTCATGGTGTTTCTCGTTGAGGCTGGCGTCGATAAAAGCAAACAATAGGCCAGAGAATTGAGTTATCGCAATATGATAGTCATGCTGTATTAATATGTACAGCATGTCATTGCCACCACCATTAAGATAAAACTCTGATGGTAGCTCGTAACGGTCGTCGAAGAATTTTATTTCGTCCCTGCGACGGTGAGACTGCGAATGTCTCGCGCCATCGCCCATCTACAAAAGGTACTCATCTGCGAGCAGCTGGAATTGATGAAAGCCAGCTTCATCTAAAATTTATTGGGCTTTAGGTTAACCGACCTGTTCAAAAGTATTAATGCTGAAAGAAAATAGAGACTATTTGGCTGACGGTTTAAAAGGCTTCCATAGAGTCTTTCCTAGACAATAACTAGCTAACGAACTGGTTATTCCAACGGAGATTAAGGTTGTAAACACTTCTTTTTTTGATAGGCCAGGGGACTACAATATTTCTCATTGTGTGAAAAACGTCTTCAACTGAAACGTTTTAAAAAATACATTATATATCAATGGGTTATATCTATTTAGTGGCGTCAGAGAGAATTGCACATAGTACCTAAGACAATGAGCTACAGTGCTCCGATCGCCTACCTCATGTCAATGCCTGCCACCCGAGGGGTACTCCGCTTCGCCTAGTCCCCACGCATTGTCGGTCTGCGTTATTCCAGACAAAAAAGGCTAAACATTGAATTGTGAGACCGTCTTCAACGCGTCTATAGCCCGCTGCTCGATTTTTTGAGTAGTCCCACTATCGATTAGGGCGCCCGTTTATTTGACTGACTGTTTAAATGCCCTGCCTACAATCGACGACCTAGCCATAACAGCTGACTTCAATTTTGAAAGAAAATTCACTCGCTTACCTCCAACTCGACTCGCGCTTAATACCTGAAACCGACAGTACTCTGATCAGATATCTCAGCTTATAAATTTAAGCTTGAGCGTATTTTTTTACGTCAATACAATCAGCTACGCAGAGCTTTCGCTATGCCCCTTAATGTGTTGCGTAATGCGCTGAGCCGGCTCTTTGTTTGATCGTTAATGCTCTTTCCTGTGGACTCTATCTTTATGGCCATTATTTTGCGTGCAAGTTTTCTGTCCCCACCGCTGGTCTTAGCTGCCGAAATCTCTTTAAGCAGATTTCTAACGGCTGTTGCCGTTTGATTGGTAATGGCATCGTCTCTCAGTAGTTGATCAATATAGGCGTTAGCCACTACTGGTGCTGCCGGCCATGTCATGGGCACCTGATGCTGTGGATTGAACTGTTTTCGCGGGCCAATCGATGGGTAGGCTACTGCGGCGGCGGCAATCTCATTGGCACTAAGGTACTCGCTGGGCAACAGCTTGAGAACGTCTAGGCCACGGGTGATTTCGGTGCCATAAATTCGGCCATGGTAATAGTACGCAGACCAATAGCCTCCGACGATTAATTCGTCCTCGATTATGGGGCCGCGATCGAAATAGGCAATCTCCACGGGCTTGCTGGAATCGGTAAAGTCGATGATCGAGATACCACCTTGATACCATGCTTGCACGAATATGTCACGGCCGGGAACAGGTATTATAGAGCCGTTATGAGCGACGCAATTTTCTGTTTCTAGCTGTGGGGCCGGCATTTTATAATGGCTGCGAAACTCGAGTTTGCCGCTCTTGATATCGTAAATGGCATTGGCACCCCAGTCTAATGGATCCCATGCGCGACAGCGTGCACGACCGCCGCCGCCCCATTCATCAGTAAATAGCACTTTGTCACCGGCGTTATTGAAGGTGGCGGAGTGCCAATAGGCAAAACCAGAATCGGTAACAGTATCAATACGTACGGGGTTACGGCGATCTGTTATGTCGAACAAAATACCGTTGCCGGAGCAGGCTCCAGCAGCGAGATTGGCTGATGGGAATACTGTAATATCATGACACTGATCTGTACGCTCGGTCTCCTGAGTATCATCTCCATGATCCCCGCCACGCCAGAGTCCGGCTAGCACACCAGTTTCTGGGTCGGCAAATACCGCTGGACTACTGACGATGCGTGATTTAGAGGGATCATCTATGGGAATCTCAATAACATCGATACGAAATAGGGCGGTGCGTTCATCACCAGGAACTTCATCGACGCAGGTATCCAACTCCTCTTCTTCGCGCACACTGGATGTACCAGAGTTGTAGACCAGAATTTTGCCGTCAGCGGTCGGCCCCGCCACCACTGAATGGGTGTGGGAGCCGCGACAGGTTTGCACTGCGCCGACCTGCTTAGGTCGTGTCATGTCGGAGATATCAAATATTCTCAATCCACGAAAACGTTCTGGACTGGCGTCTGCGATTACACCCTTCAGGCCGCAGTCTAGTCGACCACGGGTTTCTTCAACAGACATTATCAGCAGGTCACCAACTATCGACACATCGCCCTGGCCGCCGGGACACACAACAGAGGATATTCCAATGGGTATGCCCTGCGGGTCAATACGGTACATATTAAAGCCATGGTAACTGCCGGTAACTAACACATCATTACTGAAGGCCATGTCTGTGTTGGCAAAACTGAGCATGGGGTAGCGACGATCACGGGCAGCTTGCTCGATAGATTGCGGCTTATCTTCATCACTACTGCTGTCATCAACCGGTGTCTTTTGCTCATCTTTTGTATCATCGGGCTCGCCAGCGCCCCGCTCGGCCGGATTAGCAGGATCATAAAATCCTAAGGGTTTACGGAGTGAGCTAATCAGCTGCAGATGCATAATTGCCTCGCCAGCATCATAGAGCCCTGGCGCCAGCCCAGCCCTTGGATCAGTCGAGAGCCCCACGAGGAGGCTGTTCATACGTTCAATTTCCACGGCCTGATCATTGGTTATGTCAGAGGCGAATTCGTTGAGCAATGGGTCATAGGTCGATCCTGGCAACTCTCTGAGGTCCTCCACCATGGTAATTGCGCCGTCGTGATGGCCAATCATGAGTCTAAGGAACATGCGGTCGAATGCAGTGCTCTTAGATTCAGCCAGCTGCTGCATCTGTGCGGGACTCGCCATGCCTACCATGTGGTGTTCTCTGTGGTCATGGAGATTTTCACTGGGGTCCGGCACCATTTCTTCTCGTTCCCGCAGCCAGCTCTGCATAAAGGCGATCTCATCTGCCTGAGAGACGTCAATACGGCCAGCTAAGTCTAATACGGCTTTATTGTTGGTTCTCAGGGTCACCAATCGAGACATTATTAGCGCCTGGTGATGATGGATAATCATACCTTGCATGAAACTGACGTCGGCGGCTATGTAGGCTGAGTTGGCAATGGCGACTGCAGTTTCAGCATCTAAATCGAGTGTCGGTTGACCGGGCGCGCCTGGTTGGACGATCGGCATTGTCCCTTGCACTTCGGCCACTGCTGATAGGCTACCCAGTAGACTAGTGAGAACTACCTGCTGAGTAATTCGAGATAGGGTCTTACGCATTGTATTTTTCACTGCTTGCTCCCGCTGGAAAGGTAATCGCACTATAGCCTAGAAAGGGCAGCTATTTTACGGCGTTCTTTGCTTTTGATAAGAAGTGTTTATATACCATGTCTGTTTAATTTTTTGAGCAGACTCACTAACGTTTACAATCGACGAGGTACCCATGAACTGACTTCACTCACTTACCTCGGGCTCAACTCGCTCTTAATATCTGAAACCGGCAATACTCCGCTCAAATATCATAGCTTATAAATTTAAGCTTGGGCTTATTTGTTTTCCGGCGAGCAGATCGATATCAGAACTAGGCTCTTTCGATAGGGAGTATATTCCTATGATTTTTCAGCCTCTAGATCGTTCGGGTAGTTAGTCTTTTTTTTACAAAATGAGGGTAGGAATAACCGTCACTTATGTTTTTGATCCTTCACCAATGGGTTCGCAGCCCAGAACTACTTGAGACCAATGAGATCAAATAACCTAATGGCTATGTCGTGGTTTTGACTAAACTTCTAAAACAGAAATGTTCCTATTCCGACAAAAATATGCTATTAATCTTATTATAGGTAATTTGTACTTTGATGGAAGTTATGGGTATTTTTTAGTCAACGAGCGCATTTCTAATATTTTGCAGTTCTTTATTTGAGCGTATTAACCAGTATTAAAGACGTTAACATCTTGCTCGACCCAAGGCTTACTTCAAGAGTTTATTAATGATAGTACAAGATTATTTTTAACCACATTTAGACCTTAAATGGACCAACATTGGCGTGGCCGCAACCTAACCAAACTTGAGGGAATGATCATGAGCATGAACGTCACGCAGAAACTAATCCAATCGCATCTAGTGCATGGTGATATGGTGCCCGGCGAGGAGATTGGGATCCGCATTGACCAGACGCTCACGCAAGACGCCACCGGCACGCTGGTTATGCTGGAGCTGGAGGCTATGGGCCTGGACCAGGTGAAGACCGAGGTAAGCGTCCAGTATGTTGACCACAACATCATCCAAGAGGACTTCAAGAACCCCGACGATCATCTTTTCCTGCGTAGCGCCTGCCAGCGATTCGGCGTGTGGTACTCGCGGCCTGGAAACGGAGTGAGTCATCCGTGCCACCAGGAAAATTTCGGCAAGCCGGGCAAAACGCTCCTCGGCTCTGACAGTCACACGCCGGCGGCCGGCGCAATTGGCATGCTTGCTATCGGCGCTGGTGGGCTGGAAGTGGCGTTAGCGATGGCGGGTGAACCGTTCTTTACGCGTATGCCACAGATTTGGGGCGTTAAGCTCACCGGCAGCCTGCCAGACTGGGTGAGCGCCAAGGACGTGATCCTGGAGATGTTACGCCGCCACGGAGTGGAGGGCGGACTTGGCCGGATCATAGAGTACTACGGGCCGGGACTAGCCACGTTGAGCGCAATGGATCGCCACGTGATCGCCAACATGGGTGCCGAGCTTGGTGCCACCACCACCGTGTTTCCCTCCGATCAGGAGGTGCGTCGGTTCCTGCGCGCATGGCAGCGCGAAGAAGACTGGGTCGAGCTGGTTGCAGATACTGGCGCGGCGTACGACATGCACGATGAGATCGATCTGGCAAGCCTCGTACCGCTGATCGCCATGCCGTCCAGCCCCGGGAACGTTTACCCGGTCAGCGAGGTAGCCGGCGAACAGATCTACCAGACGTACATCGGCTCATCGGCCAATCCCGGGTACCGAGACTTGGCCGTTTCCGCCATGATGGTCAAGGATCGGCGAGTGAGCGACCGCGTGTCGTTCGACATCAACCCCACATCCCGAGCACAGCTCGAAACCTTAGTGCGCGACGGCCACGTAGCCCACCTACTGCACGCCGGCGCGCGACTGCACCAGGCAGGCTGCAATGGCTGCATCGGTATGGGTCAGGCGCCGGCTACCAATGAGCTCTCTTTGCGCACGGTGCCTCGCAACTTCCCTGGTCGTTCCGGCACGCGCGAGGACAAGGTGTGCCTCGTCAGTCCAGAGACCGCCACCGCGTCTGCGCTTACCGGGGTGATCACCGACCCGCGCACACTTAACATCCCCTATCCACGTATCGCAGACCCGGACCACCCGATTATCAACCGCGCGATGTTTATGCCGCCTTTGTCGCTTGATGAGGCGCTGCAAGTAAACCTCGTCAAGGGCCCGAACATCGCTTCGCTGCCGAACTTCGAGCCGTTCCCTGATGAGATCGAGGTGCCGGTCCTGCTCAAAGCGGCGAACGACGTTTCTACCGATGAGATCATGCCGCCAGGGTTGCGCGTGCTACCGTTCCGAAGCAATATTCCCAAGATCGCCGAGTTTTCCTTCGACAGGCTCGACCCCACCTACGCCACCAGGGCCAAGGAGGTGCCGGGCCACATTGTAGTGGGCGGGAGCAATTACGGACAAGGTTCGAGCCGCGAGCACGCCGCACTAGGCCCGCAATACCTAGGACTCCGCGCCGTACTGGCCAAGGGTTTTGCGCGGATCCACTCGCAAAATCTAATCAATTTCGGCGTGCTGCCACTAACTTTCGTCGACCCTGTCGACTACGATGGCATCCAGACAGGCGACGTGCTACGTCTGACCGACCTGCGACGCGTGCTGACAGAAGGAGGCGAGTTGAGTGTCGAAAACGCCACGCGCCAGTACCAATTTCAAATGCGTCACTACATGTCGCCTCGTCAAGTTGCATTCTTGCTTCGCGGGGGCTTGATCAACTGGATGAAAGAGCGCCTCTCAAGACAGTAACAAAAGCAGCAATGTGATTTTACCAACCATATTCTATTTTTATGGCATCTAAAATATACAATCTCTCTTGCCATTGCGAGACGTCCCTTAGTTCCTCTCTTTAACTAAAAGATCAATTCCCAAAAAGCGTGGCTGTTCATTGCGGGGCGCTCAAGCATGAAATTATAGTATCGTTTCAAAAATACATTGACAATAATATAGTTTTGAAACGATACTATATAAGAAAATCTAACATCCATAATCAAACGGTTCGTGAACTCCTACAGGGTTCACTGTAGAAGATAGGCATATCAAGCGTGCCCCGACCGACATAAAGCCATGATTTTGGCTTAACTTGATCACTTTGGGTTTTCGCGGTTATTAATTTGGAGTTTAAATTATGGCAGTTACATTGACTGAAAATGCGGCAAAACATATTGGACATCAGCTTTCGAAGCGAGGTAGAGGGATTGCCTTGCGCATCGGCGTGAAGAAAGTAGGCTGTACCGGCCTGACCCACACATTCGAGATCGCTGACGAAATTCGTGTGAACGACCACACCTTCGAGTCGCACAACATATGTCTCTTGATCGATGACGACAGCCTAGTATTTCTCGACGGCTCACATATCGATTTCGTCACCGAAGGGCTCAAACAGATGTTCAAATTTGATAACCCCAACGTCGACAGCGAGTGCGGCTGTGGTGAGAGTTTCAATGTTAAAAAACCCAATCTTGAAGTCCAAATTGAGAGGTAATGCCGTGCGCGCAGCTACCGAAAATATTCAGACCCAAATGCCCGCATCTTGTGTCTTTACCGACAAAGCGGCGGCGAAAGTCGCTGAATTGATTGCTGAAAAAGGCAACCCTGACCTTAAATTGCGTGTTTTGGTTCAGGGTGGGGGCTGCTCCGGATTCACCTACGGATTCACGTTTGACGAAATCGTCAACGAAGATGATACGACGATAACCAAAAACGGCCTGTCGCTGCTGATTGACACAATGAGCTACCCATTCCTGATTGGGGCAGAGATTGATTGCAAAGACGATCTGGAGGGCGCGCAGTTCGTTATAAAGAATAATCCTCGTGCTACAGCTACCTGCGGATGCGGTTCATCCTTCTCAACTTAACTTAGGAGCAACATCATGAGCGCAGTACTGCAAACTCTCGTCAACCAGCCCTATAAGCACGGGTTCATCACAAACATCGAGTCCGATATCGCGCCTAAAGGTCTGAATGAAGAAACCATCCGGATGATTTCAGCCAAGAAGAGTGAACCGCAGTGGCTGCTGGAATTTCGGCTCAAGTCGTACCAGGCGTGGCTCAAAATGGAAGAGCCAACCTGGGCCAACGTCCACTATCCGAAAATCGATTTACAGGCGATCAGCTATTACGCTGCACCAAAGCAGAAGCCGAAGTTGAACAGCATAGATGAGGTCGATCCTGAGCTGTTGCGTACCTTCGAGAAGCTTGGCGTTCCGCTGCATGAACGCATGGCGCTGGCTGGCGTTGCAGTCGATGTAGTTTTCGACAGTGTGTCGGTGGCGACCACCTACAAGGCCAAGCTGGCCGAGGTCGGCATCATTTTCTGTTCGATGTCAGAAGCCGTGCTGGAGCACCCGAAGCTGGTGCAGAAATACCTCGGTAAGGTGGTGCCGATCGGGGATAACTTTTATGCCGCGCTCAACTCAGCGGTGTTTACCGACGGCTCGTTCTGTTACATCCCAAAGGGCGTCAAGTGCCCGATGGAGTTGTCGACCTACTTCCGTATCAACACCGAGGAAACGGGGCAGTTCGAACGCACACTTATCATTGCCGAGGAAGGGGCGTCTGTCTCTTATCTTGAAGGCTGTACGGCCCCCGCATTTAGCTCAAACCAGTTGCATGCGGCGGTGGTCGAGTTGGTGGCGCTCGACAACGCCGACATCAAGTACTCAACGGTGCAGAACTGGTATGCGGGCGACGAAAACGGCGTTGGCGGCGTTTACAATTTCGTGACCAAGCGCGGCTTAGCCAAAGGTGTCAACTCACGCATTTCGTGGACCCAGGTCGAGACCGGATCGGCGATTACCTGGAAGTATCCCTCCGTTATACTATTTGGAGACAACTCGGTGGGCGAGTTTTATTCGGTCGCGGTCACCAACCACCTGCAACAGGCTGATACCGGCACCAAGATGGTCCATATTGGCAAAAACACTCGCAGTACCATCGTTAGCAAAGGCATCTCGGCCGGTCGTTCCAATAACAGCTACCGCGGGCTGGTCAAGGTTACACCGCGCGCTGCCGGTGCGCGAAATTATTCACAATGCGACTCGATGCTGATTGGCGACCAGTCTGGCGCCAACACCTTCCCTTACATCCAGGTGCGCAATAACACCGCCCAAGTTGAGCACGAGGCATCGACCTCAAAGATCGGAGAAGACCAGCTATTTTATTTTGCGCAGCGTGGGGTCGACGCCGAGGCCGCCGTATCGATGATTATCAACGGGTTTTGCAAGGACGTATTTAAACAATTGCCGATGGAGTTTGCGGTCGAAGCGACCCAGCTACTCGGTTTAAAATTAGAAGGAAGTGTCGGATGATTTACAAAGATAGCAAACCTATACTCGAAGTCCGCGGGCTGAGCGCGACCGTGAACGGCATCGAAATTCTGAACGGCCTGAATTTAACGGTAAAAAGCGGCGAAGTGCACGCGATCATGGGCCCGAACGGCTCAGGCAAGAGTACCTTTGCAAAGGTGCTAGCCGGCCACACGGCGTATGATGTGACGGCTGGCAGCGTGCTGTTCGAAGGCAAGAATCTGTTCGAGTTGGCCCCCGAAGAGCGTGCCCGTGCCGGTGTGTTTTTGGCCTTTCAATATCCGATCGAGATACCGGGTGTCGCTAACAGCCAATTTCTGCGCCTGAGTTACAACACGGTGCAGGCGCAACGCGGCAAGGAAGAACTCGACCCACTTGAGTTTGACGACTTCGTGCGCGAGAAGATGAAGCTGCTCGAAATGAGTCCCGATTTTCTCGACCGTAGTGTCAACGAAGGCTTCTCCGGGGGCGAAAAAAAGCGCAACGAAATTTTACAGATGGCGCTGCTCGACCCTCGCCTGGCAATACTCGATGAGACCGATTCCGGTCTCGATATTGACGCGCTCAGGATTGTCTCCCAGGGCGTCAATCTGCTGGCCAATAAAGACAACGCGATTGTACTGGTGACACATTACCAGCGACTCCTCAATTACATCGTACCCGACTTCGTACACGTGATGGAGGCGGGTCGCATCATCAAGACAGGCGACAAAGATCTGGCGCTCGAACTCGAATGGCGCGGCTACGACTGGGTGGGTGCCGAGTACAATGCGAAGATGGCAACATTATGAATAGAGTAACATCTATTCTCCGCCCCCCCGCTGGTCACCTTGATCCGCTGATGACCGACTCACCGCCATTGCGTAACAGTCTCGATGGGCTGCGCGCCGAGGCTGCCAACCTCCTCGAGGTATTGTCACTGCCCACCACGCGTAACGAGGAGTGGCGCTTCACCGACATCTCAGCGCTGACTAAGCTATCGTTTTCTCCAGCACTCAATGCAAACTGCCTGAGAGACGCCGATATCGCTCATTTTTATATTGAAGAAGCAACCACCCGACTGGTGTTTGTTGATGGTATTTATGCGCCACAGCTGTCTAGTGCCTCTTCAGACAGCGGTGTGGTCGCGTCTAACCTGCCGATGGTACTCGCCACTCACACCACAACGATCGAAGAACATCTCGGCCGTCACGTAGCCTTACCTGATAATGTATTCGCTGCACTCAATACGGTCTTCCTGCATGATGCCGCTGTGATCGTGGCGCCCCGTAACAGGGTCGTTGCAGCGCCAGTGCATCTACTATTTATCGCCACACAAAAAGAGGCTGTAAGCGCTCCCCGCTGCCTGCTCGTCGCTGAGTCCGGCAGCAGCATCACATTGATCGAGGATTATGTTAGTTTGCAAGACGCAACCTACCTGGTGAACCCGGTGACCGAAGTTGCACTGGCCGATCATGCCCACGTCAAGCACATCCGCGTGCAGCGCGACAGCCAACATGCCTTCCACATTGCCAATTGCGCGGTATCCGTGGGGCAATCGAGTAACTACCAGTCTGTTAGCATTGCAATGGGTGCCCAGCTTTCACGCTATAACCTCAACGTGCTCATGGCCGAAGGCTCCCAGTGTGCTGTCGACGGGCTGGCACTCATCACAGATAGCCAGCTGGCCGACACTCATACCTGCATTGATCACACCAAAGCCCACGGCGTGAGCCGGCAGTTGCACAAATGTATCGTCGGTGGTAGCGCGCACGCGGTGTTTAATGGCAAAATCATGGTGCGTCAGGGTGCGCAGCGCACCAACTCAGCACAGTCTAACCGCAACCTTCTACTCACCGACAAGGCCCACGTCGACACCAAACCACAGCTGGAAATTATTGCCGATGACGTAAAATGCGCACATGGCGCGACCATCGGTCAGCTCGACAGCGAGGAAGTGTTTTACCTAAAGAGTCGCGGGCTGTCTGATAGCGTAGCTCGTAACTTACTGACCTATGCGTTCGCGGCTGAGATCATCAACCGCATCCCGGTCCCATCACTCAAGCACCAGCTGGAACAGAGTGCCTTCGAACAAACCAGAAGTCAGCCATGAACTCCCTTCATAGAGCAGTCAATCCCCGCTCGGCATCTGCCTTTGACTTGGAGCGTATACGAGCCGACTTTCCGATCCTCCAACTCCAGGTCGAAGGCAAGCCCTTGGTCTATCTCGACAACGCCGCATCGAGCCAGATGCCCCAGCAGGTGATGGACCGATTGACGCGCTACCAGACAAGCGAGCACGCCAACATCAACCGCGCGGTGCATTATTTGTCGGAAACCGCGACCACCGAATACGACGCCGCTCGGTGCAAACTGCAGCGCTTCATCAATGCATCCGAAGAGCGCGAAGTGATCTTCACCAGTGGCACCACCGATGCGATCAACCTGGTGATGCACGGCTACGGCCGGCGGTTTATCAAGCCCGGAGACGAGATTATTTTGACCACGCTCGAGCATCATTCGAACATCGTGCCCTGGCAGATGCTGGCCGAAGAGACCGGTGCGAAGATTCGTGTGGTACCGATCAACGACGCCGGTGAGCTGTTGATCGACGAATATGAAAAACTGTTCAACGCTCGCACCCGCTTCGTCGGCGTGATTCATGTGTCGAACGCGCTGGGCAGCATCAACCCAGTCAAGCAGATGATCGCTTTCGCACACGCGCATGGCGTGCCGGTGCTGGTTGACGGGGCACAGGCGGCGCCCCACTTACAGGTCGACGTGCAGGATCTGGATTGCGATTTCTACGCCTTCTCGGGCCACAAGTTGTGTGGCCCGACCGGTATCGGCGTCCTGTATGGCAAGGCCGCGCTACTGGAAAAGATGCAGCCCTTCAAGGGCGGTGGCGACATGATTTTGTCGGTGACCTTCGAAAAAACCACCTACAACATTATCCCGCACAAATTCGAGGCCGGCACGCCGCCGATCGCTGCGGCAATCGGACTCGGCGCCGCGATCGACTACCTGTCGACCATCGGCATGGGCGTCATCGCAGCGTACGAACAGGAGCTGCTCAATTACGCGACCGAGCAAATGAGCCGCATGCCGGGCGTACGCATTGTCGGCACCGCCAAAAACAAGGCCTCAGTCATCTCATTCACCGTTGACGGTGTGCATCCGCACGACGTCGGCACTCTGCTAAACCAGGAGGGCGTCGCGGTGCGTACCGGTCATCATTGCGCGCAGCCGTTGATGCAGCGTTTCAAAGTGCCGGCCACCTCCCGTGCCTCGTTCGCGTTCTACAACAGCATGGCTGAGGTCGACGCACTGATCGCCGGCATTCGCAGCGTGCAGAAGGTGTTTGCGTAATGTCCAACTATAAAGCACTGTACCAAGAGGTCATCCTCGACCACAACAAGAAGCCGCGCAACTACGGAACGCTAGCGCACGCTAGCCACCATGCGGTGGGCCACAACCCACTGTGCGGCGATCACATCAGTGTGACGCTCAATTTCGATCGCGAGTGCATTGACTGCATCGCATTTCAAGGTGAGTCATGCGCGATCTGCAAGGCGTCAGCGTCGATGATGACCGCCGCCATCAAGGGCAAGTCCCGTGCGGACGCTGAAATTCTGATCCAGGAATTTCTCGCTATGGCCACTGGAAAGCTCAACCTAGAGGATGCGAATCACATTGGGCGGCTAGCGGTGTTCGCCGGTGTGTGCGACCTGCCGACGCGCGTCAAATGTGCGATTTTGCCCTGGCACACACTGCACGCCGCGTTCCATTCGGTTGCCATTGCCTCAACCGAGGCCGAAGCTGACCCGATGCACGTATCGAATGGCAACGCATGATACTAGCCCTGCCACAGAGTGGCTCATTGAGAGGATAAAATGCTGACAGCGAATGAACTAAGAGATTACATCATGCATGGGCTACCTTGCGATCACGTGGAAGTGCTGGGCGATGACGGCCAACACTTCGATGCGGTGATCGTGAGTTCACAATTCACCGGGAAAAATAAGGTACAACAGCATCAGCTGGTGTATCTGGCTCTAGGACAACGCATGGGTGTTGAAATTCATGCGCTCTCGATGCGCACATTCACGCCCGATGCCTGGGCACAATCGACCATAAAATGACTTTGGAGAAATGAAATATGAACGTACAGGAAAAAATTCGTACTCAGGTCACAGACGACGACGTCGTGCTCTACATGAAAGGCACGCCGCAGTCCCCCCAGTGTGGTTTCTCTGCCGCGACGGTGCAGTTGCTTAAGGCTTGCGGCGTGCATGAATTTACAGCCGTGGACGTACTCGCCGACCCTGAAATTCGCGATGCTATCAAGTCTTACAGCAACTGGCCGACTGTTCCCCAGCTATACATCAAGGGCGAGTTTATCGGTGGTGCGGATATTGTGCGCGACATGTATGAGCAAGGTGAATTGCAGAAATTGATCGCTTCAACGGCGAGTTTATAATATTGAAACGGGTAGTGGGTAGGCTCCCCACTCAATGGGATTATTGTAGTTTCGGCGCCAAAAGTGTGGCGCCGTTGTTAGGAGGTTATAGTGCCTAAAATAGCAGAAATCGAAAACACGCCGAATCCGAACGCGGTGAAGTTCATTCTCCAGGAACCGCTGACTTGGGGTATCACGCACTCGTATGAAAATGCTGGTCAGGCGCAAGGTGTCTCTGAACTCGGTGCCGCCCTGTTCAATATCAAGCATGTGACTAATGTATTTTATGTTGATCGATGGTTAACCGTCACACAAGACGGTGAGGCCGATTGGGATGAATTGGTACGCAAGATTGCTGTCCCAATCCGTTCTTCTCCAGCAGCAGAGGAGCAAACAGCAACCACCGTTGCCGCGGCCACCACTATTGATATCAGTCCCGCTGACAAGAAGCGTCTCGATGCGATCACCGATTTGCTCGACGAGCAGATTCGCCCCTATCTGCAAAGTGATGGAGGCGATCTCCACGTGGTAGGTCTCGACGACAATCAGCTTAGCGTGCACTACCAAGGCGCATGCGGCACCTGTCCGAGTTCGATATCCGGCACGCTCAGGGCCATCGAGAATCTAGTGAAGTCGATTGAACCGGACATCGAAGTCGTGGCGGTTTAGGTTTGAAATCGGTAGTTGGACGCTGACGCGATTGATTAGTTTTATCCAGCATCACAGACTCAGGGAGCCATATATTGAGGAATAATGCCCAAGAAAACGTCTTGAAACCCACACTCGCTCAATTGCTCGAACGCCTGATGCACGCATTCCCCGAGGCTGCTATCCAGATTGAAGACGAGGGTCATTTGCACGTCGGCCACACTGGCGCTGCAGGTGGTGCCGGTCATTTCCAAGTCCAGGTGATCGACGCCAGATTCGAAGGATTACAGCGCCTCGCCAGGCATCGGCTGATCTATACCGTCATGTCCGACTGGATACCGAAGCGTGTGCACGCACTGAGCATCATCGCCATGACTCTAAAAGAAGCCAGCAATGCATCGGCGATTCAGTAGGGACTATCTAGATGACTTTCAGCAGATTTATGGTTGATGATCGCATGATTGGCATATAGTGTGATAGCTTGACTATTGGTCTGCTTGCAATGGCTGATAGGCTCAGAGTAGAACCGGTAACAGGCTCGATAAGACTAAGAATCCGTGTAAGTCAAAAGATCATGCTGAGAGTGTTCGGGAAAAATTTACAAGTGTTAAACCCAATAGGAAACACATAAATGTCAGATTCACATTTTACCGAGCAGGACTGGCGCAGATTTTTGGCTAGTATTGGGGAGGACCCCGATAGAGCCGGCCTAGTCGAGACACCGGGCCGCGTTGCAAAGGCTTGGGAACATTGGACTGCCGGATATACAAAAGACCCGGCTCAATGTCTCAAAGCGTTTGAAGACGGGGCGGATGAGTACAATGAACTCATCGTAGTACGCGGCATTCCAGTCTATAGTCACTGTGAGCACCATCTGGCGCCTTTCTTTGGCAGCGCTACCATCGGTTACGTCCCCAACGGAAAAATAGTAGGCTTATCGAAGCTCACGCGTCTGGTCGATTGCTTTTCCGAGCGACTACAGGTGCAGGAACGACTCACCGTCCAGATTGCCAACGCCTTGATGACGCATCTGGAACCGCTAGCGGTGGGCGTTGTCATTCGCTGCCGACACCTGTGCATGGAAAGTCGCGGCATTCGAACCCAGGGAGAGGAAACCGTTACCTCCTCCATGCTCGGCACACTCCTACCTAACCAAGCGCTGCGCGCTGAATTTTTTGCTTTGTCGCAGGGGATATAGTGTGGTTACTCAGGACACCATGACAACCGAAACGATGTGTGTTCTGCGCAAAAGGCAAAACCCGGCGGCAGAGGTCTATTGGATCGGTGTAGCACCGACAGGCAACTTTGTCTTTCTCTACCCACAAAATAGCTCCTAATGATGCAAAAATTAACCACACCAGAACTGGCAGCATGGATTGCAAATACAACGCGCGAGCGGCCCGTATTACTCGACGTGCGTGCACCCTGGGAATTTCAGACCTGTCATATTGATGGTGCATTGGCGATGCCGATGGATAATATCCCTGGCAACCTGTCTGAACTGAACCCGGAGCAGCCGTTCTACCCGCGCCATGACTCTGGAGAAAGTCTATGAAAAATCAACTATTCCACGAAGCCGTCCCAACCATCTCGACGCTCGATGAGCTAGCAAAATTGGCAAACTACTCGTTCATGGACACTCTCAACTGCGATTCTGACGCGAAAGCAAACGGAGCCAATCACAGGCCACGACAAGTCTTCACTGGCCACTATGTCCCCGTCAATCCCACGCCAATCAAAGATCCTGAGTACGTCACGCACAGCAAAGACTTTTTCAGCGAACTTGGCTTCGCCGACAGCATGGCAGAGTTGGCCGACTTCGTCCGCATGTTCTCCGGCGACACCTCGAACATTCCGGAACCGATGCGCAAGGTCGGTTGGGCCTGTGGGTACGCACTTTCAATCTTCGGTACCGAATACCACCAGCAATGCCCGTTCCAAACCGGCAACGGATACGGCGACGGGCGCGCAGTTTCCGTGTTTGAGGCCGTCATCAAGGGTCGACGTTGGGAAATGCAGCTGAAAGGTGGTGGACGGACGCCATACTGCCGTGGCGCAGACGGTCGCGCCGTCTTGCGGTCGAGTGTCCGGGAGTTCCTAGCACAGGAACACATGCACGCGCTCGGAGTGCCAACATCACGGTCACTGAGTTTGTACGTCTCGAAAACAGACAAGGTTAAGCGACCGTGGTACTCGGAGGGCTCGCGCTCGAAGCATCCGGACATAATTATATCGGAGGCCGTCGCGATCTCTACGCGCGTCGCACCATCGTTCATTCGAGTCGGCCAACTGGAACTCTTTGGCCGCCGTGCCCGCAAGAAGGAACACCCGAAAGCGATGGAGGAACTGGAGAAGATTGTATTGCACTTGATTGATCGTGAGTACGGTGACGTCATCGACAAGAAACTAACCACCGCCGAAAAAGTGGTGTTGCTCACGCGCGAGTTCCGCAGCCGCCTCACGTCCCTTGTGGCAAACTGGATCCGCGTCGGCTACTGCCAGGGCAACTTCAACAGCGACAACTGCGCGGCCGGTGGCTTCACACTCGACTACGGTCCATTCGGATTCTGCGAAGTGTTTGACCCTCACTATCAGCCATGGATGGGCGGCGGGCACCACTTCTCGTTCCTGAACCAACCAGTGGCAGCGGAACGTAATTTCCACATGTTTTGCACAGCGTTGCGGCCGCTGCTGGAGTTGCATCAGGACTGTCTGGCACAGCTCGACGAGATTCGAAGTGACTTTCCGAAAGTGATGCAAGCGCAAATGGAGAAGATGTGGGCTGCCAAACTTGGACTTGATACTTTTCATCCGGCGTTGTTCAGTGAGCTGGAAACACTCATGGTGCAAACTCCGGTCGATTACACCATCTTCTTCCGGGAGCTCTCGATGGTGCCAGACGATATTTACCCACTCAAAAAAAGCTTCTACAAGGACTCAAAGTTGACTGTGGCTTCGATGCACCCGACGTATGAGGCAGACCCTGAAGGGATAGATAAGCGCTGGTCAGAGTGGTTCATAAAATGGAAATCGCTGATCAGCTGCGCCAAGATGAGCGGCGCGAATACTGTTCCGTCGCACTCACGTGAGGAGCTCTCTAGGCAGATGAAACTGGTCAACCCAAAATACAGCCTACGAGAGTGGTTTGTTGTACCTGCGTATCAGCAAGCAACTACAGGAGACTACTCTCTAATTCGAGAGCTGCAGGAAATTATGCTGCAGCCATACGCCGAACAGTCGAAGGAAGTGGAGAGAAAATACTATAGGCTGAAGCCGCCTGAGTTCTTCGAGGTCGGTGGCTTGTCACATTATAGCTGCTCGTCGTGATTGTTCGAAAGCTGTTCAGCCACGAATGGCGCACCCTTGGCAGCATTCCAGTCAATGCCCCTGTCATTCGGACAAATTGCCGGCAGACTCCAAAAAAAGCATCCATGTCACTTGACAATGCTAGCCGTCAGCCGATCTACGAAGTCATGGCACGATATCCACAGGAGCCTCTGATCCTGGCCATAAAAGCAGTGCACCCTATGATACAAAGCCGCCTGATGGTGGCCAGCATGAGGCCTGACGAAGACATTGATAGGAGCCATAACCATGACTAATGATATCAACCAACAAAATGGGGGTTTTACATGGGTAGAATCGGCGGCAGTATTACAAACTGATGCTCGCTTGGGAATCGCTCGCGCACAACGTTTACTATCTATGCGTTACCTGCGTGGTCGCGGAGTGCTTAAAGATGAGGCCATCGCTTTTTATTGGATGAAGCTCGCCGCACTACAAGATTTTGCTCTAGCACAGCGCAGTCTGGGAGAGTTTTATGAAAATGGTTCCGGTGTTCCGCGGGACACTACCCTAGCGTCTCATTGGTATCATCTCGCAGCACTGCAAGGAGATTCTGCCGCCAAAGAACATTTTCAACGCTTAGCGCAACCAAACAAGTTACTTTAAAGAATCAGTTGACCCACACAAAGAGGCCCCATGAGCACCCAGAGAATTGCCATTATTGACCAGCTTGCCGCTAGCCGTATACCGATGATTCCCGAGTATACTCCTGCCCCCGATGGCATGCTTCGGGACACGCGTGGACGACTTTTGCGCGACCTGCGCATTTCGGTAACGGATCGCTGTAACTTCCGCTGCACCTATTGCATGCCCAAATCAGTATTCAACAAAGATTACCGTTTTTTACCACAATCCGAACTATTGAGTTTCGATGAAATCACGCGTATGGCACGTCTGTTCGTCACACATGGCGTTGAGAAGATTCGCCTCACTGGCGGCGAACCCCTACTGCGTAAAAACCTAGAAGTTTTGATAGAGATGCTCACCGCCCTTAAGACACTTGACGGTAAACCTTTGGACATAGCTCTCACAACAAACGCCTCGTTGCTGACTAAGAAAGCCCGGGCGCTTAAAGCCGCTGGCCTGCAGCGTATCACTGTCTCGCTTGATTCTCTCGATGAAGCTGTATTCCGCGCCATGAACGATGTGGACTATTCAGTGGCCCATGTGTTAGATGGCATCGACGCGGCGCGAAAGGCGGGGTTTCCCCCCATTAAAATTAACATGGTGGTCAAGAAAGGTGTCAACGATCAGAATATAGTTGCAATGGCGCGGCACTTTAAAGGTAGCGGCCACATCGTCCGCTTCATCGAATTCATGGACGTGGGCTCCTCCAACGGCTGGCGTATGAACGATGTCGTGCCCTCGCGCGAGATTGTGCGCATGATCAACGCAGAGATGCCGATCATCGAAGCGAAATCCAACTACACCGGTGAAGTGGCCGAGCGTTGGACCTATGAGGATGGCACCGGCGAAATCGGCGTCATCTCCAGCGTAACCCAAGCCTTTTGTTCCACCTGTACGCGCGCCCGACTCTCGACCGATGGCAAATTGTACACCTGCCTGTTTGCGCAGTCCGGCCATGATTTGCGCGCGCTCATGCGCTCAGGCAAGAACGATAAGCAAATCGCCAGTGCCATAGGGTTGATTTGGAACCAACGTGAAGACAGGTATTCGGAAATACGTACAGAAGAAACTGCGGGAATGAAGAAAGTTGAGATGTCCTATATCGGAGGCTGACACTTTCATCCGTATCAACCATAAAATAGGATCAAGGAGTTTCTCAGCAGTCCGGCGACGGGCAGTCTCCACCCGCTGAGGATCCTCTGTGTTCTGAAGTCATCGACCAGGGTATCCTTACTGGCGCTGGAGGCATTGAAGACGAAATTGCTGCTGGTTGAGAATCCCTTAGCTATTATAGATTTTTTCAGGAACGAAGTTGATACAGAGCTCGCTGAGCTCTTCCATAAATAATGGCTCGCCCGCGAAGCTGCACGCATAGGGTGCCTGTCCTTCCTCGCTGCAGCCGTCGCCTTCCAGATAGGTACAGGACGCACAGGTGCCGAAGTGAGGTTTCCCGCTCTCCCGCACCACATGCCCGAGCATACGCTGTAGGGTCTTGGCGAAGTCTGCGTGAATGCCTGAGGGTAAGCCATCAACGGCTCGGACTAGAGTTTCGAAGAGATCGTTCTTAAGAACAGTCCTTGCTTTGTCAGTTAAAATGAGTTGAATACTACGCTTGTCCGTCTGTGACCGCTCACTGGTCAGATAGCCTTGCGCTTCGAGGTTTTTGATTGTCTGTGATGCCGTGCCCCGGGTTGTGCCATGGATCGCGGCGAAGGCGGATGGGGTTCGCGAGAAGCGGTTGGCTCGAGCGAAGTATCTGAGTACCGCCCACTGGGCTGCCGTCAGTCCCTCACCGGACGCTAAACGTCCCAAATGCAAGACCAGTTCAGCGACGGCCCGACTGTCCATTTTTAGTTCCTTACTCATGCGCATATAGTGCAGTATAGCAATGTTATTGATAAAGTGTATGTCAGATGATGAACGTCTATCGTCATTCAAGTACTGGATTAGATGCCGCTTCAGCCGCCAAAGAGGCCTGCTGCTCAGGTTATTATTTTAGGGTCAATGTTTTGAGATAGAAACTCTCTATGCTTAGATCGTCTGGCGCCGGCATCTGCCAATGAAACAGAAGGAAAAATGGTCAGGTAATATTGGCACGAACGTTGGAGGTGGACGCTGGCAATTGAATACCCAATACTTGACAGCGGAGGGTATCAGGCGCAACGCAAGACCGAGGCCATCCGCTAAGTTGTATTCTTTAACTTAGCCTCGTGCGTTGTTTATCTCGGTATTGGTCAGTGGTTTGGTGACTTCTGGCATCTATTAAAAAGACCGCGCTCTCCTCTTCTTTGTTACATAAAACGTGAATTTTTACACTATCTAATGAATCTTGATACGCTTTGAAACCCTTTTAATAGCTATATGAATCAACACTTTAAGGTATTTTAAGCCCCGCCCGAGGCTACTTTTTGCGGCAGCAGAAATTGAACCTGCGTCTGCTTATCTGCTGCCTACAGCTCCACACACTTAGTTCAGCCTCTAAATTTAGTATGCTGAACCCCGAGTAAATACAGGCGTTACAGCCACGCTAATTACCTTTCCTCCACTTATTTCTCACAGCAGGCCATATTTAGTGCTTCATTATTTGTTTCACAATTATTTTTTTCTTCAATTGACCGTCGTCGTGGTAAAACTCCTGAAGTCCGTCTAGTTTTCCGTCTTTATAGTTTTCTTTAGATCTCAATTGACCACTGTCGTAGTAAGACTCATAAAGTCCGTTTGTTATTTCGTCTGTGAGATTCCATTTAAACTCCAGTTGACCGTTTTCGTGGTAAGTCTCTTGAAGACCGCTTTGTTTTCCGTTGATGAAGTGTTTTTTAGACTCCAATTGACCGTTTTTGCGGAACCTGTACTGAAAACCGTCTTTTTCCCCGTCGCTGAAGTGTTGTTTAGATACCAATTGACCGTTACTCAGGTAATACTCAGCAAACCCGTGTTTGTTTCCGTCAATGAAATTTTCTTGAGACTCCAATGGACCCCTTTCAAGGTAACCCTCTGGAATATCATCTTTAATTTGGAAGTAACTCTGCTGGAGTCCCTGTGCTTTTCCGTCTATGTAGTGTTGTTTAGACTTCAATTGGCCGTTGTCGTGGTAATTGGTAATTACCCCAGTGAATGGTGTTTGTGCATTAATCTCATAGTAGACCCCTTGTCTTTCAACTAAGCCGTCATAAGTGCCTCCATCAGAGCAAGCCGCAAGAAGTAGTAGGCAGGTAATGGTTGAAAATCTTCGGATCTGATTCATATCTTACCCTATAGGCGTCACCCGCTAAGTGTACAGTAATCATAGGGGTTTTGTAGCCTCAAGGGATTAGAGGCAGTTTGTGTTGGGAGCGGTGGGGGAGAGAGTTTAGAATGAGTCAGTAGCCGATCCTGTTTAGTGGTTTTTGGTTTGAATCCTATTACTGAAGATAAAAATACAACTGTCTACTGGTAGTCTTTACCGCAAATGACGTCGGCGGCTATCCAGGCTGAGTTGGTAATGGCGACTGCAGTTTCAGCGTCTAAATCGAGTGGGGATTGACCGGGTGCGCCTGGTGGGACGATCGGCACTGTCGCTAGCACTTCGGCCACTGCTGACAGGCTACCCAATAGACTAGTGAGAATTACCTGCTGAGTAATTCGAGATAGGGTCATACGCATTGTATTTATCACTGCTTGCTCCCACTGGAAAGGTAATCGCACTACAGCCTAGAAAAGGCACTTATTTTACGGCGTTCTTTGCCTTTGATAAGCAGTGTTTACATACCATGCCTATTAGATGACAGACAGGTTTACCGCAGAGAATAAACGGCATTTAGTTTTGTCCTAGATCACCCAGCGCATCTTTAAGCGGCTGTAGATCTTTTTCAAAATTTTTCCAATAGGCGACTGCTGATTTATAGATTGGCTGGCGCACCTGTTCTGAGCTGGCAGTATTTACCGCACGCTCGGTTTCATGGAAACGCAGGCACTGCTCTTCCATAGGAAGGTCACAGTACTCCAGCAGTTGGCTGATGCTTCGGTCTATATTTTCTACTACCTGTTCGTAGTTAACCGAGTGGATCTTGTCAGGAAAGACTGTAGCCCAGTGCGCCATGAGTCGAATATAATCGCGATAGTAACGGCCTAGATCATCAAGATCATAGGTAAAGTACTGTCCCTCTGCCCACAGCTGCTTAAAGCAACCAAAACAGTTATCTAGAGGCTGGCGTACGGTATTGATAATTTTGGCATTGGGCATAGCTAATAAAATCAACCCCACATAGAGAAAATTATTAGGTAGTTTGTCGATAAAAAATGGCGCATCAGTTTGCCGATGACGTTGAGCCTGATCCATAAATTGCTTGCCCATTGTCTGCCAACCTTCCGACCGCAATTCTTTGACTCCACTGGGATATGGCTGGCTAGCCATAGCATTAGGTTCTCGGTGGAGGCGCTGTGCGATCCACGGAATATAGGGTAATTCTCGCGTACCTTCGACCTGAGAATGTGAGGCTAGAATCTGCTCTTGCAAGGTCGACCCTGAGCGCGGCAAGCCGAGAATAAAGATCGCGGCGTCATCTGCTATGCCCAGGGACCTGTTTTTTTCGACAAACTCTAGGCTAAATGTTTGAATAATCTCATCTACCTGCCGCGAAAATTTATCTGCACTCCAATCCACTAACTTTTTCTTGACCAGATTACCTGCCGCATAGCACATAAAGGCACTATGCCAATCTTCCCGATGCTCATAAGCTTTACCTAAGGCATAGTTGAAATGCACAACTTGCTGATCGGACAGGTCTCCTGCTTCCAACACTGCGTTCATCTGCCTGAGTTCATCATCGCTAAACCTATAGGTCTTGAGGTTGGATAATGACCAGGCAGGTTCACCATATTTAGGATCTAACGTCATGCAGCGCTGATAAATATCTATCGCCTCCTGCTGCCTGCCAAAGGTTTTTAACACTGTGGCTTTTTGTGACAGCGCTGCGACATAGTCCGGTTTTTGGGCTAGCACCAAATCGTACTGTTGCAGTGCCTGAGCAAAACGATTATCTTTACTGAAGATACTGCCCAGTAACATGCGCCCTTCAGTTTTATCGGGATCAATTTTCAGCGCCTGATACGCCGCCTCCTCTGCCTCAATAATCTGATCCTGTCGAGACAGCGCGGCGGCAAGTTTTAGTCGCCATTTCGGCCGTTCGGGCATTTTCTGGACTAATGAACGGGCTAGCTCTTCGGCCCAACGGGCACGGCCACTTTCTAGCGCCCTTTCGATTAAAAATTCTTTTGCTCCAACATTGTCAGGGTCTTGCTTCAGAACGTCGCGGCACTGGCGTTCAGCCTCGCTAATATCACCGGTCTCTGCTATGCGGTAGGCGTTGCGGACCTTTTCCTTAAGTTCAGCGCGCCGCTCATTAATGCTATCTAATACTTTAGACTGGCCGCCTTTACCTAACTCCTTAAGGACTAGTGCAAGGAGTTTACTGGGGACCTTTAGCTTTCCATCAAGGGCCAATGCCCGACGCAGGGATACTTCGGCTACCTCATATTGTTTAAGCTCGTACTGAACCTTACCGAGATCGGCCCAGGCATGCGCGAAATCATCGGCAATTGAAAGTACATCTTTGAAACCTTGCTCAGCTTTAGTGAGGTCTCCACGATGCTGCCAAAGCTGGGCGCGCAACCGCAAGGCATTTACTTCGCGGGAATTAATCACCAATAACCGCTCACAGATCTCCTCGCTACGATCCAGATTACCTTCTCGAAGTGCAGTGAGAGCCTGAAAAAATTGCTGCTGAAGATCCATTAGTTTGACCTATTGGTTTTAATTAGTCTAAAAAAAAGAGCCGGTTATCAACTAAACCCCGGCCCTTTTTTAAGACTTATCACTACTGCCTTTATCCAACCAATGACCTAGAACTTAAAGCCAACGTCGATACCCACACGACGCGCTTCAGAGAACCCGAAGTAATGAGGTGCGATATTCGCCTCTCCGCCAGCAGCTCCCTTGTAATGAAATTCATCGGTAATATTATTAACCCAAAGAGTGACAGACCAATCTTCTGAGCTCTCGTAGCCAATGCGCAGATTATTGGTAGTAAAGCCATCTGCCATCAATGGATTTAGATTAAACTCACCAAAGGCGACACCCTCGTCTTGATGGAAAGTTTCCCAAGTAAAGGCCAGGTCGCCATTTTTCATCGGCACAGTGTAAGTGGCGATCATTGCAGCACTAAATTCAACAGTGCCAGGAATCTGCGCACCCTGACATTCAGCAGGCTCACAGAATCCTACAGTAGGTTTGGTCAACTCAGTATCAGCCCAAGACAGGGCCAAGTAAATATCAAGATTATCACTAGGCAATATACGCATATCCAACTCAACGCCATTACCTTCAGCATCGCCAACATTGGCCACACTGTAGCGTGACCCTAGGTAGTAGCCAGACTGCATGCCATCAAATGTGTATTGATAAATGGCACCATTAAGCTGCATTTGGCCATCCCAAAACTCACCTTTTATGCCCAGCTCAATATTGGTTACTTCTTCTTTACCGAAGCTTTCTGGCGAACCGCCTAAGGCGACTGCATCGTCACCGTCGAGACCGTCAATATCAACGCTATCGGGAAACAATACGAAAAAAGTGTTAAAACCACCAGCCTTGTAACCAGTCGAATAGTTAATATAGGTAGAAACATCTTCGGACATTTGCCAGCTCACCGCTGTACGCACTGAAGTATTCGTCCAGGTATCGCTGCCACGTATAAAGTCAGAGGAGAAGAACGGAAATGAATAGAACAAATAATTTCGATCTTCACCTCCAAACTTCTGTCCAAAATCGCGGTTATCTTCGGTGTAACGCGCACCTACAATGACATCAATCTCCTCAGAAATATGAAAGGTTGCATCACCATAAACTCCCCAACCATCATATTCCGCATCGATATCAACACTGTCATTGCGCGTGCCGACACCCGGATCTGTATAAGAGGCATCGCCGTAGTTGTAATAGTAATACGAGCTACAGTCGGTGACCTGACTCTCGACATAATCAGGATCATTACCATAGTCAACGCTGTAGGCGACAGCTAAGGTCTGGCACATGACGTCTTCGTCATAGGTTTGGTTAAAGCGCGTTTGAATTTCTTCTTTATACATAGAGGCACCCACAAACCAGCTAACGGCGTCAGTATCTTTGTTTAAACGAAATTCCTGGCTTAAATACTTTTGATCTTGAATCTGGTTGTAGTTGAAAATCTCTCGATCTTCACCATCAAAATCTTCCATGTAATAGTAATTGTGGCCGCGCAACCCTGTGATAGACGTCAGACTGTAGTCATTACCCAAATCGACTTCGACATTCAGTGTCGCACCCCACACTTCGCCTTTATCAACCAGGTCATCACTGCTTACGTCAGAACTAATCTGGTTACGTTTAGCATCTGTGCTGAAAAAAGAGATGCCGGTTTCATCAGGGTCAAATGCTTGATAAAGCGTTGGCGGGCCTTCACGATCTTCATACTCAAGCATTAGGGTGCTCGAGACTTTGTCATTTTCATAAGACAGAGTCCCTCTCCATGCTGTGTTTTCGATGGCGCCAGCAGTTTTTCCGTCATTAATGTTAGTCACCCAGCCATCTTTCTGCTGATGGTGAACCGCCATACGGCTGCTCCAATTATCATTGATCGGCATATTTATCACGCCGGTAGTACTCACATAGCCATCTTGACCAAGTCCAACATCGATCGATCCGCCCTGATCACCGGTAGGCTTAGCTGTGGTGACCGAAATAGCACCTGCAGACGCGTTGCGCCCAAATAATGTGCCCTGGGGCCCCTTAACCACTTCGACCATTTGCAAATCAAAGAAACTTGATAGTGCGCCACCGGTACGGCCCAAATAAATGCCGTCTTGATAGACACCGATTGAAGGCTCGGCACCGACACCGAAATCATTAGTGCTAATACCGCGAACATTTATTGAATCAAGAAATGAATCATCTGTGTCACCGGAAACACCCGGCGTTAACAACGCCACTGCTTTGGCATCCGATATCTGCGCCTTTTCCATAAAACTGCCGGTAAAGGCCGAAACACTGAGTGGAACGTCTTGCAAAGATTGTTCACGCTTTTGCGTGGTAACAATAATTTCTTCAATCTGCGCGGCGCTGAGTTGCCCTGCGCTTACGGCCGCTGCTGCGACTGCAGCGGCAAGTAATGTCTTACGTGCGATTTGAGTTGATTTCATAATTCCCCTGGGTACTTAGTTAAGTGATGTGTTTAATAAATATGGCACTCTCATAGTCGACAAACCAATACCTTTAGGGGTAAACAAATAGCTGTGGAGATGCCCTTGAGAATTGTTTTTGCAATTAAATTATAGCCTGAAAAAATGCAGGGATATAGTGTCTTATAACCCCACCAGCACAAATAATAGGCTAGCCGCAGCCGCAGCCAATATCGCATAGGGAAGCTGGCTCAAAGCATGCTCCATCACTCCAATGCCCGTACTCTGCGCCACTAAAACAGTTGAATCACTGTAGAAGCAAGCATGGCTACCAAATGAACTGGCCGATAACAGCGCGCCAATCATCAATGGTGTCGAGACATCCATGCTGGCGGCCAAGGGCATAAAAATCGGTATAGCTATTGCGAAGACACCCCAGGATGAGCCCGTAGCAAAGGACATCAAGGCCATCGTCAGAAAGGTTATTAAAGGTAGCATTAACGGCGACATCAAAGGCGCCACACTGCCAATGACATAGTCAGGTAAACCGAGCTGGTCATTCACAGCTTTAAACATAAAGGCCGAAACCACTACTGCCAGCGGTGGCAGCATGATTTTAAAGCCGTCCATCACCGCATCTAAGGTCGCTTTGAACGACAGTAAACCCTGAAAAACCATGAAGGGCACCGTCAGCGCTAGAGTGACAATCACCCCCTTAAGCAGATCAATATCGAAATACCAAGAGAAGCCGATCAAAGATAATAGCGGCAATAAAAAGGTCCATAAGGTTGAACTCCGACCTGTGCCAGCGCCAGTAGTGCCGGTTTCACCGGTATCAAATTCCACCACATTTCCTAATACTAGAGTGCCCTGACGAGCCATTGATTCCGCATACCGCATCGGGCCCAGCAGAGGAAACCGGCCGGTTGCCACCAGAGGCACCAGTAAGACTGCGATCCAGGCATAAAACATATAGGGAATGCCTGAGATATACATGCGCATACCCTCGCCTGCCGCTGCTGTACCCGCGTCTTCGAGCACCGCCGCAAAATACACCGCCCAGGTAGAAATAGGCACAATCACACAGGTTGGCGCGGCCGTAGAATCAACCACATAAGAAAGCATCGATCGGGAGACCTTGAAGCGGTCAGTGACCTTTTTCATCGACGAGCCAATGGCTATAGCATTGAGGTAATCATCAATAAAAATCACCATTCCCAGGAACCAGGTCATTAGCAGTGATTTATTGCGCGTATCTGCCTTAGCCGCAATAGTATCGGCAAATGATGTTGCCGCTCCAGTCCGTATCAGTAGCATAATTAAACTGCCCATCAGACCACAGACCATAATCACCCAACCAATGGTTTCATCCATCATAATTTCAAGACTGAGCGCAGCCATACCAGCAATAACTAGTGCTGGATCAATCAATAACAGACCCGCTACAACACCAGACAAAAGCGCGAAAATAGGACGATGAGTAAGTACTGCTATACTAATAACGACAACGGTGGGTATTAGACTTAGGGCTCCGAAACTGTCCACTCACGACCTCTTTTTTTTATTATTAAGTAAGGATTCTGTTGTCCTGATATTAGCACAAGGCAAAGCCTACATAAATACAGGTATGCGCTTACCTGAAGTATAAGGATTGATAATTCATCTCATTGGGATAACTTGATGCCATTAACTCTTAGCCGTATTTTTTCACCAACAACGTCTGCTCACAGGTATTAGTGTTGGTAAAGATAGAGGCTATTTGGTTGACCTTTTGAAAGGCTTTCACAAGGTCTTTAGTAGGCAATGACTGTCCCATGAACCGGTTATTTCAACTTAGATTAAGTTAGTAACCACTCTTAGTTTTGATGGTATAGGGAATTGAAAGCTTTGAAAAGAAAAACCCCTTAAACGACAAGGGGTTATCTTTATTTGGTGGAGGCGGCGGGAATTGAACCCGCGTCCGCTTGTCCGCTGCCTACGGCTCTACATGCTTAGTTCAGTCTTTAGTTTTAGTCCGTTGCAACCCGACTGACAGGGCGCGCAACAGGCGATTTCGGTAAGTTTTTAGTAAATCCACCCCGAACAAGCTTCATTACGATCTCATGAGATATGACATTTGAGCGTCCCTCTCCCCTAAGGGTTTAGAACTCTGGACGCATAAGCACGGCTCCAGTCAAACGGCACTACACTGGGGTTTAAGCAGCTAGTGCGTAGTTGTCGTCGTTGGCAACTATAAGTTTGCGACTTTGGATTAACGAGATTGGTCACCATCTCGGCATGCACCGGAGGTTTTGTAACCCGCGTCGAATCCAGAACGCCCCCCTGTGAGACCATTTTAACACAGGAACGTCGTTAGACGTGCACTGATATGTAAATGGTTTGCATATTACTGGCTTTTATTGCTCACTAAATTTAACGCAGTTTAGGTTTCAGAGTTCACCGCTACCGCCCAAGCAAGCAAGCCGATACTAGTCAGAGGGTAGCGTAGCAAAGGCCCGCCCAAATTAAGTCACTAGAAAATAAACTCTAAATCATGTATTTCACTGTTTGTGTCGAATTTAATCCCTGAATCACCTATGCTCTCGATAGAATAAAAATCATAAGGGACTTAATCATGCAAAGAGGTCAATTTTCTTCCCGATTAGCATTTATTTTTGCTGCATCTGGGTCTGCTGTAGGCCTTGGCAATATCTGGGGCTTTCCTACTAATGCTGCAGAAAACGGTGGTGCTGCCTTTGTATTAATGTATCTCATTTTAGCGTTTCTGCTGGCCTACCCTGCCATGATGGCTGAACTCATTATTGGCCGTCATACTCGCGCCAACATGGTTAGCGCTTTGCAATCGATTTCTCCAAGTCAATCTGCTAAAAGCATTGGTCGACTAGTGGGTATTGGCGGCATGGTAGCGGCTGGTTTGATTTTGAGCTTTTATAGTATTATCGCCGGGTGGATGCTTGCCTTTATGCTGGAGCCATTGACTGCAGTCTTGGGGCTAGGCGATATAAGTCAGTGGTTAACGGACTTTAGCTTGGCACGCAATGTTGGCTTTGCTGCCATTTTTGTTCTCCTAACGGTGCTGATTATTAGTGCCGGTGTTGAGCAAGGTATAGAGAAGTGGTCGAGCCGTTTGATGCCATCCCTCTTTATTCTGATGATCGGCCTAATACTCTATGTGCTCACGCAAGAGGGGGCAATGGCTGGACTGAAACACTACTTGGTACCTGACTTTTCGCAGATCACAGACCCTAAACTTATCGTTAGTGCTATGGGACAGGCCTTTTTCTCTATGTCACTCGGGGTCGGCACTATGTTGGTGTATGGTTCTTACATACGGGCGGATGAAAACCTGCCCGTGGTGGGTGCTCTAGTGACCTTGACCGATACCTCTGTGGCCTTTTTGGCGGGTTTATTGGTGCTACCCGCTATTTTTGTCGCCCAAGAGCTGGGGGTCACAATTTATGCCGAGAGTGGTGATTTGATTGCCGGGCCAGACTTAATCTTTAAGGTGCTACCTGCGCTGTTTGACGGCATGGGTGTCACGGGACTATTTGTTGGCTTTGTGTTTTTTGTACTGATGTCGATCGCGGCAGTCACCTCCTCTATATCTATGCTTGAGGTACCGGTCTCCTATGCGGTGGAAGCACATCAGGTCAACCGTAATAAGGCCACTTGGCTGGTAGGGTTGATCGTCTTAGCTATTAGCACTCTAATCTGTCTAAACTTTGACTCGCTATTTGGCTTTGTGATCACCATAACAACTGAGCGTGCACAGCCACTACTAAGCATGATGCTGTGTATCTTTGCCGGCTGGATTTTTTACCGTAACAGCATCCTTGAAGAACTTAAAAGCGGCAGTCCTGATGTGGAACAGGGATTGTTCTGGAAAATTTGGCCTACCTATGTGAAGTTTTTCTGCCCATTGCTAATAGCCATTACCTTTGCTCAGCAATTTTTTTAGAACCGAAACAGGGTCAATTGGGTACAACGAAAACTCAAGAGTCTTAAATGCTAGGGCTATATTCATCATTGACCAACTTACAGTGGTTGGTTAGTGTTGTAGACTCTCTATATCGATTGATTTCAACACAACAGGCGAGAATTTGTGACTAAGACAATAAAAGCGGTAGATTTTGAACAGCAGCTAAAAAGCCTAGAGGCCTTAGTGGCCTCTTTAGAAAGTGGCGAATTAAGTTTGGAGGATTCTCTAAAGTCATTTGAGCAGGGAATTAAAGTGGCGCGAGAATGTCAGCAAGCACTCAAAAATGCTGAACAAAAAGTCGAGTTACTGACTCGCCAAGGCGACGAGTTAGTAAGTGGCCACTATAGCCCTGATACTGATAATTAAAGAGCTTTATGCCGAAAATGAATCTAACTATCGAAGGCTATGTTACGCGGGTTAATGCGCAGCTAGACAAAACTTTACCTCTCGCCGAAGGCCCCGCTGAAAGACTATTTTCCGCTATGCGCTACTCGGTATTAAACGGCGGAAAACGTCTACGTGCACTGCTCTGCTTTGGGGCCGCTGATGCCGTCGCGGAAGCTAATCATCACACTGAAATTGTAGCTGCATCAGTTGAGATGATTCATGCTTATTCGCTTATTCATGATGATCTTCCCGCAATGGATGATGACGATCTGCGCCGAGGCAAACCTAGCTGTCATATTCAATTCGATGAGGCGACGGCTATACTAACTGGAGATGCGCTACAGGCTATGGCTTTTGAAATGCTCTCTACGGCACAGGATATGCCACCAGCTACGCAGCTTGAATTAATTCGTGTGCTGGCTAATCTCAGCGGATGCTCTGGTATGGTCGCTGGACAGGCCATTGATTTGGCCGCTACCGGCGAATCACTGACGCTAGATCAGCTAAAATTTATGCATGCTCATAAAACGGGCGCTTTGATTGAGGCAAGTGTATTAATGGGCGCGCTGTCCACAACCCATGCGACGCCAGAACAGTTGAACGCCTTAAGTGGATTTGCTCGCGCTATTGGTTTGGCATTTCAAATCCAGGATGACATTCTCGATGTGGAAAGCTCGACCGCCCAATTAGGCAAACAGCAGGGTTCTGACGCGGCTAAAGGTAAACCAACCTATATCTCTTTGCTCGGTCTTGATGATGCTAGAACTCAGGTTGCTGAACTCTACAGCGAGAGCATCGCATGCCTTGAAGTATTTGGCCATCGCTCTGAACCGCTGCGTTATATTGCTGGTTTTATCGTTAATCGTGCTTATTAAAGTGGCTATTTGGTGTAATATTCATACCTCAATTAAAAATATAATGATATTAGCGCCCTAAATGCCAAAGACCTATACCGACATTCCCCAGAGTCGCCCGCCGACGCCCTTGCTGGACACTGTTAATGAGCCAGCTGATCTTCGTCGACTGAGTAAAGATGAGCTATTGCAACTCACTGATGAATTGCGGTCTTTTATGCTCTATTGCGTGGGTAAAACCGGAGGGCATTTGGGTGCTGGATTAGGTGTGGCAGAACTGACCGTTGCACTTCATTACGTTTACGACACCCCAAACGACCGATTGGTATGGGACGTTGGTCATCAAACCTATCCTCATAAAATACTCACTGGTCGCCGAGAGCAGATGCTTAGCATGCGCCAAAAAGGAGGTTTATCTGGCTTCCCAAAGCGTTCAGAAAGCGAGTTTGACACCTTTGGTGTTGGGCACTCGAGCACGTCGATCAGTGCCGCGTTGGGCATGGCAATGGCGTCAGAGCAGCTTAATGAGAGCCGCAAAACCGTTGCCATTATGGGTGATGGCGCCATGACCGCAGGAATGGCTTTTGAGGCCATTAACCACTCTTCTCACGTGGATAAAGACCTGCTAGTTATTCTCAATGATAATCAAATGTCGATCTCAAAAAATATCGGCGGTTTATCCACCTACTTTTCTAAGCTATGGGCTAGTCGGTTTTATAACCAGTTGCGTGAGAGGGGTAAGAAAGCTTTACAGTCTCTTCCCCAAGCCAAGAATTTTGTGCGTCGCACTGAAGAGTATATGAAAAGCATGGTATCGCCGGCGACCATTTTTGAAGAGCTAGGTTTTTACTATATTGGCCCTCTTGATGGACATGACTTGCCCCTTCTGGTGCAAACTCTCACTAGCCTCAAAGAGATTAAAGGGCCAGTGATGCTGCACATTATTACTCAAAAAGGTAGAGGCTTTGCCCCCGCTGAGAGTGACCCTGTTGGCTATCATGCGCTAAATAAGATTGAGCCCGAACAGTCTATTACCCAAGTAACTGAGTCTAAAGAAACGGCTAAACCTAAATATCAAAAAGTATTTGGTGATTGGCTGTGTGATATGGCAGAGCAAGACGAACGTCTGATTGGCATTACTCCTGCCATGTGTGACGGGTCAGGTATGAACGATTTTGCCAAACGCTTTCCCGACCGGTATGAAGATGTCGCTATCGCCGAACAACACGCGGTAACTTTAGCGGCCGGAATGGCCTGTGAAGGTTCAAAGCCCGTGGTCGCTATTTATTCAACTTTCTTACAGCGAGCTTATGATCAGTTGATCCACGACGTGGCCATCCAAAATCTAGATGTCTTATTTGCTTTAGACCGCGCGGGATTAGTCGGCGAAGATGGCGCCACTCACGCGGGAGCCTACGATATAAGCTACTTGCGCTGTATTCCAAATATGATGATTATGGCACCCTCTGATGAAAATCAAACTCGCCAACTCCTCTACACCGGTTATATGCACAAGGGACCTGCCGCGGTGCGCTACCCAAGAGGTACAGGGCCAGGAGCGATAATCGAAAAAGAAATGATTGCCTTGCCTTTAGGTAAGGGGGAAATCATACGCGAAGGGACTCAGGTTGCCATCCTGAATTTTGGTACTCTGCTAGCATTTGGCCTTGATGTTGCTGACCAAATTAATGCCACAATTGTAGACATGCGATTTGTAAAACCTATAGATGAGCAATTGATTGTCAAGTTGGCATCGGATCATCAGTTGCTGGTTACCTTGGAAGAAAATAGTATCTCTGGTGGCGCCGGGGCCGCAGTCAGTGAGTTCTTGGCTCAGCAGGGCATTGTAATGCCAGTGCTACACCTTGGTCTGCCAGATAGATTTATAGATCATGGCGCTCGTGCTGAGCAATTGAGAGAGACAGGCCTTGATAGAGAAGGGATTTTACACAGCATTGAACAGCGACTTAATATTTTAAAGCTCCCTAAGCGAGCCTCCCGATAATAAGAGGAAGGACTATGAAATTTTATGATTGCTCTACGGCCCCCAGTCCTCGAAGAGTCAGAGTACTTATGGCCGAAAAGGGCATTGAGATTGACACTATTCAGGTCGACCTTGTTAAAGGCGAGCAGTTTTCTGAGGCCTATCAAAAGGTAAGCGCGCTGTCTGAGGTGCCCGTATTGGTATTAGACGATGGCACCACAATCACTCAGGTAAATTCTATCTGTCGTTACTTGGAAGAAACCTTCCCTAAGAATCCGCTACATGGACGAACACCTGCTGAGCGGGCGCGAGTAGATTCAGCTAATAGTTGGGTGCAAATGAATGGCCTTGCGGCAGGGGCAGAGGCCTTTAGAAATTCAACCCCAGGGTTTCAAAATAGAGCTATGCCGGGACCCCACAACTACAGTCAAATTCCTGAGTTAGCTGAACGCGGTTTACAACGTCTCGACAACTTTTTCTCAGATCTAGAAGCACATTTTGAATCCAGCGAATATTTAGTTGATGACTACTTTTCAGTAGCCGACATCAGTGCGCTAGTATGCGTAGATTTTGCCAAGTGGGTAAAAAAGAGAGTGCCAGAGGATCACAAGAATCTTCTGCGCTGGTACGATCAAGTCAGCCACCGACCCAGCGCCAAAGCTTAGCGATTAATTGGCGCGATAATCTAGGGGTGGTTTACGATCACCCAACAGCGCCTTGTAGTTGAAGTCAGGTCCCACATTTTCTTGCAGCTCTTTGCGCGCTTCATCTGCGATACTTGGGTTTTTGTAGATCGCCAGTGCTGTCGCAGTTAATGCCTGTGCGGCTAGTTTAGTTCCTTTTAAACCGATTGACGTACCACTCGTGGACACTGCCTGCCAGGAATGACCCGCGGTTCCTGGCACCCAAGTAGCCACCTGTATTCCACCGGTAGGAATTAACCAACTGACATCACCTACATCGGTAGATCCATAACCATGAGTCCGCTTGTAAGGATCAATTTTTCCCTGATCGCCAATTTGGCCTGAGGGTTCGACGAGGGTTTTATAGAGGGTCTCAGCATACTCTTGCTCTTCACTGGAATAACTGACACCACCCAACTCTTCGAGCTGCGTCTGCATAACTCTTTGTAATGTCTCGTTGGGCAGGAGCGAATAATTACCATGCATAATCTCGTAACTCATCTTGGTATCAGTCCCCAGAGCAGCTCCACGCCCGGCGTTAGCGACTCGCTCAAAGAGTTCTTTAACCATCTCTCTTCTTGGGTGCCTGACATAGTAGTAGACCTCGGCAAGATCTGGCACGACATTGGGCGCCAAACCACCCTTGGTAATGACGTAATGAATGCGGGAGTCCTGAGGTACATGCTCTCTCATCATATTAACCATCATATTCATCGCCTCTACGCCGTCTAGTGCAGAGCGGCCTTTATGGGGTGCACTGGCAGCATGTGCAGAGATACCTTTGAAGGTAAATTTACCTGACATATTTGAATTAGTTGATCGTGGGCTAGCACTATTTGATGAACCAGGATGCCAATGTAAGAGAATATCCACATTTTTAAAGGCGCCTTCTCTCGCCATATAAACCTTGCCTGAGCCCCCTTCTTCCGCAGGTGTACCATAAAAAACAACCTTCCCTGGTGTTCCACTTTTTTCCAGCCATTCTTTTACGGCAACAGCGGCCCAAGCTGATCCCGCGCCAAACAGATTGTGTCCACAGGCCTGACCGGCGCCAGTCGCGTTTTCAAGAGTCTCTTTGAACGGCGATGTGCTTTGGGCCAAGCCTGGCAGCGCGTCAAACTCCCCCAAAATGCCAATCGTTGGCCCCCCAGAGCCAAATTCTGCTTTGAATGCAGTCGGTATTCCTCCAATACCCGCGGTCACTTTAAAACCCTCTTTTTTAAGCTGAGCTTGCAAAACTGAGGTGCTTTTCACCTCTTGATAACCCATTTCGGAGAAACCCCAGAGATCTAGAGCCACTTTCTCAAACTGCTTTTGATGATTATCGATACTTTTTTGATAGTCGGCTGTAGCCCCAAGAACAAGACTAGACAGCGCAACACCTGCGAATATTGGCAGTGATGCTTTGATCACTATTTTTATTAAATTCATATTAAACAACCTTAGTTTAGTTGCCCAAATAGTAGTCCTTTTTAACCACAACTAATAGGCTTAGGCGCTCAATATAACGAACCAACAGATAGGTTTATTGCAGATCAAAAAAAGGCCCCTCTATAAGGGACCCTTTTTTATGTGCTCACTACATTACTGACCTAAAACGACCATTTGATATCAAGCGCAACAATCCTACCCGGTGTCTCTTCATGGGTAACTATTGAATTTTGAGTGATCTCAATTTTTTCATCTAGCAGGTTCTTAAGTTTCAACTTAACTGTCATCTGCTCAGTTGGATAATAGAAATACGTCATATCCAAAGAGTTAAATGGCTGTTCGTAAGCATCGGGAGAGCCATTGCGTCCCGCAAAGTAAAGACGCTCCCCAAAGACGTTATAGATGAGCATGGCACTGTGCTTGCCATCATTGGAATCATACCCTACCTGAAAATTAGCAGCATAGTCAGAAGCACCAGACATAGGGCGTTTTGCATTGGTTGGCGCATCTGCGAATTGGCCGGCTATCAATGCTGAATCAAGCACAGTCACGTTGCCGGCAACAAATAGTGGGTCAAAAATACTACCGATAAAACCAAGACTCTTTAGCCCTTCAATTTCTAAACCATAAACAGTAGAACTCTCAGCGTTAACAATTTCTGTCGCCAGCGCTTCCTCAAAGGCTGCGGCTTCAAAAAACTCAATCGGCTTTTGGATGTCTTTGTAAAATAGTGATACTGTAAAATTATCACCACTGGAGAAGAACCACTCTGCGCGAATGTCATAGTTAGTAACGGTCGCTGGAACAACATTTGCACTGCCACTAACGCGCGCTCCAGTAATGGGATCAAGATAACTTGAGGGGGTAATTTCACGAAGGTCAGGACGCACTACTGTCTCGCTATAGCCAAAACGTAACTGGAAATCTTCAGCCCAAAAATCTGGCTTGATATAGGTAGCCGCTAGTGAGGGGTAAAAGTCGTCTTCTTTAAAGACGGAGTTAATAAGATCACTCTCATCACAGCTGATCTGGCAACCTTCAAACTTGAGAGGGTTCCAAGGAATCCCCACCTGATTGTAGTCTTCCCAGCGAACACCAAGCATAAATTTCCAGGTCTCGTTGTACAGTAAGTCAACCGTTCCATAAGCCGAGGTATTGGTTAGGGCGGCTAAATAGCTTTCGCCATTGCTGCCAACCACTGCAATACTAAAATCGTTGTCTGGATTAAGGATATTTTCATCGCTGAAGACCTCAGACGGCATGCCAGAAAAGCCCTGTGCAGCTGCCGGGTTACCTGTACCCAGACCAAACTCTAACTGCTGGTAACGGCGGGCTTTTTGAGAGTAACGATAGCCGCCACTAAAAGTAACTTCACCAAACGACATTATGAACGGCAACTTGACATCGTAACCATAACTCTCTACTTCATCATCTAGATCGGTAAAACGGAAGTCGCCGGCCGAAGATGAGGCCTGAAGATTCTGCGACATCACTTGTTCGCTGTCTGCTTCAAGATTAATTTTGTAGAGAATATTGGTTTCGTTGGGAATGTCCGTGCGCGAAGCTGCATCAGAGTAAAACCAGCTGAAGGTTAATTCGTCGAGCCATTCAAACTTATTAAAGTTAATCAGATCTCTAGTGATGCCGCCAAAGCGATGGAACCCGCGGATTTGATTAACCGCAAGATTACGCTCTTCGAAGCGCGTTCTGTACTGCCGGAAACCCTGACCATCACTGCGCGGAAAACTCGAAGTAAAGCTATCGGTAATCGAGGCTTTATCATCAGTGTTGCGAAGGAAAATACTGGTCGTCTCAATATGGTGATCGTCGTACCAACGCCAACCAAAGTTCGCATTACCCGTTATATTAAGGCTGTAGGTTGACTCCATTTTTTTGGCGAAAATATCAGTTGGATCGCCAAAAGAGCGGTCTACTGATTCTGTATTGTCCCACTCACTGCCGTAGACAGCACCCAACATAAAGCCCACTTCCATCCCGTTGTTCAAATAGAAGTTATTGCCAATGTTGGTTTCAACGCTACCATTGATGTCGTCTGACTGTTTAGTGACGTCAATGTCGCGATTTAATTGAAGCGCTAGACTACGATTAACGGCTTCTGCATCCGCTAGGGTCCTAGTGCCTTCGCCAAGATTAATTCGACTAAGTATATCAATGGCCCCTAATGAACCGCCGTATGTATTTATCGCCGACATAAGGCCTCCGGACAGACTGCGCGAACCATCGTCGGTTCCCAGGTTGTCATCGCCGCCTCCATTGTAAGAAAGCACATCACCCTGAGTATCGATATTCTGCTGGGCACCCAACTCTATACTGAACATAAATTCGTCCGGAATGCTACGCGTACGAATATCAATCAGACCTCCACTAAAGGCGGCAGGCATTTCTGCAGAGTAACTCTTTTTAACTGCTATTGACTTCAAAATAGAGGTTGGGAAAATATCCAGAGGAATGACATTTCTGGTTAAATCTGGTGACGGAATCACCGCACCATTCAACAATGAGTTCGAGTAACGCTCACCCAGTCCACGGATAAAAACGAACTTATCATCAACCAAGGTAACACCTGGCACCCGTCGCAAAGCAGATGCAACAGTCGAGTCACCAATGCGTCCGATTGTTTCTGCATCAATAATGTCAGCGACGACGTTACTCTCTAAGCGTTCGAAGATCACCTCATCGGCGGCACTTTTAAGCTTGGCAAAAACCACCACTTCCTCGAGGACAGGCTCGTCTGCGATACTTTTTATTTGCGCGAATACAGCGCTGCTCATACCCAGTAAGGTAACGGCCATTATCTGCGCGCTGAGTAATTTAATTTTGTGTGTCATATCTAGCCCTATAGCGTTTGAGATTAAATGTATTTGTGATTGAAATCATTACAGGCTGAGGGGACTTGCAGTTAAAAAGGGTGCCGCATCGCGACACCCTTTCTAACGCATTAAAGCCTAATTAATTCTCTGAACCTCACTCAAACCATAGTGGTTGCGCGCGGTTTCCTTCGTGTAGCCCGTACGTCCAGCCGGCAGTCCAGTCGTTATCAGCAGATACTGCGCCAATAATAGTCGATTCAACTGGAGTCGGAATTACACCCGTTCCTACGACCATATCTGCTAGGGGTACTGAATAGAAACCGTCCAAAATAATCAGGTCTGTGTTACTTTTTACTGTTGGGTCATCACCAACTTCAGCAGTTTGATACAGCAAATTGCCGTTGGTGGTTAACCAGTCTGCGGTCGTGGTGCCATTTGGCAGACTGTTGCCTTTAGTCAAATCCTGACAGGCAAATACAGAAGAGGCTACTACCAGATTACCATCCTGCGCGGCTTGTAAACCCTCATTGTCTAGACGGAAACACCAGTTGTGGTCATCGTCTCCGATCAGTTCATCGGCACCATAGGAGGAAGTAACGATGGCATTTTGAATCCTTGGAAAGTGCGCTTCACGAATACGCAGGCCTTGGCCTTCTTCGTGAGTACCCGCCTGATTAGCAGAAATAATACAGGTCAGATTTTTAATCGTTGCCTGAGAGTTCAACCCACGAGCGATAAAGTCATCGATAGTCGCTTGTTCTTTACTTGAGTAGCTACCTATACCGTCAGATTCGACACAGCGGTTGCCATCGGTTGCTGACTGAATAACCAGCGCATTAGTGATTGTGCCACGGTAGCCTTCATCAATATCGATGGCATCGTCACGAACATAAACAGCAACATAATTTTTTATATCCACAGCACCACCAAAGAATTCGATGCCGTCATCGTACACACTGTAAACTTGTAAATTCTCTATTAGGGTACCGTTCCCGACCGCATTAAACGCAATACCGTTTAGCTCGTTCCCCGGAGCAACTTCAGCACCCGTGTGCTTAACGATTAAGTATTTCAAGACGCCAGAGTTGTCAGCATTGTTGTCGCCGCCGTAGTGGCTTTCGCCCACGTCTGCTTTACCTTCTGATGCCACATGACAGTCAGTAGTAGTAACCGAGGGATAAGTGCCGGTGTAAGCACATTTATTAGTGACGCCAAAACCATTAATAACCAGACCACCCCACTCGCCGACGTCTTCCGCACCAACAGTGCCAAATATAGCATCGGTCTGCGAGGTTAGTACGATAGGCGCATCGGCTGTGCCATTTGCACGCACCTGTGAACCGCGGTTAACAACCATAAAGTCGTCAGCGCTGCGAAATGCCAAGGTCGCGCCCGCTGCAATAGTAAGAACGGCACCGTCGCCGCCTTCAGATAGTCCGGCAACTACCAAGTCAATATCGGTGGAATAGTTCTCACCGACCACTAGGCTACCTTCAAAGACATGTACACCCGTGCCAATATTAGGCACAGCAAGATCAAAGGTTAGAGGATTGTCGATATCGACAAAACCTTTAGAGTAAATGCAGTTAGTACCATCAAATGAACCCTGCGACACAGTGCCGGCTAAGGTGTATGAGGCACAGCTAACGTCCGTATTCGTGCTGCCTTGGTTGGTAATATTAGTTACTGTATCGCCGATCGCGGTCTCATTGGACGGTGCGATATTGATGTCACCACCGCCACAACCGGTCATAGCTAAAGCAATTGCGCTTGTAGCGAGTAATTTATTAATAGACATTATTGACTCCTGTTAAATTTAGTATTGAAATATTGAACAAGACGTAAATTAACAGGGGTTAATGACGGTTAGATGAAGGTTTCGTGACATTTTGGTGACAACATATGATCACCTGGCGGCGCATCAAACACAGGTGCATAAAAGATTGAGGCGACTAACCCTGTCAAGAGAAGAACACTTGCGACCCTAAAGCGAGACTGCTCGGCAGTTAGGGTGCGGGGTAATTACAACTAATTGAGATAGCAACGGCGGAAACTGTACCTTTCACCTTATTGCTAGCGTTGATGACGTATATCTTTCCCTTTGACGACAAAGACAATTTGCTCGCACAGATTTTTAGCGTGATCACCAATACGCTCTAAGGATCGAATGACCCACAAGAGATTAATCGCGCGGCTTATGCTACGCGGGTCTTCCATCATATAAGTCACCAGCTCACGTAATGCTGTTTTATAGTCAAGGTCGATCTGCTCATCTTCTTCGATGGTCCGCAGGGCTGCATCTGCATCAAATCGTGCAAAAGCGTCAAGAGCATTTTCCAACATTCTAATCACAGAATTGCCTATATGACGAATTTCAGGATAACCATTAGATGACCCGCTTTGCTCAGTCAAAATAACTGCATGATTAGCAATCTTCTTAGCCTCATCGCCTATGCGTTCAAGATCATTAACCGCCTTAGTAACCATCATTACTAAACGTAAATCACTCGCGGCAGGCTGGCGCCTGGCTATAATTAGAATGCAGGCCTCATCAATATCAACCTCCATGTCATCAACTCGCTGCTCCTCTAGAATGACTTCCTCGGCAAGCTTACTATCAGCCTCACTAACAGCTCTGATAGCATTCTTTAATTGCTGCTCCACTTTGCCGCCCATCTCCATAAGTCGGGTACGAATCTCTTCAAGTTCTTCATCGAACTGTTTCATAATGTGATTTTCAAATGACATCTTTGCCATGTTTTTCTCCATTTAACCGTATTGCGGTTTGGTTAATCCTGTCTTAACCAAATCGACCTGTAATATAAGCCTCAGTAAGCCGATGCTGGGGCATTGTAAAAACCTGCTCTGTGGGATTCACCTCGATCAATTTGCCAAGATGAAAATAAGCTGTGCGGTGAGACACTCGGGCGGCCTGTTGCATGCTATGAGTGACGATCGCGATGGTGAAATTTTCACTCAGCTCTTTGATCAGTTCTTCAATCCTTGCAGTGGCAATGGGATCCAGTGCGGAGCAGGGTTCATCCATTAAAATAACTTCAGGGCTCACTGCAATCGCTCTGGCTATACACAGCCTTTGCTGCTGTCCACCGGACAGGCCAGTACCCGGCTGGTGAAGGCGTTCTTTCACTTCTTTCCACAGGCTAGCTTTACGCAGGCTGTTTTCAACAATTTCGTCTAAATCGACCCTAGTATCAGCTAAACCATGAATCTTGGCGCCGTAAGCAACATTATCATAAATTGATTTGGGAAATGGATTAGGCTTTTGAAACACCATCCCCACTCTCGCGCGCAACTCAACAACATCCAGTTTAGGAGCATATAGATTTTCACCATCCATGCGAATATCGCCCTCAACTCGACAGCCCTCTACCGTGTCGTTCATGCGATTGAGGGTACGTAAAAACGTTGACTTGCCACAGCCCGACGGACCGATCATCGCAATTACCTGGTTCTTGGCGATATCTATACTAACATCGTGAATAGCCTGGTTATCACCATAAAAGACATTAATATTGCGCATCGTCATTTTCGCATTATCACTAAAGCTCTGCCCTACGGTGACCTGATGATCGTCCACTTCCAAGTTCTGCATCGGCATGCCTTTAGCTGCAGCAGCTTTTTTAATCATGGAGGGCTTATCTGTATTTGCTGGACTCATAAATTTATTCCTGTCTACCAATGACGTTCTAGCCGCTTTCGCAACCAAACCGCCGATGTATTCATAATAATCAAGAAGGTTAGCAGTACCATGATCGCCGCGGAGGTTTTCTCGATAAAGGCTCTCTCAGGACTATCCGCCCAAAGAAAAATTTGTACCGGTAATACAGTGGCAGGATCGGTAAAACTACCGGGGATATCGACTATAAAGGCGACCATGCCAATCATCAGTAATGGAGCTGTCTCACCCAGGGCTTGCGCCATGCCAATAATGGCACCGGTCAGCATCCCCGGAAGAGCTAGCGGTAATACATGGTGCAGCACCATCTGATATTTAGAAGCTCCCATACCAAGCGCGGCTTCACGGATCGAGGGAGGCACTGATTTAATGGCCGCGCGACTCGTAATAATAATCGTTGGTAAAGTCATCAGCGTGAGTACTAGCCCCCCCACAATAGGAACAGACCGAGGTACATGGAAAAAGTTAATAAAAATCGCGAGGCCCAACAGGCCAAAAATAATCGACGGAACAGCGGCCAGGTTATTGATATTAACCTCAATAAAATCGGTCCACTTATTTTTTGGCGCGAATTCTTCTAGATAGATTGCCGCTGACACACCTATTGGGAAGGACAGCAGCAAGGTGAGTACTAAAGTCAGGATCGATCCCATGACTGCACCGAGGATACCCGCCTGCTCCGGCTCACGAGAATCACCTCTTGTAAACAGGTTGGTGTTTAGCTGCAAGCGAATCAGGCCCTGCTGATGCAATTCATCGATCCAACCAATTTGTTTTTCGCTCAGTCGAGCGGCATAGGCGTCACCGTCTAGCCAAGACTTATAATAGGTGTCGATATCATCATCGGCCAATATCCATATCGACTCAGTCTCATTTAGCAATAGTGGATTTGCCATCAGGCGGTCTTTTAAATCAAAGCCCGCACCACTACTCAATAGATTATTTAATTCCCGCTTATCACTTCGACCAGAGACTTGTGGAAATTTAGTTCGTAAAGCTGTTTTAGACAGCGCCTGCCAATCGCCTGCAACCAACTGCGTAGAATCCATTAAATTATCAATACCAATAACATCTTGGTTATAACTGACATCTAGATTGATATATGTTGCTTGAAAAGCGCCATGCCCTTTACTAATAATATCAACAAACAGCACAGCTACTGCGGACAGGCCAATAAAGATAGCGATGCGCCCATACCAACGGAACCTCGCTTCGGCGCGATTGCGACGAGTCAGCGAATGTTTGATTTTGGCCAAATTATCCACCGACTTACTCATATTGTTCTCGATATTTTTTAACGATATGCAGGGCAAAAATATTGAGTAATAGCGTGACAATAAACAGCATAAGGCCCAAAGCAAAGGCCGCTAATGTTTTAGGGCTATCAAATTCTTGGTCTCCGGTTAGTAGCGTTACGATCTGGACCGTCACCGTAGTCACTGACTCTAATGGGTTAGCCGTTAACTTCGCTGCCATCCCCGCCGCCATTACCACAATCATAGTTTCACCAATGGCCCGAGATACGGCGAGCATAATACCGCCAACAATACCAGGCAGCGCGGCGGGAATGACTACTCTGCGGACAGTCTCTGACCGCGTAGCTCCCATCGCTAGCGATCCATCGCGCATCGATTGAGGCACTGCGGTAATGACATCGTCAGCCAAAGAGGAAATAAAAGGAATAATCATTATTCCCATAACGCCGCCGGCTGCGAGCGCACTCTCAGAAGATATGGACAAGCCCACACTAGCGCCTAAATCTCTAAGGAATGGCGCAACGGTCAGTGCTGCAAAAAAACCATACACAACAGTGGGAATACCTGCCAAAACTTCGAGTGCAGGCTTCGCCACAGAGCGCACGTTCTTACTGGCGTATTCAGCTAAATAGATTGCTGACATGAGGCCTATAGGTACGGCAATAAACATTGCCACTGCCGAAACCAGTAAGGTTCCGACAAACAGAGGGACAGCGCCAAAACTTCCGGAAGAACCTACCTGATCTTCTCGGATAGCCGTCTGAGGGCTCCAGTCTAAGCCGAAAACAAAATCATAAATGGGCACCGATCTAAAAAACTGAATAGATTCAAATAGTACTGAGAGAACAATACCCAAGGTTGTGAAAATGGCCAGACAGGCACATGCCAGCAACAGATTTTGAATCACTTTTTCTACTGCAGGGCGAGCACGAAATTCAGAGCCGATCTTGCGCCAAGCCCAAAACAGCCCAGTCGTCGAAAGCGCCAGCGACAGTGCCGTAAGAGACCATTGCGATATCTGTTGCAATGACACCATATGGTTAGCAGCTGCAATAAGAGAATCACTTTGACCTTTGCGCGGCAGTATGCCTTGCGCAACATTATCGATTTTATTTAACAACAAATTATAACTAGCCGTATCTGTTGGCGTTATATCAGCAGCCAAAGAGCTTATGACTACGCTATTAATCACCGGCTGATCAAACATCAACCAGAGGCCTAGCAAGACTAACGAGGGCAGTCCACACCAGAGGGCAGTATGCATTCCATAATAGGATGGTAGAGAATGCAGTTTGCGGATGCCACCCAGAGGCAAAGCAATTGCGAGGGAACGGCTACGGCCCAGATAAAAGGCAACTGCGCCTAAGCTAAGCAGTAAAATAAGTATATTAGTGGCTTGCATAAAGCTTGCAGTATCCCTCAGATATAGAAAAGCCCAGCTCAGCGAGCCGGGCGGTACTTTGACAAAATAAAGATGTTATTGCAATGCTTCGTTACCTGTCATCGGCACCAAAGATCGGGTATTTACGGCCATAGCTCTGCGCTCTTTGACAGGCAGCGGGATCATCCCTTTCTCAGCCAGATAACCGTCTTCACCCCAAGCTCTTTCACTGGTGAACTCATTAAGGTAACCAACAATGCCAGGCACCACACCAACGTGAGCTTTCTTGACGTAGAAAAACAGTGGTCGAGAAACTGGATATGACTTGTCAGCTATAGAATCAAACGTTGGTGGGACCGACTCAATACTAGCACCCTGCACCTTATCAGCATTTTGATCGAGGAAGCTAAAACCGAATATTCCCAAAGCGGCAGAGTTAGTCTGGAGTTTTTGGATGATTAAATTATCGTTCTCTCCCGCCTCAATGTACCGTCCATCTTCACGGATGGTGTGGCAAATGTCTTTATACGCATTTTTATCGATCTTTTTAAGTGCGGCTATCCAGTCAAATGTTTTGCAACCGCCCTCTAGTGCCAGCTCAGCAAATGCATCACGAGTTCCCGATGTCGGGGGAGGTCCAAGAACCTCAATCTTGGTATTAGGTAGATCTGAATTAACGTCTCTCCAGGTGTTATAAGGATTTTCAATTAAAACACCCTCTTCAACGCCCGGCACCTTAGCGGCAAGCGCCAGAAAGATGTCTTTACGGCTTAAGTTCATCGGCTCTGCAGCAACTGAATTAGCAACAACAATGCCGTCATAACCAATCTGCACTTCGATAACGTCTTTTACACCATTATCCTGGCATTTATTAAACTCAGAGAGTTTGATTCTACGTGACGAATTAGTGATATCTGGGTAGTTGGTACCAACACCTGAACAAAATAGCTTCAAACCGCCACCCGAACCGGTCGATTCAATCTTTGGCGTCGCCTTACCACTGGCTCGCCCGTAGCGCTCTGCTACAACAGTTGAGAAGGGATATACCGTGGATGATCCTACAACTTCCACATTATCCCGGGCACCAGCAAAGGGGGCGGTTGTAAATAAAGTTACAGCACATAGAGTCGAAAAAATGGATTTACTATTAATCATACATATCTCCCAAAAACTGAATTTTGTTTTGTTGTGAGTGCCTTAATGCGTGTTATATCTCAGTACAGACAATGTATTCACTTTATGTGACAGTATTATGACAACCAAGCGTCCACATTTTCCTTTTTTGCCTATGTTATTGTCATATTAATGTCATAATTTGGACATATATTCATCACATAATTGTCATATTAGAGGAGCGGCAATTAGGGGGGCATTAGCCCAAAATTATCTTTAGTCAGGATTCAAGTATGAAACATTTTTTTTTAGCGCTGATCATTTGCTCTGCTTCTTTTAGTTTCGCCGAAGGCCCAATTGGGGGAAAGGTTTACGGTAAGGCCAACCTTTCATTGGTTAGACAAGATGATGGCAGCACAGAACAATGGAACCTTAATAGCAATGCTTCTCGCCTAGGGATAAAAGGCGAAAATGGGATTTCCGAGGGTCTAGATATTATTTATCAGGCTGAATTTGAGGTCTGTATTGATAGTGGTGACTGTAACGGGCAAACATTTAAGCAGCGCAATACTTTCATCGGTGTTAAGGGTGATTTTGGCATGGTTTGGGCGGGTAAACATGACTCCCCCACCAAACTAGCGGCGAATAAAGTTGATTTATTTAATGATCTTGAAGGGGATCTCAAGAACGTCTTTGAAGGCGAAAACCGGCTTTCAAATGTCGTCGCGTACACCTCTCCTGCAATTAATGGGTTTTCTGCAACTCTGGCAATGATTCCGGCAGAGGGTGCAGATGTAGATCAAGACGGTCAAGGTGACACCGGCCTTAATGACGGCATGTCCTACTCGCTCAGTTACTCCAAAAACAGACTGTATCTGGCTATAGCCGGTGATCAGGATATCGATAGCCAAGATCTGGTCCGGATGGTCGCGCAATATCAGATAGAGGCACTTAAGCTAGGTTTTATGTATCAACAAAATGAAGATAACCTAGGCACTAAAGATGAGTCCGGTTATTTTGTGAGTGCTGCCTATAAGATTGATAGCAACATTACACTGAAAGCACAGTATGGAGCCATCGAAGACGATGTTGATGGGGATCAAGAACAGACTATGTCTTTAGGTGCTGACTACAAGCTAGATAAGAATACTAAACTCTTTATGTTCTATACCGATAATACTGACTCTAAAGTCGGGCTAACTGACGATCAATTCAGTGCCTTTGGCGTAGGCCTGGAGCATAAATTTTAAGGTTGCAACCAAACTTTACTAAAGAGCGCTGAGGCGCTCTTTTTTATTACTCCGACGGTCTCCTTGGAAATCGACAAATAAATTCGGCGCCCTGCCCTAACCGGCTGCTAATAGTTAAGGTCCCACCACAACGTGTAAGTGCATGTTTTACGATAGCCAAGCCTAGACCACTGCCGCCAGTATTTGTATTACGGCTGCGGTCGCCCCGATAAAAGCGCTCGGTCAGCCGAGGGATTGCAGCTGTATCAATACCAACACCATTATCTTTTACTGATACCTCTGTAACCTCACTATGCTGAGATAAGGTAATGACAATATCAGCGCCTTCGGCGTTGTGGCGAACAGCATTGAATATAACATTGCCCAGAATACTTCTCATTTCACTGGGATCAGTGTCGATTCTTACTATTTCTAAAGCGTTAAAGAGCAGATTATGCATCCCATTACTGAGGGATTTTGCCTCTTCAATAATGCTGTTGAGTAGTTCATTCAGATTGATATCTTGACTAGCTGGAGTGTGATCCGACTCTTCTAGTCGCGAAAGTAAAATTAGATCATCAGATAGAGTTTGCATTCGCCCTATCTGCTCGGACATTTGTTGGTATGCTTTCTTCTGCAAGATCTGATCTTCAGGAAAATCTTGCAGGGTTTCTAAATACCCTCGCATGACTGTCAAAGGCGTTCGCAATTCATGCGACACATTACCAACAAATTCTGTTTTAAGGCGTTTAAGGCTATCCTCGCGTGTTATATCACTGATTATTATAACAATCTCGTTGTCGCCAAAGTGAGAGGCCGATAACTGCAGCAACGTTTTTACCTCAGCTGTAGGCGCCAACTTGATCGTTCCGACAAATTTTTCTAGATTAATATATTCAACAAAATCAGGCTCACGAATCAAATTAACAATGGCAGTACCACGATCTCTAGGGCGTAAATCAAGCAATTTATTAGCCGAGCTGTTCCACCAATCCAGTGTTCGATCACTTCGCAATACGAGAACGCCTTCGTCTAAAGCCTCAGTTACCCGAGTAACACGACTAATCGTCCGGCGCATTTTATCTACAGTTTTGCGATGCCGACGCCGTTGCCGATTTAATGTGTCAGTAATTTCGCCCCAAACACCATCAGCCTCGGGAGGAATACCACGCATGCCTCTGTCGATCCAGCTGAAGATATGAGAAATTACTCGGAAGGTCCACACAAGATAGAGCACAAGACTGGCTAAAAAAAGTTCGAGGGGAAATCCAAGGCTCCAACCAAACAAGATAGAAAACAGCACAGCCAACACTAGGTGCCAAATCTCTGTTCGCATTCCTGGTCGCAAAACAACTTCCTTTTATGAACCCTCAGATATTTTGAAGCTGAGTTGAAAATCGATAACCCGCTCCGCGCACAGTCTGCACATAGTTGTCATGTCCTGCAACTGAAATTGCTTTACGCAATCGCCTGATGTGCACATCCACGGTTCGCTCGTCGAGATAAACATTATTACCCCAAACATAATCCAGGATTTGGTCACGAGAATAAACTCGCTCTTGATGAGTTAAGAAAAATTGTAATAGCCGGTATTCTGTGGGTCCAACGCTAACCTTTGTATCTCCAATCGTTACACGATGCGACAGGGGATCAAAAATCAATTCACCCACAGTGATGGGATCTTGCAGCTCTTCACGGCCGATTCTCCTCAATACCGCTTTAACACGTGATATGAGCTCTCTAGGTGAAAACGGTTTTGCTATGTAATCATCAGCGCCAGAGTCTAAACCCGCAATTTTACTGGTTTCTTCAGCCTTGGCCGTTAACATAATAATAGGAATCTTTGCCGTTTTCTCGTCTCGCTTGAGCCGGCGCAGAAGTTCCAGACCTGTCGTACCAGGCATCATCCAATCTAAGAGCATTAAATCAGGGTTTCTATCAATAACCATCGCGTGAGCCTGCTGCGCATTTTCGGCTTGTAATGAATTAAAATCTGCTGCTTCCAGGGCAATACTCAGCATATCTCGTATAGCAAGTTCATCATCAACAATTAAGATGGTAGGCCTAGGCATAATATCGACTCTATTACTCATTTTAGATCCTGTATTAAAATTTATATATATGACATCTATGTGACAATCTCGCATTGCCCAGGTATCTTTATGTGGTCATTTTTTTTGCTACTTGGATCTTTTAACTTAGAACGAGTATCACCGATTCGATATTTTTTTTCTATTAAAGCATAATGCCCACCCTACTCATCCACCGGAAACAGATAATGACTATCAAACACAATAGCGCGGTAAGCTTTCATTACACACTAACCGATGACGACGGACAACAACTGGATAGTTCTGCAGGAAAAGAGCCATTAGCTTATCTTCATGGATCTGGAAATATCATTCCTGGCCTAGAAAATGCGCTCAAAGGAAAAACCGTAGGGGACTCTATGGTGGTAGCTGTTCCTGCCGCTGAAGGCTATGGCGAGGTACAACCTGATTTGATTCAAGAGGTGCCGCGCGAGTCATTTCAAGGTGTTGATGACATTGAAGTGGGCATGCAGTTTGAAGCTCAAACAGGCAATGGCGATAGTGTTCCTGTCACCGTGAAAGCGGTTACCGATGAGTTTGTAACTGTTGATGGCAATCACCCACTAGCCGGCAAAGACTTGAATTTTGACGTGTCAATTGAGTCTGTGCGAGATGCCACACAAGAAGAGCTTGATCATGGCCATGTGCATGGACCAGGCGGGCATGATCACTAATTAAACGTATTTTTAGTATTAAAAGTCACCCTGCGGTGGCTTTTTTTGTCTGTTGTATTTTGAGATCAGCAAAAGGGCTCCACATAGTTAACTTTAGGCTGCTAGTGCTACGTCATCAATGTGACATAGTTGGCTATAATACTGGCTGAACGTATCAGACTTGGAAAGGACATGACAATACGAGTAGGAATTAATGGGTTTGGCCGGATTGGGCGCATGGCTTTTCGGGCGGCCTGGGAATCAGATATTTTTGACATAGTACATATCAATGAAGTGGCCGGGGATGCAAAAAGCGCGGCACACTTACTGCGTTTTGATTCAGTCCACGGTAAATGGAATCGAGATGTGTCGGTGACAGAATCTAGCAACGAGATAGTCATCGACGGCAAGATCATTAGCTACTCACAGTCAGACACTATTCATCAATGTCCTTGGTCTGAGGCAAAGGTTGATATTGTCGTGGAGTGCAGTGGTCAATTTAAGTCACGATCCTCTCTACTGCCCTATTTCGACCAAGGCATAAAAAAAGTAGTTGTGTCTGCTCCAGTCAAGGACGGCACCCTAAACATTGTTATGGGCGTCAATGATCACCTTTACAATGATCAAGATATAGTGACCGCCGCCTCCTGTACGACAAATTGCTTGGCACCGGTCATCGATATTTTACAAAAAGAATTTGGGATAGTGCATGGCGCAATTACCACTATTCATAACATTACCAATACTCAGAGTATTCTTGATGAATATCATGAAGACTTGCGTCGTGCGCGCGCCAGTAATATTTCTTTGATTCCAACCAGTACAGGGTCAGCAACTGCCATCACAGAAATTTTTCCTGAGCTCAAGGGCCGAATAAATGGCATTGCTGTGCGCGTACCTCTGGCTAATGCATCACTAACCGATTGTGTTTTTGAGTTAAAAGTACCAGTCACAGTAGATCAAATTAATAATGCTTTGCGCGCAGCTGCCAATGGCAGACTTCAAGGGATTTTGGGCTTTGAAGAGCTTCCTCTCGTATCGGTGGACTACACCAACGATACCCGATCGGGTATTGTAGACGGCCCATCGACGATGATCATTGATCAAACTCAAGTTAAAATATTGATTTGGTATGACAACGAAATCGGCTATGTGAGCCGGATGATGGAGCTGGTTAGTAAAATAGCTAATTCCATTTAGGGCGACGAATGTAATGTCCATTAGTCACACTGAGCAAGTCAAACAATATAGGCTAATTACCGGAAGTTATTGGGTCTTTACACTAACCGACGGTGCTCTGCGTATGCTAGTACTGTTGTTCTTCCATAATCTTGGTTACAGCCCGATTGAGATCGCGAGTCTGTTTTTACTCTACGAATTGTTCGGTGTGCTAACTAATCTCGGTGGTGGTTGGATCGCCAGTCATGTCGGCTTAAACAGAACCATGCAAACTGGATTGATCCTTCAGATTGTAGCGTTAATAATGCTACTAGGTGATACGGCTGAAATGACTACAATCTATGTGATGTTTGCACAGGCTCTGTCTGGAATAGCCAAAGATCTGAACAAGCTGTCTGCTAAAAGTAGCATTAAAGGGTTAATCAACGAGGATTCTCAGGGGCGCTTATATCGATGGGTTAGTCTACTAACCGGATCAAAGAATACTCTTAAGGGCATCGGGTTTTTTCTCGGAAGTTTACTTTTATTCTGGGTTGGCTTTCATGCCACCCTATTGATACTGATATGCCTACTTAGTCTCGCTCTCTGCGCTGGATGGTTATTTCTAAAGAAAGATAGCACAACCCAATTAAAACCCAAATTCAGTGAAATTTTCTCAAAGAGTGGCGGCGTTAATCGTCTATCCGCGGCTAGATTCTTCTTGTTTGGCGCGCGCGACCTGTGGTTCGTCGTCGCTCTTCCAGTCTTTCTACAGAGCCAATTGCAATGGAGCTATTGGCAGGTAGGGGCTTTAATGGCCTGCTGGATAATAGGTTATGGTGTGGTGCAGGTGATGGCACCATCGCTCACAGGGCGAATTGGTAAATCACAACCAGAGGGATCCGCTAAGCCTGTAGGTGGTGCAACTTTAGACACCTGGGGCACCATATTATTTGTTATCCCTGGATTAATGGCCGCAGGACTTATGTCTGATTTTGTACCCAGTTTTGTTGTTTTGGCGGCTCTTATCCCCTTTGGTTTTGTGTTTGCAATTAACTCTAGCGTCCACTCCTATTTGATAGTTGCCTATGCCCGAAGTGACGCAGTGTCACTGGACGTCGGCTTTTACTACATGGCTAATGCAGGGGGCCGGCTTGTTGGGACAATATTGTCAGGGATTATTTATCAGGCATTTGGATTAGCCGCCTGTTTGATCTTATCTTCTTGTATGATTTTTGTCAGTACCAAGATCGCAAAGGGCCTAACGAAAAGCCAATAAGCTTGAACTGGTCTAAATCCTCTCTGCTATAGACTTCAACTCTCTAGACATGTCTGCTAGGGTAGCCGGCAAACCAATTAATCGATGAGAACAGATTATATGTCAAATGATAACGACAATGCCATGGACCCCAATGGCCTTTTCCGCGAGGAAAATTTCACTGACCAAAAGATGGGCGCGATTCGTAAACTCACGCCAGTAACTGCAGCCGGCTTGGATGATGCTGATCGAGAGGTTAGCTTCTTAGGCTCTGCTCAAATAATGACTCAAATGGGCGCGCTGCCACTGAACTTTGTCTTAGAGGGTGCAACCCTCGGTGAGGCTGCCGAAGACTTTGCCGGAAAAGCTGCAATTGCTGTCGAAGAAGCTGCCAAAGAACTTGATAAAATGCGCCGTGACCAGGCCTCACAAATTGTCGTACCAGGCCAAGGTGGAGGTATGGGAGGTCAAGGTGGAGGTATGGGAGGCCCAACTCAAGGCGGAATAATAACCTAAGATGCATAAGCGTGTCAGTACTTGCTAAGGTCTGTTTAGATTAGTAATAATGGGCCTTCAATGGCTCTGAACTGTTTTGCCGCATCTATTAGTGATTGAGCGGTTAAGGCCGAAGCGCCATAAACCAGAGTCTCGATTTCGCCACTTTGACCAATGCGCCGCAGGAGCATATCAAAGTCCCCGTCTCCGGATAAAAGTACCACCCGATCGACTCTCTCGGAGGCGCTGGAAACGGCGTCCATGATATCGATTGTTATGCCTACATCCCAATCACCTTTGGCTGATCCATCACTTCTTTGGATGTAGGGCTTTAGCTTGATAGTGAATCCGATATTACGAAGTGCCTGCTGAAACTTCCGTTGTTGAGAGTCATTTCGGTCTATAGCGTAAGCATTTGCCAGAACAATCTCCCCCTCAAGGCTTAACTGTCGCCACAGCTCGCGATAGTTAAAATGGCAATCAAAGCTCTCCTTTACGGTGTAATAGATATTTTGAACATCAACAAAAACCGCAATTCTAGGCATCTGACTTCCCTTTTTTAGAAAATTTAAGACGAGCGATTAGGTGGTCCCCAATTGATAAAGGCTTGCTGGGTGTACCAGCTTAGATAAACTGGCTACAATCGAGCCGCGTGTGCATATTCTAGTTATCTGCAAGCAGGCATTCTGCGAATCTTTCATTAGACCAAGGGCCCTTCGTTGGCTGGACCTCGCAAGTACCGCACTGACCCGGTATTCCACATGGCCGCTAGGGGCAATCCACTCCAAGTACTCATCAGGTACCACTCTAGTGAACTTTTGCTTTAAAAAAGCAGGCGCGACCTTAGGATTTACATAGATCTCTTGCCATTGAACCGCCTTTCGCCCGTCGAAATGTACAAATCTGGCGCGATAGACCGGCTGATCGATTTCAAACCCTAATAAGGCAGCCAATTCAGCATCAGCGGAAATCTGCTCAAGACTTAGGATCTGGCAGCTGTACGCCCCTTTGGACTGCGCAAGGGCGACGATATTATGTAGCTCTATGCTCGGTTTAGCTGGGACTGGTTGCGCCACAAAGGATCCTAAACCTGGTGCCCGAGTCAACAGACCCTCCTGAGCTAGCTCTTGCAGGGCTCTTCTAGCGGTCATGCGACTAACGGAAAAACTAGCTGAAAGCTCATTTTCAGAGGGGGTACGAGTGCCCAGGGGCCAACGTCCAGAGTTTATATGCCCTCGAACGTACTGTTTAATCACTTCAAATTGAGGAAATTTAATAGCATTGACCATAAATATAAGCGCCGCACCTAATGTATATACATTTATAACCTTAGCAAAACGGAAAAACAACTATTATTACATAAAATAAAAAAAATCCTATAACAATCGCCATATGATCATAAAACAATCTATTATCTTAGAAAAGTGTAAAAAAGTCTTATTGGAATAATATTTATTGTATATACAACTATACAATTAAACTATAGATCTTGATCACTAATTAACTCAAGCTTTTGATGTCGAGTGAGCTTTTTAATGGCGGCCTCGCGCTTACTGGCAGTGCTTCTATTATGTTCACTCTCGCTATATACCACCTCACAGGCATTGCGCGCCCGAAAGTACTTGGCTCCCGCCTTTCCCGACTGGTGCTCAGCTAAACGCCTATTAAGGTCAGTGGTGATGCCGGTATAGAGGCTTTCGTCGCTTGCACGCACTATATAAACGAACCAGGTCTTCAAAAGGATACCTAACAGCCCTGCTTTAAGTCAGAGTGGCAAAATTGACATCGATAGCTAGCGGCTCTGTTGATTATCTTTTTATGCCTCAACAGGGTAAGTTGATGAACACGACAATCACAGTTATAGGCATACCGCTGATACTGACGCGTCGGAATACCGGTTAGATCGTATTTCCCCGTCACTGTTGGCTCAGCACCCATGGCGATCATCGTCTGTCCCCACTCTTTGCCGTGAGGCTTAACCTTCTTCAGACCCCAAATACAGTCGACGATGTAATGTGCAACTTCGTGCACAACGGTATTGGTCAGGCTTTCTTGGTAATATTTTGCAAAGATCCAAGGATTGTAGCGAATACGCCTCTGGCGAGCTCTTACCTGATACATGCCAGCACATTTACCTCGCAGGTCAAAATCAACTCGTAATTCGGCAAATTGCCGGTCAAATAAGACACTAGCTTTGCTAATACAGGTGACAGTAGCTTCGCTCACCTGCTCTTTTTGCTCTTCCGAAATGGGCGTAATAATTTTAAGGTCAGTCATATAACGATTATATAGGGTGCTGAGGCTGGTACAATATCTAAAAATAGTAATAAGTGAATCTAATGAACGTCGACCTCCATTGCCATACCACCATGTCTGACGGCAGTTTAACGCCTGACCAGTTAGTTGAACTAGCCAGTGAGCGCGGAGTAGATATTCTGTCAATTACCGATCATGACACTTTGGATGCATACAGCGGCCTAAAGTATAGTCCCGAAAAACTCCGACTAATTACTGGTATTGAGTTTTCTAGCCAGTGGCGGAAGCAGGGCATTCATGTCGTAGGGTTGAATGTAGACCCTCAGAGTGATTCCATTATTTTCGGCGTTACACAGCAACAAAAGGCTCGTCAGGATCGGGCACTAAAAATTGCTGATCGCCTCAGCAACCTCGGCTTTGAGCATTGCCTTGAAGGCGCAATGCTTTTGGCCGACGGGCAAATTGGCCGACCTCATTTTGCACAACATCTAGTCAATATAGGCGCCGTATCAAATATTAAACAGGCCTTTACAAGGTATCTTGGCGCAGGGAAGGTTGGAGATATTAAAGAACAATGGGCCGAGCTTGCCACGGTGGTGCAATGGATTCGCGAGTCTGGGGGCATTGCCGTATTGGCTCATCCAAGTAAGTACAAAATGACCCGCACAAAACTCAAAGAGCTTCTAGAGGATTTTTGTAGTGCAGGCGGGGAGGGCATGGAGGTTATTTCTGGCCTTCAGGTGCCCTCGGTTACAAAGGATTTAGCCACTTTGTGCAACCAGTATGATCTGCTTGCTTCTTGTGGGTCAGACTTTCACGCACCAGGAATGAGTTGGGCTGCCCTTGGCTTTGTAAGCAGACTCCCCGATACCTGTAAACCAATCTGGGGTCGCTGGGCCTAATCAAACCAGCGGCAATTCCTAAGGCTATCATTCATGTGTATAATTCAGCCCGCGCTATCTTAGCGTCCCAAAAACTTAGCCAAAGAGTGTAATTACGTGGATATTTTTATTTTTGCAAGTGAGCAGTGGCTCCTGATAAGCTTATTTTTAGTGCTTATCTATATTTTTGCATTGACCGAACGAACCAAAGGCGGCAAACCAATTGCTTGCTCACAGCTAGTATCTTTAATGAATTCAGACCAAGCGGTGCTTGTAGATGTGCGTGCGGCCAATGATTTCCAAGCGGGCCATGTTCACGGCGCGATCAACATTCCTCATACTAAAATAGCGACTCGCTTAAGTGAGATCGAAAAACACCGTGAAAAAGTTATCGTATTAACAGACCAAATGGGCCAGCATGCCGGCGGCGTTGGGAAAGAGATGACGAAACAGGGATATACCGTTCGCCGGCTGAGTGGCGGAATGAGTGAATGGCGGCAGCAAAATATGCCTGTGGTTCAAGGTCAGAAAAAATAGTGCTAGAAAATCTAGAACGATATTATTGAAGGAAATTGTATGTCGCAGGTAGTTCTATATGGAACGCGGTTCTGCCCTTATTGCACTGCGGCGCGACATCTGCTGAGTGCCAAAGGTGTTAATTACGAAGACATCCCCCTGGACTCCGATATGAACTTACGTCGAGAGATCATGGATAAAAGTGGCCAGCGTACTGTTCCACAAATCTGGATTGGCGAAAGACATATTGGGGGTTATTCAGAGTTGCAGCAACTAGAGACTCTTGGCCAATTAGATGCCCTTTTGAAGAATGGGGTTGAATTGGATAAAACTGACGCCATATAAAGATCAAGGCAATAAATTCATCCACACACAATTAAAGGTTTAAGTAATGACTGACGAAACTCCCTCGACTGATCAAGCTGCCACGGCAGTCACAGAAGATACTGGACCGAAATTTGCTGTGCAGCGAATCTATCTCAAAGATTTGTCTTTTGAAACTCCACAAGGAGTAGCTGCGTTTCAAAAACAGTGGCAGCCGAAAGTAAGCCAGGATCTAAATACTAAAAGTAGTCAAGTCGGAGAGGGTGTATACGAGGTTGCGCTTCGCCTGACGATTACCGTTACCGACGGCGAAGAGACTATTTATCTGATCGAAGTAGAGCAAGCGGGCCTGTTTACCATTCAAGGTATCGAAGGCCAGCAACTGACTCAAGTTATTAACACCACTTGCCCGTCAATGCTGTTTCCCTACGCCAGAGAAACAATTGATAGCACACTGACCAAAGGTTCCTTCCCTCCGCTGATGATACCGCCTATTAATTTTGATGGCCTCTTTGCCTCTGCTGTTCAGCAAGCCGAAGCAAAAGCCAGTGAGTCAGTTGAGCCAAAGAGCGACGACAAGACACATTAAGATTAAATCTAAAAAACCAACAAAAAAACCCTGCTCTCATTTGGCGGGGTTTTTGTTATGGGCTGTACGCTTAGACTCCTTGGCTTTCCATACTGTATTCTTGAAGCTTTCTGGTTAAAGTATTTCTACCCCATCCGAGTAGCTTGGCGGCATCTTTTTTGCGTCCGCCCGTGTGCGCCAAAGCTGTTTCAATCATAGCCATCTCAAAATCGGGAATTGCTTGCTGAAGTATACTTTGATGCCCAGCTTTTAATTCCCGCTCACTCCAGCGCTTCAGCATCTGCGGCCAGTCTCCCTGGGGGGGAGTTTCTTTAACCGCACTTTCGGCTTTTAATTCTGGGGGTAGATCGGAAAGAAGCACTTCTCTTCCAGCCGCCATAACGGTTAACCAACGGCATATGTTCTCTAACTCTCGCACATTTCCCGGCCATGCTAGCTGATAGAAAACCGCCGCGGCCTCTTGAGATAGCACCTTAGGTTCCATATCCAACTCTTTAGCCGCTCGATGAAAGAAATGGTTCATCAACTGCGGGATATCCTCGCGACGGTCGGCTAATTTTGGTAGATGGACTCGAATGACGTTCAACCTATGAAATAAATCCTCTCGAAAACGGTTAGCCGCAACCAATTCCTCTAGATTTTGATGAGTTGCCGCGATAATTCGCACATCGACTTTGACCGCTATATGTCCGCCAACTCGGTAGAATTCCCCATCAGCCAGAACCCTCAATAGTCGAGTTTGGGATTCGGCTGGCATATCTCCAATTTCGTCCAGAAATAGCGTGCCACCATCGGCTTGCTCAAAGCGCCCTTCGCGACGCTGGGCGGCGCCGGTAAATGCACCTTTCTCGTGACCGAATAATTCAGACTCAATTAGGTCGTGAGGAATAGCTGCCATATTAAGTGCTATGAATTTGGCCGCTTTTCGCGGGCTATGCTTATGAAGAGCCTGAGCTACCAGTTCTTTGCCAGTCCCTGACGCACCATTAATTAACACCGTTATGTTGGAATTGGACAATCGGCCTATCGCTCTAAAGACCTCTTGCATCGCCGGTGCCTCACCAATAATTTCCTGAACCATTGGGCTTGGCGCTGCTACCGCGACGGTAGACTTTTGTTCTCTAGAGAATGAGATCGCACGGCGCGCGACATCTACCAACTCGTCTAGGTCGAAAGGCTTTGGTAGGTATTCAAATGCGCCGCCCTGATACGCCGCCACCGCGCTGTCTAAATCAGAATGAGCTGTAGTAATAATAACCGGAATATCACCGTGCTTGGCGTAAATCTCTTTCAACAACTCCAGCCCGTCGATACCTGGCATACGAATATCAGAAATAATAATTTCCGGATGAGATCCTTTGAGAGCACTCAGCAAGTCGTCGCCAGTCTCAAAACTACGCACCTCCAGACCTTCTCGACTGATCGCCTTCTCCATTACCCAGCGGAGTGAGCGATCATCTTCTGCGATCCAAATTTCCGATTTTTTTTTCATGTTAATCCCTTATGGGTAAATAAATAGAGAACCGGGTATTACCAGATTCAGAATCACATTCAATAATGCCCTGATGTCCGTTTACCGCAGTCTGGGCGATCGTTAGGCCCAGACCTGATCCGTTGCTTCGGCCACTGATCATCGGGAAAAATATTCTCTCCAAGATCTCCGTGGAAACCCCAGGTCCGTTGTCAATAACGTCAATTCGGCAAACAACTCTGTGCCGCTCACCACCAATAGTAAAGCCTCTTTGAATGCGGGACTTGATCATCACTCGTGGGGTAGATCGACCCGACTCTAGGACCGCTTGCATGGCATTGCGAGCGACATTGAGGACCGCTTGAATAAGCTGAATTCTATCCCCCTGGATATCAGGGATACTCGGATCATAATCTCTTGAAATGACTAGAGAGCCCTGCGCTTCGGCCTCTAATAAGGCTGCCACATGTTCTGTCACTTCGTGAATATTGATTTGTTCAAAACGCGGAATCTGATTAGGACCTAATAGGCGATCAACAAGATTACGCAACCGGTCAGTCTCAGTGGTGATAATCTTGCATAGTTCACGAGCTTCATCATCTAAACCATTGTGTGCAATTTCACGATCTAATAGCTGAGCCGCGCCACGAATGCCGCCCAGTGGATTTTTGATTTCATGCGCCAACCCCCTGATTAAACTCTTTGATGTGTCATGTACCGACAGTAGCGCTTCTTCTCGATTTATTTTTAGAAACCGATCAATAGGCTGCATTTCCATTAAGAGCATGCGCTCGAGATTTATCTCCACGGGGGTGACAGTGTAATCAACCTGAAATGGATCCATCGACGGTAGCACTCTAAGATATTCATGCCGGCGAGTGTGCGCAATATCCCTTTCTAAAGCCTCCAAGAGATTCCCCCTAGACGCCTCTCCATCGCTAAACAGCTCGCAAACATTCGAACCAATCAGTCGAGCACTGCTAACCTGCAAAAGTGATTCTGCAGACGAATTAACATAACTAATGGACAACCCGCCATCTAATAGCAATACCGCAGTATTCAAATTATCTAGCAACAGTCTGTGAAGTTGATTGGAATTCATAAGCCCTTGGACACTGATCCGTTTGAGTACTTTTACGCACGCCATTTATTGATACGGTTTACTACAAGCAATAAGCAGGCCAAAACCAAATCCGCCGTATCTCAGCAAAAATAGGGGGCATCGCCGATTAAAACGCTAACAAGTGAGTGATACACCCTTATTTTGCACCATTATAGTGCAAGCGAAAGCAGATCGCACCCTGAGTGAGTGCCGCGGACGCCAAATTTTACTGGAAGATATATCTAAAACGTAGCCCAAAGAGTACCACTAAGAGATTATTCAAGACCCGTTTTGCGAGCCGCTCGATAACAAAGCTTAACGATGGATTGCATCACTTTACCGATCTAAAGCTTATCCTGCAAAGACTGCAGGACAGGGATCATAGTCTAAAGGCTAACGCCTTAAAGGTGCCCTGAGGAATGACATCCCTCAGGGCAGTCTAATTAAGCCAAAGCCTCTTTAGTTGTTTTGATAATAGCTGCGGCAACTTTATAAGGATCAGCGTTAGACGACGTTCGCCGATCTTCTAGGCGGCCTTTCCAACCATCTTCAACAGTACCGATCGGAATTCGGATCGAGGCTCCGCGATCTGAAACGCCATAGCTGAACTCATTAATAGACTGGGTCTCATGCTTTCCAGTTAAGCGCTGATCGTTATGAGCCCCATAAACGCTAATATGACGCTCAATATTTTTGCCGAATTCTTCACATATCTTGGTGAAAACAGATTCGTCACCAAGGTCGCGCATAGCACCATTAGAGAAATTGGCATGCATACCCGAACCATTCCAGTCCGTATCACCTAATGGCTTAGGATGATAATTGATGGCAAAACCGTAATTTTCCCCCGTTCTCTCTAGCAAATATCGAGCGACCCAGATTTCATCGCCTGCTCGTTTAGCGCCCTTTGCAAAGCATTGAAATTCCCACTGGCCTGCGGCCACTTCAGCATTGATGCCTTCAACGTTAAGACCGGCATCCAAGCAAATATCAAAATGTTCTTCAACACAATCACGCCCGAAGGCATTGGCCGCGCCAACAGAACAATAATAAGGACCCTGAGGTGCCGGGAATCCACCATGAGGAAAGCCAGGTGGTCGTTGCGTATCGACATCCCACAAGAAATACTCCTGCTCAAAACCAAACCAGAAGTCATTGTCGTCATCATTAATGGTTGCACGCCCATTAGATGCGTGAGGAGTCCCATCGGCATTTAATACTTCAGTCATGACTAAATAAGCATTGGTTCTGCCTGGGTCAGGATAGATCGCGACGGGTTTTAGCAGGCAATCGGACGCATTACCCTCCGCTTGATTTGTAGAGCTTCCGTCGAAGCACCACATAGGACACTCTTCTAGAGTTCCACCAAAATCCTGTCGAACCTGGGTTTTACTGCGCAGACATTGAGTTGGCACAGTACCGTCTAACCAAATATATTCTAACTTTGCTTTCATTTTTGATGACTCTCCGTTTAAATAAATTCACTTCGTTTACAACATCGATGCGGATGATAGACCATTTTAACGTTAACTAAAAATGACTCTTTTAAATTGGAATTTAAACACCCCTAACCCAACTGCTGCCTGAATTGTCTATGCAGTTCAAGCCGCCACACTCTTCCTAACCTGAACTTTAGCTTTTCTACAGCAAACCAATGCAATTGTCATGCCAATGGACCCTTTTGGCTTACAAGACCCTAAGGCGCAATAACTAACTAAGGGGTCCACATAAAAGTCTTTTAAAACAATAAAAAAGATTCCACAAACGCACCAATATAGTGCTTTATTTTCGGCGAGCGCACCATTATGGTGCTTGCTGGGCGAGTATAGAACCTATCCAACAGTTAACGCGCTATAAATCCTCTGTTTAAGATTAACATCCATATTATCGCGCTTTTGTTGCTAAAATGCCGGGTCACTAACCCCTTGGCGCACTAGAAATGACACTGCCTACCAATCGACCTCGAAAACCGGACATTGAAACCGTCTTTGAGCCAGCGCTGGGGGATATTATTATCGATATTCGTCATCCACAGGAGTCAGCAGATGCCCCGCTAGCATTTGCATCTAATAGGGTTCTTTCGATCCCGTTTTTCAACCTACAAGCGCAACTTCCCGAACTCGACAAGATGGTCACCTACCTCATTTACTGTGATAAAGGCATTATGAGTCGCCTGCAGGCCAATATTATGAGGGATCGGGGCTTTGAGCATATTGCGGTCATGGATCGACGAAAGCCCGATTCAGCCTGCATCTAGAGGCGCATCTGGAACCGACGGGTGCACTTATTTAAAGGCTAACTAGGAATCTTAGAAAAGATCAATAGCAGTTTCTGAGAATTCCACTATAATCGCGACCTTTTGGCCCAATCGGTAGCCCCTCATGTCAATAAACAATTTGCGCAACATTGCCATTATCGCCCACGTTGATCACGGTAAAACAACCTTGGTGGATAAACTACTAAGCCAGTCAGGTACCCTAGATCGAAAGGATGCGGGTTCAGAGCGACTTATGGACTCCAACGACCAGGAAAAAGAGCGCGGCATCACCATTTTGGCAAAAAATACTGCTATTAATTGGAAGGATTATCGAATCAACATTGTAGACACTCCAGGTCACGCCGATTTCGGTGGAGAGGTTGAGCGGGTATTGTCGATGGTCGATTCTGTTTTACTGCTCGTTGACGCGGTTGACGGCCCCATGCCGCAAACTAGATTTGTTACCTCAAAAGCTTTTGAGCAGGGACTACGCCCGATTGTCGTTATCAACAAGATAGATCGCCCCGGCGCCCGACCGGACTGGGTTATGGATCAAGTTTTCGACCTTTTCGACAACTTAGGCGCAACAGATGAGCAGCTTGATTTCCCAGTAATTTATACATCAGCAATCAATGGGATTGCCGGCAACGATTATGAAAATATGGCGGAGGATATGACGCCACTCTACGAAATGATCGTGGCAGAAGTTCCAGCACCCGAGGTTGACGCCGACGGGCCCTTTCAAATGCAAATTTCTGCTCTATCTTATGATAGTTATGTTGGCGTTATCGGGGTCGGCCGAATCACCCGAGGAACGCTCAAGCCTGGGCAACAAGTGGTGGTGGTAAGCGCCAATGGCCAAGAGAAGAAAGGCAAGGTCCTTAACGTTAAGGGCTACCTAGGCCTTGAGCAGATTGAGACCCAACTAGCCGAAGCTGGAGACATTGTCTGCATCAATGGAATCGATGGCCTCAGCATTTCCGACACTTTGTGTCACCCCGAGCATATTGAAGCGCTTCCCGCCCTGAGCGTTGATGAACCCACTGTGAGCATGACATTTATTGTCAATGACTCGCCTTTTGCAGGCCTAGAAGGGAAATATGTAACAACCAGAAATATTAGGGACCGCCTTAACCAAGAGCTAATTCACAACGTAGCACTTAGGGTCAAGCCAGGGGAGACGCCCGATAAATTTATCGTTTCTGGTCGCGGAGAACTGCATCTTTCTGTTTTGATCGAGACGATGCGTCGCGAAGGCTTTGAGATGGGCGTGTCTCGCCCCGAAGTTGTCCAGAAACTAGTTGATGGTAAAGTCCATGAGCCATTTGAGCTGGTAGTTATTGATGTAGAAGAAAAGCATCAAGGTTCAGTAATGGAAGAGTTAGGCATGCGAAAAGCAGAACTGACTAACATGGAACCTGACGGAAAGGGACGTGTGCGTCTAGAATTCTCTATGCCCTCTCGAGGACTAATCGGTTTTCGTGGCGCATTTCTGACACTGACCTCAGGATCAGGCACCATGACAAGTATTTTTGATTGCTATGCTCCAGCCAAAGAAGGTGAGAAATTCAAACGCAAAAATGGCGCACTGGTGAGCATGATCAAAGGCAAAACTGCAGCCTTTGCTTTATTTAATATTCAAGCGCGAGGACGGCTCTTCTTAGGTCATGCGGTTGACGTCTATGAAGGGCAGGTGGTGGGTATTCACTCACGATCAAATGACCTAGTCGTTAATCCAATCAAAGGAAAGCAGCTGACCAACGTACGCGCCTCCGGTACCGATGAAGCCCTAACACTCGTCCCTCCAATTAGACACACATTGGAGCAAGCTCTTGAGTTTATTGAAGACGACGAACTCGTCGAAGTAACCCCAAAGAGCATTCGGTTACGCAAAAAGTTTCTCACAGAGATTGGTAGAAAGCGGTCTTCAAAGTAATTTGAAATTTATTGATTAACGTATAGAATCGATTTTCTGATATATTGTGTCTATGGAGCAATATAAGTCACAAAATATAAAATTTTTGGACGTTAAAGCAATCGATGTTGAAATCAAGGGTGATTCATTTTTTACAGTAACGGTGTTGTTGCAGACTGCTGTTGCGCTGTCATTTGCTTTTTATTATTACTTTAGTAACGACATAGGTCTGGTTGGATTTTACTTGGCCGTAGGTAGCTTTCTGCTGCTTGGTCTTGCTTTGAATCGGCTAGTTAAGTTTAAAAGAGTTGCCAGGTTTTTAGTCGTCGTAACGCTTTTTTCAGGATTTTTATATTCTCTAACATTGAGTTTTAGCGCGTTATCGCTAGCATGGTGCCTATCGATCCTCCGTACTTTAATGGCGGTGTGCCGTAGCACGAAAAACCCCACACTAGCCGTGATCTTCCTTTGCTTTGCCATTGCAATCCTATTTAGTTCATCGACTTTATTAAATTCAAACCCTTACTCGCCCGCAGAATCACTGCAATTTCTATTTCTTTACGCTGTTACCGTTATTTTTGTTTTTGAAGCGGGTTCATCACGATCAAAATACGCGCACAACCTTGAATCTTTATCCTCGCAGGTTGACCAAATAAAACGCTTAGATGCTTTAACCGGGCTCCATAACCGTCAATCTATTGAGTATCATCTCCGGAAAAAATATACCAAGGAGCAATCCGGAGGGCAACCGTTTGGGGTTATTTTGGCTGATTTAGATAATTTCAAAACGATCAACGAACGATATGGTCATTCTATTGGCGACAACGTTTTATTCTTAGTCGGTCAGCTTTTAAATGACAGTCTTGCCGACGACTATAGTCTAGGCCGTTGGGTGGGTAATACCTTTGTAATTATAATACCCCATGATGAACCTAGCGCTAGCGCCGTTATTGCCGAGGTATTACGGATAAAAGTAGGTGAGTTGCAGTTGGATGCCAAAGGAGTCAAATTTAAATTATCAATGAGCATTGGAATAGCATCTACAAGTCGATGTAGAGATTTAAATGACCTGATTTCCTGCGCCGAAAATAGTTTATATCAAGCCAAAAACATGGGCGGCAACATGGCGATTGCAAGTTAATTTACACCCCAGCAGGGCAGTTAAAACAATCTTTTTGATGGTCATTGACCATCCCCATAGCCTGCATATAGGCATAACAGATAGTACTGCCAAAAAAACGAAAGCCTCGCTTTTTCATATCTCGGCTAATTCGATCAGAAATTAGTGTCGTTGCCGGAATATCCTTTTTGTCTGACCATTGATTAACAATTGGCACATGATCTACATAGCTCCAAATATAGTCACTAAAACTGCCAAATTCACGCTGAATATCTTTAACTAGGCGCGCATTGGAGATCGCACTCTCAATTTTCAAGCGATTCCTGATAATCCCAGAATCAAGCATCAACCGCGAAACGTCATCGGCGGTAAATTTTGCCACCTGATCGACATTAAATTGCGCAAAGGCCCGACGATAATTATCTCTTCTACGTAAAATAGTAATCCATGACAAGCCTGCCTGAGCCCCCTCCAAGATCAAAAACTCGAAAAGCTTAGTGTCGTCCCGGCATGGGACGCCCCATTCAACGTCATGATACTGACGATAAAGAGGATCCGTTCCGCACCACTGGCATCGCACAAGCTCAGCCATACATAATACCCCCGCAACCTAAAATATATCTTATCAACCACTAAAATAGAGCAATTGAGTTTTTTTGTCTATCTCCTCAGCTTTGCGCTAATATTAGCGATTATAATAGAGGCCATAAATAAATGAAGAAAGCGTTCCCGGCAATCCGACCCTACCACAGCCGATCTGTGGCTGTGACTGCACCTCATGTCCTGTACGTTGAAGAATCTGGCAACCCTGAGGGTATCCCTGTTTTGTTTGTTCACGGTGGTCCAGGAGGGGGCTCTAACCCAACCGACCGCTGTTTTTTTGATCCCGAAAAATATCGTATTATTTTATTCGATCAGCGTGGTGCCGGACAGTCAACACCCCATGCCCTGCTAAAGGACAATAACACTTCTGCTTTGGTTGCCGACATCGAGGTTATTCGAAAAGCCCTAAACGTTGATCGCTGGGTTGTATTTGGAGGGTCTTGGGGATCCACATTGAGCCTTATTTATGCGCAAACCTACCCAGAATTAGTGTTAGGCTTGATTTTGCGAGGTATCTTTCTTTGTCGAGATGAGGATATTTCTTGGTTCTATCAAGACGGTGTAAAGCATGTCTTTCCCGACTACTGGAAACAATTTATTAGTGTTATTCCAGAAGCAGAGCATCACGATCTGCTCAGCGCATTTTATCGTCGACTCACCGGTGACAATGAACTAGAGCGAATGGCCGCCGCGAAAGCTTGGTCTCTGTTAGAAGGCCGCTGCGCCACATTGCATCCCAATGAAGATGTCGTTGGGCATTTTTCCAGCCCTCATATAGCGATGGCTATTGCCAGAATAGAAGCCCATTTCTTTATTAACAAAGCGTTTTTAGAGCCCAATCAAATTATTAATAACACTGAAAAGCTAAAAAGTATTCCAGCCACGATCGTTCACGGGCGCTATGATATGGTATGCCCAATCAATCAAGCTTTTGCTCTGAGTGAAGCTTGGCCAGAGGCCCAGTTGGATGTCATTCCTGACGCGGGTCACTCTTCTAGTGAGCCGGGCATAACCGATGCCCTGATCAGGGCCACTGATCGGCTAGCTCATCACTTGAACAGCCAAGAGTAACCGGGGTGCTCGGATTAATTCAGCGCGTCTCTAGCGCATCTGTATCGATCGAAGGATCAATAGCAGGGCAAATTTATCAAGGGCTTTTACTTTTTTTGGCTGTGCAAAAAAATGACACTAAAGCCGACGCTGAAAAACTTTTACAAAAAGTCCTTCACTATAGAATCTTCTCTGACACCGAAGAAAAGATGAATTTGTCTCTATCCGATGTTGGTGGTGGGCTGCTGGTTATTTCTCAATTCACTCTAGCAGCAGACACTAAAAAAGGACTTCGCCCAAGTTTCTCTGCCGCCGCGAAACCTGAACATGCTGAATTTCTCTATAACTATTTCATAGAGTGCGCAGTGGAAAATCACCCTATCCTTCAGAGCGGCATTTTCGGCGCTAACATGCAGGTCTCGCTATGTAACGACGGGCCAGTAACGTTTATCCTGAATACTTAGTGGGCGAGGGCCGCTATTAGCATGCTATGAAAGCCTTCGAATCCACCATTAGTCATCAAGACAATATGCCTGTTGAGCTGCTGAGATTTTACCGCGAGCTGAAGCAATTTTTCGATACTATCGGTTGCTTCAGCCGGAACTGCACTGGCTTTAGCTAATGCCTCAACATCCCAATCGATACCCGAATTCTGATACCAATAAACTTGGTCCGCACTGCCAACCGAGGAACACAAAGCATCTTGGTGCCCACCCATGCGCATGGTGGCGGAACGCGGCTCAATAATGGCTATTATAGTTTCGTCGCCCACCTTCGCTCTCAAGCCCTCTAGCGTAGTCTTGATTGCAGTAGGATGGTGGGCAAAGTCATCATAAACAGTGATTCCAGACCTTTGATAAATCACTTCCATTCGTCTTTTTACGCCAATAAACTGGCTTAAAGCTAGGCAGGACTCTTCGACTTCAACCCCAACCTGACTGGCAGCAATAACTGCTGATAATCCATTCATCACATTATGAAATCCACTCTGCTGCCACTTTACCGTCCCACGGGAAATTTCATGGCCGGCCTGGTCAGACTGGATCACATCAAACTGAGATCCATCCTCAGAGCGCAACGCATACCTCCAATCACCACAGCGGCCAAAACGCTCCTGACTACTCCAACAACCTCGGTCTAGAACTTCGCGAACATTGTGGTCACCGGCGGGAGAAATGACTGTTCCCGAACTGGGAACAGTTCGCACTAGGTGATGAAATTGTCGCTGAACAGCAGCCAAATCGTCAAATATATCAGCGTGGTCAAATTCCAAATTATTGATAATAAGTGTGTTTGGAAAATAATGGACAAACTTAGAGCGCTTATCAAAAAAGGCGCTGTCGTATTCATCGGCCTCAACAACAAAATAGTCGCTGTCGCTAAGCCGTGCCGAAACACCAAAGTCTTGCGGGATACCGCCAATTAAAAACCCAGGCTGGAGACCTGCGAAATCGAGAATCTTAGTAAGCATACTACTGGTAGTGGTTTTCCCATGAGTTCCTGACACGGCAAGGACATGCTTATCTCTTAGAATACTTTCACCCAACCATTGAGGCCCTGAGGTGTAAGGCAAATTATTGTCGAGCATGTATTCCACACAGGGATTGCCCCGAGACATAGCATTGCCGACAATAACTAAATCCGGAGCAGGACTCAACTGCTGAGGATCAAACCCCTCAATTAACCCTATGCCACTTTGCTCAAGCTGCGTACTCATCGGCGGATAAACATTAACGTCAGACCCAGACACATGATGGCCAGCTTGTTTGGCAAGAAGAGCGAGACTGCCCATAAATGTGCCGCAAATACCGAGAATATGAACATGCATAAGATGGCTTACCTAAAGATCAAGCTGAGAACTAATGGTCACTATAACCCAAAACAAGTTAGTTTCCGCTTTCACCTTAGTCTCCGAGGGACTAAAATGAAAGCCTATCAAACAGGATCTTTGTGAGCCCATTGCCCATGGCTAAAAAAAATGCTTTTTATGCACAATCTGGAGGCGTAACGGCCGTCATCAACGCCTCAGCCGCAGGCGTTATAGAAGCGGTACGCGGAAATAAAGCAACAATCGGCAAACTATACGCTGGCTTAAATGGCATTGTCGGCGCTCTGCAAGAAGAACTTGTAGATACTAGCAAAGAATCTTCATCTGCTATTGCCGCACTGAGACATACACCTGGTGGCGCTTTTGGCTCTTGCCGCTATAAGATGAAAAATTACGAAGATAGTCCCGCGGAATATGAGCGTCTCATTGCGGTGTTCAAAGCGCACAATATTGGCTACTTTTTTTATAATGGTGGTGGTGACTCCGCAGATACCTGTCTTAAAGTATCTCAAATCTCTGAAAAGATGGGCTATCCTATCCAAGCCATTCATATCCCCAAAACCATTGATAACGATCTGCCTCTGACGGACTGTAGCCCTGGATTTGGTTCAGTAGCGAAATATATCGCCACATCAACTAAGGAAGCTAGCCTCGACATTGAGTCAATGTGTGGCTCCTCCACCAAAGTATTCATTCTTGAAGTGATGGGTCGACATGCCGGATGGATTGCCGCATCTAGTGGGCTCGCAGGAGCGCAGGCAGGCGATCCTCCACACATTATCCTATTCCCCGAAATTCCTTTTTCTCGAGAGAACTTTATTGCAAAGGTTGAGAAAACCATTAATGAAAAGGGTTACTGCGTTATCGTTGCTTCCGAAGGAGCCCAATATAGTGACGGTGCGCATATTTCCGGCTCGATTAATAAGGATGCCTTTGGACACCAGCAACTTGGTGGCGTTGCTCCAACCTTAGCCAGCATGATTAAACAGTCCACTGGCTATAAATATCACTGGGCTATGGCCGACTATTTGCAGCGCTCAGCGCGCCACATAGCCTCAAAAACTGATGTAGACCAAGCTTATGCCGTAGGTCGAGCCGCAGTCGAGATGGCAGTACAGGGTAAGAGTTCTGTTATGGTTTCTATTGAGAGAGGAGCGGGCAAAAAATACAGCTGGTCATTAGGCGAGGTTCCATTAGCGGACGTGGCTAATATGGAAAAGAAGATGCCGCGCTCATTCATCACCGAAGATGGTTATGGTATAACCCAAAAAGCCCGTGATTACCTAGAGCCCTTAATTGCCGGAGAAGATTACCCGCCGTTTAAAGATGGCATCCCAAGTTATGTGCGATTGAAAAAGATTTTGGTGCCCAAAAAATTAGTGAGTGACTTCAAGGTTTAAAGATATAAAAGATTAAATAGCCTAGGTTAACCAACCTGATTACGTGGCTCACCCTCGAGAAACCCTTTTACATTCTCCGCTACCTGGTTAACCAGACGCTGCCGCGACTCACGCGCGATCCAGGCAACATGCGGTGTAACAATTAAGTTGGGGATGTAACTGTCGATGAGTAGATTCCCATCAGAGGGCGGCTCGACGCTGAGCACATCAACCGCTGCACCAGCAATAACACCATATGTGAGCGCATCCTTTAGTGCTTTCTCATCAATCAGGCCTCCGCGCGCGGTATTGATCAGCAGAGCAGATCCTTTCATTGATCCCAGCTCATCAGCACCGATTAATTTAGTGGTTGCCTCGGTTAAAGGACAGTGCAAACTAAGAATGTCAACGGCTTTTAGCAACTCATCAAAAGGCATTCTACTAACCTGATTAGAGTGAACTCGACCCGGCAAAGACGCAAAAAACACTTTCATTCCAAATGCTTCAGCTATTTTTGCCACACCTAAACCTAATTCGCCGGCACCTACAATGCCTAAGACTTTGCCGTCCAACTCTTGCACTGGTGAATCCAGCAAACAAAAAAAGCGGCTGTTACGCCACCGACCGTCAGTTGCCGCCTTGCTGTGCTCATTAAGGTTTGTAGTTAACGCCAGAATCAGCGACCACACGTGTTGAACTACCGATGCTGTGCCGTAGCCGATGGCATTGCTCACCATAATATTTTTCGCGCTGGCCCCCGCTAAATCGATAATATCCGTTCCTGTGGCAAACAATGCGATGAGCTTTAGATTCTTAGCTTCAACCATTTCAGAGGTCCGAATTGCCGTCTTATTAGTCAACACAATATCAGCGTTGGCGATCCGCTCGGCCACCTGCGAGGCCTTACAGTCGGGATAAATCGTCCACTGGATTGGCAATTGATGCAGTGAAGTCAGGTCTAGATCCGTCGGCCCTATACTGTCAAAGTCAAGAATTACACCCTTCATAGCTACCCCAAATATCTCAAACCAGTTACAGTTTTAAAAAGTCTATTATCCATCAAAATCTTTGCTGGCACTAGATTTTGGGCCGAGCAAGAATTAATGATGGTGTTGACGCTATATATGCAAGATAGGTTGGGTCGGCCCCCCATTTCTTCAAAGCAAGTCGATCTAATAGTGGTATGCCGCTAATTCTAGTTAACAATACATATACAAATATAGGGGAAATCAACGCGCATAATTGCCAACCAGATAAGACCGGTAGCGCTACCAAAGCTAATCCAAACCAGAGAGTTATTTCACCAAAGTAATTAGGGTGTTGTGACCAAGCCCATAGTCCCGACTTAATGAAACGCCCTTTATTCTCAGGCACCGCCTTAAATCGTCTCTTTTGCCTGTCCGCAATAACCTCCACTACAAATCCAAATAACCATAACGAGATTCCAAAATAGCTTAAAAGCCCAAGTTCCTGGGTCACATTAGACGTTATCGCAGCTAGTCCTGCCGCCATTGTAACCAACACCCACAGGCCACCTATAGTCCAGGTTAGCAAGAACCATATGAATTGCGTCTTCATGACGATAAAGCGTGTGTCTTGGCCGTCCTTTTTTATTCGCCAGAACAGAAACGAACCTAGGCGGACCGCCCAAATTACAATCATGGCGCAAATGATAAGATCTCTAACATCTAGGGACGAGCTCAACGTTGCAGCGGCGACCACGGTCGTTATGTAAGATATCGATCCGGTTAAATCAAAATAGTGTTCGGTTTGGAATGTATAGGCGGGAACAAACATCAGCCAGTGAAGAATAAATCCTATGGCGCCACATATCGCAAATAAAGGCAGGCCATCAATTTTCAGGCTTCCTTGGCTACCCCCAAGTAATATAAGCCCACCAATGGCCAGGGACACCAATATACCCAGGATACTGTTCGATTTTTTCATTACTAACTCTCTTTTTATAGTTTTTGCCAACTTAAACTTTGAACCCAGCCCATTTGAGCTAATTGGCCTCCTAACTAGATATTAGGTTATCTTGTTAATTTACATTAGGGGCTATGTGTAGCTTACGCAACGACTTATTAAAGTAGATGATAAACGCAGTATCAAAAAATATTTACTAGACTGCCCTATGTTGCGTAATCAGCCTATAAATTACGCCTGCAAAACCGCATAATAGCGCATCTTTATTGATTACTATTTTAAGGCTAGCTCTCACCATGCAATCTTCCCTGTTTAAACTATATGACAAGGCGATTCTACGTCATCCATTGACGGCAATAATGATGCTCGTATTGCTGACCATAGTCATGGCAATGGGATTACCAAACTTCAAGCTGGATGCCTCGGCGGATTCTCTAACACTGGAACATGACGACGACTTGAACTTCTATCGTGAAGTAGTCCAGCGCTATGGCAGTGATGATTATCTGATCGTTACCTTTTCGCCTAAACAAGGCGATCTATTTGATGAAAAAAATCTTCAGGTGCTAGGAGCACTGCGCTCGGATCTACTCACCATTGGAGGCGTTGAGAGTGTCTTATCCATGCTCGACGTGCCACTACTCTATAGTCCAAAAATTGAGATTTCAGACCTAACTAATGAGCTAAACACGCTACTTTCTGCGGGTGTTGATAAACAGCTGGCAAAACAGGAATTTTTAAACAGTCCAATTTATAAGGACGTTATTCTCAGCGCTGACGGTCAAACCACGGGCATTCTAGCGACCTTAAAGCTCGATAGTACCTATTTGAAGTTAGTGACCGCACGTGATGATTTGCGTTCAGTTCGCGACACTGTAGGCCTTACCCTAGAGCAAAAAAGCCAGTTGGACTCAATCAGTCTAAAGTTCCTTAACCATCGCACGGCCGCCGCCTTAGAAGATCACGAGAGAGTCGATGCGGTCCGTGGCCTGATTAATGGCTACCGAAGCCAAGCCACCATTTTCCTCGGTGGTCCAGATATGATTACCGCTGACATGATCGATTTTATTAAAAGCGATCTGCAAGTTTTTGGCGCCGGCATTTTGCTGTTTATCATTGCAACCTTGGCCCTCATTTTTCGGCGAGTTCGTTGGGTTGTACTACCTTTGGTAACCTGCAGTCTTTGTCTGACTATTATCCTTGGCCTTTTAAGCTGGGTTGACTGGCGGTTAACGGTTATATCATCTAATTTCGTTTCTTTGCTGCTGATCATAACCCTAGCGCTAACTATTCACCTGATCGTCCGTTACCGAGAACTGCAATCTGCTAAACCAGACGCGACGCAGCACGAACTGGTCAGCGAGACTGTTGTTTCGATGGCCAAACCCTGCGTGTATACCGTACTCACTACTATTGTTGCTTTCGCCTCTCTGGTGGTGAGCAATATTAGGCCCGTTATCGACTTTGGTTGGATGATGACAATGGGCATCAGTCTTGCGTTATTGGTCTCCTTTGTGGTGATACCCGCCGGCATGATATTGCTTGGCAAAGGAAAGCCCTCTGCAAGCGCAGATAACTCTGCTGCGATAACCAGAAAATTTGCATGGTTTACCGAGAACTATGGGTCAGCAGTCCTGCTAATTGCACTGGGTCTAGCGACTCTTTCAGGTTACGGAATTACCAAATTGGAGGTTGAAAACCGCTTTATTGATTATTTCCGGTCAAGTACTGAAATCTATCAGGGTATGGAAATAATAGACACGGCGCTGGGCGGCACAACACCTCTAGATATTATCATTCAAGCCCCAGCGTTTATTACGCCTGCTACAAGCGACTCAGAGACTGTCGAAGATGACTACGGCTTCAGTGATGAGGGCGACTACAGTTTTGATGAAGATGACTTAAATGATGAAGACGCCGCTCTAACCGACAGCTATTGGTTCTCGTCCGCTGGATTAGCCGATTTAAGTAAACTACATCGTTTTATTGAAGCTCAACCCGAAGTCGGTAAAGTAAGTTCTCTGGCGCAAATCAGTGCCGTCGCAACCGATCTTCTCGGACATCCACTCAATGACTTCGAAATTGCCTTTATGCGGCAAAGCCTCGGGGACGATATTTACCAGCAGTTGGTAAGACCCTATCTTCTTGAGAATATTGATGAGACCCGTATTCAACTCCGCGCTAAGGAAACTGGCGGTCAATTACACCGTGCGGAGTTGCTTCAGAAAATTCGCACCTATGCCGAAAATGAAGTCGGTATAGCATCTGAAAACATTCGCTTTACCGGTCTGCTAGTGCTGTACAACAATATGCTGCAAAGTTTATATAAATCACAAATACTCACGTTAGGGGCAGTTTTTGTTGGCATAATGGCTATGTTCTTAGTGCTATTCCGCTCGATAAAAATATCTATAATCGCGATCCTACCTAACTTTTTGGCTGCGGCTATCGTTCTTGGCGGCATGGGAATTATGGCTATTCCCCTGGATATGATGACAATCACAATCGCCGCTATCACGGTAGGTATTGGCGTAGATCACTCCATTCACTATCTAACTCGTTTCTCCCGCGAATTTAGCGCCGATAAAAACTATATTGCCTCAATGCATCGCGCACACGCCAGTATTGGCCAAGCTCTATTTTACACCGCGAGTACTATTATCGTCGGCTTCTCAATTTTGGCCTTGTCAAATTTCATTCCTTCAGTTTATTTTGGACTTCTGACCAGTCTAGCCATGCTGGCTGCATTGCTCGGATCTATGACATTACTTCCCAAATTAATATTACTAACTAAGCCGTTTGGCCCCGATAGTGCAACTCAAACACCAACTCTAGGCGACGAATAAATTTTATGCCCCTAATCACCCTGCAAGATGTTTTTTTAAGTTATGGCCAACCACCCCTTATTGACCATATAAACCTAGTAATTGAACCAGGTGAGCGCGTGTGCCTAATTGGCAGAAATGGTGCGGGGAAATCCACTTTACTGAAGATTCTTACAGGCCAAATCGTTGCTGATGAGGGACTCATTAAGCGCGCCAGTGGTGTAAAAATAGCTCAGTTAGAGCAATCTGTCCCACATGATACACAGGGCAATGTGTTTGATGTTATTGCGGATGGCTTGGGCGCCGAAGGCAAACTAATTCAACAATTTCATCATCTCACTCAGCAATTAAGCCATGACACCAGCCCTAAAATATTTAACGAGCTAGCGAAATGCCAGGCTGAAATTGAGCGAATTGATGGCTGGGATATCAACCAACGTGTTGAATCTATTATTACCAAGATGGATCTTGATCCAGAAGTTGATATCGCTAGTTTATCTGGCGGCTATAAACGGAGGGTCCTGCTGGCCAGAGCTTTGGTGTGTAATCCGGACCTGTTGTTGCTTGATGAGCCGACCAACCACCTCGACATAGAAGCCATTCAGTGGGTAGAGCAGTTTTTACTTAAATGGGAGGGCTCATTACTATTCATTAGCCACGACCGCCGTTTTATGGATAACCTAGCTAATCGATTTATCGAAATTGATCGAGGTAAATTGGCCGAATTTAACTGTGACTACAGCACGTATTTGGTTCGGAAAGAAGAAAATCTAGAAATTGAAGATCGTCAAAATTCATTGTTTGATAAGCGTCTATCGCAAGAAGAAATATGGATTCGCCAAGGCATTAAAGCGCGGCGCACGCGCAATGAGGGGCGGGTGCGGTCTCTCGAAGCTATGCGTAACGAGTATGCCGAGCGACGAAAGCGTCTAGGCACGGCCAAAATGGATATTCAGCAAGCCGACAAATCTGGCAAGATAGTCGCTGAGGCTACCAACATCTCTTTTTCCTTTGATCAAGATGAGGTAGTTAAGGACTTTTCAACGCTCATTCAACGAGGCGATAAAGTCGGTTTTATCGGACGAAATGGCGTTGGGAAAACTACCCTTATTAAATTATTGTTAGGTGAATTAACTCCCCAACAGGGCGCTATTAAAGTTGGCACCAATCTCAATGTAGCCTATTTTGACCAATATCGTTCTGCCTTGGATGAGGAAAAAACAGTTCAAGATAATGTTTCCGGTGGTCGCGACATGCTCGAAATAGGGGGTAAAAGCCGCCATGTAATTAGCTACTTACAAGATTTCCTGTTCGCCCCAGACCGCTGCCGTCAGCCGGTTAAAGCGCTATCCGGCGGAGAGCGAAATCGTTTGCTGTTGGCCAAATTATTCACCGCTCCTTCAAATATACTCGTGCTTGATGAGCCAACCAACGATTTGGATATTGATACTTTAGATTTGCTTGAAGAGCTACTGATCGATTACAAAGGGACGGTCATCTTGGTCAGTCACGATCGGGCCTTCCTTAATAATGTAGTAACCAGCACATTAGTTTTCGAAGGCGACGGGATTATCAATCAGTATGTCGGTGGTTATGATGACTGGTTAAGACAACGAAATACTATAGAACCTGCAAAGTCTTCAGCTGGCGTTAAAATCAAACCTAAATCAAGTCAGGTGGTTAAGAAGCTGTCCTATAAAGACCAGCGGGAATTAGATGAACTGCCAAAAAAAATAGAGTTGCTGGAGACCCAAATCCAGAGCATTTCAATAAAGATGAGCGAAAGTGAGTTTTATCGATCGACTAAAGTAGAAATACAAAAAACTGAAACCCAACTAGCGGACTGGCAATCTCAATTAGGCAAGTGCTACAAGCGATGGGAGCAGCTAGAACTGTAAAAAAAAACTTTGATATACTGCAATCAGTTTCTGTAATGACTCATTAATAGCCCTAAAGAAGGAACTCTGAACTCGTGAAAAGAAAACCTGTGGTACTGATTATCTTGGATGGTTGCGGTCACAGCGACAAGGAAGATTTTAACGCTGTAGCCAACGCAAAAGCACCCATTTGGGAGAATCTTTGGGCGGACAACCCAAGTACCTTTATAGCGACGTCAGGCGAGGATGTTGGGTTACCCAATGGGCAGATGGGCAATTCCGAAGTCGGGCATATGACGATCGGGGCAGGCCGAGTCATCTACCAAAACTTCAGTCGCATTAATAAGGCTATTAGTGATGGTGATTTTTACACCAATTCAATTTACTGCGACGCAATAGATAAGGCCGTTAAGACCAACCGAGCCGTACATATTCTTGGCTTACTTTCCGCTGGCGGAGTCCATAGCCATGAAGATCACATTAACGCCATGATTGAGCTAGCGGCACAACGCGGTGCTGAGAAAATATACCTACACGCCTTCCTGGACGGCCGTGACTGTCCGCCTCGCAGCGCACAGTCATCGCTGGAAAAAACACATCGACTGTGCGAGAGCTTAGGTGTAGCAAAAATTGCCTCAATGATTGGCCGCTTTTATGCCATGGATCGCGATAATCGCTGGGATCGTATCAAAGAAGCGTACCAGTTAATTACCGAGGGTATCGCCGCTCACTCAGGCCTTGACCCCATAGCGGCCCTCAAAGCTGCTTATGCTCGAGGTGAAGATGATGAATTTGTCAGCGCTACCAGTATTGGTAATCCAAGCGATGCCCCTGCAGTACTAGAGGATGGGGATGCAGTAATTTTTATGAACTTTCGCCCAGATAGGGTTCGAGAGCTTACCCACTCGATAGTTGATCGAGACTTTAGTGACTTCGAGCGCAAAGTCGTTCGTTTACCGAGCACATTTGTAACCACCACAGAATACGAAAGTACCCTGACTTGCCCCTGTGCATTTCCAACAATCCCAATCGCAAATTCTCTTGGCGAATTTTTATCGGATCAGGGCAAGAGTCAGTTACGTATTGCAGAAACTGAAAAATATGCTCACGTTACATTTTTTATGAGTGGTGGTCGAGAGGCAATGTATAAGGGCGAACAACGAAAATTACTACCTTCGCTAGACGTGGCTACCTACGATCAACAGCCAGAAATGAGCGCCCCAGAGGTCACCCTTAAATTAATAGAGGCCATCGAATCTAACCAGTTCGACACTATTATCTGCAACTACGCCAACTGTGACATGGTCGGACACACCGGTGATTATGAAGCCGCTATGCTCGCCGTTGAAGCAGTGGATGCTTGTTTAAAAAGAGTTTTAGCTAGTTTGGCCAGAGTCGGCGGCCAAGCCCTTATAACAGCTGATCATGGTAACGTAGAAATGATGTTTGATGAGGTATCAAATCAGCCTCATACCCAACACACCACCTTGCCCGTACCACTAGTTTATGTGGGTAGGCCTGGGGTAAAACTTGATGTTGGTGGCTCTCTCGCCGATATTGCTCCCACCCTGTTGGCTCTGATGGATATGAAACAACCGGCTGAAATGACCGGCCGCTCTTTACTTTTATAGTGGATTCTATGCTGCGATTAAGCTCGGCCGCAACGCCGTTACGTTCGTTAACCTTAGTACCCCGCCTGCAGAGACTTACTGTCAGCATTTTTGTCAGCCTAATTCTCAATTCAATTGCCGTCGCCGATGATAGCTCGCAGGTTGAGCTCGATCGTCTTAAACAGACTATTGCAGACCTCGAAAAAAACCTAGCAACTAGCAGTGCAAAACAAAGCGGGATCGAAATGGAGCTTGTTCAAGTCGAAATTACGGCCAGTAAAATTACTGCCAACATGCGTCTAATCCGTCGAGAAATTGAATCAGCGGAGAAAGAAATCACCGATAAAGACAAGGTAAAGGTATCTATAGAGAAGCGCATTAGTCAACAAAATGGCGTCATCATCGAACAAATAAGGGCTGCATACAAACTCGGAGACCACGAGCCCATCAAACTATTACTCAACCAAGAAGACCCAAAAGCAATTTCTCGAATGTTTAAATACTACGATTACTTTCTTGAAGCTCGGAGCGGAAAAATTGAAGGATATGTGTCTGATGTGACAGCCCTGAATAATATCATCGAGACCATTAATAAGAACAAACTAGAGTTAGAATCTTCCAAAAAATCGCTCTCTCTAGAGCAAGAAAAACTAGTGGTTCAGATTGCAAAACGCAAGTCGACCTTAAATGAAATTCAGCTCACAATGGCTGATGAACAAAAAAAATTAAGTGGTTTACAAAAACAGCGCAGACAGCTAGAAGAGCTTCTTTACGCGGTACAAGAAGCGGTAGAGGATCTGGTTTTACCTGCCCAATCCCAGTCATTCCAGTCGCGCAAAGGGAAGCTTTTGTGGCCACTTAAGGGCCCTGTAGCTCACCGTTTTGGGGGCGCACGCAACGGCCCGATGAAATGGCAGGGTTGGCTGATCAACGCTCATGCCGGTGCGGAGGTCAAATCAGTCCACCAGGGTCGTGTGGTTTTCTCTAACTACTTAAGAGGATTTGGCTTGCTCTTGATCATAGATCACGGCAATGGTTACCTGACGCTCTACGGCCATAACCAAGAACTATTGAAAGATACTGGAGACTCAGTGCAAACTAACGAGGTAGTGGCGCGAGCTGGAAACACCGGAGGGCTAGACAAATCGGCCCTGTATTTTGAGATTCGTAGCCAAGGAAAACCAGCCAACCCAAATACATGGATGGCGAAATCCTAGGCAAGAGACTAAGATTTAGTCTTGCGATTTTAATTGGGCAATACCCAGGGGACTCAAGAATGTTAAGAATTTCTACTGTTGTATTACTTCTATCAGCACTGCTGCCAGCCTACGGGGACACCCCGGAGGAAAACTCAGTCTTAGATGAAAAAGTTACCGCCCAAGAACGACTACCTTTAAAAGAATTGAGGCTGTTTACTCAAGTTTTCGAACAAATTCGTCAAGGTTATGTCGAAGAGGTCGCTGATACAGAGTTGTTGGAAAATGCGATCGCTGGTTTAGTGACCGGCTTAGACCCTCATTCGACCTATCTCAAGGCAGATGATTATGGTGATCTTCAGGAAAGTGCCACTGGAGAGTATGGTGGTCTCGGCATGGAAGTTGGCGCAGATAATGGCATGATAAGGGTTATCTCTCCTATTGATGATACGCCAGCGTTTAAAGCGGGTATTGAAGCAGGCGATCTAATCATCGAAATGAATGATTCGCCAGTGCGTGGCATCGGTCTACAAAAAGCTATTGATAAACTGCGCGGTGAGAAGGGCACCAGTATTAAGCTGACCATCTACCGTGAAGGTGAAGAGGGCCCTCTGACCTTTAATATTGTTCGTGACATTATTCAAATAAGTGCGGTTCGCAGCCGACTGCTAGAGCGGGGTTACGGTTATGTTCGCATCGCCCAATTTCAAGCCAGTTCCGGAGAAGACTTTGTTGAGGAAGTAGAAAAACTTAAGGTCTCCAGTCTATCTACGGATGGCTCAAAGGTCCAAGGCCTTAAGGGTCTCGTACTAGATTTAAGAAATAATCCGGGCGGCTTAGTTCCAGCTTCAGTTAAGATCGCGGATGCCCTTCTGGACGGCGGCACTGTGGTTTACACCGAAGGAAGACTACCCAGCGCCAACCATCGATTTGAAGCGCAAGCCGGCGATATACTTAATGGCTTACCCCTGGTAGTTTTGATAAATGGTGGCAGTGCATCGGCGTCAGAAATTGTTGCTGGTGCACTACAAGATAATCGTCGAGCGGCCATTCTCGGCACCCAAAGTTTTGGCAAAGGATCTGTGCAAACAGTGATGCCGCTGGGCGATGGTCGAGCAGTAAAACTTACTACCGCACGGTATTTCACTCCCAATGGCCGGTCTATCCAAGCAGAAGGCATTGTGCCTGATATTGTGGTCGAGCGCGCTGAAATCCGCCCCTATAAAACGCCAGATAGAATTAAAGAGGCTGACCTTGATGGTCATCTAGAGTCTGAAAATAAGACGACCGAAAAAGAGGGCTCGAAAACAGACGGTGCCGAGGAGCAACAGCCTGCCATTGACGACAATCAACTCTACGAAGCACTCAACCTGCTAAAGGGGTTTCACCTGTTGGGCGGTAGGGGCACAGTAGATTAAAGCGCCTTGATTCAATGCGGGCTTATTTGCCCGCATCGACATCTAGGCGATCAACTTTTTGGAACCCACGGGGTAACTTATGTCCGCGCCTACCTCGCTCGCCACGGTAATGCTCCAAGTCTTTGGGCTTCATCACGAGATAGCGTTTACCCGAGTGAACAACTAGCGAATCAGTTTCACCGACCAGGGCATAATCAACCACAAACTCTTCTCGGCTTTGCAGTCTAGACCCCGGAATATTGATTATTTTATTCCCTTTGCCTCTCGCCAATTCGGGGATATCTCCAATAGCGAAAACCAACATACGGCCTTCATTACTCACTGCGACGATATAGGAGTCATCTTCACCAACCATCTTTGGCCGCAAAATTCGACCTCCCTTGGGAACGCTTACTACCGCCTTGCCTGCCTTATTTTTAGTGAACAACTCCCCAACTTTAGTAATAAAACCATAACCAGCGTCAGTGCCCATCAATATCTTTTGCTCATCGGCACCCATAATCACGTCAGTGAATAGCGCTCCTGATGGCAGATTTAACCGCCCAGTAGCTGGCTCACCCTGACCTCGGGCCGAAGGGAGTGTGTGCCCCGCCAAAGAGTAGTAACGCCCAGTAGAATCTTGCAAAAAGACATTCTGGTTGCTACGTCCAAAGGCTGCAGACAGGAACTTATCCCCCGACTTATAACTGAGGCTAGTTGGGTCAATTTCATGCCCCTTAGCCGCTCTAACCCAGCCCTTGTCCGACAGCACAACCGTAATGGGTTCCGCGGTCAAAAGATCTTTTTCATTAAACGCCTGAGCTTCAGCGCGCTCCCTTAGTGGAGACCGGCGAGCATCACCATATTCCTCAGCGGTAGTTTTTAGCTCAGTCTTCACCAACGTCTTCAAGCGAATATCTGAGCTCAGCAATAATTCAAGCGCAGTCTTTTCAGTTGCCAACTCATCTTGCTCACCGCGAATTTTAAATTCTTCCAGCCGCGCCAACTGACGTAACTTGGTATCCAGAATATATTCAGTTTGAGTATCTGACAGACTAAATCGAGCGATCAACGCCGGTTTAGGTTCGTCCTCAGTGCGAATAATATTAATCACCTCGTCGATATTCAAAAAGGCGATCAATAACCCATCTAATAGATGTAATCGCTTATCTACTTTTTGTAATCGAAACTCAAGACGTCGACGAGTCACATCGATACGGAAATGTAGCCATTCTTTAAGAATCTGGCGTAAATTCATTACCGACGGCTTTCCATTAATGCCAATAATGTTTAGGTTAATGCGATAGCTGCGCTCTAAGTCAGTGGTGGCAAAAAGATGGTCCATCAAGGCATCTATGTCAACTCGGTTTGAGCGCGGCGTAATCACCAACCGTGTTGGATTCTCATGGTCAGACTCATCACGCAAATCTTCCACCATCGGTAGCTTCTTATTGCGCATTTGCGCAGCAATTTGCTCAAGAATTTTTGAACCCGAGGCCTGAAATGGCAGTGCAGTGACAATCACGTCACCATCTTCTTTATGCCAAATACCACGCATCTTTACCGAGCCACGACCGGTCTCATAGATATTTAAAATATCTGCTTGCGGCGTAATAATTTCGCCTTCTGTTGGAAAATCAGGCGCTTTAATATACTCCATCAACTCTGGAATCGTCGCCTTGGGATTGTCTAGCAAATGCAGACAGGCCTTAACCACCTCGTTGAGATTGTGGGGCGGAACATCCGTTGCCATGCCCACCGCAATGCCAGTGGTACCATTTAATAAAACGTTGGGAACACGGGCTGGAAGAATTTCTGGCTCGTCCATAGTGGCATCAAAATTAGGCCTCCAGTTGGCTGTGCCCTGCCCCAACTCAGACAGCAAAACGTCTGCATATGCGGATAGTTTTGATTCGGTATAACGCATTGCCGCAAAGGACTTTGGGTCATCCGCTGAGCCCCAGTTACCCTGACCATCCACTAGAGGGTATCGGTATGAGAAAGGCTGCGCCATTAAGACCATAGCTTCATAGGCGGCACTGTCACCGTGAGGGTGAAACTTACCAATGACATCGCCTACTGTACGAGCCGATTTTTTATACTTCGCGCTAGCTTTCAAGCCCAGTTCGCTCATAGCATAAACAATTCTTCGCTGCACAGGCTTTAATCCATCCCCGATATGAGGCAATGCACGATCGAGGATAACGTACATGGAATAATCCAAGTAAGCCTGCTCGGCATAGATGCTTACAGGCCTGCTTTCAAGACCCTGGTCATTAAAGGTTACGATATCATTCATCGTTTTTCCCGTATTATAGAAAATTTAAAGATCACTATTATTCGCCAAATTACCCTTTTCTTCCAACCAACTACGTCGATCTGACGCACGTTTTTTCGACAGTAGCATATCCAAAACACTATTCGTATTATCGCCGTGCTCTAAGGTTAGTTGGACTAATCGCCTAGTGTCTGGATCCATGGTTGTTTCTCGCAATTGCAGCGGATTCATCTCACCTAGACCTTTGAAACGCTGCACATTCACCTTCCCACGCTTTTTCTCCGCCTGAATCCGGTCAAGAATGCCCTGCTTCTCAGACTCGTCCAACGCATAGTAGACGTCTTTACCCACATCAACCCTAAACAGGGGTGGCATGGCCACATAAATATGGCCTTGGCTGACTAAGGGTCTAAAATGTCGAACGAAAAGGGCGCAGAGAAGGGTGGCAATATGTAACCCATCCGAGTCGGCATCGGCCAAAATACACACCTTGTGATATCGCAAGGAGCTTATATCCTCTGACGCGGGATCCACCCCCAGCGCCACCGAAATGTCATGGACCTCCTGAGAACCAAGAATCTCCTGAGAATCGATTTCCCAAGTGTTTAAAATTTTCCCTCGCAACGGCATGATCGCTTGATTTTCGCGACTACGCGCTTGTTTCGCGGAACCACCAGCGGAATCTCCTTCAACGAGAAACAGTTCGCAGCGCTCTGGTTCGCCACTAGAACAGTCGGCTAACTTACCAGGTAGCGCTGGCCCTTGAGTAATCTTTTTACGCACTACTTTTTTACTGGCGCGCATACGTCGCTGTGCAGCGAAAATACAAAGGTCAGCAAGTTTCTCAGCGTCTTCAGTGTGCTGGTTTAACCATAGGCTAAAAGCGTCTTTAACCACGCCGGAAGTAAAAGCCGCCACTTCACGAGAGGAGAGCCGGTCCTTGGTCTGACCGGAAAACTGTGGATCCGCCAGTTTGGAGGAAAGCACAAAACTGCAAGGGTCCCAAATATCATCGGGTGCTAATTTAATGCCCCTAGGCAGCAAGTTTCTAAACTCGCAGAACTCGCGCATGGCTTCCAATAGTCCAGTGCGCATACCATTAACGTGAGTTCCGCCTTGGGGAGTAGGAATTAGATTAACATAACTTTCTTGAACTAATTCGCCGCCCTCCGGCAACCATTGGACAGCCCAATCTACCGCTTCGTTTTGCGCCGCAAAGGCACCGATAAACGGCTCCGCAGGCAGCACCTCCCAACCCTGTAAGGCACCCGCCAAATAATCTTTTAGACCATCTTGGTAATACCACTCATCGCTGTCATTAGTATTCTCATCGTGGAAACTCACGGTCAAACCACCACAAAGAACGGCCTTAGCGCGAAGCACATGACGCAACCGTGAGACTGAGAATTTGATCGTGTCAAAGTAAACTGCATTGGGCCAAAAGCGTAAAATGGTGCCAGTATTACGTTGCCCGCAGGTATCAATAACCTTCAAATCTGAGGTTTTATAACCGTTGGCAAACATCATTTGATGTACCTTTCCATCACGCTTGACCGTGACCTCTAAGGTATTTGACAGTGCATTAACAACAGATACGCCTACGCCATGCAATCCCCCTGAAAACTGGTAGTTATCATTGGAAAATTTGCCTCCAGCATGCAAGGTTGAAAGAATGACTTCAACCCCAGGAACACCCTGCTCTGGATGAATATCCACTGGCATGCCTCGACCATCATCGCAGACTGACAGAGACCCATCTCTATGCAGGGTAACCTCTACACGGCTAGCATGGCCAGCCAACGCCTCGTCGACACTGTTGTCGACAACCTCTTGGGCTAGATGGTTTGGGCGAGTAGTGTCGGTGTACATGCCCGGACGTTTCCGAACGGGATCTAAGCCGGTAAGAACTTCGATGTCTTTTGCGTTGTAGTCGCTCATGGCACTCTTATTGTTAGTTTATGGTTGAATCTGAAATCAAGAACTGGTGAATAGCTGCCAGATGCTGATCATAATCTATAAAGCTGTGGTCGCCACCCTGTTCGAGAATTATTTTTGCTCCAGTATAACGGGCCTGAGCATCTCGGCAATCAAGTACTTCATCACCCGTTTGTAACAACACCAAATAGTTTGCCAGATGGCTCAGGTGGCTGGGGTCTATTTGCCGGAACTCTTCAACATGATTTTTCTCAAACACCCATTTTTCACCCGTTACATAGTTAGCATTTTCGCCCAACCATTGATCTAGACCGCGAGCTGGACTAACCGCTGGATTAATCAACACGCCTCGCAAATTGTATTGCTCTATCAAACAGGTAGCAAAAAAACCGCCCATAGAGCTGCCGACAACAAAGACCTGCTCAGACAAATGGTCTTCTACTATTGATTGAAGCATTTTTAACGTGGCGATGGCAAAGGGTGGCAATGAGGGGCAATGAAATCTAATGTCAGGGGCATTTAGGGCTAGCCATTGTTGTGTCTGAATAGCTTTTTTCGATTGAGGCGAGCCATTAAACCCGTGCAGATAGAGCAGTACTGACATAGAGGACTAACCTTAAAATCAAGCAGCATTATAGCCAAAGATCTGCGAAAGTCGTTGAATGTTTTGGCATTAGGATCCAGTATTTTGCACATCGGGACTCTGATCAAACCCATCAATAAATTCGACGCCAGTTACAATCAGCCCATCGGCCATCAAGTCGAGCCAACGATAACCTGGAGGTTCGTCTGACAGGGCAAAATCATCGCTGTTCTGTTTAAACTGAATACAACTGGATGGTGTGGTATGAAGAGCTAACTCACCCCATACCCCATCAAACTGCTGGTGTACATGGCCTGTTAATACCGCCTTCACATTGCCGTGCTGTATGAGAAGGTCATAGAGGTCGCCCGCGTTTTCAATTTTTTGTGCATCCAACCAGCGACAACCAACCTCAACAGGGCTGTGGTGCATTGCAATTAAAACGGCTTTACCTGCAAGTTTCTCAAGTCCTATCTTCACCTGCTGTAATTGCTCATCAGCAATATGACCAATCGGCGTGCCCGGCTGAGAGCTATCTAGGGTTAAGATCCCCCAATTACCCATCTCAGTAACAGGGCTTGGAGGATAATTAATCAGGCCCGCTCGCATCAGGTCAAAGTCGTCATGGTTACCGGGTAACCAAATTACCTGCTTGTGATTTTCTTTTAATACCTGATTGAGCAGAATGTAAGTCTCTGCACTCGGCTCAGCCGATAGATCGCCGGACAGTAATAGCAGATCATCTCCTCGCCCCTGAGCATCAAGGGCCTTAAGAACCGCTTTAAAGCTGTCTAGGGTGTTGACGCCGGCAAAGTTCGCGCTTGCGTCTGCTCCCAAGTGGAGGTCAGTTATTTGAGTTATCTGAATACAGTCCATCGAGGCTAGGCTTCCATAACCACAACGCCGTGATGCAAACCATAAGATAACACCTCACCTAAAAAAATGTTCCACTGCCACTTTTCATCTCTAGCCTGGAGTCCTGCTGTCTCAGTTAGAGCCCAGGGAATCGTTCGATCTGAACACCACTCAATGACCTCAACCATTTTTGCATCTCGATATAAATGCGCCTTTACCTCAATTTTAGGCATCCAGTACGGCCCTGCCTGCTCGGTAATAATATTCAAAGTAGTGGTGTACTTTGCCACCTCAATCACCTCAATAGATAATCCAGCTGTTGACCGCTCCTGATAATAAAGCTTCACCTTAGAACCAACCTGCCTTGAATCTATAGCAATTTTCTGTATCCGTCGATAGTTGCGTTCGCACTCATCATGCAACCCCGTCAAATCCAGATGTCGTTTTCGGTTTTCAAAATCTGTCACCTGTTCTCTTCCTTTAATCCTTCTTAGCTACGATATATTAAACTATAGCCTTATCTTAACCTCTAATCTGCTGACTATTTCACAAATTTTTATGGTGCTGCTGGAGCCACAGTAGTGAGATCGTCACGGCGGCGCTATTTAGCAACCCTTCGGTTTGAGCTTGCAATGTGTCATTGTAAGGCCAGACATGTAGAAAAATATCTTCGTTTTCGCTTTTAAGGCCAAAAATCCCTTGCTTTCCTTTAAGATCGGTCAATCCACAAAACAGGTGCATTTTCTCATCGGTGCCGCCAGCACTCACCAAATAATTACAAATAGGCACCAATTTATCGACCGCTAGCCCCGCCTCTTCAAGTAGCTCTCGATGGGCGACTGAAACAGGTGTTTCCCCAGGTTCGATCATTCCGGCTACCACCTCATATTGCCAAGGCCCATTCTCATCATTAATGGCTCCAACTCGAAATTGCTCCACCAATCCAACTAATTGGTGTTTTGGATCATATAAGAGCACCCCCACCGCCTCGCCGCGCTGAAACAATTCCCGTGTTATCGGAGGGCTCCACCCCCCATTAAATAGGCGATGACTTATCTTCAACGCTGCAACCCTAAAAAAACCCTGGAATACCGTTTCCGAAGACTCAAGAAGAAAGTCTGATCGACAAAAATGATGTTTTTTGGCCATTCTGGGCTCTTCATTCGTATTAATGAGTCCATATAGTACTTTAAAATAAAATCCTTGGGACCACCGATTGAATTATGTCTTCAACAAGCTGCATGAAGAATCGTTGAGTCCTATTTAACCGCTTTTTTTGTAACCATTTTGAATCTAAAATTGCCGGTGATAGCGTCTTAGTCTAGGGAAATCGCTAATAACTATAACGAAGACAAGTCTGCTAAACTGACCACTTTAAGCGGCCACAATGAAAATGAAATTTATCATGGAGTTTGTATGTTGAAGGTAAAACAGGGATTTTTAACCCTTTGTTCTGTTCTCTTAATCTCGCAGGGCAGTTCGGCGGATTCCTTAAAAGATATCTATGAGTTAGCACTGCAGAGCGATCCCACCTTGCGAGCTGCAAGAGCTAATTTCCAAGTAGGCCGAGAAACTAAAAATATTGGCCGTGCTTATCTGTTGCCGGTTATTTCAGCATCTGCTGACTTCACCCAAACTGAGAGAGACAGTGAATCATCTCAAATCTATTCTTTTATTTCGGCTGACCCATTTGTCAGTAAAAGCTTTTCAGATACCAACTCAACGAACTACAGCGTTTCACTAACGCAAGCCATCTTTGACATGCCCGCTTGGTATCAATTTCAGCGTGGCAAGGCCCTCAGTAAGAGTGCGGCAGCGCAGTTTGCCGCCGAGCAGCAGATGTTAATCTTAAGGGTCAGCAGCGCCTATCTAGGAGTACTGCGTGCCTATAACAACAATGAGACCCGCAAGGCGGAGCAGCGGGCCATTCAACGACAGCTCGAGCAAACCAGAGAGCGTTTTGAAGTGGGTCTGCTGCCCGTGACAGATGTGCATGAAGCCCAAGCTGTATTTGATGATGCCTTGGTCAACAGCCTTGAAGCACGTGGTGCGGTGAATATCGCCTTTGACGCGTTACAGGTGCTCACCGGGAAAAATCACCTTGTTCTATCAGGTTTGAAAGATGATTTTATGGCGATTAATCCGGAGCCTCTTGATAGTCAGGATTGGGTAAGCTTTTCACTCAATAATAATTATCAATTGAAAGTTTCAGAACTTGGTAAAGATGCCTCTTATAACGAGGCCAAGGCGGCTACGGCACAACTGTTCCCAAAGATTACTGCCAATGCTCGTTATTCAGACTCAGATCAAGATGGAACTCAATTTAGCTATCTCCCTTCAGAAAGTAGTTCTGAAATCTCATCCTTGAGTGATGGACATAGTTTTGGCATTTCGATGAGTATGCCAATCTGGGCTAGCGGCATCAATGCCGGCAGAAGGCAGGCGAAACAACGTGCAATTGCCTCGAGCGAAAACTTCGAAGTGGCAAAGCGTAATACTGTGCAAACAGCGCGCAGCCGGCATCAGTTAGTCATTACCAATGCAGCGCGTGTTAAAGCACGCAAGCAAGCCATTACCTCAGCAGAGAGTGCGCTGGGAGCTACCCAGGCTGGATACGAAGTGGGTACTCGCAACATTGTTGATGTGCTCGCCGCTCAGCGCTCCGTGTTCCAAGCCAAGCGTAACTATGCCAATGCACGATATGACTATATTTTCGCCATGATGAACTTAAAAGAAGTCGCAGGGCAGTTGTCTCCCGATGATATTTATCAGCTCAATGCCTGGTTAGATCCAAGTTTAGCGGTGGCTAAATAATTTGAGTAATTACTGCAAGTAACCTATCAAGGGCGCCACGATTAGCTTCGGCCACGCGGCGCGCTGCATCGCCCATCTCAATTCTTTGCGACTCATCTTGCAGTAAGAGGGTACATTGGTCGGCCAGATCATCGAAATCCTGACAGACTTTCATACCTCCAGCCTCGATTAGTAATTGAGCTACCTCGCTAAAATTAAACAGGTGTGGTCCCGTTAATACTGGGGTTCCCCAAGCTGCGGCCTCAATCATGTTATGCCCACCGGTTGGCACTAAACTTCCACCAACAAAAGCTAAATCGCAGGCACCAAAGAAAGTCATTAACTCTCCCATGCTATCGCCAAGCAAGATGTCAGCGGTACCTACTGATGTATTCTCGCTTCGTCTCACCATGCTAAAGCCTGCTGAGTGACATAGTTCAGCAACCTGATTAAAGCGTTCTGGGTGGCGCGGAACTAAGACTAGTAGTACAGAATCTAGTTGTGTCTTTATTTTAGCAAAGGCCGCCAAGATTATTTCGTCTTCACCTTTATGGGTACTAGCCGCTAAAAAAACTCTTCTCTGGGTAGTCCCACGCCAGTCTTTAGATAGTCGCTCCACCGCGGCCTTCAATGCGGGGTCTATCTTTAAATCAAACTTAATATTCCCCGTCACCATTACCGCCGTCTCTGGCAATCCGAGACTCTGAAAACGTTGGGCATCGTCTTTATGCTTTGCCGCCACGGTATGGAGGCCGCTCAACATTGGTCGAACCAAGCAATTAATGCGCTGATAAGCCCGGGCCGATTTGTCAGATAATCGTCCATTTACCAGAATAACTGGGATATTACGCTTAGTACAGGCCGCAATAGTATTTGGCCACAGTTCAGTTTCCATAATAATTAACAATTTTGGTCGTACCCTGGCCAAAAATCTAGCTATCGCATCTGGCATATCATAAGGGGCATAACTATGCTCCACGGAACCGCCAAAAGCTGCCAAAATACGCTCTGATCCGGTTGGCGTCATACAGGTCACCATCAGCCGATGAGCGGGGTATTTTTCTTGGAGGGCTTTAACCAAAGTCACTGCTGCTAGGGTTTCACCCACCGAGACCGCATGCAACCAAATAATTTCTTTGTCCGCATTTGAATGACCCACAAACCCAAATCGTTCTCCCCAGCGTTTGGCATAGTTTGGCGATCTAACCGCACGCCACAGCAACCGCAGGCATATGGCCGGCAGTAAACAGTAAAAAAGTGCTGAATATAAAAATCTAGGCATAGTGAATCTAAACCACCTTTAATAATGAAAACTATTACTTTTAAAATTACTACCGCAACATAGCAGAATTTTTCGGCGACAACGAATGATATCCTATCTAGAATTAGGGTTGTTTATAAGGACTCCGCGGTCGAAAAAATCAATAGGTTTGATTTCATGATAAAATATTTATCCATCACCTTAATTGTTCTTTGCCCATCATCACCCAGCAGGTCCAAGACTATTTTATGATACAGGTAAGCCCCAACAATCTCAGCGCCACATCAAATTCAGCTGTCTACCTAAGAGTCTTAGCGTCTTTCTCTAGCCTAGTTATCATCTGTGTCGTTCTCTTTTTAGCCGCACGTTTAGCCACCTGGGCAGCTTACCCTCGACCTGAAGGTATCGCCAATAATAATGATTTGTGGCGAGCCCTCTGGACTGGGTTTCGTTTTGATCTGGCTGTCCTTATACGGGCCAATTTTTTAGGATTATTATTGAGTATCTGTTGCATCCCTCTGCCTGCTATAGCTTCCCATCTTGCATGGTTGCTAAATCGTTATTTGGGCGGTTCAATTTTGTTGATCGCAGTCTTTGTGTCTATGATCAATTTTAGCTATATCGGTTTTTTTAATCGACCTATCGATAGCTTTGCCTACAATGGTCTAAACTATGGCGCAGCTGCAATTTGGCCTACGGTGATAAGCATGGATCCCTTTGGCTTGCGTTTTCTGATCGGGCTCTCTCTGTGTGCTTTAATGCTTTGGAGCTACCAAAAAGTCGGTGAGAAAATAATTGAATTTATTAGCTTTGTGGAAGTCAGCAAAATACACTTCTTCACACTGGCGATACTACTGCCGTTAATACTTCTAATGCTGCTCGGCCGAGGCACGGTATCGACCTTCCCTCTGTCTCAAAGACACCTTATTGTGTCATCTGAAACCGCTGTAAATAACATAGTGCCTAACGGTATTGTTGCTCTCTACTACGGCTACAAGGAATTTCGGCTATCAAATATAATTGCTCCCGCTCTGGATTCTGAAGGTCGCCAACTGTTTGCAGCTTTTTATGCTGAAGCTCCCTCAGACCAGGCTCTTTTCCCACAGTTTTTTACCCGGACACCTAGGTCTATCTTTTTAGAGGAGAATCCGCCAAATGTGGTGGTTAATCTCATAGAAAGTATGGGCAATGCTTTATTGCTGCCTGCGTTTAATCAAGGCGTGGATCTTGCTGGCCAGATGCGTCAACACTTAGAAGAAGATTATTATTTTACTCGATTTTTACCCGCACATGATGACACTCAAAAATCACTAATGAGTCTGCTGGTTAATACTGAGTACAGCGCTATTAGTTACTCAAGCCATCAACACGTTCCTCTGCAAACTTCTGTGGCTACTGTGTTTAAAAAGGCAGGCTACAGAACAGTTTTTGTCTATTCGGGATTCGAAGGACTATCAAATCGTAGCGACTACTTAAAGACTCAAGGTTTCGACCAGTTTGTTGGCGCTCACCAACTGCGAGAACTTTACCCCGCAATGGAATCAAGCGTCTGGGGTGGGGAAGATAAATTTGTATTTGAAGAGGTTATTAAGCAGTTATTGGCTAAGAATGCTGAGGATAAACCTCTCTTTATCGTCACATTAACCGTCACTAATCATCCACCGTACCAATTACCCAAACATCATAACTTAACCTTGTCTCCGCCAGTTGATAGCTTACTGGCAAGGCTCCAAGACCTGCCTAGAGAATCACTAGATACATTCCAGTACACTAACGATCAGCTAGGGCAGTTTATATCAGAGGTAAAAAATAGCCGGCTTAAAAGTAATACTATTGTCGCGGCAACTGGAGATCACGCTATTCGTGGCATGAGCTATGACGCAGCAGAGCGCTTACATGAACTGAGCGTACCCTTCTATTTGTATCTTCCACAAGATTACAGGCCCGATGTAGAACCTTATCTAAATCAGATAGCCTCTCACAAGGATCTTATGCCAACCCTTTACAACGCTGCACTCTCCAATGCCCATTACCCTAATCTTGGACGCAATTTACTGGTGCCAAACGAAAACGACAAATATCATACCTTTGCCTATCATGCCGAGTATTTAGTGGTCGGTGAAACTGCCTATTCGAAGAGCGGGCAAGGCCGAGAGGTTACGCCTGAATTTATGCTAGGACCTAAGGTTATTAACGCCGAAAGCCCCCCAGATAGCAGCCAAGTTTATAGTCGAACGATAGACTGGCTAACCCGATTTCAACTGACCAATGAGCCTATGGACTGAGCTCCTATCAAGAGATACTAATATTTGTTTGGTAAGGATTTCGCTAAACAATAAGGCTACTAAGGCATGAGATTATGCCGATTTTAGTCCAACTTATGTGCTGGGAATCAAGGATTTTAATGCCAGTGGCTCTGCACCCAAGACGCCGGTTTAAATCGTCGATACCACTTGCCGCTAACGCCAGAAATCGCCTCATGGGGGTCAGGTTTTCCATGAAAAACCAAAACACGAGTATCGGCTGGCATTTCTGTTTCACGAGCGACAAAAAAGGAAAATGGCTTAATACAATGTCGCTTAAAACTACGGCACCAGTGATCTGGCCAATACACCAGCGCGCCCTTTGCCATCATCGCAGCAGAAAGATATTCCTGCTCGTTACGATGAGTCTTTTTAATTTTACCAAATGACCGCTCAAATTCAGCCAACACCCCAGGATGAGCACCCACCTCAAAACGATAGACCGAAGAATTTCCAGTACCATCCTTCTTAATCCAGTCTTTAATAATCATGACTTCTCCTGGATAATCAAAAAGATCATCCAGACTACCAGTGATAATCAGGTCTAAGTCGAGGCAGAGTACCTTACCCTTGAGGTCATAGAGAGTTTCAGCAAATACAGCCAGCTTATTCCATCCGCGCTCTGGACCCCCTAAATCTACTGATAGCTCCGGGAGAGGGAAAACTTCAATATTTCCATGCAGGCCGACCCCATCTTCGGTCAAGCAGACAAAGCGAAATTCTCTGCTCATATTACGTGAAACCATCGAATAGAGTGTATTCACATAATTGGCGGAATACTTAGTACCCCACTTCATGCACAGAACATTGACTACTTCGATTGCTGCTGTCATCGCATTAATTCCAGTTCGATCGGATTATTATTAGCAAAGGGCACTTATTCAGTAACCGGCGCCAACCAATGACTGTATTTAGGGTTTTTACCCTGCACAAGCTCCGCATAGGCACCCTGGAGTGTTGCCGCCACTGGGCCACGCCTGCCGTCGCCAATGATGCGACTGTCATACTCCCTAATAGGGACGATCTCTGCCGCTGTGCCGGTGAAAAAGGCTTCGTCCGCAATATACACCTCATCTCGAGAAATACGTTTTTCGCGAACTTCTATACCTTTGTCAGCAGCTAGCTTAAACACGGTGTCTCTCGTAATGCCGTCGAGGCATGATGTTAAGTCTGGTGTATAAATCACCCCGTCGCGCACCATAAAGAAATTCTCTGCACTACCTTCAGAAACATAACCCTCTGGGTCGAGCATAATCGCTTCATCACATCCAGAATCTAGCGCTTCGCGCAAAGCCAACATTGAGTTCAAATAATTGCCGCTTGCCTTGGCTTTAACCATGGTGATGTTGACATGGTGGCGGGTATAGGAGGAAGTACGCACTTTAAGGCCAGAGGCTAAGGTCTCTGGCGGCATATAAGACGGCCAATCCCAAGCGGCAATTCCCAGGTGTACTTCTAGGCCTTTAGCCCGAAGTCCCATTCCCTCAGAACCTAAAAACACCAGTGGCCGAATGTAAGCTGCATCCAGATTATTGGAGCGAACCACCTCACGATGCGCCTCACGGACTTCCTCTTGGCTGTAAGGAATGGTCATATGTATGATTTTTGCTGAATTGAATAAGCGCTTAATATGATCTTCTAGCCTAAATATACAGGTGCCAGCACTCTCGGTTTGATAGGCCCTTATGCCTTCAAAAACCGCATTGCCGTAGTGTAACGAAGACGTTAGAAAGTGCGTTTTCGCATCGCGCCAATCGACTAATTTACCATCCATCCAAATAAAACCATCGCGGTCTGCGAACGACATCATCCTTGCCCTCTTGTTCATTAACCTTCACTAAAAATGAAATATCCGACTCTATAATCGACCATCAAATCATGACGCCGATTACGGATTTACCCTCGAATAACTCGAAAAATATGGAGTGATTTATCAGCCCATAAAGTGGCATGTATCTTATTGCCCTATTGATACCACTGCCACTGACTAACATAGAACGGTAGTGGCTGATTGTTTAAGATTCGAATTGAACCATAGATTGACTATTAACGATAGCACCACCGCTTAGCCTATAGCCCTAAACATTGTTATTTTTAGAGTACTAAAAGCTTTTTATTGCTGACTATTTTACCCTCATGCTTTTAATGGTTCTCAGGATGAAGGTAAAAAATGAGTTTAAAATCAATCATTAAAGGAGCAAAGGACTAAAAAGAACGTTTATTTTACTCACAACTGCTCATTTATATGAACTTATTGGCCGCTGTTGCTTATAATCCCGCCATGAAAGATAAAAACTATGTAAAGTTCTTAAGACAGACTTCGCCCTATATTCACGCTCATAGAGGCAAGACCTTCGTTATCGCCATATCTGGGGACGCTGTTCTGCAATCCAACTTCCACAGTATGGTGCATGATATTGCACTTTTACAAAGTCTCGGAATGCGGACCGTTGTAGTCCATGGCGCTAGACCTCAGATCAATAAGCGTCTTGCTCTCTCAGGTATCGAAACAAGCTTTGAGCAGCACTTGCGTATTACTGGCAGTGAGGCAATGCTCTGTATTAAGGAGGCGGTGGGCAGTACTCGACTGGCGATCGAGTCTCAGCTGTCTATGGGGCTGCCTAACTCCCCAATGCACGGAGCTCGTGTTCGAGTGATCGGAGGCAATTTTGTTACAGCGAAACCTGTAGGTGTTCGCGATGGAGTCGATTTTCAACGTACCGGAGAGGTTCGGCGAATCGACAGTCAGGCAATCAAACGACAACTAGACGACAACTCCATGGTGCTAATATCCCCAATCGGATTTTCTGCCACTGGGGAGTCCTTTAACTTAAATTATGAGGACTTAGCGGCTCAAGTAGCTATTACATTAAAGGCAGAGAAGTTAATTCTAGTCAGTGACTCTCCAGGTGTAATGAATAAAGGAAGCCTATTGCGCACGCTTTCACTACCGCAGCTTGCCGAGTTACTTGAAACTAGCAAAGATGTCCAACAAATATCACTCTTAGGCGCGGCAGCCCACGCCTGCCAGAGTGGTGTCGAACGTGTTCATTTAGTCAGCTACCAACAAGACGGAGCCCTGCTGTCAGAGCTACTTACCCGGGATGGTAGCGGCACCCTAATTAGTAAAGATTATGGAGAGATAATTAGAGCGGCCACAATTGAAGATGTCGGCGGTATATTGGAGCTAATTACACCCCTTGAAGATCAATCAGTTCTGGTTAAACGATCTCGTGAGCTTCTAGAAACAGAGATAGCCCGTTTTACCGTTGTCGTTCACCCTGAAGGCTTTATTGTCGGCTGTGCTGCCCTTTACCCCACTGCAGACAAGCAGATAGGAGAGGTTGCCTGCGTCGCAACACACCCAGATTTCAATGGCCAAGGTATTGGATCGAGACTATTTGATCAGATTGAATTCCAGGCCCGACTGCAGCGCAGGTCCAGTTTATGTGTAATGACTACTCAGGCAGCCCATTGGTTTTTGGAAAAAGGCTTTGTTAGAGCTGAGGTAACAGACCTGCCAGCGAACAAGCAATCAATGTATAATTACCAGCGTAATGCTGGAGTCTTTTACAAAGCTATATAGAAATGAGAGTCTTTAGTGGTCTTCTCCAGTTGGCCATTAGACTAAGCTTAAACCAGCAGTGTGGCACTGCCTAAAGCCCATAAATATCCTTCGCACACGACCAATCAAGGACGCAATATTGCCGGTGCCCGAGCGCTTAGGCGTGCGACTGAAATCAAAGATACCGACTTAAGTCCGGGATCTTCCTTACCAATTACCACACACAGCTCGTGTCAGGCCAGGTGAACCTAAAGCACCGGGGTAATTTGTGCCTGCATAGTTGCCAAGATTAAAGGAGTCGCCCCAGAGCGCTAGGTTATTGCCTTGAGTGATGATATGACTAAGGGCCATGATGGTATGCTTTATGCGCTGGTATCAGGAGATCTTATCGCTGATTCTGTCAGATATTTGGTTAATGCTCACTGTGCCAATGCCTTAGTTTGTATCTCCAATGGCAAGAATATAACTCCAGGTCTGCCAAACGGCCCCAAGAAAAGTAGCTATGGCGTTAAAGGCCTATGCAGGACCGGCTACTCACGATAAAAAAGGCGATATTCACGACGTTGCTGAGCTATAAAACGTTAGTCGAAAGGTAGGTGACAAAAAAAAGCCCGGTCATTTGGCCGGGCTTTTTTGATTTCTCAAAGTCATAGTTGAGTCTTACTTAAGCTTTATTGCAACCTGGAACAGTCGCGCCAACATCGCGTAACCTTTGCAGCCTAGTACCTTCAGCATCGGCAAACTTAATCCATTGCTGAGGAAAGCGCTTACTCTTTTTGGTCTTTGCCGCTTTAACTGACTCTTTAAACGCCGAGACAGCATCCTTGTAACAGTGTAAATTAACCAAGGCACTACCCATGGTGGCATAATTGGCTGATGGATTTTTAATCGAGCCTTTCTCCGCCGCCTTCTGCGCCGCTTTATAAGCCTTGCTGTCATTACCTAAGTCGAGATAAATAGAAGCAATCCTTGATTGCAGTTCGCCGCTATCAGACTCCTTCGAGGCACTCTCAAATGCTTTAAGCGCGCGGGTTAAATCTTTGGCTGCCCACCAAGCTTGGCCAAGTACCTCAAGATTTTTAGCGGTTTTCTCTATAATCTCTTCGCTCATGCCTCTATCGATAATCTTTGCCGCACGATAGGGCACTTCGGCTCCTAGGTACATATAGGCCATACTCATGACCTGACTTTCAGTCGTCAACTGATCATTGAGATAGACCATCTCTGTGGCGACCAACTGATCGAGTTCACGCTCTTGGCTGCCATACATGCCACCTAACTGCTTCCAGTAAGTCCACTTAGGATAGTGCTTAACCAATTGTTGCAGTATCGATGTCACCTTTTTAATATCATCTTTCTCGTAATAAAGTACCCTCTGCAGCGACCACATAGTCTCTTTCGGCAATAGATCTTTTGCCTCAGATTCATCGATAGCAATTTCCACCATTATTAAAGCGTCGTCTTTACGCTCCAATTGATAGTAGAGCTGCGCTATCAGCATACGTGCATCCAAACCAACAATAATCGCTGAGTCTATCCATATCTCAAGCTGCTCAACAGCTAAAGCATATTTCTCTTGCATCGCATAAAATTGCGCTAGGGTATAGCGGGTATCCAACTTCATCTCCGGTGGAGTTCCGACGCCCTCAACCACTTTTTTGTAGTATCCGGTCGCGCCAGTGAAGTCGTCCATAGAATAAAAAACATAACCAAGCATATTCCAAACCTGGCTCTGCTCATAATCCGAAGCGCAGACCTTGGTCCGACTTTCGATATCATTAAGCATCGTTTTGGCCTCCATCCATAACAGAGAGGCATCTGCTTTTTCGCCTAATTCACCGGCAGCAAAAATGGGCCCATTCTCACCTTGCACTTTGTCTAAGGCCTGGGCGCAGGTTTTGCCGACCGACTCTCTTTTGCGAGTCTTTACATTTTTATACTTGGGTTCTTCATCTTCTGCAGCCACAGCGCTCATTGAAAACACTGAGTCGGGAGAATTCACTGACGCCATCAATGGCAGTAAAAAAGCGGCACCCACTACTGCTAGAACTTTTAATCTACTAAACATAGGGGTCTCCTTACTTCGCCATCTGGAAGGTAAATTTATACAACACACCAGTAACTTCTTGGCCAACGCCATCAATTACTCTTGGGTTGTATTTTAGTTTTAATGCCGCTTTAACCGCTGCACGACCAAAACCCCAACCTTCTGGAAATTCTTCGATCATAACAGGGTCACGAACACCGCCTGTTGAGGTAATTATGACTTCAACCACCGCGTAGCCCTCTTTCCCTCTGGTCTGTGCCCGTCGTGGGTACTGCGGTTGCGGAACATACACTGGAATATAATCTGAATCCCTAGAGAAAGCCCCCATCCCTACCTGCATGGCGCCACCAACTTTAGGAGCCGCCATGCTCACAACATTATCAGGGACTTCAAATTCCAAGTTCTCTTCTGGAATTTCCGGTGGCGGCGTCTCAGGATCGTCAGGCTTTTTAACCTCTGTCTTCTTTACATTTTCGCTAACATCTCGGTCAATATGCAGGAAATCAGGTATCTTAATGGTAGGCCCTTCGTCTAGTTCTTTACTGCCAGAGTCAATTAATGTGTACATCAACATAACCAACCCAAAGGTCGCTACCATACCCAGTGCAGTGGAAATTCCAACTCTCATTACATCCATACTATTAACTCAGTCGTTTTCAACAGAAATCGCTACGGGGGAAATACCGATATCGCGCGCGATATCAGCTACCTTGGCAACCGATTCAATATTGGACTCATTATCGGCTTGGATGACCATGCCGCCCTTTGGATTTTCATTAAACATTCTGGTTAGATTGATTTTTAATGCGGAGGGTTCAATCCGTTTTTTATCAATCCAAAATTCATTGTTCTCGCTCACCGCCACTAAGATTTGCACCTTTTTATAGGATTGTTCTGTGACCGTGTCCATTTTATTTACTTCCACGCCGGGTAGCTTAATAAATGTTGCCGTAACAATGAAAAAGATTAGCATAATAAAAACCACGTCAAGCATTGGGGTCAGATCGATTGTCTGGCCCTGATCTTGTGATTTACCTGTTCTATTGCGCATAGTTGTCTCTCATAGGTGTTGCTAGGAATATAGCAACCACCATTTAATGATCCATGGTCAAATGATCTTCCAGTAGCTGTTGCTCCCGGAGGGCCATTCGATCAACGTAAGTCATTGCGAATACCCCTGACAGCGCGGCAACCATCCCTGACATAGTCGGAACCGTCGCCTGAGAAACGCCTCCAGCCATCGCCTTGACATCGCCACCACCGGTGAAGGCCATGACATCAAACACTGTGATCATGCCGGTTACCGTACCCAGTAAGCCGAACAATGGGGCTAAGGCAATCAGCGTTTTGATCATCATCATGTTGGTGTTAATTTCAAGGCTAACCTCAGAGATTATCTTTTCTCTAACCTGGTGAGCGTGCTTAGATTTTCGTTCTTTGCGCGCCTCCCAGGTATCGATGGCTCCCTGAACATCCACGCTAACAATGGATCGGAGATACCACAATCGCTCAAAAATAAGAGTCCACATTACGAACAGCAGGACGACAATAGCCCAAAGGACCGGGCCGCCTGAATCCATAAATTTTCCTACGTCGGCAATCGTATCTTCGAAAAACATCTTAACGGGCCTCTACTGAACCAGCCACAATGCCAGCGCTCTGCTCTTCCAGAACATGCAAAATACGTTGCGCTTTACCATTCACTAGGGTGTGCATCAGTACTGTTGGAATAGCCACAACAAGTCCTAATACTGTAGTGATCAACGCCTGAGAGATACCGCCCGCCATTGCCTTAGGATCACCGGCACCATAAAGAGTAATCATCTGGAAGGTGATAATCATACCTGTCACCGTTCCCAAAAGACCCATCAAAGGCGCAACCATTGAAATAACTTTCAACAGATTTAAACCTGACTCGATTTCCGGGCGCTCTTTAAGCACAGCTTCGTGCAACTTAAGCTCCAGTGATTCAGGGTCTAAGCCTGCATTATCAGCACCAACTTGCAAAACTCGTCCCAGAGGATTAGTGGTATCAGGCTTGTCGCCTGAAAGCTGAGCACTTACTTTTGCTGACATGCCCTGAAGAACCACAAAGCGCCAACCGGCGAGGACAATAGCAAAGGCAAATACAGCGGTGATTACATAACCAACGATACCACCAAAGTGCCAACGCTCAATTAACGTCGGTGTATTGATCAAGGCGCTAAGTAAACCTCCACCCAAAGGCCCTGTTGGATCAAGGCCCGTTTTAGTGAAACCGGATTCTGCAGCTTGGAGATCTGACGCAGATGACTGATGAGCATTGGGCTGACGCGCCAACTGTGACACCAAACCACTGTCGGGGCTATACTCTAAATACATGCCATCTGAAACTAAATTGTAAGTACCCACTCGAACGACTTCCATTTCGGCCTGCTCACCATTAGTGAGCAATACGGAACGATTAAATTTAACAACTCGTGAGCTTTCAACCATTTCTCGTTGCTGCTCATACCAAAGTTTTTCAATGTCTTTGATTGAGGGCAAGCGGGTATCACTGCTCATTTTGTCAATCAATTCATCCAAGAATTCAGTACGACCAGGAATCTGAGCGCTAACAATTGACTGATTAAGATTGGCGCGGATATCACCAGCAGCGCCAGTTAAATGGCCAAACAACTCTTTTAACGAACCAAGACGCTTGTCACGCTGCTCGCGCAAGGTGATTATTAGCGCGTCATTGTCGCGAATGTTCTGCTCCAGACGATCTGATCGTTGCTCTTCGGCAGTTTGCTCGTTTTGCGCTTTGTTTAATAATTGCGCTTGTTTGCGCTGATCACTTTTAAAAGCCGCTTCGCGCTGTCGGTAATCGGCCGTTTCTGAAATTGAGGAAGTCTCAATCATCATCAACAACTCGTCTAAGGTTTTTGCGTCTTGAGCCACAGCAGGCATAGTGAAGGCAACAGTGGCAGCAAAGGCCAGGATAACTTGAACGAATTTCATTTTCATTGGGCTATCTCCGGCGCTGTAATTGGCATTTGCATAACATCCTGAGGCGAAAGCTTCTTCGCAATTCGAATGCCCTGGTTTACTGCTCGACGATACTCGCTGCCGAGCGTTTCCCAAGCACCTGTAGTCTTATTCCATGCACCAGTCTGAGATTTGTCCTTAGTTTGATACATTAGAGCAACTCTTCCGATACGAAGCATTTCTACCTCTACTTCTGAGCCATCAGAATTGATATCAACCATATCCCGGTAAGATTCCAAAGAGAGGCTGTAAGCAGACTCAATATCATAAACTTCCAAAATCTGGCGGAATTTCTCAGCCGCAGAAAATTTGGCGCTATCGAGATTTATGCTTAAATCAGCAATCGCAGCGCTACGCGCCTCTGTTTTAAACGGCATATCCAAGGAGATAAAATCATCCAGACCGTCCAGCATGCTGACCATTAGCGGAGAGATACCTCGCTCAATAACAGTAGCGTTCTCGATCGACTCTTGAAGTTCAGCCATCATCGTCTTCTGACTAACAATCTGACGATCTAGCTGAGAGTTATAAACCCGCAGCGATTCGATTTGCTTGTTGACCTGTTTAAATTCTTGCAGAAGTCCGTCCGTTTGATCGGCAATACGATCAACCTGGATCTGTGCTGTTTTCGCTGTTTTAACCTTAACGGCTCCAGCTTTTAACACGTCGTTTACCTCAGTTGCCTGAACTGCACTTGCAGTCAGACCACCGATTAGCGCAGCGACAAGTGCTAATGCTTTTAGTGGTTGCTTATTCATAGTTCCCTCAATTTGGGTCTACCAGATTAGTGTTCTAAATAGCGCTTAAGTTCAGCACAATCGTTCCAAGAGAAACCTTACTTTTTCCTCAACGCACCTTTGTAACAGTCTCATCTTAAAGAATCAAATTGGCTGTTTCGAAAAAGCCGAGTTTAAAGCAAGAAGTTTCAATCTTGTTACCTAAGGTAACATCTTCGGCTCAATGGAACCACCGGAAGTTAAATACGGTCTAGCACCAAAAAACGATATGACGGATTGTCGGCCCGCTCAGGGTGCTGAACTTTAACTTGGTTCCATGCATCTCTATTAAAATCAGGGAAAAATGCATCTCCCTTAATGTCAGTATCGACCTCAGTAAGGTAGATACGATCTGCTGAAGCTATAGTAGCACTATAAATTTGTTCTCCACCGATAACCATCAACTCATCACCGCCACTATTCTGGCAGGCCTGCTGCCCTAAAAGTATTGCTTGGTCCATAGTCTGGGCGACCTTAACGTCGGGTTCTGTCCAACTCGGATTGCGTGTAACAACAATATTGCAGCGGCCTGGCAGCGGGCGGCCTATAGACTCGAATGTTTTTCGTCCCATAATGATAGGTTTCCCCATTGTTACCGATTTAAAATAACGAAGGTCTTCAGACAAATGCCAAGGCAGTCGATTATCCAAGCCAATAACCCCATTACGGCTCATTGCGACTATTAATGACAGTTTCATTGCTTACACCGCAACCGGCGCTGAGATAGCAGCGTGAGATTGATAGCCCTGTAATTCAAAATCCTCGAAAACAAAATCAAACAGGTTGTCCACCAACGGATTGATGTTAAGAGTCGGCAGCGGAAAGGTATCGCGAGACAACTGCTCATTAACCTGATTCATATGATTTAGGTAGAGATGGGCATCCCCAAAAGTATGAACAAAGTCGCCGGGCTCTAGTCCTGTCACCTGGGCTATCATGAGCGTAAGTAGAGCGTATGAAGCAATGTTAAAAGGGACCCCGAGAAAAACATCGGCGCTGCGTTGATAGAGCTGACAACTTAGTCGGCCCTCAGCCACGTAAAACTGAAACAAACTGTGGCAAGGTGGTAGCCCCGACTTCACCATTACGGGAATGTCTTGAGGGTTCCATGCAGAAACAATTAGACGTCGAGAGTCCGGATCAGTATTAATGTCGTCAATTAATTGTGCCAACTGATCAACTCCGCCAAAATCGCGCCATTGCTTGCCGTAGACAGGGCCAAGGTCTCCGTACTCATCAGCGAAATCGGCATCCGCCTTAATTCTCTCTATGAACAACTTCTTTTGCGCGGTCCATTCTGGCGAGTACACAGTCAAGGTCTCATCTTGACCTGTCTCTCGCAACCAGCTTTGATAAGGCCAGTCGTTCCAAATGCCAACTCCGTTGTTCACCAAATAACGGATGTTAGTGTCACCGCGAATAAACCACAGTAGTTCATGTATTATTGACTTTAGATGCACTTTTTTACTAGTAACTAAGGGAAATCCTGCTGCCAAATCAAACCGCAACTGATGGCCAAAAATGCTCACCGTACCAGTGCCCGTTCGATCTTCCTTTTTTACACCATGATCGCGAATATGTCGAATTAAGTCTAAATATTGCTTCATGAGGAACTAACCGAATTGCCAAGCAAGCGCTGAAAGCTTTTACGCGTAAACCACAGGCCTAGGATGATCATAGGAATACACAGTGTCTGCCCACGCGTCATCCAACTGAAAGACTCGACGAGAGCAGATTGGCCCACAAATTGCGCATCTGGCTGCCTTACAAATTCCACTGCAAACCGAAAAACTCCGTAAAGAATCAAAAACAATCCGGTCACATGACCGTAAAGCCTTGGCTTGCGAGCAAACCAATTAATGATCAGGAACAAAACTAACCCTTCTAAGGCGGCCTCATAGAGTTGCGATGGGTGCCGAGCAAGTTGCTCTGGGTCCGCTGGAAAAACCATTGCCCACGACACATCAGTAGGCCTTCCATAAAGTTCTTGCCCAATAAAGTTTCCCAATCGCCCGAACAGTAATCCTGCAGGAACAAGTGGCGTGACAAAATCGGTCAAACCAAGAAACGGAACCTGATACTTGCGGCTGTAAATCAATATAGCTATTGCAACCCCAATTAAGCCTCCATGAAAAGACATGCCCCCTTCCCATATACGGATCAACATCGCTGGGTCTGCCAGCCATTTGTCGGCACCATAGAAAAACATGTAACCCAAGCGACCACCCAAGATAACGCCCCAGGCTCCATAGACAATTAGGTCCTCCACCTGATTTTTTTTGATAGGGGACCAAGGTCTCTGACTGTTGCGGAGTGCCAAGCGCCAAGCCACAATAAAACCTAACAGGTACATCACGCCGTACCAATGCACTTGCAGTGGACCAACTGATAAAACCACTGGATCAATAGATGGATAGGTTAACATCGGCGAAGAGTGCTCCAAAAATACTGTTGCGCTGATCATAGCGGTTTATGCTCATTACTGCCAAGAAGGATGACGGACAAAAGCGGAAATAGTTATACTATGAGTATGTGTTTACTTGCCTTTGCTTTTAATTGCCATCCCGATGCCCCTCTCATCGTCACCTCTAATCGTGACGAATTCTACGAACGTCCAACGCTGCCTATGCACTGGTGGACTGATAGCCAAATTTTAGCCGGCAGAGATCAACAAGCCGGCGGGACTTGGTTGGGACTAAAATGCAATGGTCGGTTCGCAGCTGTAACCAACTTTCGTGAGTTTCATAGCAACAACATTTCTCAGACAAAACTCCTCTCTCGAGGCAAACTGGTAACTGACTTCTTATCTTCTAGTGATGATGTTCATCAGTGGGCTGACTCAATCGCGGCTCGACTATCAGATTATGATGGCTTTAATTTGCTGATTTATGATGGCGTATCCTTGCTCTATCTAAACAACCAAGGCGACCAGAGAGTTATCTTAGAGCCCGGAGTCTATGCCCTCAGCAACCATGCCCTAGACAGCCCCTGGCCCAAAGTTGCTCATGCTCGGGAACAGTTATCCCAGATAATAGTAGACCGCAAAATTGACGCCGAAGCCTTACCAATATTACTTGAGGCGCTGTCTTTGCAAAAAATCTATCCTCCGCACCTACTCCCTAACACTGGCGTGCCTGCAGAGTGGGAAAGTTTACTTTCCTCCCCCTTTATTATTGCTGAGGGTTATGGGACGAGAGCCGCAACCGCGATTGTAGTATCCAGCAATGGAGATGTTCATGTAGCAGAGCAATGCTTTGAAGCAGGGCAGAGAAGGGGCTTCAATCAGTTTAACTTTGGAATCTTAGACAATTAACCTCGATGCTTCCGTCCACCGCTTAGACGTCGCTCTCAGGAGCTTAGATACTTCCGGTTGATTTAATGATTCAGACATGAAGTCATAGATCGTTTGAGAATCAGGCATTTTTAACGCCCTACGCGCTAAAATTTGTGCGTCTTTACGAGTCACATTCAACAGCATCGATTTAACCCGCAATAGACTGCTAGCACTCATTGAAAAAGTTTCATAACCAAGCCCTAAAAGAACTACAGCACTTAAGGGGTCTCCAGCCATCTCCCCACAAATACTGAGCTGGCAGTTCACTGCAGATGCCTGTTCGAAAATCGATTTTAACGCCCTCAACACACTTGGGTGTAAGGTATGATAAAGGTCTGCTACTCTAGGATTATTGCGATCTACAGCTAGTAAATACTGCGTAAGATCATTAGTCCCCACCGACAAGAAGTCGACCCGACGACCAATTTCCTTTACTTGATAAACTGCGGCCGGCACCTCTATCATGGCTCCCATTAAAGGGCGTTTAATACTGTAGCCTTCCTCGTCGGTTAATTCTCGATAGGCGCGGTCAATCAACTGCAGTGCTCTCTCCAGTTCTGGAATATTACTAATCATTGGCAACATAATGCGCAGGTTATTAATACCAATACTGGCGCGCAACATGGCTCGAATTTGCACCAAAAAAATCTCTGGATGGTCAAGCGAGATACGAATGCCCCTCCACCCTAAAAAAGGATTTTCTTCCTCAATAGGGAAATACGGCAAATCTTTGTCGCCGCCGATATCTAGAGTACGCATAGTGACTGGCCGTGGAGAAAAAGCGAGAAGTTGCTCTCGATAGATTTCTATCTGCTCATCCTCGGTGGGGAAACTCGAGCGCATTAAAAATGGAATTTCAGTGCGAAATAGACCCACCGCTTCAGCACCGCTCTTCAAAGACTGCAGGGTATCTTGTCGCAATCCAGTATTTACCCACAGTGAAAAACGCACTCCATCCGGTGTGTGACAAGGGATGTCTCTAAGCTTTTCAAGATCCTTATTAAACTGCCGCTCTTCTCTCTGTCGCTGTACGTAATCTCTCCGCACGGCACGTGTCGCTCGACTGACAACTTCTCCGGTCGAGCCATCAACAATTAATTCTTGCCCCTCGAGTTCCATCCACGGTAAGTTAATTGCTCCCATTACCGTAGGAATACCAAGGGCTCGCCCAACGATCGCCATATGTGAATTACTTGACCCTTTTAGTGAAATAATGCCCACTAGCTGACTTACCGGTATGTCAGCAAGCGCCGTGGCGGAGAGGTCCTCTCCCACCAACACAATGCGCCGCGGAAGAGATGATTGTTCGGTGTCCTTTGCTTGCAGATAACCAAGTACTCGTCTGCCAAGATCGTTCACGTCGGCCGCACGCTCTCGCAGATAGGGGTCATCCATTTTTTTGAACGTACGCACATGTTTGAGAATGACAGAGCTCCACGCACTGGTTGCAGCTCTACCCTCTTTAATGGCGTCCTTAACCTCGCTCACTAATGAACGATCATCCAGCATGCGGATATAAACATCAAAAAGCGCAAACTCCTCCTCACTCAATTTACTCGCCAAGCCATCGCTCAAATTACGCATATCCCTCTTAGTTGCCTTTAAAGCCTCAAGAAATATTTTAATTTCTTCATCGGGGTCCTGAGAAAATCGCTCTGGCACTTTTGAAAGGTCAGTGCTGGAGGAAACCAGCACTGCACAACCAATCCCCACGCCAGGCGCACTCGCTATGCCTTGGAATATGGCTTCACGGCTTTTGCCTCTGCCTGCCGAGGCTAGTTGGCGCAAGGCGCCCGTAGCCTCGGCGTGCGCAATAGCGCCAGAAAGCTGCGCGCAAACCGTCACTACAAAGGCCTCTTCTTCAGAGGCAAACCGACGCTGCGTTTCCTGCTGCAATACCAACACCCCCAGCACCTTGCGATGATGAATGATGGGGACGCCTAAAAATGAATGAAACGGTGATTCACCCGTCTCTTCAAAATAGGCAAAGTTAGGGTGTTTATCAGCATCCTCTAGATTTAAAGGCTCTTGCTTTGATGCGACCAGTCCAACAAGGCCCTCCCTCATTCCCATGCGGACTTTTCCGATCGACTCTTGACGAAGACCCTCAGTGGCCATAAGTACATAACGTTGGTCAGTCACGTCGAATAGATAGACTGAGCAGACTCCTGCCTGCATCGCTGCACGTACTTCGGTAACAATAATCGTGAGTACTTCAGGAAGGCTGCGAGCACTATTAACCTCCTGAACAATGGCGCGCAAAGATGCCAACATGACTAGGCGCCCCCTAATTGCTGGAAGCGCATATTTGGCTGAGAAAATTCCTGCAACGCGTTGCGATAAACGTTGCGCTTGAACGAAATCACAGCGTTAATCGGATACCAATAGTTGACCCATTCCCAACCGTCAAACTCAGGTGTCCCAGATGTATCAAAGCGTACTTTTGCAGGATCTGCTGTCATCTGCAGGAAGAACCACTTCTGCTTCTGACCAATACAAAGTGGTTTTGAGTGCTTACGCTGCATAGCTTTGGGGATGCGGTACTGTAACCAACGTTTTGTACGCTGAATGATCTTAACATCTGAGGGCTCTAAACCTACTTCCTCATATAGCTCACGATACAAGGCTTGCTCCACAGACTCACCCTGATCGATGCCTCCCTGAGGGAACTGCCATGATTGCTGGCCCACTCTTTTTGCGAGAAATACCTTGCCTTTGCCATCACTGATAACAATACCAATATTAGATCGAAAACCGTCTTTATCAACCACTATTTTTGTACCTGTGATGAGGAATGATTAGCTTTCCCATTGTTCCACAATATTGTGGTATCGGCAATTTTCTCTTGAGCCAGCGCTGGTTGGTCGCTATCCTGCCAGCTCTTCTAACAATTCTGGTTTATTTAATGGCTCTCGCAATCTTTGATTTAGACAACACCCTTATTGCTGGCGATAGTGACCACAGTTGGGGTGATTTTTTAGTCGTTCATAATCTGGTTGATCAAGGTCATTACAAAACCATGAACGACAAATTCTACGCTGATTATGAAAATGGCTGCTTAGACATATTTAAGTATCTTGAGTTTTCACTCAAAGCTCTCGTCGGTCTATCTCAAAACAAGCTCGACAAACTGCATCGCCAGTTTATGGTAGAGATGGTAGAGCCGTTAAAGCTACCCAAAGCCGAGCTTTTAATAGAGCAACATCGTCTAGCTGGAGATCGCCTGCTGGTTATCACAGCTACCAATCATTTTATTGTCGAACCTATCGTTAAGTCACTCGGTATAGACGAACTTTTAGCGACAAATCTGGAAATAATAGATGGTTTTTTTACCGGAAAAATTGTCGGCACTCCGACCTATCAAGACGGTAAGGTCGAACGATTAAATGACTGGCTAAAAGAAAACAATGAGGTCTTGGATGGAAGCTATTTTTATAGCGACTCCATTAACGACCTACCATTACTATTGGAAGTAGACTGTCCTATTGCCGTAGATCCGGACGATAGACTGCGTGAAGAAGCCTTGCGCCGGCACTGGAAAATAATCTCACTTCGCGACTAAATTAATAGGCACTCGAAAAAATTCCAACGCCATCTTGAGCGATAACTGCGTTTATTAATACTAAAACCAGATCCCTACTCGCCTTCTATGGCCATGAGATAGCTGTCAACATCCATCATATCGTCAAGCTCGTCAGGATTAGATAACTTTATCCGAAACAACCAACCGTCTGCATAGGGAGAGCGATTAACTGCCTCTGGTTCATCTTCTAATGCCTGATTAACCTCAACGACTTTCCCACTAACCGGTGAGTAAATATCAGAGGCCGCCTTAACCGATTCGACAACGGCAATCTCAGCACCGGCATCAATCTCAGCACCAATCTCAGGGAGCTCAACGTAAACTACATCGCCCAGAGCCTCCTGCGCGTGATCGGTAATGCCTATTAGCACAGTACCGTCACTGTCTAACCGCGCCCATTCATGGCTGCGCGCGTATTTTAATTCTACTGGTAAATCACTCATGGTTAGCCCTTAAATTTGTCCGGTAAATAACGCTCATCGATTTAAGATTATTGTATGTTTAGTTTAGCTTATAGTTTATTGTGCACCGCCTCAAGAGGCACAATAGTTTCTGTTATATTGAAGTTAACTTTAATAATATTGTTACACTTCCTCCTATTTAATTATAGTAAGACAGGAGTTTTGCTACAGTTTTATAAGGAATTAAACCGTCATGTCCCACAACAAATTCTACTTATTCTCTTTTCTTATTATTACCTTCCCAGCAGTCTCCTCAGCAGAGGAAATTATTTTACTGAATGGCGATATTCTGCAAGGCTCAATAACGGAAGAAACAGACTCTCATATTATTTGGAATGCAGATAACTTTGGCAATTTAAGTATTGCCTTGGATCAGGTGCTCTCTGTCAATGGCGCGCTCTTAACAAATAACTTAATGGACGTGACCCAACCTCTCCCTGAAGAGGAGCCCTCGGCGATTACAATGAGTTTTTCCGGCGAGTCTTTTTCTGGTAGCACGGCTGCTTTCGGCAACATGTCCAGCGGCAATGATGAGCGCAATGAGTGGGGGTTAGAAGCAGAAATGAGCTGGCTCAACGGCGACCTCCGTCACCGCTCAGCCCTCGGTTATGAAAGTAAAAGCGCTGGCAATAACCAAGCTAATGTCAAATATCATCTAAGTCACTCAGTCGACTGGTTCTTCAAAGATAGCTGGTTCTGGAGTAACCAAGGATCTTTTGGCGCCAATGACAATCGGGCAATAGACAATTTCTACACCTTAGGAAGCAACCTCGGCAATCAATTTTGGGATAATGATGAGAGCGCTCTTTTGGCTGAAACAGGTCTAGTATGGATTAGTGAAACATTTATTGATGGAACAAAAGACGATAGAGTGACTTTAAGTTGGTCTAGCGTCTACCGTAAACTATTATTCAAAAAAATGGGGTTTTCTCACTCTCACCAACTATTAGTGTCCATTGAGGACGCGGACAACTCGCAGTTCTCAGCTGATGTCGGATTTGACTTTCCTTGGATCAATAATCTATTTACTAAAATCTCTATAGAATGGACTTACGACAACCGGCCCGTTGAAGGGGTTGAGAAAATCGACCGCAAATTAAATCTAGGCCTGAACTATAGCTGGTAGCAACTATGGTCGAACTTCAAGTGGCGGTTCATTGAGCAGCGCCAGCTGCTCCCGGAGCGCAAGAATATGGTCGCTCCAATAGCGAGGGGAATCAAACCAAGAAAACGCCCGAGGAAATGCAGGGTCTGACCAGCGCCTTGCGATCCAGGCACTGTGATGCATGATTCTTAACGTCCGAAACACTTCGATTAATCGCAACTCCCGATAATCAAAGTCATGAAACTCATTGTAACCTTCAATAATTTCAGTCATTTGCGCTGTCTGTTCATGTCGATCGCCCGATAATAGCATCCATAAATCTTGGATAGCTGGCGCCATTCGCGCGTCGTCAAAATCGACAAAATGCGGGTAGTCATCGCGCCACAATATATTGCCTGAATGGCAATCACCATGGACACGGATATTATTAACCTCACCATAGTCAGCGAGAATACGCTCAATAGCCTTAAGCACATCCAGCGCTAATGAATCATAAGCAGGGCTTAACTCTTTTGGCATGAAATCTTTGCTAATAAGCCGGTAAGAGTCCCAACCAAAATTTTTGGCATTTAAAGTTGGTCTGTGCGTAAATTTCTTAGTAGCACCCACCCCATGGAAACGGCCCAACAATCTACCTAAAATAAATAGATTGTCTAGGTTATCTAACTCTGGCGCATGACCTCCTCTGCGCTCATAAAGTGCGAATCGAAACCCAGCATAATGACTAATACTATTTTTCTCACTGTTGATCCACGGACAGACTACTGGCAACTCCTGCTCTTTAAGTTCAAAGCAATATTGATGCTCTTCTGCAATCTGCTCATCAGTCCAGCGCTCGGGACGATAAAACTTCGCAATCATAGGCGTTTTTTCTTCGATACCGATCTGATAGACACGATTTTCATAGCTATTTAACGCCAAAAACCGTCCATCACAGATAAAGCCTTGGCTCTCAACAGCATCGATTAGTACATCGGGTGTTAGCGCATCAAAGGGATGGCTATTTAGTTCGCTCATAGAGTCTAATCCAAGTTAGGTTTTACGCGCATGATCTTCTTTTTACCATGCTGAGTTTTTTTATCCATGCGACTGAGCTGCGAACCTCGAGTCGGCTTGGTCGGCCTTCTTGCCTTGGCAGTAACCCCAGCAGTTTGAATCAATTGTTGCAGCCGCTGGATAGCCTCCATACGATTTTTGTCCTGACTCCGATACTGTTGAGCCTTAATAATAACAATGCCATCTTTTGAAATTCTATGGTCACTTAGATGCAATAGTCTTTGTTTGTAAAACTCAGGGAGTGACGATTGATTAATGTCAAAACGCAAATGAATAGCCGAGGACACCTTATTAACGTTTTGCCCCCCCGGTCCCTGAGCGCGGATTGCTGAAAAATCCAGCTCTGACTCAGAAATTGAAACATTACCAGAAATAATCAACATTAGTCACTGGGCTCAACAAATCTAAAGCGCGGCACCTGCTCATCCTCAAACGACACCAAGTCTTGAAACATACTCAAGGGTCTTACCCACATGCTGTAATCACCGTAAAGCGTTCTATAAACGACAAGCTCCTCTTGGGTCTCACTGTGGGTGGCTAGCTCTATAACCTGGTAGAGATTCCCTTTGTAGTGCTTGTAAATGCCTTTTGCAATACTCATAAAATTATCCAGCGGAGGAGCTGACCTCAGTGATACAGTGGATACTATCCGATAGACTTATACTTAATTGATCTCCGAGCTCCAGCGACCCAACCCCGGCAGGAGTTCCAGTCAACACTATATCACCCGGCAATAATGTAAAAAACTGACTAATGTAAGACAGTAAGGCTAAGACAGGCGTAATCATATCTTCTGTATTGCCATTTTGCTTTATCTGCTGATTCTGCCGCAAAACAATCTGCTGATCTTGTAAATTGGTGCTCTGACTGAAGGGTATAAAGCCCGAAACAGGACAGGCACCATCAAAGGATTTGGCCTTTTCCCACGGCAAGCCTTTCTCTTTAAGCTCCTGCTGTAGCTCTCGAAGAGTTAGATCTAGCGCAACACCAATTCCGGCGATCGCCTCAGAGGCTTGCTCTTGAGTGCAATTGCAGAGTGTCTGGCCAATAAGAATACTCATTTCCGCTTCGAAGTGGCATTCACCAAGATGAGTGGGAATAGCTAAGGGCTCTTCAAGTTTCACCAAAGACGTGCTTGGTTTTATAAATAATACAGGCTCGGTAGGGACCGGATTATTTAGCTCTTTAGCATGAGCCGCATAGTTTCTACCCACGCAAACTACCTTACCTAACGGCAAATCGCTTGCCTGTCCGCCAACAACATGCTGGTAATTTTGCATAAAAATTCCTAGTTTCCCGGTCTCAGACCAAAACCCTTAAAGCTTTATCTAAGTTTGAACGCTCACTTAAAAGATTATTGGTTTATCATCATTTAGGTAGATTGCGCCCTTAACAATACGGTATATCAGCCAAATAGTGACCAGCGCCACACTGAGCCAACCAAGTAATACTAGCCAAGATAGCCACGCTAAAACAGTCCACAACAAACCATACCAAAAAGTGTTCACCTGCCAGCGAAAGTGCCCATCTAACCAACTGTCGCTAACTTCATCCATTTTAATGTAGTTGATGACCAATGCCGCAATAGCTGTTAGTCCGCCGGTCACAAAGCCCAGAGCTTGTAATAAATAGACTAAAAGCGTTAGGTTCTTGTTTTTAGATTGGTCCGGCATCGTCAATAAGTCACCTCCATTATTTTTTGTCTGAAAGCATTGCAAAATCCTAAATATAGCAAGGGAATAAACCTTATTAATGATAACATAAGGTTAGGCTATTGATGGCTCAACTTCCGTGAGGAATTCCTTTTAGCTGTTTTTTAACCGCATCAATGACGCCTATTAGCGGCACCTCATAAAGGATTTAAAGTCGCAAAAACAAATATTTCTTGTGTTTGAGCGCCTTAATATCCCTGTTTTACGACAAAATACCGCTAAAAGGGTGTTTTTTGGACCTAAATTTAAACAAAATTAGCCAAATGGATAAAAAACTAATACACTGACGCGCTCTTGGGTTGACTGCCATTTTTTGGTTGTACGATCTTGAGTCGCTTCCGAGTCATAGTTTAGTATTTGATTAGGTGGTGTTGGCTAGCCCCGTCATGAGGCTGGATATTTTTAATGCCTTAAACGGTATACATTTTTTAAGTGAGGTTAGTTATGTCAGGGGAAAGAGTTTCTGGCACTGTTAAGTGGTTTAACGACAGTAAGGGTTTTGGATTCATTGAACAAGAAGGCGGCGGTGACGTATTTGTTCACCACAGCGCAATTCAAGCTGATGGATTTAAGTCATTGAAAGAAGGTCAGGCAGTAACGATGGAAGTTACTCAAGGCCAAAAAGGCGCTCAAGCTGAGAACGTAGTTGCCGATTAATTCCTGCCGTTGTCGATAGACAGCCGTAAGAAGATTTTAAGAAACCTCAAACAGCAATGTTTGGGGTTTTTTTATGCCCCCTTAGCGCCTATCTGTAAAACTAAGTGACAAAAAAAATCCTACCACTAGGCAGGATTTTTCTATTAGGCTAAAAATAGCGGCTACTACACCAAGACTATTACTTAATTTTAGCTTCTTTGTAGATCACGTGCTTTCGAATAGTGGGGTCATATTTTTTGATCTCCATCTTCTCGGGCATGTTCCGCTTGTTCTTATCAGTAGTGTAAAAGTGTCCAGTACCCGCACTTGATACTAACCGTATTTTTTCTCGAGCTGATTTAGCCATCAGTAAACTCCTTAGACTTTTTCGCCACGAGCACGAAGCCCGGACAAAACGGTTTCAATGCCATTTTTATCGATGATGCGCATCCCCTTAGTAGAGATGCGCAGCTTTATAAAGCGCTTCTCTTCCTCAACCCAAAAACGATGAGTCTGAAGGTTGGGCTCAAAACGACGACGTGTTCTATTTTTCGCGTGAGATACATTATTTCCAGCCATTGGGCGCTTGCCTGTGACCTGACATACTCTGGACATTTATCCTGCCTCTGATTCCGATTATTGTCTAAGGAAAACTCCTTTTGACAAAAGTATTCCTAAAAATTGCCACCTAGTTTTTGGGCGGTCTCTTAAAGAGGCGCGTTTTATACCAGAAAGACAACTCCTAATCAAACGAAAACAGTGTAATCAGTGGATTTAGCCGTATATTTATTATTAACTTAAAATTAAAGTTTCCCCAAATCAGCTAAAGAAGTTATCTCTCCTTGGCCAATAATAAAGTGATCCAGCAATCGAATATCAACTAATTCAAGCGCGGCCTTTAACCGTTGTGTGATTGCAATGTCCGATTGGCTGGGATCGGCGACGCCAGACGGGTGATTATGGGCCACTATTATAGCGGCTGCGTTCTTAAGCAATGCTAACCTCACCACTTCACGAGGATGCACTGAAGTCGTATCTATAGTGCCGTGGAAAATCTCATGGTAACCGAGCAGCTGGTGACGAGTATCAAGTAATAGGACACTGAAGACCTCTCTCTGATAGTCTTTCATCTGCACCGCTAAATAGTATTCCACCTGTTTAGGTTTAGTGAAGATAGGACTCTGTTTTAGCTGTTCTTCAAGATAGCGCTTGGTTAATTCAAGCGTAGCCTGCAATTGGCAATATTTTGCAGGGCCCAAACCTTTGGCGGCGCAGAAACTATCTTGATCTGCCTTAAGCAGGGGCCCAAGACCCCCGAAGCGGTCCAGCAGAGCCTCCGCCAGGTCTATAGCGCTCATTCCATGCACACCAGTACGCAAGAAAATCGCTAGTAATTCTGCATTAGAAAGAGCCTTTGCCCCCTGTATTAAAAGCTTCTCTCGCGGCCTTTGATGACGCGGCCATTGAGGTATAGCCATAGTAAGTCCTTATTTATCACTGTAGAATTCCCTTTCAAAATGTTATCTTACATACCAAATATCATACTGTCTGGACAATTAATGAGCGGTCTGTCAAACAAACGAATAATTGTTGGTATTACTGGCGGCATCGCTGCCTATAAAAGCGCCGAAATTATTAGACGACTTCAAGATCATGGTGCGGAGATTCGCGTGGTGATGACCCCAGGGGCTGAGGAATTTGTTCGTCCACTAACGATGCAGGCACTCTCAGGTCACCCCGTACATACCGGATTACTCGACGAAACAGCCGAGGCTGGCATGGGTCATATCGAGTTGGCCCGTTGGGCTGACCTGCTATTAATCGCACCAGCAACTGCTGACTTCGTTGCCAACATGGTTCACGGTAGAGCCGATAGCTTACTGGGCGCTATTTATTTAGCGACGTCCGCCATCACTGCGATAGCACCAGCAATGAATCAAGCCATGTGGGCTCATCCCGCTACTACAGCTAATATAGCCGTCTTACAGCAACGAGGGGTAGTGACGATCGGTCCTGACGCAGGATCTCAGGCATGTGGCGATGTTGGCCCTGGCCGAATGGAACCACCAGACAGCATTGTAGAACAGGCGACTCGCTTTTTTAGTAATCGTCTACTAGAGGGAAAGCGGGTCGTTATTACCGCGGGTCCTACTCGAGAGGCTCTCGATCCAGTTCGCTATATCAGCAATCATAGTTCAGGAAAGATGGGCTATGCTTTAGCCGCTGCGGCTGCAGATGCCGGTGCCAAGGTCACTCTGGTGTCTGGGCCAGTGGCTATGCCCGCCCCGGAAAGATGCCAATTAATTTCAGTGATGTCTGCTGAGCAGATGCTAGAAGCAGCAATTTCAGCCGGCGCGGGCGCCGATTTTTTTATTGCTACGGCCGCTGTGGCCGATTATCGAGCAACCACAATCGCAGAGCAAAAAATTAAACACCAGGGTACTACTATGTCTATTACGCTGACTAAAAATCCTGATATCGTAAGCGCTGTATCCAGCGCTTACCCTGACTGTTATGTGGTTGGTTTTGCCGCGGAAAGTTCTGATGTCGAACAGTACGCGAAAGATAAACTACAAAGTAAGAATCTAGATGCGATCATTGCTAATGATATTTCTCGCTCTGACATTGGGTTTAATAGCGACGAAAACGAAGTGCACTGGATCGACGCTGAATCGTCGACTTTGTTTGACAAAAGAAGTAAAACTCAGTTAGCCAGAGACCTCATAGCACATATGGCTGCCAGCTATAGCTTACAGGATTAATCGACCCTAACATTAGATTATTAAATATGGATTTAAATCTCTCTGATAGCGACAACAGGCAACATGGACTATCCCATGAGAATGAGTTCCTTACGCCTGCGTCCGTATTTCGCGAGTATGATATTCGCGGTTTGGCGAACAGTGAAATCACCGATGGGTTTGCCAAATGTCTTGGCGTGGCTTTGGGTGAACTCGCGTTGAGTCGAAATCAGCAAACCTTTTTTGTCGGCCGTGATGCCAGACTAAGCTCACCATCACTAGCAGAATCACTGTGTACTGGCCTGGAATCTGCGGGCTGTCATGTACTCAGTCTTGGTGAAGTCACCACACCTATATTGAATTTCGCGATTGATCGTGACCTTAGCTGTAAAAGTGGTGTGATGGTAACCGCGAGTCATAACGCTGCTGCTTACAACGGTTTTAAAATCATCATTGGAGGGGAGGTAATTTCTGGCCGAGAATTGCAAAAATTAAAGTCAGCACTCAAGCCTAACAGTTTCCCTTTTAAGACCTCAACACCCCGCATTACTAAAGATATTATTTCTCAATATTCTCAACGCATTGTTGGTGATAGTTGCATTGATCGTCCTTTTAAGCTGGTTATCGACGCTGGAAACTCAGTGGCTGGACCCATTGCAGTGGATCTATTTAAGAGACTGGGCTGTTCAGTAGAGCCACTTTATTGTAATGTCGATGGTAGCTTTCCCAATCACGAGCCCAATCCGTCTGACGAAAAAAATCTGCAGGATCTTATAGCCAAAGTGATCTCAACTGGCGCCGACCTCGGTTTTGCTTTCGATGGCGACGGCGATCGATTAGTCGTTATTTCTGCAAGTGGATCTATTGTCTGGCCAGACAGGTTAATGATGATTTTTGCAAGAGACTTACTTGGAAAAACACCCGGCGGCGACGTCGTTTTTGATGTTAAAAGTACCATGCGACTAAAAGAACTCATCATTGAGTACAAGGGCTTTCCGACTATTTGTAAAACCGGCCATTCCCATATTCGAAAGGCAGTACGGGATCAAAATGCGCTAATTGGAGGAGAATTTAGCGGTCACATTTTTTTCAATGACCGTTGGGGTGGATTTGATGACGGTCTATATGCAGGAATGCGTCTCTTAGAGATTCTTTGCCAACAGTACAATGGCCATATTAAGACGCTCGACGAGATAGTCTCTGAGTTTAAGGCTAGCAGCTACAGCCCTGAGATTTTAGTTCCTGTGCCTGAGGATAAAAAGTTTGCCTTGATGGACAACCTACAGAATAACTGCATTTTTGATGAGGCAAAAATAGTCCGACTCGACGGAATGCGTGTGGAATACAGTGGTGGCTGGGGACTGGTGAGGGCATCAAACACCACCCCCAATTTAACCCTACGTTTTGAAGCGGATGATCATATCCAACTGGAAAAAATCAAAACACAGTTTAGAAAACAATTAGGCCCCTTTATCAATCACTTAGAAGATTATATTTAATTATGTCACTTAGTCGCAAAGAAGCAGCTACTACAGCTCAGGTTATTTCTAGAGCACTTCCTTATATTCAGCGCTTTGCAGGTAAAACCGTGGTCGTTAAATACGGCGGCAATGCCATGGTAGACGAGCGTCTTAAGCAAAGTTTTGCTCGAGACATTGTTCTGATGAAAGCGGTAGGCATCAATCCAGTGGTTGTTCACGGGGGAGGACCTCAGATCGGGGAGCTACTCGAACGCCTATCGATTAAATCAGAATTTGTAGACGGTATGCGGGTAACTGACAGTAAAACCATGGACGTCGTGGAAATGGTACTTGGTGCCACCATAAATAAAGAGATAGTGAATTTAATTGGCAATGCTGGTGGCAAGGCATTTGGTGTGACAGGAAAAGACGGCCAGCTAATTAGAGCTAAAAAGCTAGTCGTGTCTCACCAAACGCCTGGGATGTCGGTGCCGGAAATCATTGATATTGGCCACGTTGGCGAGGTTGAATCAATTAATAGGTCAGTCATCGACATGTTAGTGCAAAGCGGTTTTATCCCAGTTATCGCGCCTATTGGCGTTGGCAAAGATGGCTCGTCCTTTAATATAAATGCCGACTTAGTCGCAGGTAAAATCGCTGAGATTCTGGGAGCTGAAAAACTCATATTGCTGACCAATGTAGGTGGCTTACAAGATAAAGAGGGTGTCACTCTTACTGGCCTTACCGTTGAGCGGGTAGACGCTTTGATTGCCGATGGCACTATTTATGGTGGCATGCTGCCAAAAATTCGCTGCGCACTTGATACCGTTAAATCAGGTGTACCCTGCGCTCATATAATCGATGGTAGAGTCGAGCATGCGGTAATGCTAGAAATTTTCACCGATGAAGGTGTAGGAACTTTGATCACTAATCAAGAAGTAACAGGAGCACTCTAATGGCAGGTAAAAAAGGCACTCGGGCCCAAGAAATATTACAGGCATTAGCGCGGATGCTTCAAACGTCTAAGGGCCGTATAACAACCGCTGCTCTCGCCGCTGAACTAGGTATTTCTGAAGCTGCGCTATATCGGCACTTCCCTAGCAAAACACGAATGTATGAAAGTTTGATCGACTTTATTGAAGAAACCATCTTTGGCCGTGTGAGATCTATCGTCAGTGAAGAGCCAGATGCAATTAATCAGTGCTATCGTATTCTTAGCCTAGTCATCGCCTTCTGCCAGAAAAATCCTGGAATCACTCGCATCCTCAACGGAGATGCCCTGGCGGTTGAAAATGAAAAGTTACACCGCCGCGTAGCCCAGTTTTTTGACCGCCTTGAGTCTCAGTTAAAACAGGCTCTGCGCGAAGCGGAGGTGCGTGATGGCTTAAAACTAAATGTACCCGTTGCTGTGGCAGCAAACCTAATGCTGGTCAGTGTTGAGGGCAAAATTAGTCAGTATGTTAGAAGTGATTTTGCAACATCGCCCAACCAACATTGGGCAGAACAATGGCAATTACTGACAGCAGGAATTTTTAAAGTTTAGGAAGCCAGGTTGATGACTATGGCGTAACTTTCTAGGTTACCCCATAGGTTGAACGATAGGTCTTAATAGCCGCTATAAGTTGTACCATTCCTTCTTGCTCATTTAAATAAGCCAAAATATCATTCATGTCGATAATACTAATCACTGGAATTGAAAACTGTTGTTCTACCTCTTGAATAGCCGACTGTTCTGTTTTTCCGCGCTCCTTACGATCTAAGCCGATCACTACGCCGGCCGCATCAGCGCCAGCAGCTTCAATCATGGCCATTACCTCACGAATGGCAGTTCCGGCAGTAATCACGTCATCAATAATAAGGACCTTCCCTTCAAGAGGCGCCCCCACCAAAGTTCCGCCTTCGCCATGAGACTTAGCCTCTTTGCGATTAAAGCAGTAGGGAACGTCGATGCCATAATGGTCTGCCAATGCCACCGAGGTGGCGGCAGCGAGGGTAATACCTTTGTAGGCTGGGCCAAACAAAACATCAAATTGCACCCCAGACTCAACAATAGCCGCCGCATAGCAACGCCCCAAGGCTGAAAGCGCCTTCCCCGAGCAAAACGCACCTGCATTAAAAAAGTGAGGGGACAGGCGTCCAGATTTCAGAGTGAATTCGCCAAACTTAAGCGCGCCACTGTCGAGAGCGTTGTCGATAAATTGAGTTTTATAGTTATTGTTCACAGACATAAGTCTAATCCGATTACTGGGCCAGCGCCATCTGTTGCACTCGCACCAAATCTGCTATTCCTTTTTTCGCTAAATCCAACATGGTAGTTAACTCTTCACCACTAAAAGGTGCCGCTTCAGCAGTACCCTGCACCTCAATGAAACCACCCTCACTGTTCATCACCACATTCATGTCGGTTGCAGCATTAGAGTCCTCCGCATAGTCCAAATCTAGCACAGCTTCGCCTTTATAAATTCCTACCGATACAGAAGCTATCATCGAGACTAAAGGGTCACCCGTAATGCGCTTGCTGCGCTGTAAATGACGGATAGCATCAACCAGAGCTACACAGGCCCCGGTAATCGATGCAGTTCGAGTACCGCCATCAGCCTGGATCACATCGCAATCGATATTAATGGTGTGTTCACCCAATTCCTTTAGGTCAACCGCCGCACGCAGGGAGCGACCTATTAAGCGTTGAATCTCCTGGGTGCGTCCGCTTTGCTTACCTCGGGCCGCTTCACGACCCATGCGGCTATTAGTTGAGCGTGGCAACATACCATATTCAGCGGTTACCCAGCCTTCACCTTTGCCTCTTAAAAACCTCGGAACCCCTTGCTCAACACTCGCGGTACAGATCACCTTGGTGTTGCCAAATTCAACCAATACCGAGCCTTCGGCGTGGCAGGTAAAATCGCGAGTAATCTTTACTTGGCGCAGTTGTTCAGGTCTTCGGCCGCTGGGTCTGGTCATAATGTAGTTCCTAGAGAGTGTTGGTGAATAAAATCTGGCGGAATTGTAGCAAATCTAACACCAGCGTGGCCGCCTTTGTTACCATAACCGCACTTAATACCCTCTATTGGAGATACTATGCCCCGCAGCATGACCGCATTTGCCAGAAATACCATCGATTTTCCCTGGGGCTCCGTGACCTGTGAACTTCGTTCAGTCAATCATCGTTTTCTAGAAACAAGTTTTAGACTACCTGAAACTCTGAGAGAAATTGAAATGCCTCTGCGAGAAATAGCGCGTAAAAAACTCACGCGAGGAAAGGTAGATTGCTCAGTGCAAATGGCTTTTAACAATAGTGATGCCGCCATTAACGCCGATCTCAACTTGGCCAAACGCTACATCGACATTGCCGAACAAATTGCTGACCAAATTGATCAGCCTGCACCCATATCACCCCTGGACATTATGCGCTGGCCGGGCATTTTGAAAGATCAGGATATTGAACCCGATAGTCTACATAAGGCTGCTATCGAGACATTTAGTGCCACCGTTGATCAACTACTCCAAGGGCGGCATCGTGAGGGCGACAAGCTAGCTGATATTATTGAACAACGGCTAGTAGGCATTGAATCGCAAGTTAAGATTGTAAGAGATAATCTGCCCGCCATATTGGCTCATCAGCGCAATCGGTTGAACGAAAAACTCGCTGATATGAAGGCCCAGTTGGATCAAGACCGTCTTGAACAAGAAATGGTGATAATTTCTAATCGAGCTGACGTGGATGAGGAGTTGGATCGACTTGATACGCATCTATCAGAAATTAGAAGGGTACTAGTAAGTCACGAACCTATTGGCAGACGCTTAGACTTTTTGATGCAAGAGTTAAACCGTGAAGCAAACACCCTGGGCTCTAAATCCATTGCTGGCGTCACCACTCAGGCATCAGTAGAACTTAAAGTTCTCATCGAGCAAATGCGAGAGCAGATTCAAAATATTGAGTAGCATTGAGGAGCTCTTTCAACTAATACTCTTTGGGTATTCACCAATATGTGGGTCCTTATCTTGCTACCCTGACTATTGAGTGGAGTGGAGTCGAGTGGAGTGGCGCAGCATAATGACGATTAGTGAAATTTCTATTCGACTTTTCTATAACCCAAGATGACAGGAGATAATGATTTTATGAAGTGGATTCTAAGAATCATCAGTAGCCTTGTCATTTTGGTAATTATAGCGGCCGGCATTGCTTTGATACCGGCACATATTCAAGTTCGTGGCGTGACGCCAGAATTACCCAGCGAAGAAGAGCTATTAGCCTTAACTCCGTCATCAGACGTTCTGAGCGGCCCCACTAAGCTGAGTTATATTCTCACGTCCAGCCAACCCCTAGCCCGTGGCCAAATTTCTCATATCTCGATTTTGGTTGAATGGGAAAATGGCAGACGCTTTTTGATTGATGCGGGAATGAGTCGACAAGAAGCTGAAAATTTTGCAGCGCTTTTGCAAAAAATGGATCCATCAGCGGGCCAAGCAACAGTCAATGGAAGCATTTCTGAATTGCTTGGGCCTGACACTAAATACGTTGCAGCTGTGGGTTTTACTCATCTGCATATTGATCACACTCAAGGTATCAAGAACTTTTGTGATGTTAGAGGGCCAGGTGCCCTGTTGTTGCAAACAGAGAGTCAACGTGAGCTACACAACTTCAATACAACTGAAGGCGCCGACATAGTATCTAGCTCATGTTTGAAACGCGCCGCTTTTTCGTCTGGCGATAATGAAAGTTTATATAAATCACCCCAGTTCCCAGGCATAGCAGCCTTTGCGTTAGGAGGGCATACACCAGGTTCCACTTTGTGGGTTGTTGCGCTGGGCGATAAAGTCTTTCTCTTCTCTGGAGATATAACAAATGATAAAGCGAGTTTAAGTCAGGATACTCCTAAGAGTGCAATCTATAGCTACTTACTGGTCCCCGAGAATACAAAGCGCACCGCTGAGCTGAGAAAATGGTTACATACCTTAGATCAAAATGACAGATTTTCGGTAATTGTGTCCCATGATTTGGCGAACACTCAGCTTTATCTCAGTGCATTTGTTAATAACATAAGTTTTTCAACAGAATGATCTACCCTGTAATCTGAATAACTTGCCGGGTTAGAATCACGACAAATTATCTCTTCATGTGCTGGAATAGGGTCGGCCGCAGATCGACATAGATTATCAACTTATTCTTGGGCTTCTCTAGGTGTGAACTCTTTATAAGCACAGCCAGATGCTAGTACAAGGAAAGCACTTACACACAAGATAGTGCTGTTATTCATGAATTAAGTCTCTGCTAAAACTAAGACCCTCGGAGGTCATTGTTATTCTAAATCTTCCTGCCGATCATAATGCCAATTACTACATCAAATTAGAAAAATCCTTAATAAGATAGTCTCCATCCGCTTCGGCTACTACCTTGCCGGCAGTGTCTTTTATTACAATATGAAGCTTGTAGGCGAAGCGACCCCTGGCTTCCAGCGCGGCTTTCATGGCCGACGCCTCAGCCGGACTAAATTCTGTCTCAGCGGTAATATCGGTCATTGCCGGACGCAAAAACTTAATACTCAGCCCAGCAATCACTGGCTGATACTTGGGGTCATCAAGGTTGTGTGCTGCAATTAAACCGCCCAAATATTCAGCGGTCATCCAAATTGGGCCGGCGTGAAATATGTTCAGGTGATTCTTTGTATTGTCATTCAAAGGAGTACGCGCCCGGTATATTCCATCTTCGATACTTTCAACCTGTAAATCCAGGAAGGTATAGATGGGGCAGGCGTCACGAGCTGCCTGCTGATAGTGTTTTTTTAAGTCCATGGTCTATTCTCGCTGCCTTTATAGTGGAAGGATTTTTGAAAGGGAGGGTCAAGTCTAACCTACATTGAAGATCAATTGACCAATCAAAATTGGCTGGCCTATTTTGGAGTGCAAGGCTTACATCAATGTTGTAGTGCTCAAATCTACGGCTTCTATTATCGCCGCCTAATTGTGATCGGCAATCCATCGGTAGGCTTAGAGATCGGGGACTGCTGGATAGGCATGTTATAGTCTTTGCCCACAGTCCAACGATAATTTTTTAACATTTCAAACATCACTAGCTTAATTTGCATCTCTGCAAAATGAAGGCCAATGCACATATGGGCACCCCCACTAAAAGGGATCCAACTATATGCGTTGCGCTTGTGTTCTTTCCGTTCGTCACTAAAGCGCAATGGATCAAAATGCTCGGGATTGTCCCAGTAAGCCTTAGAGTGATGAGTGTGGATAGGATAAGTCACGACCAAGGCGTTCGCAGGGACCATATAGCCTTGAAATTCAAAGGGTTTGTTACTAAATTTTGGTAATGTTGAAAGCGGGGGATAAAGTCTAAGTGCCTCTTTCATCACCCAGGCAGTCTCAACCATTTTGCCAAGGTCATTGGATGACGGCATATCAACACCCAAACCCTCTACCTCGGACCATAACCTTTCTTGCCACTCCGGATTCTTAGCCAAAGCATAGGTCATACTTGTCAAGGCGCTGGTGGTTGTATCGTGAGCCGCCATCATCAGAAAGATAATATGATCGACAATGTCTTGATCAGTGTAACCTTGGCCCTCTTCATCTGTCGCTCGGCACAATAACGAAAACAGGTCTTGGCCATCGCCTGCACGCTTTTCTGAAATCATCGGTAAAAAGAAATCACACATTGTTTGTCGGGCTCGTATACCACGCCATAGCAATGTTCCTGGTAACGCTATGGGCATACGCCACAAGGAAGCCGCGACCGTAGCCTCAAAAGCACGATTGATTTTTGTGGCCTCTGCACCGAGATTCATGCCGAGAAATATCGTAGCGGCTAAATCCAGGGTCATTTGCTTGATAATGGGATAAATCTTTACTTCTTTAAGCTTAGTTTGCGACAACCAACTCTCAACACTTTGAGCTACCTGTGGCGACATTTCTTTAAAATAACCCTGCATCGCCTTATTTTTAAAACCTGCCTGCATAAGTCTGCGGTGATAACGATGGTCGTCTCCATCGCGCAGCATTAACCCATTTGGGAAAACGCGCCCAATAATTTGATCCCAAGCTTTCTTATTAGATAGTACTTGCCCTGGGTTTAACAAACTTAGGCGATTTGCTTCCGCACCAAACAGGTGGACCACGCTCATCTTACCCACTTTGTGCAGGACCACATTCCCATATTTCCGCTCTAACTCCTGAGTGTGCTTGAGCGGGTCAGAATAACTCAACTTAACCAGTCGCCAAGACTCTATGAATCCGACTTTTATGGGCAGTAATGTTTTCGGGGTAGCCTCAACATTCAAACTAAGTAGCCTCACTTATTTTTTTATGTCATTGAAAAATTCTACTCATCAGGATAAGTGCAATCTACTGGAATGCCTAAGTATTTCGCCAATCTCTGCATATTAGAGCGCCACAGGGTTTCCACAGTGCGTTTAGCCGCGCGATTTACAAAAGGCCGAGCTACCCTAACCTCCGGAGTAAGCATGGGCGGGCTAAGATTTCGGGTGGTCATTATATGTCCAAGCAGGATGTTGTGAGCAATGGTCTTGATCATGCTGAATGTCCATCTTTTTACAGTCTAGTTAACACGACAGGCATCGCAATTCCTCCATACCCGAGCTCATCGGCACAAATTCATATTTATACTTGACCACATACACTGTTTGCCGTACAGTGTATATCAAATACTGTATGGCAAACAGCAAAGAGAGAATTTATGAGTGAAAGCGAACACTATCAAAAACTAAAACTGGAGTTGCGCCGTGGCGTTCTCATACTCGCCGTTTTAGCAGAACTTCGAGTTGAGCACTATGGATACTCTCTTCGAAAAAACATGCTCCAGAAAGGGCTAGATATTGATGAAGGAACACTCTACCCATTAATGAGACGGCTTGAGAAGCAAGAGTTACTTACGAGCATGTGGCGAGAAGAAAACAATCGCAAAAAACGATTTTATCAACTTTCAGAAATAGGCAAAACAACGTTAGAACAACTCACTCGGGATTGGCAAAACGTTGAATCAACTTTAAACAATATTCTTAATAGCCCTAAAGAAATTAACTAGTGATCATATCCAGTATTCGGAGACCCACAATGCAAATGATAAATAATTATTTAAACAGCTTAGAATCTTACCTACCTGATGAACTAAAAAAAGACGTAAGAGAAGAGTTTGAAGCATCTATTTACGACCAATTTGAAGAACGTCAAGAACAGCTCAATCGAGACTTAACTGAAATTGAACAAGAGGAAATGCTAGTAAAAATAGGCCATCCTATGCAAGTTGCTGCTCGCTATTTGCCCAATCAAAAGTTAATTAGCGAGTCTTATTTCCCTGCTTATAAAAAGGCCCTAAAAATTGCAATCATGATCGTTTTTAGTATCAAAATATTATTAGCACTACCCGCAATCATTTCCAATGGTCATATTATAACGAGCGCTATGGTGATGTTTGCGAGCTTTTTTGAAACGGCTTTATGGGTGTTTGCAAATGTAACAGTGATTTTCTATCTAATGGAACGATTCGGTTTTGATGTAAAATACCTTTACTCCTTTTCAGCAAAGGACCTAAGAGGGTCTAGTCCAAAGTTATCTTTGAGTCGCGTAGAAACAGTATTCGAATTACTATTTTTGGTTTTGGCTTTGGCTTGGTGGAATAACATGTTGAGCTCAACGCTGACAGGAAGCTTCGATGCCGAATTTATCAATGTTTCCCTGAACTCAGAATGGCAAGCGGTATTTTGGAGCGTGAACATTGTTCTTGGATTAGAAGCAGCTAATTGCTTGCATAAAATAGCTTTGGGTTCGTATAGCCGATTAACTTTGATAACTGGCATTATTCTAAATATAGCTTCCGTCGCAATATTATTTCAGATCAGCCAATTTTCAAAGTTCGTTGTGGTAGCCAATTCTAAGTTAACGGATTTCGATTGGGCGAAAATAGAGCCCTTTATCAACATCAACGTCAATATTATCTTGGCAGTGATACTGGCGATTAATCTGTGGGATTTGTATTCGTCAGCTAAGAAAATGCGACATTTTAAGGGTAACTATTAACTCACAGATCGCTTTGCTTACCGGTTAAAATTGCCTTTCAGAATTAACCGGTAAAGCGCTATGTCTTTGCTACAAGTATCCTTTAACAGGGTCATAATACTGGTTTTTTTGTCGCCTTTATGCCTTACCTCAAATCGATAGAGATTTCGATAACCTTCCACTTGTTCACTAACATCATATTAACTATGAACTCGACTGTAACCACTAATAACGACGAAATTGTACCCAGAGATAAATTCTACCTCCATCAATGATCACCAAAACTGGTGGGAAAGCAGCTTATTTGACATAATCGAAGCGCTGAAGTCCTTTCTTGCTAAGGTAGGGATATCGCTTCTTTAATAGACATATATGAATAGATTGTAATGGGTAGGCTTAGCGATGTACATAATTTGGGGGCTCACTCTGCGACCGACGTACCTGGGTATTTACGCTCTTCTTTTGGCCTTATCCCTAAGTGGTTCAGGGGCCTCAGGGTTCGGTGTGGATGGGCATAAAATCATCACTCAAATTGCAAAAAACCATCTAACCGACACCACCACAAAAGCGATCGCAGAGCTTACTGGCGGCGCTGATTTAATCGACCTTGCCCTGTGGCCCGACCGGATTCGCTACGTTCCTGGCTATAAAAAATCTGCACAATGGCATTATGTTAATATCGAGGATGATGAATCGCTAGCTAAAATTGAGCATCTCCCAGGCGGTGATATTCTGACGGCAATAAGGCGCTTTCACGGGCAATTGACTGAGAGCGGAGTAGCCAAGATTATAAAAATAGACGCACTCCGCTTCTTTATCCATTTTGCTCAAGACCTCCATCAGCCACTGCATGTTGGCCTACAAGCCGACAGAGGAGGTAATGATGTTGCCGTTCAATGGTTCAACAGGACTAAAACAAAAAATCTGCATTGGGTGTGGGACACAGGAATAATCGCAACAAAAAAATTAACAACTGATCAGTATGTGCAGTTACTCGATCAAGTATCCCCGCAAAAAATACAGGAATGGAACCACAGCGATTTTCTAGACTGGGCTGAAGAATCTAAAGTTCTGCGGCAACAGGTATATAATTTTAGTCCTGAAAAGCAATACCGAACAGTGGTTATAGGGCAGGTCTATGTTGATAGGAATATTGCGCACCTGGAGGCACGTTTAGTTATGGCTGGCATTCGGTTGGCGGGGCGATTAAACAAAATTTTTGATCCGGGCCATTTAGGCCGCCAATTTTAGTACACTCTCTCGCTGAGGTGGATAAATCTCGGACAAGGCAATATAGTTCTAAAATAATTTAGTGGTTTTAACAATACCGGATTAAAGTCATCATGAAGCAAGGCACACTGTTTATCATTTCCGCCCCCTCAGGTGCGGGAAAAACCAGTCTAGTTGGCGAAATTCTGAGTCGCGGCGATAACATTCAAGCTTCGGTTTCCCATACCACTAGAGAACGTCGCTCAGGTGAAAAAGATGGCGTTAACTACCACTTTATTACTCAATCTGAATTCTTAAAAATGGTAGCTGATAACTCATTCCTTGAGCATGCTGAAGTCTTCGGCAACCATTACGGCACTTCAGAGAGCTGGGTAAGAATGACACTAGAACTAGGTATTGATGTCATCCTAGAAATTGACTGGCAGGGAGCGGAACAGGCACGAACTCATTTCCCCAGCAGTCAAAGCATTTTTATCCTACCCCCGTCTAAGCAAGCGCTGCGCGAACGGCTGACGCTCAGAGGGCAAGATAATATGGAGGTCATAGATCGTCGCATTGCCGCAGCAACACAAGAAATGACCCACTATATAGACGCTGACTATCTAATAATTAATGATAATTTTGAGACGGCACGAGCACAGCTTGAGTCAATTATAACCGCGCAACAATGCCGACTCTCTGCCACAGATCACCAAGATCTGCTACTTGACCTTTTGTCCTAAGAGTCCCGTTGCTAGCCTTTTATCGGCAGTCACCCATAAAACTCAATATTTGCTTTAAAAACTTAACAATAGATTTATTGTCGTAACGCCTCGGTTTAGGTAAACTGGGGGGTCTGGGCAACGAAATGTTGCAATCACTGTTCCAATTACTTTATTAATTACCAAGGTCGGCATATAAGATGGCACGCATTACAGTAGAAGATTGTTTAGATCACGTTGATAATCGCTTTGAATTAGTCATGGTCGGCTCTAAACGTGCCCGTCAACTCGCGGTGGAAGGTCGTCCTGCATTGGTCGATGAAGAAAATGATAAGCCTACCGTTATCGCGCTCCGTGAAATCGAGTTGGGTCTTATTACCGCTGATATTCTCACTGAAATTCCGCAGGAATATGAAATCATTGATGCCGTTGCCGTTGCAGAATTAGAAGCGGCTGCAGCCGAAGCTCCGCAAGAACCAATTATTTAACGCTCAACTTGGGAGTTGGGGAGGGCTGCAACAGAGTGCTAGACGGACTGACAAATAAGCTCTCCTCGTATCTCGGCCCAAAAGAGATTGATCGGGTAAAGCGCGCGTATTACTTCTCTGAGAAGTGCCATCTTGGTCAAATGCGTCAAAGTGGTGACCCCTATATTACCCACCCTTTAGCGGTTGCAAATATTCTTGCCGACATGCGTATGGATCATGAAAGCCTTATCGCTGGATTGCTGCATGATGTTATTGAAGATACTGGCGTTACCAAAGGCCAAATCAGTCGCCGCTTTGGTCGTACTGTTGCAGATTTAGTTGATGGTGTCAGTAAACTGAGTGAAATTGAGTCTGCCTCACGAGCTGAACAGCAAGCGGAAAGCTTTCAAAAAATGACTTTGGCAATGTCCAGAGATATTCGGGTTATGCTGGTTAAACTCGCAGATCGACTGCACAATATGCGCACTCTAGGCGTCTTATCACCTGAAAAGCGCCGTCGTATCGCTAAAGAAACTTTAGAGATATATGCACCCATAGCTCAACGCCTCGGCATTAACGACATTCGCTTAGAATTTGAAGATTTAGGCTTTGCGGCCATGTACCCTCTCCGCCACCGACGCTTGCGTGAAGCGTTAAAGGCAGCGCGGAAAAACCGCAAAGAAGTCGTCACCGAAATTCATCAATCGATTGAAATGCGCCTTGAACGAGAGTCAGTGCCAGCGACGGTTAAAGGTCGAGAAAAACATCTGTGGAGCATCTATTTAAAGATGCGTGAAAAGAAGAAATCGTTCCGCGACATTATGGACGTATTTGCTTTCAGATTAGTCGTAGATAACGTAGATGACTGCTATAGAACATTAGGCATAATGCACAACATCTACAAGCCTGTACCCGGTGAATTTAAAGATTATATCGCTATTCCTAAGTCCAACGGATATCAGTCATTGCATACTGTTTTAGTCGGAATGCATGGTGTGATAATTGAGGTCCAAATCCGTACTAAAGAAATGGAATCGATGGCTAATTTTGGTATTGCTGCCCATTGGGAATATAAATCGGGTAACAATCATGTTGAAGTTAGCCACCGAAGAGCTGCACGATGGGTGCAAGGTCTGCTTGAAATGCAAAAGCAAGCGGGCGATTCCTTAGAATTTCTAGAGAACGTCAAAGCTGATTTATTTCCCGACGAAGTGTACGTATTTTCGCCGAAAGGTCAGATTGTTGAACTTCCTTCTGGAGCAACACCGGTAGATTTCGCATACTCTGTTCACACTGGCTTGGGCGACAGCTGCATTGCATGTCATGTGGATGGAGAGCTAACGCCGCTTTCAGAGCCACTAAAAAGCGGACAAAAAGTTCAAATCATCAGTGCCGATGGGGCGCAGCCCAACCCAAACTGGTTAAACTTTGTCGTCACCGCTAAGGCTAGAAGTGCCATTCGCCATTTCTTAAAGAATCAGCAGCATGATGAATCAGTAGATCTGGGTAAGAGATTGTTAGATCAAGCGCTCAGCAACTTTGGCTCTAGCTACAAACAGCTGAAGAAATCTCAAATTAAAGCGCTGCTAAAGGAAACGGGTGCCTCCACCTTTGAGTACGTACTGCAACAGATAGGCTTAGGTAATCGAGTCCCGTTTGCGGTGGCAAACCTATTGGTGCCGGCCAGCAAACGTAAAATTTCAGATGACAAGAGAAATTCGAATCTTCCAGTCGTAATCGATGCGTCGGAGGGTCTTATTGTTCAGTACGCTCGGTGCTGTCATCCTATCCCGGGTGACCCTATACTTGGACATATGACCCCTGGTAAAGGCCTGGTTATACACCTCGAATCTTGCCGTAATCTTAAAGAAATTCGCTTGAACCCTGAAAAATGTATGCCACTGGTATGGTCCTCAGTCGTAAAGGGCGAATTTGCGGTTGAGTTAAAAGTGGAACTCACCCCAGAACGAGGTTTTATTGCTGCGCTGGCGTCACGAATGACGGAGGAAGATGCCACCATTGAGCATATTAGCGTCAATGAGAAAGATGCCTTCACCACAATAGTCGATGTAATCCTAACGGTAAGAGACAGAATTCATCTAGCTGATATCATGCGTAGAGCACGAAGTCTAAAGCCAGTCCGTCGCGTTTATCGGGTCAGAAACAAATAATTTATATTAAGTAAGGAGTCAATAGTGACCAATAAAGCTATTATTCACACCGATCATGCCCCCGCCGCAATCGGCACTTATTCCCAAGCCGTGAAGGTCAACAATACTGTCTATTTATCAGGTCAAATTCCTCTTGACCCGGAAACGATGGAACTCGTCAGTGAGGACATCGCGGCTCAAATCAGTCAAGTGTTCGATAACTTAACTGCTGTTTGCAAGGCGGCTGGTGGGGACCTGAGTAATATAGTAAAACTCAACATATTTCTCACCGACTTGGGTCATTTTCCAGTTGTAAATGAAATTATGGCCCAACGGTTCCAAGAGCCATATCCAGCAAGGGCGGCGATCGGCGTTAGGGCGCTACCCAAAGGGGCTATGGTTGAGATGGACGGAATTGTTATTGTCTGATACAGCAAGGATTTTTATCCATTATATCCTTGTTATTCAATGACTTATGAGGATGCTTGTAAACTATGTCGGGTAGGTTTGAGTAGTAGGTCGATCTAAGCGGCCCGCACTAAATATTTGTGGTAGGGAGCTATTTTTAGTTCCGGTTGATAGTTGTGATAAATACTGCTATTTTTTGGACTGCAATCTGGTGATTGCTGCAACTCACTTGTCGATTAAATAGAGAGGATGGTTAAATTCATCCGGAGGCACTATCAATAGACTATAACGGTGTGGTGACCAAGCAACCCAGGTTATAAAGGTACTGCAATCTAGTTATTGCCCAGAGTTAGAGGTTTAAAATGAATCAAACAATAAGCTATCTTCTATGAGTAGGTATTTTCAGGATCGTGCGCAAGGCCAAAGCAAAAAGTTACGCACGCAGGGCATATTATTTGATAGTGCCTTAGCTGTGTTTTCCCAAAAGGGGACAATTGATGTGCGACTCGAAGAGATTACGCAACATGCCGGTATGGCCCACGCAACCTTTTACAATCATTTTAAAGACAAAGATGAGTTGCTCTTTGAGCTCGCCACGGCTGCTCTTTCAGAGCTTGTAGAATTTTTAGATAAAGCCCTGGCTGGGATCAACGATCCGCCGATACGCATCGTTCTTATAATTTATGTAATAATGAACACTGCTCTTGAGCATGAGGGATGGAGGCTGTTTTTGGGGCAATCGCCTCACTTGGTGCCGACAAAATTGGATTATCTCGTAATTGAGCGCTTTATAGAGAATGTTACTCTTGGTGTCGAAGAGGGCCTTTTCCCCAGTGAGCATGATTGGTTTGAAATGCATCAGGTGAGGGCGTTACTGCATTCAGGTGTGGGACGGTTGGGCAAGAAGCATGATGTGAATATTATCGACCGAACTTCGGAGAATATACTGAGATTGCTAGGCATGAGTTCGGCTGATGCGCGTCTAGCAGTGGATAAGGGGCGATCTCTTTATGAGTTAAAATGAGTTCCACGCTGATTTTTCAGCACCACCTGAGTCTATGCTGCTTAATATAGAAAGAGATAAGCTACGTTGAGATGGAGAATAACAAAAGGTGTTCGGTGAGTAGGCATTTTCAGGGGCTATAGCTTAGTTCACGCAGATTATTATTATCTAATAGAGTCCGAGTACTCAAGGGATCGATTTATTTAGCTCTTCGATCAAAGCTAAATAGCCCTCGCGGTAAGTGGGAAATGTAAACTTATACCCAGAATCTAACAACTTTTTGTTGCTACAACGCCTTGCTGATCGCGGATTGGCGTGCTCCTCCACTAGGCTGACATTCAGGCGTGCAGCCAACCAATTGCGCAACTCATACTGCGTCACTGGTTGGCAGTCTGTCGCCAAATAAAGTTTCGATAAGGGCACCTGTTGCTCATTCATCCTAATTAGATGTGCAATAACACCGGCGCAATCTTCGCTATGAATTCGATTACTCCACTGCTCAGGTTGATCTGGACGCCCGACTCCCGCTAACACCTGATCTAGCATTCGAGTGCGACCAGGGCCGTATATTCCAGAGAACCTTATCACTACAGCGGAGCAAGGCAGGGCAAATATGTGCTGTTCTGCCTGAAGTAATGCTCGGCCAGAAAAAGTCGCCGAGTTTGCTGGAGAATCTTCATCTACCCAAGATCCTGAGCTCTGACCATAGACGCTAGTACTAGAAACCCAAATTACTAATTTTGGTTTATGATCTGCATTGTTAATTGCTAGACATAGGGCTGCAGAAGAATCAACATAAGCCTTCTGGTAACCCTTTTTTGTGGCACTGTCCGGTGTTAACGTGGCCACCACCACGTCAAAATCCTCGCGAAAAACTCTGTCTAAATAAGCAACATCGGTAAGATCACCTATTAGGGGGGTAATGCCATTAGAAAGATTTATTGGCCGGCGCTTCAAACCAAAAAACTGATGTTGACCTGAAAGTTTTGGCGGGATTCGCTGAGCAATATCACCACTGCCTGCTAATAATATTTTCAATTAAAATTCTCTCTTTAATAAAAATTCGCTATTATAAATGCACTAAAAGTAGAGTTTATCTATGACAATTACTCAACTTAAATATGTCATGAGCCTATGGCACTTTCAATATTTCGGGAAGGCTACTGAAAACTGTAGTATTAGTCAGCCAACGCTGAGTATAGCGGTTAAAAATCTTGAAAGTGAGCTTGGCATCGATTTGTTCGAGCGGTCGAAAACTATCCTATGGGTAAGGGCACTGGGAGCGAAAATCCTCCAACAGGCGCAGCGGTATGTTGCCAAGGCGTCTGCTATTGCCGGACTCGCCCTATCCGGGAGAAATAATTTCAACCGTCGGCTACATTTGTGTGCTGTCTTCACAATCAGCCCTTATCCCTCACCCCATTTTATTTCTTCACTGCAAAATGCAATAGACGCTCTGCGCAATCCCTTCCATCAATGCAATCTTCAAGGGATAACCAAGATTTAATGTCGAAATCGCCGCTAGACAAGTTAAGCATTGGGACCCTGCGTGGGGTAGGTCCCCAGCTAGCGATTAAATTACAGAAAATTGGTCTTTATAACATCCAAGATTTACTTTTTCATTTACCTTTGCGGTACATCGACAGAACACAGGTCACGCCAATAGGTGCCGTTCAACCGCAAACAGAAGTTGTTATTGAGGGGGAGATACGTGCTTGCGACACAGTGTTCGGGCGAAGACGAAGTCTTGTCTGCCGCATCCAAGATCATAGTGGCACCACAACACTACGCTTTTTTCATTTTAATCGGGCACAACAGGATCGACTGCGACCAGGGGTCTTTTTACGATGCTTTGGCGAGGCAAGACCCGGAAAAACAGGGATCGAATTTTATCATCCCGAATATCAACATCTTGACCAAACCAAATCCAATAAACTCGACGACACCTTAACGCCAATCTATCCAGCCACTGAGGGTATTAGTCAAAGTCGTATCCGTGCCCTCTGCGCCCAGGCCCTAACCCTGCTCGATCAAGAGAGTATTGTTGAATTACTGCCCAGCAATCTTAATAGCGACTTAAGTAGGCAGCTTTCTTACTCCCTAAACGATGCGCTTCAACTGCTACACAATCCACCTCCAGGGACGGCTTTGCATCTATTGGCCGTTGGCGAGCACCCAGCTCAGCAACGGCTGGCTGCTGAGGAGTTAATTGCTCATAATCTCAGCTTGTTGCGTCTACGACAAAAGATTCAACGCCAGCAGGCACCTGCTTTACTTGTGGACCAGAAAGCCAAGACAACATTCTTGAACCAATTGAGCTTTCAACTAACTAAGGCTCAACAAAAAGTTTCGGCTGAAATATGCTCCGATATTAGCACATCAGTGCCAATGCTCCGTTTAGTTCAGGGTGATGTAGGCTCGGGAAAAACCGTCGTTGCAGCACTCGCCGCCGTGCAAGCTATCGCTAACGGTAAACAAACCGCTCTAATGGCGCCAACCGAAATTCTGGCAGAACAACATAGAGTTAACTTTGAACAGTGGCTCCAGCCGCTAGGTATCAGAATCGCCTGGTTAACCGGAAAAATTAAGGGTAAGGCTCGTGAGATACAACTGAAGGCTATTGCAGATGGCAGCGCTCAAATGGTTATTGGTACCCACGCATTATTTCAGGAGACCGTCAGCTTCAAGGACCTAGGCCTTAGTATTATTGATGAGCAGCACCGTTTTGGTGTGCATCAAAGATTAGCCTTGCGAAGTAAAGGCTTTAGCGCAGACCCTTCAACCAATACAGAGGGTTCAGCTCCTCATCAATTGATCATGACCGCCACGCCCATACCTAGGACATTGGCTATGAGCGCTTATGCTGATCTAGATTGCTCGGTAATCGATGAACTGCCGCCAGGTCGCACTCCTGTTGGTACCCTTGTGCTGAGTAATTTGCGCCGCCCTGAGGTTATTGCGCGAGTTCGCGCGGCTTGCGTAGACGGTCGTCAAGCCTACTGGGTCTGTACCCTAATAGAAGAATCAGATGTTTTGGAAGCTCAGGCTGCCGAGGTCACAGCGAGCGAACTGAAGCTATTGCTCCCCGAATTATCAATTGGCCTGATCCATGGTCGACTAAAACCTCGGGAGAAACTCTCTCTCATGGATGACTTTAAAGCAGGCAAAATAAATTTGCTGGTCGCCACAACGGTTATTGAGGTTGGTGTTGACGTACCCAACGCCAGCTTAATGATTATTGAAAATTCAGAACGATTGGGGCTTTCTCAATTACATCAGCTGCGAGGTAGGGTCGGTCGAGGGTCACAAGCAAGTCACTGTGTTCTGCTATATAGCCCACCGCTTTTGGGCAACGCGAGTGCTAGGCTAAAAATTATGCGTGAAACAACCGATGGCTTCAAAATTGCCGAAAAAGACCTAGAACTAAGGGGCCCAGGCGAGGTCCTTGGCACTCGGCAAACCGGTGATATGCGTTTACATATCGCTGACCTCCAAAGAGATGCTCATATGCTCCCACAGATCAAGTCTATCGCTGCGCAATTACTAGCCGACCATCCCAAAAGCATTGATCCACTGATTCGTCGTTGGTTGGGGCATAAGCAACAGTATGCTCAGGCATAACTAGTAAGATATATTGTAGAATGGCATAAAGTTATTTCATTTTTGTCCTAAGCTTTTATACTAGGCACAACGCGGAGAGTGATCATGGTTTTTAGCAATTCAATTTCAAATTTGTTTGGTAAGTCTCCCATCAAGCCTCTACAAGAACATATGTCGCTCGTCGTTGAATGCGCCTCTAAATTAGAACCCTTCTTTGAAGCTGTCCTTGCCGATGAATGGCAAAATGCTAGTGATATTTTTGATCAGATTGCTGATGACGAAAATGGTGCTGACGATCTCAAAAAGCAATTTCGCCTAAATATGCCGAAAAGTTTGTTTATGCCAATGTCTCGCGGCGACCTACTTGGCATTCTCGCTCAACAAGACAATATTGCAAATGCCACCAAAGACGTTTGCGGACTAGTACTTGGCAGAGAGATGGCTATCCCCTCTGTATTACAATCAGATTTTATTGCCTACGTTAAAAGTGCTATTCAGACCTGCGAAAAAGCACGTAAGGCCATCGAAGAACTAGATGAACTTCTAGAAACCGGTTTTACTGGCCAAGAAGTCAAATTCGTGCAAAAGTTGATTCGCGATCTTGATGCTCAAGAGCAAAAAGTAGATAAGCGAGAACGAAAATTACGGCATCGCCTGTTTAAAATTGAAGCTGAAATACCTCCCGTCCATGTCATGTTTCTCTACAATATTATCGATAATATTGGTGGAATAGCGGACACCGCTGAGCAAGTTGGAAACCAACTTGAACTCCTACTAGCTAAATAGAAACTATCGAGATCAATGGCTATGGAATTATTCACCACGTACGGCACACTACTAATTATTCTTGCCGGGCTATTTGGCTTTTTTATGGCCTGGGGCGTGGGCGCTAATGATGTTGCCAACGCTATGGGCACCTCAGTTGGTTCAAAAGCGCTAACGATCAAGCAGGCTATTTTGATTGCTATGGTGTTTGAATTTGCCGGCGCCTATCTGGCTGGAGGCGAAGTCACTTCGACCATTCGTAAAGGTATCGTTGATGCCGAAGTCTTCACTGACTCGCCTGACCTGCTCGTCTTCGGGATGCTCTCAGCGCTCCTTGCGGCTGGCACTTGGTTAATGGTTGCAAGCTTTATGGGCTGGCCGGTATCAACCACCCATTCTATTGTTGGCGCCATCGTTGGATTTGCTGCGGTAGGGGTCTCAACTGACGCGGTCAATTGGGGTAAGGTCTCCACTATCGTCGCTAGCTGGGTGGTCTCTCCAGTTATTGCCGGGACTATGGCGTTTGCTATTTTTCGCAGTGTACAACATCTTATATTAATTCAAGACGATCCTTTCGATAAGGCCAAGAAATACGCCCCCATGTATATGTTTCTAGTGGGCTTTTTAATGGCAATGGTGACAATACTCAAAGGTTTAAAACACGTATTTAAAGACATCGGCATTAGCATGACCTTTGGAGAATCTATCGTTTGGGCAATTATGTTTGGTATTTTTGTGGCCATTCTGGGTTCTTTTCTGCTCTCAAAGGTCAAGCGAGACGAAGCTCTTGAAGCTGGCAACCGATTTGCAAATGTCGAAAGAGTATTTGCCGTTCTGATGATCTTTACTGCCTGTAGTATGGCCTTTGCTCACGGTTCAAATGACGTTGCCAATGCGGTTGGTCCTCTTGCAGCTGTAGTCAGTGTGGTTAGCTCTGGTGGTGACATAGCCGCCAAAAGCGTAATGCCAAGCTGGATTCTTTTGCTCGGCGGTGCCGGTATCGTGTTCGGTCTAGCGACCTATGGCTACAAAGTAATGGGTACCATCGGACGTAAAATTACCGAACTAACCCCTAGCCGAGGATTTTCTGCTGAGTTAGGCGCTGCAGCCACTGTCGTTTTTGCTTCGGGAACCGGATTGCCAATTTCTACCACTCATACCCTAGTGGGTGCCGTTCTCGGCGTCGGTCTTGCGCGTGGTATCGGCGCCCTGAACCTGCGTATGATTGGGTCAATTTTCTTATCTTGGGTGGTCACCTTACCCGCTGGAGCCGGACTCGCGATTATATTTTTCTTCTTCTTTAAAGCTGTGTTCGGCTCAGTATAAGTAGGATGTTAGAGCTTCTTTAATCGCCTAGGGGATGCGGAATCTACCGGGCTTTTTTATGTGGACTCCTTCTTTATCTCGCCTTTTGACTGCTATTATTTTGACGTTGCTTGTGACCTTATTGTTTGCTCTTTTTTGGTTTTGAAAAAAATACAAATGGAATCGCCAAAGGGCCAAATAGAATTCCCATCCAAATCCAAAAGCGAGCATTCGCACGGCGCTCTCTCGCTATAGTGTAACAGACGTAAGCGCTTACCAAGGTAGCAAGGATTAACGCTATAGATAAGGGCATATCAAAATCTCATTATTTGAGTGTGGCTATACAAAAATACTATAGCAGTAAGCGTAGACCCGTGCTGGCAATGTTATAGCCCTGGGCACGTACGGTTTTTGCCTGTTCGCTGTTTAAATTAAGTAACGGATTGGTGTGATTCATGTGAATGAACCAGACTTTGGCCCGGTGTTCTTTAGATAAATTAGATAAAGCGGTCATGGTTTCAGTGACAAGAGGGTGGGGTATTTTTGACATGTCTCGCCCTGGCAGTTCTCCATTGTCAAAAAATGTAGCGTCAATTAAAGCGTAATCTGAGGCCTGTACCTGATCTGCAATATCTCTTTCCCACTGAGACCACTTGTTAATGTCAGGGATGAAAAGTGCCGTTTTGTTTGGCCCTTTTATTGAGAATCCTACGGTTTCTGAAAACTCATCTCGGTGGGGTACGATAAAAGGCGTGACTTTTAAGTTCGAAAGTTCAACCACCGAGCGATTCTTGAGCGTCATTAGCTCTATATTATTTAGGTCGATAAGCTGACTCCAGGGACCATTGTTAGTCAGATATCGTTTCATCTTTGGCATCACATACACCGGCATTTGATCAGCTCCGATAACTTCACGGCCCAGATACATAAGTCCTGTGTAATGCCCGATATGAGCATGAGTAATAAAGATTCCGCTCAATTCAAATTCATCTGTCGGCGCCTCCTGCTCTAGCGTAAAGAGCTGCTCTGGAAAGTCCGGTGTCGCCTCAAAAATATATTTCTTTTTGCTAGCAGGATCAATTAGAGCCAGTGATGTGGCACCAATTTTTGTCTCTGGCTTTTCCCACCCCGGCATGCAGTGGGGTTTGTAACAACCTGCCTGGGGAAATCCAGCATCTTGAGCAACACCCAGGACATAAAGATAGGGCGGCTCATCTGCCGCAGTTGAGATTGCGACGACTGAAACTAACAAAACGAGACATGCTTTTAATACTAGGGTCATTAGGTCATCCCATAAGTGGGTAATACATAGTCATTCAACCCGTCTGGACCTGTCTATAGAGATTAGTTTTCTTCTAGATTGCCCGTCTGGTGGCCCAAAAATAGGCCCTATAATTTCATAGAAAGACCGCGCTTGTCGAATATCTTTGATTATGGCGGTCCAGGTATAAAAGGTAATTTTTAAAGGGTTATTAGTGTTTAAGTTTGTTACTAGCCCAAAGATAACTGGGGCCTGTTCTTTAGCATAGGCGCCAAAAAGGCGATCCCAAATTATAAATAAATTCCCATAATTTCTGTCTATGTATTCAAGATTGGTGCCCTGATGGACTCGATGTGTCGAAGGGGTATTGAATATTTTATCCAGCCAGCCAAGCTTATCAATCCACTGAGTATGGCCCACGACACCCCATAGAGTCGAGCATAGCCCCGCAACTACGGTAATGCTCGGATCAAACCCAACAAAGGGCATGACCATAAAAAAGGGAACTTTTGAAATAGGCCCGAACCAAGCCTGACGAAAGGCGACAGAGAAATTCATTTCGATACTGGAGTGGTGATTCATATGAATTGCCCATAAAACCCGGACTCTATGGGAAGCCCGGTGATACCAGTAAAAAATAAAATCTATTGCCAAAAAAGTGATTGCCCAAACTTGCCAAGGCACTAAAATATCGTTGAGGCTGAAAAGTCTAAATTGATAAAGGTAAAAATAGAGCCCAAGTGTAGTGCTCTGAATTGAAACCGACGTAAGTATATTGCCGAAAAGCAGACCCATCGTTCCACAGGTGTCACCAAATTCATAGAAGCGGAGCTTTTTACGCTCTGAAACAATAGCCTCAATCAAAATAAGGGTCAAAATAATGGGAACCCCTACGGCATAAACTGTTGTAGTCGAAACCCCTTGCAACTATTCTCTCCCGCGACTTTAGACCGCGCGTTTAAATCTAAGCAACTAGGGTTACATTATGTAATCGAGCGATCCTTTTGCACAGCTATTTAGATTGGATGGCCTAGATAATTAAAAGCAGACAGTGGCGTTCAAGGCATCAGGTTATCTTAGGAATAAATTTTGAAGCCTAAATCAGTGGACTTGAGAACCGATTCTGTAACTGCGAGAGAATCTCTACCGGCATCCTTAGCTGCATGAAGTAGCTTATTTGCAGCTAAAAGCAAATCTTCTGGTTTATTGTTTTTGTTTGGATAGATCTCTGCAAGCCCGATGCTTAAGGTTAAAATTGGCTTAGCCTTGACTTGCTCATTAGGAATTTTTAAGGCACGGATATTTCTCAGTAACTTTAGCATTAACGAGCGAGCGCCTTCCTTTTCTGTGCCACCCAGTAATATAGTAAACTCATCCCCGCCATATCTTGCGCACATATCATCTGGCCTATTGGCAGATTTAGAAAGAATATCCCCTAAAGACCTTAAATATCCGTCTCCTAGAGTCTGGCCATAGGTATCATTTATCTTTTTAAAATGATCTATATCAAGCCTCGCCAAAGATATCGGGGTTTTCATTCTGACCGCTCGCACCCATTGCTGATCTAAGAACTCACCAAACACTCTTCGATTTGGAATTCCAGTTATATCATCTACCGAGGTAAGCTTTGAAACCTCCTGTTCTGCCAATTTTTTCTCGGTGATATCTCGGTGGGAGATAACCAAAAACTGAGTGTCAGACAAGATAAATTGACTGACTCGCATCATAAACCACCGTTGATTTAAAGGGCTATGACAGGGGTATTCCAGATAATAAAGGTCTTGCTCGGCGCGCGACACCTTGCGTATTCCTTTCGCCGCTCTGAGCGCAAAAGAATCTCCAGCTTTACCCGCTTCATCACAGACTTTAAGATAGTTGATGCCTTTCCAACCACCATACTCAAACCAAGGTTCGACTCGTCCTGTCTCGTCCCAGCTATGGTTGGCAAACTGAATATCACCATCAGAATCTATTACAACAATACCTTCAGATGCAGTATCCAGCACTGCTTTTACGAAATCATATGATTCAATCACTCATAGAGTCCCAAAATATTCATTATTGTCGTAGTTGTTACTCAATTTATTATGTTGTCTGCAAACATCATAAAGAGAAAGGCCGCTAAAATCAGTTGATCTTAGGGTCTAGCTCTCCGCTTTCATAGCGAGCGGTCATAGCGTCCAAACTAAGGGCTCTAATTTTGGATGCATTGCCCGCTGTTTCAAAGGCCTCATAGCGCGCAGCTGCTATATCCTGCATGGCTGTAATAGTTTCTTTCAGATAGCCGCGAGGATCAAAGGCGCTGGGATTTTCCGCCAAAAAACGCCGTACGGCTCCTGTCGACGCCAGACGCAGGTCAGTATCGATATTAATTTTTCGCACGCCGTGCTTAATACCTTCACGAATTTGTTCGACAGGGACACCGTAGGTTTCTGGAATCTCACCACCGTACTGATTAATGATCGCTAGCCATTCTTGGGGGACCGAAGAAGATCCGTGCATAACCAAGTGAGTGTCTGGAATACGCTGATGAATTGCTCTAATGCGATCTATGTCGAGAATATCTCCGGTAGGCGGCCGACTAAACTTATAGGCTCCATGGGATGTGCCGCAAGCAATAGCCAAAGTGTCGACCTGCGTCTTGGCGACAAAGTCCGCAGCCTCTTCAGGATCGGTTAACATTTGGTCATGGGACAGTGTTCCTGCTGCTCCGACACCATCTTCTTCGCCCGCCTGACCCGTTTCTAGTGAACCGAGGCAACCGAGCTCACCCTCTACAGAAACGCCGCAGGCATGAGCCATTTCAACAGTGCGGCGCGTTACATCAACATTGTAGTCATAGCTTGATGGCGTTTTACCATCCTCTTCAAGAGATCCATCCATCATTACCGACGTGAACCCAAGCTGGATAGAGCGCTGGCAGATGGCTGGACTGGTACCATGGTCTTGGTGCATACAAATGGGAATATGTGGCCATTCTTCTACTGCGGCCTGAATTAAATGCCGCAAAAAAGGGGCTCCGGCATATTTACGCGCACCTGCCGAGGCTTGCACAATCACCGGACTATCTGTCTGATCTGCGGCCATCATAATGGCTCGCATCTGCTCAAGATTATTAACATTAAATGCAGGAACGCCGTAACTGTATTCTGCAGCGTGATCAAGCATCTGTCGTAGTGAAATAAGTGCCATAGCTAATGTCCTTTTTAACTTTTTTTGATAATGTAGTCACCGATGTAAATACTCTAATGTTCAAGCTAACCGTTGCCCCGCTGCTTAAGAATAGCAACAGCGGGCAGCTCCTTGCCTTCAACATACTCTAAAAATGCACCCCCACCAGTGGAAATATACGATATTTTGTCGGCTACCGCATATTTATCCACTGCTGCTAGAGTATCTCCACCGCCCGCAATGGAGAACCCTTTACTTTCTGCGATAGCTTTAGCTAAGGTTTCTGTGCCTCGCCCGAATTGTGCAAACTCAAAAACGCCTACTGGGCCATTCCAAATAATAGTGCCCATTGTCACCATCAACTTTGCCAAATAGTCAGCCGTTTGAGGGCCTATATCAAAAATCATATCATCTTCGGCCACCTCATCAACTGACTTCACTGTGGCCTCTGCAGACTCTGAGAATATTTTGCCGACAACCACATCTGTCGGTAGCGGAATATTGGTCTTTGCCATGAGAGCTCGAGCTACCGGAATTAAGCCTGGCTCATAGAGTGATTTCCCAACCGGTTTCCCGGCTGCGGCTAAAAAGGTGTTGGCGATACCTCCTCCTACGATTAACTGGTCGACCTTTCCTGCTAGGCTCTCTAATACCATTAGCTTGGTAGATACTTTAGACCCGCCAACGATAGCCGCGATGGGCGCTTTAGGTGTGGCAAGTGCATGTGCTAAAGCATTAAGTTCCTTGGCCAGAAGGGGGCCAGCACAGGCAATTGGCGCATATTTAGCAACACCGTGGGTCGATGCTTGTGCACGGTGCGCTGTGCCAAAGGCGTCCATAACAAAAATGTCACATAGGGCGGCATAGGCTTTAGCCAGATCGTCATCATCATTTTTTTCACCGGTATTAAAACGGACATTTTCTAGCATGACCACTTCGCCGTCTCGGAGGTCGATACCTTCACGCCAGTGCTCCACCAAGTTAACAGTTTTTCCCAGCTGTTCACCAATAAATTTAGCAACTGGCGTTAGACTATGCTCTGGGCTTACTGTCCCTTCGATGGGCCTACCTAAATGAGACATTAAGATAACCTTGGCGCCTGCCTGGAGTGCCAACCTAATAGTTGGTAAACTTGCTTTTATTCGGGCGTCGCTGGTCACTTGGCCATCTTTAATGGGCACATTTAGATCCTGGCGTATTAACACTCGACGGCCAGTTAGATTTAGCTCCGTCATTAATTTTAAGGTCATTCTCCAGCATCCTTTTGGGTCTATTCGATTTCAGCGGGCTCTAATTAGAGGATTTTCCCAGACCAATAGTGCACCGTATCTAGCATTCGATTAGCATAACCCCACTCATTATCAAACCAAATCAGCACCTTGACCAATTTTTGCTGACTTACTCGTGTTTGGCTCGCATCGACAATACCACTGCGGGGGTCGTGATTGAAATCACAGGAAGCTAAAGGCTCTTCAGTATAACCAAGAATTCCTTGCAAACTTCCCATCGTAGCTTCAGCTAAAACAGCATTGACTGTCGCCACATCAACCTGGGTATTTACCATCACCGACAAATCAATCGCCGAAACATTGGCTGTCGGCACTCGCATAGCCTGAGCTTCGAAACGCCCAGCCAGCTCGGGCAACAATCGATCGATACCAAGCGCTAAGCCCGTTTCCACTGGAATGATTGACTGCATCGACCCTCGAGTTTTACGGAGATCTGTGTGGTGGTAGGCATCAATAACCGGCTGATCATTCATCGCAGAATGAATGGTCGTGATAACGCCACCGTCGACGCCAAAGCAGTCATTGAGTACCTTTATCACTGGAACAACGCAGTTGGTGGAGCAAGAGGCACTGGAAATAATCGTCTCCAAACCATTGAGTATTTGGTGATTAACGCCATAAACAATAGTTGCATCCACGCTAGGTTCTGCGGGTTGCGAAAACAATACGCGCTTGGCTCCACTTGTTATGTGCTGCTGAGCAGTAACAGGGTCAGAGAAACTACCGCTACATTCCAGCACTACATCAATGTCCAACTCTTGCCAAGGCAGTTGCCGCAAGTCTTTGTAATTAACTATCTGTATAGGGTCATCATTGACGGTCAGGGTCTGCCCGTCTAGTTCAACAGTGCCAGGAAACCTACCATGAGTTGAATCATAGCGAGTTAAATGCGCTATGGTTTTAGTTTCAGCAGGCTCATTGATAGCGACTACCCGAGCCCAATCGCGCGCGCCAGATTCATAGAGCGCCCGCAACACCGAGCGCCCAATTCGTCCATAACCATTAATAGCAATGCGTACCACTAGCTAAGTGACTCCATAACATTAGCTACGACATTCTCAACAGTGAAGCCAAACTCTTTCATGAGTACTCCGCCTGGTGCTGATTCTCCAAAGCTTCGCATGCCGACAACCCGCCCATCAAGGCCGACGAACTTATACCAATAGTCTGCATGCAATGCTTCAACAGCGACTCTCGCCCTAATTTCAGGGATCAACACTGAATCACGATAGTCAGCGTCTTGAGCCGAAAAAATTTCCGCGCAAGGCATGGATACTACCCGAACTTGAACACCCTGATCAGCCAATTGATTAGCTGCAGAGATCGCCAATTCCACTTCTGAACCAGTGGCAATAATAATGGCTTGAGGATCAGTACAATCTTGTAAGACATAGCCCCCTTTAGCGATCGCTGCGACCTGTTGGTGTGTTCTTGGCATCGGGGCTAAAGCCTGCCTGCTAAATACTAATGCGCTAGGTCCCTGTCGATTCTCAATGGCACTTTTCCAGCATACCGCCGACTCTACGGTGTCACAGGGCCGCCAAGTATTTAAGTTAGGCGTGGACCGAAGAGCACTCAGTTGCTCAACGGGCTGGTGAGTTGGTCCATCTTCTCCAAGACCAATAGAATCGTGTGTATAAACAAAAATACTCTGCTGCTTCATTATCGCAGCCATACGCACAGCGTTGCGTGCATACTCCATAAACATCAAGAAGGTGGCGCCGTAATTAATAAAGCCGCCATGCAAAGCGATACCGTTCATCATCGCGCTCATGCCAAATTCACGAACACCATAGTAAATATAATTACCCTCAGCATTTTCACTGCTGATACCTTTTGACCCTGACCAGATGGTGAGATTTGATCCCGCCAAATCAGCTGATCCGCCAAGTAATTCAGGCAACATTGGACCATAGGCATTCAAGCAATTTTGAGATGCTTTGCGAGAGGCCACTTTTTCCATTTTGTCTTGGCACTGTTGAATATAAGCATCAGCTTTGCTGCTAAAGTCTACTGGAAGCTCACCACGAGTTCGTCGCTCAAATTCAGCGGCTAAATCAGGATGGGCGGATCGATAAGCGTCTAAGGTTGAATTCCATCCGCTCTGAGCTGCAACGCCCTTATCCACCGCATTCCATCCCGCATAGTGTCCTGCAGGTATCTCGAATGGCCCATGAGTCCAGCCCAGTTGCTTGCGGGCCAAAATAATTTCGTCGGCCCCAAGAGGTGCACCGTGACAGTCTTCTTTACCCTGCTTGTTGGGCGATCCGAAACCAATAATAGTTTTGCAACAGATCAATGTTGGTTTCGCTGTTTCGGCACGAGCAAGTTCTATTGCTGCTTTAATCGCATCGCTGTCATGACCATCGACGTCGGCCACCACGTGCCAACCGTAAGCTTTAAACCGGGCGGGGGTATCATCATTAAACCAACCCTCAACCTCACCGTCGATTGAAATACCATTGTCATCATAAAACGCAGTTAATTTACTTAGGCCTAAAGTACCCGCCAGAGAACAAACCTCATGGGAAATGCCTTCCATCAGACAGCCATCACCTAAAAAGGTGTAGGTCTGATGATCAACCACATCATGGCCTGGTCGATTAAATTGGGCAGCCAGAACCTTCTCGGCTAACGCCATGCCAATTGCATTACTAATACCTTGACCAAGAGGACCCGTAGTTGTCTCTACCCCAGGCGCGTAACCATATTCGGGGTGCCCTGGTGTCCTAGAGTGTAACTGCCGAAAATTTTTCAGTTCCGCAATTGGCAAATCATATCCACTGAGATGAAGCAGGGAATAGAGGAGCATAGAACCATGGCCATTGGACAGTACAAATCGATCTCGATTAACCCACTTAGGATCTGACGGATTATGTTTTAAATAGTCATTCCACAGTACTTCGGCAATATCTGCCATGCCCATTGGCGCGCCCGGATGCCCACTGTTGGCTTGTTGCACAGCATCCATACTGAGCGCTCGAATAGCATTGGCAAGGTCTCTGCGTGAGGCCATGGGTTGTTACTCCTGAAAGGGGGGGATTTTAATCTGTCATTGTCTCTCAGACAAGCATGCCAGTAAACCGATATTCGCTATTGATTAGGCTGCAACAGCCAATAAAGCAGCAGAGCTTTAGCTTTAATCCTTATATTAAAATATCTTGATGTATGATTTTAGCGTGATATAGTACGCAGATGTTGTTATCAAGCCTTTTTAGCAGTGAAAATCGATCAGCTACTGACACTGGCGCTATTACGGCGTTGTGTAAAGCGGCCGGGGATCCACTGCGCATGCAGATTTTAAAACTACTGCAACAAAACGCCTATGGTGTTTTAGAAATGTGTCAGGTTTTTGATATTCGACAACCGGCCATGAGCCACCATCTCAAAATTCTTGCCAACGCGGGTTTAGTGGCTACTCGGCGAGAAGGAACGACTATTTTTTATCGTCGCAATGAGATGCATCCTGATACTGACCTGCAAGTGTTGCAGCATAGCCTTTTTCATACCATTGATGCGGCGGCGCTTGACCCAAATCTACGCAATCGACTAGCCGAAATAAACGGCACCCGTGCTGCAGCATCTGTTGCTTTTTTTAACCAAAATGCTGCCCGCTTTGAGGAAAATCAAGACTTAATTGCCAGCTGGTCTGACTATGGCGACAGTGTTGAAAGTTTCTTGCTTAATAATGCTGCCAGCACCCAATCAGCTCTGGAAATTGGCCCAGGTTATGGCCAGTTCTTATCTCGGCTGTCGGTTATTTTTGATCGAGTGACTGCCCTAGATAATTCCGAAGAAATGTTGCAGCAATGTCGAAACCGATCTGCTGTTCACGGCTTAGCTAACGTAAACTTTATGCTCGGCGATACTGAGAGCGCCATCGGCAACGGTGTTAAAGCAGACTTTATTTCATTGAACATGGTGTTGCATCACAACCCGACTCCCGCAGAAATAATCGCTGACTGCGCACAACTTATGAACAAAAACGGGTCTTTGTTAATCACCGAGCTTTGTGCACACGATCAAGAATGGGTAAAGGAATCCTGTGGCGATCTTTGGTTAGGGTTTGAGCCAGAATCGCTAACCCAATGGTGCTCAGCGGTTAACTTGGCCGAAGGCAACAGTCAGTACCTCACGCAGCGCAATGGTTTTCGCATCCAGTTAAGACAATTTAATTTGGACACTAATTAATTTAAAGGAAAAGCTTATGTCTACATATAATTTATTCACCTCTGAGTCAGTCTCAGAGGGGCATCCAGATAAAATGGCAGATCAAATCTCTGATGCAGTACTTGACGCCATCATCAAGGACGACCCCAACTCCCGCGTTGCCGTCGAAACTATGGTGAAAACTGGAATGGCCATTATCGCAGGAGAGGTGCGAACCGACACCTACGTTGACCTAGAAGAAGTTGTTCGAAATGTAATTATCGGTATCGGCTACGACAATTCAGATGTCGGTTTTGACGGCAATACTTGCGCTGTTTTGAATGCCATAGGCAAACAATCCAACGATATTGCTCAGGGTGTTGATGAGGCTGCCAATAAGGATATTGGTGCTGGTGATCAGGGCTTAATGTTTGGTTATGCGACCAACGAAACCAAGGTGCTTATGCCTGCACCTATTTATTATTCTCACCTTTTAGTGAAACGTCAGGCCCAGGTCCGTAAAGACGGAACTCTGCCTTGGCTTCGGCCAGATGCAAAAAGTCAGGTAACCCTAAGATATGATCAAGGTAAGCCGGTAGCAATTGACGCAGTTGTGCTTTCCACTCAACACTCGCCGGATATCTCCTTATCTGACCTGCAAGAAGCGGTTCGGGCTGAGATCATCTTGCCGGTTCTTCCTGCTGAATGGCTGCACAAGGGAACTCAATACCATATTAACCCAACCGGTCAATTTATTATTGGCGGTCCAGTGGGTGACTGCGGTTTAACAGGCCGTAAGATTATCGTTGATACCTACGGTGGCATGGCTCATCACGGTGGTGGCGCTTTTTCTGGGAAAGATCCCACCAAGGTGGATCGCTCAGCAGCCTACGCGGGTCGCTACGTAGCGAAAAACATTGTCGCTGCTGGTCTAGCTGATCGTTGTGAGATTCAAATTTCCTATGCTATTGGGGTAACTGAACCAACATCTATCAGCGTAGACACCTATGGCACGGGTAAGCTTTCTAACGAAGAAATTGTCACCTTGGTTCGCGAGCATTTCGATCTACGCCCTAGAGGACTGATAGAGATGTTAGATCTGCGCCGTCCTATTTACCAAGCAACGGCAGCCTATGGGCACTTTGGCCGGGAAGAGGAAAATTTTACTTGGGAAAAAACAGACAAGGTAGCACTGCTTAAAAAAGCACTGTAACAACAACTGACATTTATTAGCGTTAACATTAATACATAAGGAATTACATCATGACTGTAGTAGCACAAGATATCGACCATAACAAAGCGTTCAACGACTATAAGGTTGCTGATATTTCGCTTGCCGATTGGGGTAAGAAAGAAATCTCTATCGCTGAATCTGAAATGCCCGCGTTAATGGCTTTGCGTGAAAAATACCGAGCCGAGCAACCTTTGGCCGACGCCAGAATTCTCGGCTGTATTCATATGACGATTCAAACCGCCGTCCTGATCGAAACCCTAGTCGCCTTGGGTGCAGAAGTACGCTGGACTTCTTGTAATATTTTTTCCACTCAAGACCACGCCGCAGCAGCAGTTGCGGCTAGTGGAACGCCAGTTTTCGCCTGGAAGGGAGAGACTGAAGAAGAGTACGAGTGGTGTCTTGAGCAACAGGTATTGAAAGATGGACAGCCCTGGAATGCCAACATGATCCTAGACGATGGTGGTGATCTAACTTCGCTACTGCATGACAAATACCCTCAGGTACTTGAGGCTGTTCATGGCGTTACCGAAGAGACGACCACCGGTGTTCACCGTCTTTACGAAATGCTAAAAGCCGGCAAACTAAAGGTTCCCGCAATCAATGTTAATGATTCGGTAACAAAGTCAAAGTGCGACAACAAATATGGCTGTCGTCACAGTTTAAACGATGCCATAAAACGCGCCACTGATCACCTCCTTTCTGGAAAAAAAGCGATCGTTATTGGTTACGGTGACGTGGGCAAAGGTTCTGCTCAATCTTTGAGACAAGAAGGAATGATTGTGAAAATTACTGAAGTTGATCCAATTTGCGCCATGCAGGCCTGCTTGGACGGCTTTGAAATCGTATCGACCTACAACGAAGGTGACTCGAGTAAAGGAGTCAATAGCGAATTACTGGCTAATACCGACATGCTGGTAACCACCACTGGCAACTACAACGTTTGTGGTTCTGATGTTCTAGGGGCGCTTAAGAGTGGCGCTGTTGTGTGTAATATTGGTCATTTCGACAATGAAATTGATACCGCATTCATGCGCAAAAATTGGGAATGGGATGAAATCAAACCTCAGGTGCACAAAATCTACCGCAATAAAGAAACCAACGACCACCTGCTATTGCTAGCTGAAGGTCGTCTAGTAAATCTAGGTAATGCGACTGGACACCCAAGTCGAATCATGGACGGATCTTTCGCCAATCAGGTACTGGCCCAGATTGATTTATATAAGAAACAGTTTGCCGCTCAGGACGATGCGACCAAAGCTGAGATGCTGCGCGTTGAAGTTCTGCCAAAGCATCTTGATGAAGAAGTTGCTCGGTACATGGTTGGTGGATTCGGAGGCGTTATGACCCAGTTGACGCAAGAGCAGGCAGACTATATTAACGTTCCTGTGAACGGACCTTTCAAAGGCGACAGCTATAAGTACTAATCCAGCTAACTTAGTTTCGTTGAGGTCTCTGACAGACATCGTCAGAGACCTTATATAGGGAAAATTTTCATGACGAACACTCCTCATCTCAGTTTTGAGTTCTTTGCCGCAAAAACGCAGCAAGGTGCTGAAAATTTGAATGTGACCGCCAGCCAGCTAAATAAGTTCAATCCCGAATTATTTTCAGTGACCTATGGTGCCGCTGGCTCGACCCGTGATACGACCAAAGACTTAGTGCTTAGCCTCCACAATCAAGGCTATCAGGCTGCACCTCATCTCTCCATTGGGGGCGACTCTAACTCAGACGTACTGAAACTTGTTGACTCGTACAAGAAGGCTGGAATAAAAAACTTAGTCGCTCTTCGCGGTGATCTCCCCTCTGGTGTGGGTGCCACTAAGAAATTAGTTCATGCCAATCAGCTAGTTGCTCTAATTCGGGAACATAGCGGCGATCATTTCAACATAAACGTTGGCGCCTACCCTGAAATTCATCCTGAGGCTGAAAGTTACAGCACTGATATCTATTGGTTAGGTGAAAAATTTAAGGCCGGTGCTGACCGAGCTATTACCCAGTATTTTTACAATCCAGAGGCTTATTTCAATTTTATCGAGTCCTGCGCCAGGGCTGGAATAGACAAGCCTATTATCCCAGGTATCATGCCTCTAACTAATTATGAAAATCTAGTCCGCTTTTCTGATAACTGTGGTGCTGAGATACCTCGATGGCTGCGCTGGCAGCTTAAAGAACGCAGTCACAACAGCGCTGACCTCATTAGTTATGGCGTTGAAATGGTCTCTAAGCTTTGCGAGAAACTATTGGCCGGCGGTGCACCGGGATTTCATTTTTATACAATGAATAAATGGCAGATTTCTGATCAAATTTGCCGTAACCTTGGGTTTTCAACCAAGGATTAAGGTCACATGCGGATTCCGCGGCTCTATACTCCCCAAGCTTTAGCGAGTGGTTCTCTCATCGATTTAGATGAAGGTTCATCGCGCCATCTGGTATCTGTATTGCGTATGTCTGCAGGACAGCAAGTCATATTATTTAACGGGCTGGGTGGCGAGTACTCCGGCGAATTATCCAATGTGAGGAAAAATACCGCATCGGTGTCGGTCTCTAAATTTATCGACAGCGATAGAGAGTCACCATTGAAGGTTCATTTAGCCATCGGGGTCTCTCGTGGCGACAGAATGGATTGGATTGTTCAAAAAGCCACGGAACTCGGCGTCTGTTCCATCACACCCCTATTCACTGAGCGAACAGAAGTTAAATTGAACGCTGAACGCCTCGACAAAAAGAACCGCCATTGGCAACAGGTCGCGATTAGCGCATGCGAACAATGCCAGCGAACTTTAGTACCCCTTGTTAGTCCCGCTATACCCCTTACGCAGTGGGTTGCTGTTGACAATGACAGCCTTAAACTGGTGTTACACCACCGCGCCGACAAACGCTTAACAGCGCTTAACAAGGACAGTAATTTGGTCTCTTTATTAGTCGGACCCGAGGGCGGGTTAAGTGATAGTGAAATTGATTTGTCACTGAGTTATGGTTTCAAGCCGCTGGCGCTTGGCCCTAGAGTTTTACGAACCGAAACGGCCCCCTTGGCAGCACTTAGTATCTTACAGTCGCTCTGGGGTGATATGGGATAGGCAAAGTAATGAAAAGATCACGCGGAGTCTCCACCTGGACGGGTCAACCGCCAACGAATCTATTTATTTATATGATGATACTGTTTAGCTGCCTTACTCAGGGTGCCGTTTTTGGCGATGGGGATCCAGGCAATGGCACTGAAGATCAGCGGCGAAAAGCTACCGCAGAACACCTCGAGCCGATGGGAACTATTTTCTGTGACGGCATGCTCAGAGGTACTGCCATACATGTGCGCAGCCGCTTAGATACCGACCTAAGGTCTAGCTCAATTATCTTAACCGCCGCCCATGTTTTATATGACCCAAAAACAGCGCAGCGTTTTGAAAAATGCGTCTACAGACCCCAGAATAAGCGACTGACAACTGTAGATATTACCCAGGTGTCGTCTCACCGATTTAATCCGAAATCAGCAGATAGGCTGGAACAAGCCGAAAATGATATTGTTTTTATTAGATTGAGTCGGAGGCTACTACAACCGACTTTAAAGCTGACCGCCGCTAGTGAAACACCTAGTGCATTACTGTTAATAGGTTACAACAGTGACAAAAACGACATTAGCCAAAGTGCGGATTGTCATCAATTTGTCTCCGAAACGTTTGCCAGTGAAAAGCTTTTGCTACATGACTGCGATGCCAATAACGGCGCCTCTGGTGGGGCTGTTTTAGACACCGCCAACGGCAGACTAGTCGGTGTTCATGGGGGAACATTGTTAGTCAATGATGCTCAGTCACCGCGCAGCGAAATACCCGGGGGCGCTAAAGCCGACCCTGAGAAGTTAATCAATCAAGCGCGGGGAATAGACCAGAGCGTAATAGAGACGCTTAATCAGTTTTCTGCATATCCTGCCAAGCATTTTCAAGATTAAATTGAACCTCACGCTCAAACCCCGGGATCAAAATTCCGGTCTCTGAAAGCTGAACCGCAGCTTCGTCAACTAAAGCTTCTCCGAAACGGTAAATTACGTTGAGTTCTGCCGCATCTGCTTGAGCCGCATATTTTGCAGCTTCAGCGCGAGTTTTTTCTCGCTTTTCAAGGTATTCAGGGAAACCATCACTGTGCCGATTAGCCAGCATAGTATTGGCTTTTTCTGCTGACAAAACCACTGCTGTCGCGTTATTACCTCCAAAGCCTTTTGAGTTAATAAATGCAACTTCCATTGATTTTGAGCTAACATCTAGATCAGTTAAAGGGAAGTTAAGGCCTTCTTGAAAGACATCTGGAGCAACCCCGGAAATTGTTTTAATACCGGGAATCCAGCCGTGCTTAAAGGTGCCTAAGGCGGCAACTAACTGGTCCCCACTAGCCGCACTAATACTGTGGCCAACGTACGCTTTTATGGCGGTAACCGGCCAATCTTTAATGCCAAAGGTGCTGGCAACGCGACTGATCACTTCTGATTCGGTCACCCTATTGGCTGGGGTGCTAGATCCGTGGGCGTGGACAAAACTACGCTTTTGGACGCCTTCTTTACCAACAATACTGACCGCAGCGGCAACCGCTTTTGCAAAACAAATATAATTGCCAACGCCAGGCGCAGAAATTGATTTTTTAACGCCATCCGCATTAATGAATACCTCTGGCACCGCCCCGTGAACATCGGCCCCTAGCTCCATGGCCAAAAGGTCATCCATTAAAATAATGTACTGGGTGCCTTCTGCTAGCGTGAAGCCACAGTTCTCGCCAAAAGGCCTGCTGGCTTTGCGCCAATCAGGCGTATCAGAGCCGTCTATCTTGCACAGGTTTTCATCGCTGGCAAGAGCGCTCATGTTTGAAAAGCCTTCCGAACATTCCGGAGTGACGGGCGCTTCCGCGTTACCAACGATGGCTACTCGTCGACGTCCGCTGCGAATATCTCTTACCGCAGCTTGAAGCACATAGAGGAAGCTAGCGCAGGCCCCAGTAATAGCCTCTGTATGCCCAACACTACCTAGAACATAGGCATTTATGAAATCAGCCGGCATAGTGTTCAGCCCTAATGCCAGCTGCTTAGATGTGGTTCTTTCACCTCTTAATCGAGCCTGCAGAAGCCCGCCATTCCCCTCTTCAGTGACTTGGCCAAAAACACTCGAAGAATAGACTCCAACCTGATCAGGATTTACCTTTCCTGCTACCACCTCCCAAGGAATACCCAAAGAATGTATGGCATCACTTGCACCTAGTAAGGTCATCTGCAGTCCGCGAGGATGAAATCTAGAATTATAGTGGTCTGCCAAATTAAACCCTGTTGGCAATTGTCCGGCAGCTTTTGCAGCCAATGCATAATTTGAAGTCACCAAATATTCGCTAGCAGAAGATGTTTTGACCTCGACTGTACCGCCTTTAGCTGCACTAACGCTCCAATCCGCTGGTATTGTTTTTGGCAGGTCCCGCTTAAGCATAGTGAAATGCTGCAACTGTCCTTCATTAAAAGAGATCTTTTTATTGCCTGGCACCTGAGATGGATCAAAATGCTCAATTTTACGTACTAAGGTTCCTTCAATCACCGCTGTTTTGTACTTCTCTACGACCCTAGATAGGGTCAGACCCGTATTATCATCATCATAGAACGCGTCTCCCTGGGCTTTGACATAACCCATCAGGCAAGCCAAGCTAGCGATCGTTTTATTTTGCTCATCCACAGACAAAGATTCTAGCACCATGCGTCGAAAGGCCTGGTGAGAGGAGCTCCGGCCAGCGGCATTAAATCCACCAAACCCGACTATAAGGGGCAAAGCTTCAGACATAAGGGCTTCCTTCGTTAGATGATTAAATTTATTTGCACAGTGTAAAATAGCAAAGAAGACAATTCTTTAGTATTTCAGCCATTTAATTTAGTATATCGGCCAAATTATGCTAAATTTACCTTACTATGGCTTTTAATCTTACTTTAATGCTTTGCGATAACATGCTCGTCTCGAGTAGTACTTTGGCGGCCGAAATATTTTATTTTGCTGAGGCGATGGCTCGGGCGAATAAAAACCCTATGCCCGATGTGGAAATTCGCAGAGTTAGCCCAAATGGCTTGCCAGTTCGGACCTCTGCTGGTTTTGAATTGACGCCCACTCATTCCATTAATGACGACTTTAGCAGTGACCTGATACACATCCCTGCACTGTGGAGAAATCCGCGGCCGGCGGTAAAAAAACATCAAGCGTACATTCCATGGCTTCAGCAACAACATCATCATAACTGTGCGATCACCGCGGTTGGCACTGGAGTTTGTTTTTTAGCCGAGGCCGGGCTTTTAGACGGAAAACCAGCAACGACGCACTGGCATTACTTCGACCAATTGCAAAAACATTACCCAGCAGTCCATTTAGATCGTCAGCACTTTACCACCCAGTCAGGCAATATTTACTGCGCCGCCAGCATAAACGCGATGGCTGAATTAATCATGTATCACGTAGAGCGGCATTTTGGTCGTATTATCGCGCGTCAGGCGCAACGTAATTTTTTCCATGAAATTCGCAACATTCCCAGTCCAGTGGGCTCTAGCGATCCCCAAGACGGCGCGCACCAAGATGAGTCGATTGCCCAGTCTCAGATATGGATTCAAGATCATTTAAGTAAACCACTATCTATGCCTGACTTAGCGGCGCAATTTGGTATGTCTACACGAACCTTCAATCGCCGTTTCATTACCGCAACAGGCTACACGCCGAATAGTTACCTTACCGAGGTTCGCATGGCCTTTGCCTGTGACTTACTCAAAAATACTGACTTGCCCATTGTCGATGTAGCAAGTTATAGCGGTTACCCTGAAGCAAGCTGGTTTTCTTCGCGCTTCAGCCAGTGGTCGGGTAATAGCCCGCGCGCTTACCGCAAAACGGTTCGCGCCAAACTATTTAATTAGAAGTCTACGCGCTTAAAATTCGCACGCGCATCACACCCTCAACATCGCCAATATTGTGTTGCAAGTCTCCGCTGATCTCGCCCTCGACATCAATGATATTGTAAGCAATCTCGCCACGGCTTTTATTAACCATATCAACCACGTTCAGCCCTTCGTCAGCCAATATCGACAGTACGCTACCCAAAACTTTTGGCACATTGTTGTTACTAAACGTAATTCGGGTGCCAACATTGCGACCCATTCTGGTCGGCGGGTAATTGACAGAATTGCGGATATTGCCATTTTCAAGGAAATCCATGAGTTGGTTCGCGGCCATAATGGCACAGTTTTCTTCCGCCTCTTCCGTACTGGCTCCAATGTGAGGCATTAATAGCACATCTTTACGACCAAGCAGTGCGGGTGCAGGGAAGTCACTAATATAGCCTGCAATAACCCCCTTATCTAAGGCTGCTACCATGGCTTCAGTACAAACGATTTCCTCTCGAGCAAAATTAAGAATCTTAGCTGTACTTTTCATCCCTGATAAAGTCTGGGTGTTAATTAGATGCTTAGTCGCTGGAATCGCGGGAACATGCAGGGTTAGAAAGTCTACATCGGCTAGCAATGCCTCTAGGCTATCCATACGTTTCACTCGGCTGGACAATTGCCATGCCGCCTCTACCGAGATAGCCGGATCATATCCGATGACATCCATGCCGAGATCCAAGGCCAAATTAGCAATAATCGAACCGATCGCGCCAAGACCAACCACACCTAAGGTTTTGCCTGCTATTTCAGTGCCAGCGAAACGTTTTTTCTCTTTTTCCAGATGCTTACCCATCTCAGCAGGATCATTCATATGCCCAAGCCCTTGAACATAACTCATACCACCAAAGATGTCGCGAGAACCCAATAGTAACCCTGCGACAATTAATTCTTTTACCGCGTTGGCATTGGCCCCAGGAGTGTTAAATACAACAACACCCTGTTCGGTGTAATCTGCCACTGGGATATTATTAACGCCGGCTCCGGCACGGGCTACTGCTAGTAAGCTGGCGGGCACTGGCTCACCATGTAGCTTTTGACTACGCAAAATAAAGCCCTCTGGGGCGGCGCAGTCTTCACTGACGGTATAGCTGTCCGCAGAAAATCGATCCAATCCTTTGGCGGAAATAGCATTATAGGTGCGTATGTTGTACATGGTCTGATCTCAGTAATGAAGTCTATTTAATGTAAATTTTTGCCTGTCGTTTATCTATTCGGTGACTTGACTGTAAGCCCAGTCAAGCCATGGCATCAAGGCTTCCACATCAGATTGTTCAACAGTCGCGCCACACCAAATTCGCAGTCCGGCCGGCGCATCGCGATAGGCTCCAATATCAAAAGCTACGGCCTCTGAATCAAGTAACTTAACAATCTTCTTTATCTGCTCTGGCTCTAAATCCAAGGTCAAGCAAACACTAGTATTAGAAATTTGATCCGCCTGCTGCGCCAGAAAATGAATCCAAGAGCGTTGAGCCACAAAGGATTTAATCACCTCAAGATTAGCTTCGGACTTAGCGATCGCTGAGTCTAGCCCACCGATCGACACGACCCAATCTATTGCATCAAGATAATCAGCAACACAAAGCATAGAAGGCGTATTGATGGTTTCCCCGCGGAAAATCCCCTCAATCAACACCCCGCTCGCGGTCATACGGAAAATCTTAGGCAATGGCCAGTTGGGCGTGTAAGACTCCAACCTTTCCACCGCTCTCGGGCTCAAAATCAACATGCCATGGGCCCCTTCACCACCAAGCACTTTCTGCCAACTGTAAGTTACAACATCCAATTTTTCCCATGGCAGTTGCATCGCGAAAACGGCCGAGGTCGCATCACAGATGGTGAGCCCTTTGCGATCATCGCTGATCCAATCAGCATTAGGGACCTTGACCCCAGAAGTTGTCCCATTCCAAGTAAATACTATATCGTGATCTGGATTAGTCTTGGTCAGATCCGGTAACAAACCATAGTCAGCAACATGAGTGCTAACATCGCTAAGCTTTAATTGTTTAACAACATCAGTCAACCATCCTCTGCCAAACGATTCCCAAGCACACACATCGACTGGGCGTGCTCCTAGCACCGACCACAGAATCATCTCCACTGCGCCGGTATCTGATGCGGGAACCACACCAATGCGATAGCTATCAGGCAGTCCTAAAAGCGTGGCAGTGTCAGAACAGGCACGCCCAAGCGCGAGCTTTCCGATTGATGAGCGATGAGAGCGGCCAAGCGTGGATATGTCAAGATTAGCAACATCATAGCCAGGCCGCTTTGCACAGGGGCCAGACGAAAAATTTGGATTAGTAGGTTTTAATCTGGGTTTCACGGTAATGCTCATAGTCGTTGTCAGTTTAAATTCCATCAAAAAAGGTCGCATATTTTACTGTTTGGGTCGCGTTAAAGAAAGTTGTTTAGGGCAATAGTGCATAGCTGAAAGTTATAGTGATTACATCACTCTAAACCACAGACAAAAAAATACGCGGTTGTTACCGCGTATTCATAGGTATCTCTTAAAAGTATCTAGACTAAAGGGCCCTGCGTTCTTTTTCAATTAAAAATGTTGCCACTTTTAACATGCCATCAAAGTTTTTGCTCATTCGTGTGGTTACCCGATACTTTCCATTGATCACGATCTCAGGTGTTCCCTGTGTTCTATAGCCTATGGCTCGCGCTTTAGCTTGCTCTATCATACTGTTTACCCCAAAAGAGTTATAAACCTTTGAAAATTTAGCCTCATCCACACCCTGTTGACCGAAGAACTTAGTCAGATCTTGTTCACTACGAATCGGTTGCCTGTCAACATGAATCGCTTCAAATAGTGCCACGTGGGTCTTATCTAAAACTTTGAGTAATTTGGCGGAGTAGTAGGCTCTTGCATAGGGCTCCAAGGCAGACTGCCAAATAGCCGGAGTGCGCTGAAAGTCTACGTCTTCATCCAAGTTTTCTACCCAAGGATGTATTGTCTTCTCAAAATTAAAGCAGTGTATACAGCCGTAATGAAACACCTCATTGACTTCAATTTTTTTTGGGTTCGCCGTTCTTATCGCCTGAGGTAAAACCTCATAGTCGACGCCGGCTCGGTACTGATCTGTCTGCGCCTGGCACACAGCCATCGGTACTACCAATGCCATAAACACAATTCGCTTAATCCATTTCAACATTTCCATCTCCTGTTTTCGTAAGCCCACAAAGAACCTAAATTATTATTAATTTAGGCCTTGAATGTAGTTAGCCACCGCTTTGATTTCTTTATCACTTAAATTAGCTGCGACCCCCCGCATAATGAGCGCATTGGATCCGCTATTTCTCTCGCCACGCCGATAAGCCAGTAATTGTTCTTCAATATATCCCGCGTACTGTCCTCCAAGAGCAGGATAGCCCGCAGGATTATTACCACTACCCGAAGGTGAGTGACAACCAATACAAGCCGCGACACCGGTTTTCATATTGCCACCGCGATAAACATTTTCACCATAGGAAAGCGCTTCCTCTGGACTACTAATCCCTATTAATTCAATTTCAGAGGCCCCTGAGATCAACCTAGTCTGGCTGTCGTAATAGGCCGCCATGTCTTGTAGGTCTTGATCTGAGGAAAAATTTAAGATGCCCGTCATTTCAAGAACAACGCGCTCCCCTGACTTCATATTACGCAGCTGCTCAGTCATATACTTTTCGCCCAAGCCAGCCAGCTTTGGGAAGGATGGCACCATGCTATTGCCATCTGCTCCGTGACATCCAGCACAGATAGCAGCCTTGGTCTTTCCCGCTGCGGCGTCACCGGCTGCCGACACTTGGGTTGTCACTAATGACACTAAAATGCAAAGGATACTTAAAAAAGATTTTTTCATGGTTAATTCAATTCTCGCAATACGTTAGAATAGGCCCTGGGCATTATTGTGGCCTCCGAGCATTAGCCTTATCGAGTAAGGCTGTGCATTATATACCAATAAATTCAGTTTTTAAGCCAGTAGCGTTGATTTCACTATGCATATACAGACAATTAAATTTCAATCAGCCGAATTCACCACCAGTGCTCCCTCACTGAAACAGTGTCCCGAGGATACGGGGTGTGAGGTAGCGTTTGCCGGTCGGTCCAATGCGGGTAAATCAAGTGCCATAAATGCGCTGACCAAAAATAAAAATTTAGCTCGTACCAGTAAGACTCCAGGAAGAACCCAACTAATTAACTTTTTCCAACTGAGCGCCGGTAAAAGGTTAGTGGATTTACCTGGTTACGGCTATGCAAAAGTGCCCAAGGCCATGAAGGTAGAGTGGGATAGACATCTGGCCGAGTACCTTAGGTTGCGTAAAAGTTTAGGCGGCTTAATTCTACTCATGGATATTCGTCACCCGTTGCAAGACTACGACAAGCAGATGTTGAACTGGGCAGCAGAAGCGGGGTTGCCGGTACATATTCTGCTCACAAAGGCTGACAAACTAAAGCGGGGGCCAGCACAGAGTACACTCCTGAATGTGGATAAATTTCTTCGTGAAATGGATCCTCAGTCGACCCTATTCACGGCCCAAACATTTTCCTCTTTGAAAAAACAAGGCTTAGCGGAACTTGAGGAACAGCTCAGTCATTGGCTCAGCGCAGATTTTAGTACCGCTGAAATATCAGAGGTGGATGACGAAATCTCCTGACTAAAAAAAACCCTAATCCAGAAACTGAATTAGGGTTTTCTCTTCTACTTGGGAGTCTAACATTTACTTCTTTATCTCGGGGGAGATTATATGCAATCATCACTTGCCTATTCTTTGACAGGGTTTAAACAAGAAGTTCCATTTATTTTGAATAATATCGTGTTTTTAACAATTATCTTCCCACAGCTAGGGTTAATACTTATAAATTAATCGCTGTTATTGGATTAGAGAGGGACAAATATGCTCGGTAGCTGCCTTTGTGGCCAGATAAAATACGAAGTTGCGTGCTTTCATCCTGAGATAACTAATTGCCACTGCGGGATGTGTCGAAAATTTCATGGTGCGGCCTTCGCAACCTATGGAAAAGTTCAGAGCCGAGATTTTCGATGGCTTGAGGGTCAGACTTTATTAGGTACTTATCAGTCATCGACTGCCGCGGAGCGGGGATTTTGTACATGCTGCGGATCAAGTCTTTACTACCAATTCGTAGGGCAGGAAGATCAAATCTCTATTGCCATAGGCACATTAGATGAAGAACCCTCGCGATCGGTAGACAACAGTATTTTTTGCTCTTCACGGCCGCTTTGGTCGATCTGTAACAAGGATATTCCTGAGCACCCAGAGTGGTGACGATCTACTTAGTGCGCTTCATCCCAGTTATCGCCAACGCCCACATCAACCACTAGCGGCACCTTGAGGCTAGCCGCCAGTTCCATTCTCTGGCCAAGCCCTGCCGAGACTATTTGCAGCTCTTGCTCTGGCACTTCGAGAACCAGCTCATCATGCACTTGCATGATCATAACGCTTTTCAAATCACTGTTTTGCAACCAATCGTCCACAGAGATCATGGCGAGCTTAATAATGTCTGCCGCTGTCCCCTGCATGGGCGCATTAATCGCTGTGCGCTCAGCGGCTTGACGACGCATACCATTGGATGAATTGATTTCTGGCAAGTAAAGCCTACGGCCAAAATAGGTTTCAACATAGCCGTACTCGGCAGCACTGTGCCTAATATTGTTCATATAATGTTGCACGCCGGGATAGCGTTCGAAGTAGAGCTCAATATAGTCAGCTGCTTGCTTACGACCAATATTCAATTGCCGCGCCAACCCAAAGGCCGACATGCCATAAATTAAGCCAAAGTTAATCGCCTTGGCACTGCGTCGTTGATCTACTGTTACCGACTCAGCGTCTGTGCCAAAAACCTCTGCCGCTGTTGCTTGGTGAATATCTTGCCCGGCGGCAAAAGCCGCTAACAGACTTGGGTCCTCAGACAGGTGAGCCATAATGCGCAACTCAATCTGGGAGTAATCCGCCGCGACTATTTTGCATCCAGGTTCGGCAATAAATGCTTGCCGTACCCGCCGTCCCTCGGCGGTCCGCACTGGAATGTTTTGCAAGTTGGGGTCTGAAGAAGAGAGGCGGCCGGTGGCGGTTCCAGCCTGATGGTAAGAGGTATGGATACGCCTAGTCGTCGGATTAATCATGGTGGGTAGCTTGTCGGTATAAGTCGATTTAAGCTTTGCCAGCCCTCGATGCTCCAACAACACCTTAGGTAGAGGATAATCTAACGCCAACTCCTGAAGCACCTCTTCTTTGGTTGAAGGAGCTCCTTTGGCGGTTTTTTTCAACATCGGAAGCGCTAGCTTGGTAAACAAAATCTCCCCGAGTTGCTTTGGTGAGGCTAAGTTAAATTCTTGCCCAGCTAATTCCCATGCGTGACGCTCTAGCTCGGCTATGCGCTCAGAGAGCTCTTGGCTCTGCTGAAACAATAGCGTGTCATCCACCAAGGCTCCGGTGCGCTCGATTCGGGACAAGACAGGTATCAATGGCAATTCGATATCTCTGAGCACACTCGCCAGCGTCGGCTCAGCAGAAATCTTGGGCCATAGTGCTCGATGCAAGCGCAAAGTAATGTCGGCATCTTCAGCGGCATAGGGTCCTGCTAGTTCTAAAGATATTTGATTAAAAGTCAGTTGCCCGACACCTTTGCCAGCAATATCGGTGAATTTAATGGTTTGCTCGCCAAGATATTTGTTCGCCAGGCTATCCATATCATGCCGTGTCGCCACCGAGTCCAAAACATAAGACTCAAGCATAGTGTCAAATGCTATACCCTGCAGCGCAACACCATGCTGGGCAAAGATACTCATATCATATTTAAGATTTTGACCCACTTTTTTAATGCTGGGGTCTTCTAATAACGGTTTTAGATACGCCATTACAGTGTCACCTGATAATTGTTCAGGGACGCCCAGGTAGTCATGCCCAAAGGGAATGTAGGCAGCCTTGCCGGCATCCACTGCGATGGAAATCCCCACCAAATCGGCTAGCATATAGTTCAAGCTGGTTGTTTCCGTGTCCACTGCTACCAAGTCGGCCACTTTTATTTTTTCTACCCAGGCCAGTAGCCTATCTTCTGTTAAGACCGTCTCATAATCTTTGATAATATCAACTATAACGACCTCAACTTCTGGCAATGATAGACTGCTTTGAGGGGAGCTGGCGTGCCCAATGGCTCTGGCACTAGGGCTCTCGGCTGTCGCCAATTCGGCAACCCAAGCCTTGAACTCCATATCAGTGAATAACATGGCAAGCAGAGCCTCATCGGCGGGACTATTATGCAGCTGGCTAATGTTTTGAGGCATTTCAACATCGGTTTTGATAGTTGCTAACTGATAAGACAAATAAGCTAGGGCCTTATGTTCTTGTAATTTAGGCGCCATATTTTTGGCCCCACGGAACTCCAGTCCAGAAACCTCCTCCAGTCGAGAGTAAATAGCATCAAGCCCACCAAGCCCCTGCAATAGACCAAGAGCTGTCTTTTCGCCAACCCCGGGTACACCCGGAATGTTGTCGGATTTATCACCAAGCAAGGCTAAGTAATCAATAATTAATTCGGGAGGAACACCAAACTTTTCAATCACCCCCGCTCTATCAAGAACACTGTTAGTCATGGTATTCACTAAAGTAATGTACTCATTAACCAATTGCGCAATATCTTTGTCTCCCGTCGAGACAACCACCGGCTGTTTTGCCGCTGTTGCCTGAAGGGCTAGGGTACCAATGACGTCGTCGGCTTCAACACCATCGATAATTAACATGGGCAAGCCCATGCCCTTAATGATTTTATGAATCGGCTCAATTTGCAGACGAAGGTCGTCCGGCATAGGCGGCCGATTAGCTTTGTACTCAGTGTACATATCATCACGAAAGGTTTTACCTTTGGCGTCAAAGACCACCACTAGCGTACTCTGGGGGTAATCTTTTTGTAACCGGCGCATCATGTTAATAACACCTTTAACCGCGCCGGTAGGCATGCCTTTGCTATTAGTCAGCGGTGGCAACGCATGATAGGCTCGGTAAAGATAAGAGGATCCGTCGACTAGGACCAATGGGATTTTATCAGACATAATTTCGCTACTTTTTAAACGCTATATAGTTCATCAAAGAATACAGTATTTAGCTAAAACAGGCTCTAAATTGCGCGACTAATCTCTGCATGAATTGTTCATACCCCTCATCTCCCAGCGGCTGACTTGTCCCTTGAGGGTCAATACTTATAATGGGTAAATTAAGCGTCGCAGCAATACCTTGCGCGTCTTTATTAGCATATTGTGGTTCTACAAATACACACTCCACGGTGTTTGCTAAAGCGTCTTTACCAAGAAGGTATTGGCTTTTGGCGCCTTTCTGCCCTCCACTGGCATCTCTAATCGACAATCCAGAGGCTAACCCAAATCCGCGGGCAAAGTGACCAAAGGCATCGTGATGGGTTAAATAGCGCCTTTTAACATAAGGAGCAAGTATGTTCCGAAGCCTCGTCACTTCTACATCTCGAATAATATCCTGTCCTCTCACTCCGAGCCGGTCTTGGATTGCACGGCCAATAAGGTTACCATTTTGAGGATCAAGCCACACATGGGGATCACGCTGATGGTCATGCCTAAGCTGTTTAGACTCTGTATCAAACCTTAGAAAAGGCAGGTCGAGCGCCCTAAGGACAGAGTGTTTGGGCAGAGTAGAAACAGCCTTGGCCACTCGCGGCTCGACTTCGTCACCGAGTAAAACAACTAACTGCGCCTTTTGTATTTTCCCTAAGGACGAAATCGATAAAGTTAGATCATGAGCTGATTGGCTAGCAGACTGCAAAAATTCGACCCTTGCGCTATCGCCTAGAGCGGCCCTTGCGATAATGGCTAACGGCTTATTAGTGGTCACCACCAATATCTGAGATGCATCAAGACTCTCGCTGTATTTAGGGCTTTCACTGCTGGCCCCGGTGGTATTTAGAGCAGAGAACAGCGCTAGAATAGCAAAAATGTTATAATGTATCTTTTTCAAACCAGCGCTCGCTAAAAGAAGAAAGGGAAATACTTTGTTTATATGTTATATTATAACATAACATAATGAAAAAGACTGTTTATGCTGACTAACTCACGACTAGTACACCAGCCTCATGACCATGGTCGCTGTATCAACGCAGCTTTGGCGCGGGCCAACAACCTCTGCACAGAAAAAGGCGTGCGGTTAACGCCTACTCGTGAATCTGTTTTGCGTCTACTATGGCAAAGCCATCAGCCCCTTGGCGCCTATCAATTGCAGGATCAGTTATCCAGCCTTACCGGAAAATCAATCGCACCCCCGACCGTTTATCGCGCTATCGAATTTCTCTCTGACCTTGGGTTAGTGCATCGTCTAGCGTCCTTAAATGCTTATATTGGCTGTCCTTTCCCCAACAGCGAGCACAGTAATCTATTTATGATTTGCACTAGCTGCGGCAGTGCCGCCGAGGTCGCCCACACCGCTCTAAATGATGTGTTGCAGAATGCTAGCGAGAAGGCTCAATTTAAGCTCGAGTCGCAGAGTATCGAGCTTTTTGGTCTCTGCCCCCAATGCTCTCAAGACGCAAACCAAGCGACGGTGTATAAAGCGCATGACTAAACTACTGGTAGCATTGGACAGGGTTAATAAAAGCTTTGCAGGCAAGTTGGTGTTAGAGGATGTAAGCCTACAGCTAAAGCAAGGCGAGATAACCACTTTAATCGGCCCAAATGGGGCCGGCAAATCAACCCTTGTAAGGATTGTTCTTGGGCTGCTAAAGCCAGACTCGGGAGCCATTAAGCGCACCCCCGATCTCAAAGTGGGATACATGCCACAAAAGTTGATGATTGACCCAACCTTACCTATTTCAACAGGCCGCTTTTTGCAATTGGCCAACACATCTCACCAAGCCTGCTACGAAGCGCTTGAATCTGTGGGAATTGCTCATTTGGCGACAACGCCCATTCAGGAACTGTCAGGAGGGGAGGTGCAGCGAGCCTTACTGGCAAGAGCTGTTTTGCGAAAACCAAATCTTTTGGTGCTCGATGAGCCGGTGCAGGGTGTTGATGTCAATGGACAAAATGCCCTTTATCGAATGATTAGCGGCTTAGCCAAGACCCTTAACTGCGGCGTATTAATGGTTTCCCACGATCTGCATCTGGTCATGTCTGCCACAGATCAGGTGATCTGTTTAAATCGGCATATTTGCTGCCATGGCCACCCAGAGCAGGTGACTCAAAATCCGGCCTATATTGATATTTTTGGCCAAACAACAGCGCTTTATTCACACCATCATGATCATGATCATAGCTTACATGGCGATGTTCTCAGTGACGGCCACGGTGAGGATTGTGACCATGGCTGATTTCTTAATCTATGCTTTATTGGCCGGCCTTGGCGTTGCTCTTGTAGCAGGCCCATTGGGTTGTTTTGTGGTTTGGCGGCGGATGGCTTACTTTGGGGATACTCTAGCTCACAGCGCCCTTCTTGGTGTTTCGCTTGGCGTCATGCTGGATATCAACCTCAGTGTAACCGTCACAGCGGTGCCATTGATTATGGCGCTCGGACTTGTCTATTTAGAGCAGCGAGGGGTTTTGGCCTTAGACACCTTGCTAGGTATTTTATCTCACTCTGCGCTGGCCGCTGGGTTGGTGATAATCTCTCTGTTACCTGATGTACGAGTTGACTTGATGTCCCTGCTATTTGGCGACTTATTGGCCGTAACTAAAAGCGATCTATGGGTTATCTACGGCTTGTCCGCGGTGGTACTAGCCCTATTGGCCTTGCTGTGGCAAAAGCTAATTAATATTACCGTCGACCCTGAGTTGGCCGCGGTAGAGGGGACAAACGTAGCTCTAGTGAGGACAGCGCTAATGTTAATCACCGCACTGGTGATCGCGCTGGCTATGAAAGTGGTTGGGGTTTTATTAATTACCGCTCTGTTGATTATTCCCGCCGCAACTGCACGACGGTTAGCTCGAAGTCCTGAGCAGATGGCGGTGGCCGCTAGCATTATCGCCATGCTGACGGTCGTTATGGGGCTCGCAATGTCTTGGTATAGCGACGCACCGGCGGGGCCCTCCGTGGTCATCTGCGCGGCATTTCTATTCAGTGTTTCACTTTGTCGCGGTCAGAGAACATAACTCAAAAAGTACCGTAGATTGAGCGCCAAGTCTTACGTATCATGATTTCGCTGTGAGGCGATTTAAAAAAGCCATGGTAGTGGCCATTGGGGTTAACTAATACAATCTGAGAACTGTGGTCGACAGTGTAATCATCACCCTCTAAAGGAACCTGGTTGTAGGCTATATTGACCTCTGCGGTAAAGCGCTTAATGAAGTGTTTGTTGCCGGTAACACCAATGAATTCAGTATTGAAATAGGGCATGTATTGCCCTAGTTTTTCCACCGTGTCTCGCTCAGGGTCGAGAGACACCATGATAATTTGAAGGTTCTCTTTCTCGCTGTCTTTTAACGTGCTGTAGATGTCGTTAAGAGTGACCAGGGTGGTTGGACAAATATCCGGGCAATTCGTGAAGCCAAAGAAAATCATGCTCCACTGGCCTTTCAATCTCTCTAAAGTGAATGCATCGCCACGGTGATCAACGAGATCAAAATCACTAAACTTTCGCGGCGTGTTTAGAACAATGGCGCCATTAATTCGAAGATCTTGTAGACTCATGATCACTGGCTGGTTCATACGCCAAATAAAACCGCAAATCACCAAAACGATGAAACACACAATAACAATAATAGTACGACGAATGCCAACCTGCTGATCTGCCATCGAGTAACTCCCTATGTGGCTGGTAAAAATATCACTGGTTCTATTAGGTAGTGGTCTATCAACATAAGACCAAATAACACCATTAAATAAACGATTGAGTATTGAAAGGTTTGCATACCTGAATTTCCGCCCTCACTAAGCAGCATGACCACAGCCCAATACAAAAACCCCATTCCTAAAAGCAACGAGCCCGCCAAGTATAACCAACCGAACATGCCGGTGAGATATGGCAGGGTGGTCACTACAATTAACAGTATGGTATATAACAGAATATTTATTTTGGTGTACCTTTCACCGTGAGTCACGGGCAACATTGGAATTTTCGCCTTGGCGTATTCGTCTTTACGGTGCACCGCTAAAGCCCAAAAATGGGGTGGCGTCCAAGCAAAAATAATCAGCACTAACAGCAGGGCATTGTAGTGAACTTCTCCTGTCACCGCGGTCCAACCCAGTAATGGCGGAGCGGCTCCAGCAAGACCACCAATAACAATATTCTGAGGCGTGGCGCGCTTTAAAAACATGGTATAGACAAAGGCATAGCCCACCAAGGACGCCAAGGTTAGCCAAGCGGTGAGAACATTAGTAAAGATAAGAAGCACCGCCATACCAAACACACCGGTGACCAAAGCAAAGGCCGTCGCTTGCTGTGGCTTTAGTCTGCCTTGGACTAGGGGGCGGTTAAGTGTCCTCGCCATCTTGTCATCAACATGGCGATCCACTATGTGGTTGACCGCAGCAGCTGAGCCGGCGCATAGCGCTATACCTAGATTGCCAAAAACAAAAATGCTCAGAGGTACTGATTGGTCGGTCGCTAATAACATGCCAATCACCGAAGTGAGTATCATCAGCGCCACAACATTGGGCTTACACAACTCAAGGTAATCACGCCAACTAGCGGCGGCGGTATCCAGTTCGGTATTAGGCATGAACATTCACTCCAGAATTTGCCAAGTAACTATAGTTTAGTTCGAGGTACATTATCGGTCTGGCGAATATTTTAGCAGATGTTTAAGGTCATCGAGTAATCCGCTGCCATCATGGTCTTTGGTATAATAGAGAACCGCCTTATGGTCTGGCGTAACAACAAAAGACCGAGGCTCTTGCATGTCCCAATCAGCCGAGCTACCCGCGATTATTTGAGCAACTAGCTTGGGGGATGTCGGCATAATTGTAAGAAATAGGTGAAGAGCCCTAAGTTCGTCCATTTTCAGAGGATCGACAGAGGCCACATCGGGCAGATAGACTCTTTCAACACGACCTGTCATCGAGCCCATCAACATATGTACCTGCCGACCACTAAACAACATATCTTCACAGCTTTGGCTGCATCCAATGCCGCCGACTGTAACCACCTTCCACTTTGGCTTATCGGTTACTGGCAAATCATCCAAGATAGGTGAAAAGTCCAGCGCAGGCTTAACCAATTCTCCAATGTTGGTAGTCCCCAGCAAATCAATCATCTGCTGCCGCTGCTCTTCGGTCTTCGGCACTATAATGAAACCAGCCAAAATAACGCCGCCGACGATAAACAGCATCAACCAAATTTGGTACTTAAACCCACGCTGTTTAACGGTTATTTCGCTGTTATCCACCATAAACTTCTATCCTTTTATTTCGACCCTAAGGCCTTCTATACTGTTTAATCCAACTGGCGAAATTAGAGTTCGCGATCAACGTCATAATCAGTAGCACCAAAGCCATAACAAACCATTGCACCGCGTAACCCATATGCTTTTCTGGCTGCACGGCGACCGTCACCCAGTCAGTTTCTAAAGCGCCGATAGAATCACTATCGAGGCGTAATTGGTAGCCATAAAAAGATTGTCCAAACAGCTCTTCCGCACGCTCTACCGAAATCCAGCCCACTCGGCTCGGCCATTGTCCAACCACTTTGATCCCGTCATCCAGTCGATAACCACCACGCAAGTTATGATATAAAAACCCACGTAACTGAACCTCCCCAACCACCGACTCTATCTGAGGCAACTGACTCCGGTCCAATGAGGCTGGCACCCAACCGCGATTAACTAGTATCATCTGCGCCTGGCCATCTACATCAAGTCCATCAATACGCATCGACTCTAGTACCTCGTAACCAGGCCGGCCGTTTTTAACTCGGTTATCCAGCACTATCTGGCGCGATGGGTCGAGGATTCCCGTCAGCCAAGCCGGCCTGTACTGCAGATTCCCACCCGCTAATAATGTCGCTAAACCTGCAGGCGCCGCTTGCTGATTAGCCCTAAAGGCGGCGACGATAGTCTGTTTTTCGTCAGCTCGGTCAAGCTGCCAAAACCCTAAGACCATCAACAACGGAAACAAAAAGAGCACCAACACCAACAATTTTTTGTTCGGCTGCCAGTGAAATTGTTGCACAGAAGATTGGGGGTCTCGGTCCATTTGTGTTTAAATTCACCTCTTTAGAAGAGCAGTTAATCCCATGGTGTTAAAAGCAATTATCATCGTTCTATTTATCGCAGTAGTTGTTAGCCTTTTTGGCGGACTTCGCTTTTTGGTCAAAGACCTCGGAGACTCTCAGCGCCGCCTATTCAATAGCTTAGGAATACGCGTTACATTAGCGGCGATGTTGATGGGCACAATTATCTATGGTGCCTATACCGGCCAGATTAGCAGCAAGGCCCCCTGGGATCGCCAATTACACCCAGAAGCGACAGTGCCAATGCAACAATTATCTAACCCTTCCGATGGATAAACTAATGCTCCTAAGATAAAAACGGCCAGGAATTACCTAGCCGTTTTCCTGCGTGGCTCAATCCCTAGCCAAGTACATATACGATAAGAAATAAGCCGACCCAAATGACATCGACAAAGTGCCAGTACCAAGCCGCCGCTTCAAATCCGAAGTGATCCGTTTCATTGAAGTGCCCCTTAACCCCGCGAAGGAAAGCAATCAGAAGCATCATGGTACCCAAGGTTACATGCGCTCCGTGGAACCCAGTTAGCAAGAAAAACGTCGTGCCATAGATACCTGAATCTAAGGTAAGCCCTAATTCTTGGTAGGCGTGAATATACTCTTCTGCTTGCAGAATCAAAAAGATAATGCCTAATAAAACCGTCACGCCCAGCCAGGTTACGAATTTCTTTCGATTGCCCTCTTTTAAAGCATGATGCGCAATGTGAACCGTACCGCTTGAGGTCAATAGAACAACAGTATTCCAAAGCGGCAACCATGCAAACAGCTGGCCAAAACTCCACCCAGGGAAACTCATCGCATGCTCAGGACCTTTAAATTTGAATTCAGTCGCATCTGGATTAGCGGCCAGGGTAACCACCTGATCAGGAGTCACTAATGGAGGCCAGGTCGCATCATAACCAGGCCATAGGTGCGTTGCATTAGCTATAGCCGCATCGGTCGCCGTATCATCAAACCACCCAATAGCCGCATCCCCAGCAAGCCAGGGGCCGACTAATACCCGGACGTAAAATAAGGAACCAAAGAAGCATACAAAAAACATCAGCTCAGAAAAAATAAACCAGTACATGCCCAATACGTAAGAATACTTTAACTGGTCACTGACGATGCCCTGAGTATTTTCTTCGATAACAAGGCTCCACCACCGGTACATCACCGAAGCCATAATCAGCGTGCCGATCAAAAATATTGTTGATGTGCCGCCATCAATTACCCAGCTAGCAGCGCCATAGGCCATCAGTCCCATACCCGCCGCCGCCGCAAGCGGTAACTTACTTTGCTCGGGTACGTAATAAGAATTTTCAGATGACATGGCTGTTCTCCGTTTACTGTATTTGTGAGACCTGCATCGCAACGCGGTCGGTTATATCAAAAAGTGTGTATGACAAAGTCACGGTATTGACGCTGACGGGCAAGTCAGGGTCAAGAATAAACACCACTTCTAGCTCGGCTTCTTGCCCTGCCCCCAGCGGCTGGCTGTTAAAACAAAAACACTCTGTCTTATGAAAATAATCCGCAGCATTATTGGGTAACACGTTAGGAATGGCCTGGCCAACCATATCATTGCCCGTCTTATTGCGAGCAAAAAATGTAACCTTTCGCGATTCCCCGGGATGTACAAACACCTTATGCTCTGTGGGATAAAAGTCCCAAGGCATAGTGGCATTATTAGCAGCCACAAACTGCACTTCCACCTTGCGCGAAGTGTCTATCGTTATCTCACTGGCTGTATAGGCGCCACCAGTCTTGCCTCCAATGCCTGTGATCTCACAAAAAAGATCATACATCGGAGGCAACACAAATATTGCAAAGGCAAACATTGCCACAGCCGTCATGGACAGCTTAATCAATAAATTGCGATGTACTGGCGCTTCACTCATCTTTAGCCTCTTCTATTTAATAACAGGTGGCGTTGAGAACGTGTGGAAAGGCGCTGGCGTTGGCACTGTCCACTCCAAACCTTGCGCACCCTCCCAAACCTGTGGATCACTAATTGGCTTACCCCAACCAATGGTTCGGATAACGTTGTACAAGAACAACAGCTGGGCTCCGCCATAGAGGAAGGCTCCAACACTTGATACCATATTCCAGTCTGCAAACTGCAAGCCGTAATCAGAGTATCGACGAGGCATGCCGGCTAAGCCCAAAAAATGCTGAGGCATAAAGGTGATGTTAAATGAAATAAAGGCGATCCAAAACTGTACTTTACCCATAGTCTCATCATACATTTTGCCGCACCACTTAGGCAGCCAATAATAAACTGCTGCCGTGCCACTAAACACCGCGCCAGCGACCATCACATAGTGGAAATGAGCCACAACAAAGTAGGTGTCATGATACTGGATGTCGGCCGCCGCAATCGACAGCATCATTCCGGTAAATCCACCGAAGGTAAACAAAATAACAAAGGCAACACTAAACAGCATCGGTGTTTCAAAGGTCAGGGCACCTTTGTACATAGTGGTGATCCAATTAAATACTTTAACGCCTGTCGGGACCGCAATCAGCATGGTCGCGTACATAAAGTACAGCTCACCAGCAATGGGCATGCCCACCGTAAACATGTGGTGAGCCCAGACTACAAACGACAGGAATGCGATCGAGGCCGTGGCATAAACCATTGAAGAATAGCCAAATAGCGGTTTGCGACTAAAGGTTGGGATGATCTGGGAAATCACACCAAAAGCAGGCAAGATAATAATATAAACCTCAGGATGACCGAAGAACCAGAACACGTGCTGGAATAGAACCGGATCACCGCCGCCGGCAGCATCAAAGAAGCTAGTCCCGAAGTTGATGTCCATCAGCATCATAGTCACAAGACCTGCCAACACTGGCATTACCGCCACTAATAGAAACGCAGTGATTAGCCAAGTCCAAACAAACATCGGCATCTTCATATAGGTCATGCCAGGTGCACGCATATTCATCACGGTGGCAATGATATTAATCGAGCCCATGATTGATGAGGCACCCATGATATGAACAGCAAAAATGAAATAGTTAACCGAATCAGGAGCATAGGTTGTCGACAGCGGGGCGTAGAACGTCCAACCGAAGTTGGGCCCGCCGCCTTCCATAAATAATGTCGAAGTCAGAATGGCAAACGCAAAAGGTAAAAGCCAAAAGCTCAGGTTGTTCATGCGCGGCAAAGCCATGTCCGGCGCGCCGATCATCATTGGGATCATCCAATTCGCTAAGCCTACAAAGGCCGGCATGATAGCGCCGAAAACCATCACTAGGCCATGCATAGTGGTCATTTGAACGAAAAAATCGGGTTTAATCAGCTGCATTCCTGGCTGAAATAATTCCGCCCGAATAACCATGGCAAAAAACCCGCCAAGCAGGAACATAGCAAAACTAAACCATAGGTATAGGGTGCCAATATCTTTATGGCTGGTACTGAAAAGCCAACGATTAAAAAAGTTTTCTGAGGGACCGTGCGCCATTTAAATTACTCCCCTATTGGCTTTGTTTAAAATTAAGAACATCAATAGGCTGAACGATGTCACCGACATCGTTGCCCCAAGCATTGCGCTTATAATGGATAACCGCGGCAATCTCAACTTCTGAAAGCTGCTCCGCGAAAGACTGCATGGCCGTGCCGGCTACACCATTAATAAGAATGTCGATGTGACCCGCTGCAGGCCCTAATACAATAGGGCTATCTTTAAGCGCAGGGAATACCCCTGGAATGCCTTCGCCATTTTCTTGGTGACAGCCTGCACAAGAGAGACCATAAACCTCTTCGCCTTTCACCATTAATTCGTCGAAGGTCCATTGTTTGCCAATAGTTGATGCGTAAACTGCGACCTCTTCTTTCTTCCCTGCCAGCCATGCGTCATATTCGGCTTCTTCTTTAACCTCAACCACTACCGGCATAAAAGCATGGCCCAAGCCACACAACTCAGTGCATTGACCAACATAGGTTCCGGGCTTATCCGTCTTCGCCCAGGCCGCGGTGAAAAGACCCGGCACAGCATCTCTTTTGACACCAAAATCAGGTACCCACCAACTGTGAATAACATCGTTGCCAGTGATTAAAAAGCGAACTTTTTTGTTAGTTGGAATAACTAAAGGCTGGGTTACTTCTCGGAGATAATGTTCACCCTTCGGCGCCCGCCCATAAATCTCATCCTGGGAGGTACGCAGCTCACTCATGAACTTAACGCCTTCACCTATATACTCATACTGCCATTTCCATTGATACCCGGTAACTTTGATGTCAATGTCAGGGTTTCCAGTGTCATAAGCTTTTAGGAGCGCGGTAGTGGCTGGCACTGCCATCACAATCAAAATGAGTGCGGGAATGACCGTCCAAAGCACCTCAACAGTCAGATTCTCATGAAAGTTCGCCGCGGTGACGCCTTTGGATTTGCGGTGGGCGTACATAATGTAAAACATAAAGCCGAAGACAAGAACGCCGATGACCGTACAGATCCAAATCATGATCATGTGAATATCGTAAGCCGCCTGGCTAACTTCGGTAACTCCCTGGGGCATATTAAGTTGCGTCGCCGCACTCTCTGCGCTGACGCCTCCAGCGAACAACAAGCTCGCAAGACTCGGCAAACCCAAGAAAAGTGCTTTCGCTCTTTTCAACATCGCTTAATTCTCCATGATATTCCAAAAAATAATGTTGTTGCACACTCTCAACAAAGCTCTAACTCAACCCCGCCCGCGCGCGCCGCGATTGTAGCAAACCTAAGTACGTTTCACTAGCTTGAATAGGAGCAATTTTAATAGAACGTGACTGCAGCGTATTAGTGTGCGACTGGTGACCAATCAATCCCCACATTATTCTTTAGGGTCGAGTATTTTCACCGGGCTAATTTGTAAGTTAATTTCATCTTTACTCAGGTTGACTCGCGTTTGAACTTCTCTAGGTGAAGACCAAATTCGCATTTCATCCTTAAAGCCGCAACTAACACACTCCCGGAAATCAACGCCGTTCTCAGAAAAAGCGCGCAGCTTGTCCATGACAGAGCACTTGGGGCAAGTAACACCAGCAATAAATCTTTTTTTAGTTGAAAAAGCCATCACAATATCATCACAATAGGGGCCTCTATTATATATGGCATTACTCAATATGGATCACTCTATTCGCTCTCACAGGGGAATTTCTCCCAATCTCGGACTTCGAGTTTATGTTGACCCAGCCGCAACAGTGATTGGCAATGTTAGTTTGGCAGACGACGTGTCAGTTTGGCCGGGCGCGGTTATTCGCGGAGACATGCACTCTATCAGCATTGGCGCGCGGTCTAATATCCAAGACAATGCCGTGCTACACATTACTCATGCTTCTGACTTTAATCCGGCAGGATGGCCTCTCAGTATTGGTGAGGATGTTGTTGTTGGCCATCGCGCAATCCTTCACGGCTGCGCTTTAGGCAATCGCATCTTGGTGGGTAACGGCGCTATTGTAAATGATGGAGTAATCGTAGAAGACGAGGTGATCATAGGAGCTGGATGTATGGTGCCGCCCGGAAAAACTCTACCCAGCGGTTTCGTCTATGTTGGCAACCCGTGCAAACAATTGCGAGAGGTCAGTGACAAAGAAAAGACCTTTTTTAGCTACTCACCCGCCAATTATGTGAAATTGAAAAATCAGTATTTACTGGAACTTGAGCAAGGCTAAACATCAAAGCGTTAAAGCGTTTCTCGCAAAGCTTTAACCACCTCAGCGGTGTTCGGCTGCACTCCGCGCCACAAGTAAAAAGACTCGGCGGCCTGCCCAACTAGCATCCCCAATCCGTCTGAGGCGGTCGCGCCGCCGTTCAATGCCCACTGGACAAAAGGCGTTGGCGCAGATCCGTACATCATGTCATAGCAAAAAGCGCCTTCAGTGCCCAGTAAACTCTGCGGCAAGCTTAGCGGCGCACCATGAAGGCTAGCGCTAGTGCCATTAATAATCAGGTCAAACTCTTGACCATCCAGCATGTCCAAACTACAGCCCAGCAAATAACCCAGTTCAGCAAAATCTTTTGACAGCTCAAGCGCCTTACTCAGGGTTCTATTCGCAATCACAACATGTTGCGGCTGCTGTGCTAAAAGTGGTTCCAAAATACCTCTGACAGCTCCGCCAGCGCCCAAAACCAATACACGTTTAGCTTTTATTGTCCAGGCTAGCCGATTTGTTATGTCCCCGACTAAGCCAACACCATCAGTGTTATCTCCGAGCAGGGTACCGTCAGGTTGCTGCATTAGCGTATTTACCGCCCCCGCTAATGCCGCTCTCTCGGTTTTCTTAGCGGCATAATCAAAGGCGTCTTGCTTAAAAGGAACTGTAACATTTAGGCCCTTGCCTCCATTGCCGAAGAAGTCGTCTGCTGCTGCAGCGAAGTCATGTGCCTCAACCAACTGAGAAACATACTCGATTGACTGCCCAGTCTGTTGCGCAAACATCTGATGAATCATCGGCGATCTACTGTGAGCAATGGGGTTGCCAAAAACAGCGTATTTATCTGTCATCAAATCCATTCCTGCCGAATTAAATATCTATCGTAAAGCTCGGCCTCATAGGAGCCCGGTTCTGGTGCCCAGCTGTAGTCCCATCGCACCAATGGCGGTAATGACATTAAAATTGATTCTGTGCGACCCTCACTTTGAAGACCAAACAGGGTGCCTCGATCATGGACCAGATTAAATTCTACGTACCTGCCGCGGCGATAAAGTTGAAATTTTCGCTCTCTTTCCCCGTAAGCGGTCTTTCGTCGACGCTGAAAAATAGGCATATAGGCAGGCGAAAAGCTATCGCCAATGCTACGCATGAGCGCAAAGCTCTGATCAAATCCAAGCTCGTTGAAATCATCAAAGAATAAGCCGCCAATGCCACGCGGCTCCTTCCGGTGGGGCAAGTAAAAATAATCGTCACACCACTTTTTTAACCGCGGATAGAGTTCCTTTGAAAATGGGTCACAGGCCTTTTTGGCTGTGCTGTGCCAATGTCGGCAATCTTCTTCGTTGCCATAGTAGGGCGTAAGGTCGTAACCACCGCCAAACCACCATACCGGTTCAGCACCGTCTTTCTCTGCGACAAAAAATCGGACGTTAGCATGCGCTGTTGGGACATAGGGATTTTGTGGATGTATGACTAAAGATACGCCCATCGCCTGCCAACTTCGTCCCGCTAACTCTGGACGGCTCTGACTGGCAGTTGGGGGTAATTGATCACCTTGGACATGAGAAAAGCTCACCCCCACTTTTTCGAAATCAGCATCATCTGCAGCTACTCTGCTCCGGCCACCACCACCCTGATCATGTGTCCAGTTGTCTTCACGCCAAGCAATTCTGCTCTCAGACTGCAATACCGAGCAAATGTCGTCTTGTAATCTGAGTAGATAGTTCTTCACCTTTTGTTTGTCGATTTCTTGCATTCTATCCTGGCCGAATTACCCCTCCAGTTAGTAAATTTCTGATCTCGCTGGCTTTCGCTGCCTCTCCGATCTCTCCGGGAGCCTCAAAATCTATTTCTTCACCAAAGTAGTCTTTTACTTTAAGTCCCGTGGTGGCAGCCGGTAAATTTTGCGGATTTGCCGAGGTTGAGACAATCGGCCCACCAAAAACATCACAAAGCGCCGCCGCCACTGGATGCTTAGTCACGCGAAGCGCAATGGTATTATGTTGGCCAACAATCCAGCCCGGAGCACAGCCGTTATGGGGCACCAACCATGTCGTGGGCCTAGCTTGCTGAACGCTGAAACAAGCTCTCTGATCCTCGCTCAGGCCCTGAAGCAGAGACTCAAATTGTGAAACTTCGTTGGCGATTAAGATCAGCCCTTTATCTACATGACGGTTCTTTAAACGAAGAATTTTTTGTACCGCTGTTTGAGACCAAGGGTCACACCCCAAGCCCCAAACCGCTTCCGTAGGATAGGCAACTACACCTCCGTTTATAAGGACCTCTGTCGCCTGGATGATCTGAGCGTGACCGCTCCATTCACTCACCAGGTAACCAGCTATTTTTCAGCTTTTCCTGAAGGGCCGCATCTTTTGCGATAATCACCGCAGCGTTAGCCGCACGTTCATCAACCAATTTTTGATGCATCACAGGATCAGAAGCCCCGATAATTTGTGCAGCTAAGTAGGCAGCGTTTTTCGCCCCAGCCTTGCCAATGGCTACCGTTGCTACCGGTATGCCGCCGGGCATTTGCACTGTTGAAAGAAGCGCGTCGAGGCCATCTAGCGATCCATTAATAGGAACACCAATAACAGGCTTCAACGTTGTCGCGGAAACCGCTCCAGCCAAATGTGCGGCCATCCCCGCGGCACATATAAATGCAACACATCCACGAGCATCAGCATCTGTTACGAAGCTGTGAGTAGCTTCGGGCGTACGATGCGCCGAAGTCACTTTAACCTCAAAAGGAATATCAAACTTTTTTAAAATTTCAAAGCTCGCTTCCATGACCGGCAGGTCGGAATCAGAGCCCATTAAAATTGCAACGAACGGTTTAGTCATCATGGTACTCTTCTGGTCTAATAATTTGCAGGACATTACCCCAACCACTGGCAATGTGCAACTAAACTATTTAAGGCTCTCACTTTACTTAATGCCACTATAATTTTGGCCGTTTTGCGACTCTGGTGAACCGGATTAATCCCCATTTTTTAAGCCAATCTCAAGTAAAAGCCATTTTCATTTGTGATCGCGTTTTTCAACTCAAGGGCAACCAAAATCTGTGAGAGCTTTGCTACCGACCAAGGGCTAAAACGCATGAGCTCATCCAAATCAGCAGGCTCATATCCTAAGATTTCAAGTGCCTGGCGCTCCTCATCGGTCAATATTTTGGGCGCCACCACTGGCTGACCCTGAACGTCGGAAACACGGTCTCTCATTCCAGCTAGTGCTCCGCCAAGCTCTACGACGATGTCCTCCGCCGTCTCCACCAAATGTGCCCCCTGTTTAATCAGCAAGTGGCATCCTTTGCTCTGAGGGCTGTGAATGGAGCCTGGAATAGCGAAAACCTCCCGGTTTTGCTCCATGGCACAACGAGCAGTAATCAGTGACCCACTCTTCACCGCAGCCTCAACGACCAAGACACCTAAACTCAATCCGCTAATAATCCGATTCCGTTGGGGAAAATTCCTGGCGAGAGGCATTCCTCCAAAATGGAATTCCGTCACTAAGGTTCCGCCGGACTCTACTATTTGACCTGCCAAATTACGGTGCCCCGGGGGATAGACAGCTTCAATTCCCGTTGCCATTACTCCAATGGTTTTCCCGTTAGTAGCGTGCAACGCACCCTCGTGAGCAGCCCCGTCAACGCCTAGTGCTAAACCGCTAGTAACGACAAAGCCACTCCCGGCCAAAAATTTGGCCCAGTCTCTAGCGTTAGCTCCACCTGAGCGCGTCATTCGCCTACTACCGACAATAGCAATCTGTGGAAGATGCAAGTTGTTCACATTACCCCTGACATATAATAGTGGCGGAGGGACACCGATGAATTTAAGTTGCTCTGGGTAACCTGGGCTAGTAATCGATATAACAGCGGCCTTAGCCTGACGCAAAGCTGCTCTAATTTGATCTATCTCTAAGCGCCAGTCTCGCCTAGAATATCGCTGTTGAAAAAGCGCCATAATTGGCTTGAAATCAGGCGAATAACCCGCAACATTCCCCGTGAATAATTCTAAATAGGATTTGGTTTGCTTAATACATTGAGTCTGAATACTGGCCGTTAGCCCCTCTATTGATTGGGCAATCAAGGCGTATTCAGTTTCGCTAAACGCATTGTGATCCGTCACTCTATGAAATCTCCTTCACTCAAGGGAACGAAATTTGACCCTTATCTAACAATTTGGTCTCTTGGCATTTTCAAGATATCTCCGGCGCGAGCCGGGCTTTTCGCTTCCATTAGCATTGCATAGGCCACCTTTTCATAAATAGAGAACACGACTACAAGACCAATACGGCGATCAGGTAACTGGAGAATTTTAGCCCCGTGCCCGTCTTGCACTGCCCGCGCTGCTTTAAAAATATTTGGAGTGTCGCCAACCTCCGCCCCAGAGTGCCTGCCCTTATTAATAGCAACAATCACTATTTGCTGGCGCTTAGCCTCATGCTCTCAACGCCTACAATCTATCCCTCTATCTTTTGAGTAGGCACTTTAGGGTGAATTTTCGCCGCCAAAGTATTTTTTCTCGTCTTAAGAACCTTGTCGCCCTGACCGAATAATTGTTTTGCAGAGATAGCATTTAAACTCTCGCCCCACCTTGCCTAATCAGTTCAGCCATCCCAAAATCGGTCAGCTGCGTGTCAACAGTCGCGCCGGTAATCGGGTCTAGGTAGGCATCGCCTTTACCAAAGACGCCGCAGTCAGCCTCCTTAATTGACCCCGAAATATTGACGTCGTCATTCGGGCCGATCAATCTTTGCTTCAGTCACACTTACATCCGGTCTCACAGCTATTGCCAAAGGTGAAATAAGGAAAAATATACAGATAAGCTTCGATTAGCCTTCACCGCTATAGCCTTTGAGGGTTAATTAGTGTGTCGATCAGACCCTGGGACGTTACCATTAATCCGGCTTTATTTTCGTGAACTGAGTCACATACATCCGCTAAGCGTTTTCGACCCTCCACTGGGCACATCTGCGCGCGGCTTTAATGCATTTGGCCCAAGGCATAAATGGCTCAACAATAGATTTTCAGTGCGCTTTCATCTTTATTTAGGCGCTGATCATGTATACTAAATAGACCTAACCTTATCAACATATGTAGTTACACTTAGAATAATGAATTCATGGCTAAACTAGAAATTCTTCAGTACCCAAATCCGCGACTGCGTATCAAAGCCACGCCGGTGAAAAAGGTGAATGACTCGATACGGCGCCTAGTGGACGACATGCTGGAAACAATGCTCGATTCCGACGGCATCGGCTTAGCCGCCTCTCAGGTGGATGTGCATGAGCGCGTTATAGTCATGGACTTGTCTGAAGACCGCTCTCAACCCCGAGTCTTTATTAACCCTGAAATTGAGATCCTGGATAAAAGCACAGAACCCTACGATGAGGGCTGCCTCTCTGTTCCAGGGTTTTATGAAACTGTCGCACGTCCCTCTCATGTAATGATATCTGCCTTAGATCGCGACGGAAATGCCTTTAAAGAAGAAGCTTCCGGGCTTTTAGCCGTTTGTATCCAACACGAAATTGACCACTTAGAGGGGAAGTTGTTCGTTGACTATCTTTCCCCCTTAAAGCGACAAATGATCCGCAAAAAGATGAAAAAACAGCAGGCATAGGATGTATGTAAAGTGAGAATTATTTTCGCTGGAACACCCGATTTTGCGGCATATCATCTCCAGTCTATTATCAGCGATAATAGCCACCAAATCGTTGCTGCATATACCCAGCCAGATCGTCCTGCGGGTCGAGGGAAAAAGCTCTCGGCTAGCCCGGTAAAAAAGCTAGCTGCGGCAAATAATATTCAGGTTTTACAGCCCGTCTCTCTTAAAGAGGGAGGGCAACAAAAACTTATGGCCACAATGGAAGCAGATCTCATGGTGGTTGTCGCCTATGGGCTAATTCTTCCACAAACTATCTTGAATACTCCTCGACTGGGTTGCATTAATGTTCATGGCTCGGTTCTTCCAAGATGGCGCGGTGCCGCGCCTATCCAAAGGGCAATTGAAGCAGGCGACACAGAGAGTGGTGTCACTATTATGCAGATGGATTCAGGCCTAGACACCGGCCCAATTCTCTCAACCTCTAAATGCTCGATATCTGACAGCGAAACTAGTGGCACCTTATACCAGAGGCTTGCGGTCTTGGGTTCGTCCTCGCTGACCAAAATACTCGCCAAACTTGAGGTCGGGAATGCCGTTAGCATCGAACAAGATGATAGTCAGAGCACTTACGCATCAAAAATTGATAAATCTGAAGCTCTGATCAATTGGAGTCTGTCGGCAACAAATATAGATCGTTGTGTCCGCGCATTTAACCCTTCGCCAACCGCCTTTTCGTTAATTGACGGGCAGCGGTTTAAGGTGTGGGACGCGGCTATTATAGCGAACTGTAATGACGTGGCTGCCGGGCAAATAGGTTCATTTGATTCCGCAGGCCTGTTAGTCGGCTGCGGTCGAGATGCCTTGTTACTAAAAGAAATTCAATTGGCCGGCAAGCCTCGAATGCCGATTGGAGAACTCATGAAATCACGCTCAGAGCTGTTTGCTAACGGGAAGTTACTTGGCCTATAAACCAACAAAAACAAGACAAATGCCGATTAGAGTGGCGGCCGCAGAAGTCATCGCTCAGGTGCTTCGTGGCCAGTCGCTGTCCATGCTACTCCCCGAATACGCGCCTCGTGTTGATGAAAAGGATCGCGCGCTATTTAAGGAAATCTGCTTTGGCTCTCTGCGCTGGTACCCACAGATTTCAATACTACTAAAGCAGCTAATCCAAAAGCCATTGCGTGAAAAGGACCTAGAAATTCAAGGTCTTATTGTCTCTGGAATTTATCAGCTAATGTATATGCGCATATCCGAACATGCAGTGGTCAATGAAACAGTTTCTGCCGTAAATGGGCTCAATCGCAAATGGGCAAAAGGGTTGGTTAATGCTGTATTGAGAAGTTTTCAACGGCAAAAAATGAGTTTACTAGAAGAGCAGGTTAACAACGCGACATTTCAATCTGCTCATCCGAAATGGTTAATGAGAAAACTCATTCATGCATGGTCTCAAGCTACAACAGACGACATTATTGCCGCCAATAATGATCGAGGCCCTATGACTTTGAGGGTTAATCGACGGCATGGGCTCCGTAGTGAATACATACAGCGTCTAGAAGCCGCGGGCATTATTGGAGTGGAAACGGTACATAGCGAAGACGGTGTCGTCCTAGACTCACCGGTCGACGTTACCGCTCTGCCCGGTTTTGCTGAAGGCGATGTAAGCGTACAAGACGAAGCCGCGCAGCTAGCCGTTGGATTGCTGTCTTTAAAGCCGGGTCTGTCGGTATTAGATGCCTGCTCTGCGCCAGGAGGTAAAACCTGTCACATTCTTGAGGCTGAGCCTAATCTAAGTTCTGTCTTAGCGATCGACTCTGAGGCTCGACGCATGCCTAGGGTGCAAGAAAATCTTTCAAGACTGCGGCTCAGCGCACAGCTCAAAATTGCTGATGCTGGTGATCTCGACAGCTGGTGGGATGAACACACTTTTGATCGCATCTTATTAGACGCCCCCTGTTCCGCAACTGGCGTTATACGGCGCCACCCAGACATCAAAATACTGCGGAAACCCACGGATATTGATAAGTTAGCTATTATTCAAGCAAGGTTGCTAGAAATACTCTGGCAAACTCTGAGCAATGAGGGTATTTTAGTCTATGCAACCTGCTCAATCTTGCCGGAGGAGAACGATCAGGTAGTAAAGGCTTTTGTGTCTAGCCACAATGAAGCGGAAATAATGACCATTGAAGCTAATTGGGGGGTGGCTACAGATTGTGGCCGACAACTATTCCCCACCATAAATGGCTCTGATGGGTTTTACTACGCTAGACTTCGCAAAAAACCATCTGTCGGCAAAGGTGTCGACAAGGGTCCGGAATAACGATGAAAATAATTATAGTGGGTGCCGGTCAGGTGGGCGGAACGCTCGCCGAAACTCTTGCTCGTGAATATAACGATGTAACCTTAGTCGATATCGACGAAAGAGTATTGCGCGGGTTACAAGATCGCCTCGATATTCGCACGGTGGTAGGCACAGGTAGCTACCCAGATGTTTTGGTTCAAGCCGGAATCGAAGACGCAGATATGCTGATCGCGGTAACTAGCAGCGACGAGATTAACATTACCGCCTGCCAAGTCGCCTATTCTCTGTTCCAAACACCGACTAAAATAGCCCGCGTGCGAGCACACAATTACACCAACCCGAAATATAAAAGCCTTCTTTTTAATGACAAGAATATGCCCGTGGATGTAATGATCGCTCCAGAGCAAGCCGTCACCGATTACATTCGTCGCCTGATTGAACAACCTGGAGCGCTGCAGGTCCTGGATTTTGCCGACGGCGTTCTTCAGCTAGTGGGCTTGCGCGCCGTTAAAGATAGTCCCTTGGTGGGTCAAGAGTTGCGTGCCCTGAAAGAGCATATCCCGAAGGCAGATGCCCGCGTTGCCGCGCTCTACCGCAAGGATCGCGCTATTTTTCCGGTCGGTGATACGGTGATCGAAGATGGCGACGAAGTATTTTTTATCGCAGCCAAGAAAAACATCCGCACGGTCATGGGAGAGTTGCGACGCCTAGAAAAGCCTTATCACCGGCTAGTGATTGCTGGTGGCGGTAACATTGGTTTTAGGCTGACCAAAGCCCTTGAAGAAGATTACAACATTAAGGTCATTGAGTTTTCTCCTACGCGGGCTGCCTATTTATCTGAACAGCTAAATCGCGCCGTGGTTTTAAACGGATCGGCAACCGATCAAGAGTTGCTGCTAGATGAAAATATTGATAAGACTGACGTGTTCTTAGCGCTAACCAACGATGATGAAGTCAACATCATGGCCTCTCTTCTAGCCAAGCGACTTGGTGCCAAGAAAGTCATGACTCTAATCAGCAATCCAGTATATGCAGATCTAATGCAAGGCGGTGAAATTGATATCGCTATCTCTCCGCAACAGGCGACAACAAGCTCATTGCTTGCACACGTTCGCAAAGGTGATGCTGTTAGTGCGCACTCACTGCGACGAGGTGCGGCGGAAGCGTTGGAATTTATCGTTCATGGTGATGCGAAATCCTCAAAGGTGGTCGGTCGCGCAATTGGCGACATTAAATCCCCCCCAGGATCTACGCTAGCGGCCTTGGTCCGCAACGGAGAGGTGATCATTGCCCATCATGACACCATAATAGAGACCGACGATCACGTTATAGTTTTCGTCGTCGATAAACAAAATACCAAGGCCGTTGAAAAACTCTTTTCGGTCGGATTCACTTTTTTCTAGGACGCGGCCCTTTATGCATATTGCTGTTATAGCGCGAGTTTTAGGCATGCTGATGATGATATTCAGCCTAACAATGCTCTCGCCAATCTTAGTCGCATTAATCTACGAAGAAAATACTACACCGATGTTCTTGCTGGCTTTTGCCATCACACAGCTCGTTGGGTTAGCTTTTTGGCTCCCATCTAGGGGTCGCATGGGAGAGCTGAGAACGCGGGATGGCTTTTTTGTCACTGTGTTTTTCTGGCTGGTACTTAGTACTTTTGGAACCTTGCCGCTTATGTTTTCCGAGGCAACGCACCTGTCGTTTGTTGACGCTTTATTTGAGTCTATCTCAGGCTTAACCACCACCGGAGCAACGGTTTTGTCGGGTCTCGATGATTTGCCTCGTTCCATTCTCTATTATCGACAGCAACTACAATGGCTCGGTGGCATTGGTATTGTAGTGATTGCCGTTGCTATTTTGCCCATGCTGGGTGTCGGTGGCATGCAAATATATCGCGCGGAGACCCCTGGCCCGATGAAAGATGCCAAGTTAACTCCCCGCATTGCTGAAACAGCTAATGTGTTGTTTAAAATCTATCTAACTCTCACCATCGCCTGTGCGCTAGCGTACTGGTTCGCGGGGATGAGCGGGTTTGATGCTATCGGACATAGCTTTTCTACCGTCGCTATTGGCGGCTTTTCTACCCATGACGCGAGCATTGGCTTCTTCGATAGTGATTTAATTATGGCTGTCTGTACCTTTTTCATGATCATCTCGGGACTGAACTTCGCTCTGCATTACCACGTATGGCACAACCGACGACTTAGTTTCTACTGGTCAGATCCAGAAGCTCGGATGTACATTTATCTCCTATTATTCGGAATATTGATTACCTGTTCATACCTCTACTTTAGCGGTACCTATGGCTGGGAGGACAGCTTCAGTCTCGGCGTTTTTCAGCTAGTATCAATGCTAACCACCACCGGATTCACCACAACTGAATTCAATAGCTGGCCAACCTTTTTACCCTTCTTTTTAATCTTTTTAAGCTTTTTCGGCGCTTGCGTTGGTTCTACGGGTGGCGGAATCAAGATTGGCCGAATGCTGATTATGACGAAGCAAGGCATTCGAGAGGTTTATCGACTAGTGCATCCTAATGCACTGCTGCCCATTAAAATACGCAACCGCCGTATTCCAGAGAGGGTGGTGGACGCGGTCTGGGCTTTCTTTGGGGTTTATTTGGCGCTCTTTTATCTAATGGTGCTACTCCTGTTAGCTTCAGGATTGGACTACGTAACAGCCTGGTCAGCCACTGCAGCTGCACTAAACAATCTTGGCCCTGGCTTGGGAGGCGTTGCAACTAACTACGCAGAAATTAGTAGTTTTGCCAAGGTGGTCCTTAGCGGTGGAATGCTATTAGGACGACTGGAAATATTTACCCTGCTAGTACTGTTTACACCCACTTTTTGGAAAAATTAATACTTGCACTTTTAGAGCTGCCAGCCAATAACTTACCGTTTAAGCTAGTAATAACTCTCGCCTACAGTCCGCTCACATAAGCGCCTAGTTCTCCTTGCGAGCTTGATAATAAGCCTCTTCAGAAACGCGGTGATACGCTGTAGCTTGCTTTTGGAAGGCTTTAACCGACTCGGCAATGCGTCGTGACAGCTCAGAGTGTTCCGCAAGCTCCTCAAGTATTTCACCAGAAATTTTGCGCAGCTCTAGAATAACCTCGTCGGGTAATTTCTTTAGTTGCACGCCATGAACATCAACCAACTGCATTAGCGCCTCGTTGTTGCGAGCGGTATATTCATCGAGCATATCTTGATTAACGGCCCGGGCAGCGGTTTCAACAATTGCCTGTAAATCCTTCGGCAATGTCGCCAAGGCATCTTTATTAATAATTAACTCCAGGGTGGGGCCCGGTTCGTGCCAACCAGGGTAATAGTAGTATTTCGCGACCTGATGAAAACCAAGTGCAATGTCATTGTATGGGCTCACCCACTCAAGAGCATCGATGACACCAGTCTGCATCGCAGTATAAAGCTCACCCCCAGCGATGGTCACAGACACTCCACCAGCGCGAGTAATAACATCCCCTCCCATTCCTGGGATACGCATTTTCAGTCCCTTTATATCGGCCATGGAGTTGATTTCTCGATTGAACCATCCGGCCATTTGAACGCCGGTATTGCCTGCAGCAAAGGGGACTAAGTTGAAATCAGCATAGAGCTCGCGCCACAGCTCCAACCCGCCACCGTAGTGTAGCCATCCATTCATCTCCTGTGCGTTAAGCCCAAAAGGAATCGAGGTGAAAAATGCAGCCGCCTTTGCCTTTCCCGTCCAGTAGTAAGAGGCGCCATGTCCCATTTCGGCCGTGCCTTGAGACACAGCATCAAAAACTTCAAACGCCGGAACCAGTTGGCCCGCGCCGAATACCTTAATCTGCAGTCTGCCGTCGCTCATCGCGTTTACTTTTTTAGCGAAATTTTCCGGTCCCATACCCAATCCTGGGTAATTTTTAGGCCAGGTAGTGACCAGCTTCCATTTAAAGGATTGTTGTTTATCCGTTACGCCAGGGACCACTGTCTTATCCTTGCCCCCACTACAACTAACCAAGAACAAAGCGAACAGTACGGTTACTATAATGCGCATTTTTTACCCTCTTTTGCGGTGTTTCCCACTCTTTTTATACGGCTGCCAAATTTGCAGACGCAAGAATTAAAATTTTAGTTCCAACGTCCTCAAAGCTTACATGAACCCTTGCACGCGGGCCATTACCTTCGAAATTCAAGATAACACCTTCGCCATAAACATTATGGTTGACCTGCTGCCCCAGGTGAAATCCAGTTTCATCGCCCTGATCACTGCGCATAGCACCGGCAGCGTAGCTGGTGGGCCGCGCGATGGTATTTTGCAAGCGGACCTCTTCTATGACCTCTTTTGGAATGTCACGTACAAACCTAGACACTGAATTAAACGATTCGGTTCCGTAAATGGATCGAGTTTCAGCGAAAGTCAGATAGAGCTTCTCCATAGCGCGTGTTATGCCCACATAAGCCAAGCGCCTCTCTTCTTCTAGCCGTCCAGGCTCGTCCAATGACATCTTGTGAGGAAACAAATTTTCCTCCATTCCGGCAATAAATACCAACGGAAATTCAAGTCCCTTTGCGCTGTGTAAGGTCATCAACTGCACCGCATCTTGATCTTCATCAGCTTGGCGATCGCCAGCATCTAAGGCCACTTGATCTAGAAATTGTGGCAGAATAGGCAAGTCCCTGTCGTCCGCTTCAAAGTTTCGGCAAGCGCCAACGAGCTCCTCGAGGTTTTCAACGCGAGCCTGTCCTCGTTCGCCTTTTTCCCTGCGGTGCATATCTATCAGACCACTCTGTTGTATTGCGTTCTCTGCTTGTTCAGCCAACGGCAGCTCATCAAGCTGTCCGCTCATTTCATTAATTAGCTCAATAAAAGTGGCAATAGCATTGGTTGCTCGCGCCGCCATACGCTTTTCAGTGACCACCGCAACGGCCGCTGACCAAAGTGAAGTCACCCGATCTCGGGCCAATTCTCGGACTAGCTCTAGGGTACGGTCACCAATGCCTCGAGAGGGCACATTGACTACTCGCTCAAAAGCCACGTCATCGTGACAATTCAACATGAGGCGCAGATAAGAAAGCGCATTTTTGACTTCCAGGCGCTCATAAAAGCGCTGTCCACCATAGATACGGTAAGGAATTTCCGCCTGTAATAATGCCGCCTCTAGCACTCGTGATTGCGCGTTAGAGCGATAAAGAATCGCCGCGTCTTCACGCCGATTCCCTTCACTGCTCCAGCTATGCAACCGATCTGCGATATAACGGGCTTCGTCATGCTCATTAAAAGCAGAATAGAGCGCGATAGCTTCCCCTTCTCCCGCCTCAGTCCAAAGATTTTTCCCAAGGCGACCGGCATTCTTTGCGATCACCGCATTAGCCGCTAGCAAGATGTTCGACGTCGAGCGATAGTTTTGCTCTAGTTTTACTGTCTCAGTATCAGGAAAATCTCGCTCATAACTAAGAATGTTTTCTACCTTAGCTCCACGCCAGCCATAAATTGATTGGTCATCATCGCCTACTGCGGTGACGGCACTCACTTTCCCCGCCAGCAATCTCAACCAGGCATATTGAACTGCGTTAGTGTCTTGAAACTCATCGACTAAAATATGCCTGAAGCGCTGCTGGTAGTGCTCTAATACCGAAGGATTATGCTTCCACAGCTCTAAAGCTCGCAGTAATAATTCGGCAAAATCAATCACGCCTAAGCGTTCGCAGGTTTCCTCATAGCCTCGATAGATCCGCAGCATAGTCGCCAGGTAAGGGTCCCCGCCTTCTTGGATGTGGGCAGACCGCAATCCCTCATCTTTTTGACCGTTTATCCACCATTGAGCCTGCTTTGGCGGCCAGCGTTGCTCGTCCAAGTCCATACTGCGCATGACTCGTTTAACCAGGCGTAGCTGATCATCAGAATCTAAAATTTGAAAATTTTCTGGTAATTTGGCATCCCGCCAGTGGGCCTTTAATAATCGATGGGCCAAGCCATGAAAAGTTCCTACCCACATACCTCTCAATGACATCCCCAACAACTCATCGATTCTCTCACGCATTTCACGAGCAGCTTTATTAGTAAAAGTGACCGCTAGAATGCCGTAAGGGGAGACATTATCTACCTGAATTTTCCAGGCGATACGATGCACCAGAACTCGCGTTTTCCCGCTACCAGCACCCGCTAATACTAAAAGGTGCTGCTTGTCGCTGGTAACTGCCTGTTCTTGGGGTGCGTTGAGGTTATGTAATATTGAGGTTACGTCCATAGGGTCGCATTCTAACAATTTAATGAGCAAAAATCGGGATCAACTTAGATTCTTTTTCGGTTTTATCTTAGATCAATGACCCCAAAGAGCTATCAGGCGTCAAAATAGACCCCAAATGAGTCTTTTTTTACTACAAAACTAGCAATATAAGTCGTTTTCTTGTAAATTTTTTACATAACTTACTTTGGATTACCCATGAAACCTGCTCAGTTAACTCAAACCATCAGTGACACCTTGCCGGCGCTAAGAAAATCGGAACGCAAGGTTGCCGATTTTGTTCTCAAATCTCCGCTAAATGTCATTCGCATGCGTATCGTAGATTTGGCCCAACAGGCTTCAGTGAGTGAGCCCACCGTTGTTAGATTTTGTCGCGCCGTTGGTTGCAAGGGCTTTCAAGATTTTAAGCTGGCTCTAGCCCAGCAACTTGCTTCCAGCCCAAGTTATGGCCAGATTGCTGTTACCGATACAGACTCTACCCGAGAATATACCCATAAGGTTTTCGACTCTACAGTTGATGCCTTGCTGAAGGTTCGCGATAGTTTGGTGCTAGAAAATCTCGAAGCCGCAGTTGCTGCAATTTGCGCTGCCGGCCGTGTTGAGTTCTATGGTTTTGGCGCCTCTGCCGCAGTGGCCTTTGATGCACAGCACAAATTCTTCAGGCTCCAAATTACCTCTGCTGCATACTCTGACCCCCACCTACAAAACATGTCCGCTACCTCTCTGCATGCTGGCGATGTAGTCATTGCTATTTCTCAGTCGGGGCGATCTCAGGCGTTGCTAGATTCGATGGAGTTGGTAAAGCAGGCAGGAGGCCTAGTCATTGCCTTAGCCCCGAGCGGCTCACCGGTTGCGCTTGGCGCTTCAATTCCAATTGAGGTGGACGCGAAAGAAGATATTCAAATTTACACACCGCTGTCATCGCGGATTGCTCATCTGGCCGTCATCGATGTTTTGGCTATTGGCATTGCACAAAAGAAGGGCCCGCAACTGCATGAGCACTTGCAGCAATTACAGGCGGGCCTATCGTCTTTACGCAGCCAATGAACGCGGGCGGGGCTTTGGTCCCGCCACTAATCAACTGCCCTGATTATCAGCATAGACTCTAATTATTTTCCCTTCTGCTCCATCAGTGGCAAGAATCAAGCTGCCGTCGGGGGCAGTAATGACATTTCGAATCCGTCCCAGCTCAGAGAATAAAATTTCTTCGTTGACTACGTTTCCGCCGTCAAGCTCGAGCCGCCTTAGATCACCTGGCTTCATGGCTGAGATAAATAAATTCCCTTTCCAACTTGGGAACATATCTGCCTCGTACAGGGCCATGCCGGAGAGGGCTATTGAAGGCACCCAATATTTTATAGGCTGCTCCATTCCAGGTTGCTCAGTAAAGGGCGAAATGATCGCGCCGCTATAATCAATGCCATAGGTAATGGCGGGCCATCCATAGTTTTTGCCAGGCTCTATGATGTTAAGTTCATCTCCGCCCTTCGGTCCATGCTCATGCTCGAAAACAGTCCCATCACCTCTAATGACCAATCCCTGCAAATTGCGATGCCCATAGGACCAAATTTCAGGCAGTGCTCCAGGGGTGTTCACAAAAGGATTATCCATTGGCGTACTGCCATCGTCATTAATCCGCAAAATTTTTCCAAAGTGATTGTCTAGATCCTGGGCTTGTTCTCGATAATTGAAGCCATCACCAGAAGTGACGAGCAACCGTCCGTCCGCCATAAAGGCTAGTCGCGCGCCATAGTGAGCCGCAGTCTTACGCGGGGGGTCTGACTGAAAAATAGTCTTGTGCTCGACAAGTGTCTCACCGTCTAATCGCGCCCGAATAACATTTAGGCGGTTTAAGGTAGGCTCCTCAGCGTCGGGGGCTGAAAAGGACAGATAAACAAATCTATTCTCTTCAAAATTTGGGTGCAAAAGTACCTCTGACAATCCTCCTTGGCCAGCAAACAAAACCTCGGGGACGCCCTCAATGGGTGTTGGGCTCAGCTCTCCATCAGTAACCAATCTTAGGTTTCCAGATAGCTCTGTCACCAACATTTGACTGTTAGAAATAAAGGCCATGCTCCACGGATGGTCTAAGCCTTCTACAATGGTTTCAGTTTTATACTGAACCTCCGCGCTAGCCATTGGAATAAGGGCAAGTACCCCACTAAATAGTGTTAAAAACTTAATGACTCTCATTGCTACTACCCTCCGTTTGCCGAGCACCAAAATAGTATCCGGCAATCATACCTGTAAAAATTAAATACCCCTTGCCAAACAGGGTTCTCGCACCGGCAATAAGATCAAGATTATAAAAGGCCAACGGCATCAAGCCTACAATGGCAAAAATCGCCGCGCCTCCGGCCAAGGCATAAAGATACCTTTTATCTATATTCACCCAAATAAGTAAAATGCGTGTGACGACAAAGGCTATCAGCATTCCAACCAGTACGAGCGCTCCCACAGGGAACTCGCCCTTAATATTCATACTGATAAGATCCCCCGCCAGCATTGACAGAATAACAGAGACATCAACCGGCATATCCATGCTGGACAACCAAATAATGTTGGTGAAGGTCGTCTGTGTAATCAATAATCCCGTGGCAATGGCTACTGAGATTAAAAATGAGATACTTACTTTAATCATTCTTGCTGTCCTTTTTATTGTTGAATGGCTCTTAGTAACTCGGTGTTAGCTGCCGTTCTTTTTATGCGGCCCTTTTATTTTATTTTTCTTAGGATCCAAAACCCCAAGCAGATGCTAATCAGAGCCTTAAATGCCTGCGCAAAAATTAGTGGCAAACCGAAAATAAAATCAAGGTAGGGCGCCCAAATCCAAACATATAGCCAGTTGATGACCACCACAAAAACAGGCAGGTAGTCGACAAAAAATGCTTTATGTGTGAGCGAAAAAACCCCGTAATCAGTTGTAATGACAATAAGTAGCCCCCAGAGCACCAAAAATACTTGGAGTGGCGTTGTCCATATCAGTATATACGCAAAAACCTTCAGTCCAGTCTGCATTATTACTCTCCAGGAAATATCACTACTAGCTTAGTCCCTCATTATAGATTAATGTGAATAAAATCTGACAATATCTGAGATAGCTCCTTGGCCTTGTTCCATTGGAAAAAGTGCCCTCCTCCGATCATCTGGTGTGGCTGATTTTGTGTCCCTGGCACTTTACTCAAAAAGAGCTTCTCAAAACCATTGGTCACTGGATCATCACCCGCACCAACACATAAAAATGGTTTTTCAAAGGTTGAAAAGAATTCCCAGGCTTGTTTTTGCGCCTCTAACGAGGGGTCGGGAATACTCGGCACGTGGCTTGGCATTGCCCGAACGGCCATTTTAAAAGCAGGGCTTGGGAAAGGCGCCTCAAAGGCCTTAGTCACAGCCGATCCGAAGAGCGATATTCTTCGCAAGCCAAGATTACCCATCAGCAGCTCTAGGGCGACCGCCAGCTTATTCCGCTTTTCCATCGCCGAAGAGGCAATAATACCCGCAGGAATATCGATAGTGTCCCAGGTGTATTTTTGCCAATAAGCAAATTTGCGTATGCCCGCATGGGGGTCGGCCCCACCAAAGCCATCCATTTGGCGAAGCTGTTTCATCATCGAAACCATAGTCAACTTTGTAGGGCCTCGCCTGAACGTCTGAATCTCTTCAACCACCGCATCGGGCACATCTGGGCTGTAGGGTAGGCCTGTATTGCCCATGGCAACGCGGTCAAATCGCTCACCATTGTCCGCCACCATACGTAAACCAATGAGTCCGCCCCAATCTTGTCCAAAAAATGTAATCTTTGTAAAGTCATTTTGCACCAGCCACTGATTCATCCAATCTACTTGGCGCTGATAACTATAATCTTCTCTCGCTGCAGGCTTGTCTGACTTGCCGTAACCCGGTAGGTCTGGTGCAATAACTCTGATGCCAGCCTTAACCAAATGGGGGATCATTCTCGAATAAAGATAGCTCCACACTGGCTGCCCATGCATAGCTAGTAAAATCGGCCCGTCTTTAGGTCCTTCATCAATATGGTGAATTCTAAGATCACAGTCATCGTGGGTTTTTACCACCGTATACTGAGGATGATAAGGGTAGTCTTTGATATTCTTAAAGCAGTCATCCGGTGTTCGTAGTATTTTCATAGACTAAACCTCAAGGTAAGGGGGCGTAAAATGTTCAGTGATATATTGGCATTATATATGCCAATATTATTATTTCAAGTTTGTTTACCTTGGCGGCTTGTGTTCTCTACCTGGTGTTTTTATACTTCAAAAGTACTGTTATTCGATTGAGACTCTTAGTCACCTATTTAGATAAAGTTGAACTAGATGTGAATCCACTCTTCAAACTTACAGCCATTATCGGTCTGTTGCTGCTTGCTGCTTGCTCTAATGAAGACCCGCATTACGATCTCATTAATAGAGGAGGGGTCTACTACGAGATCAATGCACTAACACCATTCAACGGGGTAAGTGTGAATTACCACGACAACGGTCAAGTGAAACATGAAAAATACTACAAAGACGGAAAACTAGATGGACTCCAAAAAAGTTACTTTGAAATTAAAGGTGATGCTCTAGGGAGTGACCGTGAAAAGGGTCAATTAAGATCTACAGAAAATTTCAAAGGCGGAAACAAAAACGGTCTTCAAGAGACTTACCAACAAAACGGTCACTTAAAGTTTAAATGGGTCCTCAAAGACGGAATAAGAAACGGATTTTATAAATCTTACCGCAAAGACGGTACATTAGGATCAAACACAAACTTCAAAGACGGAAAACTAAACGGTCTTCAGGAAATTTACTATAAAAACGGACAATTAAAGTATTCAACACACTACAAAGACGAAAAACTAGACGGACTCCGAAAAGGTTACTACGACAACGGTCAATTAAAGTATACAGCACACTACAAAGACGAAAAACTAGACGGGCTCCAAGAGCATTACCAACAAAATGGTCACTTTAGTTATAAAATTTGTTACAAGAGCGGTAAAGAAGTAGATATATCCTACTGTGAGAAATAATTTGAGAACCCATTTGGGCATAAATTGGTATCAATGCTCTTTCTTTTATCCCCTCCCGGGGCGGGCCTCAAGAGGGTGTGTTTTTCCTATTCACTCTCAACATGAAACAGTTTGCTATAAATCTTCCACTCGCCTTCAAATTTTATAAGAGATAAAGTATCCAAAAAGGTTATACCTAGATATTTATCTCTGATTTTTACCGATGCTGTTGTTCCCGCTACTTCAGACGTAATGATTTCAAATACCACCTCTTCTCCTTGTTCTTTTGGGGAAGGTTGTTGAGCCGCAACAAAGGTGGCAAAATCATCGACAGACATTTCCATAAAATCTCCATGCAAATATCCAGCGACTATTCCATTGGGGTGGAATGCTTCTTTGACTTTTCTTGCACTTGAGTGGCTCATACTATCGATATAAAGTTGAGATAGGATTTGAATTTGCTCATTGTCATTCATTTTGTTTCTCCTGTTTATTAGCTTTTACTGAGGGAGCTGCCGCTATTACAACTAGTCCACGGCTACCGACTCGAATAAAACAATGATTTTAATCAATCCTTTTCATCAGAAAAGAGATATCCAGAAATAGTCATGCCTGCTCCAATTGCTATCACTAACAACCCTAGCCCCTCTATCACATTTCCCAATGCCACCCATCCTAAGAGATATATACCAATACCAATAAAAAATCCTACCAAACCCTTTCTTTTGTAGTTGTATGGCATTTCTTTATCTTCCAAACTTCTAATTAGCGCTTCTATTTGAGCTGGGTCAGTAGTAAATTTAGATATCCTGACAAGTGCACCATACTTATTTTTTGATTCTCTGTTTTTGAAAAAAAGAACTATAAAAACAATAATTGCTGGCAATACAAACGGTACCAATAACCCTATAAAATCTTCCATACCTATCTCCTTTTAATGCAATGTTTAAATTTACTCGACGGTGACTGTCCTAAATAAAATAGTGATTTACTCTTTCTTGTCGTCCGGTTCTAGAACTCCCTTTTCTTTCAGCTGTTTTTCAAGCAACAGAACTTTACTCAGTGCTGCCAAACCAAAAATAAATCCCATTACTGCCAATCCTTCCATAATTTTATCCTTTTAAGGCACTTTTTTGTTCTACTCTACGGTAAAGGAACGAGTTGAACAGGAGGGGTCCTTTCTTTTCGGGTAAAGATAACCTCAAACCAACTTTGGAACTCCAAATACTCTGAATATCAGTCATATCTACATTCTAGAATATATGCTCTCAAACAAGAAGGGTTGCGGTATAGAAAGATTGCTAAACAACTAAATGTCGAGGGGTGAAGACACCAAGAGGTAAAGAGTTTCTGCCTGCAAGTCTTCATACAATACTTAACAGAAAGGACATTAGAGATACTGTTACCGCCGATGCAATAATGACCCACTAGCGCCGATTTAAAATTGACCCACCTGAGGCAAAATAGCCGCTGAACTAATCAGCGAGGCGGCCTGTATGTTAACTCAGGAGAGACTGGTGGAAAT
>Ga0222634_1000014_pt1 | contig 225524 bp, 204 predicted proteins | sample AntAcemetageno50_FD_179807 | JGI IMG/M metagenome (GOLD analysis project Ga0222634, IMG submission 179807) | Saline water microbial communities from Ace Lake, Antarctica - #50 | ecosystem: Environmental > Aquatic > Non-marine Saline and Alkaline > Saline | place: Antarctica: Ace Lake... | reverse complement strand
GAGAGAAGGCATCAGTCACTTGACCGACAAACACCGGATCAGGTTTACTGTGAAAACGTAACCAAGAAGGCTGCGTAAATTAATGGGAAGCACTTATAGGGCTGTCCAATCAATGGGGTCCACTACTTAAACCCATAGTCAGCACCACCGCTTAGTAATAGCTCAAAATCGCTTAAATCTGGCACTGTAATATTTGCTGAAGCTTTTGCGATTGAATTTTCTCTAGTCTGCTCCAATAGCCAATAAACAAATTTGCCGTGTGGTTCATCAGCCGCGACATCAACAATCCCAGAATAAATTATTACTGAAAGGGCAGTAATACCTAATGTAGCGAGTAAAAAAAGTATTTTTATAACTTTCATAATTGGCTCTCCCAAAACTCAAGGTTTTTTGTATCTTTCGTTAGGCAGAAAGGAATTATTTAATCATGGTCATCTGCTGCTTCTTTAGTTGATTCTTTTGCTTTATCTTCCATCTTGCTGTGATCCATCTTGCTGTGATCCATCGTCATGTTGCCATGATCCATATCCATCTTGCTATGGTCCATCTTGCTGTGATCCATCTTCATGTTGCCATGATCCATATCCAGCTCTTCTTTGTCCGTTTGAGCTTGTGTCATACACTTTTTCATCATTGCCATAGTGACGGAATCTTTCATATCCATCTTGCTGTGATCCATGTTGCTACAATCAGCTTTTTCAGCCTTTTTTACGTGCATTTTCGGATCATGCGCTGTAGCTGTCATTGATAAAGTAATTGTTGGTATTAATACCAGTGCGATTTTAGTTACTGTTTTAGTTAAAGTTTTCATGGTCTACTCCTACGTAGTAGTTAAGGTTTTTTAGGTAAATCCATCAAATGCACTGTTATTTGCATTTGATGTTCTTCACTTTTATAACTTCATATCACAATATTTTTGACGCTGTACTTTTTGTCGATGACGAACGCCATAAATAAAATAATGCGGGTAACACAAGCAAGGTTAATATGACCGCACTCAACATGCCGCCAACCATTGGCGCTGCTATTCGACTCATCACCTCAGAACCAGTGCCTGTACCGTACAAAATAGGCAATAAGCCAACAATAATAGCGGCTGCTGTCATCATAACCGGGCGAACTCGCATGCCAGCACCATGTAAAACAGCCTGTAGTACATCTTCTTTTGTAGTAGTAATATCCTTTAAGCGGTGTTCACTAAGCATTCCTTGGTAAGCTTGATTTAAATAAACAAGCATAATGACACCAATTTCTACGGCAACCCCCGCTAGCGCGATAAACCCAACACCAACAGCCACTGAGAAGTTATAGCCCTCTAAATATATCAACCAAATACTACCCACCATAGCTAGAGGTAAAGTTCCCATAATCATCGCTACTTCAATAACGTTGCGGAAGTTAAGATAAAGTAGAATGATAATAATAAATAAGGTTAATGGGACAACGTACGCCAACTTGGCTTTAGCACGTTGCATATATTCATATTGCCCTGCCCATACGATAGAGTATCCTGCGGGTAGCTTTAACTTATCTGCCACCACTCGCTGTGCATCAGTGACATAGGTCCCTACGTCAACGCCCTCGATATCAACAAAGGCCCAACCATTTAACCGAGCATTTTCAGATTTAATACCTGGAGGACCATCTTCTACGATAATATTAGCAACATCTCCCAATGAAATACGCTGTCCACTAAGCGTAACTATAGGTAACAAAGACAACTGCTCTGGAGAATCACGATAGTCCTGAGGATACCGTAAACTCACAGGGTAACGCTCTAAACCTTCAACCGTTTCAGTGACATTCATTCCACCAATAGCTGTTGCCACCACTTGTTGAATTTCAGCAATATTCAAACCGTACCGAGCCGCTTTTGCCCGCTGAATATCAACTTTTATATAGCGGCCTCCAGCAACACGCTCTGAATATACTGAAACGGTGCCAGGTACATCCGCTAGAATAACTTCTATTTGCTTACCTATCTCTTGAATAACTTCCAGTTTAGGCCCCGCAATTTTTATTCCTACAGGTGTCTTAATGCCTGTTGCTAACATATCAATACGCGTCTTGATTGGCATAACCCAAGCGTTAGTTACACCAGGAAGTTTGACTAATGTATCCAGCTCTTTTCTCAAGCTCTCTGCAGTTACCCCTGCTCGCCATTGGTCCTGTGGCTTAAACTGGATGAAGGTCTCTATCATGGTAAGAGGTGCTGGGTCTGTTGCGGTATCAGCACGACCTACTTTACCAAACACAGTCTTCACTTCTGGAACAGTTTTAATCAGCTTATCCGTTTGTTGTAGAAGTTGACGTGCCTTGCCGATAGAGATGCCAGGATAGGTAGTAGGCATATACATCAGATCACCTTCATCAAGCGGTGGGATAAACTCGCTACCGATTTTATCTAGTGGATATAACCCCACACCTAGCACGATTAGTGCGGCTAATAAGGTCATCTTTGGAAAACGCAAAACGGTTTTTAGAGCAGGTATATAGATAAAAGTCAAAAATCTATTTACCGGATTTTTATGCTCAGATAGTACTTTACCGCGAATAAAATACCCCATTAATACGGGTACTAACGTAATAGCAAGTACCGCAGAAGCAGCCATGGCATATGTTTTGGTAAAAGCTAGCGGAGAAAACATTCGTCCTTCTTGCGCTTCTAACGTAAATACAGGAACAAAACTCACCGTAATAATTAATAAGCTAAAGAATAATGCAGGACCTACTTCACTAGCTGATTCTATTACGATTTGCCAACGGTTTTCTTTCGTAAGGGGGGTTTTCTCCATGTGCTTATGCATATTTTCTATCATGACGATGGCGCCATCGATCATTGCGCCAATAGCAATTGCAATCCCTCCTAATGACATAATATTGGCATTAAGTCCTTGTAAATGCATAATAATAAATGCTGTTAAAATACCTACGGGTAAACTAACAATCGCCACTAAAGAAGATCGAACATGGAATAAGAAAATAATACAAACTAACGCCACCACGCCAAACTCTTGTAGTAGCTTATACGCCAAGTTATCTACTGCTCGTTCGATCAATGCCGATCGATCATAAACAGGCACTATTTCAACGCCTTCGGGCAGTCCTTTCTTAAGCTGTTCGAGCTTTTCTTTTACACGGATTATCACTTGCTGAGCGTTTTCCCCAAAACGCATCACGACTATCCCACCAACAACTTCACCTTCGCCATTAAGCTCAGCTACACCACGACGCATTTGTGGGCCCGTGCCAATATCTGCAACATTCTTTAACAGTAATGGGGTGCCATTTTGGTTAACCCCCAATGGAATATTTTCTAAGTCTGAAACACTTTTGATGTAACCTGTGGCTGTCACCATATACTCAGCTTCGGCCATTTCAACGACTGAGGCACCTATTTCCTGGTTACCTTTTTTAATGGCCATTTGAATGTGTGATAATGGAATACCAAAAGCACGTAACTTATCTGGGTTAATTCTTACTTGATACTGCTTGACCATGCCGCCAAGCGTACTAACTTCCGATACGCCGGGAACCGTTTGTAATTCAAACTTCAAGAACCAATCTTGTAAACTACGTAATTGGCTTAAATCATGTTGACCTGTTTTGTCTGTTAGTGCATACAAATATACCCAGCCAACGCCTGTTGCGTCAGGCCCTAGTTGTGGACGAGCATCAGCAGGTAAATTTGGGGCAACTTGACTTAAATACTCAAGTACCCTTGATCGTGCCCAGTAGAGGTCAGTGTCTTCATCAAAAATGACATAAACATAGGAGTCGCCAAAAAACGAATAACCTCGCACGGTAACAGCACCTGGGACTGACAGCATGGCTGTGGTCATTGGGTAAGTCACCTGATCTTCGACGACTTGTGGTGCCTGACCTGGATAGCTTGTTTTTATTATCACTTGCACATCTGATAGATCAGGAAGTGCATCAATAGGTGTTTTACTAACTGAATATAATCCCATGCCAACAAGTAGTAATGTGGCTAGCAATACGAAAAACCGATTACCAACAGACCAACGAATAATAGAAGTAATCATAATAGGGTAACTCCTAATTAGTGGTTTGAGTGATCGACAGACAATTCTTCAATAGAAGATTCAACTTCTGATTGCTCATCGCCAAACGATTGCATAATGTCAGTGATAATGAAATTTTCATCACGTATTTCGAAAGTAAATCTCACTTTCATATTTCGGCTGAACTCAACCAAACTGACACCTTCATCAACAATGAAGTCTACTGTAGCAGCAGGTCTGTTCCATTTTTCTATCGCTGAATGGCTAATATTAATCATTCCATGATCAATCATGAGTGAATTGATAGTGCCAGTTACTGTCGCAACGTTATCATCATTATCTTGAGACATGTCCATTTGCTCTGTTGTACTTTCATCAGGAATATGGATATTACTCACTTGATAATCACCACTCGCTGTTTTGGTGACTTCAACATGCAAGCTAAGGTGTTCTTTAAGTTGTGCAAAATCAACAGCTTCAGTGGTTATAAAGTCCATTGTCATCTCAGGCCAATCCCACTCAGGGATCGCATCATGCTTTAAAGTGAGCATTTTGTGGTCGGACATCATGCTAAGTATTTCAGCCTGTACCCAAACCGACAAAGGTGCCGATTCTTCACTGACAGACTCATCGTAATTCATGCGCTTAAAATCAGATGACTTACTTGATTCAGAATCAAGTAAAAATTGAGCTGAACTGACGACTTTATCTCCCTCACTAAGTCCTTTAAGTATTTCGACACTTTCACTGTCATAACGACCAACAGATACTTCAATGGATTTGAAACTGCCTTCACCTAATGCAAGCACAACCCTGTCTTGATTGCCGGTTCTAATCAGTGCTTCTTTTGGAATTAGTAGCGCCTGTTCATCACCCGTTGTATGAATTGCAATTTGTGCAAACATATTAGGCTTAAAGTCACCATTTTCATTATCAAAGCGCACACGTACTTTCAGTGTTCGTGTTTCAGCCTCAAGTGTTGGATAGACATAATCCACCAGCCCCTTCCAAGTTTTACCGGGTAAATAATCAAGTGTCATAGTGACTGGTATGCCCCTTTTGACTTGACCTGCTTGTCTCTCGAAAACTTCAGCCTCAACCCAAACTTCAGATAGATCGCCAATTGACATCAAAGTTGAACTAGGTTGAACGAAGGAGCCTTCTCGTATTTTAAGATTTCCAACAACACCATTTTGCGGAGAATAGAAAGTAATAGTCTGCTGAACTTCCTTCATTTTTTTCAGTTTTACAATAGTCGATTTAGGTAACTGTAGTGTCGCCAAGCGGTTTTCAGCTGCGCTAATTAACCGCTCGTTTTTGCGATCTAATGCCAACAACAATTCTTCTTGAGCATTTACTAGCTCAGGAGAGTAGATGTCGTATAGTGGTTGGTTCTTTTTAACAGGGTCACCAACAGCCTTAACATATAACTTTTCTATCCAACCTTGTACACGCGGGTGAATATCAACGAGCTTATCTTGATCGTAAGTAACATAGCCCACAGTGTTTATTTGAGTATGAAGTCGTTTATATTGAACAGTTACAGTACGCACACCTAAATTATTGGCCACATCAGAAGATATACGGATTGTTCCAGGACCTTCATCTGGGCCTTTTCCACCATCATCATATACGGCGACTAAATCCATCCCCATAGGTGATTTACCAGGTTTATCTTTCTTATAATTTGCATCCATTGGCGCCACCCAATAGAGCGGTTTTTTCTCTTCATCTGTTGCGCTAGTTACTTCGTTCATATCTGACGGAGCGATAAAATTAGATACACTAAAAGTGATAATGCCCCCTATGATCATGCCAGCAATTACTGGTCTAATATTATTAGTCATTATTTCCTCCCGAAATAGCAGCATATGGGCTGCCATTGGCTAAATTCATTTTGTTTTGCGTAATGGACGTATTGAGACTGCCGGTAAAAAGGTAATTAAGTTCTAGTCGTATTTGCTGTTCTTCTACGTTTAGTGCTAGTTCGTCTATTTCGGCATTTAGCACCGCAATACGTGAGCGAACAACGTCTGAAAAATCTCCATCATCATTGGTATAAGCGGTCAAAGAGGCTTCTGCTTGATCATGTGTTTGAGGTAATAATTTCGTTATATACAGGGTTTGTCTGTCTTTTAAGCGCAGTAACCTCCCCTTTGCGCTCGAATAAGCGCCGAGTAATTGTCTAAGTAATAGTAACTTTTCGGTTTTCATCGCTTCTGTTTTAGATATCGCTGATTGAACTTCTTGGTCTTGCCGATTTTCCGTAAAAAGTGGCAAATCAAACGTCACGCCAACAGAGAATAAATCCGCTCTACTTCTTCCTATAGGATCATCCCTACGATATCCATAGCTTGCATTTACACCCCATTCAGGTTTGTATTTTTGCTTCGCTAACTTAATGCCTATTTTAGTAGCATTTACTTTCTTTTCTATAGCGACAACGGAGGGGTGATTTGAAAAATACGGAATCAATTCTTCTGGTTGAAACCAACTCTTTTTGTTGACTAAGTCACGATTAAGTAAGTCTATTTGGGGTAGTTGTTGACTAAGAACAATATTATGTAAAGAGAAATCAGTTAGTATTGACGTTTCATCTGCTGAGCTATTTCCGGTAGAAAATTTGGTTAACCATTGTGAAAGTTTTCCTTCATAGTGATTTTTCAGTTGCTCTAATTTGTCTAACCGATCGTCTAAACGTGTTAGCTCAAGTTGTGCTCGAACAATATCTTGCTGACGGGTTTTACCTAAAGCTGACGAGTAACTTGCTACAGCTACATCTGCTAACTGTTCGAATAGCGACCTATTTTTTTCAATTAAAGCGATACTTTGCTGAACTTTATATATATCTAACCATAGGCTTCCGACAGTGACCGTTATTTGTGATTCCCTGTCTTTTCTTTGGTATGGAAACGCTTCACTTTGAATTTTTAGTTGTTGGCTCTTAATGCCTAAGGTATCTCCACGAGGAAACATTTGTGAAATACCCACTTTAGTCTGTGTCATTCCTTCCTGAGAAAAATCAAAACTATTTGTCGGCAAACTTGCAAAGCCAATAGACAATTTCGGATCAGGCAATGTGTTAGCCGCGGTACTCATCGATTCGATGGCCCTTTGATTGTGAACATTTCCCGTTAACCAAGGATCATTTTGTTGAGCTGCTCTGACTACATTTTCAAAAGATAAAGATGCGTTAACATTCATGGCAGGGGACTCATCGGCACTGACGGAAAAAACAGCAAAAACTAGAATTCCTGCGCCGCATTTCATGCGAAACTTCCTATTGTCAGCTAACTTAGTCATTAGAACTGCTCCTCATAGGATTGAACATCGGCATAAATTTCATGTGTCCCATCCGACTTTAAAAGTAAAATCCTGTATGGCTGAAACTTGTCATCAACTTCCATTCCAGGGCTACCAACAGGCATGCCAGGAACGGCCAAGCCAATCGCATCAAAGGGCGGGTTTGCGAGAAAACGCTTAATAACATCAGCCGGAATATGGCCTTCAAAGAGATAACCGTCTTGGGTAACGGCGGTATGACAAGACTGATAACGGGGTGAAATTCCTTTGTCAGCCTTTAGCTTGTTCAAATCAACTGGGTGATGCAAGACGGCCTCAAAACCTGCGGCTTCAACATGTGAGACCCAGTTTTCACAACAGCCACAGGTAGGGCTTTTATAAACGTCGAAAGATATCGTGCCGACTAAAGCGTCTTCGGACGTTGGTACATTAACGGGATCAGCCTTGCTCGAACAAGCAATAACACCCCAAGATAGCGCGATAATGGCTAGCCATCGCATTCTTTTAACAACCAATTCCATGATAACTCCCGCAAAAAACTTAGGCCTTTCCAGGCTTTGTAATTGGGAGTTTTTGGACTCCCGCTAGCTTAACTTGCGGACAAGAAACGCCAAATTTTAGGCGTACTTATCCTATGTTAGCGGGAAACAGGGGGGCGAAAAAGAGAGAGGGTCAACTTGTCATCAACTCTTTCGTTGTCACGACTAGTCGGCAAGACTACATCAAACGAGAATAGATTCTGAGGGGCAGGTAATACCGCAGAATTAGAACACCCACCTACGCTGCAATCACAATCAGGACAGCAATCAAGTGAGGTAACTACATCGGCAGAAGAATCCAAATCCAAGTGCTGAGAGTGATCCATCATATAAGAATCCATCGGCTGCTCAGTCGCTTCAGGTGAAGAAGCTTCATTGTGGCAAGAGAAATTCGTAGACGCCAAAACCTGACCACCGAAGACCAACATCAGCAGTACAAGAAGAATTTTTGGACATTTCACTCTAATCACTAACCTATTCCTTAAGGTTTTCTTTCGACACAATTTAGTCAAAGCATCTAGGTTACATTAATTTATTTGTTGTACGAGGGCAAGTAATCATTGCTCAGGTACCCCAGCATTTAGGCATGGTCAATTGGATCGCAGCCTACATTGTCTAATTATGCTGGGTCGCTGCTGGTTACCTGCGCATATCAGAATACTACTCGTAGCTGTCGATACGCTTGAAGACGTTATGATTATTGCAGCACGGAGGCGTTGCAGGGGGCCGCAAAATCTATTGGCACCCCAACAAAAACCAAAGATTGATGGAAATATCTATATCGCATGTATGTGAGGTTTATTTCCGATCCACAAATTTTAACTTCGTACAGATGAAGGCGTGTTTGTATAACCATAATTAAGCTCTACAGGTTTTTTTAACTGTAATTGAATAAAATCTCTTGCGGTGACTCTCAAGTTAATATATACATGTATAGACAGGTCTGTAGTTGTATTCTCAGTAATAAGAATATAACTCAGGATCAGTAAATTGTAATTCAACCATTTTTTACTCATAACAGCGGGGAATTAATATCGTGAAATTTAATAAAACAATAATTCATCTTGCCTTAGTCGGCATTGGTGCTGGGGCGTTTAGTATAGCTGCAGCTCAAGACTCAGGTAGTGATCCGACAGCGCAGTTAGAAGAGGTAATCGTGACTGGCTCACGAATTAAACGCACCGAAGCGAACAGTGCAAGTCCGGTGACCATTATCGGCGCAGAAAGCATCTTTGATTCAGGCATAGCGAATGTAGAAGATATCCTGCAAGAAATGACCGCTTCGGCGGGTGCGGCAGGTAATTCTAGCAACGCCTATTGGACCAGTAACGGTTACGGTACCGCCCAGACAAATCTAAGGGGATTAGGCATTAATCGCACGCTAGTCTTGCTGAACGGTCGCAGAATTGTGAATGGCGGCACAGGTGCGAATTCGTCAGTCGATCTTAACATGATCCCTACGGCACTGATCCAGCGAATCGAAGTACTTAAAGATGGCGCCTCCGCTATTTATGGGGCAGATGCTGTCGCGGGTGTGGTCAATATTATTACGAAAAAGGACTTCAGTGGTGCGAAGCTGGATGTGAAATATGGTGCAACCACGCAGTCTGATGGTGAAAATTCTGAACTAAATTTCACCTTTGGTGGTGAGTACGACAAAGGCAATATTGCAGTCAATCTTAGCTACGTAGACTCAGGTCAGATATTGCAATCTGATCGTCAAGCATGCCCGCTTTACGAGGACGGCGGCGAACTGTTGTGCTCTGGAAGTTCACACACCATTGGTGGGCGTGCTCACTTGCTTGATGGTACAGAAATTCAGTTCAATCAAGTCGAAGGTGGGGACGGAGATTTCTTCGAGCCACGTGATTCGGCGAAGCACGGATTTAACTGGTTTCCATATCTCAATGCAGTCAGTCCTACCCAAAGAATTAACCTTTCTGCGTTTGGCACCTATGAAATTTCTGACTCGTTACAAGTCTTTACCGAACTACTCTATGCCAATCGCCAGGGTGAGCAGATTGTAACGCCGAGAAGAATTCGTACTACACCGGTTTCGGCGGCATTTCCGTACAATCCGACTGGCGAGGACTTATTTATAAAGAATCGTCGAATGGTAGAAATGGGGGCTCCGTATTTCTTCCAGGAAACGGATACCGTGAGAGTTGTCGTTGGTCTCGAAGGATCATTGGATAATGGCCTAAGCTGGGATGCGAATGCCAATTATGGTCGCAATACCGGCCGCGATGGCTGGACCTTTGATATGGACCATGACCGCGTATTGCAAACCTTGGACGAAAGTATTTGTAGCACAACAGCGGGTGCCGCGATTCCTTGTGGCGATTACTTCGGCGTGGGTGAGTTGACACCGGAATTAATCGAATACATTAAGTATCGCCGCGAAGGTAATGGCGGCAATCAAATGGTCTCTCTCGGTGCTAACCTCTATGGTAATGTGATGAGCCTGCCAGCAGGTGACGTTGGATTTGCTGTGGGGGTAGAAAACCGTACTGAAAAAGGCTGGCGGAATCCAGACTCAACTGTTCTAAAAAACGGTGGAGAATCGGCTATAAGCGGGTCGTCTGATGTTACGGAAGTGTATGGCGAGCTTTCGGTGCCGTTATTGTCTGATGTGCCGATGGTGCAGAGTTTGGACCTTACTCTTGCTGCCAGATGGTCTGACTACAGTTCTTTTGGAGACAATACGACGTATAGGCTGGGTGCCGTTTGGCAAGTTAATGATCAGCTAACGTTAAGGTCAGTGGTCTCCACCGCCTTTCGCGTTCCGACGATTAGTGAGCAAGAAGGTAGCACTAATCAGGAAAACCTATTGACAGTTGATCCATGCGCCGGCGCAACTGGTGCTATTGCAACCAACTGCGCGGCTGACGGGGTACCTGCTGGATTCGTGCAGAATGGCAATACAGTTCTAACTGGGGTTGGTGGAAATCCGAACGTCGGACCTGAGGACGCAGATACGGTGACGTTTGGAATCGTTTTTGAACCGGCGTTTATGGAAGGGCTTACGGCAACGATCGATTATTTTGATATAAAGATGAAAGATGCGATTAATGCCGTCGATGGTAGCGATCAACTTCGCCTGTGCTATACCGATCCTTCAGCCTATGCTGAGTTTTGTAATTCATTTGTACGTGACTCTATTACCAGTCAGGTAACTTTCCTTAATAAGCGTCCCGTTAACGCGTCGAGCGAACAGGTTAGTGGCGTCGATTACGCGCTTACCTATAACACGGAAATAGCAGGGTTAGACTCATTGTTCTCGATACGTGCGACAAATTTATTGACGCATGAGAACCAAGCAAACCCGGCCGCTGAAGTCGAAATTTTGCGGGGTAAGATCACTTCAGATCGCGGTAGTTTTGCAAAATGGCGCATGAACATGAGTGCTAAAGTCTATGCCGAAAAGTGGTCGGCGGGCTGGTCTGTACGAATGATCGGCGAGGCGGACGATGAGAATGGCGAGGCATGGGGGGGTGGACCCATTGGTAATTCGGTCGACAATATTTTCTACCATGATTTGCACTATAACTACAATGTCAGTGATACGTTGAAGGTATCGCTCGGCATCGATAACGTGTTTGATGAAAAGGCGCCGTTCATAACGTCTTGGAATGACGCTAATACCGATGTATTTACTTACGATCTGATGGGCCAACGGTGGTTTATGCAGGCTAGCTACGAATTCTAGTGGTTTTTCTGTAGGTCAATAAATGTGCTGGTCGACGGACTCCTCCGTCGGCCAGTGTTTTCTGGCGCGGTCCGCACCATTCAGTGGTGATGATCGCTTGTCAATGCGTTGGTGAATTATGAATGCAGTAAAGTTATCTCGAAAAATACACAAATGGATTGCCCTGATTGTCGGCATTCAATTGTTCCTGTGGGCTCTGAGCGGTTTTTATATGGTCGTGGTGAATATAGATATTATTCATGGCGACATGCTAGTAAAGAATGTACAGCAAAATGTCAATCATACAGACCAACTTCATATACCTCTAGAGCAACTCGCTATACTTCACCCTGACTCTCAACGCATCACGCTGAAATCGATGATGGGCCAACCGGTCTACCAGATAACCGGTGAATCCACTCTCTTGCTAGATGCAGTGACCGGCCGACAGCTATCGCCGTTGGACGAGAAAACAGCCAAACAAATCGCCAGCTATCACTACGCTGGTGACAGCACAGTGCGCCGTATTGAATTGCTGGAAAGCAATCCTCCGACCGAACTTCAAGAACGCTCTTTGCCGCTGTGGCGAGTGGATTTTGAGGATGTCTGGAACAGTAGTTTTTATATTGATCCTTATACCGGAGAGTTTACAACGCGAAGACATACGTTGTGGAGAGTCTTTGATTTCTTATGGATGCTCCACATCATGGACTATGACGAACGAGCGGACATGAACAACACAGTGCTGCGTATATTTTCCGTGATGGGCGCTTTTCTTGGATTAACCGGGGCTTGGTTACTATTTTACAGTTTTCAGCGAAAGCGTGTTCGAGGTGCAGTCCAATGATCTTCTTTCGTAAACTACATAAATGGCTCACCCTTATTATCGGTGTCCAACTCATCATTTGGCTGCTGACAGGTACGATAATTAGCTTCATTGATCAGGACAAGGTCAGTGGCAACGTGACTCGCGTCGCGTCAAGCGACGGTTCGTCTTTATCAGCGTCAGAATCGTACTTCCCGGTATCCCGGCTCCCTCTTGGGGAGAGTATCATTCGCACAGTAGCGCTTGAGTTGTTTTTGGAAAAACCGGTGTATCGCGTTGACCTGGGTGACACCGGTGCGTTATTTGATGCGCGGAGCGGCGAAAGACTAACTATTAACAGAGTTTTGGCGGAAGAGATCGCAACCAAGAGCTATCGCGGCAACGGTCATGTGTCGTCTAGCGAACGCTTGGATTCTGGATCAAATGAAGTTCGTGCCGTAAAGGCTCCCGTCTGGCGCGTTGACTTTGATGACACTCTGGCAACTCGCGTCTATGTGACCGCGGAGGATGGGAAACTACTGGCACACCGCAACAACCGATGGAAAGTTGTTGATTTTCTATTAATGCTACATTTTATGGACTATGTGCGCGCCGATAGCTTTAACAATCTGCAGATCATCATCGTAGGTTTTGGAACACTCTGGATCGCATTGTCTGGATTACTTCTAGTTTTTTACAGTTTCTCTCGCAGCAATTTTTTGTGGTTGCCGGGAATGAAGTCACGCGGTCGGATGGTGACTAGCACAGTCGGTGCAGAGGGCCAACCTGGACAGGTGCTGAAGCTGGATAGCTTGTTATCGTACTACGCGAGCTTATCCCAATGTGGTATTAAACTGTCCTCGAATTGCGATGGTTCCGGTAGCTGTGGTTTGTGTAAAGTTCGCTACGAAAGGGATGCACCCGCTCACACGGCGGTAGATCGGGAGTGGATTGATGACGAGGAACTGGCCAACGGGCTACGGCTTGGTTGTCAGCACAAACCTCGATCTAACGACGCAGTTACGTTGCCTGACATTGCGTTCCAGCAATCGGTGCGATGGGCGGAGGTGGTATCGACCCGGTGGCTTACGCCGTTGCTTAAGGAGATACGAATACGACCTGATGTATCCCTTCAATTTGTATCGGGCGATTACCTGGAATTTCAGGTACCGCACTATCAAATGAGTTTGACGCGACTCGCTGTCCCAGAATCATTTGCAGAGGTATGGGATAATCTGTCCATTCCCGATAGCTGGGCACAAACTAAGGGTAGTGAAACGTCGCGTACTTATTCGGTTGCGGTAGCCCCTAATCAGAGTGAGCCCCAAGAACTTGCGTTCAACGTCCGATTTGCTCCACCCCCTGCAGGCACTCAATTTTTCCCCGGCGTCGGCTCCAGTTTTCTGTGTGGGTCTCAGGTGGGTGAGCGGCTGGCATTTCGGGGGCCTGCGGGCGATTTTAGACTCGTCGACAGCGACCGTGAAAAAATCCTGATTGGCGGCGGGGCCGGTATGGCGCCACTGAAGTCGATGGCGGTTCATCTTTTAAAGAACCGCGACTGGCAGGGAAAAGTTCGTTTTTGGTACGGTGCGCGTAATCAGCAGGAAATTCTCTATAGAGAGACTTTTGAGACCCTCGCGAAGGAGTACGAGAATTTTGAATGGCAGGTGGCGCTGTCCGAGGCAAGCGATGATTTACAGTGGCAGGGGCATAGAGGCTTTGTCCATCAGGCGATCTTTGAGGAGGTACTAAAGAATCACTCAATGATTCAAGAGTGTGAATTTTATGTATGTGGACCGCCGTCAATGCTCGCCGCGACGCGCAAAATGTTACGGCAACTTGGTGTAGCAGATCAGCGAGTTCGCTTTGATGATTTTGGCAATTAGGTAGCGCCATAAGGTCCTTCCATGTGTTTCATGCCAGGAAACCAAGGCGTTGGTGAGTGAAAGCAATCGTTTCACATAGTCGCTCTATGATAATCAAACCAGGAATAGACCGAGGTGATATAGAAGTTTCTGAGGCTTATAAAAAAGGGAGGTTTCTGGAGAAGTTTCTGACGCTTATAAAAAGGGATTCTTACACACCTTAACGCGCGCATAGATCGGGGGAAGACACTCCACCTATGCAGATTGTTGTCGACTCTAGGGCTGTTCGGAATTGGTAGTGGTGGCCGGGCTAAGTCCGGCCTCAGCATGGCGGCTGCCAAAGATGTTGTAGGCCATGAGATTACTCATGGTGTTATCGGGGCCTCAAGCGGGCTCATTTATGAGTATCAGTCAGGGGCGCTAAACGAGTCTTTCGCCGACTTTTTTGGTTCCATGATTGACGATGATAATTGGCTTATTGGTGAGGACCTGCTGAGTCCTAGTGGAAAAGCTCTAAGAAATATGGCTGCCCCAAGAGATGCCTATGGTGGTGGTCAACCAGCCCATTTTAGTGAGTACCGATCACTCCCGAAAAGTACAGACCAGGGAGGAGTCCATATTTATAGTGGCATCCCCAATCGTGCCATGTATTTGTTATCTGAAGGACTAGCTGTGGAAAGTTTAGGGTCTAGTATTGGACGCGAAAAAACAGCAAATCTGGCATTCAAGACTATGATTGGTTTAACGCCAAATGCGAATTTTGATGAGGCTGCTGAGTTTATGGCTAGCCTCGCTAACGTAGAGTATCCCAATGAAGCTGCTATCTATGATGCTTCCGTACTTGCATGGAAATCCGTTGGGCTACCTCAGCAAGTAACGACTAACTCTACCATTTTAAATACGCCAGTAACCGCTAAGGATGTTACAGGAGTGGCATATCTCAAGCCATACTATGACACGTCATCAGTGTTACCTGAAGATAACTGGTACACAGTTAACTTTCAGGCTTTTCTTAATAGTAATCCTGAGTTTGTGTCTGAAGCAAACATTCAAATCCCCACTGATGAGTATTCCAAACTTACTAGACCGGTACTAATCAATACGTCTGATAGTGACATCGTTATGGTCTATCAACGCAAGGTGGACAACTCATTTTATTTATGGACGGACGAGAATGATGTTGAGGTTTTACTGGATGACGGCACTAATATTGCTGGTATAGATGGCTCCAACGATAGCGAGCAGTTTGTGCTTTCTGTCGTGAATACCAATGAGATTTACGTAGTCGATTCAACTGGGGCTGCGATTCATGAAGTTTCTCTACCAAGCACGGCTGAAAACATTGCGCCGACGCCTGTTACTTATATTGACGCAGTTCGGTTTGATCCAACTGGCCGCTTTGTTGTCTTTGATTTTTTCCTTTGTGCAACTGGCGCAATGGATTGCTCTTCATTTGACGAAGGTAACTGGTCAGTGGGTATTTTGGATGTGGTATCTGGATCAGTAGAGTTTCCGTTTCCGAGTCAACCAGCAAGATTTGATGTTGGCTTTCCGGCCTTTAGTAATTTAACCGATCGTTATCTCACTCTTGATATAGTTGAAACTACTGCAGATTCAGGGGTTATATCAGTAGTGGCTATTTATGATCGTGACACGGGTACGGTTGAGGCTATAGCTGGGACTGATGGGACTACTGAAAAACTAGGTGCTTATGGGTATCCTTCATTTTCTGCGGACGATACAAGTATCGTGTATAGCATTAGATATGATAGTTTTGAAGGGATGTATGTAGCCTTTTTAGATGACTATAAATTAGGTGAGGCGGACCCAAGTTATTCTCTGTTAAATCCATCAGTCAGCTTTAAGTCCTATGCAGCAGCTCTTCCTGGGGCCTCGGATTTACCCTCATTGACATTGAGTACTGCCTCATTAGATTTTGGCCACGTAATACAAGGCACGGATAAGCCTCTGCAATTATGTCTCGAAAATAAAGATAGTTTCCCAGTTGATATTTATAATTCGACAATGCCTACAGGCTTTAGATGGGATGGAGACAATCGCATCATAGGCGAAGGTCAGTCGGTATGTTCGCCTCTGATTGCTAACGGAGTAGCGCGTGATCTTGGTGCATTCGCTACTACATTCGCTATTATTCACAATGGAGCCAACTCACCAACGGCTGTGTCACTGTCTGGCTTTATCGATATCGATACTGACGAAGATGGCATTGGTAATAACACGGATAGTGATGATGACGGCGATGACGTTGCTGATGATGTTGACGCGTTTCCTCTTGATTCATCCGAATGGATAGACACTGACTCTGATGGCACGGGTAATAATGCAGATGCCGATGATGATGGTGATGGAGTGAGCGATATAGTTGATGCTTTTCCATTGGATGATATAGAGACAGTAGATACTGACTCGGATGGGACAGGGGATAATGCAGACACTGATGATGATGGGGATAGCGTTTTAGATAGTGATGATGCTTTTCCTCTCAATTCTCTTTACTCAAAAGATTCTGATAGTGACGGTATGCCAAACGCCTGGGAAACTAAGTACGGATTGAACCCAAATGACCCTTCAGATGCGACGAGCGATCAAGATAATGATGGCGTCTCGGCTTTAGATGAATTCTTAGCGGGAACTATTCCTTCTGGGTCGTTAGATATTGATGGAAACGGCCAGTATGATGCTCTAACGGACGGTCTTTTGTTACTTAGAGGAATGTTTGGGTTAGACGGCAGCGCTTTAGTTACGGGGACGATCGCCTCTGATGCGGCTTATACCGAATCAGTGGATATTGAATCTCGTATTGCAACGCTAGGCGAACTTGCTGATATCGATGGCAACGGCACGATAGACGCCCTTACAGATGGATTGCTGACATTAAGGTACTTGTTTGGTTTAGAGGGGGACACTTTGATTGCTGGAGTAGTGGCCTCTGATGCCACTAGAAAAACCGCGGTAGATATTGAGGCTCATCTAGAGACACTAATGCCTGCGTTGTAACCTCGATCTATCCGCGCGTTAATGTGTCTCGAAAAGCCCCTTTTTATAAGCATCTCAGCGTAGCTTATCTTTCTTCGCCGGCTTCCGGCTCATTTTATCCACCTTCAGAAAAAAACGGCTCTCTTATTTATCAATAAGTTGGATTCACACATAGCCGGAAGATCTTCAGGAGATAATAATTTTGTTGGCAGCGACCTACTCTTGCGCATCGAAATTTGGAACGGATATCAACCTATCTCCAACAAAAGCACCAAGGTACACGCGGCCCGCTTGCGGCACCGCTATAGTTGCGGCACCCATAGGAGCTCCTTGATGAGCAAAAACTACCGTTGTGGCCATGGTATTGGGGTCTAGCGAAACTATTTCGAAGGCTGCACCACAAGGAACGCTTTGCTGTTTAATACACGAAAACATATTTACCAAACTTTCGGTGTGCGACGCTATCCATAGTTGCCCATCGTTACTCCAAGCGCTGTTATCAGGTTTGGTAACATGGGCCGCAGCCAATTTTTCACCGGTCTGAACATCGATTTTCCAAACTTCATGCTCCATATACATATTGGCAAAAATAAATTTTTCATCTGCAGAGACTTCTAAGCCATTCGGTTGCGAGGCTGCGGTTCCAGGGATTATTTTTAATGCCAATTCCTTGCTCCAGCGCCACAAATCGCCTGTATCCCGCCCAGTTATGCTTTTCAACATCACCCAAACGCTACTCTCGTGGTACATGCGACTAAAGATTACATCCCCATTACTAAAACCCACTACATCATTAACAAACGTTTCAGGCTCCGCCAGAATACAGCCCTGCCAGACAAGCTTGGAACTGCTACCCATTAGTATAAATTCAAACATTTCGATCGACTCCCGGCCACCATGGTTCACAACAAGATAGCGTAGACTACCATCAGCTAAGGCCTGTAAGTGGGTGCCATGTGGGCGGAACAAGTTCGAGTCAGGCTGAGGACAATCAGTATCGCCCCAATTCTTGCCGCCGTAGCTTAGGGCATCTTCAACTAAAGGATATAGTGGTTTAACGTTATTCGTTTGGGTGTCAAAAAGCGAGAGGCTCCCAGTACCGTGATCAATGCCTCCATAATGTGCCAATAGTAAATGTCTGTTATCCGCTAGTACTGCTATATCTTCAGGAGTCTGCATATTACATACGGGTTTAATGTCATCCAAAGTATCACAGCCCTTAATAGGCACAAGTTCAGCTGAACAAGCAGAAAGAAGCCATACGATAATCGGTAAAGTGAGTAGTCTTTTACCCAAGATAGCCATGCCTTTTAGGTCTATCAATTTACCTGTTGCAATACTCATCATTTTTCACCGTTCTTAGAGTCGTATTGTCCCCTTCGTAAAAAGGGCTGAATTTAAAAAAATTGAAAATGACATTAACAGTCAACAAAAGTCTATTGCGGTTGCCCCTCTAGGTGTCTGAAAGCTGTATCTCGCTGAACTGGCATCAGGGTAGAACATAACTACTCAGTTATAATCTAACTCTGAATTCTGTATTGGTCACGGATTTGATTTTTCATAATCTTATTCGTCGCATTACGCGGGAGTGGCGTAGCAGATACAAATAATTGTGTTGGCACTTTAAAAGCAGACAAATTTTGTTCGGCATAGGCGATGATCGTCGCTAGATCAATCTTTCGCCCTCGCTTACTTACGATAATTACTGCAACCTCTTCACCCAACCGCTCATGCGCTAGACCAAAAACCGCGCACTCTTGTACGTCAGGATGATCAATTAAGCAATTTTCAATTTCGGCGGGATAAACATTCTCGCCACCGCGAATAATCATATCTTTGGCACGATCCGCCAGGTATAGAAACCCGTCTTCGTCGACGTGTCCAATATCACCACTGTTGAACCAGCGGCCAGAAAAATCTTTGGCATTGGCTTGTGGTCGATTCCAATACTGTTTTATTAGTACAACGCTTCGGACCCATAGCGCGCCTTTTTCTCCCACAGGGAGTTCCCTGCCTTGCTCATCACGAATACTCAACTCGACAATTGGGTGCCGAATCCCTGAACTTCCCTTTGGGCTTTGGCTAGCGCTCCCACCAAAGAAAACACCGATTGAATTAGTTTCAGTCATTCCCCAACCAGCACCCAATATATGATTGGGAAGATGGTTATCTATTAAGCTTTGCAGTTTGGGAGGAGTTGAGGCACCACCAACCCCAAGTATCGACAGCGAACTGACATCAGCGGTAAGTAGGCGCGGTGAACTTAGAAAATCTAGAATCTGTGGCGGTGCGCCACCGACCGATGTTACTTTTTCTCGCTCAACATAATCGAATGCCTGATCGACGTCCCATTTATGCATCATTACAATCCTTGAACCAGATCGAATAGCCGTCAGAAAGGTCGCGTGACATCCACTCACATGAAACAGCGGTACCGACATCAATGTGCACGGAGCGAAGCCTTTGTTGGCCACCATCTTAAACGACTCTTGATTGCCCATCGCCATAGCAGTGCCCATGCATTCGATACTAAATATCGCCTGACACAAGGCCCGATGCGTGCTGAGTGCGCCCTTAGGTTTCCCAGTGGTGCCCGAAGTGTACATGATTAGAGCATCATCATCCGCTAGAATATCAACCACGGGCATTTCTGCATTTTCAGCCTCGGAGATGAAGTCTTGGTAGGTAATAGTGTTAGTCTGGCTAGTAACTTGTTCGGGTCGAACTATCACTGTAATAATGCTCAGCTCGGCATTGCTGCCTTTGAGCAGATCGTATCGTTGCTGGTCGCAGAAAAGCAGCAGCGACCCAGAATCTGTTAACCCATGGTTTAATTCCTCGCAAAGTCCCCAAGAATTGAGTGGAACAGCTACCGCCCCAACACTCGTAATAGCCATAAATGCTGCAATCCATTCAGGATAATTTCTCATGGCGATCGCAACGCGGCTACCTCGTTTAACGCCATATCTATGCACCAACTGAAAGCCAATAGAAGAAGCCTGTTTCAGCATTTTCTCAAATGTCCACCGCTCGCCTTGGTACAACACAAACTCCTTTTCGCCATAAACTTTTGCCGCAGCATACATATCAACTAAGGTGTTCGGCGCATTCTTGTATTGTTTACTACCACTGCCAGTCTGAGGGCTATCGACTAATTCGAACGGCGCTCCAGGCGCGACAAGAGCAGCCAGCGCCGCATCAATTTGACGTTTCAGTTGTAACAATTTTTCTCCTCCTTACAGTCCTATAACAATAGGCAAAGAGCGATGACTCTTTGCCTCATCTTAGCCACCATAAGCCATATAAGCTTCTCCACCACAATATGGATCAGAAACGATAGTTGAGTTGTAATAAAGTAGCGCGTGGCCGAGTAATAAAGCTATAAAACGTGTTAGTACCAAAACTGCTGGACAGCGGCGCATTATTCATACTAGTTAACTTCTGCTCATCCGACAAGTTTTGTACTAATACAGCAATATCCCAATTTTCGGCCTGCACTGCCACTCGGAAGTTCATTTGGGCGCTTGACCCAACTACGCCATTTGGGTCGAGGTTAACATGTACGTTTTGTTCTCCTCTATAGCTTAGATCAAAGCTGGTTTGAAGCCTAAGATCTGACGTCAAGTCGGCCAAATGTGAAAGGCTAATATTGGCAGTTACTTCAGGCGCATATGGCCCAACTCTACCACTATAATCACACAGCGACATGCCGTTGACTACGTCGCCATCCGGTACTTGACCATTGAAACAGTTGCCTGATGTATATTCTTTGTATTCGTGGTCAAGGTATGCCAACCCATAAGCCATGCTCAATGACTTCGCAATCGCCCAGCGGCCATCCATTTCTATACCCTGTACCACTGTTTCTTTGGCATTACCGACAGTGAAACCTAATTGGCCATCATATTGCGAAGTTTGCAAATCTTCGTACTCAGTACGATATACAGAAGCATTCACCTCCAACGTGCCGCCCAGTAATGTTGATTTCACACCTAATTCATAAGTAGTCGCTTCCTCTTCTTCAAACTCGAAGAACTCGGGAGAGTTTGCTCTTGTATCGAAACCACCCGATTTGAAACCAGTACTATATGAGGCATAAAGCATGATGTCCTCAGAAGGCTCCCATTGAAGATTCACCAGTGGGGTAAATATGCTTTCATCACGGCCACCCGATACAGCGTGGCCATCAAATTGTTGGTTACTAATACCCAATATCGACCAAACTAAAGGCGCGGAAGGATTTATAGCGATAGCACCAGTGCTGTTATCCAAAATATTAACTTCGCGGAAGCCTTTCTTTTTTTCCTCGGTGTAACGAGCGCCAATTGCCAGGCGTAGATTATCCTCAATATTGAAAGTAGTTTGGGCGAATAGTGACCACACATCCGTATCTGACCGATAGACTCGTGCCGCCTGAGTACCTAACACTGGAGCTGCTCCCGGGTTGATCGCACCTAGTAGGCCATTAGACGGAAAAATTGCAGCGTCCGCAAAGTCCACATCACTTGTTTGGTAGAAAGCTCCCACTATCCAATCCATATACTCACCGACTGGCGAGGCAAGCCGAATTTCCTGTGAAAATTGGTCGTACTTTTCACCGCTTAGCCCTTCAAATATTGGCGCTCCTATGAAGTCACCGTCCAAGCTTTCTTCAAACTCATAACTTACCCAACCCGAAATCGTAGTAAGAGTGAGTTCTTTAAACTGATAGTCCAGAGTTAGAGTGTGATTTTCTACTTCGTTGTAGCTACTCTCTACTCCATCAGTTTGACGCTGATTGTTTTGCTCGCTTTCGGTAAGGCCTTCAGGATGGCCAACTACCCCTAATATTTGCGAGTAGTTTAAGCCAGAAAATGGCCCAAATTTAGCAGCATCGTCTTGAACGATTTCCACGTAGCGGCCATTAGCATCGAAGTCCGCGCGCTCAGCTTTATAACCAATCTGTAAGGTATCGGTTGCTTCCCAGAGCAAAGAAAAGCGGACAGCAGTCTCGTCACGCGCCACTTCATCTTTATTCTTAAATGAGTTGTCCATCCAGCCATCTTCGTCATACTGTCTTATTGCTAACCGACCAGATAACGTTTCTGACAATGACCCCGAAATCACACCGGTCAGTTCAGTAAGACCACTATCTATAGAGTGATTTAGTGACATCTGCCCTTCAAACTCTTTAGTGGGGGCTGCCGTGGTCATATTAAGTGCTCCAGCAATACTGTTTTTACCAAACAGAATACTCTGGGGGCCGCGTAAGACCTCAACCTGTTGAAGGTCTAGGAACGGCATTCGCAATAATTGAGGGCGACCGTAATGTATGCCATCCACATAGGTCCCAACCGACTGCTCGAAGCCCGGGTTAGTTCCAGTGCCTATACCGCGAATGAATATCTGCGTGCCAATTCCCGTTTCACTCATTGATAGATTTGGAGTAAATACTTGTAGGTCCTCAATTTTAAATACGCCACTTTCTGACATCTTTTTACCAGATATGGCCATAATTGATATCGGAACGTCCTGTAGGCTTTCACTCCTTTTTTGCGCGGTAACAATAATCTCCTCTAATTCTAATATTGCTTGTTGCGCGTTCACGTTACTCGGCGTCGCAAGATAAATACTGGCAATGATTACGGGTATAACTTTGGATAGTGAGTTATTTGTAGTTATTTTATTCATGGTTTCAATCACCCCTTAGGAAAGAAAAATGTTGTTTCACTTAAATATAATATGATGTTATGTTTCACATTAATACTCGCCTTATTCACCCAAAAGCCACATAGATTTATACAAGTAAGACGCTGTTTATTATAGAAATAATAAATCAATATGAACTTTATAAATATTTTATGTGCAGACACACCTCATGTTTTCAGTTTTTAACTACCAGATATATCTATAAATATCAGTATACCAGAATCGATCAACAGCTGGCTGTGTAAGACATTCCGAAATGGAATATCACAACCGTAATTAGAAACTACTCCGAATAAACTCATTTCGCTAAGGTATGCCAAGTATTTAAACCGCACAGCTATTTAGTGTGCATAAATTGACCGCATGCCTGAGTTATTGTTGCACATCGAAAACACTTAATTTTTAGGTGAACGTGGACAACGATAATCGACAGACAGAGCACAACCATCGAGATTTACTATGGCCGGAAAGCTTCCTATATCCATCAAAAAGAGTTCAAAGGAGAAGCCGCAGGGGTTCTACAATTCCGTAAAGCAGAAATTTGCAGAAGAGCGCAACAAACGCATATCTTACCGCCCAGAGGGTACAGGCCAGTTCACCTCGGAGTTTACCGGGAAACTTGCGGATTACGCCTTAGACCCCTACGCTGGAGAGTCCGTGGCCCGCAACCCTATTAAAGATACTGTTGAAGTACTGATCATTGGTGGTGGTTTCTCCGCGTTACTAACTGCCGCACGGCTACGTGAGTCAGGAGTAAAAAGTATTCGTATTGTTGAACGCGGCGCGGACGTAGGTGGGACCTGGTACTGGAATCGTTACCCTGGGGTGACCTGTGATGTCGAGTCATACGACTATCTGCCGTTATTGGACGAGATGAACTATGTTCCAATTAATCATTATTCACGAGGCCCTGAAATTTTTAGCCACTGTCAGGCCATTGCAAAAAAGTATGACCTCTACGATCTAGCCGTTTTCCAGACAACGGTTAACTCCACTGTGTGGTGTGACACTGAAAAAAAATGGCATATCGAAACCGATCGAAATGATCAAATGACAGCGCAATTCGTTGTTTGCGCAAACGGCACACTCTCAAAGCCCAAGTTGTCAAAGATTTCTGGAATGGAAAACTTTGCAGGGCACGCATTTCATACTTCGCGTTGGGACTATACCTACACTGGTGAAAGTCTAGAAAATTTGAAAGACAAGACCGTAGGTGTGATTGGTACCGGCGCCAGTGCGGTTCAAGTTGTAGCCGAATTAGCTAAAGCCGTAAAACATTTATATGTGTTCCAACGAACACCTTCTTCAATCGATGTACGTGAGGACTACCCAACGGACCCCAATTGGGCACGCCAACTTAAACCTGGCTGGCAGGCAAAAAGGCGAGAAGAGGTTTTTGCTACATCAGAACGGACACCTGATGAAGAGGCGGAACGTGCAGCAATGTCAACTGAAGACAGAATACGTAGCCACGAAAATGCCAATATTGATTACATGATGCGCGTCCATAAGCGAATTGATGAGGTCGTTAAGGATAAACAAACAGCTGACGCGCTAAAGCCTTGGTATATGTTTATGTGCAAGCGACCTTGTATCCATAATGACTATTTACCGAGCTTCAACCTTCCCAACGTAACGCTAGTAGACACCAAGGGTAAGGGCATAACCGAAATCAACGAGACTGGCCCGATATTTGATGGAACTAACTATGATCTTGATTTGTTGGTCTACGCCACAGGGTTTGAGGTTCAAAAAACGGGGGTCTATAACAAAATTGTGGGAAGAGGTGGCTTGGATCTTGCCGACAAATACGCCAATGGAATTAGAACCCTGTTTGGAATCCACTCCGAGGGTTATCCCAATTTGTTTATCATGGGAGGGTATCAAGCGAGTTTTCAGCTCAACCTAACCTACATTCTTCAAAGCCAAGGAGACCATATTGCAGAATGTATCAATTACACTCGCAAAAACGGTTATCAGAGCATCGAACCCAGCGGTGATGCCGAGGAATGGTGGGTACAAGAAGTCATAAAGAATCGTGGAACCACTAACTTTAACTCTGAATGCACTCCTGGATACTATAACTTTGAAGGCGAATCGAATCGCCGCCAAGATGGCAATTATAATGGGGGTTTTCAAACCTACGTCGATTTTCAAACTGAAGTTCGAGCAAATATGCAGGAAAATTTTGTATTCTCTAATTAGTAACAGTAAGCATAGTAAATTTTCGATTCAATTTCAATTTGGAAGGTAGTTATGGTCGTTCAAGGTTATTGCGATGAAAAGTTCGCAGAGGTAGCGCAAGAATTTGAAAGAAATTTCAGTCACAGGGGCGATGTTGGAGCGAGCTTTGCTCTAACGGTAGAAGGACAAACGATGGTTGATATTTGGGGAGGGTTTTCTGACCGCGATCGTACAATGGCCTGGCAAGAAGATACTCTGGTGAATGTGTACTCAACGGGAAAAACCATGATTTTTTTGGTCTGCTTAATGCTCGTGGACCAAGGCAGGCTCGATCTAGATGCGCCGGTGTGCTCTTATTGGCCGGAGTTTGGACAAAACGGAAAACAGAAAGTGTTAGTCAAACACCTTCTCAGCCATTCAGCAGGTCTGCCTGGCTTTTCACGAGTTCTGCATTCGCATGAACTGTTCAACTGGAAACTCACTGTAGAGGACCTTCAAGCCCAAGCCCCTTGGTGGGAGCCAGGGGCAGAGTTTGGATATCATGCGCTCACACAAGGACAACTACTTGGCGAAGTCGTGCGCAGAATCACTGGACAATCCTTTGGTGAGCATTTCAAACAAACGGTGGCCGATGTCTTAGATGTCGATTTCCATATCGGCGTTAGCCCAGAAAACTTTAGACGAATAGCCAGCTTGATTCCAGCGACCGATGCGCCTAGCGCTGATACCCCGCGGCCCACACCTCTAGCAATGAAAGTGCTCACGAACGTATATCTCCCTGAAGGTATTACGGATACCGAGGGCTGGCGTACAGCAGAGATACCGGCCGCTAACGGCCATGGTAATGCAATGTCTGTCGTGAAAGCTCAAACGGCACTGGCCAATGCCGGTAATGCTTTCGGAAAAGCTCTACTATCACCGCAGGCCGTAGCGCAGGCTTTTCAGGAACAAGCTAACGGGATAGATAAGGTCTTGTTAATGCCTTTGAGGTTCGGCATGGGTTATGCGCTATCCAATGAGATGATGATCAAAGGCCCGGGAAACAACGCCCTATGGTGGGGCGGATTAGGTGGGTCTATGGTGATTATCGATGCCGATAGGCACCTGTGCATGTCCTATGCCATGAATCAAATGAAACATACCGTCGTCGGTGATGAACGAAGTAGTAGTCTTGTGTCAGCGGTATACCGTAGCCTCGTAAATAGTAAAAATTAGGAGCGGTTAATTAAATCAATTTGTATCAGACCAGCTACTATTCACTTTATTAACCTTTCTTTACATAGCATTTTTTTTGTGAGTAGTGGCTCCTATTTTGTAAAAAAAATTTATGGACAAATAAAATAAAATTCATATAAATCAGATTCATATGGTTCTATTTCCAATAAAATATGAGTATTTAAACACGAGTATCAAGGTGAGTTTATAGCTCATATAATGACTATTGTTTCGCTGTAAAGCGGCAATTAACTGGCTGATTGAAGTACCGTTGCTATGGCCTTCAGCGGTTAGCAGTAACCCAACGTAATGAGTGGAGTAAAAGCGTATGAGTTCCAAACCAGATGAACCACCTATGAGCAAACTTGAGTCTGAACTAACCGGCGATCTTGAATTTGATTTAGCGGCCCTGCGGAAAAAGTATAGGGAAGAGCGAGACAAACGAATTCGAGGTGACGGCGAACAGCAATTTATTCACACCACTGATGAATATGCTCACTTTAAGGACGTTGACCCATTTGCAGAGCCACTGGTTCGCGAGCCCATTTCCATTGAAACAGAAGTATTGATTATGGGCGGGGGCTTTGCAGGACTCTCCGCGGCAGCCCGGTTAATCGAAGCTGGATTCCAAAACCTAAGAGTGATTGAGGATGCCGCAGATTTTGGTGGAACTTGGTATTGGAATCGGTACCCAGGTGCCCAATGTGATATTGACTCTTACTGCTATTTGCCATTACTCGAAGAAACTGGCTATATGCCTATCGAGAAGTACTCATTTGCACCCGAAATTTATGGGCATGCTCAACGTATTGCGAAACACTATGGACTTTATGATAAGGCGATTTTCCAAACTGCGGTTACATCTCTAAACTGGGACGATGCCAATCAAGTTTGGAAGGTAAGCACGAACCGCGGCGATGACATAAAGGCGCGTTTTGTGATTTCTGGTTCGGGCCCTGGTGCGATCCCGAGACTGCCAGGTATTCCTGGTATACATGAATTTCAGGGCCGTTCGTTTCATACGAGTCGCTGGGACTTTGATTACACAGGTGGCGAAAATAGCGGAAATCTGCACAGGTTGGCTAACAAAAGAGTAGCGGTGATTGGTACAGGCGCATCTGCAGTGCAGGTAGTGCCCCACCTAGGCGAACACGCCGAGCATCTTTATGTATTCCAACGGACTCCCTCGGCACTCAATCCTCGCAACAATGCACCCACAGATTCTGAGTGGGCAAAATCACTCAAGCCCGGCTGGCAACGTGAACGCCAAGAAAACTTCAATGATGTGGTTGCAGGAATTCCGTTCGAGCAGGACCTAGTCAACGATAGTTGGACAGATATGTTCCGCAATCTACAAAGCTCACTGATCTCCAGTAGCGCAGATACTGGCGGTGTATCGCCGGAGAAAATTACAATTCTCGCTGAGATAGTCGATGCCAGAAAGCAGAACGGGGTACGCGACAGTATCGATGCCACCATTAAAGATTCGCAAACAGCGGAGGTACTAAAACCTTGGTATAGAACTTTCTGCAAACGTCCCTGCTTTAATGACGAATACATTGCAGCCTTTAATCGCGAAAACGTGAGTCTGATTGATACTAGTAATGGGAAAGGTGTCGAAAAAATCACGGCAAATGGCATCGTTGCCAACGGTGTTGAATACGCAGTGGATTGTATTATTTATGCGACAGGGTTCGAACTGAGTAGCGGGTTCCGGCACCGCATGACCTACGAAGTAAATGGGCGCGAAGGACGATCTCTTTTTGACTGTTGGGAGAAGGGCCGTAGAACCCTGCACGGCCACTCTACCCATGGGATTCCAAATTGGTTTTTTATCGGCAGTTCTCAAGTTGGAATTTCCGTCAACTACACCTCCATGCTGGATGACCAAGCACGATTGATAGCCTATATTCTTAAGCAAGCAAAAACGAAAGGTGCCAGAGTAGTCGAGGCTACTGCTGAAGGTGAAGCAGCGTGGGTGAAAGAAATTCAGGATACAGCAATGGACGCGCGCGAGTTTTTTGAAGACTGTACTCCTGGCTATTACAACAATGAAGGCAAAAGAGAAGAGGCTGTCACAACCTTTACCGGTGATGGCTACGGGCCAGGCATGAAGGCCTTCAGCGCCCTAATTGAGGAGTGGGTAGAGCAAGGTGACTGCAAAGGGCTGAAGTTTAGCTGATACAACGCGCTGAAGGGTTGCTAGCGCGATCCGAATGCGCTCAACTTTTACAGCAATCTATAGATCGGAAGCTAGTAATAAAGGTCAGCTAAATTACGCTTCACTTATTCGGTCTAAATCCCTCAAACACTTCAATAAAAGCAGCTGCTGATTTGGTGTATGCATTCCCTTTAGGGTGGGCAAATGCAAGCATCTGAGGGCTAGTATCGTCATCATCTTGATAGACATGAAAATCTTTACGCATCGATTTTCCTGGCATGGAGAGAGTCGCCATATGAGCGATGGCATCGGTAACCGCCACTAAACGCTCAATTAATGGAAGGTGGCTCACCGTATAGTGAGGCGGCCGTGGTGTTAAGCCGGCCGCCACATAAGCATTGCTTATCTGCACTTGGGTAGTGAATCCCGGCTTAGGTACTACTAAGGGATACTGCATCAACTCATACCGTTTAGGCTTTTTCAAGCCTGCGAGAGGGTGGTTTAACCGAGATATATAAAATTGATGAAGAGGAGCAAAAGGGGTAACTTCCAGCTCTGTCCATTGCTCTAAATTTGGCTGCAAACCCACAACTAAATCTAGCTGTCCTTGCACTACGGCGTTCGCGATAATCTCGACTTCCCCCTCCTCCACTTCGATTCTAATGCCAGGGTAGAGTTGAGCAAACGCTGGAAGCGGTTGCTCAAGAAACCCCACAAACCCAAAAGGTGCCACGCCTATGCGTAACGAACCTGCAGCGAGTTTTTGTCGGGATTCCAAATCTAGCATAAGCTCATCAGCGTCAATGAGAATACGTTCAGCCTTGGGTATAAACAAAGCCCCCATTGCGGTTAACGTGACGCCCCTGGGCAAGCGCTGAAATAGTTTTTCTCCAATCAATAGCTCTACATCCGCAACGCTCTTAGTCAAGGCTGATTGCGAAATGGCCAGATTATTACTCGCTGTGGTAAAGCTACCAGCTCGCGCTACGCCCACTACATGCCTTAGCTTGCGAAGGTTGGTCAACGCCCTCATTTATTGCTCCTCCAAACGATTTAACTGTCAATTTTCCGATACTTCAAAGCTCAAGCATCAACACTCTCATTAATTCATCAGGCCAGCATAATCATGAGTAAATCCCCTTAAGTCAAGCGTGCGCGCCGTAGCACCCATTCAATGTAAATTAGTAAAATTAGACTGGCTGAATATTTACTCAAAAAGCATCACAGTGATTGTCAGTTGCATTTATCAGCGTACTCAAGCGCAAGAAGGCAATTTCTCAAAAAATAAAATCAAAACCGGAGGAATCTACTGATACGATAAATTCGAGTCCTTGCTTTCTTTTTGTCATTAGAATAGGGTGCTGTTCATGAGAAGAAAGGCAAGACAGGTTCGGTCCATTGAGACAACAAACGCAATTTTAATTGCAGCTGCGCAAGTCCTAGAAGACCAAGGGTATGCGCGGTCCACGACTGATCGTATCGCGGCTAGAGCTGGCGTAAGTATTGGCTCGGTTTACCAGTATTTTGGTAACAAACTTGAGCTGTTTGAAAGGATGTTCGACCGTGAATGTGATTTGATTGTTTCTGGCCTACAAAATTATTCGATAGATGAAAATGCAGCTCCCTACGAAAACCTCGAGCGTTTGTTGGGGATTAGTAAGGGAAATATAACACCCGGACAGTTCCGTGAATTGAGCCGTATTCCTGAGCTAAAAGGGAAAATAGCTTATGTCTCCGAAGTTATACTTTGTACTATTGCAGATTTCGTTGGTCATTTTCAACCAGGCCTTCGAGATGATGAGAGACGAATCAAAGCAGACCTGATAGTGACCACTGCGCAAAGTTTAGGCTTTCGCGCACGCGACAAGAAATATCATGGAAAATTACTTGATGAATTCTATCGAATGATCAACCGGTATATCGTCAGCGAATCCTAAAATCTACCACGCACACATTATCCGAAATGATATTCAATCACGGTTTTTCAACCATGTACTTAGATCTTAAAAGGTCTAATAGTGGCAGCATAAAACCAGACTCTGGGTGTCCTGGTAAAAATAATTCTTTACACCGCCCATCTAGCGAAAAAATAGCGTCCCCTTGCCTTGCTTGTCTAATGATATAGAATATAAAGATGAGGTTATTATGCTAAATTAATTCAGATAATACTCGAACAAATAAAATTTATGTATAAAAATCATAAGGATATTTATTTTAAATCCCTCTATAAAGGATTGTAGAAGGCGAGTACTAACGTGAACAATTTAATCATATTATAGTAAAAATCAGTCTGGTGAACACGCCATGGGAGGACCATTATGAGTAATCGACTACTTGATAAAGTCGCAATTATAACCGGCGGTGCATCAGGCATCGGTAAGGCAACAGCGGAATTGTTTATTCAAGAAGGCGCAAAGGTTGTTATTGCTGACGTACAACAAGAAAAAGGAGAGCAGGTTGCTCGTGCACTTGGTGACTATGCCGCCTTTATGCATACAGATGTGTCTGACGCTAACAGCGTCGAAGCCCTAGTCAAGTATACTGTTAAGCGCTTCGGCGGGCTGCACATTATGTTTAATAATGCGGGTGTTACAGGGTCTGAAGGCGGACACGTATTCTGCGACAACGCTTTTCTTAACTTTCAGAAAGTTATGGCGGTAGATCTTCTCGGCCCAATGCTTGGATCGAAGTTTGCCGCACGTCATATGTCACAACATGGCGGGGGGTCGATAATAACAACTGCCTCAATTGCAGGCAGTTGTGCCGGATATGGTGTGCCTGAATACCGTGGAGCCAAAGCGGCAATTATTGAACTGTCAAAATCAATGGCTACGGAGTTCGGTGAGTATAATGTGCGAGTAAATACGGTCTCTCCAGGAGCTATTCCAACTGATATATTTGCCGATGCGGCGGCGAGTAAGGGCATTCCTCCCGCCATGATAGGAAAAGTTATCGAAGCATCCGTGGAGGTATTACTCGATTGGCAATCGCTAAAACGAGCGGGAAAAACCAGCGACATAGCTGAAGCAGTGCTGTTTCTGGCGAGCGACCGGTCAATATTTATCACTGGTATTGACTTAGTGGTCGATGGTGGTGCTTCTCTCCCAGACAAGGTGAATCGCGCTGCATTGGTTGACCAAAGAGTCGGTGAAATTTTGAGTCAGGGATAAAACCTATTGATTTGAGCATTTCCAAAGAAAACTCGCGAAAAAAAAGTACAAACAAAAGCAGTAAAGCTAGGGGCCTGTTTAGACAATTCAGACTAAAACTCGACTCCAACATAGAGAAATAACGGCATGGACTTGAATAACAAAGTGGCATTGATAACTGGCGCCAGTCGTGGCATCGGTGCTGAAATTGCACTTGCGCTGGCAAAAGCCGGGTGCAATGTTGCCTGCGCTGACCGTTCGACAAGAAGCAATCCTGATCGAATCCCAGGCGTTGTTGAGGACACGGTAGAAAAGGCTAAGGCTCTAGGAGTTGATGCGCTGGCGATACCCACTAATCTAGTTGAGATAAATCAGGTACAGAGGATGATTGAGATCACAAATGCCCATTTTGGAGGTATTGATATTCTTATTAATAATGCCGCTATTACAGCGATTGGCGACCTGTCTATCGACCTCAAACTCCATAAACTAATAATGGATGTCAATTTACAAGCTCCCATGATCGCGATACGGGAGTGCGTGCCGTTTTTTCAAAAAAGAGGCGGGGGCTCCGTTATTAACATATCTTCAGTTGCAGCCCTGTATCCTGAAGCTGGTCAGATGTCATACGGAATCTCCAAAGCAGGATTAGAGCGTTTAACTGTTGATGCCGCTAATCAGTTGTATGCGGACAATATTGCAGTAAATTGTTTTAGGATTGACTTGCCCGTAGCATCTGAGGGATTGATTGCTAACGCGCCCGGAGTACCTCGAGAAAACTGGGAATCCTGTGATGTCGTCGCGGAAGGAGTTTTGTGGGCGCTCCGGCAGGATTCAAATTATTCAGGTCAATTAATTAGCATGGCGAATCTGCGTAAGACACAGGGAATTATGAATTCCAAAGCAAAGAAAGCCTTTTCTGCAAACGTACCAACGTCATTAGTCGATGGAATCCTCGATCAGAAAACCACTATTGAATGGGTAAAGTAAAGTCGAAAAATTCGTCTGTGGAGCTAACTCATTCCTTTTCTATCCCGATGACTGAAACAAGCCCATTGTAGTCAATTTTGACTCTAATAAGGATTGATGCCTCATAGATTATTTTCCAATTAGATACATCTCTGCCTACCGCATAGAAACCACTCTCCTCTTTGACGTAACTATATTTGAGTTTCTATTCTCGAAGAAGCCATCAGCTACTTCCATATTAGTACCTATCTTCCTTGATTGATCATAGTCGAATAGGCCACCTAGTCAAATCAGGGCTAGATCGAGGTGGTGGAAAAGTTCTTGGTGCTTATAAAAAAGGGCTTAAAGAGAAGTTCTTGAGGCTTATAAAAAGGGAATTCTCGGACACATTAGCGCGCGCGTTGATCTAGGTTGCTACTAGATCGAGGTAGATTTCCACTAGATCGGGGTATTAGCTAACAGTTTTAGCTGTTGGCATTTGTATTACTTTTTCGCCAGCTGGATAACAGTAGTTAGCCCAAGTCTGCATTAACACTATGCGCTTCTCAATTAAGTCACCACGTTGGTATGCGGCCTCTGATGCGTCCTTGAGTTTGTGCGCCAGAGCGGCCTCTGCCGTCCTTTCGGGGGTGTTTGTCTTCTCTGCCACATAGTCTCGAAAGGTAGAACGAAAGCCGTGAACCGTGATGTCTGTGCGTTCTAGCCGCTTCAATACTGAAGACATTCCTGCATTAGATAGAGGCTTACCACTGGAAGGGTTAGGGAATACATATTCTCCCGATTTATGATCGACCATTTTGGTTACTACCTTGATCGCTTTGTCACTTAAAGGGATGCGGTGTTCTACTCCAGCTTTCATGCGGTCCTTGGGTATCGTCCATACGCGGTTATCAAGGTCAAATTCGTCCCATCGTGCGCCTAATGATTCTTTGGTTCTAGTGGCCGTTAAAATGGTCATTTCAAGTGCTCTCGCGCCCATTCCGTCGGTGCTAGATAGAACGGCCATGAATCGTGGTAATTCGGTATAGGGTAGGGCGGAATGGTGTTTCCTATCTTTCAGCTTTTGAGGACTAGGCAGTATTGACGATAAATGACCACGCCATCTTGCAGGATTGCCACCAGTGCGCCAATTATGCGCCTCAGCGTAGCTTAAAACCGCCTCTAAGCGCGTCCTTACTCTCGTCGCTGTCTCTGTCTTGGTGTTCCATATTGGCTTTAAGATAGCTAAAATTTGTGCTGTTTCAATATCTGATACAGGCATTTTACCGATAGTGGGGAAAGCGTATGTGGAGAGGGTGTTTATCTATTGCTGGTGATGCTTTTCGTTTGTCCATTCAGCCTTTTTTGATTCAATGTATTCAACGGCTACTTTGTCAAAGGTGGCCTGTTTCATTTCATTTTTGATCTGGTTAGCCTTTATTTGAGCGTGTTCATTCTCAGTGTATTGGGCTCTCTAATTTTTATAGGCCCTGTAGTAATAGGGATTATTGCCCTTATTGAAGGTATTACATACCTCACTACGCCTGACAAAGTTTTCCACCAAACTTATGTAGCAAATAAAAAGCCATGGTTCTAAATGGACAGCTCTACAACATACTCTGATATTCCTATCTTCCTAAAAACCCGCTTCGGTGGATTTTCTTTTGCCCTGACATAACCACCTCTCGAAAGAGCCTATTACTGATAAATATGCCCGACACAAAAAAAGGCTAACGAGAAGTATTTGCGGCTTATAAATGGTGCTAATATGTACACTTAGTTGTTGTATATATTACATTATAACAAAAATAAGGGTTTCAATGTCTCGCTCGCTAATCGAAGAACTCAAACGGCGTAATGTATATAAGGTAGGTGTTACTTACCTCATTTTAGCCTGGGTGATAATACAGGTAACAACTGCCGCCGTTCCTGCACTGCATTTACCCTTGTGGATAAATACCGCTGTATTTTTATTTGGTCTTATTGGTTTTCCTTTCGCATTGTTTTTTGCCTGGGCATTTGAAATAACCCCCGATGGCGTTAAACGTGAATCGGAGGTTGGCCCTGATGATTCTGTTACAGCACATACTAGTCGTAAACTGAACTTCATCATTATCGGATTATTGGTGGTCGCTTTAGGGTATTTCATTTATGAGAGTCGATTTATCTCACCGTCAACCAATCCGTCAACCAATCCGTCAACCCATGAAATTGCCGTTGAACAAACGGATGTTGAGACTAGGTCACCCGTCTTATCCCTTGTAGTATTGCCCTTTGTCAACATGAGCAAGGACCCAGACCAAGAATATTTTGTTGATGGTTTAACCGAAGAATTACTTAACAGCCTTACCCGTATTAAAGGTTTAAAACTGGCCGCAAGAACCACCAGTTTTTCTTATAAAAATAAGAATATTGATATTAGAGAAATAGCCCAAAGTCTTGATGTGCAATATTTGGTTGAGGGAAGTGTCCGAAAAAGGGGTGAAGATATTCGTATCACCATGCAATTGATTAATGGGGCCGATGGCGCCCATATTTTATCGAAAACCTTTGACAGAAAGTTGGTCAATGTTTTTGCCTTACAAGAAGAGATTAGTGAACAAGTCGCGGCGGCCCTTAAACTCACCTTAGTACATAAAGAGAGTCAGTATAACGCGGCATTAGCCAAATTAGACTACATTGCGGTTGAGCAATTAGTGACCTCGCGCGCGCTGGTTAATGAATACAATGAATCCTCAATACAAAAAGCCGTCGATGTTTTAAGCAAGCTCAATAAAGCCTATCCAAACACCGCTGAAATTATCGGACTAATGGCATACGCATCGCGGGTTCAAATGATGATTGGTGAGTTTAAATCAGACAGGCAGTTCACCATTTCGCTGGCGGAACAAGCATTGGTATTGAATGACAAAAACTACGATGCTTTAGTTACTTTAGCTAATATCTATGGTCGTTCCCCACAAACTTTACACAAAGCAAAAGGGATTTATAAAGATATAATACGTTTTTATCCGGCAGACCCCGAAGGTTATACTGATTTTATTGCCTACTTAATTCGCAATAACACACCTTGCCCAACAATAGACGCCTTCATTAAATCAGTGCCTGAGGGCTTATTGCCCGCTAAAGGACAACAGGCTACCTTTCTCATTAGCGCTTGCTTAACACCCAACATTGCCGCTGACACCTTAGCAAAAAGCGATGATAAATCGATCTCCGACTTGTCCTTTCGATTCACAAACCCTGATGGGCAATTTTTGAATGTTAAAAACCAGGTTGATAAAAATCCGAATCAAAAAGCGCTATCAGACTATTACTGGGCTTTGTTGAAAATGGGGGCATATGAAGAAGCGCAGCGTATCATTGAAAAAATAAAAGTAATGGAGCAAAGCGTTGGCAGTATGATGACCATCTTTGATTCTTATAATCATGATATACATATTTCCAAAAGCCCTTTTGATGCATTAGATTCACTTGACACTTTAGGGAGCCTTTTAACCAATTTGGATGTTGTATTGGCCCTCATCAAGCAGTCAATCAAGGAGGACAAACCTGAGGTTTTACGCAATTACTTAAATAAGGTGACAGTTTTTCCTGTATCAATAGAAATATTAGAAGACTCTTTAGGTCTTATTACCTTGCAACATTATGCAGGTGAGCGGGCTTTAAGCGAAAAAACGGCCGTTACTTTATTTGCGCAATTAACCGACTATAAAAAAGAATTTCCAGCGTCATATCGCTATTGGCATTTACAACGCTTTTATTTAGTGCTGGCATTTTATAGCCATAACGAACAGATGGCGCAAACTATTTTAGCGGATGACTTTCCTGCAGATTATGTTTACTGGGGGGGGCGGGGTTATAAAACAACAAAATTTCAGCTCCAGCCTTGGCAAGATGATCCGGTAGTGATTGAATACTTAGGACGAATTAAAGCAGACCAGGCACGCGCCAGAGAAAAGTTTGGTGTACAGTAAAAAATGACTAACCCGGTGATTGAAAAATCGCGATGAAAGCACTCGTTGCTGAACCGAAGTTTACTAAATATGTTGTCCCTTAAGCCAAGTGCAGTGAAATATTTAATCTGCCGGGGACGCCTTTTTAATCGCGCTAAGGGTATTCTCCGCGGATTCTCTACCGCGTCCCCAAACAAATATCACGACTTCAATAGAACCTATTAGGTAAGTTAAGTCGGCTCTGAGATCAGTATATTGCCTTAGTGCCTGTACGTCCTCGGTTAGCCATGCACGCACCAATTAATTTACCGTCATACTCTGCTACAAATATCAGATCATCTACGGCAAGTTTGTCACTTTCAGCATTAGTTAGGATCAGCGTTTGAGTTTTTATGAGTGGAGAAGTCTCATCACTGGCGTATGAAACCTGAAAAACCAGATTATCGCCAAAGGTGGGTATAGAAAGGATAAATACCCTTATTTTTCCCAATCTACATTAAAAAGCAGGCTATTGGCAGCTATGGGGTTATTTTTTAATCCATCTAAACAAATTGCTAATCGATTTTGAAATTGTTCACATAGGTTCAACGATAAAACGATCAAACACCAATGTTTCGGGTTCGCGATTAGTAAGCGCTTCGTTTAAAGCGAACAAGTCTTCAACCGGTAAATCTAAACTCGACTCATTGGGTTGGTAGGTAGATCCAATCGGATAATAACTACCGGGTTGGTTTTTCATTTCGATGTGGGTGCCCAAAATCGCGCTTACCTCATTCGCTTTAGCGAATGCTGATAGCCGAGAAATGCTCCTTTTATACTGTTCCCAATCTTTCACATAGACGACTCCGGAATAAAGGGAGTCGCCGGTAAGTAACCATTTTGTTTTGTGGTCGTAAACGGTAATGGCTTCTTCTTGATGGCCGGGCGTTAAAAGAACCGTTAACAAACGTTCACCTAAATCGATATCAATCGATTCGGTACTCCAGTTCTCTAGCTCAACAAAGTCGTTTAACGCCGCTCTTGAGGTTCCGACTAAAGTAACTCCGGCCTTCCCATCAAAACCGTCATCGCCAGCGTAATGATCGCCGTGACCATGTGAATGAAGAACGATGATCTCTTTACTAGAGTGGTGCTCACTCAAAATATCTTTCGCTTCTTTATAAAATGAAAACCCTTCAGAGTCTTCAAGTGCACCGGTATCTAAAACAAGTACTTTGTTTTCGCCGGCTAGTACAAACATAAACGGCGCTTCGAAGGTTAAACATTTATTTTACCGAACGATAAAACTTGCCGAATCGTGCTGATAGATATCTAAAGCACCATCAGTATTACCATCACATGTTTCAGAGCCGTGAATCCAACTTGTTTTGTTTAAGACAGAGGCGGCTGGTTTAGCCGGTTCCGCATGCACAATAAGGGTGCAATACAGGATTAAAATTAGTGTTAGAAGCTTTTTCATTTGAACCAATCCTTTGTTCTGCGGTTGCCGGCAATATGCCCATTCCGTTTCATAAACGCGCAGGCGATTGTTAATGTTGTGTTAACTCATCTTCGCCATAAAACTCAAAGGCGCATGTCGTGTTACGAACGCCATGATGTTCCACGGCCATGCGGGAACATAATAACTATCACCTTCTTCTTTAGGAGACTCATCGGAGCATGGTCATCTAGTCGGAGATGTACCGGCCTTATTAATTGCCGCTTGCGTACTTTGGGTTCTCGCTCGACCAAGTCGCTAGGATATTGAAACACTGCTCCTCATCAGCCTCGTAAGAAACGAGAGCTAACAAGGGCTGTAGAGCTTTTGAAGCATAAATATGGCGGAGAAAGAGAACCTCATCGCCTACCTTCGGCTCCATTAGCCTTGTCAGCTAACGTGTTTACTAGTCTTACAGCTCATCAGTTCACTGTCAACGGCTTCAAAATGTCTACTATCCTGACCACCTTGCTTCAAAGGCTTGGCAGTCTTCAGAGACTTTATAGCCCCCCGCAGGTGGCCATGGGGTTACTCGCACTAATATAGGCGTGGCCGGACTTTTTGAGGCTGTTTAGGCTTGTAAAGTTGATGGAGGTTTTGAATAATTACTGAACATACATAGAATGATAGTAGAACAAATTAGGCTATTAATACAACTCATGTAAAAAGCCTTGTACACAAAGGCATACAAGGCTTTTACTCAATCTAACAAGATCATTAAGACCGAATCAATTATCCCAGTTAGTGTAAAGGCTCTTAACCGCAAAGCTTCGTGAATTGATACAACTATAAACCTCACTCGTGATAGCTTCAGCCTCGTCTGCAACCTTATGATAATTAAAGGCCATTTCTCCTCTAGCCATATAATTCTGAAAGTAGGACAGACTAATGAAATCATGATCAGTCGGTGTCTGGCCAAGATAAGGAAGAATATAATTAACCCCGTATCCTTTCAGCCCAACAGATGCAACCAACTCAGCAACTGCCTTCTCTGCTGTAACCGCGTCATCTAATGTTTTGCCATCATTCAATGTACAATCAGCATATTGAACAGGCCTATTTACATCCGTATCCATTGCATCATCCATTGCTTGAACAACTCGCAACTGAAATGTTGCATAGCTCACAGAACAACTTTGCGGTGATTTTAGATTCGGAAATTTCTCCTGAAAATCATTAAGATAAATGCCCCAATCTTTATACATTTCACGACCATTCGGCCAATGACCAACGATTACATGGCTATACTCACCCATACTGGTGCCGGCATGCACAGGTATCAGCAGACTTTGATTATATTTCACTCCATTTGCCGCCGCAAAAGCACCATACTTTTGAGCGTGCTTTTCAACATCTTTTAGTGTTTTACCCTTATTCAAAGTACAAAATTGATACTCAGCACGCAAATCATCAGCCCCCTCAGCGCTTGCGCCCACTTCTTCATGATGATCTGCAATAGCTAACGCAGAGGTAAAAATACATATCGGAACCAATAAAAATCTTTTAAACATAACCACTCTCCAATTATTAAAGTTCAAAACTATAGGATTACGTACCCAAACCTACATAGAACATAGCGGTAAGTAAAGGACTTTAAAGAAGGACATCCCCCCGCAAGTAGCTTTGTGAGGGCCTGTTCTAAAGGTTCTGTGAGTATGTTGAGACGTATTATGCTGTGAAAGTTAAGTATGGTTTGTCGCTTCAAAGAAATAGTAAGAGTACCTTTGCTACCTGTGACATTAGTCTTTAGGTGGTGGTCAGATACCTTGGGGCGAGCAAGGACAAGTAGTGGACCCCATTGATTGGACAGCCCTATTATTGCTTTTAAACGATAACTAATACTTGATCTTCACGGCCTGATATCTCCCAACATGCAAGCAACCGAGTCTTAGGGGCGTATGTTTAAAGTCTAAAGGCAGCCCGTAATTTCTCGTAATGCATAGTCATGGCGAGTTTAGACACTCTTGCGGTTGGCACTATAAATTCAAAGGCATGAAAGCCACCAGGGAATACATGTAGTTCGGTTGGCACGCCGGCCTTATTCAAACGTTTGGCATACTCAATATTTTCATCTAAGAAAAGATCTAGTGACCCAACTGGGATATAGGCGGGCGGCAAACCACTTAGATTTTCAGCCCGCGAGACCGCTGCGCAGGCAGGGATACTTTTTGTGTCATGGAGATCGCCCAGATAAGCCGCCCAACCCCTTTCATTATTGTCGCGATTCCATAGACGTGGATCTGTAATGGCATGACTCGACGCCGTAATATTGCGATCATCAATCATGGGGCACAGCAGTATTTGAAACATTACATTCACCGTCGCCCTGTCTCGAGCAAGTATTGCTAGACCGGCGGCCAAGCCGCCACCCGCGCTGAGGCCGCCGATAGCTATTCGACTAGGATCAACACCTAATGCATCGGTGTGAGCGGCAAGCCATGAGAGAGCGGCATAGCAATCTTCTAATGGCGCCGGGAAGGGACACTCCGGCGCTAGTCGATAGTCAACTGAGACCACAATACAGCGCACTTGGTCGACCAAACACCTCACTATGTAGTCATCGCCTTTCAGACTGCCCAATACATAGCCACCGCCGTGCATCCATAAAAGTGCCGGTAAAGATTCGTCGCCATCCTTCGGTCGGTATACACGCACCAAGACCTCTGGCGCACCTTCCGGCCCGGCAATCAAGTGATCGCTTGTTGTAACACCTTCGGTTTGACCTTGGTCTAACTGGATTTGATCTGCAATCTCGTCACCAAGCGCACGTACTGCCGGAATATCGTCCCAGATATCCAATACAGGGAAGTCGATCAATGCCTTAGCTAGTTCAGTATCCAGTTTTGATTGATCCAATTTTTATACGCCTTGCCCTAGTATGATTGATGAGTTTACGTGACAGACAATTCTGGCGTCAACGAACTTTCCAGTATGACCTAAATGGTTAATTTTATTGGCCCACCTTGCCATGGGGTGCAATGTAGTCTTCAGATAATCTGTGGTCTCTTTTTGATAATCTGCGGCATATAGCCTATGAAACCATCATCGGTGAGGCCTAACGCCAATCCTTTTATAGCAAGTTTTCCTGGCGATCCAGATTGCATCCGTACGCTTGCCGATATTCAAGCGTTGGAACGAATTCCGCCGGAGCGGCGATTTCCATGCATATCACCGCTACATGCTATTGCTGCCATAACTGAGCAGTACCCTGGGGCCACGGCATTGACTTTCCTACGGGGAGGGCGTACCGACGACGACCCACAGCGCTGGACTTACACGCAGTATATGCAGGAGATCACGGCAGCCGCGAATCTATTTCACTCGCTCGGTCTGACTTATGATGAGTCCGTCGCTCTTCTGCTGCCGAACGTGCCTGAAATACTGTTCGGATTTTGGGGTGCTCAAATGGCGGGCATCGCAGCGCCTATCAACACTGCCCTAGGATCTGAGCAAATCGCTGATATCGCTCGCGAAGCAGATGCTCGAATTCTTGTTACAGTCGGCTCGGACTATCCTGAAATTTTCACCAAGGCCCTTGATGTACAACGTCATTATAGTGGAATCAAGCACATAATCACCGTCGGCAAAGGGGCTGCTGGGACGATTGATTGGAGGGAAGCCGTCGGGCGACAGCGAGGCAAAAGTTTGACATTTGAACGAAGCCTGACCGGTACGGAAACGGCGGCTTATATGCATACTGGCGGTACGACCGGCGTTCCTAAGATTGCTCGACACACACATCGTGCTGAGGCAGTTAATGTAGGTCAGATGGCGATGACTGGGCCGTGCGAGGCATTGAGGTCGCGCCCGGTGATTCTTTGTGGCTTACCTTTGTTTCATGTTAATGCCTTATTTTGTTCTGCGTTGTCTGCGATTATCGACGGCGGTGAGCTTCTGTTAGCAGGCCCGGAGGGTTTCCGGGCAAAGAGTCTGACTACTGAATTTTGGCCATTGGTAGAACGCTATCGTGTTAGTTTCTTCTCTGGTGTGCCCACTATCTTCGCGGGATTACTGGATCAGTCCACCGACGATTTAGACCTATCTAGTCTGAGTCATTGCTCTTCTGGCGCGTCGTCTATGCCGATGACCCTTCTGCGTGCATTCCGGGAGTCCACCGGCGCCGACATCTTGGAAGGTTATGGCATGACAGAAACCACTGTCTGCGCCACAGCTCACGCATATCATGGCGAGCGCAAGATCGGCTCGGTTGGGATGCGTCTACCATATCAACTTATCCGTGCGGTAGTGCTCGACGAGAACAGAGTGGAGCGTGACTGCGATACAAACGAAATAGGCGTCCTGCTTCTCAGCGGTCCCAACGTCATTTCAGGGTACAAAAAAGCTAGCGCTAATGTTGGAGCCTGGCCGGAGATTGGTTGGTTCAACAGCGGCGACATGGGGCGAATCGATGCTGATGGTTATTTATGGCTAACCGGTCGCATGAAAGACGTGATAATTCGTGGTGGCCACAACATCAATCCGGTCATTATTGAAGACGCACTCTTGAAACATACCGATGTGGAGTTTGCTGCAGCTCTCGGCAAACCAGACGCTTATGCCGGAGAGGTTCCAATCGCATACGTTCAACTCCGGCGGGATGCTGCGGTGACGTCAACGCAGCTTAAGGATTATGCGCGCAAGCATGTCAGGGAGCGCGCGGCGGTACCTGTAGACGTGATTATTCTCGAAACACTACCGAAAACAGCGGTAGGCAAAATTTATAAACCGGAGTTAAAAACCGACGCCATCGCACGCGCGTACCACGAAGCTGCTGAGACAGCCTATCCTGACGGGCGTTTTTTGGTGAATGTACTCAATGATGACGTTCACGGCCTTAAGGTTATGTTGAAAATAAAAGGTGGTGAAGCGATCGGCGGTGACCTTGATATGGTCCAAAAACGGATCGCTGGTAGGCTCGATATGCTCGGTTACATTTGGGCGCTTAGTCTCTGATTGTCTGTTACACATCAGGCTGCACACTCGTATAATCTTTAATGAAGTTATTCAAAGCTATTTGGGTGTCTAGGTGCTAAAAATAAAATAAGACATAGATAAAAGGAAAATTAGGAATGACAATTCGATACGACGGACAGGTTGCCATAGTTACCGGTGCTGGAAATGGCTTAGGGCGTTCTCACGCATTAGCCTTGGCTGCTCGGGGCGCTAAAGTTGTGGTTAACGACCTTGGTGGTGCAGTAGACGGTTCGGGCAGTTCAAGTGACGCAGCTCTGGAAACAGTGCGGTTGATTGAGCAAGCTGGTGGCCAAGCGATCAGCAATGGCGCTAATGTCGCAGATTATGGGCAAGTCGAGGCTATGGTAGCTCAAGCCGTAGATACCTGGGGTCGAGTCGACATTTTGGTCAATAATGCGGGTATTTTGCGTGACAAAAGCTTTGTCAAAATGACTATGGCTGACTTTCAATTGGTGGTTGATGTCCACCTAATGGGCTCCGCTAACTGTACTAAGGCCGTGTGGGAGTTGATGAGAGGGCAAGCCTACGGTCGAATAGTGATGACGACGTCCTCCAGTGGTCTGTATGGTAACTTCGGTCAGGCTAACTATGGCGCAGCTAAGATGGCTGTTGTTGGCTTGATGAATACGCTAGTTCTTGAAGGAGATAAATACGATATTAAAGTCAATTGCCTGTCTCCCACAGCCGGCACTCGTATGCTTGATGGTCTGCTGAGCGAAGAGAGTGCGGCAATACTGACTGTGGAATCAGTGACCACAGGTCTCTTAACCCTGTGCGATAAAGATGCCCCTAACCGCACCATATTGTGTGCCGGTGCCGGCGGATATGCGCGCACGCACATCTATGAGACTGATGGTATTTACCTTGCTCCAGAAGATCAGACCCCAGAAAACGTGAGGGCTAATATGGAAGCGATCGAAAATACAGACAACCAAAGAGTGCTTATAGGCGGCTTTCAGCAGACAGATAAGTTTGTTGCTAAGGCCATCGATTATATTAAAAATAAATAGATTTTTAGAATGCTAACTAACCGAAACGACCTGTTTTATCGCTTTGATCACTTAGAGGCTGGTTGCTAGTCTGGGCCTATCTCCAATTTTGATTGGCCGTTTTTGCCAATCTAGTTGACCATAATGGCCATTACTTTTTGACGATTATCTAGTATATTCTACCCTCGAATTGTAGAAGATCATTTTCGCATACTTGGGCGAAGTCCTTAGGTAGTAATGGTTTGTAATGAGGTAACTGGCATGGATTTAGTGAAATCACAAATAGGGTTAGACGTGCCTGCTAATAAAGAAGGTTGGCAAACGCTTGATCATTATTACATTGTTGGCCTCCTGCATGGCGCTGTTGGACGAGGGTACGACCCACATGCGATTCTTGCTAAGGCTGCCATTTCTGCCGAAAGGTATGACGATTCACAAGCAACTATCAACGGCGCAGAGGTACAGCGGCTGGTAAGGGCGATCAGAGACGAACTCAGCGACAAATATCTGGGATTTCTAGACCAACCTGCGAAGCTTAGTATGGATGCTGAGGTGGGCAAAATTGCCTTACAGCATGACACGCTCGGTGCAGCAATCAAAGGTATGTCCGATTTTGTTGAGGCGGTTCGCAATGACCAGGAACGGTTCCTGGATATTGACGATAGCACCGGCGAATATACTTATGGTATGCGATGCGAGCTTTCCAGCGGGCATGAAGAGAGCTCATATTACCTATATTATTATAGTATGGTTTGGACTTATCGTTTTCTGTGCTGGCTGACGGGTAAGCGCATCAAGCTTACCCGGGTTTGCTTCATGGCGTCGAGACCTGACACCTCTGGTGGTCACGACGAAGCCTTCGGCTGTCCCGTGGAGTTTGGCAGTACTTGGAACAGTATGCACTTCCATAGGCATTACTTGAAAGAACCTATAATCAGAACTATAACGGAATTCAATCACGCCGATTTCACCGACAACTACCCTGATTGGTTCGATTCGCCCGGGCGAAACAACAGTAAATCTAATGCGGTAGAGCGGGCGCTCCTAGAAACGCACAGACAAGAAACATTTCTGCCGTCTATCGAGAGGGTTGCCGAAATGTTAGATGTGAGCCCACGAACTCTGCGCCGGCACCTTGCTTTCGAGAACGAGAGCTACCAGAAGATTAAGGACAAGGTCCGGCGTGAACGGGCCGAAGAATTACTTGCCAGTACCAACTTGGCCATCCATATCATCTCGAGTAGCCTTGGGTTTTCTGAACCCGGCGTATTTACCCGCGCCTTTCGTGCGTGGACGCTTACCACGCCCTCTGCTTATCGGAAGACGCACGGCATTTACTACTAAATTAGGGGATGACAATCCTGCGAACAGCGTGGCCGAATTTGCAAAGTTGAACGGCCCTAACTGCCATGGCCATCTTCGTGGTAGTGCGGCTTAATAAAATCGTGGTTTATAAATTATTGTATTTTATTTCTTTAATTCTATTTAGGAGTGCTAGAGCATGTGTAAAAAATATTTCTTACGAACCTTTACTCTATTTGGCTGCCTTAGCAGCGTGCTAACTTTTCAAGTAGCACTGGGACAAGAAGATGCCGGTATTGGGGCCGTACTAGAGGAAGTTATTGTAACCGCTGAAAAACGAGCTGAAAGCATTGACAAGCTTGCTTTCGCAGTTTCAGCTTATCAGCCGGAAACGTTGGACAAATGGGGCGTTTTAGATGCCATGGGACTTCAGACATTAGAGCCGAGTCTCGTTATCGGGAAGGCCGGCGCTAACGCCTATACCTCCATAAGAGGGATTGGGACTGAGTTGGGTAATATTGGTGCTGAAACTGGTGTCACATGGAGTTCGGACGGCGTTACCCAATTACGTAGTATTGGGGCAGCAGGGCTTTTCGTAGATGTCGAGCGAGTTGAAGTGTTACGTGGACCGCAAGGCACGATTAGCGGGCGTAATGCCACGGGTGGTGCTATTAATGTGATTTCCAATCGTCCAACCGATGAGGTGAGCGGAAGAGCAAAAATCAGTCTTGGAAATTATGATCGAATTGCAACAGAAGGCTATCTCAATGGACCAATTGCAAATGGTAAGGTGCTAGCTAGAGTTGCATTTCTTTCAGATCGAGCTACCGGTTGGTTGGATAACCAATTCCGAAGTGAAGATGTTGAAAGTACTGACATAACTTTTGTGCGTGGGTCCTTTCTTATGGATATGTCCGACAGTGTGGAGGCCTTGCTTATAATGTCCGCACTCAACGATAAATCAACCGCAGGCTATTCAACCGTTGAGATTGGTCGCGCGCGGCCGGACACGCAAACGATTGCGGAAGCCGTAGGCACAATTCCAGCTGATCTTGACGCGTTAACAATTAATGCAGATCAGGAGACTGTAGGTAATAAAGAGCAGTATGGCGCAACTCTGATAGTTAACTGGGATATTTCGCCCTCGTCGTCCATGACATCGACGACGGGTTATTCGTCAGTTAAAGTGCATGCTACTACTGACTGCGACGCCACTGAGCTTTCGGTATGTTCCTTTCCCTCGACTCCTGAATTCCCTCACGGTATTGATTGGGACGTTGAGCAGTTTTCACAGGAAGTCGCCTTCACCACGGACCTTACCGATCGCTTGGATTTCCTTATCGGAGGTCTTTACCTTCAGGAGGAGGCTCTAGAGCCGGTTCAGTATGTCGCTGAGTTGGGGGGACTCCCACCAGGCTCTATACTGTTTACTGCGTCTGGAGACTTAACAAGCTATGCGGCCTATTCGCAGTTACGATATAGTCTTAGCGACAAGCTTCGTCTTGCCGTTGGTGCACGCTATACGAAGGACAGCAAAGATTATGGTCAAGATAATCTAATCTTTGGTGGTGCGTCTTCGGTTAGAGATAGTTCCTCTTGGTCAGGAGCTACGCCGCGCATTGCTTTGGATTATGCTGTTTCTGATGATGTAACGCTTTACTCAAACGTAGCATGGGGTTTTAAAGGTGGTGGTTTTAATACCTTTGGTCCTGTTGTCGATGGAAGAGCGGACCAGTTTGATCCCGAGGATGTTACGAGCTATGAAGCAGGCTTGAAAGGACGATTTTTGGATGACAGCGTTCGCATAGCAGCTGCCGGTTTTTATATGGACTATAAGGACCTTCAACAGGTTGTGACAGGCCTAAGTGGAAGTTTCTTACCCACAGTAGTCAATGCTGGACAGGCCGAAATTAAGGGGATTGAATTGGAAGTGACCGCGCTGCCAACGGAGAACCTGCGCTTAGGTTTTAACGCCGCGTGGATCGATGCAACGTTTACGGAGCTGGCTTCGGCTGATAATATTTATCCAGAGTTAGGTCAGGAAGATCCCACACAGCCTGGATTACTTGTGAGAGATCTGTCCGGCAAAAAAATACCGCGAGTACCGGAAACTAAGCTTGTCATGTCTGCTGAATATGCAAAACCTCTCGCCAATGGCAATACTTTGGGGTTTGGTGCTAATTACACTTGGAGAAGTGAGGTTTATTGGACAATTTTCAATAATGAAGGAGTAGATCAAGCTTCCTATGGACTTTTAAACATGCAGGGTTATCTTGAGAGTCAAGATGGAGCATGGCGCTTTAGTGCTTTTGCGCGGAATGTACTTGATGAACGCTATTTTGTTCAGGGTGGACAGACCCCAAAGGGAGTAATTCCAGTTCCTGCAGCGACGGGTAAACTTGGCACCCCACGCACGTATGGTGTGAGTGTGTCTTACCGGTTTTAGGATTCATCGGCCGGCAATCGAGTGGGTTTCGATTGCTGGCTTAAGGAGTATCTGGGCTCGACTGACAGTGAATATTTAGATAGATGCAGGCCCGTTAAAGGTCCGAGATAAGAGTGATACTTCTATGGTAAAGAGCGAAAGTATAAAATCTTCAGCAGAGCGTCTGGCGCAAATTAAACCCACTATGCGGCGCTACATCGATGAAGGACATGTTCCTTGTTTGTTGACTGTAATCGCCCATGACAGCAAGGTTGTCCATTTTGAAGCGCAGGGCTATTCCGATGTCGATAAACAGGTAAGACTGCAGGCAGATGCAATATTTCGCCTGTTCTCCATGACCAAGCCAATTACGATTGTCGCAACTATGATGCTGTATGAAGAGCATCGATTCTCTCTTGATGATCCTATCGCGAAGTATCTTCCTGAGTTTGAAGCTATGCAAGTGTGGACTGAACAAGGACTGATTGCGGCTGAGAGAGCTATCACAATTCGTCATTTACTTACCCATACCGCTGGCCTTACATACTCTGGATTACCTAACCCTGTTGCCGACATATACACCGAAGCCAAGTTACATGGTGTCCGAAACCGGCTGTCGGGGGATACACTGGCGCAACATGTTAAAAGGCTTGCGGCAATGCCTCTTTTGGCACAACCGGGAGTGGCGTGGAATTATAGTGAGGCTATGGGAGTGCTCGGACGGCTAGTCGAGGTACTTTCAGGTAGCACCTTCCGAGAATTTTTGGTAAACCGCGTATTTACCCCACTAGCAATGGTTGACACAGATTTTTATGTTCCGAAAGATAAAATAGATCGTCTGATCCCACTGTATCAAGTGTCTAACGACCAAGCTCTCAAACTGACGGACTGCGATGATTATGGCGGTAACTATTGCAGTAAGCCAGCGCTTGAGTACGGCGGCGCGGGTCTGGTTGGCACGTCGGCAGATTACTTGCGCTTTGCACAGATGCTACTTAATGACGGCGAACTAGAGGGTGCGCGCCTCCTCAGCGCATCGAGCGTGCGACTAATAATGACTGACCATCTTGGGCCCGAATTTGGTGACACTCCGCTCGCGAGCCTGGACGCGCCGGTGACGAGTGGGTTAGGTCTGGGTTTCGGCTTTGGCGGGTACGTCGTTCGAGATGCATCCTCCACTGCGACGCTTGGTTCCGACGGAGAGTATGCTTGGGGTGGCTGGGCCAGCACCGACTTCTGGATAGATCCCAAACGAAAGCTTATCGGCATCTTGCTCACTCAGGTCATTCCTATAGACGTGCAGCTAACAACTCGCGCCGGCTTTCACGATCTGGTGTATCAAGCGGCTATCGAAATATAGATTGCAGCCCTAAATGTGGGTAGGAGTTTTATGAGACTTAGTAAATCAGCCGCTAGCGAGAGTGCCACTAAACCATCGGCATTCAGTATGCGGTATTCCGTTTATTCTCTTTTTGTTCTGTTTCTGGTCAATATGTTAATCTTGATCGACCGGCAAATGTTGGCCGTCCTCTCGGAGGATATCAAAGCCGATTTGGGGTTATCAGATGCTGATATTGGTTTTATTTATGGGACGGGTATATCTATTTTTTACGCGATTTTCAGTATTCCGCTGGGTCGCTTGGCCGATGTGTGGTCTCGTAAGAGCTTGATCAGTATTTGCGTCGCCGCTTGGAGCTCCATGATCTTTCTGTCTGGTACTGCGCGTCATTTTCTAATGTTTGCCTTTTTTCGAATCGGTGTAGGTGTTGGAGAATCTGGGACAGGACCCGCGACAATGTCGACCATTTTCGATCACTTCGAACCTCGTCTACGCGCTACCGCAATGTCGGTAGTTGCCGCCGGTGGGCCCATCGGTGCAGGTGTTGGCTTGATACTTGGCGGAGCCATCTTAGACGGTTGGTACGACCTCTATCCGGACACGGCCTTGGCGCCGTTTGGCCTCAAAGGTTGGCAGGTGGCATTTTTCTGTGTAGCTGCCGTAGGACCTCTTCTTGCTTGGTGGGTCGCCAGTCTAAAGGAACCTGTGCGCGGACAAAGAGACGGACTAACTTCAGAAACGCATCCTCATCCATTTCGCGAGATGTGGGCAGAAATGCAGTCTGTCCTACCCTTTTTTAGTCTACTGACTCTGCGGCGTCTGGGCGGCGACTTTCGTGCTGTCAGACTTAACTTACTGATAGGTAGTGCGATTGTAGCAACGTCATTGCTTTTGATCGACGCGACCGGCAGCGTTGCGCAGTGGAGCGCGTTAGGTGGGGGCCTATGGTGCGTTGCTTGTTGGGCTCAGATATTGGCACTACGAGACCCAGCCACGTTCGCAATGATCTTTAAATGTCGATCCTTTATGTTTAGTAGTATAGGACTGGCGTTATTTGTCTTTAATATTGTCGGCGTGGCCGGTTGGATAGTGCCCTACATCATCCGAGCACACAATGTTAGCGCTGGCGAAGCAGGTATGACGGTAGGATTGCTAACCACAATATGTGGGTTTACGGGAACGATGGTAGGCGGCGTTTTGGCCGATATGCTTGGACGGTACACCTCACGGGCGACAATTTACGTCTGTCTAGGCTCGGTCTTGCTGTCCGCGCCATCGGCCGTTCTAATGGTTGTTACGGACGATATATCTGAGATTTATCGTTATTTAGCGCTATTTTTATTGACCTCATCCGCTTGCTATGGCGTTGGTCCGATGATGATTAACTCTCTAGTGATGCCCCGGATGCGGGGTTTAGCGTCGGCCGTTTATTTAATAATAATTACTTTTTTGGGTGTCGCATTGGGGCCTTATACGATCGGTTTTTTCAGCGATCTAATCGCCGCTGGCGGTGTAGATTCCGGTGAATCTCTTCGTCAGGGTATTCTTTGGGGATTAACGTCGATCATACTCAGTGTAATGATGTTGATCATAGCTGCTACCCACCTAGATCGCGACAAAAGTAGTTGCCTGGATCGCGCAAGAGCGCTGGGCGAATCAGTTTGATCGTCGCAACATGCAGCAATACCAGTGTGGGAAGATTTTCCCTGGCGTGGCATGCGATGTTAGGGTGCACGAGATGCATCAACTTATCATCGCTCGATTTTAAATCAAAGTAGCTTTTGGAGAATTAACATGCAGAATATTGTCGTCGCTTATCTAGCCTTTATGATGGGTTTGTTGACCACCTGCACATCTCAAGCGGAGCAGGGCGAGAACTTTGATTATTTCGCGGCCAACCGAACGACGATTCGTAACGGTATACAAGCGGTACTCACGTGCAATGGCCTGTTCACCTCCGATCGAAGTTTGGAACAAATCTTCGATCAGGAACTGGCTTACTTACCAAACCCAGTTGGTACGATTGAGGGGGGCGAATATCTGATTGACCGTGAGCGAAAAGCAGTTGTGATCGGTGGACCAGAGTCGGGAACGGTGATTCGCGCTGCATTTCGAGAGGGTGTCGGGTGCGTCGTCATGGCCCCGGATCAAAAGTTTGCCGATATAGACGATTTGCCTAAACTGAATCTTCCGTATCCTGATTCTGATCCTGCCAATACACCTTGGCCAATGGGCGATGTTATTGACGCCAAAGGCCTGCCGAAAAACATTGACTGGACTGCGTTAGAGAAGGCCTCCGACTGGGCATTCCATCGTGAAACGGAGGAGCAAGATACGATAAGCCTGATTGTCGTGCATAAAGGTCAGATCATTCACGAACGTTATGCAGACGGCGTGGACATGACGACACGAACACGCAGCTATTCAGCCGCGAAAAGTATTGCATCCACGTTGATTGGTATTCTGGTTGACGAGGGTCGCCTCAAACTTGATGCCCCACTTGGCATTCAATGGCTACCCGATGTGGATGGCCATGATGATGACCCGCGTAGCTCAATTACGCTGCGAAATGTCCTTAATATGTCGAGTGGACTTTATCCGGTTGATAATTTCAATATGGGGTCTGCAACCGGGTCGGGTGTCGCTTATTGGGCTGGCGCGAGTTCGGTCGATAATGCACGTGACCGTGCCTTGATCCGGGCGCCAGGCACACACTGGGAATACCAGAACTATGACACCTTACTGGCCGTATTCGCCATGAAACAGGCGCTTGCAGATCAAAAGGTCTATGCGGAATTTCCACGTAAGGCGTTGTTTGATCGCATAGGAATGCGTCACACGCTCGCTAGCACGGATCGCTTCGGTGACTTCATTCTGAGTAGTCAGGTGTACACCAATGCGAGAGACCTTGCGCGCTTTGGCCTTTTATATGCGCAAGACGGAATCTGGCAGGGTGAGCGCTTGCTGTCAACAGACTGGATCAGGTTCGTACGAACACCCGCGCCGTCGGCAGCCAGTCGGGGAAGTGATTATGGCGGCCAGTTTTGGCTGGTTTCTGACGACAGGACTGACGTGCCAAAAACGGCGTACATGGCCGCGGGAAATCGAGGGCAGTACGTCTTAATTGTGCCGTCGCATGACACCATTATTGTGCGACGCGGCCTTGACTATGGCAAGCAAGGACTCGATCCTTGGGACCTGACACGCGAAGTTTTGAAGGCGATTCCCGCGCCCTGATCTATTTTTGATAGTGACCCCAGAGGCGAAACCAAACTCCAGTAACTAATGTGCTCAATACCACTGCGGCATGCGGCCTAACTTCTTCCTGAGTAAGAGTGGAACTTCAAGCCTCTTTAGCCGTAAACCTAGCCAATAATCATCAAGCTTAGATGCAAAAACCTTAGATGCAGTCTTAGCTCTGTTTAGAGAGTTGGTTCTGAGTGATTGAATTATGCGTGGTTTTGTATAGAAACATCGTAGATCAGTTGGCACTGACCTAGAAAAGTAATAAGTATTGTCTTTAATGAATGTATATTTTGGGTATTTAAAATGTCTACGCATTTGTTCTATTGCTCCTCATCAGCCTCGTAAGAAACGAGAGCTAACAAGGGCTGTAGAGCCTTTAAAGACTAAATATGGCGGAGAAAGAGAACCTCAGCACCATCTTCATCTTTACCAATAACTCATTGCATTTAAATCTAGACAACAGAATAATTTAGCTGCATGCGCAGGGCGTCTTCACCATCTCCATAATATGAAGGATAGACGCCTCTTTTTTTGAATCCAAGCGATGTGTAGAGAGCCAGTGCGCGGCTGTTGCCTTGGCGAAGTTCTAGACTGATACGACCAATGTCTTTGGCCGCTAAGATTGTAATTACATTTTGCACCAAGCTTCGCGCAATCCCTTGCCTATGGCATTCAGGATGTGTCGCTATCGAATAAATTCGCGCTGATAGCCGATGTACCAAAACTAAGATATAGCCCATGACCTGATCAGTTTTCTGGCTAGATTTTGCCACCAACAACAGATTTTTATTATCGCTATGATAGCGAAAGGTACGCCGATTTAATTTGCCGTCATAGATCTCAAACATCTGATCCTCTAATGCCACCAGAGCCGCAATATCTGCCTTTATGGCTCGCTGAATGACGAGACTCATAGCTGACTTAGTAACGCTTGTAGATGGTATATTTGGGTATTAAACGGGATGGGCGGTATGACATTTTTACTTTTTTAAGATTCTCAAAGCCCATATCGTCTCCAACATTCAAGCTGGTCACACCGTACTCTCTGGAGAGCATCTTGGCGAATTCCCTGAAGATAAATTGCGCGCATCCCAGTATTTCAAAATCGGTCTTCTCAATAATTACGCTAGCGATATTAGCGTTAATTTTTTCGCCTACAGTAAAACCACGAATTTCACCTTCGATCAAAATTACTAGTCCGACTAGATCTAGATGGGCGTAGTCGTTAAGCATACGTTTTACTGCGGAGCGCTCGCTGACCATACCATCAAGGAAAACTTCGGTTTGATCGGTGGGCAGATATTTCATGCGATCCGCGATCCATCCATTGACCACATTAATTATACCTTGACTGTGCTTGCTGACATCAAGAGACTGCACTTCATAGGTAGGATGAATACGTTTGAATTTATTGATTTCATTGCGTTTTGTGGCATAGCTATTGCCCTTTAGCCCTATCAAGTCGTCACAATCATAGATGTAATCAACTAAAGTGCGCTCAACAAGATAATCTTTTAGCGGCTCAAATATCTCGGCACCTTCTTCCAAATCGTTGATAAAAGCTGCTGCTAGTTCCTCGTTAACATAGTAAATTTTGTTGTTCACTGGAAAGCTATTGTTTTCTTCCATTAACTTGAAACATTTTCCAATAGCTTTGATGGCATTCTCAATCTTTCCAATGGGCGGTAGTAACATCGACAACTCACCCCCAGTGAGGAAAAAGAAGCAGAAGGTGTCATCAACAATCGTATAAAACCCGCTGCCGGCGCCCAACCAGATGTAGTTTGCGGTAAAGGTGTAATCGCTGGTATCCAGACTTAGCAGGTCAAGATAACGTTGCATAATCGGTTTGGCCGACAAATTAAAGGGTAACAATTCATACTGATTAATCTTAAGGTAGCTCATAGATAAGCGATGCACTCTAACAAAAAGAAAGGTTGTAAATGAATAATAATGTTCTGACTTTATGACACCTATAAAGAATAAAGTCAATTTGATTTTAACCTTAGAACTCCGCTCTGAAGACCATCAATATTAAGGACTTTTTGGGGGAGGATGCTTAACTATTGGAATACTATTTATATCTATAATTGGTACTCTATTTATTCTATTCTTACCAAAAAGTTGGAAATGTAATTTTTGCGGTAATGTTTGGAAGTGATTAAATCAAAAGCTAGCAGCTTAACTGCTTATCACAAAAGACTGGGTTTGCAGAATTTTTGGTGTGAAAAAGTTTAGGCTCTGATCTCACTAAGGTTGTCAGCTGCAGGCTTTCCATATGCGTAGTCGCTGTACCATTGCATCATTACTGATCGCTTTTCGATCAAATCGCCTCGTCGTCCTCTTTCTACGTCATATTTAGTCTTCAAAGGCTCTACAGTCATTTTTAGCTCCGGTTTCTTGCGAGACTAGCGCTGAGCAGTAGATAAAATTGAAGACATTTTGAGGCTGTTGAATACTAGTAAACTAGATTGTCCAGAAGGATGGAATGGCTGTACTTTGGAGGCATTTTTAACTTAGAGCTTTGCAAGTGCGGGAAATGAGGTTGTTGGCTCTTAAATAGCACTCTAAGCCAATGCGCGAGACGCTGCCGTGCAAATAGCTAGGACAGGCCACTTTATAGGCATAACTAAGGTGCGGGTATGCCCTAGTAACTCATACTGCCGTTAAAATCTCTGTATTTAATGCTGTCTAGTTTCGTTAGAAGACTTCATGAGGCTTAGCGGCTTCAATACTTGAAATGTGTGCGGGTAAGGCGCACACCCCTATGGCTGTTCAGTGAAGTCTTTCATAGTCTTTCCGCTCATAAGTATATTAAATTGTGCGTCCTTTAGCGCAAAAAGATAGGAGCAGATGCTCATTGGAACAAAATTTCCACCCCAATCATCGTCTTGCAGAATTCGAGCCGCCTTAGCAGTAGTGAGGTAATTATATTCTAACGCATGCTGCGTCTTAGACATGCGGTTATCAAATCTTGGCATTCCTCTAACTTCGCGCTCAATATTAAACTTTTCCATTAATTGCAACGCTTTTTGATAAATCTGCGCCAAGTCTTCGTCGCTCAGGCTTATGACTCGGAATCTTTTAGATTTTTTTGCTAATGTCTCTGTCATCCATCGTGATGTGATTTGTCCTTTTAGGGGGCTAAGATTACCTCTTAGCGCCGCGAATTCAGCCCAAGCTAACTGCTCGATAAAAGGAGTTTTAATATCGGATGTAAAAACTGACTGTCTGTCATTTGTAACTCTTTTCACAGCAAGAGCAACAAGATGTTTATGAATCAAACCAGTACCGCCGAATACGACGGACGTTTCGACTGCCCAAGCACGCTGCGCATCAGTCAAGTCTTGAGTATAATAGTATAGATGTAGGGCCTCAAGAGACCCTGATTCACCCAAACTTTTTAAAGTGTCTTTGTCATAGGACATGTAAGGTGCCAGCCGGGGATCTTCTCTAGTGTCTCGTGATTTGCCGGACAGATCGCCATAAAAAATACCATGAGCAGTTTTGAAGTCTTTGCTTTCTCGGGCGGCAATAATCTGGCCGTCCTCAGTAAGCTCTTCAATGCTACACCAGTCCTCATCGAACTCTTTCGAGTGCCTTTCAAAAATATCGATGTTGAGCAGTTCTTCATGAGTTAACTTGTCAAGCTGCTGCATCGTAAGCGACTGAGATGTGTATGTCGGAGACGCTAACTTCTCACCAGGGTCATTCTTAGCCGTGAGCGTATGGACTTCCATTAAGTCAGAATTTTCTTTATCTCCGTTTATTAAATATAAGCTGATGACCACTAGCGCCACCAAGCAAAAAATGTAGGCATAATTTTTAGTTACACCAGTGATATTTTTCATGTCATCCCTACCTAGGAAGATCCCTCAGGACCATACGCGGAGCACTGCTGTTCAACTGTCCAATCGTGCCCTTGGCTAGTAGCTGCCATACATTGATTATAGGTGGCATCCGCGTGATTGTTATAGGTTCCTGCAAGCCCTGTGTAAATTGCTAATTCGGCGGCCAATAGTGCGAGAATAGCCATTGGACTGTACCCAAGAAGCATAGCGACACCATATTGGGCGGCGAGTGCCATTATGGCAGCCGTGAATTCAGCAGTCCCATGCATTGCCGCCGTCGCTGTTATTTGACAACTTGACTGTTGATTCCAATGCTCTGTGCCTGCAGCTTCTATGCAATCTTCATGCGTTGTTTCGTCATCCATGGGGCTAAGGATAGCCCTATAGTTTATGAGAGACTCCTGCAATAAGCCTTCACGGTGGTCCATGTTATCCATTGTTTGATCGATTGAGCCAGCGTATCGGTGCCCAATAACCGTTATTTCGTCAATATCAAACCCAAACCCAAATCCAAATCCAAAGGTTAGATTACTTATCATTGCTGCGCAGATCACGCATACGGTTACCGACCATATTTCGGACCTAGGCTCTTCACCGCTAATCTTTCGGGCTTCTTTGATGTAAAGTTCATTTCGTTCTGCCATATCAAATGTCCCTTCACTAGTTACTAGATTTATTCATTAATGTATAACACTAACTAGTATTTTTCCCTATGTCAACTTCGGCTAACGACAAGTCAATAGGGAGGGTGAGAATTCCTACGCCCTTTATCTTAGGGTTGCAGGGGTAGAGAATCTTTTATAGTGGCAAAACTAACAGGGGGCCTATCGTCGATTAGTTGCGAAAGTAAATAGCTTATTTTACGGTAGACAGATGATTAGCTAGGGAGAGTAAATGAAAATCTATAACATCCGGACAGTTACGGCTAGTAGCGCTGTCTGAGTAGAAGATAACACCCACAATGAAAATTCACGACTCCTCGGATTTGGTCAATGAGTATATTGGGCGTTCAGGTCTTGAAATGAAGAATTAACAATATTAACTAAGGGTCCTTGCGGTTGGCATTTGTACCACCTTCTCGCCAGTTGGATAACCGTAATTAGGCTAAATCAGCATCAGACTATGCGCTTCTCGATTAAGTCACCAGGTGGGTATGCTGCTTCTGATTCGTCCTTGAGTTTATGCGCTAGAGCTGACTCTGCTGTCCTTTCAGGGGCGTTCGTCCTATCTGCCATAAGACACTTAAGTGTTGTTTATAGTGAGAAATGCTCTAATAACTAATACCAATGTGACACAGATCTAATATGTTAATTTTACCCGCAGTCCATCCATGTTGGCCGCAGAGCTAACGAGGGCAGTAGAGTCCTTAGCCCCGGAAGGGGCTAAGGATAATTAATTGCTCGAACTAATTCTCTATCTAATCAAAACGATCCAAATTCATTACTTTGGTCCAGGCTGCCACAAAATCAGCGACAAATTTTTGCTTTGCATCGTCTGAAGCATAAACCTCAGCAATTGCACGCAGAATTGAGTTAGAACCAAAAACCAGATCAGCACGAGTGCCAGTCCACTTTACGTTGCCTGATTGACGATCAAAACCTTCATATACCTCTTGTGACGCATCACTAGCTTTCCATTCAATATTGACGTCAAGAATGTTTTTAAAGAAGTCGTTACTCAGCGATCCGCTCTGACTAGTTAAAACACCATGACTAGAGCCATCGGCGTTTATGCTAAAAGTCCGAAGTCCGCCAACAAGAACCGTCATCTCAGGGGCTGTCAGGGTAAGCAATTGTGCTTTATCCACTAACAAAGACTCAGTTGAACGCGTGTCTTTAGTGTTCTTATAATTCCGAAAACCATCAAACGTAGGTTCAAGCACATCAAAGGACTCTATATCGGTTTGCTCTTGCGAAGCGTCGGTGCGCCCGGGTGTGAAGGGAACATCGATGCCGCTGGCTTTTTCAATCGCAGCACAGCCACCCAGTACAATGAGATCCGCCAAAGAAACATTGGCAGCGGAGTCTTTTTGGATGCCTTCTAGAATGTTAAGCACTTTTGCAAGTTGAGCTGGCTGGTTAATCTGCCAATCTTTTTGCGGAGCAAGACGAATACGAGCACCATTGGCACCGCCGCGATGATCTGATCCGCGGAATGTAGAAGCGGACGCCCAGGCTGTAGATACTAAGTCTTGAGTGGTTAAACCAGAAGTCAAGATCGCCTGCTTGAGGACGCTAATATTCGCTTCGCTTATCATGGTGCCCTGGTGCGCGGGAACTGGGTCTTGCCAAACGAGTTCTTCAGATGGCACTTCTTCACCTAGGTAACGGCTAATCGGGCCCATGTCGCGATGAGTTAATTTAAACCATGCTCGTGCATAAGCATCGGCAAACTCATCCGGGTTGTCATAAAAGTGCTTTGAGATTTTTGCATATTCTGGGTCTAGTTTAAGAGCCATGTCTGCGGTGGTCATCATGAGCGGCTCAGTGCGCGATTTGTCATGCGCAGCGGCCGGTTGATCAGCATTGGACGAAGCCGTTGGTGTCCACTGTATATGGCCTGCAGCACTGGTGGTTTGCTCCCAGTCATAACCTAAAAGTACATCAAAATAACCCATATCCCACTGCGTTGGGTTTACTGTCCATGCGCCTTCAAAGCCCGCCGTGGTGGTGTCGCCTCCTTTGCCTGTGCCGTGTGAATTAATCCAGCCCAGGCCCATCTGCTCAAGCGGCGCGCCTTCCGGCTCAACACCTACTTTATTTTCTGGTCCAGCTCCATGGCCCTTGCCAAATGTATGCCCGCCGGCCACAAGTGCTACTGTTTCATAGTCGTTCATGGCCATGCGGGAGAAGGTGTCACGAATATCAAAGGCTGATTTTAGAGGATCTGGTTCGCCGTTAGGACCCTCAGGATTAACATAAATTAAGCCCATTTGAACAGCACCTAAAGGGGTGGCCAACTCGCGCTCACCGCTATAGCGCCGGTCGTCTAGCCATTCGGTTTCAGGGCCCCAATAAATATCTTCTTCTGGCTCCCATACGTCGGCGCGACCGCCGCCAAAACCAAAGGTTTTAAAGCCCATCGATTCCATGGCAACATTACCAGCCAATATCATGAGATCTGCCCAGGAAATTTGGCGACCATATTTTTGTTTAATAGGCCAAAGTAGCCTGCGAGCTTTGTCTAGATTGCCGTTGTCAGGCCAACTATTGAGAGGCGCGAACCGTTGAGAGCCAGTAGATGAACCGCCGCGCCCATCATATGTGCGATAGGTACCCGCACTGTGCCAAGCCATGCGTATAAACAAGGCGCCGTAATGCCCATAATCTGCCGGCCACCAGTCCTGAGAATCAGTCATCAGGCTTGTAAGGTCCTGCTTAAGGGCTTTTAGGTCGAGTTTATTGAATTCAGCGGCATAATCAAATGCTTCACCCATGGGGTCTACCAAGGGGGACTTTTGGTTCAATATTTTAAGGTTAAGTTGCTTAGGCCACCAATGCTGGTTGGCTGTGCTACCTGTAGCTTGGCTAGAGTCGTGCATGACGGGGCATTTCCCCTGAGTCGATGTTGAATCGTTCATATTAAGACCTACGTGAGTTAAGCATGATAATTGGGAACTTAAGTTAGCCCTTTAGATCATTTAAGTCAAATGGTTGAATTTTATAGAAGGCAAAGGTAAAAAATATACTGTTCTGATAAACCTAAAAAGGTCAATTTTATTGTAGTTTTGTCAAACGTCCCTCGCGACCTATCGCCATGACTAGAATGAAGACTTTCCTAGTTGTAGTCCTAATATATGCGGCCACCTGAGGTCACCTGAGGTCACCTGGGCTTGCAAAGGCTAGCTTCTTAGGTGGGCGCGAAGAGATTTCTAAGCTGTCGCAGTCGCCTTCTGTAACAGATCCACACACAAACCAAAGAGAAAGTCATGGTAGGGATAATTTTATCATTTGACGTTTCTTCTGATAGATAGGGCCGGTTCAGATGCTCTTGCCTCAAGAATTGACTAATGGCAGAAAACGCAATCACGAGCGCTTCGACAAGAAGTCCTCGTCATTTTGGGGCTTGGGCTTCTTTTTATCTTTTATGTGTTGTATCAAGCAGCGGGACTATAGTCGCGCGGACTATTCCAGTATGTGCGGGTTTACTATTGTATGTAATCGATGGATCAAGTGGCCTTAATAGGTATCGGAACGGCACAGGATTTACCTAAAAAGGGTAATTTCTCTTTTGAATAGAAGGATGCAGAGCCCTATAACGCCATAGGTGATGACTGCCAAATTGAAGATATCAAAGATATCGATAGTGCTCAGATAATCAGCAAGATAGCCCATCATTTGAATAGTTGGCGACAAAAATAAAGATGAGCTGGCGGTGAGTAATAACAGGAAAGCCCACAATTTTCTTTTTATCTTTCTGGTTGCTTGCTCTTGCGCAATGAGCGTCAAGGTATAAAAGCTAAACAGTTCTTTGTTTCTCTGAGCGTATGTTAACTCCTTTTCTTTTTTGATGATTTCTTCAAATGAGTTCATTTTAGTTTCTCCAAAGCACGGCTTATCTTGGATTTTACGGTCCCAGATTTCATGCCTAAAAAATCTGCTATTTCATTGATTTGATAATCGTAAATATATTTCAGTATGAAGAGGGTTTTTTCATCCTCCGGCAATGGTTTGACCAGATTGAAAAAGTCTGCATTGCCTTCAAGGCTGGGCGAATAGCTTGGTTCATTACTGACATCTAAGTCTGTATATTGATTGTCCTTCTTAATCATGTCCTTGAAGCAGTTGACTGCAATTCCTGTGAGCCAGTGTTTATAGGTCTTCCGAGAATCAAAGCTTCTGAGGTAGGTGTAAGACTTAAGGAAACTTTGCTGAGAGATGTCCTCAGCAAGTTCTCTGTTCCCCGCAGTCAATCGCATGCCCAATCCAAATAAATAATCAGCATATCGTTGAATTAGAATCCCATAATGATGATTACCACCACTAAGGGTTCTTTTTACCAGCTCTTCATCTGTTTCCATTAAACCGTATCATCAAGCCTCTTATTCTTTGCGTAAATTCCATAGGCAAGTATTGCTATACCGATTGATGATACCAGTAATCCTGACGCCCAAACTATAGTCGAATCTAGTCCAAATTTTCCTAACAACACGACACCAACGCCCACTCCAGTCAAAATGGTGCCATTTCGAATATCGTCCTTTTTGCCAACGTCCTCTTTATAGCCTGGAATGCTTTGCAATAATTCTGGAGATAATTCTTGACCGCTTGCAATTAATTTTTGCAAGGATTCATGAAATTGTTCCTTCTTCTTATTCTCAAAGTATAGGATGAGCCAAACAATGAATGCCGGCATTCCAAAAACACCCACTATGCCAAAAATTGGTACTATTGAATCCATAAAACTTTCCATAATTTTCTCCTTGTCGCTAAAGTTAAGTTGTGTCCTTCAAATACATATACCTGGACTATTCTAAAAAGGTTGCAAAATCTATTTTTTAAAATAGATTGCTATGGACTTAAGACAACATAGCACACTAAATTAAGAGCATAGGGATGGCAAAGATCTGTTTTTTTGTGTGCGCGAGTAAATCTAATGGCAACCTCGATCTACGCGCGCGTTAATCTGTGTAAAAGCTAACCACTCAGGGCTCTAGATTTGCTGTGCTGCTTTGCTGCTCGACACTGCCCTTTACTAATGTGGTTTTGAATTTGGTATAGCTTTTTGGCTCTCATAGTCGATATTGAGCTCCTACAATAATTATTGATAATCGAACTATATATATCGATAAACGATAAATATATATTGATAATCAATTTTTATTGATGTAATATCTATTTCAGAAGTGAGCGAATACTTATCAATAGTTTATTAGGAGAGCGGTATGGATTCTGTAGTCATCTTAGGATTAGCTTTAGTTGTTTATGCCTTTGTAGTCATTAAAATATCCCTTTATGTAAAAAAGAAATATATCGGGCAAAGAGTAAAACTACCTGTCACTAAAACCACAAACTGGAATTTAACGGGTGTTGTTAAACGGGCTCTCGATCTTTTTATGGTTTTCTTTTACGCGATAGTTGTTCTTTGGTTGCCAGTAATTGTTGTAATGGCTATATCACAACAACAAATCGATACTTGGGGTTTTGATGTCGCGGCCTATGCTGGATATAGCTTTGATTTTAATCAGCTTGCTAATATTGAAGTTTCAGGATTAAGAAATCCAGAGATTAGTGGTAGTTCGATAATTACCGTCGATACATCAAGCTTATATGCATGGTACTTGTTTGCTGCAACTCAAATGATAAGTGCAATGGTTGCATTGTTTGTTGTCATTCAGATTAGAGCTATGGTCATGTCTTTACAAAATGGCTTGTCTTTTTCAACTGAAAATTCTACGCGAATAAAGCACATTGGAATTGTGACCGTTGTCTGGAATATTATTACTCCGCTTATACAATACTTTGGCTGGGGAGCTTTCATTAAAGACATCGTTTTTAATACTGAAGGTATTCTATTTTATCCTGCTTTTGAGCTTAATGTACTCGGTTTATTGGTTGGCTTGTTGATAATAGTTTTATCGGGGCTATTAAATGAAGCTGCTCAAATCAGTCAGGAACAGGAGTTAACTATCTAATGGATACTTCAATTAAAGTGAATTTAGATTTATTGCTTGTTCAAAGAAGACTTAGCCTCACAGAACTGTCTGAGCAAGTTGGCATAACAATGGCTAATTTATCAATCTTAAAAAGAGGCAAGGCTAAGGCGATTAGATTCAGTACCTTAATCGCTCTATGTGAAGCCTTAGACTGTGCGCCAGGTGACATATTAGAACTTAAAAAAAGTATTGATTAGCCTGTAGATTGGTTGCTCAACAAACTAGACTTCTTACTAAAAAGTTAACTGAATTAGCCAATGACCCTATCTAACTTGTTGAACCTTCGAAAGTCCTAGAGTCGACAATAATCTGCATGGATGGAATGTCCCTCAACGGTTTTCCTATTTTAGCGTCAGACATATAGATCTCAGTAATAGGCTCTTCTGAGAGGGGGAGGTTTATAACTGAATATTAAGTTATGATTAGGCCATACCAAAATAAGGGAACTTCAAATGGCAGCACGTCTTGGTAATTTCATTATATTTCTTATCTTAACCATCATCACTTTTGGAATTTATCCTCTCTTTTTCTTCGTAACGCGACAGCAGGAGACAGTAGCCTTGCTAACCGAGATAAGATATGAGCTTAGAAAGCCTAGCTAACCATCAAGCGATGGAACGATTACTTTTACTTACAGCAATATTTCTGTCCGGATGTGAAAGCACCCAACACAGTGTGCGCCGTCGAATTTTTTAAGAAAAACAGTTAAAACGACCGATCAAAAACTAACCACTGCGATTATTGTCAAGCTGTTTACGAATAGCAGTCAGCGCTTCAATCATCGTTTTTAGTTGCTGCTCGGGAATAAGGTGCAATAGACTCGCCAACGCTGGACCCAGACTGGCAATGGTCTGGTCTCGTAATCTCTGCCCCGAATCTGTTATCCATACTCGCTTACTGCGGCCATCTTCTTGGCATGGCTTTATGGTAATAAGTTGGTGAGTTTTCAACCCTTTCAGAGTGTGTGTCATGCTGGTTTTTGGCACCTGAAAGGCATTGGCCAATGCCATAGGCGTGGGCCCATCAGCAACCCGAATAAGGTGATTTAAAATCCCAAAATGGCTGCTCATTAAGCCCGCAGGCAACTGGTCTGTAAGCTGGGTACGAGAGAGCTGCGCCACAATGCCAATTTCATTAAACAGCTCGAAAGAGCGTGCAAGGCCATGCGAACCTAAAGGTTTTTTATCCGAGCTATGCAATCGCTTAGGCCTTTATTATTTTTGCGTCAATTGACCATCTTGGGCTTGTTGGTACTGGCGCAGCGTAACCCATTCGAGCAAGCATTTGAATAGTTTTACCCTCAGCGTTTAGGAGCTGCTGCATGTCCGCAAAGTGCTCATCCATTTCAGCGTATTCCTGCAAACATTGACTCATAGGATGGACGGCAATACCAAGCTCGGTGGTGGCCAGATTAACCCGCAACCAGTCGCGGCCCGCATTAAGTTGATCAATCCGGCTGTTAGTCTCGGTGGTCAGCCAGATATAGGCAACGGCAGTATCGGCACTGGCCATGATGGAATTAATCCCTTCTTGATAGGCTGATGAAGACTTATCCAGCGCGACCTCGCGACTAAATAGCCCAGCAAAAGCCAAGCTTTCGAACATCGCCCCACTAAAGTCAATGCCGTCGGGGTTGGCATTAATTTCTGCCTTACCGATACGAAACAAATCGACACTCTCTTTGTAGGTTCTGGGCGTTTCAATTTCTATTGCCAGCCCGGTGTGGGTCAGTTGGCGTATCTTTTCTACCATTTGGGTCTGATTAGTTGAAGCTAGCGCAACACCCATCTGTTCAAGTTCACCCAGTCGAGTAAGAGCGCTTTGTGGTACTAACCGGCTCATATCGTAGGGTTCTTTTAAGGAACGACGGTCTAGTACCTGCCTAAACAGTGGATCTTTTTCGACCTCCAAATTTTTGGTAAAAGAGATGACTGCAATGGGTCGCGCGTCCAGCTCATCTTGATTGACGCCCTGAGGGAAACTCTCAAGGCTGGTTTGGTAGCCGTCCTCTGCCGCTGCCATTCTCAGTAACTCTAAAAACCCGCCCAAGCCAACAGTAATTTGGCGATTAAATGGGTCAGTATGAGGGAGCATTTTGTCGGTATCGACATACAGGGTGATTCGGTCTTGTTCAGACAAATCGACTAACCAGGGCTGTCGATTGTGAGGATTGGGTGCCAGAATGGCATAGGACAACGCGCGCTTTCTCGGCTCGCTATAGCTACCAGCCAAACTCCATGGTGCCAAGGCTTTGTTGGGACTGCGTGTGCTGATAAATGCACCAGCACCAGCAGCCAGTATTACTCCACCGCCCATTAAGGCGATCATTTTTCGACGTTGTATTTGCATATTTAGCTTCCTATGAAATTAGTACGATATCGCACTATATAGGCTAGGTGACATTTTTGTCAATGGACAGCATGAGAAATTGTTGGCTGAGGTACAGGTGAGTTACGCCAACGACAAGGCACTATCAGTCAAAGTATGCAGGCCTATAGGCGACAATAATTAGCATAGGTGGAATTCCTCTTAAAGGTGTTGGCTAATGTTAGTAGTGCTCTCTATCAACCTCCTAAGAAAGGATAACTAAGATGGGCCGTAGCGATTTTAAAGACTAAAGGCGTCCCTGTGAGAGACGGGCACTGCCTACTTTAGGCTCCATTGGTGGTCTAAGTTGACCGACAACAGCTGCAAAATGTTCATTGAGTTGTCTTCTTTACAGCCTCTGTAGATTTCATCGCACCAACGCGGAAGTGGCCATGGGTGGCGCCTGTGCATGTTTCTATATGCGGTCAGACTTTTTTGGATGTTTTTTCATCCACTACTAATACAATAGACATCAAAGGGGTTTGTAATTTTGATGACTTACCATTATGTAAAAAGCAAACCTTCTAGTTTATAATTCCGACGGAACAATGCACATTCGAACTGTTAGAGCAATGAGTAGCACTTGAGAAATATCGCCTATAAAATGGGTAAATTGGCATGTACCTACATGGATATATGGTTATGAATTCGTTCTTTATATGGGGGAATGTACTATCAAAGAGGCAATTGATCAGGTTAGCGCTGCAGTAAAAGAGAAATTATTGTATTGGAATAATATAAAAAGTAGAAAAATTAAAATATTGTTAATCGTCGTTTTTCTAGGATTAATTGGAGTAAAGATTTTCACAACAGTAGTAACCTTTGATTGGCTTGCAGGCTTATTCGGCTAGGTTTCTCACTCCATTAGTCTGCCATGTCTCTAGCATGGTTTCCTTAGCCCGGTTCTGAAAGCAAATAACCCGAAAGAGTGGAATTCTGGACAGGCATTGATGCCGTTTCAAACTGATCTTTTTCATGAGCTTGGCAAATCCGATTAAGGCACGGGTTACGAAACGGGCTAAAAGTAGCTATAACTAATTATTTTGTCAAGTGTCATTGACATAAAGTCCGTTGTGACTTATCTTTGTGTAATGTAAACTTTACATTAATCAAGAGGATTAAAGCAATGAGCAAATTTGAAGAAGACTGCGAACGTAAAGGTTTAGTCGCTGTAGATATAAAAAATGCAATTATCGTTAACTTTTGGGTACTTGCGTGGGCGGTTAGTCTGGTAGGGATATCGTATTTCTCAGAATTTAATTGGTATTCTGCCGCTTGGATAAAAATAACCGGTTTTATCATTCACGCTCTTATTGGCGTAGGCATGATCTTCGCATTCAAGCGATTTGTGAGTAAGGCCGATGAGTTAGAGAGAAAGATTCAACTAGAAGCTTTGGCACTTTCTGTCGGTGTAACGATTGTATTTTTCTCTAGTTATTCAATATTACAAAAAACATTTGAGATAGCTGATTTAAGTCCTCCTTATCTGATAGCAGTAATGTCCCTAGGTTATGCAATAGGACTTGTCATGGGAAGGGTTCGATTCCGATGAAAAACAAATTAAAGGTATTGCGAGCAGAACGGGATTGGACACAGGCTGACTTAGCCTGTCATCTCAAAGTATCACGGCAAACTATTAACGCTATTGAGAAAGGTAAATTTGATCCGAGTTTACCTTTAGCATTCAAAGCCGCTAGGTTATTCGGAATGACGATAGAGGAAATTTTTCAGGACCTTTAGGGTTGTCATGGCCTAAAAAACAAGAGTTTATAACGCTTATTATCTAGATAAGAGTAAAGGCGTAGATATGAATGACTAAAGAGCAAACAGAGCCTCTTTTAGACCATGTATATAGACCCTCGAACCCAAGAAGTTTTGCCGTTTAAAGGCTTTTTACAAATGGGGATAATTGATTCGGCCTGGATGCCATTGTTAGATTGAGTAAAAGCATTGTATACCTTTGTATGGAAGGTTTTTATATAAGTTGTATTAATCGTGTAATCTGCTCTAATACTCGCTGTTTATTATGCTAGAAAGTGAGCTTTGGGAGTAATTTTTTGGAGAGTCTTACCGGAGAGCAGTTTAGGCTAGTCGTTGTTGTTTATACATCAGCGCTTGTCCCTTTGGTTCTTATTCCTTTCTTGCATTGGCGCAAACGAATCCCCTCCTGGGTTTTTCCTGTCTATATTGCAACTTTCATCGTCTGTGCGCTGGGCTGGGAGATTTGGTTTAACTATGGTCTTGCTTTTGGTGATTCAGTGGTTGACAGGCGAGCGATCGCACTAACCCAACGAATACCCTTACATCTTAATTGGATACTAAATTCCTTGGCTGACGCCGGAACCGTATGCTGTGGTGGTCTATTACTTGTCTGGGTGGTTAGCGGACGTCAGGCCAGCGTCTTTCGAGATTGGAGTTGGTCTGTACTTTGGTTTTTGATGCTATTTTTTGTGGCTCAAAATATCATCGTAGAGCTCTTCCTTTATCATGATCAATTGTCAGTGGGTAAATCCTTATCTTGGGCGCCTTTGTCACCTTTAGGGTCATGGTTTAACCCCGTGTTATTTCATTTTTATGAAAGAACGGTCAGTCTTCAAAGCCAGATTCCCTGGGTGATTATGACTCCGCTTTTTTATGCGGGGGTGCTAAGGTGTGTACGTAAAAAAGAGAGGCCAAGCGCTTAACTGAGGTCGACCTTAATCAGTGGATGTTAGGTCATATCTGGCATGATCATATCTAATGCAATGCACTCATCAAGTAACTCCAGAAAGGCCTTGCGAGACTTGTTCTTAGTGCCATTAAATGCAGTCATATTTAATTGCCCAAACCCTTTGGCCGCCATCTGTGACGCTTGTTCGAGATGTTCGACAGGAACTATTTGGTCATAAAATCCAGCGGTTATTGCATCAGTTGAACTCCATATCTCAGCATTGATTACGCAACGATTAAAATAATTTGCGGGAATGCGATAGCGAGCTAACTCAATGCCAAAGTGGTGCATTGTCATACCAATCAGAGTTTCATTGAGCCCCGTTTTAAAGGCCCCCTCTGTTCCAACTCTATAGTCACAGGCTAGCATCAAGAAAGCACCCATGGCGATACAATGACCGGTAGATACTGCAATAACAGGGGTCGGGAAGGCGAGTATCCGCCGTGCCATCTTTGAACCTCTAGAAGTCAAAAAGATGGCCTGTTCCGGCCCTTTGGACATTTCTTTAAGATCAAACCCGCCGGAAAATATCCCATCTCTTCCTTTAAGTATCACGATGGCCGCACTTTTTTCTGCTTGATCAAAGGCAGTCTCTAATTCGTCCCACATAGCGTGAGACAGTACATTGGCCTTGCCGTCGTCCATGGCAATGGTGGCTATGCCATCGTTGTAGGTGTAAGTGACAATAGTGCCCATTTTAGATTCCTTTATATCGATTTTAGGTCATTAATTTTTAATGCCCAGCAGACTAAATCAAGATTGCATCACCTGTCAAACAGCGATGCCTTCACTTTGTTATTAAGACGGTCATTCGTTATCCCTTAGCCGAGGCTAGAGTGCTTGCGTGGAACTTATATGGCTGAGATACTAGGCTAAATAAACATTTTATTTGAAAGGATAAGTGATGCAAAAATTTGCGCAGATTAACATGTATATATTGGCTGGGTTTTGGTTGGCATTTGTCGTTAACCTTGTCATGCCATTTGGCGGTTCGTTGGGTACGGGAGTACTTTGGGCGGGCATGGTCTTTTTGGTGTTACATGTCATTGAATTAGCGTTAGTTTATTCTAAGCTTAAGGCTGTTGACCGCCATGGTACTACTGATATTGTTGCCGTTTTAGCGTTCGGTATTCTTTATTGGAAGCCACTGCTAAAAAAGTAAATTAAATCACGGGTTAATGACCCAAGAGTACGCTCGCACAACCTTGGGTCGCAATAAGGTCTTTCTCTAGCTTAGCTGCAGGGCCATCGAAATAAGGCAGCCGAGCGAGCCTAGCCAGATGACGGTTCGCAGATAGGTTATGCCAAAGGTATAGGTTGCTAAATAGGCGATTCTTAGTGTCAACCATGCTGTTGCTGTTGTTGTTAAGTCCACATCCATATGCAGAGACAGTAAACATAGCGCTAAAAAGGCGGGCAGGCTCTCCTGATAGTTCGCAGCGGCTCGGGTTACTCTATTATGGATGACAGAAGTTTCTGTACTGCCATCCCTGTTTGATAGCAGATATTTAATGTTCTTCAGGTTGAGGCTAGCAGGTAAAATCCAAAACTGAACGAGTGCAAGGACAAGTGCGTAGATTATTAGGGTGCTCATTGTGATGGTTCCTTTTTAATAGTGAGTGACGAGAACGGCGTTATCAGTGCGATGCATATTCTATAACTAGGGGTTATCAGCTGAATTCGTTGTACTGTACTTTGGCGCAAGCGCGTTGCAATTGATAGTGTTTAATTACCATTAACGAGGGTTGCTGTTAGTGCTGTTCATGCTATTTTCAGGCCTCGGTGAGTATTGGTTTATGATAAGAACTATCGGTATTATATTTTAACCAATACGGTAAGATATACAGGTAGAAAATAGTTCTTTAGTTGTTTTTAAAATTAGAAATTAAAAATTAAAAGTTTTGGAGTATAGATATGAAGACGCGCGCAGCCGTTGCATTTGAAGCAGGGAAACCATTGGAAATTGTTGAAGTAGATCTTGAAGGGCCAAGAGCTGGTGAAGTTTTGGTTGAAATGAAAGCTACCGGAGTATGTCACACAGACGCATTCACTCTTTCTGGGGACGACCCCGAAGGTGCCTTTCCGGCTATCCTTGGCCACGAAGGGGCTGGAGTTGTCGTTGAGGTTGGGCCGGGCGTTAAAACGCTCAAGCCTGGCGATCATGTTATTCCACTCTACACTGCCGAATGCAGAGAATGTGACTTCTGCTTAAATCCAAAAACTAACCTGTGTCAGGCGGTCAGAGCGACACAGGGCCGTGGTGTTATGCCCGATGGTACTAGCCGGTTTTCTTTTGAAGGCAAACCTATATTGCATTACATGGGCTGCTCGACATTTTCTAATTATTCAGTGCTGCCAGAGATTTCATTAGCTAAAGTTAGAAAAGACGCGCCTTTTGATAAAATTTGTTACATCGGTTGTGGCGTCACCACGGGTATTGGAGCGGTCGCTTTTACAATGAAGGTTGAGGCGGGATCCACAGTGGCAGTATTCGGCTTGGGTGGTATTGGGCTTAATGTTGTGCAGGGGGCCAAGATGGTGGGTGCGACACGCATCATTGGAGTCGATCTTAACCCTTCACGCATACCTCTGGCGACGCAGTTTGGAATGACAGATTTCGTCAATCCTAGCGAGGTAGAGAACGTTGTCGATCATATTATCCAAATGACAGGCGGTGGCGTTGACTATAGTTTCGAATGTATTGGTAACGTTGACGTGATGCGCCAGGCTTTGGAGTGCTGTCACAAAGGTTGGGGTGAGAGTTGCATCGTGGGCGTTGCTGGCGCAGGTAAAGAAATTGCGACACGACCCTTTCAGCTTGTCACTGGGCGCTCTTGGCGAGGCACCGCATTTGGCGGAGCGCGAGGTCGCACTGACGTACCAAGAATTGTTGATTGGTATATGGATGGGAAAATTAATATTGATGATTTGATTACTCATAAGATGCCCTTAGAGGATATAAATAAGGCGTTTGACCTCATGCATGCGGGTAAAAGTATTCGATCAGTAGTGGAGTTCTAGATGACGCAAGACAGCAGCTTAGAGCAAATTGGGTCTAGCCAGAGTTTCGGCGGCAGACAGTTACGTTATCGACATCGGTCCACCGTTCTTGATTGCGATATGACTTTTTCGATCTACTTACCCCCCCAAGCGGAGCAGGGTGATGTTCCTGTAGTCTATTGGCTGTCAGGGTTAACTTGCACTGACGAAAACTTTGTTACCAAGGCAGGTGCGCAAAAGCATGCTGCTGCGCATGGCATTGCTATCGTCTGCCCTGATACCAGTCCCCGAGGGGAAGCTGTGCCTGATGATGCTGAGGGCGCCTATGACTTTGGCCTTGGCGCTGGGTTTTATGTTAATGCAACCCAGTCACCCTGGGTAAAACACTACAGAATGTATGATTATGTTGTTGATGAATTGCCCGCACTAATTAATTTTCAATTCCCAATTAACGGCAGTAAAGTGTCAATTTCTGGGCATTCTATGGGTGGACATGGCGCGCTCACTATTGCGCTGAAAAATCCAGGACGCTACTCTTCAGTATCTGCTTTCGCGCCCATTTGTGCGCCTATTCAGTGCCCTTGGGGCCAAAAGGCGCTGGCGCAGTATATCGGTGGTAACGCCAGAGACAATCATAGCCAGTGGGCGCAGTACGATACTGTAGAGTTGGTTAAAACGTCGCCGCTGAGTACTAGGAAGTCTTTGCCTGTGCTTATAGATCAGGGCGAGTCGGATAACTTTCTAGCTGAACAGCTCAATACTCAATTACTGGTAGATACAGCAGCAGCTACCGCGTTCCCTATGCGAATTCGGCTGCAACCAGGGTATGATCATAGCTACTTTTTTATAGCCAGTTTTATCGAGGAGCATTTACGGTTTCATGCCGATGCTCTGCGCTAAAGCAAGCGTCCTTATTGGATAAATAAGAGTCGGTTAGGTGCGGCAAATAATTAGGGCGATAGTGATAGAATGCGGCGGTATTAAAGGGCATAGAATAAACGCAGTGATTCAGGGGTAATTAGGTTGGATAAAAGCGCTAATATTGACGAGCTCGTAGAGCAATTTAAAACTTTGCCGGGGGGGTTAATACCTCTGTTACATGCGGTTAAGCATGCTGTTGGCTATATTCCCAATGAATCTGTACCGCAGATCGCCAAAGGTTTTAATCTCTCTCGTGCCGAAGTGCACGGTGTAATCAGTTTCTATCACGATTTCAATACCAGTCCTGTAGGTCAACATACCGTCCAGATCTGTCGTGCTGAGGCTTGTCAATCAATGGGCTCTCGTCAGATTGAAGCCCATGCGAAAAAGAGTCTAGGTATAGAATACGGGGAGACTACCAAGGATGGTAGGGTGACTCTGCAGCCTGTCTACTGTTTAGGAAACTGCGCTTGTTCACCCTCAATTCGTATTGATGATGACATTTATGCCAGAGTTAGCCCGGCGAGCTTCGATCAATTAATGTCTGAGCTTTATGTCCCAGCTGCGGGCAATGCTGGAGAGAAGAGATGAACATGAAGTTCTTTGTCCCTCAAGATACTACTGCATTGGCACTTGGCGCACATTCTGTTGCGGCAACGTTAGCCGGTGAATTAGAAGAACGCGGCTTGAAGGATGAAATAATCCGCAACGGTTCAAGAGGAATGTTTTGGCTCGAGCCACTGCTTGAGGTGGAAATTGGTGATAGTCGTCTGGCCTTCGGTCCAGTGACTCCTTGTGATGTATCTAGCATCTTAGATTCACTAAGCGCCATTGACAAAAATTCTAAGTCAATAAGTCATCCACTGCACTTAGGCGAGGTGGAGAAAATTGACTATCTGGCGCGACAGCAAAGATTAACCTTTAGTCGAGCGGGCGTGGGTGACCCTCTTTGCATCAAGAATTATCAAAATTTAGCAGGTTTTGCTGGCCTTGCGCATGCGATTAGACTTAAAGGTCAGGAAATTGTTGATGAAATCAAGAATTCTGGGCTGCGTGGTCGTGGTGGAGCTGCATTTCCTGCAGGAATTAAGTGGCAGACAGTACTTGATACCCCCAACGAGCAAAAGTACATCGTGTGTAATGCTGACGAAGGCGATTCTGGTACTTTTGCTGATCGATTACTAATGGAAAGCGATCCTTACCAGCTAATTGAAGGGATGGCGATTGCCGGACTCGCGGTTGGTGCGAATCAGGGTTATATCTACTTGCGCTCAGAATACCCTGTAGCTCATAAGATACTTAACCAGGCGATAGAGCGGGCTACTGAAGCTGGGTTTCTTGGGAAAAATATTTGTAATTCAAGCAGTGACTTCTTTTTAGAGGTTAGACTCGGCGCAGGGGCCTATATCTGCGGTGAAGAGACATCACTTTTGGAAAGTTTAGAGGGGAAAAGGGGCATGGTGAGGGCGAAGCCTCCATTGCCGGCCATTGAAGGATTATTTGGCAAGCCGACTGTTGTCAATAATGTCCTTACCCTTGGTGCTGCGGCAAGCATTCTAGAACAGGGTTCTGAAACCTATAAAGACTTCGGTATGGGGCGTTCACGAGGGACATTGGCTGTGCAGCTAGCCGGTAACGTCAAACGCGGTGGAGTCATAGAGTTAGCCTTTGGCGTAACATTACGCGAAGTTGTTGAAGATTTTGGCGGTGGCACTTATAGCGGGCGGCCAATTCGGGCTATTCAGATGGGTGGACCCTTGGGCGCATTTTTGCCTGAATCTCAATGGGATACGCGACTTGATTATGAAGCTTTTGCGGCTATTAAGGCCATGATCGGTCATGGCGGTATTGTGGTATTTGACGATACGGTTGATATGGCTGCCCAGGCTCGATTTGCGATGGAGTTTTGCGCGGTTGAGTCATGCGGAAAATGCACGCCCTGTAGAATTGGTGCAACTCGCGGTGTAGAGGTTATTGATCGTATAGTTAATAACCAAGATCGTGATAATAATCTAATTTTGCTGACTGATCTCTGCGACACGATGGAGCTCGGTTCTCTCTGTGCCATGGGCGGTATGACCCCGTTCCCAGTGCGCAGTGCATTAACTTATTTTGCAGAAGACTTCAGTGGCGAAAGCCCTAGGGAGAACTAGTATGTTGGAATTTTACGAACCTCAGCCAGATTTTGGAACTCCGCAGAGCGATAGTGAAACGCTAGTCACGCTTACTATCGATGGTATCTCGGTGACTGTGCCTGAGGGTACTTCTGTTATGCGGGCTGCGTCTGAGGGTGGAGTAAAGGTCCCACGTTTATGTGCGACCGACTCGCTAAAGTCATTTGGCTCTTGTCGTATTTGTTTGGTCGAAATTGAAGGTCGTCGTGGATTTCCAGCCTCTTGCACGACTACTGTGACAGATGGCATGGAGGTGCGAACCCAATCCGAAGAGATTGCAAAATTGCGCCGTAATGTCATGGAGTTATATATTTCTGACCATCCGTTAGATTGTTTAACCTGTCCGACTAATGGTGATTGTGAATTACAGGATACTGCCGGAGAAGTTGGCCTACGCGCGGTCCGTTATGGTTTTGAGGGCGAAAACCATTTGGTCGCAGAAAAAGATGAATCTAACCCTTACTTTACCTTTGATCCGTCAAAATGCATTCTGTGCTCTCGATGTGTACGCGCCTGCGAAGAGGTTCAGGGAACTTTTGCTTTAACGATTGATGGCCGTGGTTTTGACTCTAAAGTCAGCGCAGGTCAGGCAGAATCATTCATGGAATCTGAGTGCGTATCCTGTGGTGCCTGTGTTGATGCATGCCCAACGGCTACATTGACTGAAAAGAGTATTATTGAGGCCGGCAAGCCAGAGCATTCTGTGGTGACTACCTGTGCTTATTGCGGTGTTGGGTGTTCATTTAAAGCCGAGATGAAGGGCAACGAAGTTGTGCGCATGACGCCCTATAAAGATGGGAAAGCTAACGAAGGGCATGCTTGCGTTAAGGGTCGTTTTGCCTTCGGCTATACTACTCACAAAGACCGTATCACTAAGCCAATGATTCGACAGAGTATTGATGATCCATGGCGTGAAGTTTCCTGGGACGAAGCAGTAACCTATACTGCCGAGCGGTTTAAAGCCATTCAGGCCAAGTATGGTCGTACCAGTATTGGGGCAATATCCTCTTCTCGTTGTACTAATGAAGAGGTGTATTTAGTTCAAAAAATGGTGCGCACCGGTTTTGGTAATAACAACATTGATACCTGTGCTCGAGTTTGTCACTCACCCACTGGTTTTGGGCTTAAAACCACGCTCGGTGAGTCTGCGGGCACCCAAACATTTGCTTCGGTTGAGAAAGCTGACGTTGTGATTGTAATGGGCGCTAATCCTACTGAAGCACACCCAGTCTTTGCTTCGCGATTGAAGAGGAGGCTTAGAGCGGGCGCCAAGCTGATCGTTATTGATCCGCGGCAGATTGAGCTGGTTAGATCGCCTCACATCGTGGCAGACTATCATTTACCTGTTCGTCCTGGCACTAATGTTACCGTGCTAAATGCCTTAGCTCATGTCATTGTTAATGAAGGGCTGCAAGAGCATGACTATATTGCTGAGCGATGTGAAACCGCTGATTTTGAGAAATGGGTGCAATTTATTGCTGATGAGCGTCATTCCCCCGAAGACACCGAGCAGTTTAGCGGTGTACCAGCTGCTGACTTGCGCGCTGCGGCGCGGTTGTATGCAACCGGAGGCAATGGGGCGATTTTTTACGGTCTTGGCGTAACTGAACATAGCCAAGGATCTACTGCGGTGATGGCGATTGCTAATTTGGCAATGTTGACGGGCAATCTTGGTCGAGACGGCGTAGGTGTTAACCCACTTCGTGGTCAAAATAATGTTCAGGGTTCCTGTGACATGGGCTCATTCCCACATGAATTACCAGGCTACAGGCATGTCTCAAATGTCGCTACCCGACAGCTTTTTGAGCGAGAATGGGGTGTGATTCTTGACTCCGAGCCGGGCTTGCGAATTCCCAATATGTTCGATGCTGCGATTGATGGTGATTTTAAAGGGCTCTATTGTCAGGGCGAAGATATTGCTCAGTCTGATCCTAATACGCAACATGTTGAGGCGGCACTGAAGGCCATTGAATGCCTGGTAGTACAGGATATCTTTCTCAATGAAACGGCTAAGTTTGCCCATGTGTTTTTACCAGGAGCCACGTTTCTAGAGAAGGACGGTACCTTTACCAATGCTGAGAGACGTATTTCTCGGGTTCGTAAAACCATGCCACCGCTCAGCGGGAAAGCCGACTGGGAAGGCACTATGGCACTAGCGAATGCTTTGGGCTGTGATATGCACTATAACCATCCATCGGAAATCATGGATGAGATCGCTAAACTAACGCCAACTTTTAGTGGAGTTTCGTATAAGAAACTTGATGAATTGGGCAGTATCCAGTGGCCCTGTAATGACCACACGCCGGCAGGTACCCCAATTATGCATGTCGATGAATTTGTCAGGGGCAAAGGCTTTTTTGCCATCACTGAATATGTGCCGACTGAGGAGCGTGCGAACCGAAAGTTCCCATTACTGCTCACTACAGGTCGTATATTGTCACAATATAATGTGGGCGCGCAGACTAGGCGTACCAGGAATAGCGAATGGCATACCGAAGATACACTAGAAATTCATCCTCATGACGCTGAAGAGCGAGGAATTAATCATGGTGATTGGGTCGGTATTCAAAGCAGGGTAGGGCAAACAGTGCTGCATGCTGACGTGACTAGTCGCGTAAAGCCGGGCGTTGTCTACACCACCTTTCACCATCCAGTATCGGGTGCCAATGTGATAACCACTGACAATAGTGACTGGGCAACTAATTGCCCAGAGTATAAGGTCACGGCAGTTCAAATCAGTAAGGTGACGGCGCCCTCTAGTTGGCAAGCCAGGCAAAAAAGCTTTGATACTCAACAACTACAGTTGCTAGAGAAAGCCAGGCATTAATGACTACGTCAATCCATCCAGATAGTCGTGTCAAAAGGCAGATATGGCTGGACGGAGAGACATCCTCAGGTGACGACCAGGTCGCCACTGAGACTGCTGTGGCTCTGGTGTACAACGGTGTTTCCCATGTGGTAATGATGGCCACACCCGCCGATTTGGAAGATTTTGCGGTTGGTTTTAGTTTAAGTGAGGGCATTCTGTCCAGTGCTAAGCAACTATTAGATGTTGAAGAAAAGTGGACAAAAATAGGCGTTGAGCTTGAGTTGACGATTGCGGCTGAAGCTTTTGTTGGACTAAAAGCGCGCCGTCGTAACCTTACTGGCCGAACTGGATGTGGGTTGTGCGGAGCAGAATCACTAGAACAAGCGGTTCCCAAGCCAGAGCTTATTACCAATGACTTGGAGATTACTCATCAAGCGATACAGCGCGCCATCTCTGAACTTGCGGGTTTACAGTCTTTGCAGAAAAAAACTGGTGCGGTTCATGGTGCCGCCTGGTGCCGTCTAGATGGCAGCATTGCTATGGTGCGCGAAGATGTGGGTCGGCATAATGCTTTAGACAAACTTCTGGGCGCTATGGCGCGAAATAGTTTTGACGCTGATGGTTTCGTACTGGTCACGAGTCGAGCGAGTTATGAGATGGTCTCTAAGGCGGCCAGCGCCAATATTTGTTTACTGGCTGCAGTTTCAGCGCCGACATCCCTTGCCATTAATCTGGCGAAGGAGTGCGGTCTTAGTTTGGTTGGCTTTTCTCGGCCAGGCAGGCATGTTATTTATTCAAACGAGCAAAGGATAGTAGGTGAATCGCAATGAGTGCCTCAAAAATCGAACGATTGGTCAAAATGGTCAATCAAATTTCACTCAACATGAGCTCGAACGGACCTGAAGATTTTGTTGCCATGCAAGTTTCAGAGCATTTGGAAAAGTTCTGGTCTCCACCGATGAAAAATTTAATCAGTGAGCATATAGCTGGCCAAGATATCGGACTCACGCCGATTTCCCTTAAAGCGGTGATTGAGCTTGCGGCTATCCAAAAAGCAAAATAATACCCCTAGTCAAGACGCCAACATGGACTGACTAATAGGTCAGATCATTCACTAAACTGACTGTCTAAAATTGATGGTTTCACTGGCATCGATTGTTGAAATTGGTTTGCGTATTGGATAATTTTTGCGCTGATGGTGGGATCTTTTTCGGATATGTCTGTTGTTTCTCCAATGTCAGTTACTAGATCGATCAGCATCGGTGAATTGTGGACTTTCCTTTCAGGCGGCAAACCATAGGCGCCTTGAGTTATATAATGTATTTTGTGATCTTTTAGGCGAAAAGCGCGCAATTCTGAGCCACTGTAAAAGGGTACAAATGAGCGCGGGCTTGCCTTCTGGTGCTTTAATGTGGCGCTAAGATCAAAGCTATCAGATGCAGTTTGAGACTTCTCAAATCCAGCGAGTTGAGAAAAGGTAGCATAGAGATCTGTTTGCATACCTAGATCCTTAATGACGCCCTGTTCAATTCCCGGGCCGCTAAAGAGAGTCATTACTCGCATGCCGCCTTCAAAGGTTGTTGCCTTGCCATTTCTAAGCGGTTTGGCTGATCCGGCATGATCTCCAAAGATGAGCCAAGGTCCATTGTCGCTGGTAAAGACGAGATAGGTGTTCTTATCGATCGCCAACTCCTTCACTGCAGTGAGAATTTGCCCGACACTCCAGTCGATCTCTTCAATAACGTCACCATAGATACCTTTTTGACTCTTGCCCGAAAATTCAGGAGATCTGAATAGTGGCACGTGGGGCATACTGTGAGAAAGGTAGAGAAAGAACGGCTTTTTGGCTTTAACAGATTCATGCATAAACCGGATTGACTCGCGTGTGTATCGCTGGGTGATTAAGTTTTGATTTGCCGGCCGCTCCAGTTCAATGTCGGTGAATGAGCCATCCAGTTGTCGTTGGCTATAGATAAGTGGGACCTGCCAATCATTGATATCAGGGTTGAATATTTGTTTTTGTACTTTGGGGTAAACTTGCCTATATTTTTCAGCAGCGTCCTGGGGAGGAGTAAAAATATTACTTAAATTGATGCCATCCACTTCCCAGTCCATGTCATTGGAGTAGGGGATTCCAAGCCATTCGTCAAAGCCATGTCTAGTTGGATAATAGGCTTTAGCGTCGCCTAGATGCCATTTTCCAAACATTCCGGTTGCGTACTGATGATCTTGAAAGACCTCAGCGATGGTCTTCTCGCTATGAGGTAGACCTTTTTTGCTGCCGGGGAAAAATACGGCCATATTGTCTCCATATAGGCCTGTACGCACGGGTAGTTTTCCTGTTAAGAGCGCGCCTCGGCTTGGCGTACAAACGGATGCGCTAGCATAAAAGTTGGTCCATGCTTGGCCAGTCTCTGCCAGTAAATCAATTGAAGGGGTCTTGATCAGTGGGTCGCCATAGGGTCCTGCATCTGCGTAGCCCATGTCGTCGGTATAGATGATAATAAAGTTTGGCTGGACAGTTGCGTCAGTCTTCTGCTCGCCTTGAGCTAAGCAGCTGATTACTATCAGTACGATGGAAACAATTTTCTTGAGATGCATGCTTGACTGGCCTTCTACAGATTATGGATGCGACTATAAAGGCCAAAAGCTTATCATTCAGGTAGCAGTAGTGCCAGATGAAATCGGGCTTAAAGGATTAATACATATGCCCTTCAACAAAATTTTGAGATACTGTTGTCCAGACTGACAGCTAACGTTTAATTTTCGATTTATAGGTACTAACAATGGCCAAAATGACGCATCTAAATAGCCTCGGTGAAGTGCATATGGTTGATATCTCGGCGAAGGAAGATACGGCTCGAAGCGCTCTCGCCGAAGCACGAGTAGAACTGACTGATGCTATTGTGGCCGCGGTCCAGGAAGATCATGTACCGAAAGGTGATTTGTTCGCCACCGTGCGTATTGCTGGAATTCAAGCCGCTAAAAAATGCAGTGATTTGATTCCCTTATGTCATCCACTGCCGTTAAGTAAAATTACCATCGATATCCAATTGGAGGGTAATCTTTTGATTATTAAGGCCCTGTGCAAAACGACAGGTAAGACCGGGGTTGAGATGGAAGCGTTGACCGCCGCTTCAGTCGCCGCGCTGACAGTCTATGATATGTGCAAAAGCATCGATAAAGGTATGGTCATTCGAGAGACTAGATTGTTGGAAAAATCTGGTGGTAAATCTGGAATTTGGCAAGCGAATGACAGAGGGGCTTCCCGCGGTGATTGATCTTTTGTTTTTTGGACGTCTAGGCGATTTTGCCGCTGAAGTAGATCGGTCTGTTGCCTGTGTTGATGATCGTGCAACGCCATTAGCCATTCGTGAGTGGCTAGCTACAGAGCATCAGAGCCTGGCGAAAGAGTTATCTGAACCTCAGGTCTTGGTGTCCGTGAATAAGATGATTGTGAAATGGGATCAACCACTTTTCGATGGTGATGAGTTAGCATTTTTGCCACCGGTCACTGGGGGTTAGATGCTGTGACTGATCTGGTCTGCGTACAAACTGATGATTTTGATTTAGCTGGTGAGTATCGGCGGTTACGCGATCTCAGTTCGCGAGTGGGTGCAGTAGTAACCTTTTGCGGATTGGTCCGAGATTTCGAATCTAGTTCATCAGAAATTGATCCGGATGCGCCTATCAATAACCTGACTCTTCAGCACTACCCTGGAATGACAGAAGCATTACTTACCGAGATTGTTGAGCAAGCAAAAACCCGTTGGTCTCTGTACGGAGTGACGGTTATTCATCGAATTGGCACCCTGGCGCCTAATGATCAGATAGTCTTTGTCGGTGTGGCAACAGAGCATCGCAAACAGGCTTTTGATGCCGCCCAGTTTTTGATGGACTATCTGAAAACTCAGGCGACTTTCTGGAAAAAGGTAACAGCTGAAGGTAAAGAGCAGTGGTTAGATGCGAAAGGCTCTGATGATGATGCCGCGGCAGAGTGGGGCGAGTCTAGGAATGATTAATGTCGACGCTGTCATTCTCGCAGCGGGTCGATCCAGTCGTATGGGGGTTGCTAGCAAAGCACTGCTGCCCTTAAATGATTTGCCTCTGTTAGATCATGTCATTAAACGACTAGCGCCACAGGTTGATTCTTTGATTGTTAGCGGGGATCAAATATTATTGGACAATCTTGATTATCCGGTGATTGAAGACGTCACCGCCAAGTTCTCAGGTCCCTTAGCGGGGCTGTATAGTGCGTTAGTCTCTTCCCATCTATCGGATGCTGAATATCTTATGGTTGTCCCCTGCGACGGTCCCCTGGCACCTGAGACTTTGGTTACCGCATTATATCGAGTGATTAGAGATGTTGATGCCGATGTGGCTTGTGTGCGCTACGATGGCGTTGTTCAGGCTACTTTCTCTCTATGGCACAAACGGCAAGTTGATAGAATCAAGAATGCACTTTTAGTTGAAAAATACGGCGGTTTTAAGCCTTTAATGCAAGCGCTCGATACAGTTTATCTAGATTGGCCAGAGCAATCTGTTAATCCATTTTTTAACATTAACACGCCTGATGACCTTAAAAAAGCTGAGAAGTTACTAAATGTTTAGGCCGGTTGTGGTGAAGATTACATAGAGTAGGGAAGTCTTGACCCCATGGTAAATAGACATTCACATTATTCGCTTTTAGACTATTACCTGTCTGACGAGTCCGATTCCGATTGGGCTTTGGCGACCGTGGTTAATAAAGAGGGCTCCAGTTATCGATCGCCAGGATCGATCATGATAGTTAACTCCTCTGGCCAATCTTTTGGTTTGGTCAGTGGTGGATGCCTAGAAGCAGATATTACTATGCGAGCCAAGCGGGTTTTTCATAGCAAAATGGCGGCTTATGTTGAATATGATTTGCGCGAAGAAGATTCCTTTGCTGCGGATCTTGGAATCGGCTGTAAAGGTAAAATTGGCGTGCTGATTCAAATATTAACCGACAAGCACAAAGCGGTGCTAGAGGTTTTATATTCTCAATTAAGAGCTGGAAAATCCTGTTATTTACTCCAAAAATTTAAAGGTCAGATGGAATCTTTTGGTCTTGACGAAATCACACTGTTAGATGCCAATGGCGCACTCTTAACAACAACAGCTGACACCGATCAGAGGGTCCTGGCTGAAAGTGTTAAATGCAGTGATCAACATTCTACTTTCTGTAAAGACGACTCAAGATACTCTCTGTCTAGAATTGATGCTGCTTTTAACTTTTGGATTTTTGGTGGTGGAGCCGATGCTCAACCTCTAGCCGCTATGGCTTCCCAGCTAGGGTGGCGAGTCACGGTGGTAGATCATAGAGCGGCTTATGCACGAGATAGTGTTTTTAGAACAGCGGAAACGATTCTTAAGAAAAGACCGCAGGACTTGGGTTGCTCCTCAGAGTGGCCTCCGATAGATGCCGCAATGCTAATGACCCACAATTTGGAATTAGATGCGCAGTGGTTAACCTTTTTACATCAGCGTTGCAGTCCCGCTTATGTGGGCCTATTAGGCCCCGTTGAGCGACGAGAAAGCGTATTGAAATTATCCGAAATACCGGACTTGGAATGGCTTGATAAGCATGTGAATGGCCCTGTAGGCCTTGACATAGGCGGAGAGTTGCCAGAATCCATAGCCTTATCAATTCTAGCCCAGTGCCACGCTGTTTTGTACGGAGCCAGTGGAGAAGTGTTGAATAAGAGAAGTTATATTCGGGTAAACCCTAGCTAATTGAGTCAGTTCTACTGTGCTAGGCATCAATTCCAATGGTGTAATAACAAGCCTATTTTTGTCATAATAGACGCTATGATTGTGGGTTGTTGCTATGAACACAGAGATGATGACTGAGGTTGTCGCTAGTTAGCACTTTTTTCAGCTTTACCCCTCACTGATTGAGATTAAAAGAGTAGTTTATATGCCTTTAAACGATGACGATTTTATGCGCTACAGCCGGCATCTTTTGATGGGTGACATTGGCGAGTTGGGGCAACAGCGGTTATCAGATGCCAGAGTTTTAATTGTTGGTCTGGGCGGGCTAGGCTGTCCGGTGGCGCTGTATTTGGTTGCTGCTGGAGTTGGGCAGATAGGGCTATGTGATCCGGATCGGGTGGATAAAACTAATCTACAGCGTCAGGTCTTATACCGAACAGACGATTGCGGCAGTCTTAAGGTAGGTTGTGCTAAACAAGCGCTAGAAGCATTGAACCCTGGAGTGACCATTAGTGCGTATGCGCGACCAATAAATAAAGAAATACTGGCCGATGGCTATCATTTGGTGGTCGACTGCACGGATAACTTAGCGGCTCGGCAGATAATTAACGAAGCATGCTATGCGCAGAGAATTCCCTTGGTGAGTGCGGCAGCGGTGGGGTGGGAAGGCCAGCTAGTGGCTTTTGACTTCGGTCGCTTCAGAAGCCTTTGCTTTAACTGCATTATTGACCATAATTCAGCGGAGCCGATGATGAACTGTGCTAATTCAGGGGTTGTTGGGCCGGTGTTAGGAATTATGGGAAGTATGCAGGCCACAACGGTGATCAGGTTGCTGTTAGGCTATTTTAAGCAGCATGGAGAAATGACACGCTATGATGGTAAGCGCGGCCAATGGTTGTCGATGCACTGTAGCCGCAACCAGCAATGCCCAACCTGCGGTGCTGCATCTGACTAGGAAATATATTATGAGCGAAAAGACTGTTGCTAAGAGACGATTTATGAAAATAGCGGTACTGACTATTTCTGATACGCGTACGTTCAAAACCGACAGCTCAGGCTCCTGGTTACGAGAGGCTATTGAGGCTGAGGGACATAGCCTAATCGATCGTAAAATTGTTATAGATGATATTTATCAGATGAGATCTATCGTCTCTAATTGGGTTGCAGATGCGAGTGTAGAGGTGATAATTACAACGGGTGGCACTGGTTTTACTGGCCGTGACAGTACGCCCGAGGCATTGGCGCCAATTTTCGATAAACACATCGAAGGCTTTGGCGAACTTTTTCGACAGTTATCTTATGATGAAATAGGGACGTCTACCGTTCAGTCACGGTGTCTTGCAGGACTTGCCAACAGAACGGCCATCTTTTGTTTGCCTGGCTCAACTGGAGCCTGTAAAACTGGCTGGAATGGTATTATTAGAGAGCAGCTAGACAGTACCTTTGAGCCCTGCAATTTCGTTCAACATGTTGGGCCGCGGGTCAAGTAATGCAATCAGTCCAAGAGGCCATTGCTAATCTCATTGAGCGAGCATCTGTGCTACCTGTGGTTGATTCAATCAAGGTCACCGATAGTTTGGGCCGAATATTAGCTGAGGATGTGGTTGCTTGTGTTGATGTGCCGCCGGCAGATAATAGTGCGATGGATGGCTATGCCTTTTGCTACGACGATGCCATTAACCATGGCTATAGCTTGCCGATCAGCCAGCGCATTCCGGCGGGGACTCGGTCACGCCCCTTACAGGCCAATACTGCCGCTCGTATCTTTACTGGCGGTGAGATCCCGGCAGGAGCTGACACTGTAGCCATGCAAGAAAATTGCACTGAGCATGGTAATACAGTGAAGTTAAGCCCTAGTATCGTAGCTAAATCAAATGTCAGGCCTCGCGGACAAGACATTACCGCCAAATCAATTATATTAACTGCCGGTGGCCATCTAGGGCCCGCTGAGATGGGATTGCTCTCATCACAGGGGTTCAGCCAGGTTATGGTCTATGCCCGGCTCAAAGTGGCTATTTTTTCAACAGGGGATGAGCTTGTAGAGCCTGGCTTTGAACTAAAATCAGGCCAGATTTACAATTCAAACCGCGCCACTTTGATTGGTCTGATTCAATCGTTGGGTATGGAGTGCATTGATCTGGGTACCGTGCCTGATGACCTAGAAGCGACCAAGGCTATTCTGCAGAGTGCTGCACTTAAGTCGGACATAGTCATTAGCGCAGGTGGTGTTTCAGTGGGTGAAGAGGATCATGTTAAAGCTGCTGTGGCAGACCTTGGTTCAATAGAATTTTGGCGTGTCTCTATTAAACCAGGCAAGCCATTAGCATTTGGCCTGGTGGGTGACACGCCATTTATCGGTCTGCCAGGCAACCCTGCTTCTGTATTTGTAACATTTACTGTTCTTGCCAGACCTTTTTTGTTGGCGAGTCAAGGTCTGCGCGTCCGGCATAAACCTATGCTAAAAGCGGTGGCGCTGTTCAATCGGCCAGCAGAGTCTCGTGAGGTTTATCTTCGCGGGCGATTAGTCTGCAGTGAAAAGGGCGACGGAGTTGAAATCTATCCTAATCAAAGCAGTGGGGTGCTCTCGTCTGTCAGTTGGGGCGATGTCTTGGTTAGACAAAATAGTGGCGAGAAAATCCAATTTGATGACCTGGTTGATGTGTTAGTCTATTCATCGTATTAAAACCTAGCAAGAAGAGGAAAAAGTGACTAATCCAGTTGAACTATCTCCGATGAGCAACTCACTAATCGACCCCTTTGGTCGGAAAATTGATTATTTGAGACTCTCGGTAACTGATCGTTGCAATCTGCGCTGCACCTACTGTATGGCGGAAGATATGACGTTCTTGCCCCGACAGCAGATCTTATCCTTAGAGGAGCTTCGTGATGTCGCTTCGGCTTTTGTTGAGCTGGGCGTGCGTAAAATCCGTCTGACCGGTGGTGAGCCGCTTATTCGCAGGGATATTATTAAGTTAGTGAGTGCTATATCGGTTCTTCCCGGTTTAGATGAAGTGACGATGACCACTAATGGCATGTTACTACCGAAGATGGCACAGCCTCTCAAAGATGCCGGCATGAGCCGTCTCAACATTAGTATCGACAGCCTTCAGCCGGATCGTTTTAAGACACTAACTCGAGTCGGTGATCTAGACGTATGGTATCAGGGTATTCGGGCGGCTAAGAAAGCTAATTTTGCAAAACTTAAACTGAATGCGGTTATCCTCGCTGGCTTTAATGATGACGAGGTTCTTGATTTGGCTCGTTATGCGGTAGATAACCAGATGGATATTTCGTTTATTGAGGAAATGCCTCTTGGCGATATATCTTCTCATGATCGGGCCGATACTCAGATTACTAGTCAGTCCATCCGCCATCAGTTAGACCGTGAGTTTGATTTGACTGATAGCGTGGAAACCACCGGCGGACCATCGCGCTATGTCCGGATAGCAGGCAGTACTAGTAAAATTGGCTTTATTTCTCCTATGTCTAACAATTTCTGTGAGTCTTGCAATCGTGTCCGAATGACGGCTGAAGGGCGATTATTGCTATGCTTAGGCAATGAAAACAGTATGGATTTGCGTGAGGTGATTCGCTCTCACCCTGGGGACTCGGCAATATTGCGAGCCAAAATAGTTGAGGCTCTGCAAAATAAGCCCGAACGCCACGAGTTCGATCTCAATCGCACTGATATTGTTCGTTTTATGAATATGACCGGTGGCTAGGGTTTTTATTAGCTCGGTCTAATTGATACGAAACAGGTTTATACTACAAAATTCACATTCTGGTATGTTATTGTTCCCCCAAGTATAAATATTGAACATGGCCGTAGCGCCGGTCGTTATTGTCGAGCTAGGTTGGCACAGGGCTAAGGATGAATTCACTTAATCAGCATAGGGTTACCTCACCGTTCGTTAAGGGCCGACAGCATCAGTTAAAGTTTCAGCTGATTTTGTCTGAGGCCTCACAGCTCTTTAATTGGCAGGGTTCACGAGCCACGACATTGGCTGATATCGCGGCTACCATGAATTTAACCAAAACCTGTCTTTATTACTATGTTAGAAACAAAGAAGATCTTGTTCACAAGTGCTATGTGGCGACCTGCGATATGTGGTTGCAGCGGGCAATTGAGGCCAATGAACTACCCGGATCTGGTCTAGATAAAATTATCTCGATGATTGGCGGACATTTGCAGCAATATGCATCGACATTGCAGAGTGAATCGCCTCATTTCGCCATGTTGACCGAGGTTACCTCACTAAATGATGAATGCCGTGAGGATATCCTTAAGCGCTGGTCTGAGGTGGTTACAGTTTGCCGCTCAATGGTAGAGGACGGAGTCAAAGAGGGCGTAATCGCTGATTTAGACCCTTCTGTGGCGACATTGGCTATATTTTCTATTATCCAGTGGTTTCCGGTATGGATGAATCGAAAGCATGCGGCTAATGTCAGTTCGGTCATGGCAAATGTATTGAGCCTGGTGACTGATGGATTGGCCAGCGAGTACCATGTGTTTGAGGATGTTGATTTCCCCGTCTTAAGTGAGATCAATGAGGACAGCTTCAACCGTGACATTCAAAACCATAATAAACGCGAGGCTTTCTATCGGGTGGGATCCACTCACTTTAATCAGAAAGGCTACAAAGGGACGTCGCTTGATGAAATAGCGAATTCTCTGGATGTGACCAAGGGTGCCTTTTATTACCATATAAAAAATAAAGAGGCGCTTCTTTACCAATGCTTCCACCGTACATTGCATATGGAAAGTGACCTGCTAGGTAAAGCTGGAGAGGTAGCTAAGGTGGGGCTGAAACAAATTGAGCTATCGCTGCGCTATTTATTTCATATTCAATTTAGTGATCAGGGCCCATTGATTCGTTACCGTTCACTCCCGTCATTAGACCAAGATCACCGGAAAATGGTGTTGAAAGCGACCAAAGAGAACAGCGAGAAGCTGGGTGCCTATATTCGTCAGGGTTTGATTGATGGGACGGTGCGTAATATCGATCCAGAGATAACCCAGAATATTTTATCTGGGGCTATTGAGGCCAGTCCTGATCTAACTGATTGGCTCCCGAACATGGATGGAAAAGAGTTATCAGCAGAATATTTTTATATATTTATCAATGGATTGTCAATGAAACCTCGATAATTATATAAGCATTTAACCTTATAGAGTTCTAGTTTATGAGCAATTTTCTTTTTAGTACGGTGCCTGATGTTGTCGTTGGTCCGGGTGCCTCTGAGCAGCTTGGAGAAATGGCTGTGGGTTTGGGCATTAAGCGCGCCTTAATAGTGACCGACCCAGGGATTATTCAATTTGGTCTCTTGGGTTCGGCGACTACCAGTCTTGATTCGCATAATGTCGAATACAGCATTTATTCTGATGTTGTGGCTGATCCGCCGGAGCATGTGGTTATGGATGCAGTAGCAGCCGCACAAGCTTTTGGCTGTGATGGGGTAATCGGTTTTGGTGGTGGTAGCTCTATGGATGTAGCCAAGCTGCTAGCTGTTCTTATCAGCGGAGACCAGGCTTTGTCTGAAATTTACGGTGTTGATCAAATTAGGGGCAAGCGATTACCTCTGGTTCAGGTGCCTACTACGGCTGGGACAGGCTCGGAAGCGACAATGGTGTCCATTATCACGACGGGCGAGACCACAAAGGCGGGTGTGGTTAGCCGAACTCTACTAGCCGATAAGATCATTCTCGATGCAACATTGACGATTGGGTTGCCGGCCCATGTTACAGCTGCAACGGGCATTGATGCTATGGTGCATGCGATCGAATCCTACACGTCAAAGCGTCTTAAGAATCCACTGTCTGATATGCTTGCTTGTGAGTCTCTGAGATTGCTATCCGGCAGTATCGTTACTGCGGTTAAGCAGGGCGATAATGTTGCCGCAAGAGGCGATATGCTCCTCGGGGCAATGCTGGCTGGGCAGGCTTTTGCCAATTCGCCTGTGGCCGCGGTTCACGCCTTAGCCTACCCTTTGGGTGGGAATTATCATATCCCTCACGGCCTGTCTAACTCATTGGTACTTCCACATGTGCTTCGCTTCAACGCGCCAGTAGCGGCGGATCTCTATGCAGAGATAGCGCCTTTAATTATGCCTAATCAGATTTTACCCGAGGATGCTATCGCTAGGACGGAAATGCTTGCTGATCATTTTTTGGCTCTAGCGACTGATCTGGGGTTACAAACGACATTGAGAGAGATGAATATTCCTGAAGATGATTTGCAAAAACTAGCAGAGGAGTCGATGCTTCAGCAGCGATTACTGGTTAACAATCCCCGAGAGGTTAGTCTCGAAGATGCTTTGGGCATCTATCAGCAAGCCTACTAAGGCGAATGGAGAGCAAAGTATGAGTGATGACCAACGATCGGATTATAAGTACTTTTCGAGCATTACTACTCGTTGGATGGATAACGATATCTACGGGCATGTGAATAACGCGGTTTATTACAGTTATTTTGATTCAGTGACCAACAAATATCTCATCGAGAAGGGCGGTTTAGATATTCACAATTCCGATGTTATTGGTTTTGTCGTTGCCTCAGATTGTCAGTACAGGTCCCCCGTGGCTTATCCTGAGCTACTTGATGCCGGTTTGCGGGTGAACAAGCTAGGTAATAGCTCCGTTGAGTATGGCATAGCCATTTTTAAAGAAGGTGCTCGCCAGGCGTCTGCAATGGGTACTTTTACCCATGTTTTCGTTAATCGCTCCACCGACAAGTCAGTGAGCATGCCCTCAGACCTCAGAGCTGCGCTAGGCGCACTTTTGGTAAAGGGATAGTAGTCATTTAAAGGAGTAATTAGTTGGATCTTAAAAACAAGGTAGTGGTTGTGACCGGTGGCGGTAATGGTATCGGTAAAGCCTTATGCGAAAAATTTGCCCCATTAGGCGCAAAAGTGTCTGTGGTGGACCTTGAGGGTGACGCCGCGCAGCAGGTAGCTGAGTCATGCAAAGGCCTAGGTTTAGCTGCTGATGTTGGCGTAGAGGCCGATATTCAGTCAGTTGTGCGAGATACTGAGGCCCAACTAGGGCCAATCGACATATTTATCTCTAATGCCGGTGTTTCTTTTAGTGATGCGCCTGGGTGGATGGCAGCTTCAGCCTCTAATGAGGCTTGGCAAAAAAGTTGGGATGTCAATGTAATGGCCCACGTGTATGCCGCTCGCGCCCTTATACCGGGGATGATAAAGAGAGGGGGTGGCTATCTTGTCAATGTCGCTTCCGGAGCCTCCCTGTTATGCCAGGTTGGCGACGCAGCTTACTCTACCACTAAAACTGCTGCGCTTGGGTTTGCAGAATCTCTTGCCATCACCCATGGCGATGACAATATTAAAGTATCAGTAGTATGCCCACTTTATGTAGCAACCCGTATGACTGAGGGTGGACGAGGGGTTAGCGGCACGGATCAAGTGACGACAGCCGAAGATGCCGCCAAATCGGTGCTAGAAGGGTTGGCGGCAGGCACTTTTTTGATTATGCCTCACGGTGATTTAGCCACCTATGCTCAGCGTAAGGGCGCTGATTATGATCGTTGGATAATGAGTATGCGGAGAATGCGTAAAGGCCTTGTTGAGCAGCATCCTAATTACGACTACCAACGGTAAATAACAATGCTGATCCATAGAACCAGAGTCTCCTCATCAGCATTGTTTATTACTGGATTGTGGCTGCTGATTAGCGCATTGACCCCCGTTTTTGCAGTGAATTATGACAACTATGACGCGGATGTGGCCAAGCTGCTGCAGGAATATCAAATTCTTCCAGATGATCAGGGGTCCTACGCACCTTCGGTTTTGATGTTTAATGAGGCAAAAGATAGCAATACCCTGGTCGACTTCGAAACGGGGCTAATTGTACTCACCGCTACAACCGAGAAAGTATTAAAGCAGTCAATAATTGACGTGTTGCTTACTCACATTGATCCCTCAGTTATCGATGCTAAGACAGCCCAAGATTTCGGCTTAACTAATGATGAAACTAATCGTCCTTTTTTCTGGGAACAGGTGCTTGATCATACGGGGGAGGCGATAGGGTCAAAATGGCGGGCAGGTAAGTTTGCAGACTACCTATTGAAACAGAAAACGCGCCAAAATGGGCGCTTAAGGGTTTCTCTGTCAATGGTTGAGACCCACAAGGATATAGCGGGGGGCAAGTATGTTAATTTTGCTAAAGCCGCTAGCCGGCAACATAAGGTGCCAGTATCGCTGGTTATGGCGATCATGGAGACCGAAAGTTCTTTCAACCCTCTGGCGCGCTCCCGATCCAATGCCCTAGGTTTGATGCAAATCAAAGCCGACACGGCGGGGCGAGATTACTTCTCCATTATTAAGGGTTACGAACACACCCCTACGTCCTCCTTTCTATATAGTCCCAAGAACAATATTGAGGTTGCTGCCGGGTATCTCAGCATATTAGGAAACCGTTATTTGGTGGGTATCAAAAACCCTAAGAAACGCGAGTACGCAATTATTTCTAGTTACAATGGCGGAGCGGGAAATCTCTGGTTAAGCTTAGACAGAAAGGGAAATAAGACCAAGTCCCTAGCCCGAATTAATAAAATGTCAGTGTCTGAATTTTATTGGTTTTTAACCAATCGACACATCCGCAAAGAAACCCGCAATTACGTCAAGAAGGTCAGTGAAAAGCAGAGTAAATACGTCAATTTGGGAGCGCAACTATCAGTCTATGAGTCCTCTCTAGACATTGCGGAGCGATAAGAAGTTAACAATATGGCAAAACTGATTGGACGGAGCGATTTACCCCAGGGCCGACTTCAGCGCAAAGCCTCAAAGGGTGGCGTTTATATATCTAAATTCCGGCAAGTCTTTATCCGCCATGGGCTAACCATGGGGCTAGTGGCGCTGGTATGTTTGTTTTTGCCTGCCTTAACTGAATCTATACAGTGGAGTACCGCTGCATTTTTAACTAATCATTTAGGTTATGCTGCCGCAGGCTCTATTTTGGTTGTGTTTTTTCTCGGATTTCTGCGGTTCAGAGGTTATTCGATTAATGGGCGTGAGCTGGTTTGGCTGTTGTATTTGCTGTTTATTTCCATTGTTGAAGAGTTTTCCTTTCGATTGATGTTACCGAGTTTTTTTCTGGCGACAGTGGGGGCTATCCCGGCGGTTGTTTTGAGTAATTTAGCGTTTGCCTGCATACACTTCTTTACCTTGCGCTGGCGACTAATGAACTGCATCGGTGCATTCTTGGGCGGCTTAGGCTTGAGTCGAATATTAAGCAATACTGAAGACATTATTTTAGTCATCGGCGTGCATTGGTTAGTGACATTTCTGAACACCCCAACCGCACCGACAAAGCAATCGGCATAGAAAGCCACTGAAGCTATTTTTGCTGAATTATTTAACGTTTGAACTATCGTGCAGCCGCATCAAGCCTTCTTGAATAGTACTAGCCACCAAGCGTCCATCACGACTGTAAAAAGTACCGCGGCTCAGCCCTCGACCGCGACTGGAGCGCTGGCTATCCATATGATACAAAAGCCACTCATCAGCTCTAAAACTATCGTGGAACCAAATAGCATGATCTAAGGAGGCTGGTTGTAGGTTGGGGTTCATAATACTCACCTCATGAGGCATCAATGCGGTGCTCATCAGACCAAAGTCAGATGCATAGGCGAGGATCGCATTGTGCAGGCTGGTGTCCTGCTCAGCGGGCAAGTCTCCCGCTGTTTTGATCCAAACAAATTGTTCCGCTTTCCTAGCCACAGGGTTAACGTAATCAATGGGCTCAATCGACCTCATTTGAATCGGCCGCAGGCTAGGGCGATGCTTAATCGAGCTTGTCTTTGCTGAAGGATCTAGTTGCTCACGTATCCTGTCCCAGCGCTGTCCGTCGTCTGACAAATTCTCGGGGCCAGGGCAGTCAGGCATCTCGCTCTGATGACTTAGGCCGGGCTCTAAGATTTGAAAACTTAAGGACGTGTTGAAGATAGCTTTGCCACGTTGGGATGCCACCACTCGGCGAGTGGTAAATGAACCGCCATCTCGAATATCGTCGACATCGTATAAAATCGGCACCGAAGGGTCGCCAGGCCGTAAAAAGTAGGCATGCTGGGAGTGAACTATGCGCTCAGAATCCACAGTATCCTGTGCCGCACGCATGGCCTGAGCGAACACCTGACCTCCAAAGACTCTTTTGTTGGTGGTTTTTGGCGTTACACCACGATAGAGGTTGGTGTCGATCTTTTCTAGGTTCAAAATATCGAGCAGTTGGTTAAGGGCTTCACTCATTCCATTTTTCCTTAGGCTTAGGGGTTAATGCTTATTGGTCAGCTATTTTAACGACTAACTTACCAAAGTTCTTGCCGCTGAATAACCAACTGAAGTACTCAGGAGCGCGCTCTAGGCCTTCGACCATCGTCTCTTGATACTTTAACTCACCACTGGCAACCCACTGGGTAAGTGCGGCGTTGGCCTCAGCAAAATCGGCGTAGTGATCGAACACCAAAAAGAACTTATGTTCTGGAGGGGTCTTGAGTTCTCCGAAAATATGAAAGGGAGTACGCTCCTGAGTAATATCGGTCGCGTTGTAGCTGGCAATATACCCGCAGATCGGTGCTCTCGCTCCGGGGTTAAACTGTTTGGAAACGGCTTCGGTTACTGAACCGCCCACAGATTCAAAATAGATATCAATGCCCTTAGGGCAAGCCGCTTTGAGTGCGCCATCAAGATCTAATGCTTTATAGTCGACGCATTCATCAAATCCGAGTTCATCTTTAACATAAGCGCATTTTTTCTTACCTCCAGCGATCCCGACCACATGCAGTCCAAGTTTTTTACCAATTTGGCCGACGACAGAGCCAACTGCGCCAGAGGCGGCTGAGACCACAAGAGTTTCACCGGCTACAGGCTTGCCCTCACGTTTTAGCCCAAAGTAAGCCGTTCTGCCAGGCATGCCACAGACACCAAGGTAGGCGGACAGAGGTACGGTCTCTGGGTCTACCTTGTAGGTCATTGGGTCCTTTTCGTTACAGACAAAGTATTCTTGCCAGCCAGAGCGACAGCACACATAGTCACCTATGGCGTATCGAGATGATTTGGATTCGACAATAACACCAGCGGTTTCCGCCGGCATCACTCCATCAATAGGTACAGGGTCAGCATAGGATTTAGCCGCGCTCATACGCCCACGCATGTAGGGGTCCAGCGAAAGATACAGCACCTTAATCAATACTTGGCCATCTTGAACCTCGGGCACGGCGGTGGTTTCTAATCGAAAATCATCTGCTGTAGGTTCGCCGATGGGTCGGCTAGCGAGTACGATACTTTTGTTCTGATGTTCAGACATCTGTGATCCCTCTTTAACATGGTAAATGGTCTAATAGTGTGTTCGGCCAGCCTTGCTAGTCATTCTTCTATGCTTGGCTCGTTGCCTATTAAAACAGCCCGATTCTCTTAGCGGCTGTTAATTATTTTGGTTGTGACTATTAAATATAGCTTCCGATTAGTCTAATAATAACCGGGCCGGATGACCAGCATTAATAGGCTAAGTGGCCTGTGTTTGTGGGCGGTGAGTCACCAAAATACTTGAAAGTTACCTTAACATACTGTAAGTTCAATTTCTCAAAAATACTGAGTCAAGCTGGCATAATCTTCCAGCGACGGACATCTATCGATTATATAAACAAGCAGGAGCCTAATGTGAGTGATTTACAAGTTTTCAGGCAAGAAACCCGTGAATGGCTAGAAAAAAACTGCCCCCAAAGCATGCGTTCACCGGTGATAGCTGGAGAAGGTGCCTGTTGGGGAGGCCGCAAGTGGATCTTTGAAAGTGAAGACCAGCAGCTTTGGTTGGAGCGCATGGGTGCCAAAGGTTGGACTGCGCCTGACTGGCCCACTGAATACGGGGGTGGCGGATTAGCCAAAGCAGAACATAAGATTCTAAAGGAAGAAATGGGTCGAATCCGGGCCCGATCACCACTGGATAGCTTTGGTATCTGGATGATTGGTCCCGCGCTATTAAAGTTTGGCTCAGAGGAACTGAAACAGCAGCATTTACCACCGATTATTCGTGGTGAGATCAGATGGTGCCAAGGCTACAGTGAGCCCAATGCAGGTTCTGACTTGGCCGGATTACAAAGCAAGGCGGTCGATAGGGGCGACCACTTTATAGCCAATGGCCAAAAGGTATGGACGTCCTACGGAGATATGGCTGATTGGATGTTCTGCCTGTTGCGAACGGATCCAGAAGCAAAAAAACAAATGGGTATTAGCTTGATGTTGTTCGATATGGAGACGCCAGGAGTGACGGCCAAACCGATCAAACTCATATCGGGTAGCTCGCCTTTCTGTGAGACTTTTCTGGATGATGTCCGAGTGGAGAAAGATCAGGTGGTGGGTGAAGTCAATCAGGGTTGGACGATAGCAAAATACCTACTCACGCATGAACGGGAAATGATTGGTGGTATGGGTCTTACTGGTGCTGGTTCGAAAACGCTCGGCATGATTGCTGCGGAGACTATAGGTACAACTGATGGTCGTTTGAATGATCTTTTTATGCGTACCGATGTCGCTAAATGGGAGATTGATGCGGCGGCGTTTGCGTTTACCGCCGAACGTGTAACCGATGAAGCCAAAGCGGGGCAAGGCGTCGGAGCAACCTCTGCGATGCTCAAATATTATGGCACCGAGCTCAACAAACGTCGTTTTGAGACACTGTTGAAAATTGGTGGCAGCGATGATCTCGTTTGGGAAGGTGAGGTTTCCAATAATGGTTGGACTGCACGTACATTGTTGCGGACTAAGGGCAATTCAATTGAGGGTGGGACGTCAGAAGTACAACTGAACATTATTGCTAAAAACATTCTCGGCTTGGGTTAACAGACTTTAAAGGTATTTAACATGGCACTGGTATTAAACGAAGAACAACAAATGCTCAAAGAGTCTGCTCAGGGTTTTCTGGCCGAGCACGCTCCAATTGCGGAACTACGTGCGCAGCGAGATGCGGGCAGCGAGTCGGGTTATTCAAACACTTTATGGTCCCAAATGGTCAACATGGGTTGGGCAGCAATTTTAGTACCTGAAGAATATGGCGGTTTAGCCTTTGGCCATGTTGGCATGGCGCAAATTGTTGAGGAAAGCGGGCGTACGTTAACCGCATCCCCACTGTTATCAACAGCGATTCTTGGTGTTACCGCGATTAATTTGGCAGGTAGCGAAACCCAAAAGACTGAACTGCTTGGTGCGATTGCCGGCGGCGAGTTGACGATAGCCTTAGCGGTTGATGAGAAAATCCATCACGACCCATTGCAGATTGCTATGTCGGCGGAAAAGAAAGGCGATGGTTATCTGTTGCGAGGTGAGAAGCGCTTTGTCGTTGACGGTGACACCGCAGACAAATTGATTGTTGCTACCCGCACTGCTGGAAATCCAGGTGAAATGAAGGGGATCAGTCTATTTCTGGTTGATCGAACAGCGCCTGGTGTCAATGTTAAAAGGACGCAGATGATCGATGGACGGAACGCCGCAATAGTCACCTTTACTGATGTTGATGTGCGTTCAGATGCCTTACTTGGCGAGCAGGATAGGGGCTTTCGTGCACTGTCAGCGACTCTGGATGCTGGTAATGCTCACTTAGCCGCTGAACTTCTGGGTATTGCTCAAGAAAGTTTTCATCGGACGCTTCAGTATATGAAAGAGCGTAAGCAATTCGGCGCATTAATTGGTTCCTTTCAAGCATTACAGCATCGGACTGCTCACTGGTGGAGCGAGGTAGAGTTGTGTAAGTCAGTGGTTTTGAAGGTCATGCAATCTCTTGATGAAGGTGATGTGAAGAGTCCGGCTTTAGCGAGTATAGCTAAGGCTAAACTTTGTGAAGTGGCCGAGTTGTCCACTAACGAAGCGATCCAGATACATGGTGGTATCGGCATGACTGATGAGTATGAGATTGGGTTTTTCATTAAACGTGCTCGGCCTGCTCAGATGCTCTACGGTGATTACAACTATCACGCAAATCGGTTTGCACTGATCAGTGGATATTAAATGTGATAAATTAAGGGCTGCCATTAAGACAGCCCCTTTTTTGGCTTGAACTACGGACAATTGACCAGCAATAAAATTAAACTTTAAAAATCATGAGGAATGAATAATGGATTTAGGCATTAGTGACAAGGTCAAACCAATACTCGAAGAGGTCAAGAATTTTATAGATGTAGAGATTCTGCCGTTGGAGCAAGAATATCATGCAGAAATCGCTAAAGGTGATCGCTGGACATTCACTGACCGCCAAACTGAGATTCTTGAAACCCTCAAAACTAAAGCTAGAGCCAGGAATCTGTGGAATTTCTTTCTTACTCACTGGGAAGGTGGTTATGGCCTTAGTACAGTCGAGTACGCTTACATTGCCGAAGAGACCGGTCGATCTGTTTTGGCTCCAGAAGTCTTCAATTGCTCAGCGCCTGATACTGGCAACATGGAAGTATTGGCGAGGTACTGCACCGAGGAGCAAAAAGAAAAATGGTTAACCCCCTTGCTGAACGGCGAAATACGCTCTGCTTATGCAATGACAGAGCCCGGAGTTGCCTCATCTGATGCGACCAATATTGCTCTGTCCTGTGTTGAGGATGGTGATGAATGGGTTCTTAATGGCGAGAAAATCTGGATCTCAGGTGCTGGCGATCCGCGATGTAAAATCTTGATCGTTATGTGTAACACCAACCCAGGTGGACCGCGTCACTCTCAACATTCTCAGGTGTTGGTGCCTTTTGATACCCCCGGCGTTAAAAACTTGCGTCCAATGACGGTAATGAATGTCGATGATGCGCCCCATGGCCATATGCACATGCGCTTTACCGATGTCCGGGTTCCTAAAGAGAATATGATTCTTGGCGTTGGCCGCGGATTTGAGGTGGCTCAAGGGCGTCTTGGACCTGGTCGAATCCATCACTGCATGCGCTCTATTGGGCTTGCTGAAGCAGCGCTTAAATTATTGTGCGAACGAGCGGTTAGCCGTGAAGCCTTTGGCCGCCCCCTAGCCAAACTCGGCGCCAATGTAGATATTATTGCTGATGCGCGCATCAATATCGAGATGACTCGCTTGCTATGCCTCAAAGCTGCATGGCTGATGGATAACATGGGTACTGATGCTGCTCAACCATTTATCTCTATGATCAAGGTTGCTGCACCTAATATGTCATTGAAAATTATTGATGAAGCTATGCAGATGCACGGTGGAATTGGTATTTCAAATGATACACCCTTGGCCGGTTGGTATGGGGCTCAGCGAACCCTACGTTTTGCCGATGGCCCTGATGCGGTTCATCGCATGGTGATTGGCCGTCGCGAATTACGCGCCTACAACAAATAAAATAAGACATAGATAAAAGGAAAATTAGGAATGACAATTCGATACGACGGACAGGTTGCCATAGTTACCGGTGCTGGAAATGGCTTAGGGCGTTCTCACGCATTAGCCTTGGCTGCTCGGGGCGCTAAAGTTGTGGTTAACGACCTTGGTGGTGCAGTAGACGGTTCGGGCAGTTCAAGTGACGCAGCTCTGGAAACAGTGCGGTTGATTGAGCAAGCTGGTGGCCAAGCGATCAGCAATGGCGCTAATGTCGCAGATTATGGGCAAGTCGAGGCTATGGTAGCTCAAGCCGTAGATACCTGGGGTCGAGTCGACATTTTGGTCAATAATGCGGGTATTTTGCGTGACAAAAGCTTTGTCAAAATGACTATGGCTGACTTTCAATTGGTGGTTGATGTCCACCTAATGGGCTCCGCTAACTGTACTAAGGCCGTGTGGGAGTTGATGAGAGGGCAAGCCTACGGTCGAATAGTGATGACGACGTCCTCCAGTGGTCTGTATGGTAACTTCGGTCAGGCTAACTATGGCGCAGCTAAGATGGCTGTTGTTGGCTTGATGAATACGCTAGTTCTTGAAGGAGATAAATACGATATTAAAGTCAATTGCCTGTCTCCCACAGCCGGCACTCGTATGCTTGATGGTCTGCTGAGCGAAGAGAGTGCGGCAATACTGACTGTGGAATCAGTGACCACAGGTCTCTTAACCCTGTGCGATAAAGATGCCCCTAACCGCACCATATTGTGTGCCGGTGCCGGCGGATATGCGCGCACGCACATCTATGAGACTGATGGTATTTACCTTGCTCCAGAAGATCAGACCCCAGAAAACGTGAGGGCTAATATGGAAGCGATCGAAAACACAGACAACCAAAGAGTGCTTATAGGCGGCTTTCAGCAGACAGATAAGTTTGTTGCTAAGGCCATCGATTATATTAAAAATAAATAGATTTTCAGGATACTGTTATGAAAGCATTAATATGTAGCGAATTCGGATCCACCCAAGACCTAACACTTGAGACCCGTGATGACCTCGAACCCGGTGCGGGTGAGGTACTTATCGATGTCAAGGCGGCAGGGGTTAACTTTCCTGATATTTTGACAGTGGAGGGCAAATACCAGTTTAAACCACCGTTGCCATTTATTCCCGGGACGGAGGTCTCCGGCGTAGTGACTAAGCTAGGTAAAGGTGTGACTACTCGCCAGGTGGGTGATGAAGTCGTGGGTATGGTTCAAATTGGTGGTTTTGCTAGCCAAGTTGTGACGTCAGAATACACTACCTTTTTGAAGGGTAGCAGTATGTCTTATGATCAGGCGGCAGGCTTTGCCGTCACCTATGGAACCTCTTACTACGCGCTTAAGCAAAAGGCACAATTGCAGCCAGGCGAGACCGTTCTTGTCCTTGGGGCGGCCGGTGGAGTGGGCATAGCAACTATTCAGATAGCTAAAGCAATGGGTGCCACAGTCATAGCTGCTGCAAGCACAGAAGAGAAGCTCGATTTTGCATGTAAAGCAGGTGCCGATCTACGAATTAATTATTCGACCGATAACCTCAAAGAAAAGGTTAAAGAACTTACCAAAGGCAAGGGCGCAGATGTTATTTATGACCCTGTCGGCGGCGACTTCTCAGAGCAAGCATTCCGTGCTATTGCGTGGGATGGTCGGTTTTTAGTGATCGGTTTTGCTTCCGGCCCAATAGCTAAAATGCCACTTAACTTAGCGTTGCTAAAAGGCGCATCAATGGTCGGCGTCTTTTGGGGTGCCTGGTCAGCGCGTGACCCGAAGTCTTCTCAACAGAACTTTAAAGAACTGATTGAGATGATTGACGGAGGTAAGTTCTCTCCATTAGTGACTGAAGTTTACTCTCTAGAAGACCATAGCTCTGCTTTTGGCTCAATCGCTGAGCGTCGAGCGAAGGGTAAAGTAATACTGAGCATGGACTAGGTTCCACGCTCTAAGTTAGTTTGGAAAATGCCTGCGAAAGCGGGTGTTTTTTGTGGTAGAGCATGGGCTATATATCTTAAATTCAATCTAATTTCTCAGTTGGATCCTTGTTCTGAGGGTTATAATTGCTGAATTATTACTCTTTGACTGCTAATATAAAGTTGACGCTAACAGACCACGAGGAAGTTCAATGATTTATTCAACGACAGAAACAATACCTGGCCGCCAGATTGTTGAGAGTTTAGGCGTGGTCACCGGTAACGTGGTCCAGGCCAAGCACATTGGTCGTGACATCATGGCTGGACTAAAAAGCATCGTCGGTGGTGAGATACGAGGCTATACCGAAATGCTGAATGAGGCTCGAGATATTGCAGTTGATAGATTAGTTAAAAGTGCCGAGCAGAAGGGTGCAGATGCAGTGGTTGGAATAAGATTTAGTACCAGTGCGATTATGGACGGGTCTTCCGAGATTCTGGTTTTTGGTACAGCGGTGAAACTTAGCTAAAAGGAACTATAGTTTTAGCTAAATAGATTATCTAAGCCGATTACTAATAACCCAAGCCCCGCGGCCCAAATGGCGCAACCAATAATGTCAGCCAGTGTGAATTTGAGACGACTTGCCCCACTGACACCCACCATCATTGGCACTAGGCTTCTTACCGCAGTTAGAAGACGTCCGCCGACAATCGATAAAGTACCGTACTTCAAGATGAACGCTTCACCTTTCTGTATTTTATCGATTCGTTTTTGTGCAAACGCAGTGTCGTGGAATGCTGGGCCGAACCAACGACCGAAATAGAAACCGAGGTGATCGGAGAGGCATGCACCGGCAAAAGCCAGAGGCAGTATTTCCGATAGGGAGGCAATCTGTTCGGTGTATAAAATGGTGCTGACTGTTAACAAAATTACACCGGAAACGAATAGACCCAGTCCCGGGCAGGCCTCAAGAAACGCCAGTACAGGAATTATCATCCAGGCATGCTGCTTGTTACTATTGAGCCAATTTAATATAAAGTCGTCGATGAGTGATGTCCCGTATTTGTCAGCACAAGCCGGCAATAATAGCAGAAGCTTGGGCTTCTAGGATGCGTAATTCTGGGGCTTGATGCCACTCTTGGAATCAAAAAATTGTTTTAATTCTCTTAGGTCGGCTTGGGGGTCTGAGGTTGGCTCCAAAAGCCCCTCAATGCCAACAGTGCGGGTAATGCTATCAACATATACCACAAGAATGGGAACCTTAGCCGTGGTGGCGACATGGTGAAAACCTAGTTTCCAGTTAGGATTGGGGCTGCGTGTCCCTTCAGGGGTGATGATTAGAACGAACTCGTCACGCTCGTGGTAAAGACCGGCTATATATTTTACTAGCGATGTTGCTTCTGTTCGATTGACAGGAATCGCACCACAGTAACGTAATAACCAGCCGAGGGGGCCGACAAAAAGGCTGTTTTTAATTAAAACGCTTGGCTGAAACCGTAGGGTCGATACCGCCAAGATAAACAAAAAGAAGTCCCAGTTGGATGTGTGAGGCGCGACAATCAAAACATATTTTTTTTGACCTTCGGGTAACTCGCCTGTTACACGCCAGCGAATGAGCTTTAATATGATCTTGGACAGAAAACGTAAAACGGGCGACAGAATTGGGGTTGAGAAAAGAGTGTAGCGCATCTGGATCTCCATCAGGGTGTGAATAATATAACAAATATGGCCCCAGTTAAATCATGTCCGGTAATGAGTCCTTTTAATTAATTTGTATAAGTTGATCGATTAACTAGGGTTATACTTGTAGTTATGGAGTAATTATAAAAATAAAAGGGAGCTGGCTTTGAGTGAAGTATTGAAAACTGATTATTTAATCATTGGAAGCGGTGTGGTCGGTATGGCTTTTGCCGACACGCTCTTAGAAGAAACAAGCGCCAACATAATTATTGTGGATCGCTATGTAAAGCCTGGCGGCCACTGGAATCTTGCCTATCCCTTTGTCACCTTGCACCAGCCATCATCTTTCTTTGGCGTTAGTTCCAAAGAGCTTAGCCGCGGCACCATTGATCAAGTGGGGTTAAATAAAGGCATGGGCGATTTAGCCTCAGGTGCTGAGGTCTGCGCCTACTTTGATGACCTCATGCGTCAGCGTTTTCTGGCGAGCGGCAGAGTACAGTATTTTCCGATGTGTGATTATCTAGGTGATGGTACTTTTACCTCTAAGCTGACGGGAAAAGAATACCAGGTGGAGCACAAGAAGCTAGTGGATGCGACCTTCTTAACCATTGATGTACCATCGACACATACACCTAATTTCAGTGTTTCACCTGAGGTTCAGTTTATGCCCCTGAACGATTTGCCTAAGATTAGGGCAAAACCAGCAGGTTACGTTGTTATTGGTGGAGGTAAGACAGCGATCGATGCTTGTCTTTGGTTATTAGAAACGGGCGTTGATCCAGATGATATTACCTGGATTCGTTCCCGGGATGCGTGGTTATTAGATCGCGCGAACACTCAGCCAACAGAGGCCTTCTTTACTCATTCAGTGGGTTCAATTGCCGTCCAATACGAAGCCATAGGCGGCGCTGACTCTATTGAGGATATGTTTGATCGGCTCGAGGTCGGTGGTTACCTATTGCGGCTGGATAAGAATGTCCGTCCTAGCATGTTTCATGCTGCCACTATTAGTCGTGCGGAAGTTGCTCAATTGCAGCGGGTTAAAAATATAGTGCGACTTGGTCATGTAACCGGAATTGAAGAAAGTCGGATTGTTTTGGCTAATGGAGAGATCGAAACCAGTAAAGGGCATGTACATGTTGATTGTTCGGCAAGTTTAATTCGCACAATAGGGAAAAGAGTCCCTGCGCCAGTGTTCAAGGGTAAGTGCATTACGCCGCAAATGATAAGAGGATACCAGCCCGCGTTTAGTGCCTCTATGGCGGCTTATGTTGAGGCCAATTACACTGAAGAAGATGAAATGAACAGGCTCTGCGCCTTAGTGCCTATGCCTAATCAAGCTGAAGACTTTATTCCTATGACCTTGTCCATGATGACCAATCAGTTTAACTGGTCTCAGGATAAGCCTTTGAAGCGATGGATCGGTCAAAACCGTCTGGATGGTTTCACTAAACTTATTACTAGCGTCGATAAAAATGATCGTGAGAAGATGGATATTATGCGCCGTATTCAGGTAAGTGCGATGCCTGCGGTGGCCAAATTGCAGCAGTTTGCTGCTGAATTATCAGAGGAATTTTAAGGGTGAGTGAATTTCAGACATTTAAAAAAGATTTAACCCAAACCCGGCTGGTTAAAACCAATGAGGCCGCAGCTCTAGCTAATTTGACTGATGGCGACATTCTGGTGCGCATTGAGCGGTTTGCCTTTACCGCTAACAACATCACCTATGGCGCGGCGGGAGATACCATTGGCTACTGGAAGTTCTTTCCGGCAGCGGACAATGAGAGTGGTGATTGGGGTTGCCTGCCGGTCTGGGGCTTCGCCGATGTTATTGCTTCAAATGTAGAAGGTCTAGATGTGGGCGAGCGCCTTTATGGCTATTATCCCCCCTCTGATTTCTTAGTGATGTCGCCGATAAAGGTTTCATCGCAACGTTTTGTGGACGGGACATTGCGTCGTGCCGAGCTTCCTCCGGTGTACAACAGTTATCAGCGAATATCCGCAGAAGCTGACTACGATGGTGCCTTGGATAATATTCGTTCGATTTTGTTCCCTTTACACGTCACTTCATTTTGCCTGTGCGATGCGCTTCAGGATGCTGAATATCAGGGTGCAAGTCAGGTTATTATCGTTAGCGCATCTAGCAAAACAGCGATTGGCTTGGCTCAGGGTTTGGCCAAAGAAGAGGGTGCGCCAAAAGTTGTCGGTTTGACTTCGAAAAGTAACCGAGTCTTTGTTGAGAGCTTGGGTTGTTATGATCAAGTTGTCTGCTATGACGAGCTGGCTAATCTAGATACCGCTATAGCGAGTGTTATGGTTGATATGGCGGGTAATCGTGCCGTTTTGGGCGCTGTGCACGGTGCATTAGGCGAGAACATGCTCAATTGTATAAGTGTCGGTATGACTCATTGGGATACTCTATCTGACAATGATCCTCTGGCAACACAGATGATTAGAGAGAGGACCTCCTTTTTCTTTGCTCCATCACACATTCAGAAGCGTATGACTGATTGGGGCCAAGATGGGTATAACGCTCGTACTAAGGCATTCATGTCGGCGCGAATACAAGAAAGTTTGTCCTGGATGAAAATTGAAGAAATATCGGGATTCGATGCCTTCAGTAACATCTATGATCAGATGGTTGTTGGAAAAATAAATCCTAATGAAGGTATTGTTGTTGTCCCCTGAACGGCGTTAAGTAAGTTGACCTAGTCGGCATCACTTACCTTATTTTACCCGCATTAATTCAGGATCAATTTATTATGATGTCAATCCATTATTTTGTTGTTGATCTCTGGGTAATTCCCTCAATAAATAATTGAGATATTGGTGCTGTGTTACGCTGTACAATTGGAATTTTCCAACATCAGTTTGAAGAGCTTTTTAGGCCCGCAAGGTACTGCTGGCTAACTCCAGTTGCGCAAACGCTATGATAGCAATTTCATGTTCTAGCACCTGTCTAACCATGTCTCTATTGTGTTCGGGGGTTAGATTTAATAGTACCTCTAGTTCATCGCTATTGATGATCAATTCTTGGCTAAACATCCGCATCAATCCGTTCTAGCCAGGGGTGCTTCTGAGTGCCCTCCAATCCACCTTGTTTTTATGAGGCGGCGACCTTGTTGGCTAAATCTTGCTGTTCAATTAAGCATTTAAGCGCTCTTGCGCATTGTTCCTCAATAGCGGGCAATAGCCTTAGCTTCTCTTGCACGTCACTGGAAATCTCTGGGAATGATTTCATCCCAAGATTTCTGTCGGAATATTTCATCATTGACGAATACTCGCCGATGAAAGGTGAGGCGGAAATTTTCTCGATCACTGGTAAATTCCACCTCTTGTTCGAATCTAAGGCGTCGGTCCTCAAGTTGGTAGTCCAGAGTATAAGAGCCCTCTACAGAGGTATACGCTGGATTTTTGTCAGAGGTCCGGTGTTCAATGGCCTCTTCGAATCGCTCCTCACCCCAGGGGTAGCGTGTGCCCCCTGAATTCCGTGCAACACCGAAAGCCTCATTTGTTTTAGGGTCGAGTTCGATAGACGTTATGGCGGCATAGCCGGATAGATTCCCGGCATCGAGAGTTTCGAATTCTGGCATCTGCGGGTCTGTGGCAGGTGCTTTGAAAATGGGTACTCGCGCTGGTGCGGCCAGTATTACGGGTAATTGTACTTGCGCCCCGCCTATCCCTCCAATTGCCAGTGCACTGCTCATAGGCATGGGTGTGGGCCACAACATTGGCCACTGGGAGTTACTGATTGCCAGACGAATTTTGTGACCTTTAGGAAACACCCATGAGGTGAGCATTAAATCCATTTTTAATGGAAAATACTCTCCGGGAACCACGGCGATAGGCTTGCGTGCAGAGAGGCGATGGGTCCCATTGAACCCGATTCCGGCTACCTGCGTCACTTGACCGTCCGGAGCGATATCGCTCAGGCGTACCACCCAGTTTGCCCGCGGAGCTGTGGCTGAAACATTAATTAGTGCTTGGGCTCGACCTAGAATCTCCAGTGGTTCTTCAAGTGGTTCAGAGTCATATACCAAGCTGTGGTCATCCATGGGTTGTTGGTCTGGTGTGATGCTACCCCACCACATTGTAGGGCCGCCGCCTTGAAGTCCCGCAGAAGATTTGTATTTCATGGTATGGGTTGCAGTCTTTGCTGATGGCGTGCGAGCCAACCTATGTTCATTGTCTGCGTACCAGATCTGGTTTTGTGTTCTCTTGATAGGCCATCCATCTTCCCAGCGCCAGCTTCCGGACACTTCCTCTAGAGAAGAATTTGGCGGATGATAGTCACGTATATACACAGCGAATCGCGGTTCATCTAAAATGCCGGTATCGATACCTTTAAGCCACTGGTCAAACCAGCGCACTGCCTCATGCCTCCACTCCATTTGTGGCTTCGGCCAAGCGGTATTGGGAAAGTAATGATCCCAGGGGCCTATCATGGCTTTAACCGGCGCTTTAACATTTTCCAACATGCGTGGAATACTATTGCGATAACCGTCATACCAGCCGCCTATGTGGAAGCTGGGGATTTGGATATCTTCATAGCGATCTCGCGCCGAACTCCTATCCCAAAATGGTCCGTCGCGCTGCTGGCGCATATAAGTATAGACGCTGGGCTCAGCGTTAAAACGATTGCGCTCCCACTCCTCGTCCAATATGAAATCGGGTGCACCGGGTAGGGCGTTATAAAGGTCATTACTCATCATCCAAGAGTCTGTGTGGATGATGCCGTCCATATAGTGCACGTCTTCCTGATACAGTTCCTCTGTCGCCATCAAGGATATAAACGTCTTTAGAGCTGGCGGCTGGCGCAAGGCCATCTGAATACCATTGAAGCCACCCCAAGAAATGCCGAACATGCCGACACTGCCGTTAGACCAAGCCTGCTTCGACAACCAATCGATTACGATCTCACCGTCATCGAGCTCGATATCTGAATACTCATAGGGAATGGTAGCCCCCTCTGAATTGCCAGTGCCGCGGATGTCCACTCGAACCACGACGTAACCATTCCGTACGAAATAACTGTATAGCGAAAGGTTGCGAGCACGGGAGTCGGTTTTACGGTAAGGCGTGTACTCCAGCAATACCGGCATGCGGCTCTCTGTAGGGGCGGATTCACTGCGGTAAATATCCGCGGCCAACCTAACCCCATCAGGTAAGGTGATCCAGGCCTCACTAAGTTGAATGTCAGAATCGAGTGCAACTTGTTGTGCCTCAACTGGCGTGATGGAGAATGGTAAAGTAGAGAAGACTAGCAATAAAAGCATGTTTACTATTCTAGTTCTGCGCATTTTCTTTATCTCAGTAAAAGCTAAGTAAATTGACTATAGGTGGAATCAGTAGTCTCATTTAGCTCAATCTACAATATAAAGTGGGCTAGTTGCAATCGCGAAGCTATCATCAACCCATCAGCCATACAATTATTGAGCTAAATTAGGTCTTTGTAATGAGCTTTCCTGGTCATGTGGGTAGCCAACCCCCTCAGTTCACTACCGATGAGACCTACTTATCTAAAGTGGCCTTGAGTAGACATAGTGGTATATAACGCCAATAAGCCAAGGCTTCACTTGAGGCTTGGGATTCTTTCTCTTAGTGCACTACTCCGGCCTGCTGGGGCGTAAAATGTTGGTTATTTAGCCCTGGCGGGCTACCAACTGCCTATTAAACAGGGCAAAATAGTCTCCGGACTAAATGTGGAGGTTAACAGGAATGGTGCGTTTGATTGTCGGTATGTCTGGATCAAGTGGCGTGATCTATGGAATAAGAATACTTGAGAAGTTGGCCAATAATCCTGAGATTGAAACTCATTTAATTATGAGCCAAGCCGCGCGCATGAATGTGGGTATCGAGACTGACTGGAAGGCGGAAGATGTTGAGGCCTTGGCGGATGTGGTCCACAACAATAAAAATATAGGAGCCAGTATTGCCAGTGGTTCTTTTAAAACCGCAGGTATGGTGGTGGTGCCATGTTCGATGAAAACGTTGTCAGGTATTGCGAGTTCTTATGCGGACAACCTAATTATTCGTGCGGCAGATGTGGCGCTGAAAGAACGCCGTAGGTTAGTGATTATGCCCAGAGAATCACCTCTGCACTCGGGGCATTGTGAATTGATGCTAAAGGCCAGCCAACTTGGTGCCATTATCTGTCCGCCATCGCCGGCCTTTTACTCAATGCCTAAAACTGTAGATGATATTATTAATCATTCGGTAGCTAGAATATTAGACCTATTTGATATTGAGACTGAAAGTCTTAAGCGCTGGCAGGGTAATGTCTAAAGATTTCAGTAATCTGCACCATTTCTTAATGGATGAATCGGTTTTAACCATTTCAACTAATGATGAGAAAGGGGCTTGGAGTGCACCCGTACTTTATGCGGCAGATACCGCTATTAGCCCATTTACCTTATATTTTCTTTCGTCCCCTAATAGTCGTCATATTAAGAGTTTGCCTGATGATGGTGTGGTTTCAGCCTCAATCTACTCAGATTACTCTGGTAATTGGCAATCAATTTGTGGCGCGCAGATGAGTGGGGCCATTAGCGTTGTGTCTGACCAGCAAAAGCCCTATGTGGAAAATCTATACTTTGCTCGATTTCCAGAAATTAGAGACCTAATCGACAGTCCGCAAGGCGACCAGGAACAACGCATCGGAGCGGCTTTTGGTAAAAGTTTCTTTTATCGCGTTGAACCACTATTCGTTCGTTTCACCAACAATGGCGATAGTTTTGCTGGCCGCACAGAGTGGCATTTCTAATAAGTTTACTCGGTCAGGTTAAATAACTGCGTATTGCCTCCTCGTGCGACTAAATTTTCTGTGCGTGTGCGCTCGCTCAAAAACCACAACAACCAGAGATAATGATAGCCTAGGTCATTTTTAGGCCACTCAATTAGAGGGATAATGCTGCCGTTGCGACTAGCGATGACTTGTCGCAATGGTTGGCTATTCGTCTCCGCGGTATTGGCTATTATCCCAGCAATGTCAGCATGCTGAATAAGGTCCATTGATTGGTTAAGGCTAGCTAGGATTAGCAAGTTTTTCGGCAATCCGTTCTTAACATAGCTATCTATAATATTGGACAGTTTACTCTCTAGACGTTCGTCAGATGCAATAATCAAGGAGCAACCGCAGAGTAGTGCGCTTCCAATTTGTTTAACAGCATCTTCAAATGGATCAGTTTCCCTTATTAATAAGAGCATAACTCCACGTCCATGAACTGACAATTGGTTGGACTCGCCAGTCGGGCCAGGTAGTTCAATCGGTGCTGCCATCTTTTTGAGGGCGATAGTCTGGATCTGAGAGTTAACTAAAGGAACCTCATAAGATCTTAATAGGATGTTCAGCCGTTGTTCTATGGAGCTGCTCTGCCACTGATGAATTGCCTTTGAGGCAAGAGCTACCTTATCTATTTTATGGCTACTTTTGGTTTGCGCTCTCAGGTTAAAGATTGGAGCATCCTTACTTTCTGGCAGATGATGTATTGCCGAAGAATAACGAAAGAGGTAATTGGGACCGCCGGCTTTTGGACCTGTTCCCGATAGACCTCGTCCCCCGAACGGATTGACACCGACGACGGCACCAACCATGTTTCGGTTAATGTAGACATTACCCGCGATAGTATTTCTGAATACCGTGTCTGCAAAAGCTTCAATGCGACTATGAATGCCCAAAGTAAGGCCATAACGAGTATCGTTAATTTGCTTTATCACTTTTTGAAGTTGGTCCGCCGAATAGCGTATGACATGCAGTACTGGGCCAAAAACTTCCTCGCTAAGCTGATCTAGTGAATCTATTTCAAATACATGGGGGGCGACAAAGCTTCCATTGGCACAAGTTGCATTAAGCTCCACCTTGGCTATTAAGATTGCCTCACTGGTCATACGGTCAATATGAGCGTCGAGACTGTGCTTTGCATCCATGTCGATCACTGGTCCTAAGTCAGTAACAAGGTGTTTTGGGTTGCCGACATTAATTGATGCCATTGCCCCAGAAAGCATGGCCAGCACCTGATCGGCAATATCCTGCTGTATGAATAGAACTCGAAGAGCCGAGCAACGTTGTCCTGCGCTTAGAAATGCAGAACTGATAATGTCGTCGACCACCTGCTCGGGAAGCGCACTTGAGTCGACTATCATGCAGTTTTGGCCGCCGGTTTCGGCAATAAAAGAAATAGGGCGTCCTGGGCGATTAGCAAGCTGGCGATTAATGGTTAATGCTGTTGCGGTTGAACCAGTGAAGGCAATCCCTGAAATACGGTGGTCTGGAATAAGTATTTTGCCTACTTTAGAGCCGCTACCTAACAAAAATTGCAATGCCTCCTGTGGTACGCCAGCACGATGGAATAATTTTATAGCATAGGCCGCTACAGCAGGAGTTTGCATGGCAGGTTTGGCAATTACCGTGTTACCTGCAGCCAAAGCTGCCGCGATTTGACCTGTAAAGATGGCCAACGGAAAATTCCAAGGGCTGATACATAAAAATACGCCTTGGCCTTGCAATTTTAGCGAGGGCTCTAGATCCATATAACGTGCTTGGATGGCGTAATAACGACAAAAATCGATTGCTTCTCGGACTTCAGATAAACCATCATTAAGTGTTCGTCCAGCTTCATTCGCGAGTAAAGCAATGAGCTCGGCACAGTCGCGCTCCATGTAATTGGCAACTTTATCTAAGATGTCTGCGCGACATTGATGGCCTCTTAAATTCCAGTCAGCCTGGGCGATGTGGGCTGATTCCAGGGCCTGTAAAATGTCTCTTTGACTAGCTGCACTAAAGTGACCTATAAGCTCCGACTGATCCGCAGGATTGAACTGCTCTTTAACGTCAATCTCTTTACTTTCACCATTAACAATCGAGTGTGTAACCAATAATTCTTTTGAGACTTCCTCTATACGAGTGAGTAATGTCTCGGTCTCATAGACCGAATCTAGATCTATCCCTCGCGCATTTTTACGCATTTCGCCTGCGGCTTCGAAAATCTGCTGTGGAATTGGTATTCCTTTATGTTGATATGGGAATGTATTCGTCACTTCTGATTCTGTGTCGTTAAGAAGTTCTTCAACCGGCGTTTTCTTATCAAGAAATCGATTAACAAATGAACTGTTAGCGCCGTTCTCCAGTAGTCGCCTTACCAGGTAAGGCAGAAGATCTTTATGGTTACCTATGGGGGCATAAACTCTAACCGAGAAAGGCCTGTTGGGGTATTGTTTTTGAAGTTGCGGGTATAGGCTGTGCCCCATGCCATGTAGCCTTTGGAATTCAAACTCACGGTCACCTGCCAATTCCAATATCATCGAGACGGTGTAGGCATTATGTGTGGCAAATTGAGGAAATATTTTTTGCGGCGCATCTAGCAATAGTGCTGCACAATGCTGGTAGCACAGGTCGGTGTTAGACTTCCTGGTGAACACTGGATAGCTTTCGAGGCCTAATTCTTGTGCGTGTTTAATCTCCGTGTCCCAGTAGGCACCTTTGACTAAACGCACCATCAGTCTGCGCTTAGATTTCTCTGCCAGAGCGATAAGCCATTTAGCAGTGTCCGGCGCGCGTTTTTGGTACGCTTGTAATACAAAACCAAGTCCTTGCCAATCTGCCAAATCAGGGTCGCAGGCTAGAGCTTCAAAGACATCTAGAGAGATATCTAGACGATATGATTCTTCTGCGTCAATAGAGAGACCAATATTGTGTTGCTTGGCTTGTTGGCATAGCTGCTTGATACGCGGCAATAACTCAGTCATCACTAGTGAGTGTTGGGCGAAATAGTATCTTGGGTGCAGCGCAGACAGTTTTACTGAGATGCCATTTGTTCGATAAATATCGGGATAGTCCTCCGCAACTTGTTGGCGAGCGACTCCGATTTCATCAATTGCTTGGCTATAGGCATGCAGGTAGGACCGAGCATCTTCATCGGTGCGGGCACCTTCTCCGAGCATGTCGAATGAAAATAGAGTGTCACTATGATTTTTCTTGCGGCCTTGCTCGATGCCTTCAGCAATGCTCCGGCCGAGGACATATTGACCACCCATAATACGCATAGCTTGCATTACGGCGGCGCGGATGGCAGGTTCACCCATCGTTGCGGTGAGTCGTTTTATCCAGCTCTCTGGGTGTTGAGTGATGTCAGCATCTAAGCTAACCAAGTGGCCCGTTAGCATCAGCCCCCAGGTAGAGGCGTTGACAAATAATGAGTCTGATTGGCCCCGATGATTATTCCATTTCCCCGAGCGAATTTTTTCAGCAATCAAGCGGTCAGCGGTCAGTCCGTCAGGGACGCGCAAAAGTGCCTCTGCCAAACACATTAAGGCGACGCCTTCTCCGTTGGATAAGCCAAACTGAAGTAGAAAAGCATCGAGGGTTCCTCCGCTAGCTTTCCCGGTCCGGCAATCGGTGACTAGGTTTCTAGCTGAAGTAAGAATACGGTCTCTAGCCTCTTTCGAGAGAGGTGTGCTTTGAATAAGTTGACTAACCATTTGGTGTTCGTCGCAATGAGCGGTTTCGCGAATCTTTTGTCGTAATCTAATTTGGTTCATTGAGAGTCTCAGAAAAGTCCATAATGTGCTATTAATTATTCTGCATTTTGATTTAAAAGCTTTGGTATATGCCTCCAAATTTGCTAATTTCGCCATATTTAATAATGCTAATATCTAATTTATAGATTATCATGCTTTATAGGTTGCGGGTAAAGTCTAACAATTTTCTGTTGTTAACTGGCGTGCTTCTAGAGACATTAATCTTAGAGGTGACAATGAAAAATATAGTGGCGCTGGATCGAATTGATAAACGGATTTTAACGGTACTTCAGAGCAACGGACGGATTTCTAATGTAGAACTTTCACGTCAAGTTAATTTGACCCCGACACCCTGTCTGGAGAGAGTCAAAAGATTAGAGAAAGAGGGCTTCATCACAGACTATGTGGCCCTAATTGACCCAGTAAAAGTTAATTCCGGCCTCTGTGCTTATATCGAGGTTCAGTTGGTGAGTTCAACGACTGATGCATTTAAGCGTTTTAATCAACGGATGATTGACCTTCCTGAGGTGCAAGAATGCCAAATGGTGGCTGGAGGTTTTGATTATTTGATTAAAATACGAGTGGCGGATATGCAGCATTATCAGCGCTTCTTAGGCGAAAAACTTGCCTCGATCAGCGATATAAGCCAAACCCATACCTACGTTGTTATTCAAGATGTTAAGTCAGAAACTGCAGTTCAGATTAACAGCTAGTTAATATAAATTCGCGGCACGCGCGAGGGCATTCGTGTGAGTAACTCATAACCGATTGTGTCGCAGTGGTGAGCAATTTCGTTAACCGGAAGTTCAGGTCCCCAAAGTACGACTTTGTCTCCGATAGATACAAGGTCTAGGTCAGTGACGTCGACTGTAATCATGTCCATTGAAACTCTTCCCACCAGAGGGCAGCGCACTCCGTTAATAAGAACGGGCGTTCCATTGGGTGCGTGGCGCGGATAGCCATCACCGTAGCCAACAGTAATCGTAGCAATGGTTGAGTCTCGTTTTGCCGTCCAGTTGGCGGTGTAACCGACGGACTCACCGGATGAAATGCATCGAATGGAGATCACCGCTGACTGCAGGGACATAACAGGTATAAGTTTGTCGGCGTTGTCTTGCTCTTCTGAGAATGGTGAGTTCCCATAGAGCATATAGCCCGGTCTTTGCCAGTCACGATGAGTTTTCGGCCAAGCTAAAATAGCAGCCGAATTGGCAAGAGATTGTTTGATCATATCGCCACTCGCTAAGGTCTGGGATTTTATCCATTGATCAAAAATAGCCAATTGTTCTTTCGTTGCGCTACTGCCCATATCATCAGCGCAAGCGAAGTGCGAGGCCGCGATAATGGGCTTGGCAACATTGTCGCTATTTTTTAGTGCCTGATAGGCTTGGGTAGCTTCTTTAGGCTGAAATCCAAGGCGGTGCATGCCAGTATCTATACCCAGCCATACGATTATCGGCTGGGAGATCGATGCATTTACAATGGCATCTTTTTGCCCTAGATTTTCGACCATTAGCATGAAATTGTTATCAGCCGCGATCGCAACTTCATCGCAAGAAAAAGTGCCTTCAAGTAATAAGATAGGCTGTTCGATGCCGGCTTTTCGAAGAGTCAAGGCTTCGTCAATCGACGCTACGCCAAATGCTGGCGCAGACTCTGATAGCGCACGACTAACCTCTATCATGCCATGCCCGTAAGCATTAGCTTTAACCATGGGAATAGTGTTGGCTCCTGGCGCCAGTGATTGCGCTAAGGCGAAATTGGCCCTTAGAGATTTTAAGTCAACAACAGCAACCGTGGGTCTGGACATAATAGTTGGTACCGCTAGTAATTAAACTTGTGAGCGGAGAAAAGTCGTTGAGCAGCCAGCCAAACATCTCCGACCTTGCCATCTCCGACGGGACTTCCATCCACCTCAATGACCGCGCCCACCTCTTTGGTAGAGCTGCTAATCCAGACTTCGTCGGCGTCAAGCACCTCTTGTTTAGTGATGGCTCGTTCTTCAACCGGAATTGATCCATCGTTATGAAGAATATCGAGCAGCATATAGCGGGTAATACCTGGTAATAGTTGATTATCCAAGGGGGGCGTAATAAGCGTGCCATTTTTAACTATAAAAGCATTACATGAGCTGGCTTCAGTGAGTTCATTGTTGGCATTGAACAGCAACGTTTCATCATGACCTTGGTCGTATCCCTGCTGAAAATGCAGGACATTACCCAGCAGCGCAGTGGACTTAATGTGACAGCGCTGCCATCGAAGGTCTTGAGCAGTTGATACTTTGTATCCTTTGGCGATTGTTTTGTCTGCTACTGGAGGCTCAGGAATTTCAAAGCTAAATCCAAAGACCGTTGGTTCAACATTCTCAGGGAAGGCATGGTAGCGTTTAGTATCAGCACCTCGGCTAACCTGCAGGTAAATGCCTAAATTACTGTTACCATTTTTACTAGCAAGGTCTTCACAGAGCGTTTTCCATTGTTGGTGAGACCAGTCAACATTCAAACCAATGCCTTTAAATCCATCGTTCATGCGGTCAATATGGAGGCCGAAACCTAATAGTTTTCCTTGATAAGAGGGGATAACTTCATAAATCCCGTCACCGAAAAGAAAACCACGATCCAGGGGCGAAATCTTAGCCTCTGAAATTGGCATGTATGAACCATTTAGAAAAACAATACTCATTGATAGACCTTAGTTTTGTATAGGGTAAAAATAGCGTTGGGCTGATCGTCTTTACGTATTTCGAACCAAAAATAATATCAGTTAGTGGCATTTTAGACAAAGCTAATTGATTTTAAAATGACGCATTTGAACTAAATTACAGTAAAATCTCTAAGTAACTAGGCATTTCAAGTGAAAACATCTGGCGTGTCACTAAAATCCTGATAACTGTCTTAGATTGGCTACCAGTTGTTGGGTTACATCTGAATCGACACCGTCTTCTGTTAGGGTGTTTTCACCCGTGACGCCATCGACACTGCCGCCCTCAGATAACATCTGAAGTACGGCTTTATTATCCCAGTCGGCGAGTATATCTTGGCCTCTAATGACTGATAATAACGCCACTAAGCCGTGGGCGGCCCAGTTAGAGATATCAGCAAGGAGAAGCTCGTCGCAACCTGTGCTTGCTGAGCGAATATCGAGTTGCTCGAGAGCCTCAGTAATATTTCCCATGCCTATCTCATTGCCTCCATCGCCAATAGCGATAGTGGGGCAGGTGGCTAAAGATATAAAGCGATCATAGTCGGCACAGTGCTCTGAAATATCTACACCACGCATGTTGTAGTAGCGACCATCGCTAGACTGACCCGGACGTTCAATTGAAATCACCAGCGCCGGTTGGTACTGACTAAGGGCTTCCTGAGCTTGCTTTTCCCCGTCCTCATTTATTTTGATTTCATGAGTATTGAAGTCTTTGCCCAGCAAACTACAGAGGGGTGCCTCGCAGACCAAAATAGGCGCTCCACCAATGGCTTCGATTGCTCGGTACAAAGCGATTGCGCCTGCCGGACCATCCGTTTCAAAGCTCCCATTCACTGGAAAGCCGGTGCCAATGAGAATTTTACCCTCAGCATGATGAATAAGCTGTGCGGCTCTTAAATATGATCCGCTTTTTATGGCTGATGACACCGTCTTCATACCGCGATAATTATTAGCCACTAACCGGGTTTCTATTTCTTCGGAGAGAGAGGCCAAATTTATACTGGCCTCACTGTTCTGGAATTTAATCTCAGCAAGATGCTTTAGATTATGTGCCTGCTCGATACTTATCTCTTCAAAATAAACGATGGCTTCTGGGCCAAGTTGCGCTAACTTGTCTAAATCTAACGAAAGCACCGAGCCTAATTTGGGGTATCCACCAATAGTTTGTCGGTCATTGAGCAGGATAATTGGCTGCCCATCAGGAGGAACTTGAATTGCACCTTGGCATATACCTTCAGACAGAATGCCACCGATAGAGGGTTTGATCTCCGGGCCGAGTAGTCTAAAGCCCATTCGATCATTACGTTCCGAAATACGGTATTGTCCGTGGAAAAACTGTTTTTTCTGCTGTTCTGTAAAGCAATCCTGCTGATAACCTAGCAACATCCTGAGTCGAGTCGATTCCGGCGCCCTGATTAGGTGCTGCGGTTGTGCTTGAACTGGCGAAAAGAACGGAGGGTGTAATAGGGTTTCGCCACAGGGAATTAGGTCGCCGTTGCGCAAAGGGGAGCCATCACCGGCCAAACCACCCACTGATTCCCTAGTGACGGTGGAACAGCTGCCAAAAGTAGTCACTATGTCAAACCCACCAGTCACCGCTAGGTAGCATCGCATGCCTATCTTGGCATAGCCCAATTCAATGCGATCGCCAGGTTTAATTCGATTAACCGCCCAACAATCTGCGGGAATCTTATTAATGCTAAGGTCAACTAGAGCACCAGTGAGGGCAAAATAGGTATCAACCGTGGACTCTAAGACCAAGCCGCCAATGGTCACCTCAATTACGGGTGTATTAATAGGGTTTGAGCACAGTTTATTGGCCCAGCGAAAAGAGTGACGATCTAAAGGGCCTCCTACCGTAAGACCAATAGGGTGATTGCCAAAGCGACCTTCATCTTGGATTAAGCTGTGAACGCCCGACTGAACAACTCTTAACCCGTTCACCTGAGGTCTCCGAGAGCATCCAGTTTGCCACCAAGATCAATAAACGCTTGTTTACTGATCGCCTTAAAAGCAACCCTATCTCCCGTAGATACCGGCATTATTGGATCGGCCTTGGCATCGAACATAGGTGTTGGGCAAAGGCCAATCAGATTCCATCCTCCGGGAGACTGAGCAGGGTAAACTGCAGTTTGACGGTCGGCGATGGCTACGGCGCCGCGAGGTACTTTAAGTCTTGGGGTTGCCAGCCTTGGTGCTGCGATACGTTCGTCGACCTCACCAAGGTAGGCAAAACCCGGCGCGAATCCGATGGCGTAAACGCGGTATTCAATAGCCTGGTGTATTTCTATTACCTGCTCAATTGATAAGCCCGCGTTTTCCGCTAAGGCGCTTAAATCTGGTCCCGATTCGAGGCTGTAATATACAGGCAGAGTTATTAGCTTGCCATCGTGATTAGCTGATAATGTATTGGATTGACTAGAACTCGCGGCTGCAACAGTACGAATAACCTTAGACACCGCAAAGTGATCGGTAAGGAGGCTGTCATAGATCACTAATATAGATGCATAAGAGGGTATTACGTCGACCAGATGGCGACCTAAGGTGAGACGAATAGCAGACGAACAGGTTTTTATACGCGCGGCCACGGCTGCGTCAACTTTGTCTGAAAAATACACTATGAGAGCATTTTCTCCGGCAACTGAAATCGCGATGGCTTGATTTGTCATTGGCCGCCCATCATCGGAGTAACCGTCGAACGTCTGCTATGGCCGCCACGCCATCAGCATTATCGCCATGGACGCAAACTGAATCCGCTTGAATGGATAGCCTAAGACCACCGATAGTAGTAATGGTGCCGGTATTGTTGAGTTGCACAACTTGGGCTAACATTTTTTCCCGGCTGTGCACGGCTCCGGGCAATTTTCTGCTTAGCAATGAACCATTATCAGCATAGCAACGATCGGCAAATGCCTCGAAGATAAGGTCTAAATTAAAAGCCTCAGCTTCTTGGCGGTGAGCATCAGCCTCAGGGGTGGCTTGTAACATGAATGCTAAGGGCAACGGTGATGAACTAATAGCCTGCATTACCGCACTACGAATATGCCCATTCGTCATCATGTCGTTATACAGCGCCCCGTGAGGTTTCACGTAAGAAAGAGAAATACCTACCTCGTGCGCAATCTCGGCTAACGCGGCGATTTGCGATTGGACTAGTTCGATCAATTCTTTGCTGGGCAGCGACATTGATGTTCTTCCGAAGCCGTCTCTATCTGGATAGCTAGGATGGGCACCAACTAAAACACCGTTTTCTTTCGCCAGCATCAGCGTCGCCCGCATCATCTCGGTGTTCCCCGCGTGGAGACCGCAAGCAATATTCGCTTGATCAATGTGTGGCATGACCAGAGCATCGACATCCATAACATCAGGATGGGTGCTCTCACCAAGATCGCAATTTAACAATAGAGACATAAGGGTATCCTAACTAAAATCTGGGTCGCGTTGTTCAAAAGAGCTGTTAAGCAGGTCTGTAATCAACATACAGCCTGGGCTGTGAGTGATGCAAAAGGGTGGTTTGGCTTGCTCAAGTGCCACCTGAGGAGTTACGCCGCAAGCCCAAAAAATAGGTTGCTCATCGCTATTGATTGTCACAGCATCCCCATAGTCGGGCTGGTTAATGTTGTTTATCCCTATAATTTTCGGATCACCCACGTGGACCGGAGCGCCATGAACTGATGGGAATCGACCGGTTATCTTAATGGCTTCCTTTGTATCTGCATCATTGAAAGGACGCATACTAACTACCATTTTTCCTTTAAAGGGTCCAGCAGCCGTGCAGTCAATGTTGGTTCGATACATGGGAACATTACGCTGTTCGCTAATATTTCGCACATCCAGGCCCTCTGCGATAAGAGCTTCTTCGAAGGAAAATGAACAGCCTATTAAAAAAGAAACCAAATCATCGTTCCATAGATGGGAAATATCAGACATTTCTCTGCTCAACTGGCCATCTTCGAACAGTCTATAGCTCGATATGTCGGTCCGAATATCAAGATCTTGTCCCAGTTCTGCGATATGAGGGTCGCCAACCTTAGATATCGCGATAAGCGGGCATGGTTTTGGGTTGGCGCGGCAAAAGAGGGTAAATTGCTCAGCCCACGCTTGAGGTAATATCACTAGGTTGCATTGAACGTAACCTTGGCACAGGCCTGATGTCACACCGTCATGCTGGTTAATGCGAATCAATCGGCGAAGATCTGTTGGGGTAAGTGTATTGAGCATATTTGTGCGCCTTCTGCATTTAGCTATTTTTAAATGCATGTTCCTTTATGTGCTGAACGATATCTTTCAGGGCAATATGTTGATTTCCAGAGTCTCTACGATGCCGGTATTCCAAAGTGTCGGCCTCTAAGCCTCTATCACCGATAACAATTCTATGGGGAATGCCGATGAGCTCCACATCTGCAAGCATACCACCAAGCCTGGCCTTAGCTTCATCCATAAAGAGCACTTCGTAACCTGATTCAGTTAGTTGCTTATAAAGAGTCTCACAGGCTTGTTTGACAGAATCTGACTTGTGCATATTGATTGGCACAATCGCAATCTGAAATGGGGCGATAGACTCAGGCCAGATGATGCCATTTTCGTCATTATTTTGCTCAATAGCAGCGGCTACGATGCGGCTGACACCAATACCGTAGCAGCCCATACTCATAAACTGCTGCTTACCATTTTCATCCAGTACCGTGGCTTTCATCGCTTCACTATATTTTGTGCCTAACTGGAATATGTGGCCCACTTCAATGCCACGCTTTATTTCTAAAATACCTCTACCATCGGGGCTTGCGTCGCCTGCGACAACATTACGAATATCAGCAACCACATAGTCAGCAGTATCTCGCTGCCAGTTGGCTCCGGTAAAATGGTAACCATCACGGTTCGCGCCGCACGCAAAGTCACTGAGGACGGCAGCGCTGGGGTCGACCACTAAAGGCAAACCGAGATTGACCGGCCCTATAGATCCTGGAGAGCATTTGAGAGCTTCTTTAATTTGTTCTTCAGTGGCGAAACTAATTTTTGATTTAAGTCCTAAAACCCCTTGAGCCTTGATCTCATTAAGTTCGTGATCCCCACGTAGCATTAGCCCGTAGAGTTGAGTCTTACCCCTATCATCCTCGGCACTTATGATCAGAGACTTTAGAGTCTTTGCCGGCTCAACATTTAAAAACTGGCAGAGATCAGCAATAGTATGGACGCCTGGTGTTGCAATTTCAGTCAATTCTAATTGAGGGCTAGGGGCCACGCCCTCTGGTGCCAGCGCTTCAGCTTTTTCTATATTAGCGGCGTAGTCGCCCTCACTTGAAAACACTATTGCATCTTCCCCAGACTCGGCAAGAACGTGAAATTCGTGGGAATGACTTCCTCCAATACTACCGGTATCGGCAAGTACAGCACGAAAAATCAGGCCAGCGCGTTCAAAGATAGTGGAATAGGTTGCGTGCATTACGTCGTACGTCTCTTGCAGAGAGGCCGCGTTACTATGGAAAGAATAGGCATCTTTCATGCAAAATTCTCGTGTGCGCATCACACCGAAACGGGGTCTTCTCTCGTCACGGAACTTAGTTTGTATTTGATAGAAATTAGCCGGCAATTGTTTGTAACTACTGATCTCGTTTCTAATGATGTCGGTGATGACTTCTTCGTGAGTAGGGCCAAGGCAAAACTCACGATCATGCCGATCTTTAATTCGTAGTAATTCTGGTCCAAACTGGCCCCAGCGACCAGACTCGGCCCACAGATCAGCGGGTTGAACTACTGGCATTAACATTTCCAGCGCCCCAGAGCGGTCCATTTCCTCTCTGACGATAGCTTCAACTTTTCTAAATACTCTCAACCCAAGTGGCATCCAAGAATAGAGGCCAGACGCTACTTTGCGAATCATGCCGGCACGGAGCATTAGTTTATGGCTAATAACTTCAGCATCTGCGGGGGAATCTTTCTTAGTGGTTATTAAATATTGGCTGGCGCGCATGGTTTCTCTTAAATGTTTACTGGTGACTAATGGTATCATTCTACTGGGCAGATTCATCGCGGTATACAGTAAAGCAGTCTAAGGATGTAAAATGTTTGAATTACACTCAACACTTGAGGCGGATACGGTAAGAATAGGGGAGTTACAATTATCTCTATTGCTGTTAAGCAAAGACGCTAATTATCCTTGGTTGATATTGGTGCCAAAACGAGCGGGTATTGAAGAGATTTACCAGCTCTCGGCTAATGATCGTCAGGAACTAATGCATGAGTCTTATTGTCTGTCAAAGGCACTGGTTAGCCTGTTTAGCCCCCACAAACTCAATATAGCGACCATCGGGAATAGGGTGCCTCAGTTGCATATGCACCATATTTGTAGATTCCACAATGATATCTGCTGGCCAAAGCCAGTCTGGGATCAAGCTCAACCGAGTGCCTACACAAAAAAACAATGTGCAACTTTGATCTCAAATTTGAGAGATCAAGTGGCGCTTTGTGGCTTAGTCCTCATTTAATGGGGTTAGAGTACATTAAGTGTTCTAATAAAGGTGGCGGGTACTGTTGGCTTTTCGCTTATCTAGCCATATCCTTTAAGCCTTTCAGCGCATGCACTTTAACTAAGGTTTTGGCCGGCTGAGCGCTGAATTCAATAGCTTTGCCAGTGAAAGTATTGATTCCGGTGCGCGCTTTTCTGGCGGCTTTTTTTATGGTGTCGATCTTGACTAGCCCAGCGAGAATGAATTCTCCGATAGATCCCTCTATTAAGTGCCGTTGAATGAGGGTTGCAAGCTCATCTAACACGCTATTGACCTCTGATTTTGTCAAGCCTGTATTTTTGGCGAGTTCGTTGATAATATCCTTTTTATGGTAGCGCAGAGTGATCGGAGACATATCTTTGGCGGAAGACTGGATTTTACTATCGTTAACTAGCATTTTTTAGCCCTTTAAGTACCTATATTGGTCTATTTAATTCGGTTTATCCGGGTAATTCGGTTGGTTACCTTGTATTTATAGACACTGAACCTATCCCTTGCCAATAATTAGTCAAATTTTGCTACCTTTATGTTTCCTTAGATAATCTGAATGGTAAATATCATTCTCACAGAGGCACTGCTGATGTATACTTCGCCGCCTTTTTAATGGGCTTATGAGCCTAGATAGGCATTTATCAATAACAAGGTTGGAGTTCACGTCATGCCGATTTACGAATATCGCTGTCAATCATGCGAGCACAAGATGGAGGCTTTGCAAAAAATGAGTGACGAGCCGCTGGTTAATTGCCCAAACTGTTGTCAGGCTGAGCTAAAAAAACAAATATCTGCCGCCGGATTTAGACTGAGTGGAAGCGGTTGGTACGAGACTGATTTTAAAAGTGGTAAAAAGAAAAATATAACTGGTGACCAGTCGTCAGACTCGGGAAGTTCGACTGGAAGCGACAAAAGTGAAAAAAGCGGCACTGACAAAAGCAGTGCCACGTCGAGCGCAACCTCCGGTTCGCAATAAACGTTACTAGCAGGAATAAAACAATAATGGATCGATCAATCTATTGCGGATTAGTGAGAAGTTCTCATATTGATGAAGAGATTACGCTTTGTGGCTGGGTAGATCGTCGCCGCGATCATGGTGGGGTTATCTTTCTTGATTTACGTGACCGTGAAGGGATCGTGCAGGTTGTTTTTGACTCAGACGCCGGAAAGTTTTTTGACCTTGCTGACAGTGCTCGGTCGGAATACGTGTTAAAAGTTACGGGAAAGGTTCGTCCGCGTAGTGATGCAACCGTTAATTCGAACATGGTCACGGGTGAAATTGAGGTTTACGGTACTGACTTAGAAATTCTCAACGTTGCTCAAACGCCTCCCTTCCAGCTTGATGACCATGTTAGGGTCGGAGAAGATGTGCGACTTAAGTATCGCTACATGGACTTGCGTCGCACGGAAATGCAAAACAGTTTGCGTTTTCGTTCCAAGATTACCTCATCGATTCGTAATTATTTGGTCAATGATGGTTTTTTGGATATCGAAACACCTATTATGACCAGGGCAACTCCTGAAGGAGCTCGAGACTATTTGATTCCCTCTCGTACTCACGCCGGTCAATTTTTTGCCATGCCCCAATCACCACAGCTTTTTAAGCAGATGTTGATGGTGGCAGGTTTTGATCGTTATTATCAGATTGCTAAGTGTTTCCGTGATGAAGACCTTAGGGCCGATCGTCAGCCAGAATTTACCCAAATCGATATCGAAGCATCGTTTATTGATGAAGAAGATATTATGTCTACCTCCGAGACCATGATGACTCAGATCTTCGCTGAGCATATGGGTGTTGAATTCCAGCCTTTTCCACGTATGACCTATGCAGAAGCAATGGATCGGTTTGGGTCAGACAAGCCGGACTTGCGTATACCTTTAGAGTTGGTTGAAATTAAGGACTTGCTGAAAGATATCGAATTCAAGGTATTTTCTGGGCCAGCTAACGACCCAACATGCAGGGTAGCGGCTTTAAAAGTTCCCGGTGGAGCTGAAATATCGCGTAAAAAGATAGACGATTACACTAAATTTGTCAGTATTTATGGTGCTAAAGGCCTCGCTTGGATAAAAGTTAATGCCCTTGAAGATGGGATTGATGGTTTACAGTCACCGATTATTAAGTTCCTTGGTGATGATGTGACGTTAAATATCATGGAACGTTTGAATGCTAAAAACGGCGACATCATATTTTTTGGGGCTGACAAATCATCAGTCGTCTCCGAGGCTTTAGGTGCGTTGCGATGTAAGGTGGGTGAAGACCTCAATCTGTACACGTCTGAGTGGGCACCCATGTGGGTGATTGACTTCCCTATGTTCGAAGCGACCGATAATGGCGGTTTAACGCCATTGCACCATCCCTTTACCGCTCCGTCATGTTCAATGGAAGATCTCCAGTCGGATCCAGCTAATGCACTGTCTAGAGCTTATGATATGGTGCTTAATGGTGTCGAGCTGGGCGGTGGTTCGATACGTATTCACGACCAAAAAATGCAAGCAGCTGTCTTTGATGTGTTAGGAATCAATGAGACTGAGCAGCGAGAAAAATTCGGATTTTTACTTGATGCTCTAAAATTTGGTGCTCCCCCTCATGGCGGTGTCGCCTTTGGTCTTGATCGATTAATTATGCTAATGGTGGGCGCGGATTCAATTCGAGATGTCATCGCTTTCCCAAAGACTCAGTCTGCAGCTTGTCTGTTAACCAATGCGCCAAGTTATGTAGATGCGGCGCAGTTGCGTGAGTTGAACATACGCTTGCACAAAAAAGAAGATTAAGGCGCTAGGTAACTAATGGCAGGCCATAGTAAATGGGCCAATATCAAGCACCGTAAGGCGGCTCAAGATGCTAAGCGAGGCAAGGTATTTACAAAGGTTATTCGTGAGTTAGTCGTGGCGGCGAAAGCGGGGGGCCCGAATCCAGAAGACAATCCGCGCCTTAGAGCCGCGGTGGATAAGGCGCTTGGCTGCAATATGAAGCGAGATACCGTCGACAAAGCTATCGCCAGGGGTGCCGGGGCAGGTGAGGGAGATAATTATGACGAGATCACCTATGAGGGTTATGCCCCGGGTGGTGTCGCAGTGTTGGTAGAATGCATGACAGACAATCGCAACCGGACGGTTGGCGACGTAAGGCACGGTTTTAGTAAGCGTGGTGGTAATTTGGGCACTGATGGGTCGGTCGCTTATTTATTTAAGCGTATTGGCCAGCTTAGCTATGAGCCAGGTGTCGACGAAGATAAAATAATGGAGGCGGCCTTAGAAGCCGGCGCTAAAGACCTAAACTCAAATGAAGATGGTTCTGTTGACGTTGAAGCGAGTTGGGAAGAGTTTTTAAATGTCAAAGAAGCACTGATTGCAGCGGGTTTTGTGCCCGCTCATGCCGAGGTGGCGATGGTAGCTGATACCACTGTGTCCCTAGATAAGAACGGCGCAGAGAAGTTGCTAGGGCTTATTGATGCTCTAGAAGATTTAGATGACGTACAAAATGTGTACACCAACGCTGAAATTTCGAGTGAGGTGCTGGCGCAACTTGATGAGTAAAGCATGTTCAGGCAGTCAAAAATTTTAAGTAAAGCTGTAGTGTTAGTCAGTGGTAAGTGTAAGAAGAAATGGTCGTTGATGTTTGGCGACTACAAATGCTCAAACGAGTAATCATTAAACGAGGAAGTACCGATGAAAGTTATCAAAAAGACAAAAGATTATGTTGTTTATCAGAAGAGTTCTGGGCGTTATGCGGTAAAAGACGCTAACAGAAACTGGGTCAATGCTGACGAAAAAATTAAGATTCTGTTGGCTGAAGGTTTAATTAAAGCGGTGATGCCTGCTGCGCCTGTTGTTGACGAAGCGCCAGTAGAAGAAGTTGCTGCTGTTGAAGAAGCTCCTGTAGTTGAAGAAGCTCCTGTAGTTGAGGAAGCGCCAGTCGTTGAGGCAGCTCCAGTCGTTGAAGAGGCTCCAGTCGTTGAGGAAGCGCCAGTCGTTGAGGAAGCGCCAGTCGTTGAGGCAGCTCCAGTCGTTGAAGAGGCTCCAGTCGTTGAGGAAGCTCCTGTAGTTGAGGCGGCGCCAGTAGAAGAAGTCGCTGCTGTTGAAGAAGCTCCTGTAGTCGTTGAAGCGCCTACTGAAGAAGCGCCTAAGGCCAAAGCTGCTCCAAAAGCTAAGGCTGCTGCAAAAGCTAAACCGGCTAAGAAAACTGAAGACTAAAAAATCAGTTACCATCAGTCTGTTACTAAAAGCCCTCAGGATTATGTCCTGGGGGTTTTTTATTAGTTGACTCTATCTCATTGGATTGCAACACTCATGGCACAGCTACCGACAAGATTAATGATGACTCGAGTTTTAGGAATAGATCCAGGTTCACGCCGCACCGGTTATGGAATAATTGACGTTGAGAGTGGAAAACTAAAATACGTCACTAGCGGCATTATTCGGTTACCTGAAAAGTCGCTTCCTGATCGTTTGAAAATAATTTTTGATGGGGTTAGCCAAATTATTAGTGAATACACCCCAGAACTGATGGCGATTGAAGAGGTGTTTTTCGCAAAGGATCCGAGAGCCGCACTGAAGTTGGGGCAGGCTCGAGGGGCAGCCATCGTGGCAGGGGTGAATGCGGATCTAAAAGTGGGAGAGTATTCGGCCCGAAGCGTAAAACAAGCGGTGGTAGGTACTGGCGCAGCCGATAAAAAACAAGTGCAGATGATGGTTGCCCGGCTATTGAAATTACCTCAATCGCCCTCTGAAGATGCAGCTGATGCACTGGCTGTGGCCATCTGCCATAGCCACAGTATGCACTCCCAGGCAGTCTTCGCAAAGAGTGGGGTGACTGGCTTTGCTCGCGGCAGGCTTAAATAAAATCCAATTATCAATAGATGAGCTTTATACACTATGATCGGACAAATCAAAGGCATTATCATTGCAAAAAAAGCGCCTGATCTCATGATTGATGTGCAGGGGATAGGGTATGAGGTACTGGTGTCTTTAGGAACCTTCTTTGATACCCCAGAAATAGGCGGTGCGGTTACTTTGCACACTCATTTTGTAGTCCGTGAAGATGCCCAGCTTCTATTTGGTTTTATCACCTTGGAAGAGCGAACCCTATTTCGGCAGTTGATTAAGGTCAACGGTGTCGGGCCTAAGATGGCGTTGGCAATTCTTTCGGGGATGTCCGCAAATGAATTTGCACATGCAGTGCATAAAAACGACATTGGAACTTTGGTTAAGTTGCCCGGGGTAGGTAAAAAGACGGCTGAACGCTTAGTTATTGAAATGCGCGACAAGATTGATGATGCACAGCTTAATCGGTCTGCCAGTGGCGCCATTGGTAAGCTTGTGGGCATCCAACAAGAGGCTGAAAGTGCCTTGACTGCACTTGGCTATAAGCCTCAGGACGCCGCCAAGATGGTCAGTCGAGTGTCTGATGAAGAAATCACTAGTACTGAGCAGTTGATAAGGCGCGCATTAAAAAATATGGTTTCACGATAGTCTTAGGTCGGACGTAAATAGCGGGTATTAGGTCGCTGTTCTAGTGAAAAACTAACAGCAGCACTGTATGCTTGTAGCCAAACTTGAGACCCTGCTGAATGATAGAACCTGATCGCCTAATTTCACCTGATATTTCCGCCTCCGAAGAGCGCTATGATCGTGCTTTGCGGCCCGTAACTTTGGCCGAATATGTAGGCCAGCACGTGGTTAAAGAGCAGATGGAGATTTTTATAGAGGCGGCTCGCAGGCGTTCGGAACCCCTTGACCATACGTTGATTTTTGGTCCGCCGGGATTGGGTAAAACTACCTTGGCGCATATTATCGCCCATGAAATGCAGGTTGACCTCAAAACCACCTCGGGTCCTGTTCTTGAAAAAGCGGGCGACCTTGCCGCGCTGCTGACTAACCTCGAGCCTGGCGACGTTTTATTTATCGATGAAATTCATCGATTGAGTCCAGTGGTCGAGGAAATTCTTTATCCCGCCTTAGAAGACTATCAATTGGACATAGTGATAGGAGAGGGGCCTTCGGCGCGTTCAATAAAGTTAGATTTGCCACCTTTTACACTAGTCGGTGCTACTACTCGTGCTGGTTTGTTGACCTCTCCTTTGAGAGATAGATTTGGTATCGTACAAAGGCTTGAATTTTACTCGAAAGAAGACCTCGGCAGTATCGTTAAGCGTGCCAGTGGAATCATCAATGTTAAAATAGATGATGAAGGCGCGCGCGAGATTGCTTGCCGGGCACGTGGCACTCCTCGTATTGCAAATCGGCTGTTGCGCAGAGTCCGCGACTATGCAGAGGTGAAGGGCGACGGGACAATTACTCAGTCGGCCGCTGATGCCGCATTGAATATGCTAAATGTTGATAAAAGTGGCTTTGACCATCTCGACCGCCGTTTGCTGCTTACCCTAATGGAGAAGTTTGATGGCGGGCCGGTAGGGGTTGATAGCCTTGCTGCTGCGCTCAGTGAAGAACGCGGCACCATAGAAGACGTCATCGAACCCTATTTGATTCAGCAGGGTTATTTGATGAGAACGGCGCGTGGGCGAATGGCCACACGAATGGCCTATGAGCATTTCGGGCTTAAAAGTCCCAAACGAATTCAGCAGCAGATGGATATCAGCGATGACTGAATTTAGTCTGCCAATGCGTGTCTATATTGAAGATACTGACGCAGGTGGTATCGTTTATTATGCTAATTATCTTAAATTCATGGAGCGCGCTAGAACCGAGTACATGCGTAGCCTTGGTTACGGTAAAGTCGCGCTGTTTGATGGGTTGCAGTTGGTTGTTCACGATCTGCAATTAAAGTATCACAAACCGGCAATGCTGGATGATGAAATTATTGTATCGGCAAAGCTAACAGGTGTGACAAGAGTGACATTTTCAATGTTTCAAACTGTGTACCTTGGCGATCAATTACTTGTTGAAGGATCGGTCAGAGTCGCTTGCATTAGTGCTCATACCAAGCGCCCCAAAGCAGTACCTAAGGAAATGTTCGAACACATCACTAGCCAGATTGGAGTTTAGACCCGTGAATGAAGAAAATTTATCGATACTTGCGTTAATAATGAATGCCAGCGTGCTAGTCCAAGCAGTGATGCTGATACTTTTAATCGCTTCAGTGATGTCATGGGTAATGATAGTGCAACGTGGGCTCTTCCTTGGCGATGCACAGACTAGTTTCAGGCAGTTTGAAGACACTTTTTGGTCGGGTGTGGATCTGTCTGATTATTATCATGAACTCACGGAGAAGGCCAAAGAAGAGGGTGTAACTGATGGCATTGAAAATGTGTTTCGTGCTGGTTTTAGAGAGTTTAGTCGACTCTCTCAATCGGATAAAACTGATCCTGATGCTGTCATGGAAGGGACAGACCGAGCTATGCGTGTTGCATTATCCCGAGAGGATGAAAAGTTAAGTGTAAATTTGCCGTTCTTGGCCAGTGTCGCTTCAGTCAGCCCTTACATCGGGTTGTTCGGTACGGTTTGGGGAATTATGAATTCATTTCGGGGTCTTGCTATGGTGCAACAGGCCACTCTGGCAACGGTTGCACCCGGTATTTCTGAGGCGCTTATTGCTACGGCGATGGGCCTTTTTGCTGCCATTCCAGCAGTTATTGCCTACAACCGCTATTCAGCCAAAGTTGAGGCGCTTAATAGTAGCTATGAGACTTTCTCTGATGAGTTTTCGAGTATTTTGCATCGCCAGGTCCATTCGCGATAGCAAACATCTACTGGTAGGAGGCTAGGTTGTTAAAGCGTAAAAGAGTAAAACGTAAATTAGTCGCAGAAATCAATGTGGTGCCCTACATTGACGTGACTCTAGTGCTATTGGTTGTGTTTATGATCACCGCCCCGCTTTTAGTGCAGGGGGTAAAGGTTGAATTGCCAGCGGCCAATTCAGCGCCTATGGATACAAAAGATCAAGAGCCCTATATTGTGTCTATTAAAAGTGACGGCAGTTATTGGGTAGATCAAAAGGGTAATAATGTAGCAACATCTTTAGTTGATGTTAAAGATCGTGTGGCTAAAATTCTTCGTCAGCGACCGCAAACCCCGGTGCTTGTTTGGGGCGATGCCAATGTAGACTATGGCTCTGTGGTTAGTCTGATGAGTGAGTTACAGCTAGCAGGAGCGCCTTCGGTAGGCCTCGTGACAGAGCCTCCTCGCCAGTAATATGAGAGATTCCCTGAGCTATGGTATAGGCATTCTGTTTAGCTTAACGGTGCACGGGTTGGTTTTGTGGGTGCTTGTGGTTGGATGGGAGCCGGCAACAGAGCGGACAGTGATTCAGCCCCAATATATTGAGGCTAAATTGGTTGAGCTGGCCCCTAAGAACAAAGCGGTTAAGAAACCCAAAAAGCCTTCTGATAATACGGCACAGAAGAATCGAGAAAGACAAAAGCGTCTCGAAAGCGAAGAACAAAAAGCGACGGCCCTTAAAGCGCGCAGACTCAAAGCGGAAAATAAGCGAAAAGAGCAGGAGCAGTTGGCGGCTGAAGAGCGCGCAGAGGCGGATAAAAAGCGCTTAGAAGAAGCGGAATTACAGAGACGATTGATCGAAGCTGCCTTTGCAGATGCGATTGCAGCAGAGCAGGGGTTAATTAGTGAGAAAGAGGATGAAATAGCCGCCAATAGTTATCGTCAGCTAATTCGGCGGAGATTGTCAGAGAACTGGAACCGTCCGCCTAGCGCACGCCGGGAGATGGAAACTACGATAAGACTGCAGCTTGTGCCCACCGGACGTATAGTCGGGGTTACCGTATTGAAGTCAAGTGGAGACGCCGCTTTTGACCGATCAGTCGAGCAGGCAGCATTTAAGACCGATCAATTTATTGAGCTAAAAAATATGTCACCGGTTTTGTTTGAAAAGAAATTTCGTCAAGTTGATGTGGCTTTTAGTCCTCAAGATCTCAGATTATAACTCAAGGAGCCCCAATGTTATTTAGATCGTTAATCACTACAAAAACCTTCCAGAGTCTTGCCCTTGTGCTACTGATCGCACTAATGCCTGCTACAGCGTGGGGCGAACTGATTATTCGGGTCACACAGGGCAATGATAAGCCGAGCATGATAGCCGTAGCGCCAATATCAACCAATGGCATTCAGGTGTCAGAAGATATTAGTGCCATTGTCGAATCTGACCTTTTGCGGAGTGGTTTGTTTAAAATCATCCCGAGACAAAACATGCTGGCTTTTCCGCAAAATGCTGACGATGTTTACTTTCGAGATTGGCGATTATTAGGAAGTGAGTATTTGGTGGTTGGTGGCTTAAAAAATTCTGAAGGCAAGTTAGAGTTAAGCTTTAGTTTACTTGACGTAACAGCACAAAAAACGGTTTTCAAGCACCGGGTGACTGGGTCAGAGGCTCAAGTAAGAGATTTAGCGCATCTGGTTAGCGATAAGGTATACCAAGAAATTACCGGTATTCGAGGTGTTTTTAGCACCAGGCTTGCTTACATAACTGCCGAGCTAAACGAAAATAAGTTCACCTACAGATTAAACGTGTCAGATTCTGATGGAGCCAGAGAGCAACTGGTACTCGAGTCGTCGCAGCCGATCATGTCGCCGTCTTGGTCGCCAAAAGCAGATGAATTGGCTTACGTTTCGTTTGAAACGGGAAGACCTGCAATATACAGGCAGAGCTTGGTTGATGGTAAGCGTCAACAGCTGACTAATTTTTCGGGTCTCAACGGCGCACCCTCTTGGTCACCTGACGGAAATAAATTAGCATTGGTTTTGTCCAAAGACGGTAATCCTGAGCTTTATTTGTTAGATCTTACTTCAAATAAATTAACACGTTTAACTCGTCACTTTGCGATTGATACCGAACCAGCCTGGACTCCTGACGGTAAAAACTTACTTTTTACCTCCGATAGGGGAGGTACTCCACAAATTTATAAATTAACTATTGCATCACAGGCGGTTGAGCGCATAACATTCAAAGGTAACTACAACGCTAGGCCCAGTCTAGCGCCGGATGGTAGAACGCTAGTATTAGTACATCGAGAATCTAGTGTTTTTCGTATTGCGACGCTCGATTTAAAAACTGGACGTATGTTAGAATTAACAGAAACTAGGCTGGACGAGTCACCGACCGTCGCGCCAAATGGTGCCATGCTTATCTATGCAACAAAGCAGGGTGGTAGGGGTGTTTTATCTGCAGTATCGATTGATGCTGGGGTAAAATACTTCCTTCCCTCCAAGATAGGAGATGTGCGAGAGCCTGCGTGGTCTCCATTTTTACGTTAGTTTTGAACTGAGATAATTTTAATGTGTGAAAACCCATAACATAAGGAGCTTTAAATGAACATTTCTGTAACTAAGACTGGCTTGTCAGCACTTTGCCTCTCGTTGGTTCTTGCTGGTTGTAGTTCTACGCCAGTTGATGAGACTATGTCGAATATTGAAGATACTACAGTTCAAACTGTGGCGCTTGAGATGGAATCCGAGACGACAGCCGTTGAGGAAGCTCCAGTAGAGCCCGCAATGTCTGCTGCGACCGTGTTTTATTTTGATTTCGATAAAACCCTACTTAAGTCAGAATCTCGTGCCGCGCTTGTTGAGCATGCCGCTTTTCTCATGGATAATCCTAGATCTGTCCGCTTGGAAGGCCATGCTGATGAGAGGGGTACTCGCGAGTACAATATGGCTCTAGGTGAAAGCCGAGGTAATGCTGTTAAGGAATTCTTGGTTTTACAAGGCGTTTCGCCTAGCATGATCGAAGTGATCAGCTATGGTGAAGAGCAAGCTGCCTCGTTTGGTAGTAGTAATGCCGCGTGGAGTATGAATCGTCGCGTTGAGTTGAAGTAGACTTTCTTGATTAGAGAGTTGTAGCTTCAAGTACGCTGATACGACGCGGCTAGGGCTTTTATGGCTCTGGCCGTTTTCGTTTCGAGTGAATAATTAACATTAGATGGACTCTTATGAATTTTAATGCCGGGTTATGTTTAGCCTTACTAGTGCTGCCTACAAGTTCTCTAGCACAAGATCTGACGCCCATTGTTGACATGAGCATGTCAGCTTCGACAGGCACGACTGTGGACGACAGCTTTGAGCCAACGCCCTACGAACCCAGCGCGGCAACAAAAATGGCTGAGAGTCGCTATGACCTCATGCAAGGACTTCGTGATGAAGTCAGATTGCTACGAGGTATGGTCGAAGAATTAAAGCACGAACTACAGCAGGTCAAACAACGTCAGTTAGACGATTACTTAGATATCGATCGGCGCCTTGGTTCACAGGCACTTGATGGCAACAACGCTGACTCTGCCTCAATAGCAGCCAAGTCATTGGTTGGCGTGCCCTTAGTTCAAGAGAGGGTAGATGGATCAATTAATGATAGGGTCACAGATTCCCCTTCGGCTAATGGATTCATCTTACCGGTTGTGGACGACGATGTTGTTAAAACAGATTATGAGACTGCTTCAAATATGCTGTTAAAGGCGCGCGATATTGATGGTGCAGCTACCGCATTGAAGTTGCACTTAGAGAAGTATCCTACCAGCCTCTACACGGCAAACGCTCATTATTGGTTGGGAGAAATTTATCTCTTGCAACGACAAGATGAGTTAGCGCGACAATCATTTACGACTATTGTTGAACAGTACCCGAATCACCCGAAGGTAATGGATTCTAACTTTAAATTGGGTAAGATTTACTTTCAACTTGGTCAGAACAAACTCGCTCGTCGATTTCTTGAGACGGCCGCGGCTAGCTCCGGTGGTGTAGCCAGTAAAGCGCAGAGCTACCTGGACAGTAACTTTTAAAGAAAGGCCTCCTAATATGTACAAAAAAGCCGTTGTCCTAGTGTCCGGTGGTCTTGATTCGACCACTGTGCTGGCTATGGCAATTAGCCAAGGTTACCACTGCTACACCCTAAGTTTCGACTATGGTCAGCGCCACCGCTCTGAATTGAAGGCAGCAAGTCATGTATCCGCATTGATGGATGTTGCGCAGCACAAAGTCGTTAATTTGGATCTGGGGACTATTGGTGGCTCGGCACTTACCGACCTGTCAATCGACATTCCAGAGCATGAAACAACTGGAATTCCGGTAACCTATGTGCCTGCGCGCAATACTGTTTTTCTCTCCATTGCGCTCGGTTGGGCTGAGGTGTTGGGTGCCAACAAAATATTTCTCGGCGTTAATGCCGTGGACTACTCCGGTTACCCAGATTGTCGGCCAGAATATATAAGCAGCTTTGAGGCCATGGCTAATCTTGCAACAAGAGCTGGGGTTGAAGGTAACCGCCTATCGATTGAGGCTCCGTTGATTGATCTGACTAAAGCCCAAATTATTAAAGAGGGCCTGGCCTTGGGAGTAGATTATAGCTATACGGTTTCTTGCTATCAGGCGAATGCCGAAGGTCGTGCCTGTGGTAAATGTGATAGCTGCCGACTGCGTATTCAGGGTTTTAACGAGGCAGGTATCCAAGACCCTACCCAATACGAAAATAGTGCTTGAAATTTAGCTTCTGGTCAGTATGATACGCACCTCCTCTGAGGGCCGTTAGCTCAGTTGGTAGAGCAGTTGGCTTTTAACCAATTGGTCCCGCGTTCGAGTCGCGGACGGCCCACCATTTTTACCCTATCTTGAGCTGATATTGAGTTTATCTACTATTGGCTGCATCGCATGCAACACAAATTTTTGTTCTGGTGGCGCATTCATGCGACTCACCACCACATAACCAAAATGGGAGCGGCTCGCAGTGATCGTACTCATCCTTTGGAGTTTTTAGCTTTAATGGTCGGCTCACCAATCATTCTTGCCCTAGCAGGGGCAAGTGATGCGGTAATTGCCGTATCTGGCGCATTTAACTTTATGAGCGCTTATTTAAACCACTCCAATTTACCCCTACGTTCAGGTATCTATGGCCTTTACTTCACGACAAGTGAACAGCATCATTTGCACCACTCCCATGATATGGATAGCAGTAATTCGAACTTTGGTTGTTCTATCATTATCTGGGATAGAATATTTGGCGCCTACTCAGGGCGCAAGGATATAGAAAAAATTGGCGCAGATTCGGGAAAGGCTTTGAGTATTTTAGAGCAATATAAAATGGCATTTGTATCCAATGACAGACTTAAAAAGTACTAACGCAATGAAAACTAAAGTAAGGACAAATTTAATGATATGGAATAAAGGCATTACCGCTCTTTTTATCTTGCTTATGTTCACTCAACTATCAGCAGCAGAACAAGCGATACACTCTCCTAAAGAACAGGCTGCAATAGTGCAAAACCTCACTATTTCAGAGGGTTTTATCGATGCTTTCTACTCATTTGATTCCACTCTGTTAGACCCTTACTTGAGTAAAGCCAAGCAAACTTCAGGTAATATTCGCCGATATCAAGGATGGGCCGAAGGTGGCAACTATAAAGTGCTGCAACGCCAAGCCTGCCAGCTCGAATCCCCCTCAGTCATTTTCTGTTCCATTACAGTTCAAGACGATCCAGTACAAGCACTACATGCCGGTTTTAATGTGACTGACACTTTTCATTTAACTTTTGAAAATGGTCACATAATGTCGATTATCACCAGTTCTGACGATCAGCCCATTTATTACGAGGCCAAAAAATGGGTCGAAGCCAATATGCCCGAGGTGATGACTGGCCCTTGCGATAAGAGTGCTAAGACCCCGGGAGACTGTGCCCGGGCAATGACTGAAGGATATAAACGCTTTTATGAGAGTGTAAAGAAGGATAATTAGACTCAATCGGCGATAACCCTGTCTGTTTCTGTTATTTGGCTCCAACTTATTCGCTGACTATCCAATTTCTAATCGCCGTGTAAACCCCTGAATGGCTTAAGAGCTGATTATGGTTAATCTCTCGATCTGTCTACTTGTGTTCAACGGGAAACTGTAAGTTGAAGGCCTTGGTATTTAAACGCTAATTTGAGCATCCGCCTTCGCCACTGACTTACCATAAATGTCCAGCATGGCTATTATTTTGTGCCTTAACAATCAGCTGCGATTGCCTGCAGATTAACACTGCTGATCGGCCTGCCCATACAATAGGACTTCATTTACCTTGGTAAATGAAGATACTTTGAATCCAATTTGATATCTCGAGTCGTACTACCTATGGAACTCGATTACTATTTACCCCTTTAAGTGCGGGTTTCATTTTTATCTCCTGATAAAGACTAAGCCTCCACCTTGATAGGTGGGGGCTTTTTTTATGGTGCGCAATTAAAGGAATTTGTCTTAGGTTTTCCTTTTTACTCTTTTGCCATTCGCATTGATCTTATGTTGTTCGATTGTTTCGCTCAGACTATACCCATCACCTTATTTTCTATAGACTTTAGCGCACTTCATTAATTAATCGTTGCAATGTTAGAGTTATTTAAAAAACGAAATTTTAGTCTATTTTGGTTCGGCGAAATGATCTCAGTTATTGGAGATCAAATTAGCTTAATTGCCTTTCCTTGGCTTGTATTACAAATGACCAATAGCCCGGCATTGACAGGCTTAGTCTTTGCTGTACAGGGCATCCCACGAGCTACATTAATGCTTGCTGGGGGGGCTTTGGTTGACCGAACCAGCCCTCGCCTTATGATGATCCTGTCTAATGGGTTACGTATGCTGCTGGTTCTTTCTTTGGCCTATATGATTAGCCAAGACAGCGCTGATATAGCGACTGTTTTCCTTATGGCATTTGCTTTCGGGGTAGCAGATGCGTTTTTCTATCCGGCGAGTATCTCTATTTTACCTAGCTTAGTCTCTCGCGAGCAGCTTCAGGCCGGTAATGCTATCGTTCAGACGACTCTGCATTTGGGAATGACCATTGGACCCTTTGTCGCTGCGTTTATCATTGCTGGCCACATCGGTTCGGCTAGCCAACAAACTGAGCTCTCTGTAATTGAGGAATCACTTAATAGCTATGAATTTGATAGAGAGGGCCTGTCACGTGCTTTTTTCATTGATGGGCTTACATTCGGGCTGTCCCTGTTGTCACTACTATTTGTGAAAGTACGTCCCCTTGGAGCGGAGTCCGCGCCCTCTGGAGGTTCATCTCTATATGCTGAGATACGTCAAGCATCCTTATGGGCTTGGTCCATCCCAGCCGTGCGTCTTGGCTTTATAGGAATGGCAGTCATACACTTTTTCTTTATGCCGATGGTCTTCGTAGGGATCCCTGTTTGGGCCAAGCTCCATTATGTTGAAGGCGCTTATGTCTATGGCGTGGTCACTGCCGGGTTTGGTCTTGGCGCTTTTTTGGGAGCCATTGGCAGTGCATATATATCACCTCCTGGTGACCAAAAATTAATTCCAATGATGTTTTGCGCCTATGTGTTCAGTGGCTCTACCCTAGCGCTAATTATTTTTTATGATCCCTACTGGTGGGCGATGCTGTTGTTCTTTATTAGCGGCATTTTTGAAAGCTTCTTCTACGTGCACTTTGCGACCTGGCTGCAACGAATTACGCCTAGTGCATTGCTTGGTAGGGTGATGAGTATACTGATGCTCATGTCTATGGGATTACTGCCGATTGCCGACGCCATTATGGGGTTTGCTATCGAGTGGAGTCTTGATGCGACCATGATAGGCAGTGGTGTCTTCTTAATGTTGTTCTGCGGGCTGGTCGCGGTGCATCCCATGTCTAAAATAGTGGTTCCGATCGAAAAAAAGCAGTGAAATGATACTGCTGGGGTCTTCGGCAACCGCATTTCTGTGTACGTTTAGAGAGAGTAAAACAACCGGTTTGAGGTTTTGGACTGCAGTGACAGAACTAATGAATGAAAGGCTTGAGTTTTTATCTTTCAGGCGTGATCATTTGGCATAGCCATCATATAATTAACATTGAGCCCTTCATGCAAATTCATCAGCTATATACACACAATTTTCTCCGGAATTTCACCTATCTTATTGAGCTTGCCAATGGCAATGCTATCGTCATAGATCCATGGGAAGAAGAGGGCATTACCAAGTTCTTAACTGACAAAAACCTAACCTTGATGGCGATTATAAATACCCATGAGCACTGGGATCACACCCAGGGGAACGAGGCTCTAATCGCAAGGCATGGCTGTGAAGTCTGGGCACACACCAATGGTGAGGGCAAGATACCTGGCCTCACGCGAATGTTGGCTGCGAGCGAAATTATTGATTTAGAGACAGATGTCCAAATCGAAGTACTAGATACACCGGGTCATACCTTTGCTCACCTCTGCTTTTTATTGATCGAAGATGGAACTGCTAAGGCTGTTTTTACGGGTGATACGCTGTTCAATGCGGGCGTTGGTAACTGTGGTAATGGTGGTGATGCCGAGGTGCTTTATCAAACCATTTCAGAGCAGTTCTACGGCCTTGATGACAGTGTTGTTGTGTACCCTGGCCACGAGTATTTAGAAAACAACCTACGCTTTACTCTAAGTTTAGAGCCTCAAAACACCGAGGCACAGAATTGGCTAGCTAAGGCGATTCAAGCCGACCCAGCGACTCACCCATTAAACACAACGGTCGGCGATGAGCGAATGTTCAATGCCTTTTTCCGGCTAGATAATAAAATCATACGACAAGCGGTCGATTGCAATGATTCCAGTGACAAAGAGGTTTTCGTTGCTCTGCGTTCTCGCCGCGACAATTGGTAGTTTGTGATTTAAAATGCTTCACTAACAAAGTCAGTGAAGACTTTATGTAATTAAATTGATGATTTGGGATTATAAATGACTGTTCGCACTCGAATAGCACCTTCGCCTACGGGCGACCCTCATGTTGGTACTGCGTATGTGGCGCTATTTAATATGGCCTTTGCCCATAGTCAGGGTGGTGAGTTTCTATTACGTATTGAAGACACTGATCGAGCTCGGTCAACCCCTGAGTCAGAGAAAGCCATATTGGATGCGCTTCATTGGCTCGGTCTAGAGTGGGATGAAGGTCCTGACAATGGGGGACCTAAAGGGCCCTACCGTCAAAGTGAGCGCTCTGATATTTACCGTGCACATGCAGACCAGCTGCTTGATAGTGGTCACGCGTTCAGATGTTTTTGTTCATCAGAGCGGTTGGAAAAATTACGACTGCAACAAATGGAAGAAAAGCAGCCGGTCGGCTATGACGGTCACTGCCAGAACCTTAGCAAAGACGAAGTTGCCGCACGTGTTGCCGACAAAGAGTCACATGTAGTGCGCATGCAGGTGCCACGGGAAGGGCAGTGTACCTTCAATGACATGTTGCGCGGAGAGATCAGCATAGATTGGTCTCAAGTCGACTTACAGGTGCTATTAAAGGCCGATGGCATGCCCACTTATCACCTAGCCAATGTGGTTGATGACCACCTGATGGAGATCAGCCATGTTATTCGTGGTGAAGAATGGATTAACTCGGCACCCAAACATATCTTGCTATACCAATACTTTGGCTGGGAATTACCGGTCTTTTGCCACTTGCCGCTACTACGCAATGTCGACAAAAGTAAACTGTCGAAACGTAAGAACCCCACAAGTATTCTGTTTTATCAGCGTATGGGCTATCTGCCAGAGGCCTTACTTAATTACCTAGGCCGCATGGGCTGGTCAATGCCTGATGAACGCGAAAAATTTACGCTGGCTGAAATGCTTGAAGTCTTTGATATCCAACGAGTGTCGCTAGGTGGCCCGGTATTTGATGTAGAAAAACTTAGTTGGCTCAATGGCATGTGGATTCGCGAAGAATTAACTGACGAACAGCTCGCTGATCGTCTTCAAGACTGGGCCCTTAACCGTGACGCTCTAATGGCCTTTATACCCTTTGCTAAGCCGCGCATGGAAACCTTGTCAGACATAGCGCCTTTGGGTAATTACTTAGTGTCAGGTATGTTACCGATTACTGCAGATCAATTGACATCTGCCGGTATTGAGGAAGACTTGTTGATGGAGGTACTGCAGTTCTCGTTGTGGCGGCTTGAGGCCGTACAGAATTGGCAGCGCGACAGTATTTTTGGAGCATTAAAGAGTGTTGCTGACGCTATGGGCATAAAACTCAAGCCATTCTTAGCCCCTTTGTTTATCGCTATCGCCGGCAGTAGTGCGTCTATTTCAGTCATGGACTCGATGAATTTGTTGGGTGCAGACATGTCGAGGGCGCGATTACGTCACGCGATTGACGTACTAGGCGGTATTGGTAAAAAGAAACTTAAGAAAATGGAAAAAGCTTACCAAGCGATAGGCTAGAGTTCAGCGTTATTGATGGAATACTCAACAGTGAAACGAGAACTTTTCTGAGTTCGGCTTAAGTTCAGCAGCCGAAAAAAATCCCCCACGGTGTCCTGTGAGGGATTCTGTGTATCAACCCTGGCTACTAGCTACCGGGCTACCAAATTTTAACTCGTGCTTCTGGTGCCAGATACAGTGCATCACCTTCTTGTACATCAAAGGCTTCATAAAACTCAGGTACATTGCGAACAGAACCGTTGGCTCTAAATATGCTTGGAGAATGAGGGTCAGTGCCAATCATATTACGTAGAGCTTCATCCCGATACTTGTTTGCCCATACCTGGCCAAAACCAATAAATACACGCTGATTTGCGCTAAAACCATCGATAACTGGCGCCTCTTGGCCATTTAGGGATGCCTGATAGGCTTTTAGCGCGATGCTAATACCGCCTAAGTCACCTATATTTTCACCCAGAGTGAACTCACCATTCACATTAAGGCCTTCAAGGGCCTCGTAAGAGTCGTACTGGGCTACTAATTTACCCGTGCGCAGCTTAAACTCAGTCTTGTCTGCATCTGTCCACCAGTCTCTCAGTACACCATCGCCATCAAAAGTACTGCCGGAATCATCAAAGCCATGGCCAATCTCATGGCCAATAACAGCGCCTATAGCACCGTAGTTAACGGCATCTTCCGCTTCCATGTTAAAGAAAGGTGGCTGCAGTATGGCAGCTGGAAACACAATCTCATTCATTGGTGGATTGTAATAGGCGTTAACAGTTTGTGGGTTCATAGCCCATTCATGCTTTTGCACCGGGCCCTTCTGCTTAACCAGCATTTCTTGGTACTGAACCTGTGCAGAACGCTGCATATTGCCGAACAGATCGGTGCTATCCACGGTCAGTAGCGAGTAATCCTTCCACTGATCAGGGTAGCCAATTTTCGGCGTAAATTTGGCGAGCTTGTCCAGAGCTTGCAGCTTGGTGGCCTCTGTCATCCAATCTAACGACTTAATGCTGACCTCATAGGCCTTGAGTAGATTGTCGACCATGACCAACATACGGTCTTTGGCTTCGGCGGGGAAGTGGCGTTTTACATAGACCTTACCAATGATTTCGCCAACATTGCCATTGAGTACATTTACCGCTCTGCGCCACTCAGGTAATTGCTCCTCAACGCCTCTGAGCTGCTTGCCGTAAAATTCGAAATTAGCTTGATCCAGTTCGGCATTGAGCCGACCTGCGGTGCTGTTGATCAGGCCCCAGTTGAGGAAGGTCTTCCAGTCCGCAATAGAGGTAGAAATAATAATCTCATCGAGTGCGCTCATGTAATCTATTTGGGTAACAATCAGAGTGTCCACGTCAGCTAATTGGGCCTCTTGCAAAAATGCAGTCCAGTTAAACTTTGGCATCAAGCTCCCAAGGTCAGCTTGATCGACAGGGTTGTACAGCGCCACCATATCTCTGGTTTGTTCCTTTTTCATATGCTCGCCAGCAAGTCGGGTTTCTAGCGCCATAATCATAGCTGCGTTGGCTTCGCCATTTTCTAGGCCAGCCAGCGTAAACATTTTTGCAACATGCTTAACATAGCCAGCGCGAATTTGTTGGCTGGCTTCGTCCTCATTAAAATAGTACTCACGATCAGGTAAGCCAAGACCACCTTGCCAGGTCAGGATCATGTACTTGGACGGGTTTTTAAAGTCCACATATTGGCCAACACCAAACGGCGACCCATAGCTGTATTTGTTAGAATGGGCTAAATACACAGCCAAATCGTCATAGGTTTCGATGGAGGCAATTTTCGCCAACTCAGGTTTAATTGGCTGAATACCCAGTTTATTACGGGTTTCCATGTCCATATAAGAGCGATAGAGATCACCTACTTTTTGTTCGTCAGTACCCTTGGCAAAATTACCTTCTGATGTGGATGTAATAATCGCCATAACATTGTCTTGAGCTTCGTCACGAAGTACCGTGAAGCCGCCGTAACTCGACTTGTCTGCCGGGATTTTGGTTTTATCCAACCATGTGCCATTTACGTAATTAAAAAAGTCGTCGCCTGGTTTGATCGCCTGATTCATGTTTTCTTTGATGACACCAGAGGTGAGCGCCTGTGGGGCCGCGTCATTCGATCCCTCGGGAGTATGGCTACAGGCAGATAGACTGAGCGCCATAGCAATATAGCTTAGGTATAGTTTCATAAAATGCTCCATTATTATTTTAAGATCGAATAAAGAGTTAAGGTCTGTCGTGGTTTATAGCTATGGGATTACTTTATTAGGACGACTTGAGATATCAAATCAGATTCAGATCACCTCAATCTAGTGGTAAGTTGTAATAAATTTTGCGCTGATCGTTATTTTACCGATCACTTCCTAGTATGCCAGTGACATTGTAGACTAGTCTTTCATCACTTTTTCTCTTAGGTTGGTCAGAGCGTCGCAGATTCAAAGAGACGAATACTCTTGCAATACTATAACAGCAATTAAAAAGGGTTTGTTATCAACCCTGAAGCGCCTGGCTAAGCTTTGCCGGCGCTGGACTAGATGGTTGCCTGAAAGCCACTCAGCGCACGGAAATGAGCTTGACTTGAGTTGTCCTGATCCCTATCATGCGCATTCCTTTTTGGGGCCTTAGCTCAGCTGGGAGAGCGCAACACTGGCAGTGTTGAGGTCAGCGGTTCGATCCCGCTAGGCTCCACCAAAATCTTAAATCCCTCGCACGTATATGCGGGGGATTTTTTTTGCTGTTACAGATGCAGTGTTCTTAGGGTAGGTAAAAGCAGCGGTAGAAAAATCTACAACTTTCTCGAACAACGAATTCGCGGAGCCTTACCATGACTTAAATACTCCTGAAAAATTTGGTACAGATTTGATGAGTAGGATGAGAGGCGTGCTGACATTCTCAGGTTTTATAACTAATGCCGTTAAAGGTCTTGGCGAGCGGCTACGCGAATCCAATGGAGAGAGGTACGCGCGCAATGATTAACTGCTTGCTGGCTGGTGAAACTCAATAACATTGCCATCAGGATCTCGGATGAAAAAGAACTGGGCGCCCTTAAATTCTACCTTTTCAGTAATGGTTAAACCCAACGCTATGATCTGGTTCGCCACGGATTCAGCACTAGTAATTTCTAGCGCAATATGTGTGTAGCCTGGGTACTTAATAGGCTCCTCCATAAGGATATTTTTCATTGGAGCTTCATCTGAGGCATTCAGAATCAAGTTGATGTTCACACCAGACGGATGCTCGATTATTGCCGCTGGTTCTGGCCCTACTGGCCCTGCAAGAAATTTGAAGCCGAGTTTTTCATAGAATGAGAATGATATTTCCAAATCTCTAACCCTCAAGCCTACATGATTTATTTTCGTAATTTCCTTCATCGAAAGTCCTTTCAGAGATTAGTCAATTAACGCCTTTGTATGAGATTCCACAAGTTAATGGTGCAGATAACGCCTACTTAAGCGGGAAAATACAGTTGGCCAAAATAGGTGAACCAAGTGAACAAAACAGCCAACTTTATATTGCCCATCTTTAAGGTCTTGTTAGTTGCTGGCGCTAATTACATGCCTCTATTTCTTTTTTTTGCGAAAGAGACCAAACCAAAACATCCCCTCAAAAGCAAAACCGAGAATAATAAATACAAATATACCCGTTGAACTACCATAACTGTAGGATACAAGTGCAGCAATGATGAGTGCTGTAAGAATTATAAACCTATATATTTTGTTCACACGACTTCCTTTTATATAATTGCAACTAAGGCCCCTCTTTGAATTCTTGTTAGGTAAAACCTTTCACCTTAATTAAATAATAAGTAAACAGTGTAATTAAAATTGAATCTAATATTAATGTCACTGCTGAGGCTCCAATATACTGATTGCCAAAAATAAGAAGTATTGCAATAAAGGCAACCTTGCTCAGACTTACAATAACTAAGCATAAATTCCGATAAACAGGTTCAAATGCACCATAAATTAATAACACACCCATTAAGAAAATTAGAAACCCCCAACTCCTAACAACAACCTGAGCCAATGGTTCGGTAAGCGCTTCACCAAACATACTTATTAAAGCTGCTTGAGGTGCGAAAACGGCAAAAATCATAGAACAGGTCAGTAAACCTGCAATCACCATGATCCATTTTATATTAGTGATAATGATGTTCACATTAACTCCTAACTTTTGCTGTTACCTAAGGCCGCATTGAGCGGTTTGCGGCTTGTCCGCTGCAATACTTTGTCAGCTTGCCACCTTACGGAAGACCCATTCTAAGGGTCCAGTTTTGAAAAACCTAAGCCAAAACACGCTAAAGATCATCCCACAAGCACAAAAAGTTAATGCGCAAAATAAAGAGAAGTTTATAGTCTGGTTTTCTAGACGACCGATAAATTCAAGTATGCCCATTCCAATGATTACGTGGGCAACATACAGGGTCAAAGACAGTTTTCCTGTTTGGCAAAGCCATTGATTAATGTTGCTTTCAGAAAATTTCTCAGAAAAATATAAACTTCCAATAAGCACTATAATGGCTGAACTGCCAGCAGAGATCATATATTGGGGTAGTGGAGGTATAATCGATGTTGAAAACAGAAAGGTTACCTCTTCAGAGGTCATTTCCAGTGAATGACCATCTCCAAGTATGGATCTTATGGCATAAAAGCCAATTTCAGTGACAAGCAACGTAATGATTGATCCAATTAACAACTTTTTCCTTATTAACGCATTTGATAAATCTTGCCTTCCAAGCCACATTCCAACAACCAAAAACGCAGCCCAAGGAAAAACAGGATGAAAACCGTTAAATAGTATGCGTCTGATCATTCCATCTAGTGACCAAAAGTTTTCATAGGTGAATGTGGCCCAAACCCAATTCTGCTCATAGTTGAAAAACACCATTAAAACTGGAAATATAAGCATGATAATGGACGATGCTAACAACAAACTCTTATCGTTAACCTTAAAGATGACGGCAGCTATTAAGAAATAAAATCCATAAAAATGGAGAATGTCAGCTTCCCATATTGGCGTGTATGCAAGACCGAGCACAATGAGTAGTAGCCCGCGTTTTATTAGAGATAACCGACTCTTTAATACAAGCGACCGGTCACCAGACTCCCTAGTTTTATTGGTCATAAGTGTCACGCCAATGCCTGCAAGAATTACAAACAAGGCCGATGCTCTACCTTCAAAAAGCCCGGCAAAACCCATCAAAAGCTGGTTGCCGGTTTCAGCATTCATAGCAATTTTAAAGTTAACAACGACCATGCCAAATATTGCTAAAGCCCGTGCAACATCAAAACCATTTACTCTTTGCTTCATTGAAACCTCAATTAAAAGCTAACGCCAGTATACGGGGCGACTGTAACACAACGCGGAACAAGTGGTGTGTAAGCCGTCCCAGCAACCGCAGGCTGCGAACATCATGCTTTTGTTAGGGCCTTAAACTATTAAACATCGCAGCCTTGAGCCTGTGCACTTGAAACCTTTAGCTTCATAAAACTTGATAGTACGCGGACTTTCATTTACCGGAGGGCTACCAACTTCAAGGCGTTTCCAGCCTAATTCTCTTCCTTTTTCAATTGCCGATCTAAGTAAAAGATCCCCTACATTCGCTGAACGGTAACAAGGCTTGACGTACAGTTCGGATATTTCACCAAACACCCCTCCGGCATAAATTGCTGCACACTCATGAAGCGTAATAACGCCAAGAATTGTATCATCACGCTTTGCCAAAAAAGCCCATATTTTAGAACAACTAAGTAATCTGTGTGCTATCTGGTCCAAGGGCATATCTTCAACTTCTGCTTTGGTATTTGGCTCAAGCTCAACTAAAAGATTTTTAACCAATTCCGAGACGACTGAAAAATCGTTATCGGATGCTTCGATTATTTTGATATTTTGCATAACACCTCTGCCGCCCTAACGTTTGGCATATAGGTCAATTACTTGCTGGCTATACTGCGCGAAGCCCCAGCCAGCCAGTAATTGGTCCGCGAGCTCACAAGCGAAATAATGTTTAGGTATCAGTTTCATTAAACTACTGGACGAAGATTCCGGAGTAGACCAATGCCAGTGAGTAGCATTGAAACCGCAAGGCAGAAAATACCAATATACATGACCCAGCGAAAGTCAGGAACAAAAGCCAACCCGAAAAAGCCAATAGGCACAACGACGGAAGCAATTGGGGCGCCAAGGCGAGCCACCCACTTAACTGAATTTGAGAAAGCTGTTTGATCTACCAATGGCTGGAGGACAAGCGCCAAGATGGCATAGACGCCTGCATGGGCATGCCCAGCACGCCACAAAGACCACTGTCTATCATCAAGAGTCAAGTTGCCGGGCTTCATTCCGGCGATACCCTCAGTGAGAATGCCGAGCAAGGTAACTCCACCATACATGATGCCAGGAACTGCGATGAGTAAGATGCCGCAGACAATTTGACTTTCTCGAGATAGTTGCATGTGAATATTCCTTAATTTTTTTAATTCAAAGCGATACGAGCATTTTGACAGAAGTGAGTTGTGTAAAAAAACAGCCAATTCCTCGCCGAAACAATCAATCCCTTCACCAAGATCATATATTATTAAGTCTAAAAAACAATGGGTTAGCAATTTATTAGCAGGGTAAAGAGGAAGGGGGCCTCTAGGCTTGGGTTTCTTCGGTTATAGTGGCAAGGCAGGAGAAGATTGAAAGTTGTAATCTACCGACTCTTTCAACACGTTGAACAAAATAAAAAAGAATGGTTAATCAATGAATGTATCGAACAGCAAGCCGCAGCTACTCAATGATCAAGAGGTTATAGAGCGGATCTTCAGCCATATAGATAAGAGTACAACAGACCTTGGAGAGACGGTTTGGAGAGAGCCCGTTGATCATTATCAGTCACAACAGCGATTTGACGCTGAAATAGCGCTTTTAAAGCGCCTTCCTGTGCCTTATTGCCCGTCGGTCGCGTTGCCAGAGAAGGGCAGCTACATTGCCCGTAAAGCCGCAGGAACGCCCTTGGTGGTCGTCCGAGGGGTTGATGGCACTGTTCGAGCGTTTATTAATGCCTGCCGACATCGAGGCATGCAGGTTGCCAATGGCAGTGGTTGTGCCCGATCTTTTGTCTGCCCCTATCACGCTTGGACCTATAACCTTGAGGGGACTCTGAAAAAGATCCCTGGCCAAGAGGGCTTCCCCGGTGTTAACCCAGCTGAGCATGGCTTAGTCGAAGTTAGCGCTATGGAACAAGGCGGCATCGTTTATGTCATGCAAGAGGGTCAGATCACTCCTGAAATGCTGGAGAATAGCCTTGACTATTTTACTCCAGAGCAAGAGATGTTTGAGCAGGGCAATTTGACCGATGAGGCAAATTGGAAACTGCTCACTGAAACGCTGATGGAGGGGTACCATATTAAGTCGCTACACAAAGACACTTTTTATCCCTATGGGTTGGACAACGTCACTTTAGTGGAAAATTTTGGGTCTAATTCAAGAGTCATATTTCCATTTCGGCGTATCGAAAAGTTGCGCGAGATAGCGCCAAAAGAACGACGTATTGATGGGTTCGTGACTTCAGTTTATCTTCTTTTTCCTAATGCCAGTGTGGCTGTACTTTCAAAGCATACCAGTCTGGTCATTCTAGAGCCCCTAAGCCCAACCCAATCACAGTGGGTGGTGTACCGTATGATCAATAGAGGGACTGACGGGCAAAAAATTACTGTAGATGAGGCAAGGCGAGATGCGATTTTTGTTAATGAATCAGGTCAGGATCAAGATCGTGAAGCCGCCTGTGCTATTCAAGAGTCGGTAGGCAGTAACGCAAATAGCCATTTTACCTTCGGTCATTTTGAAAAGGCGATCGTTAATTTTCACCAGTCTCTGGCGAGTCATTTAGATAAGGGCTGACATCGGCCATAAGAGGGTTAATACTCTGACAAAAACACCCCTTCACCGCTATTTGAAAAGCCTTCATAAGAAAGTGTGAGGTTTTTTTGCAATGTTCAAATGCCACTCTGAAATATTTTCAATTCAAAACCAATACTCGAGTGCCTAGGCTGTTGTAGAATAGATTTTTTTATTATCTAGACTGGATTTTATAATGGGTAGAGCCTACCAAAATCGCAAAGACTCCATGGCGAAAACATCAGACGCCAAAGCAAGGGTTTATAGCAAATACGGTCGCGAAATCTATGTTGTTGCCAAGGCTGGTGGGTTAGATCCTACCGGTAATTTAAGTCTACGTAGTCTCATCGAACGGGCCAAAAAGGACCAAGTACCTTCCCATGTCATCGAAAAAGCCATTGATAAAGCCAAAGGTGGTGCCGGGGAGAACTTTGAGTTGGCGCGTTATGAAGGTTATGGGCCGGGCAACTGCATGGTGATCATTGAATGTTTAACGGACAATCCAAGTCGTACTTTTAATGATGTGCGCCTGTGCTTCAGTAAGACCAAAACCAAGATAGGGACTCAGGGCTCTGTGAGCCATATGTTTGACCACTTAACTATTTTGATGTTTTCAGGTCAGGACGAAGAGGCGGTCTTAGATGCCTTGTTAATGGATGATGTTGATGTGGTGGACATTGAAAATGAAGGGGGCATGTTGACGGTGTTTGCGCCACATACAGAATCATTTAAAGCCAAGAAAGCGTTGAGCGAAGTGTTTGGCGATATAGAGTACGAAGTGGATGAAATTCAGTTCATTGCGCAGAATACAGCGCCACTGACTGGTGATGATGTGGAAATATTTGAAACATTTACTGCTATGCTAAATGATCTAGATGATGTGCAAAGTATTTATCACAATGTAGAGTAAGATTTGTGATAAATATACTCGATTAAACTCAAGATAAGGATGTTGAACGATGCAGACAAAAACAAAAATACTTAGCTATGTAGTTGCTGGAGCTATATCTCTCTTGTCCGCTATGCAGGTCACGGCGGACACGCAGATTATCCACGCAGGAACCTTACTAGCTGTTCCCGGGCAAGCACCACTCTTCAATCAGACCATAGTTATTGAAAATGGCAAGATTGTCGATGTTAAAGACGGTTTTATTGAAGTTGCAGCGATTAATGAAAATGCCGAGCTAATCGACCTGTCATCTAGCTTTGTGATGCCGGGTTTGATGGATATGCACGTTCATCTGCAGGGTGAATTGGGTCCAAAGAATGATAGTGAATCCCTGCGAATGTCAGGTTCTGACGTGGCCATGGCTAGTGTTCATTATGCCAATAAAACACTGCTGGCGGGATTTACCACCGTACGGGATCTCGGTGGTCGACCGGAACAGCTTTATGCGCTGAGAGACGCGATTGAAAAGGGTTGGGTTGAAGGCCCACGCATAATTGCCTCTGGAGGAGTTTCGGTTACCGGAGGCCACGGAGACATCGATGGTGTAAGCCCCGATTTAATGGAGATGTACACGGCTAAAACAGTTTGTGATGGACCCTATGATTGCCGCAGAGCAACGCGCAGAGCCATTAAGTTTGGCGCCGACATTATAAAGATTACCTCTACCGGCGGTGTCTTGTCTGACACCAATACCGGAACCGCTCAGCAAATGGAGGTTGATGAATTAGCCGAGGTGGTTAAAGCCGCGCATTCTCTAGGTCGCAAGGTCGCTAGTCATGCTCATGGTGCCGATGGTATTAACGCAGCGCTGCGGGCAGGAGTCGATAGCATCGAACACGGTAGCTATACCGACAAAGAAAGTATTGGATTGTTTAAGAAAACCGGTGCCTATTTGGTGCCAACGCTACTGGCGGGTAATACGGTGCTAACCATGGCTCGGCATAGTGATTTTATGACTGATGCTATAAAAGCTAAGGCAATTGACGTTGCCAGTTCCATGACCTCCAACTTCACCAAAGCTCACCAAGCAGGCGTTAAAATTGCCTACGGCACCGATAGTGGCGTATCACGCCATGGCACCAATGCCCAAGAAGCGGTGTTAATGTTTAATGCGGGGATGAGTGCGGCAGATATTTTAAAGTCTGCAACGGTTAGCGCCGCTGATTTAATTGATCGCAGCGATGTACTAGGCTCTATTGAAGCGAATAAATATGCAGATATTATTGCTACTAATGGTAGCCCGTTAGCGGATATCCAAGAATTATTAGACGTTGATTTTGTCATGAAGGCAGGAAAAGTAATAAAACATAAACGTTGATTGATCGCGTTCAAAGCGGATAGCTATTTTTAGATTACCTGGCGCTAGTGCGCCAACACATGGGCCTCCCCATTAAGGGTATAAGGCCTTTGCCTCACGTGCGGTTACTGTGCGGCGTTTTAAGAGGAAGAATACCTATGTCGTCAACCTGCGGTGAAGTCCTCGTGACTATGCTCGAGAATTACGGTATTGACACCGTATTCGGCATTCCTGGTACCCATACGATAGAGTTGTATCGTGGTCTGCCGCAAACCAACCTTACTCATATTACGCCTCGCCACGAGCAGGGTGCTGGGTTTATGGCTGATGGCTACGCTAGGGTGACTGGGCGACCTGCGGCCTGCTTTACCGTCTCAGGTCCCGGCGCGTTTAATATAGCCACGGCTATGGGACAGGCGTTACAAGATTCAATACCGATGCTGGTGATCTCGGCCGACAACTGCACGTATCAACGCGGTTTAGGAGAGGGGCGTCTGCATGAGACACACAACCTACAGGCCGCTATGGCCGAGTGTAGTGTCTGGAGCCACACGGTCCTGCGCGCCGAAGATCTGCCTCGCATTTTGGCTCGTGCCTTTGGTATTTTTGCTAGCGCGCGCCCTGGTCCGGTCCACCTTACTCTTCCTATAGATGTTATTACTGCGCTGGCCGTCGATATTTCGACCGCCCCATGGCCACTACCCAGCCGCCCTGGGCCAGATTCTGTCAGCATAAAGAAGGCCGTTGAATTGCTGAATTCCGCCAAACGACCGGTGGTTGCGCTGGGTGGCGGTAGCGTCGACGCTGCAGAGGAACTATTAACGCTGGCAAGGCTGCTCGATGCTCCGGTGACCCTGACACATAATGCTAAGGGCCTATTACCGTTGGGGCACGCTTTACTGGTGCAGTCGAGCCCAAGCTTTGCGCCAGTTAGAGAGTTATACAGTCAAGCAGATGTTATTTTGGCTATCGGCACCGAGTTCAGCGAGACCGATTACGACTTCTTCTTCGACGGCCAATTCTCGTTGGGTGGCAAGTTAATTCGAATCGATATTGATAGCACTCAACTGATGCGTAATGTGCGTCCTGATATTGCTATACAGGCAGATTCACGCTTAACCCTATTGCAGTTATTAGAGTCAATCACCGGCCAGAAGCGGGATGGTGCAGGCCGCACAGCCAAGGTCAATCAAGCGGTCAAAAGCTTGGATAACGAAGATTATCAGGCCTTTCTAGACTGTTTTCAGAGAGCCCTCCCCGGGGCTATTGTGATGGGCGACTCGACGCAGCCTGCGTATTTTGCCGCCTCGCAATATCACCCGCCGCGGCCGCGACTGTTTGCCAGCGCTGCTACCGGCTATGGCACCCTTGGCTACGCTTTGCCTGCCGCCTTTGGTGCAAAGCTCGCTATGCCCGACTCGCCAGTGATTGCACTTATTGGTGACGGAGGGTTGCAGTTTACAATTAATGAGCTGTCTTCAGGGGTCGAGGCTGGCTTAGGAGTTGCTATTGTCGTCTGGAACAACCAACGCTATGAGATGATTGCGCAGAACTTTGAGGATGCCGGCATGGCGCCTATTGCCTGCGACATTCACACGCCAGACTTTATAGGTATTGCTACTGCCTATGGTTGCAGTGCAAAAAGAGTCACCAGTATTGGCGAGTTGGAACTTGAATTACAGCAATCACAGGGTCGCAGCGTGCCTACCCTGATCGAGGTTAGGGAAGAGGACTTCCTATCCTCGACCACCTCTAAATAACCGAAGGATTACACCATGGATAAGTCTTTTAGCGGCGTTTTTAGTGCCATGACAAGACGGCTAGGTGAAGAGACGGCACCTGTTTGGGCGGTGCACGACGAAGCGCTGAAGCGTGCTGCCAATGGCGAGGACATTTATTTACTTTCGGTTGGCGATCCTGACTTGGCAACGCTCCCATCCACCATAGGCGCGACCATTGATAGTCTGCAAAAGGGCCGAACGCACTACGCCCCGGGCCGCGGCGAATTGCGTCTGCGGCAGACTATCGCCGACGTGGAATTGCGAGCGTCGGGCAGACCCTGTGACCCTGATGAAATCGTTATTTTTCCCGGCGCCACCAATGCTATTTATTCTGTACTGGCGTGCCTGCTTGATCCAGGTGACGATATTATTGTGTTAGACCCTATGTATGTCGGCTATGAGGGTATCTTCCGAGCGCTTGATCTCAATAAAGTGGGCGTGGCATTGGATGTGGAGAACAACTTCGCTTTTGATATAGACGCCATTAAAAATGCGGTTACCGCCACCACTAAATTGGTCTTTGTCAACACGCCAGGAAACCCGGCAGGAAATATTATTTCTGGCTCTGACCTTGAGGCGTTAGCGCACTATTGTCGTCAGCGTAATATTTGGCTGGTCTGCGATGAAGTCTACTCGATGCTAACCTTTGAGGAGCAGCACGTATCTTTACGCAAGGCGGCATCTGAGCTGGACAATGTCATTATTATTGACGGCTTATCTAAGTCACATGCGATGAGTGGCTGGCGTCTGGGATGGGTGGTGGCAAGCAAGTCAGTGACCGATCATCTGCTCGACTTTACCTCATCTGTAATCTTTGGTTGCTGTCAGTTCGTGCAGGATGCTGCAGCCTTTGCCTTGACCAATGATGAAGAGTATATCAACGGGGTTCGGGAAGAATATTGCCAGCGCCGAAATTATGTGTGTGAGCGCGTGGCTAATATTAGCGGTATTAGCTGTGGCGTGCCTAAAGCGGGCATGTTTGTCATGATTAACGTGGCAGCCCTAGATATCGATGGTCTACAGTTTGCGCAACAATTACTCGACCAGCAAGGCGTGTCCGTGCTGCCAGGGCTTGGCTTTGGTGAATGCACTGCCGGTTATGTAAGGGTCTCGCTTGCTCAACCCATTAGTATACTCAGGCCTGCGTTTGATCGAATAGAGCACTTTTTAGCGCAGGGTTGAATGCCCACTAATCCCAGGTGATATTAGCGGATTAATGCTTTTAGTTAGGCTATGATGGTGCGCTCAATATGACTAGTAAGAGGACCCCTTATGAACCCAACCTTATTTAAAATTATTGCGATTATACCGGGTATTGCTCTCCTTCAAAATGCGATTTTGTTTTTAGTGCATCCCAGTAAAGTTGTGGCTGATCTTGGCATGCCGCTGCTTGATGGTATTGGCCGAAGTACCCAACTTGCTGATCTAGGTGCCTTTTTCGTATTTTCCGCAACCCTTATAATATATGGGGTCATTAAGTCTAAGAGCGGTTGTTTACGCGCGGTCGCTTTACTTCTAGGCATGGCGGCGGTGCTAAGAGTGTTGGCTTGGCTTGCCCATGGCGCAGATTTAGCGACGACCTTTATCGCAGTGGAGGTTGTTTTGGTGGTTTGGCTAGTGGCTTCTGCGGCGTATATGGATAAATTAGTGCAGGCTGAGGCAGACCTGTGATAGTCATTCGATGGATTTTAGGTCAAATTATATTACTGCTCGACGCGATTACCTCACCTAAGTCCACCGTGAGAGAGTTATCGGCACAGAAGTCTATAGATGATGCAACAGCTAGTATGTCGATGTACCAGTTCAAGACCTGTCCATTTTGCGTCAAGGTTCGACGAGAGCTTAAGAGGCATGCTCTGAATATAGAATTGCGAGATGCTAAAAACGATATTGGCATTAAAGCTGAATTGGTCCGAGAGGGCGGTCGGCATAAAGTACCTTGCTTGCGCACAGAGAATCCCGATGGAACTGTACAATGGCTCTATGAGTCGAATGATATTATTGCGCATCTGAAAAAAGTATTTAAATTAGCGTAGCGATTGTACGGCACTTGATGAGATTGTTCTAAATGCCGCTCGCCCACCCTATTTATTGGCCTTCAAGAAGAGTCCTCATTGCATTCAAGTACTCTATCCAAGCCTCACGCCCAGCTTTAGTGAGGTACACCAGGGTTTGAGGTTTCTTGCCTGAATAGCCCTTTTTCTGAGTAACGTAACCCGACGACTCTAGCTTAGTTAGGTGGGTCGAGAGGTTGCCATTGGTAGTGCCGGTTTTCCCCAATAGTTCTGGGAAGCTGGCCGGATCGACTGCCGATAGGTAAGCCATAATACCCAATCGCAACCGGCCGTGAATAATCTCATCGATTCCATCGATATTGATTTCCTGTTTATTAGTCGACATGTTCAAGCTCAATGGTTTTTAGTGAAGGTAATACGACTGTAAGTATCGTAGCTACTGACGCGATGAGATAGAAATGAGGCTGACTAAAGGCAGTCAAACAGACAATGCTAGCGATAAAGGCTGCGGCCGAGGGCCAGTAAAGCCATTTATTATGGCTCATACGGGCGGTGACACCATAGGCAAGTCCTTGACCGCCAAACCCAGCAACGGGAACAAAATCAAATAGGGCAGGGGTGCCAACTCCTATTAGCATGCTCAAACTGATGCCCACCCAGAAGCAGCCAAGCATAATTGCGAACAGCGTCCAAATGGCTTGCTCTATCTGGTTTGCGGTGGAAGCTATAGCGGTCTTATTTTTCATCCGAGCACCTAGGAAGGCGCTAAAGATTGAACCGATGACGGCAAATACTACCCATAGATAGCCAAGGTAATAGGTTTCTAACCCCAGCTTTCCAGTGACAATGCCCCAGTGGGAAAGAAGCGTAACGGAGAGTAGAACTCCCCACATAAGTCCAATTGGGCCGCCAACCAATGGAGCTTGTTGACCTGCTTTGGCCAGGTTAGTTGCGTAGTGGATGTCTTTAATTGCTTGCTCATTAGTCATAATATTCTCTTAATAATGTTTATGTAAAACTAGTTTGTAAAACAAACTTAATTTTGTCAAGACATATTGAGATTATTTTTTCCTGGCCCCTCGAGTCGGTGGAAATCTGACCTAAATCTTAATCCGCCTCTGTGCTTTTCACTGGAGGTTTGGGTCGCGCAAGAAGATAAGCGGCATAGGCGCCTAAAAGACCGCAGGCCGATATAATCAGATAATAAATCCTGTAACCCAATCCGCCTGGATACTGCTCTAACAGTGGCGCGCTGATCAATGGAAGGTACATCTCCGGGAAATAGCCAATCATCGAAATCATACCGATAGCCAGCCCTTTTATTTTGTTAGGCACGTTGCACCCGCCTAATGTTGCCCAGTAGAGTCCGCGCACGCCATAGGTCAATAAGCCTATCAGTAGCACAACAACCAACATGACGACAGAGGCAGAGGTAGTAGGTAAAAATGCCATCATGGCAAGGGATATAGATGCAAGCACTAAGAGTATAGACAGTACTTTTTCGGGGCTACTCCAGTCGCCAATAAAACCGGCTGCGATGCCGCCGATGGGCCTCATCCATAATTTGGCCACCGTGATCGTTCCTACCGCGACTGCCGTTAGCCCAAAGTTCTGCTGTAGGTAGGCTGCAAAAGAGTAAGTGGCATAAAACAACTGATAACCGCAGACGATGCAGATAGCGCATAACCAGATTTCGCGATGCCTCAGTATGGTCATTAAGTCATCCATGAAGACGCTATTGCCGGCCTTATTACTATCATCAGACTGTTCTTCGAAGTCATCAAGAAGCCAATAGACAAGTGGAGCTACCAAGAGTAAAACTCCGATATAGAGATAAATAACCTGCTTCAGCGCGAGGCTTGTCGATCCAGATTCTTGGCTAAGGACATAGGCAAAAAGAGTTATGGCTACAGTTGCCAAGAGGGCCTCAACTAAGCCTCGTCCGCCATCAAGAATACCAAAGAATTTGCCTTGTTGGTCCTTTTTGGCCAGCATTGCCACCAACTTAATATGTGCCGACCAGAAGGTGAGGCCAGTAGCTACGCCCCAAGCGCCATAAATAACCAGCAATGAAGAATAAGACGGCATGGTAGAAAACCATACGCCGAGCAGCGCGGTGGCTAATAGAGAATAGGCGAGCAACTTACGAGACGAAAAACGATCTGCTAGCCAGCCACTTGGGAGATAGGTAATGACAAAGATTAATCCTAGCATTGAGCTGCAGTAGCGAAGCTGCGTCTGTGTAATATTGAAGGATTCTAATATCGAAATCTCAAAATTTTGCCGTAAATAGAGCAACGGGTAGATGGCTCCGGCTGCGATAACAATGAGTGCGAGCTGACTATAGCTGCGAAAAGCAGCTGATTTGGAAGATAACAAATGAATCCCTCAATTAGACCAAGTGGCTCAGTGTAGCCTTGTTAGTGAGTAACGCCAAATGGGTTCTGAAACCCATCGGCGGCCAGGTTGAGCGGCTGATTAAAAGACAGACGATAACCCTCAATACTGTGATCTTACCGCTATAGAGAATATTGTGTAATAAAATTGTGTCATATACACTGTCATAACAATGAGTGATAAGTTTTTTGGCAGCTAGGGTACTGTGAACTTATAAGGATTGCTGGCAAAATGAGCGAATTTGCCTTTCCTAATTGCACAAAGTTGGTAAATTCTTATCTATCTATCTAGGAAAGGAGGGTACATTGAAAAAGATCGCTGTAAGCTTGTTAGTTTTAGTCCTCGTAGCGGCCCTAGGCTGGCAAAATCGTGTGAGCTTGATGTTGCGACTGCTCCCATCGATTTTGTCAGTGACCAACCCTGTGACAGAGAATCAACCTATTGATTGGTCCAAAGGACCAGCAACCTCGGTCGCATCAAATGATGAGCGGCCCCCTAATATTATTTTGATACTCGCTGATGATATGGGCTTTAATGATATTTCACTATACAACGGTGGTGCTGGTGACGGCACACTTCAAACGCCGGCGATTGACGCCATAGGGCAGTTAGGGGTGGTGTTTGCAAATGGCTATGCGGGTAATGCGGTCTGCTCTTCGTCCCGTGCTGCATTAATGACGGGACGTTATTCCACTCGGTTTGGCTATGAATTCACTCCGGTGCCTGCGGCAGGCGCGACTATATTAAAGTGGTCTAACGATAGACTTGACTCGCCACTCCCCAGTTTCTTCGATGTTGATGCTGCCCGAAAAGGCGGTAATATGATGACTTTAGGTATGCCTTCCAGTGAGATTACGGTCGCCGAAGTACTGCAAAAAGCTGGGTACTACACTGCCCATATCGGCAAGTGGCACCTGGGGCAAGTGGAGGGTATGGCGCCAACTGATCAAGGCTTTGATGATAGTTTGAGTTTAGCGGGTAGTCTTTATTTACCCAAAGATCACCCCAATGTTGTTAATGCTCAGTTTGATAATGCGATTGACAATATGGTCTGGGCGTCAGGCCAATATGCAGCGCGATTCAACCATGGGGATCTATTTGAACCCAAGGGGTATTTAACAGACTACTACACGGACAACGCGGTAGAGGTTGTTGAGACTAATGCTAATCGACCCTTTTTTCTATATCTGGCCCATTGGGGTATTCACAATCCCTTGCAGGCCGCTAGGGATGATTATGAGGCGTTGAGCCATATTGAAGATCATGGTTTAAGAGTGTATTCGGCCATGATTAGAGCCTTAGATCGTAGTGTGGCTCGTGTAGTTCAAGCCGTTGAAGACAATGGGTTAACAGACAATACGATTATTATATTTACCAGTGACAACGGCGGTGCGGGCTATATTGATTTAAAAAATATCAATAAACCCTACCGTGGCTGGAAACTTACGCATTTCGAAGGCGGTATACATGTGCCCTTTATGGCCAAGTGGCCAGCAAAAATAGCTCCTGGTACTAGCATGAGCGCGCCTATTCATCACTTTGATTTGTTTAGTACAATGGCCCTAGCGGCTGGTGCGGAAGAGTTCATTCCAGATGACCGTAAAATTGATGGCGTTGACTTAATGCCCTTTGTTAGGGAGCAGATCAAAGGGATTCCACATGAAACGTTGTTTTGGCGGCAGGGGAGTTTGCAGTCAGTCCTGCATGAGGGTTGGAAATTGATCAACACTCATCTCGCAGATAAAAATGAACGGAAACAGTGGTTGTTTGAACTCTCCATTGATCCCACAGAAAAAACTAACTTGATTGATACTTATCCAATAAAAGTGGCAGAACTTGAAGCCTTACTCGCTGCCCATAATGCACAGCAGTTGGCCCCTTTATCGCCAAAGTGGAGTGAGTCGGCACAAATGATTGATAAAAATAATGTTAGTGACTTTGTGGAAGGCGATGAGTACCTGTACTTTCCAAATTAATTAGGGGATACAAATGATTTCAGACCAACAAAAGCCTATTGATTCAGGATTTGGAGCAAAAAGTGAGCCTTCTGAGGTTTTAGAGGGCGTGGACTTGAGCGGCAAGGTGGCGGTGGTCACTGGTGGCTATTCTGGTATAGGCCTTGAGACAGTTCGTGCTCTTGTTGACTGTGGGGCGCGAGTCATTGTACCTGCGCGCCGAGTTGAGGCTGCTCAAGAGATTCTTGCAGGTCTTGTGCATCCAAAAGATGTCCTCTACCTCGACTTGGTAGATATAGCCTCGGTGAGTGCTTTTGTTGATGATTTTTTGGCCATGGATCTGGCTGTTGATTTTTTAATCAACAATGCCGGCATTATGGCCTGCCCTGAAACGCGCACTGATAAAGGATGGGAATTACAGTTCGCAGCCAACCACGTGGGGCATTTCGTTTTAACTACGGGTTTGGTGCCAGCGCTACGAAAATCTGCAGCTGCCAGAGTGGTCACTTTATCATCAGCCGGCCATAAGCTTTCAGGTGTGCGCTGGAACGATATTCAGGTTGCAGAGGCATATGATAAGTGGGTAGCCTACGGTCAATCAAAGACAGCGGCCTGTTTGTTTGCGGTGGAGTTTGATGCGCGAATGAAAAGCGATGGTATCAGATGTTTTTCAGTACACCCCGGCGGCATACTAACCCCTTTGCAGCGCCACCTCGGTTTAAAGGAGATGGTTGGTTTAGGGTGGGTTGGCGAAGACGGGAAGCTTACAGAAAGGTCTGCAGGTATTTTTAAGACCCCTAGCCAAGGCGCAAGCACCACTCTGTGGGCGGCGACTAGCACGCAACTCGACGGCTATGGCGGCCTTTATTGCGAAGATTGTGACCTTGCGGCTATGCATGAGGATGGACCTAAGGGCCGCTATCAGGGCGTTATGCCTTGGGCGGTGGATACCGTTGAGGCTTCAAAAATATGGGCAGTTACCGAAGCGCTTTTACTGCAGTAACTGTATGAGAGCTGAGTTTTAGTCTGTTTTAAACGCGCGGTCTAGAAATCCGAGAACCCGGTGTTTTACCAGCTCGGTGGAAGATGGCGACAAAATATCCCCGGCAAGTATGTGAAAGCTTGGGTCTTGAGTGTCATTGAATTCAATAAGCTGGTTTTTCGCTGAGGGGAAACGTGAAAATGCCTGTTTCAGTGCAGGGACACTAATCACTTTATCTTTAGATGAGTAGATCATCATCGTTGGGATCTGTATGTCTTCTAAGTCTGCATCATTAACTAACTTAACCAGCCCAAGGACCGGCAGAACAGCTTTGGTCGGGTATTTATGAGCCCAGTACTGTCCGTGCCCTTGATTATGAGGTTCCCAATAGCGTTCTTTACCATTGACGAACTCGGCCAGTTGTTGTCCCCAAGGCCATAGCAACAGGCGGGTTTTAGGGTCTGCAGGTGAGAAGTTGGGTGACAATAGAATTATTGCAGCTATATCGGTATTTGTTTTTATAGAGGCTAGCCATGTTGCGGCGGTTGCACCAGTGGAGTTGCCAATTAGGATAACCCTGCCGCCAAGTCTGCGGCCTATTTCAAGTGCCTCATTGGCGTCATTAAGCCAGTGATTGACGCTGCCATCTACCATTGCCGCGCCTCCGCGACCGTGACCCCTAAGACGGGTATGGAATAGGTTGGCGCCAAAATCTGCGGCAATCTCATCAACTAGCGGAGCCACATCTTGACGGCTGGTTGAAAATCCATGAAATGAGACGATGGAAAAAGTCGTTTTTTGGTTTTTTTCACTGTGCCAAATGATAGTCTTTTCTGAACCAGGGACGATATCGTTAAACTTTGATTCTGATGTTTTTATGTAAAGCTCAAGATCATCAGGAACGATCACCGGTTTAAGGGTTGTATCGATTTCAAGGCGAGGTCCTAAGCATAAAATGATGACCAAAATAGACACTGCGAGGGCGATAACTTGGATCAAAATCATAGCCTAGTCTTTAGTTTTACTGATGTCTAAACCCATGACGGCAAGAGGCTTGACCATTTCACCATAGCCCAACGCGGCTTGACTGGATGCATTACCATCGACGCCTCGTTTTGCCACGCCTTGAGTGATAGCGGCAAGACGGAAACAGCTAAAGGCCAGATAAAAATTCCAATTGTCGATTTTATCGATGCCCATGCGCTGGCAGTATTTAGCGACATATTCCCGCTCTGAAGGGATTCCTAAGGCTTGAGCATCAATCCCTTCTAGCCCCGACATAACATTCTTTATCTCGCGGACGGGCAGGCGAAGACCCATACATTGATAGGCAAGGTCTGCATAGGGGTGCCCGAGTGTCGACAGCTCCCAATCCAAGACTGCAATGATTTGTTGGTCATCTTTGCTATACATTAGGTTGTCTAGCCGATAGTCGCCGTGAACTAGAGAGACCTTGCCGTCATCAATGGGGATATTCTCCCCAAGCCAATTGATCAACTGGTCCATTTCGGCTATTACCCCCATTTCCGATGCCCGATACTGACTAGACCAGCGATCGAACTGGCGCTGATAATAATTACCGGGTCTACCGAAATCTAGAAGACCTGCTTTTTCAAGGTCTACCGAATGAATGGCTGCGAGAACTCGATTCATCTCGTCATACATATGAGCTCGTTCTTGATTACTGCTGGCGCCGTCAAGCTTTGAGGCCCAATGAATATTGCCGTCACAGAACTCCATGAGATAAAACATAGAGCCGATAATCTCAGGATCCTCGCATAGATGGTGGGCATGGGCGACGGGAACATCTGTATCTGCTAATGCGCTAATAACACGATACTCTCGATCAACGGCATGCGCCGACTTAAGGAGCTTGCCCGGGGGTTGGCGTCGCAGAACATAACTGTCCGATACAGCATCTATTTTAAAGGTCGGATTGGATTGCCCGCCCTGGAATTTTGTTGCCGTAAGGGGCCCCTTAAATCCGGCCATGTTTGCTTCGAGATAGGCGGCTAAAACTTTCTCGTTAAGGGTGTTTACCTCAGACATATAAACCTCAAGTTAGAATATTAAAATAGTGTTAGCTAGGGGAATCAACATTTGCCAGAATCCTAGCATAACGACAGCCTTTTTATTGCCCGCTTATCCGTTTAGCTTAAAGGGTAAAGCCGCCGTCAACTACAATGCATTCTCCAGTGGTGTAACTGGATGCATCAGACACCAAATACAGTACTGTTCCTGCCATTTCATCGGGTTCGGCATGGCGGTGCAATGGGATCGTTTTGATGGCTGACTCATACATTTTTTCGTTAGAGAACAGAGCTCCTGCAAATTTAGTCTTAGTCAGTCCGGGCAGCAGCGCATTGACTCGAATGCCGTGTCTGCCGCACTCTTTTGCAAAGGCCTGGGTCATATTGACCACCGCGGCTTTAGAGATGGAATAGATCCCTTGAAGAGGACCAGGCTTTAGAGCGTTAATCGAGGCTGTGTTGACAATGCTACCGCCACCGTTATCTCTCATTAATTTACCGCCTTCAACACACATAAAGAAGTAGCCGCGGATATTAACATCGACGGTCTTGGTGTAGGCCCCAAGGTCAGTGTCCAGAATATCGCCAAAATAAGGATTGGTTGCTGCGTTGTTAATGAGTATATCAAGCTTGCCATGGGCCTGCTTAATGTGAGCGAAACAGTTGCTGATGTCATCCATATTACCCACGTGACAAGCTAGGGCTTCAGCGCTGCCGCCAGCTTCAATAATAGCGTCGGCGACTAGCTGGCAATCGTCATTTTTGCGGCTCGAGACAATAACGTGGGCACCTTGCTCGGCGAGAAGTTTGGCGATTGATTCGCCGATACCCCGGCTTGCTCCGGTGACGAGTGCGACTTTGCCGGTAAGATCAAATAGATTAGTTGCCATTATTGTAGTTACTCCAATTTAGTTTTATAGCCCTGCTAAGCGCTGGTTAATGATTGCATCGGCTTCAGCCATGATGTTGTCGATGAGCTGTTTTACCGTAGGTTTGTCGTGAATCAGTCCAGCGACCATGCCACAAGACCATGCTCCGGCATCCATATCACCGGTTTTCATGATTTTCGGGTAGACGCCAGCAACTTCGTCAATGATATCTTCAAATTTTAGGTCAGCCCCTAGCGCGGCTTCTTTCTGAAGCAAACGTTCGACAGCCGGATTGTTAAGCACTCGTTCAGTATTGCGAAGAGATCGCATGACTAAGCGCGTGTCTAATTCTGACGCGTTAATAATGGCTTGCTTAACATTCTCATGAACAGGCGCTTCTTCGGTAACGATAAATCGTGTACCCATATTCATGCCCTCTGCACCCATAGCGAGTGAGGCCACCAAGCTGCGACCATCCGCCATGCCGCCCGATGACACGAAGGGAATGGTTAGTTCGTCCGCAGCGCGAGGCAGTAAAATAAAGTTAGGCACGTCGTCTTCGCCGGGGTGCCCGCCGCACTCAAAGCCATCAACTGAGACTGCGTCACAGCCGATTGATTCAGCTTTTAAAGCATGACGAACAGAGGTGCATTTGTGAATCACTTTAATGCCCTGTTCTTTTAAGATCGGCAGCCACTTAGCGGGATTATTGCCTGCCGTCTCAACTATCTTAACACCGCCATCAATGATGGACTGAATCAGACCAGGGTAGTCTGGAGGGGTTAAAGAGGGTAAAAAAGTTAAATTAACACCGAAGGGTTTGTCTGTCATGGCGTGGCATCGGGCTATCTCGTGGGCTAACTTTTCAGGAGTGCCCTGTGTTAAACCGGTAATAATCCCCAAGCCGCCGGCATTAGATACAGCCGCAGCAAGTTCTGCAAAACCTACGTGGTGCATTCCACCTTGGATAATGGGGTGTTCAATGCCGAACATTTCGGTAATTCGCGTTTTCATGAAGTCTCCTTTATTATCTTTTAGCGCCTAAGCAATCTCTAATTTGATCCTTTAGCTCTTATTCGGCGTGTTAAGTTTACAAGGTAGTAAACGCCAAGACCAAATAGAACTAGTCCCATCCCCAAGGTAAGGCGGAGTGTTACAAGGCTAATGACTGGCTTCACTGGAAACACCTGTGTTTGTTCAACAGCGGCCCATTTGTGGCCCGCCAAGTCTGTCGCTGACATTTCTACCATCATCTCCAGCATGTCACGGAGGCTGCGATAACGAACCATTACAACCATATCCCAGTCATCATGGTTTGTTTCCTTAATGAATCCGCCGGCCACCGATGAAATAAAAATAGGCAGACTACCTCGCTTTAACAATAGCGGAACTACCCCTGCGCTGTAACGCGCATCCGCCGTCATGGGATCGGCATCTGCTGCCCAGAGGGAGCCTGGAGGATACATAGCCTTGTCTCTGAATCTAATGAGATTAACCATGACGAACTCATTACCGTCATCATTTTTGGCTAGCTTGCGGATATATTGCACTGGTTTAGTGGCATCTTTGCCTCTTGCTTGAGCATTTGACGTCAATGCTGCGATATAGGCTTCTAACTCAGTCGAGTTAACTGGTTTGTCAGCGCCGCCATACCAGCTAAACCAAGCGATATAAACCACAACAAGGACTGCATAAAAAATCCGCATATTAAGCTCCTAATTTTACGTTTATTGTCATACTGAGTTCTCTATCCCCGGTTTTTTAGGTAATGCCAAGAACATAAGAACCAATGCAGCAGGTGCAATATATAAATTGATGAGGCTGCCAGGTGCGGTTCCTATAGTTTCAATTGGGTGGTATAGGATGATTATATGTCTTGATATATATTCAAAAAAAACTAACAGATACATGCAAGGTAGCAGTGTGCGGTAACGCAGAGTAACCACCAAATAAAACAAACCCAATACTAATTGTGCAAGGCCCCATAGGGCGAAAATGGTCACTATAGCCCCAGCAGCGCCGCTGGGGTAACTGTCCAATGGAATAGTAGCAATGGTTTGTGCGCCGCCGTCTTCCTTAAATATATGAATAAAGCTTCGAGCTATGGTTACTAGCGTTAGGGGAATAAATAGAAGTAAGGCGACAGGATGGCCGCGGTAGTCATTGTTGCCCTGAGTCGGAAATATCCCTGTTAAGATTAGGTTGAGTATGCTTTTAGGCTTATCGGTCATATCTAGGCTCTTTTCTATAATTCTCGAGGGATTATGACATTGACCCTGCCATAATGTAAATATACTATTATTGAGGATTGGTTTAGGCTATCTTTTAAAATACTTTTGACTTAAGGATGATCGATGATATCTGCTGCAATGCCATATTCAAAAAAGTACAAAACCATTAATGGAAAAACTTTAGCTTACGTTGAGGTTGGCGAAGGTGATCCTATTGTTCTGCTGCATGGAAACCCAACATCGTCTTATTTGTGGCGTAATGTAATCCCACATCTAAAGGGATTGGGTCGTTGTATTGCCCCGGATCTAATCGGACAAGGTGATTCCGAGAAGCTGCCAGCAAGTGAGGGGGCAGGGCGATACTCCTTTGATGTGGCTTATAATTATTTGGAAGGGCTGTTGGATGAGCTCGGTGTAAACGAGAACATAACCCTCGTTATTCACGACTGGGGTAGTGCTTTAGGTTTCTATTGGGCCCAACAGCATTCTGATGCGGTCAGGGGTATAGCCTATATGGAGGGCATTGTTTGCCCAGTTACATGGGAAGATTGGCCTGAATCTGCGCGTGGCATTTTCAAGGGTTTTCGGTCTGAAAAAGGTGAGGATCTCGTATTACAGCGAAATATGTTTGTTGAAACAGTACTGCCGAGTTCAGTGATGCGTGGACTAGGTGACGAAGAGATGAGCCACTATCGGCGAGCATTCTCTTCTCCAGATGATCGGCAACCGACCTTAAATTGGCCCAGAGAAATTCCGATTAATGGAGAGCCAGCGCATATGGTTGATTTGGTGTCGAGCTATGGGCATTGGATGGCGGCCAATCATGATTTGCCAAAGTTATTTATTAACGCAGACCCTGGCTCTATTCTAACCGGTAGACAGAGAGATTTTTGTCGAACTTGGCCTAATCAAACAGAAATTACGGTTGCTGGAACGCATTTCATTCAAGAAGATTCACCAGATGAAATAGGTGTTGCTGTGGCTGATTGGTTAAAGACAATATAACTGTAATCTAAGCAATGAGGATTTAACGATGTCTGATGTACCTGTGTATATGCTAGTAAATTTAGTAGTAACTGACGCGGACGAATACCGCGTATATGAAAAGGGTTTTTTTGGGATATTGAAGCGTTTTGGTGGTCAATTTATTACCTTTGACGACAAATCGCTTACCCTAGAGGGCATTGCCCCAAGAGAAGGGCGTATGATCATATTTAGTTTCCCATCTGAACAGGCGGCTAACGACTGGTGGGCAGATGAAGAGTATCAAAAACTAAGTGAGCACCGCAGAGCTGGAACTAAGATGGAGTTTCTAACCATGGTTCGTGGACTGCCACCAAGGGGTTAATCCTTTCTTTGTGTTGATGATACTTTTTGAAGTCTAGACTAACTTAAAGGATATATATTTTGACAGCTATGGCGATTTGGATCACTGCGATTGCGGTTTATGGCGTATTTTGGCTTTGGTATTGTGGCTTCAAGGGCAAACTATCCGGAGCCGAAGTCGAGACGTACATGGTCCGTTTTGAATCGGTCGGAGTTAGTGCTGATGCCTTAGCTAATCTGCGCCATTTCATGGAAAAAGATGATGGCCGTGAGTGGTTTATGGTTAATTTGCTAGAGCTTAAGACACCTAAGCGAGATTCGGCAAAATTACTGCAGACTTATACCAAAAAATTTATGGCTGGCATGATTAAGCGAGGCGGCCACTTCTTTTTTATTGCCATTGCCGCAGCTAAGAACATCGAAAACCTGAACTCTGAGCATTCAGACAACTGGACCTCGGCGGGTATTGTTCGTTACCGAAGTCGCCGTGACTGCGCCGAGATACTGATGAACACATTTGGCAGCGAGCATCATGCCGACAAGCTCGCTTCATTGGTGAAAACCTTTGCGTTTCCAGCGACTACTAGCCTATTAATGGGATCGCCGCGCGTGCTTGTGGCTATGGGTCTAGCGCTGCTTGCTGCTTTGGCGCACATTTGGGTTCTCTCCTGAGGCGGTCATAGCGTTGGTGCTCAAGATGGGTACTGAACGGTCAATAAATAATCTGAATAGCAATCTCAACTTGAGTACTATTATTCTTACTCGCTAAATCAATAATAAAGAGAAAAAGCTAATTATGACTTCAAAAAATTCCTTATTTCAACCATTTAAGTTAGGCAGTTTGAACTTAGATAATAGAATCGTTATGGCGCCAATGACCCGAAACTTTTCGCCAAATGACAACATTCCTGGAGATAACGTTGTTGATTACTATCGACGCCGAGCTGAGGGTGGCGTTGGCCTGATTATTACAGAAGGTACCTGTGTTGGTCATGCTGGGGCTAGTGGTTACCCGAGCGTGCCTTACTTTCATGGAGAGAAAAGACTCGCTGGCTGGAAGAAAGTAGTCGAGGCCGTGCATGAGAAGGGTGGGAAAATAGCCCCTCAACTATGGCATGTGGGTGCCGTACGTAAGTCTGGCACGCTTCCCGAGGGTGACGTACCAGGCTATGGTCCATCAGGAATGAATGTTCCGGGAAAGGTCAATCGGCAGGTGATGACACAGCAGGATATTGATGATGTGGTTGCGGCCTTTGCTCAGGCCGCGGCGGATGCAAAAGCGATTGGCTTTGATGCGGTTGAACTGCACGGTGCCCACGGCTATCTAATTGACCAGTTTTTTTGGGAAGGCACTAATCAAAGAGATGATCACTATGCGGGTTCTATTGAACATCGTAGCCGCTTTGGCGTAGAGATTATTCAAGCGGTTCGCGCGGCTGTAGGTCCAGACTTCCCTGTTATATTACGCTGGTCACAGTGGAAACAGCAGGACTACACCGCTCGGTTAGCAGTTACGCCGCACGAGCTTGAACGTTTTTTATTACCCTTATCTGAAGCCGGGGTGGATATTTTTCATTGCTCACAGAGACGTTTTTGGGAGCCCGAGTTTGCAGGTAGTGAGTTGAATTTGGCTGGCTGGACTCAACAGATCACTGGTAAGCCTGCCATTACGGTGGGTAGTATCGGTTTGGACGCAGATTTTACGCCAAAGCCGGGAGAGATGACTTTTAGAGAGGCCGACCCTGCTAGTCTAGATACTTTACTGGAGCGTCTAGATAATCAAGAATTCGACTTGGTCGCAGTGGGTCGCGCGTTACTAGCCAATCCAGCGTGGGTAAATTTGATAAAAGCGAAGCGTATGGATGAGTTGAAGCCATTCCGAAAAGAAAATTTAGGCGAGCTGATCTAAAGGTTAAAATAATTGGCGAATGAGAGGGTATGGGTTTGGAACTTAATAACAAGATTATTGTAATCACAGGTGCGGGTAGTGGTATTGGCCGAGCGCTAGCCGTTCGTTTTCATGCCGAAGGCGCCCAGAAAATTATCGCTGTAGATATTAATCTCAGTAATGCCGAAGAGACAGCGGCCATGGTTGACGGTGTTGCTATGATGGCTGATGTGGCAAAAGAAGATGACATCGCTCGAGTTATTGAAGATACCGAAGCTAATGTCGGGCCTATAGACCTGTTTTGCTCCAATGCCGGTGTGGGTATAGGTGAAAACATACATTCGCCTAACTCGGAATGGCAGGCTATTTGGGATATCAATGTCATGTCCCATGTGTATGCGGCGCGTCATTTAGTGCCACGCATGGTGGCGCGGGGTGGTGGCTATTTTTTAAATACCTCTTCTGCAGCGGGCTTGCTAAATCAGATTGGTGGTGCGGCTTACGGTGTCACTAAACATGCGGCGGTAGGGTTTGGAGAGTGGCTGGCGATTCATCACCAGCACGAAGGCATCAAGGTGTCCATGTTATGTCCCCAAGCGGTGCGCACGCCGATGACTGAGGTCGACAATGACGCGACGGCGGCTGCAGCCAGTAATGGTATGATCGAGCCAGAAGAACTAGCGGAGTCGGTGGTTGAAGAGCTGCGTAAAGAAAGCTTCCTCATTCTGCCTCATCCTATTGTGCTGGAATATATGCGTAATAAAACGACCAATTACGATCGATGGATTGGCGGGATGAACAAGTTAATGAGAAAAATAACCGGATTGATCTAATGGTCTATAAAAATACCGAAGAGGGAACCTAATGAGTTTTGAATTAACCGCTAGAGCGGAAGAGCTAAATGATAAATTAAAGGCTTTCATGGATGAGCATATTTATCCACGCGAAGCTGAGTATGATGATTTTACTAATGACCACAAAAATCTGTGGCAGTACCCAGAGTGGTTTGAGGGTCTTAAACAAGAGGCTCGGCGTCAAGGATTATGGAATCTATTTCTGCCGGCAGAATACGAACCTTGGAGTCCTGGCTTAACCAATAGTGAGATCGCGCCTCTATTTGAGACCATGTCACGCTCTGCTTGGGCTCAGCAGATATTCAATTGTAGTGCCCCAGACAGAGGCAACATGGAGGTCTTAGCTAAGTATGGAACACCAGAACAGCAAGAACAGTGGCTCTATCCATTACTTGCAGGTGAAATTCGCTCCGCTTACGCTATGACGGAGCCCGACGTGGCCTCATCTGACGCGACTAATATGGAGCTAAAGATCGAGCGAGATAGAGACGAGTACGTCCTTAATGGCCGCAAATGGTGGACCACTAGCGCAATGGGGCCACAATGTAAATTAATGTTGGTGATGGGCAAGTCCAACCCAAATGGTCCTCGTCATCAGCAGCATTCAACCATATTGGTTCCGACAGATACTCCTGGGGTGACTGTTGCACGTCCGCTGAGGGTTTTTGGCGAGTATCACTCACCCGGCGGTGAGGGAGATGTCGTCTTTAGGAATGTGAGAGTACCAGTAACTAACCTTATATTGGGCGAAGGTAGAGGCTTTGAAATTGCACAGGGTCGGCTAGGGCCTGGTCGTTTTCAGTACGCAATGATGTTTGTCGGTATGGCGCAACGCAGCTTAGAGTTGATGTGTGAGCGCGCAGTCAGCCGTGTGGCCTTTGGTGAGCCTTTAAGTAAAAAGACCAGCGTACAGCATGAAATAGCTCGTAGCCGCTGCGATATTGAGCAGTGTCGTTTACTGGTGCTATCTGCGGCAGAGAAGATGGACAAGTATGGTATTGATGCCTGTAGAGCGGAGATCTCTATGCTGAAAATTGTTGCCCCCAAGATGTGTGAGGACGTCTCTAGTCGCGCTATGCAAATATTTGGTGGAATGGGTGTCTCTCAAGATACACCTTTGGCACATATTTTTACCACGAGTCGATTCTGCAGAATTGCTGATGGACCCGATGAGGTTCATATGTCGCAACTGGCTAAGTTAACTATTCGTTCATTGGCTAGGCTATAGAAGGAGAACAAAATGGGTGTTATTAGAGAATTTTTTCGTGTTGTGGCAGATGTTGCAAGGGTTATACCGGTCACACTGGCCAAACAGCCGGCTATGGACGATCCGGCTTCTATAGCGATGGTTTTTGAAGATACGGTTAAGCGTTATCCCGATAGAAATATGCTTGTGTTTGAAGGTCGTGAAGTCAGTTGGTCTGAGTTTAATGAATTAGCTAACTCACTTGCTCATGCATTGATTGCGCGTGGGGTAAAGCGAGATGACTGTGTTTCTGTGATCATGGAAAATCGTATTGAGATGCTTGCTAGCATTATGGCCGTGCAAAAAATTGGCGCTATCGCCGGTTTAGTTAACCCAGGTTTAGTGGGAGCTCAGCTAGTTCATTGCATGAACGTAACTAACTCAGTTAAATGTCTTGCGGGTGAGGAGATATTTAGCAGTGTGTTGGATGTTCGCGCTGACTTAGACATGGATGATGCCGATATTTTATGGGTCGCCGATTTACGTGAGAGCTCACCGCCAGAGTCAATGGAAGATATTATGGCGCAGGTTGATCAATACCCAGTGACAAACTTGGACGATACCAAGACTATTTTAGCTGGGGCGACGGCTTGCTATATTTTCACCTCGGGAACAACAGGAATGCCTAAAGCCGCGAAAGTAGGGCAGAGACGTTTGATGGCTGCGGGTTATTCCTTTAGTAGAATTGGTGTTCGCGCTAAGCCTGAAGATCGAATGTATCTCTGTCTGCCACTTTTTCATGGTACAGGCTTTATCTGTGGGGTCTGTAGCGCGTTGCATAGTGGCTCATCGATGTTTTTGCGGCGAAAATTTTCAGCATCAGCTTTTTGGCCAGAGATCCAGAAGTATCAATGCACGATCTTTTTCTATGTGGGTGAACTATGTCGTTATCTGGTGACTCAGCCCCCATGTCCAGAAGAGCTAAATAACCCCTTAGACCGAGTGTTTGGTAATGGACTACGCCCAGATGTGTGGGACGAATTCAAAGGACGCTTTGGTATTGATCGCGTCTGCGAATTTTATGGTGCTAGTGAGGGCAATCTTTCGTTTTTGAATGCTTTTAATAAAGATAAAACCATTGGATTTTGTCCTGGCACGATTCTGTTACTTGAATATGACGTTGAGGAAGACAAAATTGTTCTGGATGACAAAGGTGCCTATAAGCAAGTTGAGTCTGGGCAGCCAGGACTATTGATAGGCGAGATTGATGAGCGCTATCGATTTGACGGTTATACCGACGGCGCGGCCTCGGAGTCTAAGATTCTAAGGGATGTTTTGAAAGCGGGTGATGCTTGGTTTAACACCGGAGATCTCATTGTTGAGGTTGATGTTGGCTTCACCATGGGGAAGCCACATTACCAGTTTGTTGATCGCATTGGAGATACTTTCCGCTGGCGCTCTGAAAATGTGTCCACTAATGAGGTCGGGGAAATTTTGAATGCTAATCAGCAGGTAGAAATTGCCAATGTCTATGGTGTTGATGTTCCGGCGACCGAGGGTAAGGCTGGCATGGTATCTCTGGCACTTAAGCCTGGGAAGATATTTGATGCAGATGAGTTTTCGGCTTATGTTTCTGCGAATTTACCTGGTTATGCTCAGCCTGTCTTTATACGAATTCAGTCAGATATATCGACTACCGGGACATTTAAGTTGATTAAAGGCGATTTGCGCAAGCAGGCCTTTCATTTGGAGCAGTTAGGTGAGGATGCGATCTACGTCATGATGCCGCGCTCAAAGGCTTACCAGAAGCTTGACCAGTTGTTATACGAGTCTATTATCGATGGGTCGGCGGGTTACTAATTACAAAATATCAAGATTGATAGGAGACTAGGGTAATGAGTTTTTCTTCAGACTATATAACGATCGAAAAGGCTGGGGCCGTCGGTACAGTTTGGCTTGACCGTCCTGATAAATACAATGCGCTGTCAGAGCCGTTTTGGCTGGCACTGCCCCAGGCGTTGAGCGCGCTGGAGGCTGATGAGAGTATTAGAGCGATAGTGTTGGCAGGTAAAGGTAAGCATTTCTGCGTGGGCATCGATCTAGTACAGAGCGGACTGCTTTCGCAGCAAACGCCCAAAGGGGCTTCTGAGGCTGTTGCTAACTTAAAACAGTTGCAGGGCACTAGCCGTTTTCAGGACGCAATATCATCCCTAGCTAAATGCTCGCTGCCAGTCATTGCAGTGGTCCACGGCCACTGTTTGGGAGCGGGGATTGATATGATCACCGCGTGTGATATAAGACTTGCCGCAGAGAACAGCAATTTTAGCGTACGTGAGACTCGGATTGGGTTGGTTGCAGATGTAGGTACTCTGCAACGACTGCCAAAAATTCTCAATGCTGGGCATGTTGCTGAGTTAGCCTATAGTGGCAAAGATATTAATGCTGCTCGGGCAGAGAAAATAGGTCTAGTGAATGATGTTTATGAGTCTTTTGAGGCGACCTATGCCGCTGGAATGGCACTGGCTGGTGAGATAGCCGCTAATCCTCCTATGGCGGTGCAAGGCACTAAATTTATGCTTCAGCAGAGTGACACATTGACCACAGAGCAGAGTTTATTAATGAATGGCATGTTTACGTTGATGACCAGCCTGAAATCCCATGATTTACAGGAGTCTATGCGCGCTTTCGCAGAGAAGCGGGCCCCTAGCTATACTGGGACCTAATTTAAGCGGCATCGGATAGTTATTTTAATGATTTACCCAGTGAGGATTTTATGAGTAATACCGCATATATTTATGATGCTGTGCGAACCCCGCGCAGTAAAGGCAAGCCTGGTGGCACGCTTCACGAGGTCAAGCCGATTGATTTGGGTGCAGGGCTACTCAGGGCGTTGCAGGAACGCAATGATCTGGATACCTCATATGTTGACGATGTGATCATGGGTTGCGTGTCACCGGTGGGAGAGCAGGGCAGTGATATCGCCAAAATGATCGTTCAAAATGCTGGCTGGGACGAGTCTGTCGCGGGTGTTCAACTTAATCGATTCTGTGCATCAGGACTTGAGGCTGTGAATACAGGCGCTCAGAAGATCGCGTCGGGCTGGGAACAGATGGTTGTAGCCGGAGGTGTTGAATGTATGTCGCGGGTCCCTATGGGTTCCGATGGTGGCGCTATGATGGGTGACGCGGCGTTTGCTATTCAACAAAGCTTCGTTCCCCAAGGGATTGGTGCGGATACGATTGCCACAATCGATGGCTATACCCGAGAGGACGTTGATCGCTATGCCGTTGAATCCCAGCGTCGCGCTGCTCATGCCAGGGACAGCGGCTATTTCGATGGTTCTGTGGTGCCTGTCAAGGACAAGAATGGCTTGGTCATCTTAGGGCGCGATGATTTTATTAAGCCAGAGACCACTATGGAGATATTGGGTGGCTTGAGAGCCTCTTTTGAAATGATGGGCAATATGGCTTTTGATGAAATAATACTTAGAAAATACAATACTTTAGAGCGTATATCTCATGTACATACTCCGGGGAATTCGTCGGGCATTGTGGACGGCGCTAGTGCGGTATTGATCGGCTCAGCAAAGGCTGGAAAAGATCTTAATCTAACACCTCGGGGACGTATTGTAGCCGGTTCCATACTGGCCTCAGATCCAGTCATTATGTTAGCAGGTCCTGGGCCAGCAGCAATTAAATGTCTAAAAACTGCAGGTTTAAAGCCAAATGATATCGATTTATGGGAAATCAATGAAGCATTTGCGTCAGTGGCTATGCGTTACATGAAAGATTTAGATATCGACCACTCTGTTACTAACGTTAATGGTGGCTCGATCGCTATGGGTCATCCACTTGGAGCCACTGGCGCAATGCTAGTTAGCACTATGCTTGATGAGCTTGAGCGTCGGCAGCTAAAACGAGCCATGCTTTCGCTTTGCGTTGGCGGTGGTATGGGTATTTCCTGCATTATTGAGCGGGTGTGATTCGTCGTTTAGCGCTTATAAGACGATGACTATAGAATTTGAAAGGATGTAGATAATGGGTGTTTTTAAGTACCAGAAAGACGAGCAGGGTATTGTCACTGTGACAATGGATATGACTGGGCCTGTGAATGCGATCAATGCTGAGTACAAGGGGGCAATGGATGAGACCCTTATACGGCTTGAAGCCGAGAAAGGCTTGTCCGGTGTGGTATTTGCTTCGGCTAAAAAGGTTTTTTTTGCCGGAGCAGATCTCAAAGAATTAGTGGTGACAAATGATGATGATGTTGCGGAGCTTTTCGCAAACGGTGAATCTATCAAGGGCCACTTTCGACGACTGGAGAAACTGCCTGTTCCTGTGGTTGCGGCGATTAACGGCGCCGCATTGGGCGGTGGTTATGAGCTTACATTGGCCTGTAACCATCGAATTGCTTACAACCACAAGTCAGTCCAAATTGGACTTCCTGAGTGCGCTATAGGAGTATATCCAGCGGGTGGAGGTGTTGTTCGCCTGACTAAACTGATTGGGGTTGAAAAAGCACTTGATATCATCCTCAAGAGCCAGCGTCTGACACCACAAAAAGCCTTGGATGAGGGTTTGGTAGATCAACTCGTTGAGTCTTTAGACGAACTAATGCCCGCGGCTAAGGCATGGATTGTTGAAAATAAGGATTCCTATCAGCAGCCTTGGGACATCAAAGGCTACAAGATTCCTGGTGGCGCTATAAATTCACCTCGTAATGCTCAGTTTGCCGGTATGGCGCCGACCCTGTTGCATAAGCAGACGCGAGGCCTAATGCCCCAGATGACGGCGGCAATGGATATTGCTTTTCAGTCAACGATGTTTGATATAGACACTATGCTGCGCGTAGAAGGCCGAGAATTTATTAAGATTGTCACTGGGCCTGTGGCAAAGAACATGATTACGGCGTTCTTCTTTCAGTTAGGGAAAATTAACGCTGGTGCCAGTCGGCCTGAGGGCGTTGCAAAAAATCTTACCCGTAAGCTAGGTATTTTGGGTGCAGGAATGATGGGCCAAGGTATCGCCTATGTTGCGGCACGCGCAGGTATTGAAGTTGTATTGAAGGATATGACTCAAGAGGCCGCGGATAAAGGCAAGGCGTATTCAGAAGCCTTGGTGAACAAAGCAATCAAGCGTGGAAAAATGTTTCAGTCTCAGGCTGATAAGCTACTCGGGCTCATTACGCCTACTGCGGAAGATGAGGATCTAAGAGGCTGTGACTTGATTATCGAGGCCGTGTTTGAAAACATTGAGCTAAAAAATAAGATTGTAGCCAAAACTGAACAGTATTTGTCAGAAGATGGCTTTTGGGGGTCGAACACCTCGACACTGCCTATCACGCAGTTGTCTGAAGCGGCCGCTAAGCCAGAAAGTTTTATTGGCATTCACTTTTTCTCACCGGTGGACAAAATGCCGTTGATCGAAATCATCATGGGCGAGAATACCAGCGATGAAGCGCTCGCGAAAGCGTTCGACTTTGCTCAGCAAATTCGCAAGACACCGATAGTCGTCAATGACTCTTTGGGCTTCTTTACCTCACGTACTTTTGGTACCTATATTGATGAAGGCGCTCAACTGTTAGTGGAGGGCGTGCATCCGGTCAAGATCGATAGCATGGGTAGGGCGATCGGTATGCCTGTCGGCCCTCTGCAGGTTGCCGATGAGACTAGCCTAGAGTTAGCGCGCAAAGCTGGTGAAACTTGGGCTGCGATGGGTGTAGAGGATAAGTGGAGTAATGGTGATGTGATGCGCAGGGTGATCAAAGACATGGTCACGGAAAATGGTCGTGGCGGGCGCCATCATGGCGGCGGATACTATGAGTATCATGCCGATGGGTCTAAGAATATCTGGCCTGGGCTATATGATCTTTATTACAACGAACAAACCTATGTTTGTGATCAGGATATTCAGGACCGTTTAATGTTCCGTCAGGTTATTGAGGCGCTAAAGTGCCTGGAAACAGGCGTTTTGAGATCGGTCGCAGATGGTAACATCGGTTCTATTATGGGTATTGGCGCGCCAGCTCATACGGGTGGCTTGATTCAGTACGTTAACAGCTACGGGTTTGACAGCTTTATCGCCCGCTGTGATGAACTATCTAGCGCCTATGGCGAACGATTTGATTGCCCTGAGATAGTCAAGACACATGCTACGTCAGGCGATTTAATGGTTTGACTGCATGCTAGGCTAGACAGTGATGTCTAGCCTAGCGGCCATACCCTAGTTACATAATATATTCGCGAGTGGCGTTTATAATCTCTGGGAATTTTTCACCGAGTTTCGCCATCCAGTAGTTGAACCAGTACTCAATTTTCTGTAAAAACGTCAGCTCAAGCCGATCTGGGAGGCTTTGTTGTTTGTCATCAAGGTAGGCATGGATGGCGTCAACATCGTCAATATCAAGTGTCTCGTAAAAGCCTATCATGCCTTTGTGAGTCCGCGTACCACCGATCACTATCGAGGCGAAGTCATTGTGAGTTTGTTCGCTCATATACCTGAGGTTTGGTACAACGTAATTACTTAATGCATTGATACCATGGCAGGAACCGCAGTTGTTATGGTAGATCGACTCACCCAGCTTGATCAGGTCAGGATCTGTATTAGCTGTATGGCCAAGCGCGCGGATGGTTGTTAGTTCCTCGCTAATAACAGTATTTGTTTGATTAAATTGACCCTTCTTAAACACGAGCAGCTTATTTTGGTTGGTTTTATTACGCTGCAGTTCGTCCCCCAGGGTCAGCATAAGGGTCCCTCCGCTTCCTTGAGCTACCGCAATATACTGCTCTCCATCCAGCTCATAGGTCATAGGCCCAGCGAGCACTGCGCTATCTGATTTGTACTGCCACAGCTTGTCACCGCTGTATGCATCATAGGCTGCAAAGGTGCCATCCCAGGTCCCCTGAAAAACCAGATCACCTTCAGTACTTAGAATGCCGCCATTCGATGGTTTTTTGTGATGGACCTGCCATGCTCGTTGTTTCTTAATAGGGTCCCAGGCAACTAACTCACCGTAAACGAGAGCATCCACCGAAGCTTTGCCGGCAACCCAGCTCTTTGGGTCACGGTTAGTATTTAAATCCACACCGGTATTCCAGCGGTTCACCCGATACTCAACGTCTTTTTCCGCGCTAAAGAAGGCGGGGATACTCTGCACCGGAATGTACATCAGTTGGGTCTTGGTGCTAAAAGACATAGGCTGCCAGTTATGGGCGCCATAGGGAGATGGCCAAATAACGCTGCCTCCATTCTTCTGATAGTCAGCAAATTTACTTTCCACAGGTCGACCAGTGTCCATATCTACGTGTGTGGCCCAGGTTACTTTACCGAATTTGTCGGCCGATAGGAGTTCACCGGTTTTACGATCCAGAACATAAAAAAATCCATTTTTGGGAGCCTGCATAATGACTGAGCGGAGCTCACCCTTTATCTCCAGTTCCGCTAACACTAGTTGCTGTGTTGCGGTGTAGTCCCAGTTATCGGCCGGAGTTACTTGGTAATGCCAGACATACTCGCCGGTATCTGGTCGCAAGGCCACGATAGAACTGAGATAAAGATTGTCGCCACCACCGGGGCTACGAAGGTCACGATTCCAGGGCGATCCATTTCCGGTGCCGATATAGAGGAGATCTAGGTCCGGGTCGTAAACAAGAGAGTCCCACGCAGTTCCGCCACCGCCTCCCAATTTGTACCACTGATCACCGCTCCAGGTCTCGAGAGCCGCTTCAAGAGCGACGCTTTCTTGTGGCTTGTTGCGGTCACCCGGGACAGTGTAAAAGCGCCATTTCATCTCTCCGGTCGCAACATCATAGGCACTGACGTATCCACGCACACCTAGTTCAGCGCCACCGTTGCCGATGATAACCATGCCTTTAACAATTCGGGGCGCGCCGGTGATACTGTAATTACCGTCTGTGGGCGTACTTTGTACCGACCAGTTTTCTTTACCGCTCAAGGCATCTAAGGCAATTAAGCGACCGTCTAAGGCACCAAAGAAGACTTGCAGCGGGCTGTTCTCATTATCTTGCCATATGGCAACACCACGGTTGACTGGTCCGCAGCAAGTTTTTGCTAGCTGTGCTTTGGGGACCTTGGCATCGTAATGCCATAACTCCACTCCGGTTCGGGCATCCAATGCATGCACATGGCTCCAACCGGTGCTAAGGTAGATCACACCGTTGTGCACGATTGGGGTGGCTTCCATCCCGCGTGCGGTATCAAACTTAAATGACCACGCCAGGTCTAGTTCATCAACGTTGTCACGGTTGATTTTGTCTAGAGGGCTGAAACGCTGTTCGCGGTATGACCGTCCGTAGCTAAGCCATTCGGTGCCTGGATCGATGATTGAACTTTCGTTGGCTGCCTGCGGCATGCCAGTCGCTAAATTCGCAAGCCCCAACGCCATTCCTAAGGCTGCGGCGTAAAGTAAATGTAACTTCATGCATAACTCCCCACGTAACAATTATTTTAAGTATTTGTTTTAGTCGTTTTTATTTTTGTATGGCTGCCTCGACAAACTGCAATCGATCTTGGCCAAAAAACATTTCGCCCTCGACAAACATGGTTGGCGCGCCGAATAGTCCTCTCTGTACTGCTACCTCGGTATTTTGGATGAGGGTTGCTTTAACGTCGGGGTCTTGTGTGGAAGCTAAGATTACATTGACATTAAGCTCCGCTGAACCAAGGACCTCGGTAACTACATCAATATCAGCCATATTTTTCCCGTCGACCCAGATGGCGTTAAAAACAGTGTCGATATAGTCGGCAAAGTAGTCACTGTTAATGGCTGCGACAGCTCCGCGCATTAAATTTAGAGTATTAATTGGAAAGTGCGAATTATTATTAAGCGGCACATCATACAGGGCTGCGTAGCGGGGTAAGTCCAGGGCCATCATATAGTGGCCTTTGGCAGGAACCGAAACCGGTGAACTGTTGCCGGTAGCTTTAAATAGGCCACCAAGTAGGATAGGGCGGTACAGGATTTCACAGCCGTATTGCGCCTGTAACTGCTGTAAGCGCTTATGTGCGAGATAGGCGGTGGGGCTGCCTACATCAAAGTAAAATTCTACTGTTTTGGTCACTTGGTTTCTCCTACCATTTTTCTTCCCATGGACGTACGTCGAGCTCAAAAGTCCATGCGTTACGGGGTTGGTCGTAAAGGGTCACATAGTTTGTTGCCAAATCATCGGGACAAATGATGCCATCAGTCGCTTTGCGGATCTCATAGTCAGGAAAGTTTTCCCTAATCCATTGGGTATCAACGCCACCATCGATGACAATATGCGCGACATGGATGTTTTGTGGACCTAACTCTCTAGCCATGCTTTGCGCTAGCGCACGCAGGCCGTGTTTAGCGCTGGCGAATGCTGCAAAACCAGCAGCGCCACGGACACTTGCCGTTGCGCCTGTAAATAAAATGGCCCCACGGTTGCGCTTTGTCATATAGCGAGCAGCTTCACGGCCATTTAGGAACCCAGCAAAACAAGCCATTTCCCAAATTTTGCGGAACTTGCGGCTGTCTGTTTCTAGAATACTCATAGGGACATTAGCACCAACATTAAATACGACGACTTCGATCTCGCCTATCTCTTTTTCAATCTTAGCAAAAAGACTCTCAGTGGCTTCTTCATCACGTGCGTCGCAACTGAAACCATGAGCGATCTGTCCTGTCTCAGAAATCTCTTCTATAAGCGGCTTTAGTTTGTCGCCGTTACGGCGAGTGGCGCAAATGGTCAGACCGCGCTGTGAAAATTTTCGAGCGATAGCGCTACCAATCGCGTCGCCGGCACCAATAATTAGGGCTATCTTTGCTGTCATTTTTCCCTCGCCGCATCAAATGCAATTTGTTTTATGGGATGTAAGAACTTAAATAAGCGTAGCTTACTTTTATATCATACAGTGATGTGAGGGTGCGATTTTGTTTGAGAATCGTTGGTCACTAAACCGAAGAGATGAACCTTTGACAATAAGAAAGGCTTTCGTTTAGTTGGGAAATAAGTGGCTTATTTGATTAGAAATAATTTCGATACAATCTTTGTTAGAGACATTCTGTACTTCCCTCAACTGAAGCCAATAATCAAAAGAGGATAGAGCATAGGCGCTTTGCTTGCCTAACTCCGATAATGACAGAATTTCAGGGATCCAATCCTCTAGCTCTTTCTGAATACGTTGTTGATTGAGAATGTAATTTTTCTTTATTACTGGTGTATTCCACATACGGATTTGTCCAGACAACATAAAGTTTTTAGCTGATGCGTAGCCGTTAGTGAGTTGCTCTGTTGCATGTAAGATTCTGACCTCAATTGCCCCAGATCTGTCGCCGCCAACAAATAAAGGTTTCGTGACTTTAAGCATGAGGGTATTAGTGGTTTCGAAAATACTGTCCATGTCGTCAAAATGTCTGAAGACTGAGCGTATTCCAACATCGGCTCTTTCAGCCACCTGTTGTGCAGTCGGGATTAAATTGCCTTCTCCAACCAACTCAATCATGGCGGCGATAATTAGCTGCCGGCTCCGCTCACTTCGAAGTAAACGCCCGTCAAGCTTAGTATCTAAAGGTATTGTGTCTGACTGGAGTTGTACGTTGCCCATAAGTACTACCTTCGCTGATCTAATGATTTTTCGCTTTAAGAACCTGCGGGTCATATTTTGGCACATGTCACAATCTTAAACAATTTAAGCCCAAGGCAAAGCCCTAAAACCTATGCTAGTTTGCCAGCTTAGATGGGACCCTAACAATTTTGTCCGAGTTGACAGGCAGAGTAAATAATGTCCCATCTTGGCCCAGGGTATAGTCGCTAAAAACTTCATCGACACCATTAAGCCATATTGCATCCATACCGGGTATGTCTAAGGGGGGTACCACGTGGTAGTACAGGAGGTGCCCAACTTTAGCGTCACGAGCAATTTCTGCAGCCTCAACTGGGCTGGTATGATAATCAAGGACGTCATGGAAAATTTTCGCCCGTGACAGGGCGTTTGCATTCTTCGCCCCAGCACTCATCATTTGTAATAATTGTGGCGAAAGAGCTTCATGCACTAAGAGGTCAATACCCTGGGAAAATTTTTCAATATTAGGCGATTTAACGGTATCACCAGAGACCAGTACGGTTCGCCCTTTGTAGGTAAATAGATAGGCAACAGCAGGCGCTATAGGTGCATGGTCGACACGAATCATGTCAACTTTCAAATCATCTTTATCATAGATTGTTAAGCTGACGTCATCTTGGGGGATATCAAAAGTCACGGCAGTCATTCCACTACCCGTGGGCGAGGCGACGGTAGTTCCATGGTGTGCGGTACGATAGCTCGCATCTGAGCTGTAGGCTTGATTAAAGGCGTCCACAACTTCAGCAACCCCCTTAGGCCCATAGACGGGCATAGGCTCGGTGTGACTGCCACCAATCCAGCGAAGCATCGCGGTTTCACCAAGTCCGTCTATGTGGTCCGAGTGAAAATGAGTTAAAAATACACCCTCAGTAGCGCCTAGATCCAAGCCCATTCTTAAAATATTGCGTGCGCCATTTGTTCCTGTGTCCACCAGGAATAGTTTCCCACCTGCAATAACCGCGACACATGGCCCGGATCTATTGATGCTAGGCATGGGGCCACCAGCACCACAGAGACCTACATGAAGGCCAGGCCCCAGGTCATCTATGCCATTAGCCGACATTAAGGTAGTTAGCGCATTGGGCAATATCTTAAGTAAGATAGCCCCGCGTTGACTGTAGCCAATCAATAGCAGTGCGATGAGAAGTATCACGATTAGATAGCGCTTTTTAATGGTCATATATTATATGTTCTTATACTGTGGATGCTTAGTTAACAGTGACACATGACAGTATGTATGTCAATATATTGAAAAGCCTAGAGGGCATATCGACACCTAAGGAGCTAATCCATGCCAACAGCACAACCATTAACAGTTATCGGCGCTGTTCCATCACCTTATACCAGAAAGATGGTCGCTCTATTACGGTATAGGCGCCTTGATTACCGCATCATTTGGGGAGATCCTGCTGCGATACTCATTGATCGTGGACTGGAGAGACCTAAAGTAGGATTGCTGCCGACTTGCCTAATGACAAACCCAAGCGGGCAGGTAGAGGTTGTGTGCGATTCGACGCCAATCATTCGTCGTTTAGAGTCGGAGAACATAGGGCGATCAGTCATTCCCCATGATCCAGTGGTGGCCTTCCTTGACTATTTGTTGGAGGATTTTGCTGATGAGTGGTGCACTAAGTATATGTTTCATTATCGCTGGTACCCCCAAGTTGATGCTGACAACGCAGGCACGCTGTTACCTTTATTTCAAAAGGTCGATATGGCAACTAACCTGCATGAACAATTTAAACCTTACATAAGGGATCGTCAGGTGGGTCGTCTTCACGTGGTGGGTTCTAACGATGATACCGCAGGCTTGATAGATGCAAGTTATCGACGTTTTCTTTTAGCGTTGGAGAATCATCTGGTGGCGCAGCCGTTTATGCTTGGATATAGGCCCGGGGCGTCTGATTTTGGCATTTATGGGCAGCTCACGCAGTTGATCGGATTCGACCCTACACCACGCGCGATAGCACATGAACTGGCTCCACGCGTCGTCGCCTGGACTGGGCTTTTAGAAGATCAATCAGGGTTAGAGCCCGAAGAGTCTGACTGGATTAGCGGTAGAAATATCCCCAGTAGTCTAAGTGAATTACTTAAGGAGGTTGGCCGAGTATATGCGCCGGCATTACTTGCAAACGCCAAGGCCTTGCAGGGTGGAGAAAAGACTTGGGAGGCAGAAATTGATGGCGGCCTCTGGACCCAGCGAACCTTTTCCTACCAAGGAAAATGCTTACAATGGATCAATAGGGAGTACCAGTCTCTGTGTGCGGCCGATAAGACAGTGGTAAACGAAATTCTTGCGGATACCGGTTGTGAACAAATATTATTGTAAGTTAATCGGTGAGTATTCGATTAGCCACACTGTGGTTTTAACGGTCAAAATAAGAGAGGACCAATGAGCGATCAATTTAAGGAGCAGGGCGGGGCGGCGACAATGGACCCTAACCCAATATATCGGTGGTTGTCCTCACATCTTATAAGTTGGTTGGTGGGCGATAGTCGCTTGCAGAGAAATAGGGCAAAGGCGGACAGAGCGCGGCAAAAAAAAGGATCTAGGCATGTGCTGGAGTATTTTCACCAAGTAGATGACGGTTATAGTCACCTAGCGGCTCAGTTACTACAGCCCCTTTCAGAAAGATATGATATTGATTTAATTTGCCATTTGGTTCCCGGGCCGTTGGGGAGTAATGCTGCTGAACCAGAATTGTTACTTGCGCTTTCTCGATATGACGCTCAGCTTATAGCGCCCCATTATGGCCTGGAATTTCCTAGTGCGGCAGTAGTGCCTCAAGTGAGCCTAATCGGCGTGGCCTCAAGGATTTTAGCAGCCCAGACATTAGAGGGGTTTGTGCGAAATGTTGTATCGGTTGGTTCGGCAGTTTGGGCGTCTGATCAGGAGAGTCTAGACAAACTTGGCGATGAAATTGGCATTGTATCAGCGGCTGATGCTGAGTTAGTCATTGCTACGGGCAATGCGCGTCGTGAGGATTTAAAACATTACTCAGGGGCCATGTTTTATTATGCTGGTGAGTGGTATTGGGGAGTTGATAGGCTTTACCACCTAGAGAAACGTCTTAGTGATTTAGGGTTAGATAGGCAACCTAAGCAATCAAGATTAGCTGATCGTCCGCAGATTGAACCCGGTCCTTTAAAGGGCGATGGAAGACTTACTCTGGAAATGTATCCTTCTCTACGCAGCCCTTATACTGCAGTGTGTTTTGATCGTACTGTTGAGTTAGCTAAAGAGATGATGGTTTCTTTGAGTGTGCGTCCAGTCCTGCCGATGGTGATGCGGGGAGTGCCTGCTACTCGAGAGAAAGGTCTCTATATTTTTGCCGATGCAGCTCGGGAGGCTCGTGAAGCTGGTGTTCCCTTTGGTAACTTTTATGATCCTATCGGTGATCCGGTCCGGCAATGCTACTCCTTATATCCATGGGCTTGCGAGCAGGGTAAGGGCGTTGAATTGGTATCTAGTTTCCTTCGCTGTGCTTTTGCTAAAGGAGTCAATACCAATAATAATAGGGGTCTCAAAACGGTCATAGAGCAGGCTGGTTTGGATTGGGGTACAGCCGCAACGATTGTCGGCCAAAGTGGTTGGGAGGGGCAGTTAGAGGAAAATCGCCTTGCGATGTATGAGGCGGGTCTTTGGGGTGTCCCTAGTTATCGTCTTCTTGATAATAATGGAAAGCAGCTCGTTGCGGTTTGGGGGCAAGATAGATTGTGGTTAATTGCTAAGCTAATTCAGCAGCACTTGGCAAAGGATAGCTAGGTTAGGATGTTTACCAACGCTGAGCATTTGAATGGAGTTCAGCGTAGTAACAAAATGTGACTTAAAGCTTGTTCGATTATTATTGGACAAGACAAACTTAAATGAAGGGGCGATCGATGGTAGCGTTAACAGAGATGGTGGATTATACAGTTGAGCAAAATGTAGCCGTAATAACAATTAATAACCCGCCAGTGAATGCATTGAGTCATGGTGTCCGACAGGGATTGCTGAATGGCGTAGAAAAGGCGCTTGATGATGCTGCCGTTGAAGGTATGGTGATCCTTTGCGCAGGTAGAACTTTTATCGCTGGGGCGGACATAAGTGAGTTTAACCGAGCCCCTCAAGAGCCCGGTCTGCATCAGGTCTTGTCGGCGATGGACAATTCGACAAAACCCATAGTGGCGGCTATTCATGGCACCGCTTTAGGCGGTGGTCTTGAGACCGCTCTCTGCTGTAATTATCGAGTTGCCGTAGCTGATGCGCGGTTCGGCGTACCAGAAGTGAGTTTAGGTTTATTGCCAGGTGCCGGCGGTACGCAGAGGCTGCCCCGAGTAGTGGGAGTGGATAAGGCGCTACAAATGGTCACCTCAGGAGTACCGATCTTAGCTACAGAGGCTTTAAAAGAGGGCTTGGTGGATATGATCGTCGAGAAGGATTTACGGGCTGAAGCCATCGGATTTGCAAAGACTAAGATAGCAGGCATAAATAGTCACCCAAGGGTTAGGGACAATGACGATAAGCTCCAAAGCGCGCGTGATAATCCTCAGGTATTCAGTGACATTCGAAAAACGATTGCGCGAAAGACCCGTGGGTTCATGGCCCCGGAATACAATATCCGCTGCATCGAGGCGGCGGTAAGCCAGCCATTTGATGAGGGCATGAAGACCGAAGGTAGGCTTTTTTTAGAGCTAATGTCGGGTCCACAGTCGGCAGCTCAGCAGTACTTCTTCTTTTCCGAACGCTTAGCAGGTAAGGTGCCGGGCATTGATAAATCAACGGAAACGCTCCCCATAGTGAAGGTGGGTGTGATTGGGGGTGGTTTGATGGGCGGTGGTATAGCCATGAACATGGCTAATGTTGGTATCCCCGTGACTATCGTGGAGACTACCCAAGAGGCGCTGGATAAGGGCCTGGGAACTATCCGTAAGAATTACGAGAACACAGCCAAGAAGGGTCGCTTGCGCCCTGAGGAGGCAGAGTTACGTTGTAGCCTTATTACTGGGGCGCTAGATATTGCAGCGTTGAGCGATTGTGATCTTATTATAGAAGCTGTATTTGAGAACATGGCGGTTAAAAAAGAGATATTTAATCGTCTTGATGCCATCGCCAAGCCAGGAGCTATCCTCGCATCCAACACCTCGGCCCTTGACCTAAATGAGATTGCCAATACAACCTCTCGTCCTGAATCAGTTATTGGCCTGCATTTCTTCTCGCCGGCTAATATTATGCGCCTACTTGAGGTTGTTAGAGGTGATAAGACCGCTGACTCAGTGATACAAACCTGTATGGCTTTTGCGAAGAAGATCAAAAAAGTTGCCGTGTTAGTTGGCGTATGCCCTGGGTTTGTCGGCAACCGTATTTTATACATGCGGCAACACCAAGCTAGCCAGGTAAGCCTAGAGGGCGCGTCCGTAGAACAGGTTGACAGGGTACTGTTCGAGTTTGGCTTTCCCATGGGTGCCTTTCAAATGGCAGATCTTGCGGGTCTTGATTTGGGCTGGGATAAAGCCGCTTCGGTTAGTGGGTCTGTAAAGGATCGCCTCTGTGAAGCTGGGCGTTACGGTCAGAAGACCAGTGCCGGGTTCTACGACTATGATGAAAATCGCAGGCCAACTCCCTCTGTAATGGTTGCTGAGATAGTCAAACAGCATGCTAAAGGCCTGGGAATTCAACAACGCGAATTGTCTGACCAAGAAATTCTCGATCGATGCATACTACCTATGGTTAATGAGGGTGCAAAAATTCTTGAAGAGGGTATCGCCCTCCGAGCCAGCGACATCGATGTGGTCTATGTCTATGGGTATGGCTGGCCTGTTTACCGTGGAGGTCCAATGCATTATGCCAATAGCCTCGGTCTTGATAAGGTTGTGGCGAAGCTGCGCCACTATCGCGAATTGACCGGAGACGACTTTTGGACGCCCAGTGAACTATTGCTGTCGCTGGCCGATAAAGGCGAGCGCTTCTAGTTTTTCTTAGTGATCCAATAATAAATAAAATATGGAACGGTCGGTATGGCGATAAATAATCGAGTGACGAAATTGATGGGTACAAAGTACCCTATCATGCAGGCACCAATGGGTTGGATCGCGAGAGCACAGCTGGCCTCGGCAGTAAGTAATGCAGGCGGCTTAGGTGTTATTGAGACTTCATCGGGAGAGTTGGACAATATTAAAGCGGAAGTTCTTAAAATGCGGGAACTGACCGACAAGCCCTTTGGAATGAACGTCGCACTTTCCTATGTTCGAGGCAGTAATATTGTCGATTTCGTCATTGAACAGGGCATTAAGTTTGTGACCACTTCGTCGGGCAGTCCAAGTGTCTGTACTAAAGACTTTCAAGCGGCAGGGATTAGGGTCTTTCATGTGGTGCCCACCCTTGAAATGGCTATTAAGGCACTTGAGGCAGGCGTTGATGGTTTAATTGTCGAAGGGGGAGAGGGCGGCGGCTTTAAGAATCCTAGCCCCGTCTCCACTATGGTCCTTTTGCCCTTAATACGCTCTCAATGCGATGTTCCAATTATTGCTGCAGGTGGTATGTCGGATGGTGTTTCGATGACTGCCGCCTTCGCAATGGGGGCTGAGGGCGTGCAAATGGGCACACGGATGCTCTCTTGCGTGGAATCACCGGTTCATGACAATTGGAAGCAGGCAATAATTTCTTCAAAAGAGACCGACACGGTTTTTCTTAATCAACAGGGACGGCCAGCCTTACGAGCACTAAGAACTAAGCGTACTGCTGAATTAGCGCCCTTAGGAAAAATTAATATCATGGAACATATGGGTAACCTTCAAGCACTTTACTTTGGCGGTGACATGGAGGCAGCGATTCCACTGTCAGGTCAGGTAGCAGGCCGAATCGATGAGATTTTGTCCGCAAAACAAGTTATCGATCAAACTATTTCTGGATTTAACTCGACAGTTGCAAGGCTGGCCGAGCAGTATAGTTAGGGCTTTATTATGCTGATTTTAAAGGTAAAAATTTATTTCTTAGCCATCTTGGCGGCGGCGCTCTGCCTGACTGCACCGATTGTCATGGCTACAGATATCCATCTGCTAACAGGCATTTGGAAACATTCAGGCAAGGATCTGTGGATGGAGATTGAATTTGACCAGGCTGTGGGAACTGGGCGAGTTTTTAGAAATGACAAAGACCCAGACTCAATAGGAAAACCTGTATTAACTGAGCTAATCTTCGATGCAGAGCTGGCCAAGGGACAGGGTTTGATGTACGTGCCACAGATACAGTCAAGATATGGGGCAAAAGTAGAATTGATAGAGCCGAACCTCATGACCATGAAGGTTAAGGTAGGGTTTACAAGTAATACCGTCAAATGGGTGCGAGTCGATGTTATTAGGCTCACTGAACCTTAGTTTGGAGAGTAAATCTGGCTCAGGGGTTTTAAGAATCCCTACCAGTCTGCGTGAATGCTCTAGCCCAGAGACGACTCAATTTCTAATGAACTATGCCGATTAATTAAATCTATTGATCGCGTTTTACAAATTCGGCATGGCTGATTCGACCGTTGATCGCATTTACATTAGAAGGGATATGATTATGGTTTTAAGACATACAAAGGGACTTGAAAAGCTAGCGCAAGGTAAGGTTGAATTACAGTATCAAGCGATCGTGAAATATCTCGCGAATCACGACGCGCCTATCGATTTTTTGATATCCGGTGAGCTCGCACAAATTCAAACGTTTGGTATTCCCAGTATTAGTAAAGTTTTGCAGCGCACTAAACAGTATCAAAATGCTGGTTTAAAGCGCTTAGATGATACCCGAGCGATTCTCACCGAATGCATGGCTGATTCGATTGACAGTGATCGAGGCCAGCACATGGTAAAACATTTGAACTGGATTCATAGCCATTATGATATTAGTAATGATGGCTACCTTTATACACTTGCCCTGTTTATCGTTGAACCTGCGCGCTGGATGGAAGTATTTGGCTATCGTCCTTTAAGTGCGCGCGAGAAATATGCGGAGTATTTAGCATTTAAATCCCTAGGTATGGCCATGGGTATCAAGCATATTCCTGAAAGTCTTGATGAGTTTGTTGTTTGGTATCAAGACTATCGCAGCCAGTATATGGTTTATCACCCGGATAATAAAAAAGTAACCGATGGATTAATTGATGGGATGAAAGATATGTTTCCATTTTTTATCAAACCCTTAATTCGGCCTGTGATATTGACCTTAATTAACGATGCTGAATTATTAGCGGCAACGGGGCAGAAAGCACCGTCAAAATTCGCCCAGATACTGGTTAAAGGTTTAATGAAAATAAGAAGACTGAGTCAGAAATACATTAACCCTTGGCAGAATAATAGTTTTGAAACGAGTTATCTCGGCCAGCATTATAAATCCTATCCAAAAGGCTATCAGAACAGCGTATTAGGCCCTGAAAAACTGGTTAAAAACTCGACGGCAGGTTGTCCATTTCATGCTTCTAAACTGTAAAATAATCTGGTTAGTTCGGTTGTCTAATTCATACTATGTATACTGTAGTTACCTATTATCCCCGCGTACGGTAATTAAGAGAGAAGCATGATGGCCGATTTCGATGTCTTTAATGGTGATGCTGATGGCATATGTGCCTTAGTTCAACTCAGACAGATAGAGCCGAGAGACTCGAAGCTCATCACCGGTGTAAAGCGAGATATTCAACTGTTAAGCCAGGTGCAGGCCAAAGAGGGCGATCGCATTACTGTCCTTGATGTCTCCATGGCTAAAAACCATGGTGATTTAGTCCGCGTTCTTAAAGAGGGCGCAACGGTGTTCTACGTCGATCACCATGTTGCCGGCGAAGTGCCAGCTTCCTCATCACTGATATCGCTGATCAATGAGTCGCCCAATGTGTCAACCAGCCTGCTGGTTAACCAATATCTTCGCAGCGCGCGTTTAGAATGGGGGGCGGTTGGGACCTTTGGCGATAATTTACAGCATACAGCGCAAGGCATGCTTAAAGGTAAGGGTCTTTCAGCTGATCAGGTTGAATTGCTTAATAAGCTTGGAGTCTATATGAATTATAATGGCTACGGTTCGGACTTGAGTGATCTACACTTTGCACCGAAAGAGCTTTATAAGCTGGTTTGTGAGTATAAGAATCCTCTCGATTTTATTACGGATAGTAATCAGCATTTTGAGAGGCTAGAAACGGGTTATAACGAGGACTTTAGTTCCGTTCATTCGCTAGCCCCTTTGCGTGCTAATAAGAGCTGTGCAGTCTTTATACTACCCGATTACCCTTGGGCGAGGCGGGTAAGTGGCGTCTTTAGTAATGACTTAACCAACAAGCATCCCGATCGTGCCCACGCAGTGCTTACCGAGAAATCAAATGGTGGCTATTTGGTCAGCGTCAGAGCCCCTTTGGCAAGTAAGCATGGCGCAAGTAAGTTGTGTAGCCAATTTCCAACAGGAGGCGGCAGGGAGGCGGCAGCAGGTATTAATGATCTGCCAGCTGACCAGTTAAATCAATTCATCGATAAATTTGAACAAACCTATCAGTCCTGATAGGTTAATGGCCTGACGTTATTATATTTTTTAGGAGTCCCTTTTGAAACAAAATCGCCCATTTTCAGTGTTAGGTATACAGCAAGTCGCCATTGGATCAGCTGACAAAGCTAAGCTTAGTGAATTCTGGGTAGGCCTGCTTGGTCTTGAGTATAAAAGCACCTTTGTTAGTGAGAGCGAAAATGTGGATGAAGATATATGTCTGATGGGCGTAGGCGATTTTGCTGTAGAGGTGGATTTAATGCAGCCTCTTGATGTTAATAAAAAACCTAGAGTGGATACTCCTGCGCTTAATCACATTGGGCTCTGGGTTGATGATCTTGCTGGAGCTGTAAGCTGGCTTTCTGCGCAGGGCCTCCGTTTTGCGCCAGGAGGGATCCGCCGTGGTGCGGCTGGTCACGATGTGTGTTTCATTCACCCGAAGGGAAATGATGAGTTTCCATTGTCGGCTGAGGGAGTGCTGGTGGAATTGGTGCAGGCGCCTGATCGAGTTATTGACGCCTATAGGGTACTTGCAGACGCCTAATCTCGGAATTTAGACGTTAATTGCCAGTAAAGCCCGTTAAAAATAGCTTTTACACACTAATATCTGTATTCTCCGCGCCATTCTCGGACCCTCTAAGAATTCCTATTCAATGTCGCAGCCCAGGTCCTAGGTTTGCGACTAACAAAAAGACACAATTATGACGTTTAATTCTCTGGGCCTTTCAGCGCCTCTTTTAAAAGCTATTGCCGCTCAAGGCTACGATACTCCTTCACCTATCCAAGAGAAGGCCATACCAGCCGTGTTGGCTGGGCATGATGTTATGGCCGCGGCTCAAACAGGAACAGGTAAAACCGCAGGTTTCACTCTGCCTATTCTGGAGCTGTTGTCCAAAGGACAACGAGCACCAGCTAACGAAGTGCGAACGCTAATATTGACACCGACTCGGGAGTTAGCGGCACAGGTGGGAGAGAGTGTTGCTACCTACGGCAAACATATGTCTTTGTCGTCCGCCGTCGTTTTTGGTGGGGTAAAAATAAACCCTCAGATGATGAAGCTCCGGCGAGGTGTTGATATTTTGGTTGCCACGCCGGGCCGTTTAATGGATCTCCACAGCCAAAACGCGGTTAGATTTACTAATCTAGAAATTCTGGTATTGGATGAAGCAGATCGAATGTTAGACATGGGCTTTATCCATGACATCACCAAAATTATTGCGCTTTTACCTAGGCGTCGACAAAACCTAATGTTTTCGGCAACGTTTTCTGACGAGATCAGAAAGTTAGCCAAGGGTTTGGTTAAGAATCCTGTAGAGATATCAGTATCTCCGCGTAACGCTGCGGCACCAACAGTTACTCAGTGGGTTTGCCCTGTCGATAAAAAGCAAAAAGCACCGCTTTTGACCAAACTTATTAAAGATGGAGACTGGAGCCAAGCTCTCGTTTTCACCAAGACTAAGCATGGCGCGAACAAGTTAACTAAGCATCTTGCGTCACAGGGTATTGTGGCATCGGCTATCCATGGTAACAAAAGCCAGGGTGCACGTACTAAGGCGTTGGCCGGATTTAAAGCCGGTGAAATCCGTATTCTGGTAGCCACTGACATTGCTGCGCGGGGTCTTGATATTGAGCAATTGCCTCATGTCGTAAATTTTGATCTACCTAATGTGCCTGAAGACTATGTGCATCGGATTGGCCGCACTGGACGTGCAGGCGCGACAGGCGAAGCCATATCTTTCGTGAGTGCCGAGGAAGTCGATTTACTGTCTGACATAGAACGACTGACGCAAAAGATATTGCCACGAAAAGAAATTGAGGGTTTTGAACCTGAACAGACGGTCAAAGAAACGACGCTAAATCGGCCGGTGCGAGCGACCAAACCGCGGAAGCCGCTGAATAGCCAAACCAATATGACTGATAATACACGGCATAACAATAATTCATCGAACACTAAGCGTCGGGCGGCCTATGTGCAAGGTCCTAAGCCTGGCAATAAGCTGAAGAGAGGCGGTCAAAACCAAACTCACAGCACCGGTGGCAATAAGGACCAGGCTAGTTCGGGTAACAGAAAATCGGAGACTGGCGCTGGCGAGGGTTCGGCTAGGCCTTCGTCGAAGGGAGCGTCGCCCTACGCAGGTGCTCGAAAAACGTCTAGTACGTCTACAGGTCGAAACCGACCATCAGGTGGTAATTCAAATCGCGGTTCCGGCCGTAGTCGCAGCAATTAGTTGTCATTAAGTTTAAATGCCCGCTACACATGAAAGTTATTAAGAGAAAATGTATTAATGTTCGAATTTCAGTTCAGTAAAGTTGCCACCCTTAAAAATGATGTTCTTTCCGGTTTAACTGTTGCTCTGGCCCTCGTGCCAGAGGCAGTTGCTTTTGCTTTCGTGGCGGGTGTAGATCCGCTAGTAGGGCTCTATGCCGCATTCATGGTTGGTTTGATCACCGCCTGTATTGGCGGCCGACCGGGAATGATTAGCGGCGCTACGGGTGCTTTGGCGGTAGTGATGGTTTCCCTTGTTGCCGATCATGGTGTTGAATACCTATTTGTAACCGTAATATTGATGGGTCTCTTGCAGATCAGCTTTGGGCTCTTAAAGCTGGGTAAGTTTATTCGAATGGTGCCTTACCCGGTAATGCTAGGGTTTGTGAACGGACTTGCTATTGTCATCTTTCTGGCTCAGTTGGGTCAGTTTGGTAACGCGGGCGAACCTGGTTGGCTGCATGGAACATTTATGCAAGGGTCTATTATTGACGTCTCTTGGCTACAGGGTGAGCAGCTTTACATGTTGATAGCCTTGGTTTTTTTGACGATGTCTATCATCCATTTTTTGCCTCGTTTAACTAAGGCTGTCCCTTCTTCTCTGGTCGCTATTGTGGTGGTTACGCTATTGGTATTAGGCTTCGATTTAAATACCCGTGTAGTTGGGGACATAGCTTCTATTGCTGGTGGATTCCCAACATTTAGCATTCCCTCGGTGCCTTACAATCTTGATACGTTGTTTATAATCTTGCCTTATGCGGTGATTCTGGCGGCGATTGGTTTGATTGAGTCGCTGCTCACATTGCGTCTCATCGATGAGATTACCGAGACCCGCGGCCGCGGAAACCGAGAGTGCATTGGGCAGGGAGTGGCCAACACTGTCACGGGTTTGTTCGGTGGAATGGGTGGCTGCGCTATGATTGGTCAGAGTATGATTAATGTTAACTCTGGCGGTCGTGGGCGCGCTTCTGGGATAACGGCGGCTATTTTCTTGCTTGTTTTTATTCTTTTTGCCTCTCCTCTGATTGAACGTATTCCTTTAGCCGCTTTAATTGGTGTTATGTTTATTGTGGTAATTAGTACATTTGAATGGAGTAGTTTCCGAATTGTCGGCAAGGTGCCTCGTTCTGATGCCTTAATTCTGGTGCTAGTATCTGCGGTTACAGTGGCGACTGACTTGGCAGTAGCAGTGGTCGTAGGCGTAATAGTGTCAGCCTTAGTGTTTGCCTGGGAGCATGCTAAGCATATTCGGATTGACGCTCGAGAGGACCATAAGGGCTCAACGGTCTACGCAGTTACCGGGCCATTATTTTTTGGCTCGGTGACGTCATTTTTGGAACGCTTTGACCCCAAGGAAGATAATGATGACGTCATTATCGATTTCGCGCGCTCGAGAGTTGCAGATCACTCCGGTCTTGATGCGATTGATACTTTGGCAGAGCGGTATCTTAATGCAGGTAAAGCACTGCACTTAGTCCACCTTAGTGACGAGTGTAGTAAGCTGCTTACCAAAGCGGGTAACCTTGTTGAGGTAAATGTTATTGAAGATCCAAGATATTTTGTCGCTGAGGATAGCCTTGATTGATCCAGATTCGCTTGGTTTATTTAACCGTTGTCCGTTAAGGTGAGAATATGGGATTTGATCTAAAATTGGCGATATTTAAGCCGGCGCTAAAGTTCGCTATGGAGCGCTCAGGTCATGGTGCCGCTTTGGGTTTCACGCTCACGCGTGTTGGCCGGGGAGAGGTTGAAATGACCTTTCCCTATAAGAAAGAGGTCATTGGAAATCCAATTACGGGTGTCGTTCACGGTGGGGTTATTGTCAGTCTTCTCGATACCTGTTGCGGCTGCGCAGCCATCACCGTATTGGAGCGCAGGGCTATTACCCCGACTATGGATCTGCGACTTGATTATATGCATCCTGCTGAACCTAATAAGCCTATTTATGTATCCGCGAAGGTGTATCGCAACACCACCAACGTGATCTTTTGCAGAGGTTCTGCCTGGCAAGAAGATGAAGATAATCCCATTGCTCATTGTGTAGCCACCTTTATGAAAGTTGATGCTGAAGGGATGCGATTTACTAATATCTTACGGCGCAGGGTGAGTAGGCTGTTTAACTCGAGTAAAAAATCCTCTGTTGAAAAGTTAGAGGAGACCCAGTGAATCAATCTTCTTGTGACAACAAATTGAATCAGAGCCAGATATCAAAGTCGGTTATTGCCGCTCGACAGGCTAAAAAACCACAAATGATTCTAGATCTGATTCCTTATAGCAGTTTCATTGGCGCACAAGCCAAAGTAGAGAACGAAGGCGTCATTTACTGGCTTGAGAGGCGAGCGAGCAATATCGGCAATCCATCGCTACCCGCAATTCACGGTGGCGTGATTGGTGGGTTTTTGGAGCTTTCAGCGGCCATTGAAATCCTCTATGTCTTAGATGTGAACACCGTCCCTAAAGTGGTTGATTTTTCTCTCGATTATTTGCGTCCGGGGCGCTATAAAACGATTTATGCCAATTGCACAGTACTCAGACAGGGCAAGAAACTGGTCAATGTGTCAGCCACAGCCTGGCAGGACGACCCGGCGAGACCTATAGCGACCGCTCGCTGTCACTTTTTACTTCCATAATATCCTTTATGAAGGTTGAAATTCCTTACTTTGCCCCCATCTCGAGAGGCAGAGTCTAAACAAATAAATATTTAGTACACACCAGGAGAGCACAAAAGAATGACAGCTAAAGCAAAGGCAGGCGCCGAGACACTAGGTTTTCAAACGGAAGCCAAGCAATTACTCCATCTTATGATCCATTCTCTGTATTCAAATAAGGAGATTTTTTTAAGAGAATTAATATCGAATGCATCGGATGCGACTGACAAGCTTCGCTTTGAAGCCCTGGAGAATACAGCCCTGTATGAAGATGAGGGAGAGGTCCATATTCGCATTGGTGTCGACGAAAAAGCGAAAACCATTACGATTTCTGATAACGGGATTGGAATGTCACGCGCGGAGGTGATCGCCAATTTAGGTACTATAGCGCGCTCTGGAACTGCTGATTTCTTGAAAAATCTAACTGGAGATCAACAGCAAGACTCACAGCTGATAGGTCAATTTGGTGTTGGTTTTTATTCTTCATTTATCGTTGCTGATCGAGTGGTTGTCGAGACACGCCGTGCGGGTGCAGCATCTTCGGAGGCGGTTCGCTGGAGCTGCGATGGTGAGGCTGATTATCAGTTAGAGACTATTGATCGGGCTGAGAGGGGCACACAGATTACGTTGCATCTGAAATCTGATGAATCTGAGTTCGCTAATGATTGGCGGCTTCGTAGTATTGTTAAAAAGTATTCAGATCATATTGCCATACCTGTGGAAATGCTAAAGCGGGCCATGCCTTCTATGCCGAGCATGGAGTCCGAGGAAGCAGATGATAAGGAAACGGTTGTGGAGAGTGCTCCCGAGTGGCAGGCCGTTAACGAAGCCAAAGCGTTATGGACTAGATCTCGATCCGAAGTGACAGACGATGAATACAAAGAGTTCTACCGACACGTTTCAAGTGATTTTGCCGAGCCATTAACCTGGAGTCATAACCGCGTCGAGGGCAAGCAAGAATACACAAGCTTGCTTTACATTCCCGGTATGGCACCAATGGATTTATATCAGCGCGACGCATCTCGCGGCATTAAGCTGTACATAAAGCGAACATTCATCATGGACGACGCTGAACAGTTTATGCCAATGTATCTGCGCTTCGTTAAAGGGATTCTGGATAGTACAGATTTACCACTGAATGTATCTCGTGAAATCCTGCAAAAAACCCCTTTAGTCGACAGTATTAGGTCCGCCTTGACCAAGCGCGTTCTTGATATGTTAAGTAAGATGGCGACTAGTGAACCTGAAAAGTACGCCAGATTTTGGTCGCAATTTGGCGCTGTTTTGAAGGAGGGGCCAAGTGAAGATCACGGAAACCGTGAAAAAATTGCCAAGCTATTCCGTTTTGCAAGTTCTACCGTTGAGGCCGCGGTCCCTTCGGTTAGCTTAGCTGACTATATCGAAAGAATGAAAGAAGGGCAGGACAAGATTTATTACGTTACTGGAGACAGTTACTCAATTATTAACAACAGTCCTTATTTAGAGGTTTTTCGCAAGCACGGTATTGAAGTGCTATTAATGTCCGATCGTATCGATGAGTGGATGATGGGTTACCTGACTGAATTCGATGGTAAGTCGTTCCAAGACGTTGCTCGTGGTGAACTTGACCTCAGCAAGATAACCGGAGATTCAACTCAACAAGATTCTGACGCAAAAGCAAAAAAAGACCCCGAATTTGATGATAATGCTGACCTCCTCACGCGAATTAAGAGTCTACTTGGAGAAAGAGTTGATGATGTGCGCACCACCAGGCGATTGACCAACTCTCCTGCCTGCTTGGTGGTAGGCGATAAGGATATGGGTGAGCAAATGCGTAAGATTATGCAAGCTGCAGGTCAGGCAGTGCCTGAATCAAAGCCTATTTTGGAAATCAACATGGAGCATCCGTTAGTCAGTAAGCTGAGTGCTGAAACTGATGAGGGGGCCGCCGCTATACTCGCTGGCGTTCTCTTCGATCAGGCCGCATTGTCAGCCGGATGGCCGCTTGAAAATCCGGCTCAGTTCGTCCATGAGTTAAATAGACTCATGTTTGGTTAGTGCGGTGCTCATCCAACTGAGGCGCCTCTGTGAGGCGCTTCTTCATTTGCGGCTGACATCTCGAGCTCTAGAACTTATAATAAACGCAGTTGCATGCTCTTTCTTGAGGCTTTAGTGATTAATAATAAAAATAACAGGGTGGCGGTTTTAGGTGGCGGCAGTTTTGGAACCGCTCTTGCTAATATGATCGCAGTCAATGGCTATCAGACCACGCTGTGGTTGCGTAGTGAAGAGGTGTTGCGTCAAATCACTAAGGACGGCGAGAATTCAGCTTACCTGCCAGGATATAAACTACATCCTAGCTTATTAATAAGTACTGACTTGAAAGCTTCGGTGGAGGGTTGCGATACTGTGTTTTTTGCTATTCCCAGTGGTTCTTTCCGTGATGTGGCCAAGTTAGTTAGCTCTTGGATTTCCCCCGGCACCTTTGTGGTCAGCACAGCTAAAGGCATTGAGGCTGACACCTTTTTGTTACCAAGCCAGATACTTGAAGAAGAACTATCCGCTTGTAAAGTTGGGGTCATCAGTGGGCCCAACCTCGCTAAAGAGATTGCTCAGTTTGAAATAACCGCTACGGTCGTAGCCAGCGATGATGATCTATTCTGTGCCCATATTCAGAAACTTTTAGTATCTGATTATTTTCGTGTTTATCCTAATCACGATCGTTTTGGTGTTGAGCTCGCCGGGGCTCTGAAGAATATTTACGCCATTGTTGCAGGTATTGCCGATGCCATGGGCGTTGGGCAAAACACTAAAAGTGTTGTGCTTACCAGAAGTCTGGCTGAAATGAGTCGTTTTGCTGTTGAATTTGGCGCAAATCCACTTACTTTTCTTGGTCTAAGTGGGATAGGGGACCTTTACGTTACCTGTACTTCACCTTTGAGTAGAAACTTTAGAGTTGGATTTGCACTCGGTAGCGGAAGAACTCTTGATGAGGCGGTGATTGAAGTTGGACAGATTGCTGAGGGCGTTAATACAACTCGGCTGGTGATACAAAAAGCTGAAGAGTTGGGTATTTATATGCCCCTAGCGTCGGCTTTGTATGGTACCTTATTTGAGCAACGATCCATCAAAGGATCTTTGCGTGAAATGATGCTAGCGGATCAAAATAAAGATGTTGAATTTATGGTGAAATCAAATGATGGATAAAAAAATGCACGTGAAAAACACTAATACCTGGGTTAGATTAGCCTATATGTTGCTGTTCGGCTTCTTACTTAATGCTGGCGGTTTGGCTATTTCGGCGATTGTACTTGCCCAATTTTTGTTTGTGCTTATCACTGGCAAAGACAACGCTAATTTGAGAAATTTAGGCCAAGGGTTAGCTAAATGGGTATGCCAGACTATCATGTTTCTGACATTTAATAATGAAACAAAGCCTTTCCCATTTGCCGAATGGCCTGTAGCCGAATCATCGCAAGGATACTCATCTGCCCCTGTTGACATGGAGGAAGTGGTAGATACGCAGGAAGAATCTGAGGAGTTAAGTGATAGTAGCATCCCATCTTTTATCGTTAGCGATGAGTCTGATAAGAAGCCTCAGAACAAAGATGGCGGAAAACCCAAAAAGGGCGATTAAAGCTGGCAGTGTAGACTCTCCACCGGCTTTTCGGCTATTTTTGAACCCTCTGGATGTCTTAGTGTTGCCTGGCGATGGCCTTTCGCGTCGAGAACTAACTAAGTTAATCAATATATAGTGGGTCATTCTAATCGACTCCTAGCTTTAAGCTGCTGAGTTTATAGGCTATTTAGATCGAGAAAACGACTCACATTCTGATCACCTAAATGCCTCTACCTTTGTTGCGGCTTGAAAGTTAACGGTACTTACCAGGATTTTTTATGTCGATTGAATTTGTCAGAGAACGAACCTTTGAAACTAATGGGCTTACTCTAAAAGCTAAAGAGTGGGGTAGTTCAGGCTCGTTGCCAGTTATTGCTCTTCATGGCTGGTTAGATAATGCAGCGACATTCGATCGCATGTTGCCTTTTATGGACAATCTGAACGTCGTGGCCCTAGACTTAGCAGGACATGGCTTAAGTAGCCATCGCTCCATAGATGCTAGTTATGATATCTGGATGGATGTCGGCGAAGTAATGGCCGTAGCTGATCAGATGGGGTGGGACCATTTTGCGCTAGTAGGTCACTCTCGCGGCGCGATCATATCCGGGCTTATTGCTGGAACTTTTCCCGATAGGGTCAGTCATCTTGTACTTATTGATGGGTTCGTCCCTACACCGCAGTCGGGCGACACAGCGGCCAGGCAGTTGGCTAGGGCGATACGGGAAAATAATCGCTTTGGAGCGTCATCGCCTACCTTTTTCCACGACTTTGAACGTGCCGTTCAGGCTCGCGTGAATGGGTTTGTTCCTTTAGATGTCCGGGCAGCTGCAATTTTAGCTGGAAGAGGTGTGGCTGAGGACCCTAGAGGCTTTTACTGGAGTAGTGATCAGCGTCTAAAAGCCGCTTCTTATACCAAGTATTCGACGGAGCATCTAAAGAGCTTTTTCCTTGCAATAGCCGCTAGGGTGATGTTGATCCAAGCGAATGATAGCCCGTTCTCACCGGAGCGACAGCAAAGCGAGTTGTTTGGCTGGGTTCCGCAAATGCAGATTGTCCAAATGCCTGGCTCGCATCATCTTCACCTTGAGGGCCAAGCTGAAGAGGTAGCCGCGAAGGTGCAAACTTTTTTGATGTAAACAAGGTTGTTCCACACAAAGGGCTCTTCTTAAGCCTAACTCTCTGTGTGGACTTAGCGATATGCCGAAAAAGTTTAACTGGTGCCTAATAGAGAGAAAAACTCGGTTCGCGTCGTCTGACTGCTGCGGAAAATTCCCAGCATGGCAGAGGTCTTCATCGAAGAGTTCTGTTTTTCTACTCCGCGCATCATCATACACATGTGCTTGGCTTCAATAATAACCCCCACGCCTTGTGCCTTTGTCACCTCCTGGATGGTTGATGCGATTTGTTGAGCTAGGGTCTCCTGGATTTGTAGCCGCCGCGAAAACATATCAACTACTCTAGCTATTTTGGAGAGGCCAAGAACTTTTCCGTTGGGTATGTAGGCTACATGGCATTTGCCGATAAACGGTAGCATATGATGTTCGCATAGTGAAAATAGCTCTATATCCTTAACCATGACCATTTCTTCAGAATCGGAAGGGAAAAGAGCGTTATTGATCACTGTATCGAGGTCCATCTGATAACCGCTGGTAAGATAAGCAAAGGCTTTTGCGGCTCGAGCGGGGGTATCCAATAGACCGGGACGGTTAAGATCTTCTCCGGTACTTTGAATGATTTTAGCAAAATGATTATTCATGTATTAGTTCCAACTAAACAAGTTAATGGCAGGTTATTACAGCGCCGATATTGTAACAAAATAAACACCAAGGCACCTTTCAAGGGTAAAATATTACTCTATTGGAGGCGCCATGACTAACAGTTCGACCCCGTACGACTCGATGAAGTCGTCAAACGCTCAAAGTCTTTCTGTGGCTCAGTTATTAGACGAGGGTGAAGCCATGTTCATTGAACATGATATCTACTTTGGCCATGGTACCGACAGTGCGTGGGATGAAGCTGTCACAATTCTGTCCTATGTGCTGGACTTCCCGCCTAACGCTGACCGCTCTCTAATGACCAATATCCTCACTAATGATGAAGCTATACGCATTAGATCCTTGTTTGGACGTAGAGTAGATGAACGGTTACCTGCGCCCTATATTACAGGGCAGGCCTGGTTCTGTGGGCTGCCCTTTATGGTCGACGAACGGGTTATCATACCTAGGTCACCAATCGCGGCACTTATCACCAATTACTTTGAGCCTTGGTTGCCGTTTAACCCTGGGCGAATTTTGGATCTCTGTACTGGCGGGGGATGTATAGGTATTAGCTGCGCCTACGGATTTGATGACGCCGAGGTAGTGTTGAGCGACATATCAGCCGACGCTGTTGCTGTAGCCAATATTAATATCCAAAATCACAGACTGGAGGGAAGGGTGGTCGCTATTCAATCTGACTTGTTTGAAGGACTCAAAGGACAGCGTTTTGATCTAATTATTAGCAATCCACCTTATGTCGATCTTGAGGATTTGGCGAGTATGCCCGCCGAGTTTCGTCACGAACCGGAGCTTGCTTTGGCGTCAGGTCATGACGGATTAGATTTTACTCGCCGATTACTGCAGGAGGCGACAGAATACCTTAGTGAAGACGGTGTGCTAATTGTTGAGGTGGGTAATTCTTGTGTCGCTCTTGAACGTGCTTTTCCGTCTATTCCCTTCTTTTGGTTTGACTTTGATGAAGGCGATGGCGGCGTTTTTATGCTGACCCAAGCCCAACTCGCTGAGCATATCGAAATGTTTGCATAAAAAGAGTATCATTCGACCAATTACATTGTAGCATTTAAGATAATAGGGTTAGCAATCAGTATGTCAGGTAATTCAATAGGAAAGCTTTTTACGGTGACTAGTTTTGGCGAGAGCCACGGTCCGGCGATTGGGTGTATTGTTGATGGATGCCCTCCTGGGCTAGAGATTTCCGCAGCGGATTTACAGCCCGACTTGAATCGTCGTAAACCTGGCCAGTCGAGGTATACAACTCAGCGCCAAGAGAATGATGAAGTTAAAATATTGTCTGGTGTTTTTGAAGGTAAAACAACGGGTTCTTCTATAGGTATGATAATAGAAAATCAAGATCAAAAATCAAAAGACTACAGTAAAATCAAAGATTTATTTAGACCTTCTCATGCTGATTATACATATTATCAGAAATACGGTGACAGAGACTATCGGGGCGGAGGGCGCAGCTCTGCACGGGAGACCGCAATGCGGGTGGCTGCTGGGGCGATCGCCAAAAAATATCTTAAGGAAACCGCCGGAATTACTATTTATGGGTATGTTTCCCAGTTAGGTCCCATCGTTGCTGAGCGATTTGTGAAAGATGAAATTGAAACTAATCCATTCTTTTTTCCTGATCCTGACAAGATCGAGGAGCTTGAGAGCTATATGCAAGCATTGTCAAAAGAAGGCAACTCCATCGGTGCTAAGGTAACGGTCGTTGCAGACAATATGCCGGTGGGTCTAGGTGAGCCGGTATTTGACCGACTTGATGCAGATATCGCTCATGCTCTGATGGGTATTAATGCTGTTAAGGGTGTTGAAATTGGCTCTGGTTTTGAGTCAGTTCGTCAAAAAGGTACAGAACACCGCGATGAGCTTTCGTCTGCCGGATTTTTATCTAATAATTCCGGCGGTGTGTTGGGAGGCATATCTTCAGGGCAATCCATTTTGGCCCACCTGGCACTGAAGCCAACATCGAGCATCCGCATACCAGGAAAGTCCATCGACAGGTTCGGTAATGAGGTAGAGGTAGTCACTACGGGTCGTCATGATCCCTGCGTTGGTATTCGCGCCGTTCCAATTGCGGAGGCAATGCTAGCGTTAACGTTGATGGACCATTTTTTGCGGCACCGCGCTCAGAATGCTTTGGTAGACAGTGGCTTAAAACCTATATAGGGATCATACGATAGTTGACGATTTTGCTATGAGGCTTATAAAAGCCTGGGCAGAATTAGATAGAGTTCTTTTTTTGTGGTGAATATAGCCTAATTCTCTTTGGATATGACAGTTTTCGATTGGCATTACATGCAGATCTCGGACAAGCGTCTCGGGCAGAACACTCCAGCCAAGCCCCACCTCGACCATTGTGCTAATGGTTTCAAGGTAATTAGTCGACATGGGTGATTTTAGGCGGATGTCTTTCTCTTGAAACAGATTTTGTACGATTCGTCCGGTATAGGTGTTTAGTCCGGGCAGTATTACCGGGTAGTCAGCTAGATGGATCAGTTCCGGTGTTATTAGCTCGCTAAGCGGATGGTCTTCGGCGCAAACAAACCTTAATCGGTCGTCCCATATCTTTTTACCAGCTATATTATGACGCTCCTCGAGGGCCAATGTGATCACCGCCACCTCAGACTGGCCCAACAATACCTGCTCGTAGGCTTTCTCTGAATCCATAAATTCAATGTCTAACACTACATCAGGGTGGGCTTGGGCGTATTCTTTTAGCAAGGGTGGAAGTCGATGGAGGCCCAAGTGGTGACTGATCGCCAATCTGAGGGTTCCGGAGGTATTGCCTGAGAGGTCATTAATCGCCTGTATGGCGTCTTTGTACTCTTGAAGCATACGCTCAGCGCGCGGCAGCAGTTCTGCCCCTGCTGGGGTTAGGGACACCTGACGGGCAATTCGATCAAATAGTTTGTGCCCCATAGTTTCCTCCAAGAGGGCAATGCGCTTACTTATGGTGGACTGGGTGACATGGAGTATTTCTGCGGCATTAGAGAATGATTTAGTCTCCGAGACTGCAATAAAGGCGTTTAGATTATGTTTGTCCATCGTTAGCTTGGCCTAAGTATTCTATTATGGAATGATATAAATGAAAATTATGAATTTATTTCATCCTGAAGCAAAGCTATAATGAGGGCAATAGTTAATTTGGAGGGCATGAAATGTCGGCAAGAACACTCTACGATAAGCTTTGGGATACGCATCTAGTGACTGAGAACGATGATGGGTCCTCATTACTTTATATTGATCGGCATGTTTTGCATGAGGTGACATCACCTCAAGCATTTGAGGGCTTGCGTATAGCCGGCAGAATGCCGTGGCGACTGGATACAAATATAGCCACGCCTGATCACAATATTTCAACTGACCGTTCTGAGCGTGAGTCCGGCGTGTCAGGAATCCCAGATGAAACCTCCCGTATTCAGGTTCAGACCTTAGATGACAACTGTGACCATTTTGGTATCAAAGAATTCAAAATGAACGAGATGGGCCAGGGAATTGTTCATGTTATGGGGCCTGAGCTCGGTGCTACTATGCCCGGTATGACTGTTGTTTGTGGCGATTCGCACACGGCGACACATGGCGCCTTAGCCTGTTTGGCTCATGGAATTGGAACCTCTGAGGTTGAGCATGTGCTTGCAACACAGTGCCTAGTGACTAAAAAGATGAAGAATATGAGGATACGCGTCGAGGGTAAAATGGGTCTCGGAGTGACACCTAAAGACGTGGTTCTGGCTATTATCGGCAAAATTGGCACCGCTGGGGGCAGTGGGCATGCGATTGAGTTTGCCGGTTCGGTATTTAGGGACATGTCGATAGAAGGGCGGATGACTGTTTGTAACATGGCTATTGAGGCCGGAGCTAGCGTAGGTATGGTAGCGGTAGACGAAAAAACTATCGATTACTGCGAAGGCCGGAAATTTGTGCCTAAAGGGGACGTGTGGCATCAGGCTGTGGCGTATTGGCGGACCCTACTGAGTGATAGTGATGCCTTATTTGACACGGAGATCGAATTGCATGCCGACGATATTATTCCTCAGGTTACCTGGGGTACCTCTCCAGAGATGGTTGCACCGGTAACAGCATTAGTCCCGCGACCCGAGGATCAACCTGATAAGGAGCTTCGTAAAGGCCTTGTTCGGGCATTGGAGTATATGGGGCTCGAGGGTGGTATGCCGATTGTATCTATCAATGTAGATAGAGTTTTTATTGGCTCCTGCACCAACTCCCGCATCGAGGACATGCGTGAAGCGGCGCAAGTTGCCAAGGGCCGGCAGGTTGCAGCTTCGGTTAAACAGGTGCTCATCGTGCCAGGGTCACAGATGGTGAAGGCTCAGGCCGAAGCAGAGGGTTTGGATAAGATATTCATCGCGGCTGGAATGGAATGGCGTGAGCCGGGCTGCTCAATGTGCTTAGCGATGAATGCTGACAAACTAGGGGACGGGGAGCACTGTGCGTCGACCTCCAATAGAAATTTTGAGGGACGTCAAGGTAAGGGCGGGCGAACCCACCTGATGAGTCCAGCGATGGCTGCAGCAGCTGCTGTTGCTGGTCATATAGTCGATGTGAGGTCGTTTTTAGGTCAGACGATATCAAAGGAGATTCAGCTATGAAAGCGTTTACACAGCACCGTGGTTTGGTGGGGCCCATGGATCGAGCGAATGTCGACACCGATATGATCATTCCTAAGCAATTCCTTAAATCGATCAAACGCAGTGGTTTTGGTCCAAATTTGTTTGATGAGTTACGCTATTTAGATCATGGAGAGCCCGGGCAGGATTGTTCCAGTAGGCCACTAAATCCTGATTTTTCATTGAATCAAGAGCGCTATCAGGGAGCTTCAATCTTACTTACGCGGAAAAATTTTGGTTGCGGTTCCAGTCGAGAGCATGCACCTTGGGCGTTGGAAGATTATGGCTTTAACGCTGTGATCGCGCCGAGTTATGCGGATATTTTCTATAATAACTGCTTTAAAAATGGCCTGTTACCGGTCATTTTACTGGAACGCGAAGTCGGCATTCTCTTTTCAGAATTGGAGGCGTCTGAGGGCTATCAGCTGGATATCGACTTGGTTAGCCAAACGGTGAGCAGTGATTCAGGACAGGTGTTTAACTTTTCTCTAGATCAATTCCGTAAACAGTGTCTATTAAATGGGCTTGATGAGATTGGGCTAACTCTCCTGCAGAGCGAAAAGATAAAGCAATACGAAATTGAACGTGAAAAGTCTCAGCCCTGGGTTTATGGAGCAATAAAATAGGCAGGGATTCCAATAAAGAGGCCAAAGAGACCCTGTATGGGATCCGTTGGTGTATTAGTGTAGTTTGTGTTTCATTTTTGAGATTAGGGATATTGAATGAAAAAGACAGGTTTTGTAGGTTGGCGTGGCATGGTTGGATCCGTTTTAATGGAGCGTATGGCAGAAGAGCAAGACTTTCGGGATATTGATCCTGTATTTTTTACTACCTCCCAAGTGGGTCAGGACGGCCCGGATATCGGCAGCGGGGCAACGGTTTTAGAAGATGCTTTCAATCTTGATGCTCTTTTTGGGATGGATATTATTCTGACCTGTCAGGGCGGTGAGTATACCACCGAGATATACCCCCAATTACGCAATCGAGGTTGGACTGGCTTTTGGATAGATGCAGCGTCTACATTGCGGATGGAAAATGATTCCTTGATTGTGCTCGACCCGATAAATAGCACTGTTATTAAGCGAGGTTTAGCTAATGGGATTAAGGATTTTACCGGCGGTAACTGCACTGTTAGTCTAATGTTAATGGGCTTGGGAGGGCTCTTTAATGCTGGGCTAGTGGAGTGGGCATCGTCCATGACCTATCAGGCTGCCTCGGGAGCTGGGGCGCAAAATATGCGTGAGCTTATTTTACAGATGGGCGCTATTAAGTCAGCAGTAAACGATCAGTTAGAGGCCCCATCTTCGGCAATTCTGGATATTGACCGTGGTGTAACCGATATTTTACGAAGCGAGGCTTTTCCTGTTGATAGCTGGGGCTATCCATTAGCGGGTAGTCTTCTTCCCTATATCGATACAGAATTGGCCAACGGTCAGAGTCGCGAAGAATGGAAAAACCAAGCGGAGACAAATAAGATTCTTGCACGCGAATCAAATCCGATTCCGCTTGACGGGCTCTGCATTAGGGTCGGATCAATGCGCTGCCACAGTCAGGCCCTAACCTTAAAGTTGACTGGCAATGTACCCATGGATGAAATTGAATCTATGCTTAATGAAGCCAATCCATGGACACATGTTGTGGCTAATCACAAAGAATCATCATTGCAACAGCTAACTCCTGCAGCTGTCACTGGCACTATGGATGTACCGGTCGGACGATTACGAAAAATGAATATGGGCCCAGAGTATTTGTCGGCCTTTACTGTGGGTGATCAGCTGCTTTGGGGTGCGGCTGAGCCACTTCGAAGAATGTTGCGTATTCTGGTTGATTAGTGCGTTAAAAATTGCTCAAGTAGATTGGCTTTGACGCTTTTCATGGCCGTTTCCAAGATAAAAGCGCGGTAATAAAAAAGCCCATAGAAGTCGCGTCTTTTTCATGGATTATGTCGCCTAAACTTTGTTATCATCGCCTTAGTCTATTCGGTGTTTTTACTAGGGAAGTTTCTATGGTAGCCCATAAGGTCAAGTTCGTGATTACCCTGCTTACGGGTTTTTTTGCGGTAGTGTGTACTGGTTTTACTCTAGCTGTAGGTCCGGACAAGCTCGAGTTTGGATTGCCGGCTGATGATTTCCTAGGCCCGGCTTTAGGCGACTATGAGTATAAAGTCACTGATGGCGACACGCTTTGGAACCTGTCCCAAAAAATAAGCACTAATGGCATCACAATTTGGCAAACTATGGATGCCATTTATGTTGGTAATCCATCGGCCTTTCTTGCCGCGGACGCCGGTCAGCTAATTGTTGGATCTGTTGTTGTGTTACCTACGTTCAATGAAGTCAGCCTTCAAACTGGACATTTTGTATCTGAAATACTAGGTCTGGAAATTGATGCTGATGCTGATGCTGATGCTGATACAGTTCTGTCCGACTTGGAAGAGGGTAGTTCTTTTATTGCCGGTCTTGGCGATCACCTTGTAGTAGATGGAGATTCGCTTTGGAATCTGTCGGAAAGACTAAGGCCTGAAGGTACCACTATCAGGCAAACCATGGATGCTATATTTATTATCAATCCCCATGCTTTTTTGGATGAAGATGCCAGTAAAATCATTATTAATACTCTTATCAAGTTGCCTACTTTTGAACAGACGAGTGTTCAAACTGGACGTTTAGTGTCGGACCGGCTGAACCGCTCGGTAAACATTGAGAGTCTTGACGCGGAGTCCGCTGATGACGATAGATTGCCGGTTATTGTCGTAAATCCTGAATCAACTGCAATAGCAATAGTCGATGATTCTGATCAAGAAGGTGATGTCTACATAGTTGACGAGAATCTACTGAATCCTGAAGCGTCACCGGTAATCCCTTATCGTGATGAGGTCAATGTTAGCAGTCTTATTGAGGAGGTTAGCTCCGCCTTAGAAGAGCAAACTGGGCTGCCGGAAAGGACTCAAATTGAGTTAGATAATGAGGCTTTACGCAAAGAAATTCTGCTGCTAACCGTCAAACTAGAGGAGTTATCACTGTCCGCTATGGCAAAGGCTATTGATGTTGTCCCTGCAAAATCTCAACCAGACAAATCAAATTCAGTCCTCACTTGGATCGAGCGCCAGCCTTGGTATGTCGCATCATTGCTTGCATCGCTGATTACCATGCTAGGTTTTTTTGTCTATAAGACATTGGGCACTGCTGCTTTTAAAGGCAAAGCCCCTTCGGATAAGCCCTATTCATCACCTAAGGATTCTCAATTTGAGATCAGTGAAATTGTGTTTGACGAGACTGATGGTGATATTTTCGCGGGCCCAGAAGTAGAACCTAATTTGGGCGGGTTTGATCTGATGGTTGACCCGGTATCTGAAGCCGAGGTACACCTGTCTTTGGGTCAGTCCAAAGAGGCGTTAGAGGTACTAGAGCGAGCACGGAGTGCCAATTCTCATGATATCAGTAGCCGGCTTAAGCTTTTAGAAATCTACCACAGTGAAGAATTGACTGAGTCCATAGGGGGGTTGATTGAGGAAATTAACTCTTCAGGAGATGAACTAGCCATTAGAAGGGTCGAGCTTATCCTTTCGTCAGGATCTCAACAAGGGCGGAATAGCTTGAAAGTTGATGAGCAAACATCGGTTCTTGATAATAATATTAACGCCCCCATTGCTCTGGATGACGCATTTGCAGATATTAATGAATATTTTGATGCCGATGTACTTGAGAGTATCAATGCTCTTGCGTCAGCTGAGACTGCGGAGTTATCTGATCTAGAGTATCTTGAGGAGTTTCAGGATATTAACCCTGTTGATATAAAATTAGATTTGGCGGCCACCTACGCAGATTTAGGGGACAAGGAGGGAGCTCGTGCCATTCTCGGGGAGATATTGGCTGACGCGAGTAAAAGCGATAAATCTAGAGCTCAAGCTATTCTTGATCGATTAGACCTATAACACTTCAATTGATAATAAGGTTGACGCATTGAAGACGCCCGACTGGAATTATATTCCAAATTGCCGGATTCCAGAGGGTCAGACTCTTCCTGATGGTGTAATTCGCTATGCTGCCATTGTTAGTTATGACGGCTCTACGTTTTGTGGTTTTCAGCGTCAAAAACATAGTCCTTCGGTTCAGGCTGTGCTAGAAAAAGCACTATCTTATGTTGCAGACGAACCCGTTACTGTTGCTTGTGCGGGTAGAACGGACACGGCGGTTCATGCTAGCTATCAGGTTGTGCATTTTGATTGTATGGCGAAAAGAGATGGTCGTAATTGGGTCATGGGCGCAAATAGTAAACTTCCCAATTCGGTTGCTTTGGTTTGGGCCGGACAAGTAAGTGGTGACTTCCATGCTAGGTTTAGCGCTCTTTCACGCACCTATCGCTATGTGATCGCCTCTCAAGAGTCACGCCCGGCGATTTTGTCGACTGGTGTGACTTGGGTGAAATACCCGCTTAGGCAGGATTTGATGCAGACTGCTTGTCAGTTTTTACTTGGGGAGCAAGATTTTTCAGCATTTCGAGGGGCTGGATGTCAGTCTTTATCACCCTTCCGTAACGTGTACCAGGCCTCAGTCTACCAGAGTTCTAATTTGTTGATCTTTGAGATCACCGCGAACGCTTTCGTGCTCCATATGGTTCGTAATCTTGTCGGTTCATTGATGGAAGTGGGCTTGTCTCGTAGGCCCGTGAGTTGGATTAAAGACCTCCTTGATGGTGGTGATAGGTCTAAAAGTGCCGCTACCGCGCCACCGAACGGGCTTTATCTCGTTAATGTTAGATATCCCGATACTGCAGAGATACCCGATCTCCCCAAGGGGCCGCTATTTTTGCCGGATTTAAAAGAAAGAGGCGCTTAATTCTATGGTTGTAAAGGTAAAAATCTGCGGTATTACAAATTGTCAGCAGGCGCTAATGGTTCAGGAAGCTGGAGCTGATGCGCTTGGCTTAGTATTATATCACGGCAGTAGTCGTTTCGTTAATCTTGAGCGCGCGATTGACATCCGTGGGGTTATCCGTCCCGATGTACTCTGTGTAGCCCTGCTAGTGAATGCGGCTGCAGAATTTGTAAAGCGGGTGATTGATCATTTAAAGCCGGATCTAATTCAGTTCCACGGCGACGAGACACCGGAGTTTTGCCAGCAATTTAATTTTCCCTATATCCGAGCAACTCGAATGCGAAATGATTTGGATATTTCCGCTGAAGTCCTCCGTTATTCAGATAGTAAGTGGTTTCTTTTTGATGCTTTTCATGCTGATACTTACGGCGGTACGGGTAAAAAGTTTGACTGGAATCGCCTGCCGACTCTTCGGGATTATGCGCTCATACTTGCTGGGGGTCTTACGCCAGAAAATGTTGTTACGGCAATCGAGGCTGTGTCTCCGGACATGGTTGATGTCAGCGGAGGTGTGGAGACTGGACCCGGAGTTAAAGATGAATCGAAGGTACGTCTTTTTATTCAGCGAGTTAAGTCCTGCTCATAACTTTGTCACTGTTTAGTAACCTTCAGAATTGATCTACCAACTTTTGGTAAATAATTTTCTACACATTCTATTGGTGGTAGCATTGTCATGTTAGAATACGACTTGAAATGAACTATAGAAATCTGTCTGGCCGCCTTTGGCGACTAAGAAAAGGAAGCTTATGAACTGGCTGAATCGTATTCGACCCAAGGGCCCAGCGGCAGCGACAACGGAGCGTTCTAACTCGGTTCCTGAAGGGCTCTGGAAAAAATGCCCTAAGTGCGCCTCCCCCCTGTATCGTCCCGAACTTGAACGGAACTTAGATGTTTGCCCTAAATGTACCCATCATATGCGAATTGGTGCTCGTCGTCGTCTCGATATCTTTTTGGACACAGAGGGTAGGCAAGAGTTGGAAGCGGATCTTGAAGCGATAGATCGTTTGAAGTTCCGAGACGTTAAAAAATATAAGGATCGCCTGTCTGATGCTCGAAAAAAGACTGGTGAAAAAGATGCGTTAGTAGCGATGAGCGGGACTCTTAAGGGAATTCCTGTCGTGGTCTGCGCTTTTGAATTTGCTTTTCACGGTGGCTCTATGGGGTATGCAGTGGGTGAAAAGTTCACGCGCGCGGCTAATTTAGCCCTCGAACAACGTAAGCCGTTTATTTGTTTTGCGGCTACTGGCGGGGCTCGAATGCAAGAAGCCTTAATTTCGTTGATGCAAATGGCAAAGACAAGCGCGATTCTAGAGAGACTGAGGTTAAGTGGTGTTCCTTACGTTTCATTTATGACCGATCCTGTTTACGGTGGCGTGTCGGCTAGTTTGGCTATGCTAGGAGATCTGAATGTCGCTGAACCGGGTGCTAGAGCTGGCTTTGCGGGACCTAATGTTATAGAAGATACTATTCGGCAAAAATTGCCTAAGGGTTTTCAGCGTAGTGAATTCTTATTGGAGCATGGACATATCGATATGATTATCGGCCGTAGCGAGATTCGCGATCGGTTAGCGAGTTCACTGTCTAAGTTTATGGGTGTCCCAGAGACCAATAATGCCTAATCGTTCCCTCGCTGAGTGGTTGTCCATTTTAGAAGTAAGGCACCCTAGTCTGATAGATCTTGGTTTAGATCGGGTCGCAGAGGTCTGGAATCAGCTGAATTCTCAGGTAAATGTTACTGAAAACATAGCCAAACCCATCACTATCACCGTTGCGGGCACCAATGGCAAGGGCTCTTGCATAGCGGCTATGCAATCCATTTTACTGGGACAGGGTTATTCTGTTGGTGTTTTCACGTCGCCACATTTTTTAAAGTATAACGAGAGAATCTGTATCGCTGGAGTTCCAGTCTCCGATGAAATCATCGTGAATGCTTTCACTGTTATAGAGTCTGTTAGGCGAGGAGTGTCGCTTACTTATTTTGAATTTAATACTCTTGCCGCCCTAGTGATATTTGGCCAACAGGAACTCGACGTTGTTTTGTTGGAAGTAGGGCTTGGTGGTCGTTTGGATGCAATTAACATCATTGATCCCGATGTTGCGGTCCTTACGAGTATCGATCTTGATCATCAAGATTGGCTTGGCGACACACGAATAAAAATCGCGGCTGAAAAGTTAGGTATTGCTAGGGCTAAAAGGCCTTTGATTATTGGCGAACAAAATCCGCCAGCTGGCTTTGATGAATTGGTGTTAAAAACCGGGGCTATTGCCCTGTGGCTAGACCGAGATTTCTCTATCCTCAGCAATACTTTGGGGACTTATTTTACAGCGAGGACTCAATTTGACGGAGAATCATTAGACATCCCTGGGATTGAAATTAGTGGATTGCTCCCCCAAAATAAGATTCTCGCTATTCAAGCTTTGGCCAGTGCGGGGATTCGCTTGGAACCGCAAACCGTTGCTGAATCATTAAATAGTGTTCTATTGACAGGGCGGCAGCAACAGGCAGTATTTCGAGGGGTAAATGTGCTATTAGATGTGGCGCATAACCCGGCTGCCGCTTCGATTTTAAGACAGCATATACCGGTTATTATGGGTAAAACCTACGCGGTGGCATCCGTGCTAGCGGACAAAGACTGGGCTGGAATGATAGATCAAGTTGCCGATAGGATAGACGAATTATTAGTGGCTGAAATAAGTGATAGTCCACGTGCTAGCACAGCTCAATCGATGCTTGATATGGTATATAATAAAGGGATTAAAGCCTGTCGATGTGATTCAATAGAAGCTGCTTTCTTGAAAGCAATTACGCAAGCTAGTGCAGATGATCAGGTAGTCGTTTTCGGCTCATTTCATACTGTTTCATCAGTATTGAAGGTTATTTCAGAAGAGGTTTGATGTGAGTGAAGGTTTAGCACAGCGAGTAGCCGGCACCCTAGTTTTGGGGGTAATTGGTTTGATAGTGTTACCCCTGTTGATTGACTTCACTGATCCTAATAAAGTTGATCGAACAACCAAAATCCCGCCCGCGCCCTCTATTGAACCCGTCGCTCTTGAGCGTGCTCAGCGTCCGCCAGATGTGAGAGACGGAGGGCCTTCTGCCGCTATTTTGGATGTTAATAAATCTGTGCCGGTGGATGACTATGGTGGGCCGGACTTTGGCTTAACAGACAGGGGTCTCCCTCACACTTGGATTTTACAGGTCGGTAGTTTCGTTGAAGAACCAAAGGCAGAAATATTGTTAAAACAGCTTGTTGATAGAGGCTTCAAGGCCTTTATCGCCCCTGCGGTTGTTGCAGGAGAACACCATTATCGTGTTTTGGTGGGACCTAAAATTGATAGGAGACGTATTAAGGTCGACAGAGATAATATCGACCTTATGTTTAAGACAAAATCGATCGTTTTAAAATATGAGACCTAGCTAACTGTGCATGGGAAGGTGTTATGGGTGTAGGTGCAGTGGATATAGCAATCGTTGTAATTATCGCCGTTTCAGGGGGCATTAGTCTAATTCGCGGCTTTGTTAAGGAAGCGATGTCTCTGGTGATTTGGCTTACAGCTTTTGTTGTTGCTATGACCTTCAAAGAGTTGGTTGCGGAGGTATTGGTGAATGTGATTTCACTGGTATCGATGCGTCAGCTAGCAGCTTGGCTTATCCTTTTTGTTGGTACCTTATTGCTTGGTGCTATGGTAAATTTTTTACTGGGTAAGTTGGTAAGCTCAACGGGGTTGAGTGGGACAGATAGAACCTTGGGGCTGGTGTTTGGTGTTTTTAGAGGTGCGCTAATTGTTTTGGCGTTGGTGGTAATGCTTCCTGAGGTACTCCCAGTGGATCAGGATTTATGGTGGACGTCGTCAAAACTTATTCCGGTGTTTATGTCTTTTAAGGACTTGGGGATAGATGCGGCGATGGCGGTCAAAGACTTTATAATGGGCTGGATTTAATCATGTGTGGTGTTGTCGGAATTTCGGGTAAGTCTAGTGTCAATTTGCGACTGTATGATGCTTTGACTATGTTGCAGCATAGGGGTCAGGATGCCGCAGGAATCGTCACTGAATCTGGTGGTGAGCTTCATCAATGTAAGGGTGAGGGTTTGGCGAGAGATGTGTTTCGTCGCAGTCACATGATGCGATTAGTTGGCGATGTTGGGATCGGGCACGTGCGTTATCCAACCGCTGGCAGTTCGGGTCCGGCCCTGGCTCAACCGCTGTATGTTAATTCACCTTACGGGGTTTTTATTGCGCATAATGGTAATCTAACTAACGCCGAGGTATTGCGGCAACAGATTTTTCGGCAGGATTTACGGCATTTAAATACCGACTCAGATTCGGAAGTACTTCTCAATATCTTTGCTCATGAGTTACACGCGCAGGGTAAACTTGAGCCTTCTAGTAGCGATATTTTCGCCGCGGTATCTGGAGTGCATCAGCGATGTAAGGGCGCCTATGCGGTTGTTGGTTTAATCGCTAATTACGGGATGTTTGCCTTTCGCGATCGATTCGGTATTCGTCCACTGTGCTTTGGTAAGCGCGAAACACCTAAGGGTATTGAGTACGCTGTAGTGTCTGAATCCGTAGTTCTCGATAGCCTTGGTTTTGAATTGATTAGAGATCTGCTGCCTGGTGAAGCGCTCTTTGTAGATAAATTCGGCGAACTTCATCTCCAGCAATGTGCCAAGGAAAGCCAATTAGTGCCTTGCATATTTGAGCATGTGTATTTTGCGCGACCCGACTCACTAATCGATAACATTTCAGTTTATAAATGTAGATTAAGAATGGGCGAAAAACTGGCCGATAAATTGACCCGACTTAGACCAGATCACGGCATAGACGTGGTTATTCCGATTCCTGATACTAGTCGCGTTTCGGCGCAAGCCTTGGCTGAACGTTTAGGCGTCAAGTTGAGGGAAGGTTTCATGAAAAATCGCTATATCGGCCGTACTTTTATCATGCCGGGACAGACACAGCGAAAAAAGTCAGTACGACAAAAACTCAACGCTGTGAAGTTAGAGTTTGCAGGAAAGAACGTACTCTTAGTGGATGATTCGATTGTCCGTGGGACCACCTCTCAAGAGATTATTCAGATGGCTAGAGATGCCGGAGCCAATAAAGTGTTTATGGCCTCAGCGGCCCCAGCGGTTCGCTTCCCGAATGTGTATGGCATAGATATGCCGTCTGCGTCTGAACTCATAGCGCATAACAGGACTGACGAAGAAGTGGGTGATTTGATAGGAGCGGATTGGTTAATCTATCAGGACTTGGAAGATTTAGTCGATTCTGCAAAGGAGGGCAATAGTTCCATAACTCAGTTTGAGTGCTCTGTATTTGATGGGCATTACATAACAGGTGACGTTGACGAGCAGTACCTCAATAGACTGGATTCACAGCGAAACAATTCGGCTAGGGAAAGCGATAGCTCGGAGCTTGAAAAGGAAACAAGTCAAGTGATTGGTGTCCATAATAACAGTAGTAATTGAGATTTCAGTCAATTATCTCCGAAAAAGAACGATTGTTAAGAGCCACTACATAAGCTGTAATCTAAGGACAATATTGATGCTATCGAGTCTATTTAGGAATAAAGGTCTTACCTCAGAGGATTTTTTGCCAGGCCGTAAAGAGGCTATGGTGATTTCCGACTTACATCTGGTTACCGGCCAGCCGCTCAAACCCCCATTTGCCGAACACTTGGACAAGGCTATTTTCGCCATGGGTTGCTTTTGGGGAGCAGAGCGTCGCTTCTGGGAGCAAAAGGGTGTGGTATCCACGGTCGTTGGATATGCTGGAGGCGGTACGCCGAATCCAACCTACGAAGAAACCTGCACAGGTCGGACGGGACACACTGAAGTAGTCATGGTCATTTTTGACCCTGTCATTACGTCATTTGACGGTTTACTTTCAGTATTTTGGGAGGCTCATGATCCAACTCAAGGTATGCGTCAGGGAAATGATCAGGGTAGCCAGTACAGGTCTGCAATCTACGCGACATCTGATCAGCAACTCACTGCTATAGAATTATCGGCCATAGATGTGCAAGCGAAATTAACCGACTTAGGGCTTGGCACCATTACCACTGAAATGAGACTCGCGCCAGAGTTCTATTACGCCGAAGATTATCATCAGCAGTATTTAGTTAAAAATCCCGCAGGTTACTGCGGCCTTCGCGGCACGGGAATTACCTGCAGCTAATAATTTCTTTTACTGCTACAAAGTCAAAATTAAATATTTTCTATTCTAGCCCGCTCTAATATTGGGTCAGCTATGGGTATTGATCTCAATAAGTTTTGTGTATACGGATCTTGGGGGTTTGCCCACAACTCCTCAGTCTTACCTTCTTCCACGATAACCCCGTGATGCAAAATCATCACTCGATCGGATATATATCGAACAACGGATAGATCGTGAGAAATGAACATCATCGTCAGGTTATGACTCTCAACTAAATCCAAAATGAGGTCTAGTATCTGGGCTTGAATGGTCACATCTAGTGCAGAAACGGGCTCATCAGCAATTATAAACTCAGGCTTTGTCGCGATGGCTCTGCCTATAGCTATACGTTGCCGCTGACCGCCAGAAAACTCATGTGGATATTTGCGCATATGCCCACGTGCTAAGCCTACCTCATCCATCAACTCACTTACCTTGGAGAGTACGTTTTCTCTGTTAGCTAGACCGTGATATAAAAGAGGTTCAGAGAGTGTTTCATAGACTGTCATCCTAGGATTAAGCGAGGCGTATGGATCCTGGAATATCATCTGCATCCTGCGACGCCAAGGTACCAGCTGTCGAGGACTAAGCCCCGTTAGTTGGTCAGCTCCAAAGCTAACGATACCAGCGGTATTAGGGACTAGCTGTAGAATTGATCGTCCGAGGGTGGATTTCCCCGAACCTGACTCACCGACCAGACCTAATATTTCGCCGCGTGAGATGTTGAGAGACACATCATCAACTGCCTTGATTAGAGAGTATTTACCATCAATTTTTTGTTTGGAGTAATCATTGAAATGTGTTTTTAAATGACTAACCTTTATTAAGTTTTCCGTCTTTACGCGGCTTTCTAATTTCTTTGGACCGCTTGGGATCGCCGCTAATAGCTTTTTGGTGTATTCATTCTGTGATCGGTAAAATACGCTATCAGTATTGCCGGTCTCACGAATAGTGCCCTCGCACATCACCAGCACCTTGTCAGCAATGCCCGCGACGACTCCGAGATCATGGCTGATGAAAATAACAGCCACATCATGAGTTTGCTGTAGCTTTTTGATCAGTTTAAGTATCTGCGCCTGAATGGTTACATCAAGTGCCGTAGTTGGTTCGTCACAGATCAATAGGCGGGGTTTGGTGATCAAAGCCATCGCAATCATCACACGCTGACGCATGCCTCCGGAGAACTCATGTGGATAGCAATCAAATCGAGACTCAGGATCTATAATGCCAACCTCATCAAGTAGTTGAATTGCCCGCTCTCGCGCCTTTGGGCGACTCTGTATTAATGACTTATCTGGATGATAGATGAGTGGTTCAATCAGCTGCTCACCAATGGTTAGAAATGGATTCAAAGAGGTCATTGGGTCTTGAAATATTACTGCAATATCGTTGCAGCGATGATGCCGCATGCGATCAGAACTGCAGGTTAAGAGGTCTTCACCATCAAAAAAAGCGGTGCCTCCCTCAATCTTCGCAGGCGGTTTTGGTAAGAGGTCGAGCAGGCTGTAGCAAGTGACTGATTTCCCTGACCCAGATTCACCAACAATGGCCAGTGTTTCGCCACTATCAACGCTAAAAGAAACATCGTCTACCGCTTTCACCACCCCATTGCGGGTGTGAAAGTAAACCTTTAAGCCTTTGACCTCAAGAATCGCCATTAATCTATCCCTTTATTAATCTTTAGAGGTTCTAGGATCCAGAGCATCACGCAAACCATCACCTAAGAAATTTAATGCAAACAGGGTTAACGACAGAGCGATACCTGGAAATATTAATAACCATGGGTATTCCTCCATGGTTTCGACCCCATAGTTAATAAGCAGGCCCCAAGAGCTCTCCGGCGGCTGTATACCCAAACCAAGGAAGCTTAAAAAGGCTTCAAGTAACATAACACTTGGGATAGTGAGGGTCGTGTACACAATGACCGGTCCGAGGGTGTTTGGGATAATATGGCGACGTATAATGGTCCACTGAGAAAGACCTAAGGAGTACGCCGCTTCAACAAATTCTTGGTTGCGTAAGGACATAACTTGCCCGCGGACAATACGAGCCATGGTTAGCCATTCAACTGCGCCAATAGCAAGAAACAGCAACAAAATATTGCGGCCAAATACGACCATCAATAGAACAATAAATATCATAAAGGGCAGGGCGTAGAGTATATCAACGATACGCATCATCACAGCATCTAGACGGCCACCATAAAATCCCGCTATTGCACCCCACAAGATTCCTATAACCAGAGCCACAGCGGTAGCAATAAATCCAACCATAAGCGATACACGGCCACCGTACATAATACGAGTCAGCATGTCTCGGCCAAAGATGTCCGTGCCCAGCCAGTGTTGGAGTGAGGGAGCTGTAGCACCCAAGTCTAGGTTTTGCTGTTCGTAGCTGTATGGCGCTATCCACGGAGTTAGTAGGGATACCACACATAATAGAATTAAAATTCCAAGACCGGCGAGTGCTAAATAGTTCTTACTTAATTTGATCCAAGCATCATTCCATAAAGAGCTGCCGTCCTCTTCGGTGATTGCCGACTGAGATAAGATATCTTGTTTCATTAATTACTCCCCCGAATTTCTTGGCGAAGCTTTGGATTTAACCAGATGGCAAGCATGTCTGATAGTAGGTTAAAGATAATGATGAGGGTGGAGAAAAATACCGTCATACCGAGAATCAAGGTGTAGTCTCTGTTAAAGGCGGCTTGAACGTAAAATCGGCCTAAACCGGGTATTTGGAATATAGTTTCAACCACAAAAGAGCCGCCGAGGAGTCCTGCAAAAGCAGGACCTAAAAAGGATACGACCGGTATCAGGCCACCACGTAGGGCATGTTTCGCAATGACAACAGGCTCGCTTAAACCCTTGGCTCTGGCGGTGCGGATATAGTCTTGGGTTAGCACTTCCAACATGCCGCCTCTTGAAAGCCTGGCTATATAAGCTGCATAAGCAGTGCCCAAGGTGATTGAGGGCAAAATCTTATCTCCAGGTATATCGCCCCAGCCAGAGACTGGAAGCCACTCAAGGTGGATTCCAAAAACAAGAACGAGTAAGGGCCCAAGTAAAAAAGACGGCATACAGATACCAATCATTGCAGCAGACATCGGAATATAGTCCTGCATTGTGTTGGGACGCATTGACGCTGTTACGCCCGCTGTAATCCCCACAACTAGCGCCACTAGCATGGCGTAAAACGCGAGCTCCGCTGTAGTGGTTAAGCCGGCCCCGATCAACTCATTGACTGTCCTTCCTGAATACTTAAACGATGGCCCAAGATCGCCTTGCACGACGTCACCTAGGTAACTTAGATATTGCTGCCACATAGGCTGGTCGAGATTATATTGTGCCTCCAGAGCTTTTAAAACCTCAGGTGGCACCGCCTTGTCAGCATCGAACGGACCGCCAGGGGCGGAATGTACCAAAAAAAATGTCACAGTAATAACAACCAACAATACCGGTACTGCCTGGAATAGACGGCCTAGAGCAAATTTGAACATTATTTATCTACCTGCATGGTTACTGGTGACTCTCCGTCCAGATAAATATCCTTATAGGAAGCTTGATCGAGAAGATTGCTATCGTAGTTCTTAACCGAAGGGTCTATTAATCGTTTGGAAGCATAGATGTATATTGGTAATACGGGCATATCATCAAGAAGCATTTTTTCAGCTTTGGCAAAAATTGCTAAGCGCTCCTCATGAGATTTCATTGCAGGAGCGACCTCCAGAATAAGTCGGTCATATTCTTCGTTGCACCAACCTGTTCTGTTATTACCTCCGCCACATAGGAACAAATCAAGAAAATTATTAGGATCAACGTAGTCGCCAATCCAACCTGCTCTGGACACCTGATATTGTCCTGCGCTTTCGCTTGCAAGATACACCTTCCATTCCTGATTAAGGAGTTGTATGTCTACATTGAGGTGCTTTTTCCACATTTGTTGGATGGCCACAGCAATCTTTTTGTGTGCCTCATTGGTATTGTACAAAATCTCAGTGGCGGGGAAACCCTCACCATTTGGATACCCGGCGTCGGCAAGTAGCTGCTTGGCACCCTCAGGATCAAATTTCAATTCCCGGGGTGGCTGGTATCCTATAGTTCCTGGAGGTGTTATTGCGTAGGCGGGCGTCTCGCCAGCTTTCACGATATTCCTAGTAAGACTTTCTCGATCAATACTCATCGCTAGGGCACGCCGAACACGGCGATCGCTAAGATGAGGTGTATTAATGTTAACCCTGTAAAAATATACGCCCAAATAAGGGGCTAAGTGTAATGCGGGGTTCTTTTTTGTACGATAAACGTCAATTTTGTCGGCTGGAATGTCATTGGTAACATGCAGCTGTCCGGCGCGAAACATTCGCTCCTCGGTAGTCACATTCTCAGTTGGATAGAAGATTATTCTGTTAAGTTTTACATTTTCCGCATCCCAATAGAGCGGATTTTTTTCAACCACAATACGTCGATTGATCTTCCAGTCAGAGAGAGCGAAAGGACCATTCCCAACCAGGTTCCCCTCATAAGTCCATCGGGTACCCCGTTCGTCAGCTGCACCGAATTTCTCAATAGTAGCCTGATGAACTGGAAACAAGCTGTAGTGATCAAGCAACTGTAAAAAATAGGGCGTAGGATTACCTAGAGTAATCTGTAGGGTGTAATCATCAAGTGCTTTGACACCTACTTGATCAAAACTCTCAATCTCTCCCTCGTAATATTGCTGTGCCTTATCAATGGGAAATAACATGTAAGCATAAAGGTTACCTAAAGCGGGCTGAAGTGCCCGCCACCATGACCAGACGTAGTCATGCGCAGTGTGCGGGTCACCGTTTGACCAGAGCGCATTTTTACGGATATGAAAGGTGTAAACTTTAAGATTATCACTTACCTCCCAGGATTCAGCAACAGCGGGTATTGGCATCAGTGTTTTACGATCTTTGCCGACAAGCCCCTCCATGACAGATGTAATAATGTGGTGCTCTGGCACACCAGTCGCGATTTGAGGATCAAGGCTTTGAGGCTCGGTCCCGTTACCCCAGTGGAGAGTACCTGTACGATTACCACTTGATACATTATTCTCGGAGGTCCCGCAGCTCGTCAATACCATTAATAGCCCGAAAAGTGCTATGCCTTTAAAGAGGGTAGATGACGTTAGTTTTACTGAGTCGGAGAATCTTAGGTAAATATTGTGGCTATAACGCATCTAAATAAAACCTTTGGTAAAGTTTGGTGCTGTAAAGTTTAACTGGAGTGTAGACAAGCACAAGGTATATGTGAAGAACAATATGAGTCTTTCCTATCCTCGCTACAGGGACTGGGATTAAAACGGATTTAGCAGAGGCTTTAAATCGATAATCTGTTGCACTTCGTTGACAAACCTCGGATAATCCAGCGCTTCGACTCAATGGTGACCCTCTTTGGTCCCCTCGCAACAGCCAGCTATGAACTCCGCCAGGCCCGGAAGGGAGCAACGGTAGTGGTTACGCTGTGTGCCGAGGTGTGGCTACTGAGGGTCATCGCCATTTTCTCTTTCAGCTCCGTGCATATCTGCCTATAATGGAGTTTTATCACAGATAAGAAGCTGACATGAGCTATCAAGTACTCGCCCGTAAGTGGCGTCCTAAATCCTTTTCTGAGACTGCTGGTCAAGAGCACGTATTACAGGCGTTGATTAATGCACTGGATAACGACCGCCTTCACCATGCCTATCTTTTTACTGGAACTAGGGGCGTAGGCAAAACAACTATTGCTCGAATCTTATCGAAGTGTCTCAACTGTGAAAAAGGCGTCTCTTCAGTTCCTTGCGGTGAATGCAGCAGTTGTAACGAAATTGATCAGGGACGGTTTATTGATCTAATTGAGGTCGACGCGGCTTCTCGCACCGGCGTCGATGACATGCGAGACCTTCTCGATAATGTTCAATATGCTCCGTCTCGGGGTCGTTATAAGATTTATCTTATTGACGAAGTGCATATGCTATCGAAGTCTAGTTTTGCTGCGCTATTAAAGACTCTTGAAGAACCACCGTCTCATGTTAAATTTTTATTTGCTACTACAGATCCTCAGAAGTTACCGATCACGGTTCTATCCCGCTGTTTGCAGTTTAATTTAAAAAATCTCAGCCCAGCTCGAATCGCAGAGCATCTTCAATTTGTTCTTGGGGAGGAGAAAGTTCCCTTCGATGAGGGCGGTATTTGGGCTATAGGTCGGGCAGCAGATGGCAGTATGCGGGATGCGCTAAGTTTGACGGATCAGGCCATAGGGCATGGCGGAGGTCAGATTAACGAGGCTGACGTTAGTGCCATGTTGGGGACTATCGAGCGTCGTTTTGTCGTCGATATATGTCAAGCATTGGCGAGTCAAAGTGGTGTTGCATTACTTTCCTCCATTGCAAAAATGGCAGAGCAATCGCCCGATTATGAGGCCGCGATGGCGGACATTCTGTCGGTTTGGCATCAAGTGGCTATATTGCAAACGGTTCCGGAAGCACTCGACAAGGGGCTAAGTCATTTTGTTGAATTAGTTGCCTTGGCTGACGCGGTGTCTCGTGAAGACGTCCAGCTGTTTTACCAGATTTGCCTTTTAGGGCGCAAAGATTTGTATATGGCACCGGATCAGCGATCTGGTTTTGAGATGACAATGCTGCGCGCTCTCGCCTTCAGACCCGTGACTAATGGAAGGCCGGTCGTTGTTAGTTCGCCCCCACCAGAGGTCGACCCCCCAGTAAAAAAGTCTGATGCCACTGAAGTATCGGTGGCCTCCAATCAGTCATCCCACCCGGTAATTAATAATGACAATATTGTTAATGAGATGCCGGGTGTAGTACTGCAGATTTTAGAAAATGAAGAAGAATCAGTTGAGGAAGATGATGTTTCTTGTTTGGCGCTATCTGGAGATTCTGATTTGTTGGTGGCTATTGTGCTTGATAATTTTAGCCCTGAGAATTGGGTGGATGTTAGGCGTCAGTTAACCATAGGGGCTTCATTAGGTGAGGTAGCTAGTCACTGCCTATACCAGTCACGCCAAGATAATGAACTGATTTTTGTGATAGACGACCAGGAAAATAGCCTATATGACAGAAGCCATCAATTGGGTTTAGGTGTTGCTCTTACTGCGTATTTTGGCCAAGAGGTAACGGTGTCTATTAGCGCTGGCTTGGCTGAGGCTGAGACGCCGCGAGCCGTAGATCGGCGCGAAACCGCAGAGCGTCATGCTGAGGCCGTAGATATGTTGAATGAGGACCCCGACGTAAAACGATTTAAACAAGTTTTTGATGGAGTGCTTGATGAGCGCTCTGTCCAACCGATAGATTGAGGATATTATGGATATCAATAATTTAATGAAGCAGGCTCAGGAAATGCAGGAGAAGATGGCCGAACTTCAAAATCAGGCTGCTAATACTGAAGTAACAGGGGAATCCGGTGCTGGGATGGTCCAAGTTGTAATGACCGGTCGGCACGACGTTCGTAAAGTTACTGTAGATCCATCATTGATGTCTGAGGATAAAGAGTTACTTGAAGATCTTCTTGCTGCTGCTGTCAACGATGCAGTTCGCAAAGTAGAATCGAACAGTAAAGCAGCAATGAGCTCGATGACCGGTGGTATGAATCTCCCGCCTGGGTTCAAAATACCATTTTAGGGTTCTTAACCAGTGTGAGGAGTTTTTGTGTACGGAAAGTTAATTGATCAATTGATCGATGCGCTGCGTTGTTTGCCCGGTGTGGGCGCTAAATCCGCTCAGAGAATGGCGCTTCAATTACTCGAGCGTGACAAGGCTGGAGCCTCTCGTCTGTCTGAGGTTATAGCTGAAGCCGTTGAAAAAGTTGGTCGCTGCCAGGAGTGCCGAACACTAACTGAGCATAGCCTTTGTGATATCTGTAGCAATAAGGCCAGACTCTCCAGTCAGGTTTGTGTGGTGGAGAATCCGGCTGACTTGTATGCTATTGAGAGTGCGGGGGGTTATAGAGGGAAGTATTTCGTCCTTTTGGGTCATTTGTCGCCAATTGACGGGGTTGGGCCAGAGAAATTAGGCATTGACGACCTTATTAATCGGCTGAAGACTCAAGAGGTTAGCGAATTAATTCTGGCTACTAACTTAACAGTTGAAGGCGAGGCGACAGCACATTTTATTGCTGATAAAGCCAAAGCAATCGGCGTGACTGTTTCACGCATTGCCTACGGTGTCCCCATGGGCGGTGAGCTTGAATATGTTGATGGCGGGACATTGAATATGGCTTTACAAAGTAGGAAGACCCTTTAGATGAGTATCTGGGTGGATAGTGACGAAAAACTTAATCAGATGCTGGACGCGCTGTCCGACAAGCGGTTACTTGCGGTAGATACTGAATTTATTCGGACCGACACCTTTTTCCCTAAGATTGCTTTAATCCAGATATCGGATGGAGTGGAGTGTTTCTTGCTTGATGTGCTTGCTGTTCGTCACTATGACGGCCTTAAGTTACTGTTAGAAGATCCGGGCAGAACCCTTATCTTTCATGCTTGTGCTGAAGATATGGAGGTCTTAGAGCATGGGCTTAATATAATTCCGAAAAATATTTTCGACACGCAAATCGCTGCTGGAATCGCTAATGTAGGTTATGCCATGGGCTATGCCAGGCTGGTGCAGCGTTTATTTGACGTTGAGCTGGACAAGCAAGAAACTCGCTCAGACTGGTTGGCAAGACCTCTTACTGAGCGGCAAATTGAATATGCAGCCTATGATGTCCTCTATCTTCATGCTATGCATGGAATTTTAGATAAAATGTTGACTGATCAAGGTCGTCAGCTTTGGTTTGAGGAGGAGAGGATAGCATTGTATGCCTTGGTCTCCGAGCGCAAAAATACTCAAAATTATCATCGCAAGCTCAAAGGAGCCTGGAGGCTGAACAGTGGCTCGCTTACAGTCTTAAAAAGACTCTGTGACTGGCGTGAAACGGCAGCTCGATCCTTAGATAAACCTCGATCACACATTGTAAAAGATAATTCGCTACTAGAAATTGCTAGGCGTATGCCTTCTTTGGTAGGCGAGCTTCACGGTATTGACGACCTATACGGAGGTACCATAAAGCGCCACGGTAGTTCTTTAGTGAATGAGGTGGCATCAGCGGCACAAGATGAGCCTTTGCAGCGACTCCCTGAGCCATTATCAAAGTCAGTTAGTGCAGTAATGAAAACGATGCGTGTTGCTCTTACGGGTTTAGCTGAGGGAATCGAGCTTCCATCAGAGTTTCTGTCAAATAAAAAGGAGTTGGAATCTATAGTGCGCAGCGCAAGTCAGGGAAACTGTGTGTGGCCGGAACGGTTGAATGATGGTTGGCGCGAGGGGCTTGTTAAACCCGCGCTTCAAGGCGTTTTAACCGAAGTAAAATCCTGGTGAGCGCCCAACCTATAAGATTGCTTTGTGATATCTATAAGGGTAACAAAAAAGAGGGTATGTATCTCTATGTGGACAAAAAAGAAGGTTTAAGCCATATTCCAGATGTCTTGCTGAAGCGTTTTGGTCATCCAGCACTAGTGACGACTATGTTAATAACCCCAGTCAAAAAACTAGCCCGAGCCGACGCAGAGCGAGTGCTAGACGATATCAGGCGTCAGGGTTTTTATCTACAAATGCCGCCAACATTCGAGCCTTTAGATTCTACTTTTGAACAGAATTCTAAGCTACCGAGGAGCCAATAAATGGATAATTTTTGGCAGACTAAGACTCTCGAACAAATGGATTCTAGAGAGTGGGAGGCCCTCTGTGATGGCTGCGCTAAGTGCTGCCTTGTCAAGCTAGAAGATCATGACAGCGCCGAAATATTCCATACCAATGTAACCTGTGAACTGCTCGATATTGAAACCTGCCGGTGCAGTAACTATTCGGGCAGACACTCAGTTGTTAATGACTGTATTACCCTTGACCAAAATAACATCCACGCATTAAGCTGGTTGCCAAAGAGCTGTTCTTATCGATTAATAGCTGAGGGGCAACCACTGCCTGATTGGCATTATTTGGTCAGCGGTAGTAAGCAGACGATACACGCCTATGGAGCATCGCTTCAAGGTTGGGTGGTATCAGAACTGGATGTAAGCGACGATGATATTGAAGACCATATTATTAGGTGGGTTGACTAGCTATGTACAACACTGAAAATTATCTGTGGGGATGGATCGCCTATACATCGGGTGTTATCTGCCTGTTATGGGTGGCTTGGTATCTGTTGCGTAATATTCGTTTTTCTACTCTGCGCCAGCTACTGCTTATGCTTTTAGCTATATTCTTTTTAACGCCAGTGACTGCTTACACCGACAACGCTTATTTGGCACCAGCATTTTTTGTCAGTCTCTATGAGGGTCTTATGTCGAACGGAGATCCAGGTTTTCAGCGTGGTGCAGCGCCAATTTTGGCTTTTACGATGTTTGCTCTAATCGGTTACGGCTCAATCAGGCTGATACTGTGGCGGTTCAAAAAGCCAACTAAAGAAATCACTAACAATGACTGATCTATAACTGCCCTCGCTCCGCCGTCCAATAGCCTAGCCCGCATAAAA